>Ga0214919_10000031_pt1 | contig 206439 bp, 179 predicted proteins | sample LL1503_MetaG_FD_177994 | JGI IMG/M metagenome (GOLD analysis project Ga0214919, IMG submission 177994) | Freshwater microbial communities from Lake Lanier, Atlanta, Georgia, United States - LL-1503 | ecosystem: Environmental > Aquatic > Freshwater > Lake | place: USA: Georgia | collected... | reverse complement strand
GCCGCAAAAGCAAATACCAATTATGGGCATGTAAGAAACAATGAAAATTACTTGCCTTATGAACGAAATTTTGACAAACAGCTATATCATCACTTATACGAAATAAAAAACAAATCTAGTTTTGAGTTTACTAAAAACAAAGCCTTTGCAGAATGGTTTTGCGAAAATACAATAAGCTTATCTGATATTAAATTTGATGCCACCGTTTTACCCTCGCCAAAAATTGAAAATCTTCCAAAGAACTATTTTATTGTCTTTCCTGGCTCTAGAAGTAGTGCAAGAATTTGGGATACTAATAACTTTATAGAGGTCTCTAATTTTTTGTATGATAAACATAAATTAACGGCTATCATTTGCGGAGGAAATGGCGATATTGTCTATGCCAACAACTTCATTAAAAGCTATACACATCCTTGCATTGACATGACAGCCAAAACCAGCTTGCCCGAACTACTGAACATTATCAAAAACGCCTCCTGCTTATTGTCGGTAGATACGGGATCTATTCATCTTGCTGCTTCTGTCAATTGCTTATCGCTAGGTATTTTTAATGGTTCTCAGTATGGAAGATTCTCCCCCTACCCAAAAGAAATAAGTACTAATATCATTTCTTTTTACCCTAAAGCAGTAAAAGAAGATATAAATAAAAATGGGATCACTGAGAAATACGAACTCATTAATAACACATCGTATAATGATGTCTCTGCCAAGGAAATTATAGACTACTTAGTATTAAATCCAATTAAAGACAAAAGCATTTAGTTAAACTTCATCTTTGCACTAAATACTTTTCTGCCCAACCATGTTTGTAAGAAGTAATGAATCAGCTTTAATCTAAACTGCCATATTCTTGACTTTATTGAAAATCCAAAATTAGACTCATACACTTCTATATTTTGTTGCAAGGAATCTACATAATGCAATGAACTTACTCCTGTATTATCAAACTTTGCAATGGTATAATTAATGTAAGCATATGGTTCTTCCTTAATTCTACACATCATATCGTAATCCATTGCTATTTTATAGTTTTTATACAAACCTACCCTATTATATACTTCCTTTTTTACAAACCAAGTTGGATGTGATATACTTCTCATCCCCTTATACACTTGTTTTTTATCAAACGGTTTCCCGATATTTACCCAGATACCTGCTCTGTGCAAGATAATATTTCCACTTACCCATTGTGCATTTGAAATATCATTAAATTTTTTTGAAACAATTTGAATTACATTTTCATCAAAATAAACATCGCCTGAATTTAATAAATGAATTATATCCCCTTTCGATTGCATAATACCCTTATTAAAGGCGTCTGAAATTCCAGTATCATGCTCATTAACAATTGTTCTGTAAGTGATTTTTTGTTGACTACTATACCAGTCCTTAATTTCCGCTGTAGTTGACCCATTTATGATAATATGTTCAAAAGGCTTTTCTATTTGACTATCTATAGACTCGCAAGTTTTAATTAAATCTTGTAGATTATTGAAACAGATTGTTATAATTGACAACTTCATACAACAAATATAATTTTTTAGGCTCAATATAGATTGAATTTAAATATATTTGTTCTATGGGAATAATTCAAAAACAAGGCTTAAAATCATCGTTTTACATAATGATTGGCTTTGTTATCGGGGCTATAAATCTTCTTGTTCTATTTCCTATGTTTTTTTCCAAATCGGACCAGGGTTTAGTAAGATCCATCATTGATGTCGGCGCAACCCTGTCAGTTTTTTGCACATTAGGATCATTGCCTGTGGTTTTTAAATTTTACCCTTTTTATAAGCAATACTTAGGACCTAAAAAAAACGAACTTCCCTTTATTACTTTACTGGTTAACTTAACTGGTTTTGGATTATTATTAATTTTAGGTTGGCAAGAAAAAGATTTTATCATTCGTAAATTAGGAAAATCACCAGACCTCGCCGTTTACTTTAATTACATTTACCCTTACACATTTTTTTTACTTATGTTCTTTTGGCTAGAGGGGTTTGCTTGGGGAATTAGAAAAGGCGTAATTACTAATTTTTTAAAAGAGACTGTCATTAGAATTTTAACTACGATTCTAATTCTGGCATATGGATTTAAACTTATTAGCTTCCCAAATTTTATTGCACTTTTTAGTTGTATTTATTTAATTCCAACGCTCATCTTGCTTGCCACTTTAATTAGAAGTAAAGAATGGTTCATTACTAATTTCAAAATTAGTAGTGTAACAAGAAGGCTTAGAGGTAGAATGATAAAATTTGCCTTATATGTATTTGCTAGTCAATTTTTTAACTTATTAGCTAGAACCAATGATACCTTTTTAATTTTTGGACTACGTGGATTAACAGATACAGGTATTTTTGCCATTTCGATGTATGTTTCTGCCATATTGGAAATACCTCAACGAAGCTTAGTTTCTATAGCTGTTCCAGTATTAGCAGAGTCTTGGAAAAACAAAGATCTAGCCAACATCAAGCATATTTATCATAAAAGTGTATCTAATTCATTGGCAATAGGTCTATTATTATTTGGACTCATTTGGCTAAATATTGAAAACCTAGTTGCCTTCTTAAATTGGATTAGCCAAAAACACGGTGGAGGATATGATGCTTTAACAAAACTTATTTTTATACTTGGCTTAGCAAAACTAATTGACTTGGGCACGGGTGTAAATAGTCAGATCATTGGTACTTCTAACTACTGGAAATTCGATTTTTACACCAACCTTTTTTATATCATTCTATCCCTCCCTTTAAATTATTATTTAATAAAAAATTATGGGCTAGAAGGTTTAGCATTTTCAAATTTGGCAGCACTTACTTTATATAATAGTGTTCGTTTTGGATTCCTTTACAAAAAATTTAATTTCCAACCCTATACTTGGCAGCACGGAATTTTTTTATTGACAACTATTAGTTTAATGTTAATCGTACATCAAATACCATCCAATAGTAATTTTGCAATAAATATTATTATTCAATCAATGACTTATGGAATTGCATTTTACGGATTAGCTTATTGGATAAATCCTGCTCCAGAAATTTTGAACTTCTTCAACGATTTATTTAAAAATAAAATTCCTGGTTTTTTTAAAAAGAAGTAGGTCTATTTAAGCGCTTCTAAAAATTGCGCCAACCCTGCCCTTTTCTCTGGCGTTAACTCGTAACTAATATTTTGAGTGTAGTATTTATGCAAATTATATACTTGTTCATGAGCAGGTATCAAGGCTATCACTTCCTCCAAATGCAATAGCCCATAGCCATTGGCAGCATCAAAAGCCTCCATAAATTCGGCAGGTATTGGCTTATTAGCTACCCAGGCAGCAAAAACAAAGGGTAATCCTGTATGTTGCTTCCAAACTAGCCCTAGGTCATAAACATGTTCAAAACGGCTTAAACTAGCCAAAGCCCTGTCTCCAATAATTACTCCAGCAGTAGTCCCCGATATTTGATCTATATACCCTTCTGTGGCTGCTATAAACGCCACCTCCTTCTTCCAATATTGAGTCAATAAAACCTTGGCCAATGCTACCGAAGTTCTACTTTGATAGTCTAAATAAACACATTCTACTTGTTCCATGGGTACTTGGCTAAACAAAGCCACAGATGCCACTTCCCCCTCGGTTCCAATCACATATTTTGAAACTATTTGAGGACTCGATAATAAGGGCATAATAGCCACAGGCACAAGGCCAATATCAATGGTGCCCTCCAATAAATCTTGCGCAATTTTTGCAGGGTATGACTTTATTAAATCGATACGATCCTTAAAAGGGGACTGTTCCATTCCTAGTAATAATGGGCGGGTATTTAAATAACTTACCGCGCCTATGCGCCATCTTTTGTCCAATTGAATTAACTTTGCACAAAGAAAAACCTTTTTTTTAACATAGTAACTACTTGTTTAAAGCAACAGCCAATGTCGAAACTTACAGCCATTTCACCCGTAGACGGACGTTATCAAAAGCAAACTGCCTCTTTGAGTGCTTATTTTTCCGAGTTTGGCTTAATTAAATACCGTGTTTTAGTGGAAGTGCATTATTTCTTATTTCTGGCTGATAAGAAATTTTTCAAAGTCACCCCTGCCCTTAGAAAGGCTTTACTTGCAGTAGTAGAAAATTTTAGCGAAGCAGATGCAGAAAAAATTAAAACTATTGAGGCAACCACTAACCACGATGTAAAGGCCGTTGAATATTTTTTAAAAGAAGTACTAGATAAAAATAAAGCAAGTGAATTAAAAGAATGGATTCACTTTGGATTGACTTCTCAAGACATTAACAACACGGCTATTCCATTAAGTTGGAAAGAAGCCATGGAAAATACTATTTTACCTTCATACATAAATTTGCAAAATAATTTATACCAGTTAGCAAAAAAATGGAAGAAAATTTCTTTGTTAGCCCGCACCCATGGACAGGCGGCTTCTCCAACAACATTAGGTAAAGAAATTATGGTGTTTGTCGAAAGATTACACCATCAAGTTGAATTGTTTACGGCTATTCCTTATGCTGCTAAGTTTGGCGGCGCTACTGGTAACTTTAACGCACACCATATTGCTTTTCCTAAAAAGAATTGGGTAAGCTTAGGCAATGAATTTGTGGATGATGTATTGGGATTACAAAGAATGCAATTCACTACTCAAATTGAACACTACGATCATTTTGCTGCACATTGCGATACTTTAAAACGTTTAAATAATATCTTAATTGATTTAAGCCGCGACATTTGGACCTATATCTCCATGGATTATTTCAAGCAACAAACTAAAAAAGGCGAAGTAGGCTCAAGCGCTATGCCGCATAAAGTAAATCCCATTGATTTTGAAAATGCAGAAGGTAATTTAGGATTGGCCAATGCACTATTAGAACATTTGGCTGCCAAGCTTCCAATTAGTCGTTTACAAAGAGACTTAACCGATTCAACTGTTTTAAGAAATATTGGTGTTCCATTAGGACATATAACCATTGCTTTAAATTCTTTAGAAAAAGGATTGAGTAAATTAATTTTGAATGAAGAAAAAATGCAAGCCGATTTGGAAAATAATTGGGCGGTAGTAGCGGAAGCCATTCAAACTATTTTGCGTCGCGAAAAATATCCAAACCCTTACGAAGCATTAAAAGATTTAACAAGAGGCAATAATAAAATTGATAAAAAGTTGATGCATAAATTTATCGACGGCTTAAAAGTAAATGCAAGTATTAAAAAGGAATTAAAAGCCATCACGCCACATAATTATACAGGAGTCACCGCCGAATATTAATTTTCAGCGTCTTAATCTTCAGCGTCTGACCTATCGTTTGGAAATTCTTTAGGAGGAATCACTTTCTTTTTTCTAGGCTCTTTTTTCGCCAGCAAACTATGAATAGGATTCATGCCCTCTTTTTCTATCGCCATGGTTAATACTTGAGCAGTTGCTGCAGCATCACCCCAAGCACGGTGCCGGCCTTCGATGCGAATTCCTAAATCGCGCGTTAAAGAACCTAAGCCATATTTTTCCAATCCAGGAAACACACGTCTACTTAATTTAATGGTGCATAATTTGGGGGCCGACCATTGAAATCCTGATCTACCCAATAAATAATGAACAAAAGAATAATCAAAACTTACATTATGCGCTACAAATATGCGGCCATTTAATAAATTATATATCTGCGGGGCTACTTCTTCAAACAAGGGTGCCTCGGCCACCATGGCATCGCTAATCCCTGTCATATTCACAATAAAGGGAGGAATTTTATGTCTGGGGTTAATTAAAGTCACGTATTTGCCCGTCACTTCTACCCCGTTATGAATTACAATAGCGATTTCAGTAATCCCCGCCGATTGGGGTGCACTGCCTGTGGTTTCAATATCTACAACAGCAAATTCCATAGAGTGGCTAAGGTCGTATTTTTTAACAACTTATTGCTTGTCGCTTTTCCTTATTTTTGTGGCTCATTATAGGAAAAGACGTAAAGCATGGAATTGAGTAAAAATTACATACCGGGTGAAGTAGAATTGAAGTGGTATAAGCATTGGGTGGACAGTGGCTATTTTCATAGTACCCCTAACGACAAGAAGGCTTATACTGTTGTTATTCCTCCTCCCAATGTTACCGGCGTATTACATATGGGCCATTGTTTGAACAATACCATTCAAGATATATTAGTGCGTCGAGCACGCATGCAAGGATTTAACCCTTGTTGGGTTCCTGGTACTGACCATGCTTCTATTGCTACCGAAGCAAAAGTGGTTGCCATGCTAAGAGAAAGAGGCATTGCAAAATCTTCATTAACGAGAGATGAGTTTTTAGGATATGCTTGGGAGTGGAAAGAAAAATACGGTGGCATTATTTTGCAACAGTTAAGAAAAATGGGTTGCAGTTTAGATTGGGAGCGTACTTCTTTTACCATGGACGCAGATTATTACGAATCGGTTATAAAAGTATTTGTTGATTTATACAAGAAGGGGAAAATTTATCGTGGCAAGAGAATGATTAATTGGGATGTGCGTGCAAAAACAGCATTGAGTGATGAAGAAGTTATCCATAAAGAAGTAGCAGGTAAAATATATCACTTACGTTATAAGTTAGATGTGCCTGGGGAAGAATATATTACCATTGCCACTGTGCGTCCCGAAACTATTTTGGGAGATTCCGCTATTTGTGTGCATCCTAAAGACGATCGTTATAAAAAGCTAGTGGGCCAATTTGCTTTTGTGCCATTGATTAATAGACGCATTCCTATTATTGCAGATGATTATGTGGAAATAGAATTTGGAACGGGTGCCCTAAAGGTTACCCCCGCGCATGACATGAATGATTTTGCCTTAGGACAAAAATATAATTTAGAAGTAATAGATACCATGAACGATGATGGTACTTTATCGGAAGCAGCAGGTTTATATATTGGGCAAGATAGAATTGAAGTAAGAAAAATAATTACCAAAGATTTAGAAGCTGCAGGAAATTTAGTGAAGATAGAAGACTATACACACCAAGTAGGTTTTAGTGAAAGAACTGATGCAATTGTTGAACCAAGATTAAGTTTGCAATGGTGGGTGGATATGAAAAAGTTGGCAGCCCCTGCTTTAGAAGCGGTGATGTCAGATGAAATTAGTTTTCATCCAGCTAAATTTAAAAATTTATACCGCCATTGGATGGAAGGCATTAAGGATTGGTGTATTAGTAGACAATTGTGGTGGGGGCATCGCATACCAGCGTGGTATGACGAAGAAGGTAATTTTTATGTAGCACACAATGAAGCGGAAGTTAATGCCAATCACCCTGAAACCAAAGGAAAAAAATTAACACAGGACGCCGATTGTTTAGATACTTGGTTTAGTAGTTGGTTATGGCCATTTGAAGTTTTTAAAGGTTTATCTAACCCTAATAATGCCGAAGTAAATTATTACTACCCTACCAGTACTTTAGTAACTGCGCCAGAAATTATTTTCTTTTGGGTGGCTAGAATGATTATGGCAGGTGAAGAATACATGGGAAAAATTCCATTCAAAGATGTTTACTTCACAGGGATCGTTCGTGATAAGCAAGGAAGAAAAATGAGTAAGAGCTTAGGCAATTCTCCCGACTTATTGGGATTGATTGACCAATATGGTGCTGACGCAGTTCGTTTTGGTATTATGATTGCCTCTCCTGCAGGAAATGATTTACTTTTTGATGAATCGACTTTAGAACAAGGAAGAAATTTCAATAATAAATTATGGAATGCTACTAAATTATTGAAAATGTGGGAAGCACGTCAAAATAAGGAGGGTGCTATTCCTGAAGATGCACAGTTTGCAATGGATTGGTTTCAAGCAAAATTAACGACCACTCAAAACGAAGTAGATGAAATGCTAAAAACCTTTCGTTTAAGTGAAGCTTTAAAAACTATTTACGGTTTAATATGGGATGATTTTTGCAGTTGGTATTTAGAATGGATCAAGCCAGGTTTTGAACAACCCATGCATCAAGGGGTATATGAAAACACAGTAGCATTTTATGACGCCCTATTGCAATTGCTACATCCTTTCATGCCATTTATCACAGAAGAAATTCACCATACTTTAAAAGCACAGACCGAAGACTTATGTGTTAAATTGTATACACCAACATCTAAAGTGGACGATGCGGTATTAAATGCAGGGGCATTACTACAAAATGTAATTTCTACTTTACGTGATGCACGTAATAAAAATCAGATCAAGCCAAAGGACGCTATTGAACTACATATTCAAACCTCTAATAACGCACCTTATCAAACCATACAAAATATTTTAGCAAAGCAAGTAAATGCTGCTACTATACAGTATACTTCAAGTGCTATTGGAGCTTCTATAGTCGTGGCTTTAGAAAAAGATAAGTTTTACATTGTCGCCAATCAAGCCATTGATACGGCAAGTTTAAAAGAAAATTTATTAAAGGACCTAGCACATCAGCAAGGATTTTTAATAAGTGTGGGCAAAAAATTAGACAATGAAAAATTTGTTCAAAATGCGAAACCAGAAGTGTTAGCCATTGAACAAAAAAAGAAAGCAGATGCATTGGCTAGAATTCAAACCATTGAAGAAAGTTTAGCGCAATTAGGATAGTATGAGTGAAATTATCATTACCCGTGCAGCATTAGCTGATCGAGATTTTATCAGATCTGTTTCTGAGCGCACTTGGCCGAGCACTTATGGTCATATCATATCTCAAGCACAAATCGATTTCATGATGAATTGGATGTACAGTGATGAGTCCTTAGCCACTCAAATGAATACCGGCTGTGAATTTTATATTGCAAGTATCAAAAAAGAAGATGGTAAATTAGATGCTGTAGGATTTTGTTCTGTTAGTCCAGAAGAGGGCGCGCACAAACTTAATAAACTATACGTACTTCCCCCCGCACAAGGAACAGGCGCAGGTAAAGCCTTATTAAACAAATCGATTGAGGTAGCTAAAGCTGCAGGATCTACCTCTTTGTTTTTACAAGTCAACAAGCTTAATACAGCTTACACATTTTACTTAAAAAAAGGCTTCATCAAAGAAAGTGAATTTAAATTCGATATCGGCAATGGCTTTTACATGGACGACTACGTCATGCGATTACATTTCTAAATCTTAGAAATAATCACCCCTTCTAAACTTATTTGGCGATCGCTTGGATTGATTAAAATATCAATCTTGTTCTTATATTTCTTATTCATCAAATCGTGAATAAACCAAATGCCATTAAATATTCCTGCATTGGTTAATTTTACTTTATCACCGAAAGAAAATAATTCTTTTAAGTCTCTGCTAATAGCAATCACTCTGTGTTTTTTAGGATTCAAGCTATCTAATTTAAACCCACTAGCTGTTATGAGTGGCGTACTATCTGTTTCGGCAGTATCTGTTTTATAAGTTGTTAAAGAAACTTTTTTCATTGATTTCAGTTCGAAAGGGTATTGCAAAGCAATGTCTCTTGCCTTATCCCCTGGTCTTAGCATAAAAAAAGCCCCCACAACAATTATGTATATGGCTATCCCAAGTCCAACGTACTTATTATATTTCATAATGAGCCTTTGATAGGTTTGTGATAATTATACTATTAAATGGGTTTGTTTGACTACGCCCATTATAAAAACGCTTTGTACCTGGCTTATATTGTCAGCCTGGCTTAATTTGTTGACATGGAAATTGTAATAACTGTTCATATCCTCGGTCACAATCTTTAACATAAAGTCAAATTCACCCGAAATACTATAGCATTCCACCACATCGGGTAACTCATTAATGAGCTTAATAAACTGCCCTCCCGATTGCTTACTGTGTTGATTCAGAGAGACATAGCAAATAACCATCAATCCCTTTTTCACTTTTGTTCCATCTATCAAAGTGGCATATTGCTTAATCACCCCTGTAGCTTCCAGCCTTTTTATACGCTCATGTACTGGCGTGGTACTCAAATGAATTTGGTCGGCAATTTCTTTTACTGTGATCCTGGCATTGTCTTGCAACAGGCGCAAAATGGCTAAATCCTTCTCGTCTAAAGAAAGGGATTGTTGCGTGATAGCCGAATCTACTAATGGAGTACTATTTTTCATCAAATATTAGAATAAACATTATCTATTTATACACAAAATAGCCGTTTCTACTAAAAATACCAAATATTTTATTATTTTATCCTATTTACTACCTTTGCCACCTAAACAAAATAAACATGTCTAACCTAGAAAACATCGATTTTAGCCTACCTTATAAAGTAGCCGATATCACATTAGCAGATTGGGGTCGTAAAGAAATTCGTTTGGCCGAGGCAGAAATGCCAGGTTTAATGAGCATTCGTAGCGAATATGGTCCTAGCCAACCCTTAAAAGGAGCTCGTATTGCGGGTTGCTTACACATGACCATTCAAACTGCTGTATTAATTGAAACATTAACTGCATTAGGAGCGGAAGTAAAATGGAGCTCTTGTAATATATTCTCAACACAAGATCAAGCCGCTGCTGCCATCGCTGCAACTGGCGTGGGTGTTTTTGCTTGGAAAGGTCAATCTATTGAAGAAGGTGACTGGTGTATTGAGCAAACTTTATTCTTTGGTGGTGCAGACCGTCCTTTGAATATGATTTTAGATGATGGTGGTGATTTAACCAATATGGTATTAGATAAATACCCTCAGTTTGTTGCAGGTATTAAAGGATTGAGTGAAGAAACAACAACTGGTGTTCACCGTTTATACGAGCGTATGGCTAAAGGTACTTTACCAATGCCTGCGATTAACGTAAACGATTCAGTTACAAAATCTAAGTTTGATAATAAATATGGTTGTCAAGAATCATTGGTAGATGCGATTCGTCGTGCGACTGATGTAATGATGGCTGGTAAGGTGGCAGTAGTAGGTTCTTACGGTGACGTAGGAAAAGGATCTGCTGCATCCCTTCGTGGTGCTGGTTGTCGTGTAATGGTAACTGAGATTGATCCTATCTGTGCTTTGCAAGCTGCTATGGATGGATTTGAAGTTAGAAAAATGATTGACGCAGTAAAAGAAGCAGACATTATTGTTACTGCTTCTGGTTGTCGTGATTTGATCAACGAAAAACATTTTAGATCAATGAAAGACAAAGCGATTGTTTGTAATATTGGTCACTTTGATATTGAAATAGATATGGCGTGGTTAAATAAAAACTATGGTCATACAAAAGATACCATCAAACCACAAGTTGATTTATACAATATCGAAGGAAAAGATGTTATCATTTTAGCAGAAGGCCGTTTAGTAAACTTAGGTTGTGCTACTGGTCACCCTAGCTTTGTAATGAGTAACTCTTTCTCTAACCAAACCTTAGCTCAAATAGAATTATGGACTAACCATAAGAACTACGAAAATAAAGTTTACGTTTTACCTAAGCATTTAGATGAGAAGGTAGCTCGTTTACACTTAGCTAAAGTAGGCGCTGAATTAGATGAATTAACTACTGAGCAAGCTGCTTATTTGGGTATACCTAAAGCAGGTCCGTTTAAGTCTGACGCATACAGATACTAAGCTGAAATAGACACTACCCCACTATTTATAAAGTAAAAAAAGGTAGCTTCTACTATATATTCAAAATTCCCCTAGCCGTTCCTGAGCAATCAGGAGCGGCTTTTTTATTCTATATTTTTAGTACCTTTAAAGTAATAGTTCATGCTGTGTATAATAGCCTAAATAATCAATGTAACTATACATATTCTTAATAGAGTTGGCACTTAAACTACAATAAATCGATTTTCTATGAAACTGAACAAACTTTTATTAATCGCACTAACCATTAGTGGCTTATCAAAACTAAATGCACAAACAGTAAGCATTATCCCTGAACCATTTCAAATGACAACTCGTGCAGGACTATTTACTTTGCCAAAAAGTATTGCCATCAATGCACCTTCCACTGCAAATGCTATCGTAGATGAAATGGCCAATAAATTAAGAACTGTCACTGGCAAAACAGTTTATTTCACTAAGAATAAACCTGCCATAGATTTACAAATTATAAACGATGCTAATTTAGGAACTGAGGGATATACTTTAGATATCAATGAAAAAGGAATACAAATAAAAGCCAATGGCAATGCTGGACTATTTTTTGCTTGGCAAACTGTTCAACAATTACTGCCTGCTGCTATTTATGGCAAAACACTACAAAATACTACCAACTGGCAAGTACCCTTTGTCAATATATTAGATAAGCCCCGTTTTGGATGGAGAGGAATGATGTTAGATGTTAGTAGACACTTTTTTACTAAAGGGGAAGTATTAACATTTATTGACGACATGGCGCGTTATAAATACAATCGTTTTCATTGGCATTTAACAGATGACCAAGGTTGGAGAATTGAAATTAAATCCTTACCAAAATTAACAAGCGTAGGCGCTTGGAGAGCAGAAAGAAAAGGAAAGTGGATGAATATAACTACTCCGCCCATTGATGAACCAAAAACATACGGCGGATTTTATACACAAGAAGATATTAAAGAAGTAGTTGCTTATGCTAAAGCGAGATTTATTGAAGTAATTCCAGAAGTGGACGTACCTGGTCATAGCATGGCCATGAACACAGCCTATCCATTTTTAAGTACCACACCTGATTATCCTTTTCAAGTAAATGCTGGCGATGAGTTTATGGATTGGGAAGGAATTAATGGACATGTTGCGGCAAGAATTGATAACTCACTAGATCCTTCCAATGAAAAAGTATATGAATATTTAGATAAAGTTTTTACTGAAATTGCACCTCTATTTCCTTTTGAATACATCCATATGGGCGGTGATGAAAATGCAAAAAATAATTGGGAAAAATCTCCAAATGTGCAAGCTTTTATGAAAAGAGAAGGCATAAAAAATATAACCGAAGTACAAAGTTATTTTGTAAGAAGAATGCAAAAAATTATTAATAGTAAAGGAAAGAAAATGATGGGATGGGATGAAATACTAGAAGGCGGATTAGATGGCGACGCTGCAGTAATGAGTTGGAGAGGTGTTAAAGGAGGCATAGAAGCCGCCAAACAAAATCATAAAGTAGTGATGTCACCTAACGATTATAATTATATCGACTTTTATCAAGGGGAAATTACTGCGGAAGGTAAAGTATACCGTGGATTAAGAATGAAAACAACTTATAGCTATGAGCCAGTGCCAGACGGTATCGACCCTACTTTAATTTTAGGCAACCAAGCGAATCAATGGTCGGAGCAATTATTTGATCTTAGATATGCTCAATACATGACTTGGCCTAGAGGATTAGCTGTTGCAGAAACCAGTTGGTCTCCCAAAGAAAAAAAGAATTGGAATAGTTTTACTAAAAAAGTAGAACAACAATTTGAAAAATTAGATGCTGCCAATGTGCGATATGCTAGAAGTATGTATGACCCTATTGTGACCACTCAATTAAATTCAAAAGGTGAATTAATAGTTAATATGGAAGGCGAAATAGAGGGACTTGATATTTATTATACGATGAATGATCAAATGCCAGATAATTATAGCTCAAAATGCACAGGTCCTTTTGTATTACCAGAAGATGTTTTATCATTAAGAATAATTAGTTACAGAGATGGTAAACAAATTGGTAAATATTTAAACATCCCAATGGAAGCATTGAAAAAAAGAGCTGTTAAGGTATTATAATTAATCTATCATAGAATGTAATGCTTAAAATATTTCTACTTGTCCCCCTGCTATGCATTCATGTTTTAGCAACCGCACAAATTAGAAGTTTTGAAAAGAATATTGCGCTTTCTAAAGATACAGGTGTTGTTCAAAAATTTATAAAGAAATTCAAGGGAAAGCCTATTTCTTTTATAGATTCAACTAGTATTACGCTTAGTAAGTACATGAAGGCGGTGGCTAATTTCGAGGGCAAAAGAATTAATAGCATACATATTGAACAAAAACATTTTGGAACCAATCTCAATAATTCTAATAGTTTTAAAAAAGATCTATTAACTGGTTTTGCAGACAAGCTACACAATAAGACCAATGAAAATGTTATAAGGAAAAATTTATTCATTCACGAAGAAGAAATAGTTGATCCGCTCATAATTGCCTATAATGAAAAGTGGTTAAGAGATTTGCCTTTTATTCAAGATGCTAGAATTCTGGCTTATTCAAGCAGTAATGATTCAGGCGCTGTCGATTTATGGGTAGTGACTAAAGACATATTCCCTTTTGGAGGTAGTTTCAATATTAGAAATGAAAGCTCCTACACCTCCAATTTTAGCACTGAAAATGCAAATGACGGCGGAAACTCTTTTAACCTAATTCATAATTTTGATAATAAAAGAGATGTCAAGCCCAGTTGGGGATTTGATTATACTTTGAGAAATATTAGCGGCAGTTTTATGGATATTGCCTTAGGTAGCAATACGCTTTCGTCAAATTATAGCAATGGCGATTTATCTGCATCACGTTATTACATTAAAGGTAATAGACCCTTACTAAACCCATTAAGTAAATGGACCTGGGGATTTGATTGGAATGTTTCAAAAAATAAAAATGTTTACCCCAACTCTTGGTCGGACTCACTTTATAATAGCAGTTTAAAATATGAGCTTTCTCATTTTGATACCTGGGTAGGCTATCAACTTTTTCGCAATACCCATTTTTTCGAAAACCATAACCCCCGCTACTTTTTGCAATTGAGATACCTCAATAATCAATATACACAACGCCCTTTAGATTATATTTTACAATTAGATAGAAACTATCAAAATATAGAAGCCTATTTAAGTTCTTTTACTTTATTTAAACAACAAATAATTAGAACTCAATATCTATATGGCTTTGGAAGAAATGAAGATTTACCTACTGGAAAATCTGTTGTATTTACAGCAGGTCATTATACAAGAGAGCATACAACACAGCCCTATTTAGGAGTACAACTAGAAAATTACCAACTTCTATCTAATGAAAACTTTAGGCATGGAAACTTAAGTATAGGAAGTAGCTATGTAGACAATCAAATTCAAGATTTCAGATTTTTAGCAAGCATAGAACAAATAAGTAAATTACACTACTTAGAAAGTGGTTTTAAATACAGGTCGATATTTAATTTTAGTTTTGCCCAAACACTCAAAAATAAATTTAATGAGGCTTTACTTATTAATAGCATTTATGGCATCCCTCAATTAAATAAAGAACGTATTTATGGGGGCACTCGCATAGGCTTTAACTGGGAGTCCATATGGTATAATTCAAGATCTTTTTTTGGATTTAGAACCTCCCCTTTCGCCTTTATGAATCTAACTTATATTAGAACTGTAGGCGATTTAATTAAACAAGGTGAAATCTATTCCTCCGTTGGCTCAGGCATGAGAGTCAGAAACGAAAACCTTCTATTTGGCACCATCGAATTAAAGGCTTTTTACTTCCCAAGAACAAATCTTCAAATGAGCCCTTGGAATATAAGCTTGCTTACCAACCTTCGCTATAAATACAATTCCAGCATTATTAAAAAGCCTGATTTTGTGCAAATAAATTAGCAGAAACACATAGTTTCAAATCAACTTTTCCTACTTAATTTTGTTATACTTATTATGGTTCAAGCATACAATTTTTTAGCAAGCTGGCAGTTGTTTCCCGAGAAGAGCGAATTCGAGTATCAACTAGTGCCGAAGTCCGGGAATTACAAAATAGAAAGCGTGCAAAATGCACATGCTCTTAGTTTTAGTCACAATTGGGTGAATATAGAAAATGAGGCTTTTTATGCGCAGTATACTGTTATCCCTAATGGAATGGAACATGCTTTTGATAATCTCTTATTAGCCGACAAAGTATTGGCTGAAATTAATAATGGTTCTTGCTTAACGGTGCAATTTCATAAAGACAATAAAGAAGTATTAAAAGTAGTTCATGAAATATTAGCCAACGGATTTTTAAAAGTCACTCATTATGGTTGTAAAGAAAATGGAGACCCTTTTAAAAATATAGAGGTATACCACAAGCAATTAAGTGTACTCCCTTATGCTTCTTCCGCTGGCAGCGTTGCCATTCGACCCACTAAAGAAGGAGTGATCAAGCACAAAGCTTTATCTGCAATGGAAGATCAAACCAACATGCAGTTAAACCAAATTAAAGAACAAATTGAATTATTAGCAAGACAAGCGCAGGAAATTAGAAAGCGTAAAGAATTAAGCTTAATGATTTATGAAGCAAAAATAACTTTCAAGCCACAAATAGGACAAGTATATCATGTATATGAAAAAACTGATGGTTCACATGTGCTTTCCTTAGTGGCTCCTAGTGAATGGGGCGGCGGGTCTGGGCCTTTCGCTGGTTTTATTGCAACCGTAAAATTACTAGCAGATCACACTTGGATCGAAGTTGCTTAGCATTAAAAGCTAGGTAAGTAAAATAGTATCACAGAAATTATCATAGTATGATAATGGCAAATATTACAAGTACTAATAACCGTAATTAGCTAAAATAGCATCTACCTTTTTTTCAACTGCTGCATCTTTTACAACAGCAGGTGCATGATGCTTCTTAATGGTGGCATCAAAAATTAATGGCCCTTTAGTTCCCCAATGTTTATTGGATACAAAACTATCAACTCCTTCTATATCTTTAGCTGGATTGGTTCTTGTAAAAGTGGCCCAAATAAAATTATTATATTCAGCCGCCATCCATGTAGCATCTTCTGTAATAATAAGCATGGCTACTCCTTCTTTTTCCAATAAGATTTCTCCACTTCCTTTTAAACTTTCTTGTAATGAAGCAATAGAAACAGTATTCGCGTTTAAAGCTATCACCCCTGGCATGATTAATTGCGCATTGGCATTTAATTCATTAATTTTCGAAGGTATAACAGTTGCTAATTTTCTGCGCACTTCACCATATGCCGCCAAGACTAATTTAGAACCACTATTTAACCCATCCCCTGAATAATCCAAGGTATCCATAGTAGTGTTAGTATGAAAATGCAAGTCGGTAGAAAAATCCATCCTTGATAACATGTACTGTAAAAACTCAGGTACTTTATTGACATCCAATTTGAATTCCCCATTAATACTTGTATCCCCCTTTTTATTTTGGGAAGCTTCCGCTGTAATCCAAACAAATTTCGCCAAACTTAATTGGCCTGTTCCTAAAATATGATTTGCGATGGTTAATATTTCTGCAGGTTTTTTATTTTCCAAATATGGCGTATATCTTTCACTCCCTATCGCTAATAATAAAGGATGCACTCCTGCAGCATCTACTGCATGTACTTCTTTCAATCCTGGAATTTCATTAGAGACCGCTGATCCTGTAATGGCATGAATCAATTGACCAAAGCTTGTATCTTCCTGCGGAGGCCTTCCTACCACTGTAAATGCCCATATTGCATTCTTTCTTGCATAAACTTTATGCACTTTCATGACGGGAAATGGATGTTGCAAACTATAATATCCTAAATGATCTCCAAAAGGACCTTCAGGTTTATTTTCACCAGGAAATACTTCCCCTGTTATAACAAAATCGGCATCAGTACTCACACAAAATCCATCTATATAAGTATACCCAAATCTTTTGCCTGCTAACACGCCCGCAAAATTCATTTCACTCATTCCTTCAGGTAGCGGCATCACTGCTGCAACAGAATGTGCAGGTGGCCCACCAATAAAGCAACTTACTTTTAAGGGCAGCCCTTTATTATTGGCCTTGGTTTGATGCACCCCAATACCACGGTGTAATTGATAATGCAAGCCAATCTCTTTATTTAAAATATAATCATTGCCATTTAATTGAATGCGGTACATGCCTAAATTAGAATTGCCTATCCCTGGCTTATCGGCATCTTCGGTATACACTTGGGGCAGTGTTACAAATGCTCCACCATCCATGGGCCAATGATGTATTAAAGGAAGGTCGCTAATTTGTATCTCTTCAAACAAAACCGGTTTGGAAATAGGATTTTTAGTAGGCAATGCATTAAGAGCTGCAGGCAAAGCTGCTAAAGATTTAATTGGATGTTGTAAGGCCGCTAATGGATTAATTTTTATATCAATTAACTGTTTGACTGCTGGAAGTGTTCCTCTAAAAATAAATTGACTGCGTTCTAATGTGCCGAAAATATTAGATGCGGCGCGAAACTTAGATCCTTTCACTTTTTCAAATAAAATAGCGGGTCCTTTTTGTTCAAAAATGCGCAAATGAATGGCTGCCATTTCTAAATACGGGTCTACCTCTTCTTTTATACGTAAAAGCTGACCGGTACGTTCCAAATCCAATAAACAAGCCTCTAAACTAGCATATCCCATTCTCTTATATTTGAGTTACAAAAATAACTTAAATTCGCCTATGACTCGTTTAAGTGTTAACATAAATAAGATTGCCACATTAAGAAATAGCCGTGGCGGCGACAACCCCAATTTAGTGCAAGTGGCCAAGGACTGTGAACGTTTTGGAGCCGAGGGCATAACGGTACATCCCCGCCCAGACGAAAGGCATATTCGTTACCAAGATGTTTACGATTTAAGCGCTATGCTGACCACAGAGTTCAACATAGAAGGCAACCCAAAGGAAGAAAAATTTGTACAATTGGTATTAGCCAATAAACCGCATCAAGTTACCCTAGTCCCCGATACTTTAGGACAATTAACAAGCGACCATGGCTGGGATACTATTAAAGAACAGGCTTATTTAAAAGAAATTATTGCAGTATTTAAAAATGCAGGTATCCGTGTTTCCATTTTTGTAGACTCCATAGAAAAAATGGTTGAAGCCGCCGCATTAACAGGAACAGATCGTATTGAATTATACACCGAAATGTATGCGAAGCAATTTGCAGCTGGCAATAAAGAAACTGCCATTGCCCCTTATCTAAAAGCATCTGCAGTGGCGCATTCACTAGGATTGGGTATTAATGCAGGTCATGATTTAGATAGATTTAATTTACCTTATTTAGTACAACAAATTCCAACGATTGATGAAGTAAGTATTGGGCATGCTTTAATTAGCGATGCAATTTATTTAGGCTTAGAAAATACCATTCAATTATATAAAAGAGCGCTCGTCCATTAGACATAATTAAAACATCCTAACCCTAAATAGATTCTTATATAAATTATAAAAAAAGTTTCATGAAAAAGTATATATTTTTATTTGTTACGACTTTCATTTTCATATTTGCCACTAAAAATACATTAGAAGCGCAAGAAAAGTTTGGACCTACTCCTACTAAGCAGCAATTGGCATGGCACGAAAAAGAGTTTTATTTATTTATGCATTTTGGCCCAAATACTTTTACCGATTTGGAATGGGGAAAAGGAAGTGAAGATCCGAATGTATTTAATCCAACACAACTAGATTGTAATCAATGGGCACGCATCGCAAAAGCTTCTGGTGCTAAAGGAATTATTATCACTGCCAAACACCACGATGGATTTAGTTTATGGCCCAGTAAATTTAGTAAGCATACTGTAAGAGAAAGTAAATGGATGGATGGAAAAGGCGATGTCATAAAAATGTTATCAGAAGCTTGCAAAAAAGCAGGCATAGAAATGGGCGTATATATTTCTCCATGGGATAGAAATCATCCCAAATATGGCACTGCCGAATACAACGACATCTATATCCAGACCATGAAAGAATTATTAACTGGCTATGGCAATTTTTTTGAATTATGGTGGGATGGTGCGAATGGCGAAGGCCCAAATGGGAAAAAGCAAGTATATGATTTTACAAGATTTAAAGACTCTGCGATGTCTTATCAACCTAATATTGTCATCTTTAGTGATATCGGACCACATATTCGTTGGGTAGGTAATGAAAATGGATTGATCAATGAAACCAATTGGAACTTATTAGATACTGCAGGATTTAAAAGAGGCGAAGGCGCACCCACTGGTGATACTTTGAATAGAGGAAATTTTAATGGAAAAAATTGGATTGGTGCTGAAGCAGATGTTTCTATTCGCAAAGGTTGGTTTTATCATGCCGAAGAAGATGCGACGGTAAAATCGGGTAGTACTTTATTTAATTTATATTTAAAATCGGTAGGTCATGGCGGCAATATGATATTGAATGTGCCTCCTAATAGAAAAGGATTAATTGCTCCAGAAGATTCAGCTGCTTTAATGGATTTTAGAAAAATTCGCAATAAAGCCTTTAGTATCGATTTATTTAAATACGCTTCTATTATAGAAACTGATAAAGGAATGAAAATTCATAGTAAACAACCGGTTAAACTAAATACCATTCAACTTAAAGAAAAAATACAATTTGGACAACGTGTAATTTCCTTTGAAGTAAAAGCAGGTTCCAATGCCATAGATGCGGTAAAGATATTTGAGGGTACTACCATTGGACATAAAAGAATTATTCAATTTCCTGTAATAACAGCAAATTATTTCGAAATTAATATACTATCCACCAAGGCAATCCCCTTATTGTTGCCTGCCGCAGGATTTCTAATTAAAAATTAACTTAACTTGCATCAAATTTCAATTATGTCTACACCTGCATTAGTTGGTATTATTATGGGAAGCGATAGTGATTTACATGTAATGCAGGCAGCTGCAGATACTTTAAAAACATTCAATATTCCCTTTGAATTAACAGTTGTATCAGCGCATCGCACACCAGATCGTATGGTGGAATATGCTAAAACAGCACGCAAGAGAGGGTTACAAGTTATTATAGCGGGTGCCGGTGGCGCAGCGCATTTACCAGGAATGGTAGCTGCATTAACAAGTTTACCTGTGATAGGTGTTCCTATAAAATCGACTCATTCAGCCGACGGCTGGGATAGTATCTTATCTATATTGCAAATGCCGGGTGGTGTTCCTGTTGCAACCGTTGCCTTAAATGGTGCTAAAAATGCTGGTTTATTAGCTGCCCAAATTATTGGTAGTACCGATGCTAAAATTGGGACTGCTATGGATGCTTATAAATTAAATTTAGAATCAGAAGTGATGACCAAGGTAGAAAATATGAAAGCTACTTGGAATAATGAATTTGATAAGTAGTTGCTGCTATAAATAAGAAAGATAAGGCTGGATAAGATGACTACCCTAACTCATTCACTACTTTAGATTTCAACTTTAATTATTTTCTATTTACTATTTTTTATTAATAGTTATAATAGTAAAACTAGGCTTTAAAGTTTTACACAATACCGATGATTGTTGCATAATTACATCCACCCAATCCCATCCATACTCACCTACCCACTCAGAAAAATTTTCCACTCTTTCTTGCAAACTATTATTAGGGAATAAAGAACTTTTGATAGCTTGTAGGCGGTCAATTGATGTTTTTTGTTTTCTCTTTTCGGCACGAATCATCTTCTTCTCTAATAATGCTAATTTTTTTTGTGCTTGTATAGATAAATTTTGCGCATGGTCGCCCAATGAAGCATCTATCTTAATAACGTCTTGTTGAATAGATTGATATAAGCTATTTAAAGAGGCTATATGATTGGTTAATGCCAGATTTTCTTTGGTTTGATTTTTTATATATTCGAGTTCTAGTGCTAAAGTTGGATTAAAAATAGACTCCAGTGAAAAACCTAATTTATCCCAATGTGCAGTTTGTTTTTCATTTATAAACACAAACGAATTACGCAATTGCAAAAGAGGGTAATGAACATTTACTGCGTCAAATACATTTTTAAGTTCCATCCAATACGCTAACTCCCCTCCTCCACCAATAAAGGCAATACCTGGCAAAATTGTTTCCTGATACACACCTCTTAAAATAACATTTGGACTAAACCTATCCGGATGCGCGTGTAATTCTTTTATAATTTCATCTTCGGAAAATTTAATATCGGTATCTACTATAACATAAGTAGCCTCTTGCTTTTCAATTCTAGTCCTACTATTATCTTTTAAATAAAATAAATTAATAGGACGACCTTCGGACTGCACATGATATTTCTTTGTTAACTGCTGCAATGTAGGCTGAATAGCTTTTTGAGAGAAGCCCGTCTTTAGTTCTTTTTCCATCACTTCTACAAATAATGACTTAAATGCTGCGTCATCTGGCTGCAAAACCACTAAGCCATACTGACCAAAATAAGCATGCACTAATTCCAAAGTAGCTTCATTAATGGTAGCTCCTTTCTGATAGGCTTGTTTTAAAATAGCTAAGGCTTCTTTGCCAGCTTGCTTGACAGACCAATATCCCTCCAGATTTTGTAATAATTTTACTAGTTCGTCATCTACCTTCATTCTGCCTATGGCTCCTTTCTGTTTTGTATTCCATTGATAGGCTTCACCTGCCAAAGTATACGAACCAACTTCTTGCAAATCGGCATCTTCCGAACCCATATAATAAACTGGTACAAAATTATACTTAGGGAATTGCTTTTTCAACTCAGCTGCAAGCTGAATGGCGTGTATGATTTTATAAAAAAAGTAAAGTGGCCCCGTAAAAATATTAGGTTGATGCGCTGTGGTTATGGTAAAAGTATTTTCCTCTAGCAATAAATTTACATTTGCATTGACAGCCTTAAAAGCTTCTTTGCTTTCGGCGCTAGCTTGATTGCTTTGCGTTTTTTGCGCTAATGTTTCGTATTGTTTTTGCAACACAGAAACCAATACTTTTCTATTGGTTGGAAAGCTAGCTCTTTGTTCAATTGCCTTTTTAAAACCCTCCAAATTTGGAGCATAATTCACGAAAGTTTGCGCCTCCCCTTTTAATTCAATATAATCATTGACTAAGGATGTGAATAAACCAGTTTCACGATAAGGTATTTGAGTGGCGTTAAATTTCATTAATTGTCGAATCTTTCTGGATTGTAAAAACTAATATCAATACTGGTTGGTTTTTCGTCTACAATTTCTGAAACTAATTTACCGGTACCTGCACCCAAACTTAATCCTACCATTGAATGCCCTGTTGCCATTATTAAATTATTCCATTTTTTTGTTCTACCAAGATAAGGTAATCCATCGGCAGAACAAGGTCTATAACCATACCAAACCTTATCCATAGTAGGAACAGGGATGTCAAATTCAGGAAAATATCTTTTCACCGCTTTTAAAATACCTACTACCCTGTTAATTCTAGGAGCTGCACTAGTGGTCGTAATTTCCATGGTGCCTCCAAAACGCATTTTGTTATTGTCCATGGGCGTAATAGCAACGCGTCCTTCTATAAATACTGCAGGATAATTTGTTCTATAAGGTGTATCCTCTAAAGTAATGGAATATCCCCGACCCGGCATTAAAGGTAAATTGATATTTAATTTTTCGGCCAGTTCTCTGCTCCATGAACCAGTAGCCAACACGACTGCGTCTGCTTTATATTTATTATTTGAAGTAATAACAGCAGTAATCTGTCCTCCCCCTTTTTCAAAATCTACTACGGCTTCATTGGTTGCAAATTTTACACCCTTACTTTTTAGGTCAGCAATTAATTGCTGCATTAATTTAGCTGGATATAAATGCCCATCACATGCAAAATAAATGGCCCCCATTGCATCCATCTTATGATTAGGTTCCATCGCAAATAATTCTTGCTGATTCAATAATTTAGTATCAGTCAACCCTAACTCATGCGCTCTATGCACCAAATGACGAGAATGTTCGGCAGCTTTTTCTGTTTGAAATATTTCAAGCAAGCCTTTATGTTCATAGGCAAATTTAAACTGAGGCAAAGCTTCCCATTGTTGATACCAATGCTTGCTTAAAAAAGCATAATCTCTTAGTGGAATGGCTGCTCGCTCCACTTTTTCTGGGGTAGCTTCTTTCATAAATTGCAATCCCCATTTTATTAAACTCAAACTTAATCTTGGCTTTACATAAAAAGGACTCTCTGCATTAAACATCCACTTTAATCCTTGCTTCACAATTCCTGGTGTTGCCAATGGCGTAAAATGACTTGGACAAACATAACCCGCATTCCCATAAGAACAGTTTTGTGTCATATCTGTTTGATCAATAACAGTAACCTGATGCCCTGCTTCTTGTAAAAAATAAGCACTGCTCAATCCTACTATTCCCCCGCCAATGACAACTACTTCCATAACATAAATTAAAGGACAAATTTCGTAAAAATTGCGTTCATAACCCACTTAAATATGATGGATTTTATAGAATTACCTACATCAAACTACCTGGAAACCTGCAGCATAAGGATCGTCTGCTTTATCAATGGATATAGTATTAAAACCGTATATCTTGGCCCAGCCTTCAATAGAAGGAATAATGGCTTCTTTCCCCCCAATTGTAGTGGTTGCTTCTACTTTACCGGTAAAAACTGATCCAATTATACTTTCATGTAAAAAAGGAACCCCTTGCTTTAATTTTCCCTTAGCATGCCAATGGGCTAATCTTGCCGAAGTACCTGTTCCACAGGGTGATCTATCAATTGCTTTGTCTCCATAAAAAACAGCATTGCGCGCTGTGTTTTTTGCATTTAACACTTTACCCGTCCATAAAATATGAGAACAGCCATTAATAGTGGGGTCCAAGGGATGTACAAAAGTATTTGTTTGATTAATTCTTTCTCTAAGAATACCACTCCATGCAATTAATTGTCCTGCAGTATAATTTTCAATGCCTGTAAAATTTTCTTGTACATCCACAATGGCATAATAGTTTCCGCCATAACATACATCTACCGACAATACTCCTAAGTCGGGACAAATAACTTTTATATTGTCAGCCGCTAAAAAAGAAGCGACATTCGTAAGCTTCACCGATTTTACTTTATTCCCTTCCATTGTATATTCAATCTCCACCAATCCCGCAGGGGCTTCCATACGTATTTTACCAGGTACTTTAGGTTTTACTAAACCCGCTTCAATGGCAACAGTTATTGTTCCAATAGTTCCATGACCACACATAGGCAAACAACCACTGGTTTCAATAAATAAAACCGCCATATCATTAGCCGCATCATGAGGTGGATACAAAATACTTCCACTCATCATATCATGACCACGTGGTTCAAACATGAGGCCTTTTCTAATCCAATCAAACTCTTTTAAAAAATGTTGTCTTTTTTCACTCATGGTATTGCCTTCTAAAGCAGGTCCTCCATTTACCACCACACGCACAGGATTACCACAAGTATGCGCATCTATACATTGAAAAATAGACCCCCCTAAAGTATAAGATCCAAATTGAGAAACACTAATTGGTTTTGTTGCAGCCATGAGATAAAATTAATACATTTGGGAACGCAATGTTTCATTGCTAGTCTAAAAATATTTTTATGGAAACCTATGGCAAAATTCTACTTATCGCTATGCCTGCCTTTTTGTTGCTAGTATTATTTGAAAAGTGGTATGGATGGAAGAAAGGATTTGAAACAGTGAATACATTAGATATGATTTCTAGCCTGAGCTCGGGAGTAACCAATTCCACCAAAGATGTATTAGGACTAAGTATTGCTATATTAAGTTATGGTTGGTTTGTAGACCATTTAGCTATTGTACATGTTCAATCAAGTATCTGGTTGTATGCGATTGCTTTTATTTCATTAGATTTTGCAGGCTATTGGGTGCATCGTTTAGCACATACCTATAATTTTTTCTGGAACAATCACATTGTACACCATAGCAGTGAGGAATACAATTTAGCCTGTGCCTTAAGACAAAGCATTTCAGTTATTTTTAGAATTTACGCCTTCTTATTAATTCCAGCAGCCATTTTCGGCGTGCCTTCTAATGTAATTGCAGTGGTAGCTCCCCTACATTTATTTGCACAATTTTGGTACCACACTAGACATATAAAAAGTATGGGCTGGTTGGAATATATAATTGTAACGCCTTCACACCACAGAGTACACCATGCCATTAACCCCGAATACTTGGATAAAAATTATGGTCAAATATTTATTATATGGGATAAATTATTTGGAACTTTTGTACAAGAAACAGAAAGCATTCCTGCAGTATATGGCATAACAAGACCCGTAAAAACATGGAATCCTATTAAAATAAACTTTATGCATATGTGGCTTTTAATTAAAGACGCATGGCGAGCAGAAAGTTGGAAAGATAAGTGCAGAATTTGGTTGATGCCATTAGGATGGCGTCCTGCAGATGTGATTGAAAAATATCCAGTAGAAAAAATTGAAGATGTTTACCACTTTAATAAGTATACTACTGCCGCCCCACCTTTAATGAAAACCTATTTATGGGTACAACTATTTTGTATGCTATTATTGGTAAGTTATTTATTTGGGAACATCGCCAGCATTGGACATACCAATATATTTATTTATGGCGCTTTTATATTTGTACAAGTATATGCCCTTACTGAATTTATGGATCGCCATAAAAATGCTTGGATTTTGGAAGCGGTAAAAAATGTTGCTTGTATTTATTGGATACTCCTAAAAGGAGATTGGTTTGGATCCAATCAATTATCTACTTTAATAGCCCCCATCGCCATTGTGTATTTTGCACTAAGCAGTATAGTAGTATTTTACTTTTCTACAGGAAAGGATGATAAAAGAAAAGGTAGAAAACTGAATAAAAATTCAAATGGCGTAGCCACCGACACAGCTAAATTATTTATTCAAAAATAATCTTAAGCTACTTCATCCTTAGTGAATTGACTATTTACATTTCTCCAAATACCTAATGGATTATTGTTTTGCAATGCCAAAGGCAATAAATGATTAGACCAGTTTTGAAATGAAATAGGACGTAGCCATCTTTTAGCGGCATCTACTCCTACTGCTGTAAAACGACTATCGGTACTCGCAGGATAAGGGCCACCATGCACCATACTATCACAAACTTCAACACCAGTGGGCACTCCATTTAATAAAACACGCCCAGCTATTGTCAACGCCATATTTAATAATTCGGGATGACTAGCAAAATCTTGATCTGTTCCCATTAGGGTGGTTGAGATTTGCCCTTGTATGCTTTTCCAAACTTCCTTTAATTGATTTATTGAATCACATTGGACTAAAATAGAATAAGGACCAAAGACCTCCTCGGCCAAGTTCGGATTTTGTAAAAAAGTACCTGCCTCCACCGTGGTTAATACTGGAAAACCATTCGTACTTGTAGGTGTATTATGGGTTAAACAAGTAATTCCTTTTTGCGCTAAAGCATGGGTACTGTTTTTTAAATAGGCAGCTTGTATACCTTCATGTAACATGGCACTGGGTGCAAAAACATTCATCTCTTTGGCAAGTGTATTTGCAAAAGTGGTTAACGCATCCGATTTTACTGCTATTAAAATACCAGGATTGGTACAAAATTGTCCCATCCCTAAAGTAATCGAGCCTGCATAATTTTTTGCAATCGTTTCCGCATTTTGCTTAAGTGCTTCTTCTAATAAAATAACAGGATTCACACTACCCATTTCTGCAAAAACAGGAATGGGATTTTTTCTGGTACATGCATAATCCAACAAAGCACGTCCACCAGTTCTAGATCCAGTAAAACCCACTGCTGCAATATTTTCATCCTGCACCAAGGCTTTACCTGTTTCAAAATTCGTTGCAGTGACATGTTGAAATACATGCAAAGGCATATTATTAGTTGTAGCAGCTTCTTGAATAGCAGTTGCAACTAATGTAGAGGTTGCTAAATGTGCGGGATGCGCTTTTACAATTACAGGACAACCTACGGCCAATGCACTTGCGGTATCGCCACCAGCAGTGGAATAGGCAAAAGGAAAATTGCTTGCACCAAAAACGACCACTGGACCAATGGGATGACTCATTTTACGAATATCTGGCTTAGGTGGCGTTTTAGTAGGTATCGCTGTGTCAATACTTGCTTGCACATAATTACCTTCTTTCAACATTGTAGCAAACATGCGTAATTGAAAACAAGTACGTCCTCTTTCTCCTGTCAAACGAGCTAAGGGTAAATTGGTTTCTTTATTGGCTTGTTCTAATAAAGTATCTCCTAAAGCTTCTATATTATTTGCAATGGTTTCTAAAAACGCTGCCCTTTGCAAGGGTGTGGTAATAGAATACTGTTCAAAAGCAATCGCTGCCTTATGGGTAATTTCAGAAATGCTGCTCATTAGATAACTTGTTGTAAATTTTATAAACTATGAAACTCAGGAAGCGTGGGTCTATTTTTTATACCCGTATCAATAATCGCTTCAATTCTTTTTCTTTCCTCTCCTTCTAATATTAATCTAGGCTTTCTGACTGTTTCAGAACCAATGCCGGCTTTGGCTTCAGCAAACTTTATGTATTGTACTAGTTTAGGATGAATGTCCAATTCTAATAAAGGCATAAACCACCTATAAATTGCTGTAGCCTCCGCAATGTTACCTGCTTTCGCTAATTTATACACGGCTACTGTTTCAGCAGGGAAGGCGCAAACTAAACCTGCTACCCAACCATCTGCTCCTACTACTAATTCTTCTAATGCCAAAGTATCTACGCCACATAAAATACTAAATCTGTTTCCAAATTCATTGCGCATTCTAGTGACGTTGGTAATATCACGTGTCGATTCTTTTACCGCTTGAATATTCGGCACTTTAGCCAACTCTCTAAACATATCAATGGTTACTTCTATTTTATAATCAACAGGATTATTATAAATCATGATTGGCAAGGAAGTACTTGCGGCAATATCTTTAAAGTATTGAACTGTTTCACGATGATCCGATTTGTAACGCATAGGAGGCAATAACATTAATCCTTTTGCACCCCAATTTTCTGCATCTTTAGCACATTGAATAGCAACACTAGTACTACCTTCTGCAATATTAATAACCACTGGCACTTTACCATTTACAATCTTAACCGTTTCTTTAACTAGTATTTCTTTTTCTGCATTGGTTAAAACACTTGACTCTCCTAGCGTGCCTCCTAAAATAATTCCATTCACACCGGCAGCCAATTGCGCGTTTATATTAGTTGTAAATAAAGATAAATCTAAAGTATCCTCCTTGGTAAACTTCGTGGTCACTGCCGGGAATACCCCTTTCCATTCTATTGCCATAACTTAATATTTTGAGATGATTGAGTATTCAATTTAATTAAAATAGTGTAAAAGGGATAAAAAATATTCGAAAATAACAACCCTTTCTTACAAGTATTAGTCTACTAACTCCCCTTCTAAATCATAGTCATAAGCCTTTGTAATTTTAACCATTACAAAGTCTCCTGGTTTTAAACGTTTTGTAGTATTAATAACTACTTCATTGTCTACCTCTACACTATCAAATTCGGTACGCCCTAAATAGCGACCTGCTTCTTTTTTATCTACTAATACCTTTAAAACCTGCCCTTCTTTTAACTGGTTTCTAGCCAAGCTAATTTCTTGTTGCACTTCCATAATTTCTTCGGCGCGTCTTTGCTTTTCTGCTGGAGGCACATCGTCTACTAAATCATGTGCACTTGTATTTTCCTCATGACTATAAGTGAATATGCCAACTCTGTCAAATTGATGCTCAATCAAGAATGCTTTTAACTCTTCAATATCATCCAAGGTTTCTCCCGGAAATCCGGCGATCAATGTAGTTCGAATGGCAATGCCCGGAACACGGGTACGAATTTCTTTAATCAATTCTCCCATTTCTTCTCTAGTAATATTACGTTTCATGGCAGCCAACATATTATTGCTGGCGTGCTGTAAAGGAATATCAATGTATTTACAAATATTGTCACGCTCTCTCATCACATCCAATACTTCCAATGGAAATTTACTTGGATAAGCATAATGTAAACGTATCCACTCCAAGCCTTTTACATCGGCTAATGCATTTAACAAATCAGGTAAAGCTCTTTTTTTATAAATATCCAAACCGTAATAAGTTAACTCTTGTGCAATTAACATTACCTCTTTTACTCCTTTTTTAACCAAGCCTTCCGCTTCGGCCACTAGTTGCTCAATGGTTTTACTTACATGCTGCCCACGCATTAAGGGAATGGCACAAAAAGAACATGTACGATTGCATCCTTCACTTATTTTCAAATAAGCATAATGCGATGGGGTACTTAATAATCTTTCTCCCAATAATTCTGCTTTGTAATTGGCATTTAATTGATTCAACATCAAAGGCAATTCCATCGTACCAAACCATGCGTCTACTTCTGGTATTTCTAAAGCCAAATCATTTCTATAGCGCTCACTTAAACAACCCGTAACATATACCTTATCTAACTTTCCTTTTTTCTTTAAAGCCACCTGATCCAATATCGTATTCACACTTTCTTCTTTGGCTTTATCAATAAACCCACAAGTATTTACTACTACTATATTATGGTCTAACTTTTTATTTTCATGCACTACTTCAATTTCATTGGCCAATAACTGTCCACTTAGCATTTCGCTATCCACTAAGTTCTTACTACAACCTAATGTGATAATGTTTACTTTATTTTGCTTGAGTGTTTTAGCCTTCATATTAAATTATTAAAACAAATTATTTATTCACTTCGTTGGTAAAATGAAAAGTAATATCGGGATTATTGGTAATTTCTGTATTTAAAAACCATTCACTTTGTGCTAAGTATACTGGCGCTTCATCTTTGTCCATAGCCGCGTTCTGTTGCTTGAAGCGTAAAAAATCGTGCAACTTATTTTGATCCTTTGAAGTTAACCAACAAGCTTTGTAAAAAGGCAGGGTTCTAAATTCACAGGCAGCCCCATATTCTTGTAACAAACGATATTGAATGACCTCAAATTGCAAATCGCCCACACAACCAATAATTTTTTTATTACCCCCAAACTGTGTAAACAACTGCGCCACCCCTTCGTCGGTTAATTGCGTAATACCTTTTTCTAATTGCTTTGTTTTTAAAGGATCTTTATTCACCAATTCCTTAAATATCTCAGGTGAAAAAGTAGGGATACCTGTAAAGTAAAATTTCTCTCCCTCTGTTAAAGTATCTCCTATTTTAAAATTACCAGTATCAAATAAACCTACCACATCTCCTGCATAAGCATCTTCAATCACATCCTTACTGCGCGCTAAAAAACTATAGGGATTGCTAAAACGAACATCTTTGTCTAAGCGAACATGCTTATAGTATTTATTTCGCTCAAATCTTCCACTACATACACGCATAAAAGCAATACGATCGCGGTGTTTAGGGTCTAAATTAGCATGTATCTTAAAAATGAAGCCGCTAAACTTATCTTCCCCCACACCTAAAGTTCTTGTATTGGTTTCTCTATCTCTAGGGACCGGTGCAATTTGAATAAACGTATCCAACATTTCCTTCACTCCAAAGTTGTTTACAGCAGAACCAAAAAATACAGGAGCAATTTGGCCTGCCAAATAATCTGCAGGGTTTAAAGCACCATATACCCCATCAATTAATTCTACATCTTCTCTTAATACTGCCGCATCTTTCTCACCTATTTTATCTTGCAGTACGCTGCTTGAAACATCTTGAATCGCTACCGTATCTTCTTCGGAAGCTTTAGTGCTTGCAGCAAATAATCTTAAATTTTTATCGTGCAAATTATACACCCCTTTAAATTCCTTACCACTATTAATAGGCCAGGTCATGGGATGTAAAGAAATTTTTAATTCGTTTTCAATTTCTTCTAATAAATCGAATCTGTTTTTACCATCGCGATCCATTTTATTAATAAAAACAATGACAGGTGTGGCACGCATACTACACACTTCCATCAACCTTCTGGTTTGGGCCTCTACTCCATTCACACTATCAATAACCAATATGACACTGTCCACCGCCGTTAAGGTTCGGTAAGTATCTTCGGCAAAATCCTTGTGACCTGGTGTATCTAATAAATTAATTAGAATATTATTGTATTCAAATGACATGACCGAAGTCGCCACCGAAATACCTCTTTGACGTTCAATTTCCATGAAGTCACTTGTTGCATGCTTTTTAATCTTATTGCTTTTTACTGCACCTGCCGTTTGAATGGCACCCCCAAACAACAATAATTTTTCGGTTAATGTTGTTTTACCAGCATCTGGGTGAGAGATAATAGCAAATGTTTTTCTTCGGTTAATTTCTTTTTCGTACTTCATTATCGTTAAAAATGGCTCGCACTCAAAAAATTTGAATCACGAGCCATTCTATATTTTATTTACACTAGTTAGATATCTATTGCTTCGCCATAAGCAGCCGCTACTGCTTCTTTCAATCCTTCACTCATCGTTGGGTGTGGATGTATTGCATTTAAAATTTCATGAGAAGTAGTTTCTAATTTACGAGCTACTACTGCTTCGGCAATCATTTCAGTGACATTCATTCCAATCATATGACAACCTAAGAATTCGCCATACTTAGCATCAAAAATTACTTTCACAAAACCTTCTGTTGCACCTGCTGCACTTGCTTTACCACTTGCCATAAATGGAAACTTCCCAATCTTTACTTCATAACCAGCTTCTTTAGCTGCTTTCTCAGTAAAACCAACACTGGCAATTTCTGGTGTACAATAAGTACAACCTGGAATATTATTGTAATCAATTCCTTCAGGAATATGTCCGTATTTTTTTTCTTGATAAGCAATATGCTCTGCTGCATTGATCCCTTCTTTCGCAGCTACGTGCGCTAATGCTTGGCCAGGAGAACAATCACCAATGGCATAAATGCTTGCAATACTTGTTTGTTGAAATTTATCAACAATGATGCGTCCTTTATCTATTTTAATTCCATTTTGCTCTAATCCAATATTTTCAATATTTGCTACCACGCCCACAGCACTTAACACAACTTCTGCTTCTAAGGTTACAAAAGAACCATCTTGTTGTTTCACTTTAGCTTTTACTAATGCCCCTGATGTATCTAATGATTCAACAGAAGAGTTGGTCATAATTTCTATTCCCTGCTTTCTGTATTGTTTTTCTAATTCTCTAGAAATATCCTCATCTTCTACAGGTACTATTCTTGGTAAAAATTCTACAATGGTCACTTTTGTTCCCATGCTATTATATACATAAGCAAACTCAACACCTATAGCACCACTACCTACAATAATCATACTCTTGGGTTGCGTTGGCAAGACCATTGCTTCACGATAACCAATTACTTTTTTACCATCTTGTTTTAAATTTGGTAATTCTCTGGTGCGACCACCTGTTGCTATAACTATGTACTTACCATCTACCACTTGTGTTTTTCCTTCAGCATCTTTCACTTCTACTTTTCCTCTTGACAATACTTTGCCATATCCCATAATCACATCAATCTTATTCTTCTTCATTAAAAACTGAACACCCTTACTCATTTTATCGGCCACCCCACGACTACGTTTAATAACTGCACCAAAATCGTGATTCACTCCTGTAGTAGTAATACCATAATTCGCACTATGTTTTACATATTCATATACTTGTGCACTTTTTAACAATGCCTTTGTTGGAATACAGCCCCAGTTTAAACAAACGCCTCCTAAGCTTTCCTTTTCCACAATAGCTACTTTTAAGCCTAATTGAGAAGCACGAATTGCCGCAGGATAACCACCTGGACCACTACCTAAAACGATTACGTCGTATGCCATTGTATAACTAATTTTAGTAATTTAATGAGGGTGCAAAAATACCCCCAAAATGTGACTATTCAAAGAAAACCCGAACCATCTGGAAAAACCATTTATTGTCGTTGGGGCGTTGCTTATTCATCTGATTTTCATCAAACTTGCTCAATCCAAACAACCCCGCCATATTGCCACCTCTTACGGCAATTTCTAAATAACCTGCCGAATTAAACCAAGCAAGCTTATCAGAAATAGGCACTTCGCCATATTGCTTACTTAAATCGGTAATGGTTTCGTTGCGGGTAAACACAATTTTAAAAGTTCTTCCTTGTGCCTGTATATCAAATTCTTCTTTTCTAATATTCACCACCACATTTTCAAACTGATCAATAAATAAAATTTGTCCTTCCATCCAATTAGGCCCTAATGTGGGTTGCATTGGATAAATTTCTTCAATGTCTTGAAAAGCAGTGCCCGCATCCCCAATATTATTTGTTTTTACAAAAGAGCCTAATGCATTAAAAATTTCTTGGGTGATTTCTAAAAAAGTATGGGCTTCTTTAAAATCTATTTTAATAATTTCTTTTGGCTTGCCACCCAACATCATCGTTAAAAAACCATTGTCTGGTGTAATGAAGTATTGATTATTGTGCTTGGTTAAAAGCGCATGGCGTTTAGGAAATTGGAAAAAATTTACCATGATAAAATGCAATGTGCCTGCAGGATAATGCTTAGCTGCATTGTTAAAAATATAAGCCCCTTGTTGATAATTTTTACTGGATAAATAATGCGTGATATCGGCAATGCCCATGCCTGGTATGGTTGACAATATTTGCCCCTTAACAGCGCCAATAATGAAATCTTCTTGGCCAATATCGGATGTTAAAGTAATGATGGGCATCTATTGATAACGAAAAATTGAGTTTTATATTTTAGAAAACAAGGTATTTATTTACAGCATTAGCTACTTCACTAACATGCCATCTTTAAAGAAAAAATGGTGCACTAATTTGTCGGCCCATGCCGGAAAATATTTATTCATAAATACGGTGCGCTTGCCTGTAAAAGTAAGCACCAAACTACGCTTCCTTTTTTCAATGGCATGTATAATATGTGTAGCACATACTTCCGAACTCATCATAGCAGCTTCGTCCATTGGCGATTCTCCTTGCGCTTGCGCATTTTTGTCTAAAGCTGCATTCCTAATATTGGAACTCGTAAAACCAGGGCAAACCCACATTACATGTGTGCCAGATCCGTACAATTCCGTTTTTAAGGCTTCGAGCCAGCCATTTAAGGCAAATTTAGAAGCAGAATACCCACTTCTTCCTGGGAGACCGCGATACCCAGCAATAGAAGAAACCCCCACAATTACCCCCTTATTTTGGCTAATAGAAGGCAAAGCCGCCTTTGTGCAATAAACAGTACCCCAAAAGTTGATATCCATAACATTTTGCAAGGTTTGAACAGAAACTTCTGACACCAATGCCCTCATTGAGATGCCTGCATTGTTTATCAAAATATCAATTCGACCCCAGTTATCAACAACTTGCTTGATAAATGCTTCTGTTTCTAGTTGTTTACTCACATCAACTTGAGCAGTTAATAAATTTGAACTTGAATTTTCTTGTTCTAATAAAGCAAGCTTGTTCGCATTTCTAGCACAGGTTGCCACCTTCGCCCCCAATGCTAGAAACTGCTCTACCAAAGCCTTTCCAATGCCATCAGAACCACCCGTTATAACAACAATTTTGTCTTGAAAATTGGACATCTATTAGCGTTTATACAAATATAATTCTTATTTGAAGATGAATGACTTAGAGCGGTTTTGAGTGGGGAAAATAAATACCCCCTTTTATTTGGATAGTTTTCATTAATGCTTATTTTTGCACTCCCCTAAAAAGGCGGTTAGAATTGGTAGCTCAGTTGGTAGAGCAATACACTTTTAATGTATGGGCCCTGGGTTCGAGTCCCAGCCAGTTCACAAAGCTTCCCGAGAAATCGGGGGGCTTTTTTGTTTTAAGGCTGCGACGGGAGCTCGCTCACGAAAGCAGACGAGAAACAAAAAAGACAACGAAACGCGAAGCGGTTCGTTGAAAAGCTTTGGGTAAGGACACCATTCAGGGATGTCGGCGAAACGAAGTGAAGCCGACAATCCCCAAAACAAAAACTCCGAAATCTTACGAAATCGGAGTTTTTTTAATGCCCTTTGTGGCACGCTTATGTACTGTTTTTTGTGGCTCGGTTCATTGTTCTTAAATTGTATCATCAATTACTAACTATGAACCCTATCAAAGTAGCCACCGCACAATTTGAAAATAAAAGTGGCGACAAAGCATATAACCTATCTGTTATAGATGAATTAGCTAGAAAAGCATCCTTTGAAGGTATTGAAGTGCTTTCCTTTCATGAATGTTCTATTACTGGCTACACTTTTGCTTCAAAATTAAGCAAAGAGGAATTTTTAGCAGTAGCAGAATCTATCCCCGATGGAGCATCAATTAAAGCATTAATTAGTATAGCAAAAAAATATAAAATTATTTTATTAGCAGGCTTATTTGAAAAAGACAAGGATGACAATATATTCAAAGCTTATGTATGTGTTGATGAAAATGGATTGATTGCAAAATATAGAAAATTAAGCCCCTTTATCAATAAATATATAAGTGCTGGAAATGAATATTGCATTTTTGATTTAAAAGGATGGAAATGCAGCATACTTATATGCTATGACAATAATATTATTGAAAATGTGAGGGCTACAAAATTATTAGGCGCCGAAATAATTTTCATGCCGCATGTAACCATGTGCACTCCTTCTACTAGACCAGGTGCTGGATTTGTAGATCCTGCTTTATGGCACAATCGCCATAACGACCACATTACACTCAGAGATGAATTTGATAGTTTAAAAGGTAGGGCATGGCTGATGAAATGGCTACCTTCAAGAGCCTATGATAATGCTGTATATGTAATTTTCTCTAACCCCATTGGCATGGATGACGATCAATTAAAAAATGGATGCTCCATGATTATTGACCCCTTTGGAGACATCATTGCCGAATGCAGAACATTTGATGACGACTATGTATCAGCTGAATTAATACATTCTAACATCGAAAAGGCAGGAGGTACCAGATATCTAAATGCTAGAAGACCCGAACTATATAGAGACATTATTGGTAAAGAGCATCATACAGTGCTTAAAGTAGTATGGATGAATAAATAGGAGAAACTTGGAAATTAATTTTATTTCAAAATATCTTTAATAATTTTTACGTGATGATATGTATGTACGCCTAAAAATTTAAAAGTATCTTTTGTATTTAGTTCGCCAAAAATTGGATGGGTGAAATATTGATTTTTTTGGGCTTTAGAAAGCGACATAACACTTCTTCTAGATTCATTGATGTGATTCAAAATGGATTCAGGACTTTGATCTTTTGATGGCACTGTGAAGGAAGGCGCCTTTGCCTTGCCTCTTGGAAATTGATTGAATAGTAAAACAAAAAAAGCTTTTAGGCTAAATTTCTTTTTAAATAAAGCAGGATCTGATTTCATGACAGAACCAACCACACTATTTATGACCAAACAGCTATGAACAATATGCCATCCAACATTACCTTCTGAGACAGTAAGATTTGTTTTTGTATAATCAAAAACTTGAGATTCAAATTTATCTAGTAATTCATTTATTTTATCCATGCTATAATAAAAATATTCCTACTATAATTTGAGCCACGATCTGATAATCTTGGTTAATTTTTTTGTGTGGCCAAAATCTTTAAAATGATAACTTAGTGTTTCGGTACCCTTCATTGTGCTTTCAGGCTGTTGCATCTTTCTTTTTTCTAAGATGATCATACTATCATAATAGTGTACACCAAAAACTGATTCAGTAATAAAATTATACATTTTAGATGCATCTTTTTTGCGCGCATGCCAACCATGGATATTATCTATAAAATGTTTACTAAATTCTATAAATGAATTTGTTTTTTTATAACCACCCCCATATTCAAACCAATAGGAAGTATGTAGGTCTTCGCAAACATATATTCCATCTTCTTTAACATGATCAAATAAAATATTAAATGTTGTAATTTGCTGTTTCATGGTATGCCCACCATCGTCTAATAAAATATCAGCACATGGGATCTCCTTCTTTAATTGTGATAAGAATTTTTCATCTTCTTGTGAACCAATATATATTTTGGTATTCCCTTCTTCAAATTTTTTGCATTCAGGATTAACATCAATGCCAATAATGGTAGCTTTTTCACCAAAATATTTTCTCCACATTTGTAAAGAGCCTCCATGCGCAATGCCTATTTCTACAAATACAATGTCCTTATTTCTATATTTATTAAAAAATTGATCATAAATATCAATATAGTGCTCCCATTTGTTCAATAATCTCCCTTCATGACTTTCGTATATTTCTCTTAAACTTTGCATTTATATTTGTTTTATTTTAGATTAAAATAGTAGGCAAAATTATAGTAATTTACTCTATAGATCATAAATTTTTCTTAGAATACATCATTGGCAAAAATTCTAGCAAATCAATTGATTAAAAAAATATTGAAGTAATTTAATTGACTTATATAATTGATTATCAATCTAATACAGTTTTACTTGACATATATTTTAAAATTTGATTTACGGCATTCTTATATAATGTTATAGCAGTTTTGAATAATGGTTTTTATAAGTATATATAGTAACTTACACTGCGAAATATCTAAATATTTAGACGCAATCAATTATTAAGTATAAAATATAGCAATGTTACTAAAAAAGATACCCCTCAACATCTATATAATTTTTATAACATTTTTATTACTTTCCACTTACACCTTTAATGCTAAATTGGATTTAAATGGAGACAACGCTTCCTATTATATATTTGCAAAGTCATTAGCAACTGGACATGGTTATTCAGATTTGTCTGCTCCTGGTAATCCACCTTCCTCTACTTTTCCTCCTGGCTATTCATTGTTAATGGCCCCTATATTTTGGATAACTGATAGTATTGAGGTGCAAAATTACTTTGGTGAAATATTTTTACTTGCTAGTGTAATACTATTATATTTTTTTATAGCCACTTCTTTAAAAAATAAAGGACTTGCACTATTCACTTCTATCATTATCTTAAGTAACTTTTTTATTCTTCAATTCGCCACCATGATGATGAGCGAATTGCCTTATATGCTTTTTAGTATTGGAGTTTTATGGTATTTATTGAAGGTTAACGAGCAAAGCAAAACCAATAAATTTGATTTTATACTTTTAATACTAATAACTGTATTCGCCTACCATATTAGAACACAAGGCGTGGTTTTATTATTATCTATTGTAATTCACTTCCTATTGAATAAAAAATGGAAAAATGCAATTTTTACTATTCTAGGATTCGCACTCGGATCTCTGCCTTGGATCTTAAGAAATAAATTTTTGAAATTGGAGGGTAGTAGATATTTAACCCAAATTATGTTAACAGATCAGCTAGACCCCGAGAAAGGAACTTTACCAATAGCGGAAGTGATAGCAAGAATAATTGGACAATCTTGGGATATCATAACTAAAGAATTGCCAAGAACCATTTATTCCTATTTTATTGAAGACTATGCCAACAATATATTCTACCCTATTTTAGGTGTAATCTTGTTTATAATTATACTATATGGGTCATGGAAATTTATTAAACTTAGATGGTTCTTCGTAAGCTTTGTAATTGGCAATATATTAATCATGGGTATTTGGAGTGGTAAAGGATTTGAAAACAGGTATTTAATTTGCATACTACCTATCCTACTATTTTGTTTCTATTATGGGATTACCTCAATATTCCAACAAATATTTAAAAATGAAATTAAATCAAATTTAGTTTGGATACCTGCATCCATCATCATGCTTTTGGTTCAATTTAAAGACATTAAATTTTTGCATGATTGGAATATTGAACAATACCCTGAAACTTATGCTAACTTTTTTAATGTGGCAGAATGGGCGAAAAATAATATTCCTGAAAAATCAATTGTTTCAGTTAGAAAACCTGCATTATTTTACGTTTATTCAAATAGAAAATCAGTAAACTATTTATATTCAGAAGATACAAAAAAAGTAATTGAGGATATGGTAAAATCAAAAGTTGATTACGTAATAGTTGATGCCCTTGAGTATTCAACCACTTATAAATTCTTAATCCCGGCAATTAAAAAACACAGCAACCAATTTCGTGAATCTTATTCCATTGGCAACCCCGCATTTTTTCTTTTACAATTTGACAAGCAGTTGCCTCGTTAATACACTTCCAGGGTTATTTTTACCTAATACTCCAAGTTACAAAACGCAATAATTCTCTATTATTAGAGTTTAGGTAATCATCTGTCCTATTATCTGATATGATTAAATTCTCTTGTTCTTTAGTTCTAAAAGTATTACTTACCGCCCATTCTTTCAAATCATAGCCTTTGCCATCTTTACCAACAACAACTGGTCTTAATTTATATTTTAATAATTGGTTGGTAATGCTATTTCTGCCACCTTCTAGCTTCAATGCTAATGATTTAGTTAATGTCTTATCATATCTTAATTTACATATATTTTCAAATGAAATCATAAATGCATTTGTCCGAATGTGTGCATTTGGAAATGTATTATAAGAAAATAATAAAACTGCAATATCCTTAGTATGTTTTATTTTCTCAAAAACGCTTTTTTTATTTTTATACTCATGGGCATAATTAGTTACAATACTTTCATAGGAAGCTGTCGCTCCCACTAATCCAACATCTTCAAGCTTGCAATAATTATAAAAATTAAGTAGCCAATTTGAAGATAATATTTTACAATAATGATTTGTGAAAAAATAATAATTATAATTTAGCACTTTTGAGGAATTGAAATATACATCTAAATCAAAGCCGATATCTTCTACTATCAAGGTTGTATATACAATTTTGTCAAGTAATGGGTATAATTGATTTAAATTTTCATCTTTATCAAAGCCTTTGCATATTAAAATTAAATCGTGCTCTATTCCAGCATCATAATTAATATATGAAGTTAAAAAAGTATTCAAATATATTGGAGAATTTTCCTTTCTAATTAAATGAATAACTGCTAATTTTTTCATATAACCTTTAAAATTTACTTAACCCTTCTATAATTATTTCTGAAATTATATAACAAGGAAACATTCCAATCAAAATTGACACTTCCTGCAACATTGGTTCTTATCTCTTTATTAATCATTGACATCAATACAAATGGAGATGTAGCTTTGGCTAACACTACATTAGAGGTAAAGTAATACCCATCCTGATTATCCGATTTTAAATAATATACTTGTGGAGAAAAATTAAAACTATACCCCATGCCTAATGGTATTTTATTTATACCTGCATTAAAATTTACATAATGAATACTCTTTGGGCCATCATCCTGCAAGCCTGTTCCTTTCAAATAATAAATGCCTAAGTTTAAATGATCATTGACCTTATAAGAAGGTACTATTTCTGTTGCGATAAAACGTCTTGCTTGTGTAATTTCCCAGGTTTTACCACTTTCTGTTATTGAACGTAATCCAAAATTATAAGCAGGGTGTATTCCTACATTCATTTTGAATTTTCCTTGATTCATTAATTTATAACGAAACCATAAAATAGCTCCTCCTTTTCGGCCATCAAATGTTAAGCGAATATCTGGATCGATACTAAAACGTCCTCCTCTAGAAAATGAATAACTAAGATTAAAAGCTGGTTTCTTTAAAGAGAATGTGGGAATAATAGATATACCATTATTCGTCATGCCAATATTGCCGCTAATATGTAATTCCTTATTAATTGTATCCTGCGAAAAGCTGAATATAGAAACTAATAAAAAACAAATAATAATTAAACGCTTATGCATGAATTGTACAATTTTTGCAAAGGTACAACCATGCATATGAATATTATAAAATATTGAGATAAATTATTATTTATTTTTAAGCTTTTCTGGCATTAAAATTTTATCTAAATGACTTAATTCTACTTCCAATTCCGCTTTAAGTTCTTCAAATACCTTGTAAGAGCCTGCTGTAGGCTTATAATCGCCCGACTCTACTACACGCATTAAAGAAGCTAGTTTATTATTTAATTTAATAGGGAAGTTTAAAGGATCTTGTGAACTTTGATTTCGCACTTGATATAAATTTTCTTCTATTTGTGATATAGCAGCTATCAATGCCATCGAAGATTTAGACAACCCTTTCTTACTCGCCTTCGCTTCTTCATTCAATTTTTCTTTGATTCCTCTTATTTTAATAACTGCATCGTTCGCCCTACTTGCTTGATCTCTTATTTGAATTGACAAATTGAATTTCTCTTGCATGTCAGCAATGGTAATATCCTTTACGCGTGGGTCCATTTTAATTTCAAAATTTTCTGTGGCCACTTGATTGCCTGCTGTAATTTTAACTTGATAGTTCCCAGGCACTGCCGTTGGCCCAGTGTAAACAGGCGCACTCCATAAAATCATTCCCTTAAAATTGCTAGCCCCTGGATATTTTAAATCCCATTCAAAAACATTTAAACCATTTTTAATAGTAGGTGGCTTTGGCTTTCGGTCTTCATCATCTTCATCGGCTTCTCCATTTTCTTTTTTACCCTTTGGCAACTCTCCTATAAATGTATTTACCAATTTACCTTGCGCATCTAAAATTTCAATTTTTAAATCTTTCTTAGTGGAATCTAAATAATAATGAAACACCGCTTTTTGAACTGTTCTAACTGCATAGTATGGTTTAAATAAATGCAAGCCAGTTTGAATGCCAGCATCTTTAGTTCTTACTGGAGATATATCATCTAATACATAAATTGACCTTCCATGTGTTCCAATAACAAGGTCTTTTTCTGTTACTTGCAAGTCTGCTACTTGCACATCTGGCAAATTCAAACTTAATGATTCCCAATTGGCTCCATCATTATAAGATACCCATATGCCATGCTCTGTACCCGCATACAATAAACCAGCACGGGTAATATCCTCTCTTACGGCATGAACATAATCATCTGAACGAATTCCTGTAATAATTTTTACCCAAGTTTTTCCAAAATCATTCGTCTTCCAAATATAAGGTGTGCGGTCATCCATTTGATAACGCTTCGCAGCAATATACGCTGTACCTGCATTAAAATGAGACGCCTCTATAATACTTACCCGTGTATTCTTAGGCATATCTTTTGGAGTAATATTTTCCCAATGCTTGCCACCATCTTTTGTTATATGAATCAAACCATCATCAGAACCTGCCCATATAATATTTACATCTTGATAAGATGGCGCTAAAGCAAACACAGTTCCATAAATTTCAGGACCATTCATATCCCTTGTAATGACTCCACCACTTACACCTAAGGTAGTTGAGTCGTTATAAGTTAAGTCTGGACTAATTTGCTCCCAACTTTGCCCTTCATTCGTTGTTTTCCAAACATGCTGAGAACAAGTAAATAATACAGTAGGATCTACTGGTGAAAAAACAATTGGATAAGTCCATTGCCATCTTTCTGGTAAAGTCTTTGCTTCCTCTCCTGAAAAAAATCTTGGATATACTTGCACATCTCTTACTTGTCCTGTCATACGATTAATACGTGTTAACAAGGCCCCTTGGCTTCCTGCATAAAAAATGTCTGGATTTTTTGGATCCTGTGTAATATATCCGCTCTCTCCTCCACCCACTTCATAAGCAAACCCTATGCCAGGCTTTGTCGAGTTGGTTCTCACTGCTCTATGTCTATAATCCTCGCTAGGTAATGCGACAGTACTATTGTCTTGCTGTGCACCTGCCACTTGATAAGGAAAATCTTTTGTAATAGTTATATGATATAATTGTGCAGTAGGAAAATCTTCATCTGTCCAAGATAAACCTCCATTAGTAGAAACTGCTCCACCGCCGTCATTCGCTGTAGCTAAACGTTTGGGATCTGCTGGATCTATCCATAAATCATGATTATCGCCATGAGGTACTTTAATTTCTGTTTTAAAACTTACTCCTCCATCTGTTGACTTATAAAAATTTACATTCAATCCGTACACTGTGTTTTTATCTTTTGGATCGGCAACAATACGAGAATAATAAAAGGCACGTTGACGAAGCTTTCTTTCATTGTTTACTAATTTCCAATTAGCTCCTCCATCATCTGAGCGGTACAAGCCTCCCTCTGGAGATTCTACAATAGCCCAAACACGATTGCCATCCGCAGGCGATACCGCAACACCCACTTTCCCTACTACTGTAGGCATTCCTGGGTTTTTTGAAATCACTTTCCAAGTAGCTCCTCCATCCGATGATTTATATAAAGCAGAAGTACCCACATCTGCCCACATTTTATAAGGTGTTCTATACACTTCCCAAATACTTGCATAAATGATTTCTGGATTCTGTGGATCTATTACTAAATCTTCTGCTCCTGCTTTATCATTCACATACAAAACTTTATTCCATGTTTTTCCACCATCTATTGTTTTAAAAACACCTCGCTCCTCATTAGGACCAAAGGCATGACCGAGTGCTGATACATAAACAATATCTGGATTGGTTGGATGAATTCTTACTCTAGAAATGGATTGCGTATTTTTCAAACCTATATTTTTCCATGTCTTTCCAGCATCAATTGATTTATAAACACCATCGCCTTGCATGATATTTCCTCTAAAAGCAGTCTCGCCAGTTCCAATATAGATAATATCAGGATTGGTTTCTGACACAGCCACTGCACCCACACTTGAACTAGTTAATTGACCATCAGTAACGGGCTTCCAATTCAAACCACCATCGGTGGTTTTCCATAAACCACCACCAACTGCACCAAAATAATATTCCATTTTATTTTTACTACTTCCTGCAATACCCAAAGAGCGACCACCACGATTAGGTCCAATATTTCTCCAGTTCATTCCTTTTAATGTAGTGTCTTTAGTTTGCGCATTACTATTTGCGATCGTAAAACTTGCTAATAAAATAAAAGCAATACGTGTTATGTTTTTCATAGGTAAATATTAAGTGTATCCTGTAATTTACGTATATTTTAAATACCTAAAAAAACGGATTTATTCAACTGAAATATAGCTAGTTAGCATAAAAAAACTCCCCCGAGTAGTCGGAGGAGTTTTAGTAGTATAAGCTTTCTCGAATGAACAATTACTTTTTATCTACATTCAATTTAATATCCGATAATGAAACAATAGGATCTTTTGGCTTTGCCGCTGCATTCTTAAATACAACGTATAAGTCTTGATTACCATTGGTCTGTGCAATATCCACCATCACACCCGGTCTGTTAAATAGTGATGCCATATCAAATTTTGGCTTCTTTTTAGCAGGTGCAGTCTTGGCTGGAACCGCAGGCTTTTTGCCTCCCTTGCCGCCATTATCTTGTACAGCATTCGCAGCGCTCATCATGGCTGCAAAAGGATCCACAGACACCACTTGTAATTGACCTATTAATTTTCCTGTGGGACTTCCTAGTCTAAACTCAATAGTACCACCAATACATCCTTCTCTAGGATTGGCAGCGACATTCAATTCCAACTGCTTCACACCCGTTAGATCTATATTTTTATAAGCAAGATGTCCATTATTTTTTGGAAGCGCTTTGTATGCCACCACAAACATTAATTCTTTTTTAATTTCAGTATTAGAAATAATATCTGCTTTATTGGGACTTAAATGTGGCGCTTTTAATATAATTACTTTTTCAGTAGTCAAATTATTACTTGATGCGGCTCCTTTGTCGGTATAGGCTGCTCTTAAAATAAGAGAACCCTTCCCATTATCACCTTCTGGAATTGTTTGCGTATGTGCACCTGCTAATGGAAGAGTGCTAATCGTTTTATCTTGGCTATGTAATATATAATTAATGATTGTTTTGGCATCGTTTAATGAAATACCTGGATGCGCTGGCATACTTACTTCACCCCAAACTCCCACACCACCCGTTCTCATTTTTTTAGCTAAACTATCCAAAGCCCAAGCCTCTTTTGATTTATACTTATCGGCAATTTGAACAAACATGGGCCCAATAGATTTTGTATCTAAATGATGGCAGTTATTACAATCACTCTTCCCAATAATATATTGCGCTACTGCATATTTTGTTGACGCATCAACACTTCTTTGTTGTTGTGTTACTTCTGCATAGTCTAACCCTTCTGTTGCATAATCAATACTTACAGCTACTTGATTCGCTGCAATGGATCCATCTTCCTTATCTGTCACAGCCACTTTATAGTCAATGGCTTTGCCAGGAAAGAAAAAGCTTTTGTTACCCGCTAATTCAAAATTAACAGCAGGTGGTTCATTACCTGCAACCACTTGCAATGTTTGACTATTTTTTTCTCCTTTGGTATCGGTTACTGTTAATGTCGCTTTGTATTCGCCGGCAGTTGTCAATGTGATATCCGCATTGGCTGTGCTGAAAACTTGTTCTTTGCCACCTTTTACTGGTGAAACCTTCCATTCATATTTCAATACATCACCATCATAATCAATGGTGCCGTCAGCACTTAAGGAAACTTTAAAAGGTAAAGCTCCTCCAGTTGCACTAGCTTTCGCTTTTACAACGGGACTTCTGTTACCACTATTATATTCAATTCTTACTAATTTAGCATTCTCACTTTTTCTAAACCAGTTACTTCCATATTCTAAAACATATAAATCTCCATCAGGACCAAATTTCATATCAATTGGTTCAATTGGAAGATAATTTGGCAAGAAACGTTCCATCGATTTATAATTTCCATTATCGTCCATAGAAATTGTCATGATCCATCCTCTAGATAAATCTGCAGCTAACCATTTCCCTTCAAAATATGCAGGATAAGGACGCTTTGCATTTTTAAAATCGGATTGATGGTAGATAGGTCCTCCAACAGCACAACGTGAACCAGTGCCCACTTCTGGAAACTTCTCAGACACACCATACGGATAAGAAATGAAAGCAGGTTGCGCTGGCGGAAGTTCGTTTAACCCTGTATTGTTTACTGACTTATTGATTGGCTTAGCTGGATTGTTCTCGTCATGTAATGTATTCGTTACATAATCATAATAAGGATACCCTCTGTTTTCGCCAATAAAATAAGGCCATCCAAAGTTACCCGGTTTTTTTGCTTGGTTTAATTCATCCATACCTGCTTTAGTAGATTTTGTATCTGCTCCAGCATCAGGGCCTACTTCTCCCCAATACAACCAACCTGTTTTAGAATCTACAGAAGGTCTCCATGGATTACGATCGCCCATGATATAAATTTCTGGTCTTGTTTTGGCAGTACCTTTTGGAAATAAATTTCCTTCAGGTATTGTGTACGTTCCATTAGCTTCTGGATGAATACGTAAAATTTTTCCTCTTAAATCATTGGTATTACCTGATCCGCGTTGATCATCCCAACTTGAACGGTTTGGACGCTCATCTGTTTGTGACTTATCTGCAACATTCCCTGTATTATTTCCTACTGTTAAAAATAAATTGCCTTTAGCATCCCATGTCATACCGCCGCCCGTATGGCAACAGCTTTCTCTTTGTGTAACTACTTCTAATAATATCTTTTCAGATCCTTCTACTAACTTATCATTTACTAAATCCCAACGTGTTAAAATATGTTTTGATTCAGTTGGATGTGCATAGTATAAATAGGCCCAATGATTTTGTTCGAAATTAGGATCTACTGTAAAACCCATAAAACCCTCCTCTGCTTCTGAAACAACTCCTTCTGCATTGGTGTATTTTGTATTCACTGAAATTGTACCAATCGTTTTTACCATTTTAGTAATAGGATCAAATTTTTTCAAGGTGCCTTTTCGTTCATTCACCAATACACTACCATCTTTTAATACCTCAAAATTCATAGGCTCATCAAAATCGCCTTCGGCAGTTAATGTCACTGGGGTAAATCGATTGTCATCTGGTTTTGACGAATTGCTCCCATTTTGATTACATGCAAAAAATGCAATAGCTACTAGAAAAATACTAGCCAAGCTTACAATTAAGCTATTTCTTTTTGGAGCATTATTTAATTTCATATTGTTTTATTTATTTGAATTATTAAACAAAGAATTTTGACACTTCTTCATTCGAATAAAAATAGTTAAAACATAATGTCTTAAAGCCATTTCATACTTTTTTAGGATGAATGGTAATGACATTAAATACGAACAATAATTAGTTATAATATGCGCTTGTAAAATATTTATGCCGAAAACTTAAACAGTTTTCTCTAAAACTTAATCGTGTAGCCAATAATAGGTACAGCACTCCTCTCGCCATCAAAATTAAGTATCATGGCACCAAAATCCCAACTTGAAGTAGGCTTTATGTTGCGTAGGGTGGTTAGTAGTATAGTGTTTGCTGTTGAATTGTTCAACAAATAAGCTTCTCCTTGCACCACCCAATTTCGTGCAACCCTCTTGATACCCGCTATATAGCCTGTGGGCCTATTTGACCAACCACTTGTTTTTTCATGTGCCCATCCACCTCCAAAACTTATATTCGCTTCGGAATCGCCATACGTATATACCACAAATGGAAGTGAAGCAGAAGAAGTTTTGCTACTTGTATTAATCACTAACATTAATCCGCCCACAGCAATATGCGATTTTTCATTTAGCTTAAAAGAATATTTAGCATTAGGTAATAAAGTAGGGTAACCAGATAAAGAAGTAAATAATAAACCGCCCATTCCTACTGAAAAGTTATCTGTTACGCCATATTGTATAGTATTATATTCTAACCATATATTATTCCAATACACTTCACCCTTTGGATGCGGTATAGCAGAGGGACCAAAAAAGTATCTACTATAATGTGGATTACTAAAATATCCATCCTTATTCAATTTTATTGCTTTGACTTTTGAAACACTTTTAATACTAATCCTATCTACTCCAATTGAGGGATTGTTGATATAATAATAAACTGCATTTAAACTATCTAACCTACCACTTCTATTACTGCCATCTTTAATTTCAAAAGAATAATTATTCCCAATGGTTAATTGCTTTACATTTTGAGCCATTGCATTTAGACACCATAAGGAAAAGAATATAAAAAGGAGCTTTTTCATATTTATAATTTTAATATAAGTTACTATTTAAAAAACAATTGACATTGTTAAAAAATTAGTTGGTTGACTATCAGTACAATACTGCTTTCAAAATAGGCTCATTTGTAAAATTATCCAAAGGGAACATAGGTCTTTGTATTTTTTTATACGGAAGTCTTATTAAATCTTGGTCTACTCCTCCAGGCGTGGTGGCCATTATCCAGTCTGCCCTTAAGTCATATAATTCAGGAACCAAGTACCCAATTTTTACAACGACTATGGCAGATTTTCTTGGACTCAAACTAAGTCTTGTAAAATCTGATTCAAGATGATAGGGTTTTCTTTTTTGCGTTACAATAACATGCACAGATCCCACTTTCACCACTACTTCTACCCCTGCATTTATATCCCCGTAATAAATTGATTCCACTATACCTGTTAAACGAACAGGTGGCGCATACCTATGATCAATTGCAGCACCGACTAATGCACTTAACTTTCCACCAACACCCACTTTGATGGCTTCTTTTACAAGTAGGGGTCCTGGAATGGAAGCATAAATTAAGGAAGGGCCTTCTGCAGTTTTAAATTCTTTTCTTTCTAGAATTTTTTGCAATGTCCATGTAACATCTCCTGCTCCACCCGCTGTGGGATTGTCTCCCATATCACTAATTAAATAGGGTTGCTTTTTGCTTGCAATGGCTAAATTCAAACTTTCTTCTAAGCTCGCGGTGGGCGCTACAAAAACAAAATCGTTTCGATACCCCCAAAAACTTTTCGCAAGTGCTTCTGCCGTAGCGGTTACTTTTTGTTTATCATCTCCGGTTACCACCACTGCTGCATGATTACGCGGCGCATCGGCCCATGCATACCCTATCCAAATAGCGGCATCAATAATTCCTTCCTGATTGGTAGCTACAGGCAATTGTGCATATAAACTTTTTCCGGGTTCAATTCTTGTACTTGTTTTTTCTCCAGGCAAAAGTATCGGAACACCTACCCATGCTTTATAAGCAGGCTTACCTTTTCCATTGGCTAATCTTGTCACTAAGTTTGAAACGGCTCTTCTTTTAGTTTCTATTTCATCTTCATGAGGTGCCATTCTATAACAAGTAATAAAATCGGTATTTCTTGCTAAATCCAATGATACATTACCATGTAAATCCATGGAAGTTGATATTAAAACTTTACTTCCCACCACTGCACGTATTTTTTTTAAGTAATCTGCTTCAGGATCGTCCATGCCTTGCACACTCATCGCACCATGTATATCAAAAAAAATGCCATCATAAGGCATATTTTTTTTGAGCAGTGCAATCGATTTTGAAACCAATGATGCATAAGCCTCTTTAGTAACCACACCACCTGGTAAGGCATGGCCATATAATAAAGGTATCCATGTTGCTTGTTTTCTTATCACTGAATCAGTCTGCAAAAAGGGATAAAATGAAAAAATATCATTGCCTTGACTTGCATGAAAATCTTCTTCATGTGTTAAGGCTGGCGAAAAAGTACTAGACTCAATGGCTAATCCCATAATGGCAATACGAGGTAATTTTTTTATAGCACCGTTGTTCGTTTGAGCAAATACAGTTTCACTCATTAATAACAAGAAGAAAATGAAATAATTTACCATTCCCTTTAATAAAGTTGTAGACTTTTGTTTCATATAATTTTTTATTTTTTTAAGCAGTTCTTAGTTCTTGAATGGCTTTTACAATATTCCCCATCCCCTTTTCTAACTTTTCTGTTTTATCCCAACTATAACCAATACGCATATACCTATCATCTTGCTCGAACCAATGACCAGGCCCGACATAAGTGCTGTACTTATTTAATAATACCTCATGAAATTGTGTAGTATCTATTTGAATACTTTTTTTGATTCTAGGAAAACAAGCACAACCTCCTTGAGGCTCCACCCATTCCAACACCTCTTGGTTTTGCATAAAATGCTTAAGCACTTCAAAATTCTTTTTAATAGTGGCTTTTACTGGCGCAAATAATTTTTCCTTATTACACATATATTGATAAGCAATTTCTTCATCCACCACCGAATTGGTTATAAATATTTGTTCCTTCGCGGCCAAAAAGGTTTCCATTAGTTTTTTATTTTGGCAAATAATCCACCCCATTCTAATGCCAGGTAAACCATAAGACTTAGACATTGAACTAACACTTATAACCCTATCCGATAAGGTAGCCGCCAAAGGTAACATGGGTATGAAACTCATTTCACGATAGGTTTCATCCATAAGCAAGTAGCTGCCATTGGCCTCCACTAGTTGTATTACTTTTTTTAATGCCGATTCATTGATACTCACTCCAGTTGGATTATGCGGATAAGTAATACTTACAAACTTAGTTGCAGGAGTAAGCAATCTCTCCAATGCTTCGATATCTAATTGATACCCTTTATCAAAATCCATTTGTAAAAAAGAAACATTCGCCCCAATAGCACGTGGCGTTTCTATATTAGTGGCATAATTTGATTTAGCTACAATAACATGATCGCCTTTTTCTAATAAAGAACTTGCTACCATAAATAAAGCAGGCGCTGCTCCCGGCGTAAGCAATATTTGATCCGCTTTTAATTGATATTGTGAGGCAATTAATTCCCTTAATGCTGGTTTGCCTAAATGATCCCCATAAAATAAAACAAGATCATTCAATGAAATGCCTAAATCTCCTAAACGTTGATCGGCATAGGAGCTTTCCGATAAATTACAATCAATATTTTCATACCCATAGGTTTCAGGCGCTTCTATTTCAATGGGCATTCTTCTGTATTGCATGTAGTTTTAGTTTAATGAGTATTTACTTGCTATATAAGAGTATGAATTTACTTAAAACCGCCTATATGGCACAAATAGTTATTCTTATGTTTCAAACATTTGCTAATTTTGGCAAAACAAAACAACTATGCAAGAGCAAAATTTCAAAAACCATTCTAAAATGGAACCTGGATATCACTATGTAACGCTTACAGCTATTCTAATTTTTCTAATAGGATCTCTTAATTTTTTAGTCAAAAGCAGTGCAGAAAATAAATATTTAGGTGCTATGTTATGTTTGCTTTCTGTAATTCTTGTATTGATGGCCTGGTATTTACGCATCTTTGCTTTAAAAGCACAAGACAGAGCCATTCGTGCCGAAGAAAATTTTAGACATTATATAGCTACTGGCAAAACCTTTCCAAAAGAATTACGCATTGGCCAAATTATTGCTTTACGTTTTGCTAGCGATGATGAATTCGTAGCCTTAACAGCAAAAGCAGTTGCAGAAAATTTATCCAATAAAGAAATTAAAGGGTTCATTAAAAACTGGAAAGCCGATCACTACAGAGTATAATAAATTAGAATTTCTTATCTCCCTACCGCTGGTATCACTGGTAAACTTTCATTACCCGTTTCATTGACACTTTGAACTGCAAAGAAATAATTATCCTTGCTATAAGGCAATCTCATTTCTAAGCTTTCTGTGTATACTTTCTTTTGCCATACCGGGCTAGTCGTTTCTCTCATTAATATATAGTAACCTTTTACCAATCCTGTTTTAGGTGCTTTCCAATATAAGTAAGTTGAATTTGTTAATTTTTTTACATCTATCTTAACTTCATCAGGAACTGCTGGCGCCTTTGCTAAATTGGCCAAGTTGGCTAAATTCATACTAGTATTTTTTCTGAGGTATTCAAAATCGATATGTTCTATCACATCTCCATATTGTACACCATTCTCAACTCTTATGTCTTGATGCTGACGAGTATAGTTTTCATTCATCTCAGTTATTCTTACTGCAGCAAAACCATTTTCTACAAAAGCAGTATGATCACCGCCTCTTAAAAAACGGTCATTACGATAAATCATCATTACTTCTAAATGCTCTACATAACGCTCCCCTACTTCTTTAACATAGCGTGCCAACTGTCTAGATCTTCCATCGTTCTCTAAACCCAAATTACGAATTTGCATGGCTACTTTTCCAGTATCAGTTACCGATAATCCTTCACTAAAAACACGAATGCGAGTATTGTCCACAATATTAGTTTCATTACTATTATTAGAGCCCATTATATCATTATTCAATACAGCTTCAATTTTCCAATTTTCTTTTTTGGCTTTGTTTGCCATAAAATAGGCGCCTAATAAACCTTGTTCCTCTCCACTCACTGTTACAAAAATTATGGTGGCAGGAAAACTATGTTTACTCATCACTCTTGCACATTCCATTACAGCAACAGTTCCACTTCCATCATCATTCGCTCCTGGAGAATCGCCTACACTATCCATGTCATTGGAACGTCTGCTATCTAAATGTCCGCTAATAATAAATATTCTTTTATCATTAGGATCGGTGCCTTTTAAAGTAGCCACTACATTGCCTAAAATGATAGGTCTGTTCACCCTTCTTTTATCAGCGTTATATATTGTTGTATCTATAAAAGCAGACAACCTTCCATTGCTTGACTTTGCATACTCATTAAACCTACTTAATATCCAAGCTCTTGCAGCTCCAATACCATTTGTAGTACTAGTTTGATTACTTAGTGTTGCCCTTGTGCCAAAACCAACTAGCTTATTCAAATTCTGCGCCAAGCTATCTACACTTATTTCTTTCACCATCGCATCTATCTCCACATCTTTTTTAATGATTTGTTGAGAAAATGAATTAGCTACAGCCCCCATTAAGAAAAGCACTAAAAACATAATTTTGTTCTTCATACATTACTGTTTTAATATTTAAATCTATTTCTTTTTATATCTTATTTTAACTTTTGTCACACCTGATCCCACCATTTCAATTTCTTTGGCGGCAGCTTTTGTTAAATCAATAATTCTTCCTCTTACAAAAGGGCCTCTATCATTAATACGCACTACCACCGATTTATTATTGGATAAATTGGTCACTTCTACTTTTGTTCCAAAAGGAAGCGTTTTATGGGCAGCAGTAATCTTATTTTGCCTATACACTTCCCCATTGGCAGTTGTTTTTCCTTCATAGCTATCTGCATAATAAGAAGCCAACCCCTTTCGAGTAGTATACCCACAGCTGGCTATGAATGAGATTGCAATAAATGAGAAAAGTAATTTTTTAACCACAAAACTAATTATTCTTAGTATCTAAAATTACTGGCGTCTTTCCTCCACCCATTATAATTACTTTAGCATTAGGTGACGTAATAAGACCTTTCATTACTTGAATTTGCTCATATTGCAATTGCTTATCCCCTAATCCAGAACTTATAATTTTTTGATAATCGGCTATTCCTTGCGCTTCCACTCTTTTACGTTCTGCCTCTTGCTTCTCTTTTTGCAAAACGAATTGCATTTTTTGCGCATCTTGCTCTGCCTTTATTTTATCTTCTATAGAGGCTTTTACAGTGGCAGGTAACACAATGTTACGTACAAGTAATTGCTCCAAGACTAAACCACGAATTTTTAAATTCTCTTCTATGGTTTTAAAAATTCTACTTTGAAACTCATCTCTTTTTACTGAGTATAAATCTACAGCAGTGTAGTAAACGGCATTGTCTCTTATTTTTGTTCTCGTAATAGGTCTAACTATAATATTTTTAAAATCTAACCCAATTTCTCTTACAATTTTGGGTGCTTCAGAAGATTGAACTCTATATAATACTGTTAAATCAATAACTACTTCTAGTCCATCGGCTGTTAAAACTCGAATGGCATCATCTCCTGCCACTTCACCTTCGGCATGCACTCCACTCATTGTATAATTTTGTGTTCTTACATCTATTGGACTTATTTTCATTAATGGATTTACAAAACTCAACCCACTTGTAATAACATCATCTTGTACTTTTCCAAACAAAGATTTCACTCCAATTTCACCAGCATCTATTTGTTTAATACAAGAAGTAAGTACTCCTATTATTATAACCACCATCCCAATACTGCGAATAGTGCCTTTGTGAATAGTGGTAGGTAGATTCAAATTTTCAACAGCACCAGCTGCAAAAAATAAAACAATTCCAATTAATATAAATATCATAAAATAAAATTTAGCTTACTGTATATAAGCATATAGGGATTGACAATTTTGTCTACCTAAAAGTACAATATATTTAGGTAGCTACCCCACCATTTCTATGCACAACCTGCGCCACCACTGTTAAAAAGTTTGGCAGAATATGCTTTATTTTGAATAAATTAGCGGTGAATAGATAGTAACTATACAAATCAAAACCCTTCGATTCATCTTTCAAATTAACTTATGAAAAAAAATAGCCTCTTTTTAGCCCTTCTCCTCTTGGCTAATAGCCTACAAGTAACTGCACAAATCAACCCTAATTGGAACTCGATTTTTGCAAAAATTAATAAAGAAGTGCAAGAAAATTCAAATGCTTATACCTCTTTAAAAATTGCGTCTGAAACTATTGGCCATCGTTTAACTGGTTCTGCCAATGGAAAAAAAGCCGAGCAATATGCTTATGACTTACTTAAATCATATGGCTTTACCAACCTTCGATTTCAACCCTTTGAAGTAGAAAGCTGGAGTCGTGGAACCTTAGCGGTTACCATTGGTGGTGATGTCAAAAATTTGAAAACAATCAAATCGGTTTCTTTAGCGCACTCTCCTGTTAAAGTGGACGTAACATTAGAAGTAGTTGATATGGGTAATGGTGTCGAAGAAGATTATGCTGCAAATCCTACTAAAGTAAAAGATAAAATTGCCTTGGTATATTTAGGTGTTTTGCCAGGCTCCAAACCAGGCACTCCAGGTTTACACCGTTCTGAGAAGACTGCGATTGCTACTAAATATGGCGCCAAAGGAATTATTGTCATCAATACACCTCCCAATGGTGTATTACTAACGGGTACTGCTTCTGTTACAGGTAAATTAATTCCTATTCCTGCAGTATGCGTGGGTAAAGAAGATGGTATGATTTTAAAAGAGCAATTAAGTACAGGTAAATTATACAGTCATATTAGTATGACAAATTTTTCTGGTATGATTAAAGCGCGCAACGTTGTGGCTACTTTAAAAGGAAAAACTTTGCCTAACGAAAAAATTGTTATTGGCGGTCATTTAGATAGTTGGGATTTAGCCACAGGCGCCATTGACAATGGTATTGGCTCTTTCTCTGTTTTAGATATGGCTAGAACTTTTAAAAAATTAAACCTATCTCCAGCTCGTACCATTGACTTTGTAATGTTTATGGGAGAAGAAGAAGGTTTATTAGGATCAAGAGCTTATGTAGATGATGCCATTAAAAATAAAAGCATTGATCAAATTAGATACATGCTTAACTATGATATGAGTAACGACATCAAAGGTTATTCAACTAGCGCAGAAGATAGCAAGGAATTATTTAGTGGTATTGGTGCTATAGCACATGACATTGACACTTCTTTTACTAATTTATTTAGAGCAGGTGCCGGATTACATAGCGATCACCAACCCTTCATGTTACAAGGTGTTCCTACTGGCGGTGGCGCAGGTGGCGGACTTCCCAAAAATGCAGGGCCTTGTTACCATGCCGATTGTGATGTATTTAGTTTAGTAGAAGAAAGAGGTATGAAAAACACAGTTCGTTTTGGGTCTATGTTATTATATGGTGTGGCAGATGCTGCCGAAATAAAATCTAAACATTTTACAGATGCTGAAACAAAAGCTTTTTTAATTAAAAATAATTTAAAAGAACCCTTACAAATTGCTGGCGAATGGCGTTGGAAAGATTAATAAAAGCATCATTAATATAAGTTACTATTTGTAGCAAAAAATGCCCCCATTAAGTATTTAACTTTTTGGGGGCATTTTATTTCAAAAGCTTTTTATAAATTTTGCTAGCTAATTTTAATCTTTTGTGCTCCTCCATGTAAAACAAAAGATTTCCCTTTCCATATAAATACACCACCCACTTTATTAGGCAAAACAATCACCGCTTCCACCCCCTCTTTTAATGCTTTAGTTATTTCAACCTCTATCGTTCCATCGGGATGTGGCATACTTGCTTTTACATGTGTAAGCGCTCCTAAGGCTGGCTCTATTTTGACTGCCGAAAATCCAGGCTGTGTTGGAACGATTCCACAAATAGTAGCAAAAAAATCATAATTAGGGCTTGCACTCCATGCATGACAATCGGATCTGGTAGGATCTGGATTTTCTGCAAAAGTAGTAAGGCCATTTGCAATCATATCTCGCCAAGGTTTTAATTCTGCATAATAGCTATTGGCCATTCCTGCTTTTTTCAAAGCCTGGTTTAAATAAAAACGATAATAAAAAGTAGCTTGACTTAAACTCGTATCTCTTAACACATTTTCCATAACAATTTTTTGTTTACTTGCTGGAACTGCGCCCGTTAAAACACCCATAATACTTGCATGTTGACTATACGCTTTCTTATCTGGCGTATTAGCCATTAAATTTTTACTTAGGTTAAAGCATTTGGCATAAGTAGCTACACTTAATCTATTAGCAAGGTCTTCATAATGTTTTGCTTGCTCTACTTTTCCAAATTGTTTAAATAATTTAGCTGCTTGTTGTAAAGTAGCCACATATTGCAAAGTCACTACAGCGGAATTTCCATCAGTAGCTCCATCAGCTACTCCATTTTCAAAAGATAAATTCCAATCCACAAAACTCCACCACTTCATGGGGCCCAACATTGCTTTTTCTTGTTCTATTTTTTTCTCATACCAATCTAACACGCCTGTTATAGGCACCATAAATTCTGCAATAAAGGCATCATCTTTTCTATGCATCCAATAATCATATATCATCGATACCCAGTATAAAGAAAAAGTAGGGATTACTTGTAGACGACTACTTGGATATCTTCCTTGCGTTAATCCTTCAGGAACTCTTGAATGATAAAAATCTATAATTGCTTTGCGCATTAATCGATCATCTCCTGTGACATATAAAGAAATCAAAGATTGAATTCTAGTATCTCCTTCATACTGCAGTTGTTCATAATAAGGACAATCAAAATAAGTTTCTCCAGCACATGATTGTGCAGTGCGCCATCCAATATCCCAAATCTGTTGCAACGATGCATCATTACTGGTAAAATTTGCTTTGACTTCGAAAGGATAGCCTGTGGCCATGCCATAAAAATCATTGATTTCAATAGGATCTTCTTTCACTGTAATATCTACTTGGATATATCTATACGTTCTAAACCAAAGGGGTCTGAATGTTCGATTATTAGATCCATCTGCAACAAACACATCGTAATTTCCATTAATGGTTTTACCTGCTATGTCGGACCTATTTCCTTTATCTCCTTTTTTATCAAACAAAGCCTCTGCATAAGTAATTTTTATTTCCGCATCTTTTCCGCCACTCACTACCAAGGTTGGGTAGGCAACGGTATTAAAACTTTGATCAAATAATAAACTAATAGTAGTATTTGTTCCACTTTTTTTAATGGCTGCATTTCCTGCTGCAAAACTAGTATTCACTATTTCTCCATTAATTTTCCGAAGCAAATTAATAGATTGCTTTCTTTCAAACATTTGAGGAATAATACTAGGTTTCAGTGTCCATAAATTATCAGTGCCATACCCCACAGATGCGGGACTTGCAATTGTTTTAGCATTTACCCATGAGGCATCATTGTAATTATTTTGCTCCCAGCCCCATGGATATTTACTAGCTACTACACTATCTCCAGGGCCTACTACCATATAGGTTCTTAACTTTTCTCCGTTGTTGGTGGAACAAGGTAAATAGGCTTCGTCTTTTAATACTTTCCATTTACTATTGGTGTTTGCTATTTTTTCTGCGTCTCCATTACCTTGTAATAAAAAAGCAGTTTGATTGGAAATTTGTGCCACAGGTGCATACACTCCCATATTCCATACCAAGGCAGCAATGGTATTATTGCCTTTTACTAAATAAGAAGCAATGTCGATGGTTTCGTAATACCAATTATATAAATCGCCGCGTGCAGGACCACTACATACTGCTTTACCATTTACAAATAATCGATATCGATTATCGGCAGAAACATTCACCACAAAGGAATTGGGTACTTCATTTAATGTAAAGCTATTTCTGAAATGGTATACTCCATATTCTTTCGCAGGGGTATTAGGTGCTGCAATCCAATTGGCCGACCAATTGCTTTTTAATAAAGCAGGATTGATGAGTTTTGAATTTTGAGCCAACAAGGTGGAGGCTGAAAAAGAGAATATGAAAAACAAAACTTTGATTCGATAGTCAATTCTATTAAGCATAATAAAAAATATTTAAATTACTATTATTTTGAAAATTTTAAAACCTATCTCCTTTACTTCATATAAACAGTCTTACCTGTTTTAGCCGATTGAATAGCCGCTTCTAAAATTCTATTCACCATCACATTGTTTTCAGTAGAGTACAAACCATAAGGTTCTATTTTCTCCGTGCCTCTTAATACTGCATGTAAATAAGAGAAGGGGTCGGTGAATACATGTATATCTTTTTCAGTTACTGTTTTTTCAGTTTCAGGTGCCGCTTCTTTATTTCTTAAACGCATTTTTTGTGCATTCACTGCAATAATATAGGCAGAGTCGCCATATACTTCCATATCCTTTCTTGCGAAAGTCCAAGCCCATGAAGGTTGTAATACGGCCTGTGTTTTAGCATAGTTCACTATGATAGTAGCGTTGTCATCAACTTTTGGATAAATAGAAGGTTTAAATTGATTGGTCACCGCTGTTACTGAAACAGGTGTTTCTCCGTGCATTAAATAAGTCATTAAATTGGCACCATAACAACCAAAGTCTACAATAGAACCTCCCCCATTTTCAATAGGATCGGTTAACCAGTTAAAAAACTCTGGACTCACTCCAATTTCTTTTGGTCCTTGATGACCATGGTGGAATACCACTTTTCTTATTTGCCCAACATAATTTTGTTCTTTAATAAGTCTGAATGTTTCATAGGTAGAAGGATACCATGATGTTTCATAATTTGTAAGTAGTAATACATTATTTTTCTTTGCAACAGCTTGCATAGCTAAGGCTTCTTTTAAATTAGAAGCAAGTGGCTTCTCCACCATAATATGTATACCTCTTGGAGCAGCTGCTTGAGCTACTTTCAAATGCTCATGTATTGAACCAAATGCTACGACTGCTTCGGGCTTCGTTTTATCAAGCGCTGTTTCTAAATTACTGTAGAATAAATCTTTACTTAAATTAAATTTGATTGCATTTTTTTCGGCGATAGCTTTATTAGGCTCATAAATTCCGACAATTTCAATAGCATCAGTTTTAGGTTTATTTAATATCCAAGAGACATGACCATGAGTAGTGCCCGCAACTACCACTCTCACTGCTCCAGTTTTACCTGATTGTGCCAACAAGCTTTGTTGCAATAGTGTTACAAATGCCATCAAAAAAAATCCAATAGTTATTCTTTTCATATTATATAATTAAATAATGAGATTATGACCTTATTAGATAATGAATTTAATACAATTAATTGATTGTATGAAGCAAAAAAAGGCCCCATAGAAATGGGGCCCGATTAACGATTGCTTGCTAAAAAACAATAAGCCTGAACTATGATAACATTTATTGTATTAAAATTTATAGACAGCAGCTATTAGGAAATTTCCTGCATACTGATTTAAATGATTACTGGCATTGAAAAATATTTTATCCTTTGCGTTATCGAATCTAATTTCTGGGATAAGCGTCAACTTTGAAAAATGAATATTTGCAGATAATGTATTTTGAAAAATGGAACTACCCACACCTACTGCATTTTTTGTATCATTAAAATACTCCGATCTTAGAGTGAATCCGAATTTTGCAGATGGGTCATAATTTACATACACAGCATTGCTTGTCCAATTCTTTCCCGAAGTATTAGCAATGGTACCATCATAGTTAATACCTACTTGACTACTTACCACTCCATTTAATACTAAATCAAATTGCGATTTGTCTTTACCTCCTTGATAATTTAAATACGCTTTTAACTTATCATCTTTAGAACTCGTACTAAATTGAGCAATAAACATTTTATTGGGAGAACTAGTACTTACAAAGTCAGTAGGCTGCGCCACACCAATCATCATAGCAGATTTGCCACCCAATGCAATGTCTGCTCTTACCCCTGTATGAAAGAAAGGGCCATAAGAGAATCCATAACTCATACTATAGTTTCTATTAGCAAACGCATCTAATAATTCATACCCAATATGTGTGGCCCATTTACCCACTGTTATTTTAATAGTACTACTAGGTGCGTAACTTACATATGCCTGTTTAACACTTTGAGCCATTCCATTATCATTATAAGAAAACTCGTTTGCTCTTTTCCCTATTCCCAAATCTAATGAACCCGCAAATTTACCTGCAGTATGGTCTAGCTTAATAGAAGCCATACCAAGTTGCAATGCATTATTAGCATTGGTAAAGCTTGTTTTATTATTAGAAGCATTACTTGCAAAATCTCCTTTATAAAATCCATCAAAGTATATTGTATAGGTAGTGGCAGGAGGGGCACTGGCCTTTACACTCGAATCGGATTGTGCACTTGCCAAAAGACTCATCAATAAAAAAACAGGTAGGATAATGGAAAATTTCATGTTTTATAGGTTTGAATTAATAATATTATAATTTATTTAATATGTCATTTATATGGGATAAAATTGATTTTTTATACATTTTAATAGATAATAATAAAAATTAGTAATATTGAGATATTGATTATTTAATTGTATATCAATACTTTATATACATCTAAAACTATTTTACTCATATTATATTTATTTCTATATTTATATATTTTGCTAAATTATAGTTTTTATTTAAATTTTTTACATTTTATTTTATATATTTATTTTCATAATTTGAATAAGGACACAAACTTTGCAGATAATTGACCATTTATTTTAAGAAAGTAAAACTTGCATACAATCGGAGCCTACCATTCGTTCTATTTTGTTAAGCATTTACACATAATATAATTGTATCATTTAAACAAATAGGACTTAAAAAGGTTAACTTTGTAAAGAATAATTTCGCCGCGAACTGCATGCAAAACCAAGCCCCTATTACCTCTAACATTGATAACCGATTTGAAGCTTTATTCAATTCAGCTTCTATGGCCATTATTGTAGTAGATGGAAAAGGCCAAATATCAATGGCAAATAGTTTTGCCAATAACTTATTTGGGTACGTTGAAGACAGCCTAATTGGTGAGCCATTAGAAAAGCTAATTCCACAAAGACATCATACTAAACATGTTGGCTATAGAAATAGCTATATAGAGAAACCTAATGCAAGGTCAATGGGTTTAGGAATGACTTTATCTGCATTAAGAAGTGATGGAACAGAATTCCCTGTTGAAATTAGCCTGGGGCACTTTACAACTGGCGATGAGAAATTTGCCATTGCTTTTATAGCAGACATTACCAAGAGAAAGCTTAATGAAGAAAAAATTATAGCGCAGCAGGATGAAATGGAAAAGGTGAATGAGGAAATGAAAAAGCTAAACGCAAATTTAGAAATTACCGTTACCAAAAGAACCAATGAACTTCAAAATACTTTGACTGCCTTAGAAGCATCAAAAAATGAATTAACACTTTCTCTAGAAAAAGAAAAGGAAGTAAACGATTTAAAATCAAGATTCGTTTCTATGGCTTCACACGAATTTAGAACGCCCTTGAGTACAATTTTATCCTCTATATCACTGCTTTCCAAGTATACCACCAATGAAGATCAATCTAAAAGAGATAAACATATTGATCGAATTAAATCTTCCGTTAAAACGCTCACTGATATTTTAAATGAATTTTTATCACTAGGCAGAATTGAAGAAGGTAAAGTAGATATGAAACAAGAAGTGTTTGACTTAGTGGAATTTATGCAATCTATCAATAATGAAATGTCGGTCTTATTGAAACCTGGGCAAATATTTAAATTCAATCACCTAGGCAATAATAATACCTATACCGATAGTAATTTATTAAAGCATATCATGATAAATTTGCTTTCAAACGCTATAAAATTTTCACCCGATAATGCCATTATTTTAATTGATACGGAAGTAACCACCACAACTACTAACATTACTATAACAGATAAAGGAATTGGCATTCCTGCTACTGATCAAATTCATCTTTTTGAACGCTTCTTTAGAGCAACCAACGTAACCAATATACAAGGCACCGGCTTAGGACTTCATATTGTGGGAAGATATGTTGAGTTATTAAATGGTACTATAAATTACCATAGTGAATTTGAAAATGGTAGTACATTTATTATTAACTTACCTAGTCTACTTAAAAAAGACTTTGAATAAAAAATACATATGGAAAAGATTCTATTAATTGAAGACAACGAAGCACTTAGAGAAAATACTGCCGAAATTTTAACATTGGCAAATTACGAAGTGTTTACTGCCGAAAATGGCAAGATAGGCGTTGAAAAAGCAATGGCAAACCCTCCAGACCTAATTGTTTGTGATATCATGATGCCAGTTTTAGATGGATATGGGGTATATCAAATTATTAGTAAAAATGAAGCCTTACAACATATTCCTTTTATTTTCTTAAGTGCTAAAAGCGAAAGAAATGACCTTAGAAAAGGAATGGAAATGGGTGCTGATGATTATATCACAAAACCTTTCTCTGATTCGGAATTAATTAATGCCATAAGAGCTAGAATTGAAAAAATTAAAATACAGCAAAATGCAGGCGGCAGAGGAATAGAAGCTTGGTATCAAATTATCTCAGAATTAGGGAACAAAGATGAAATGCACAAAGCCCTTGAAAGTCATGACATCATTGATTACAAGAAAAAACAAGTTATTTACTCCGAAGGACAACACCCCAATAAATTATATTACATAGAATCTGGTAAGATTAAAGTATATAAGACAAGTGATGGTGGTAAAGAATTAATTATTGGATTATTATCTGCTGGAGATTTTTTTGGGCATATTCCTTTAATTGAGAATGCAGTGTACGAAGAGTTTGCAGAAACTTTAGAAGAATCTTCTATAAGAGTTATTCCTAGAAAAGAATTCGAACATTTACTTACCCATAACCAAGAAGTAGCTTTAAAAGTAATTAAGCTTCTAGCAAATAATATTGCTGAAAAAGAACAACAATTGGTAGCCCTTGCTTATCATAGCTTACGTAAAAGAGTAGCTGACACCTTGCTTACTTTAAAAAAGAAATATGCTAAGGATACAGAAACCGGCCCTTTCTCTATCTCTATTTCTAGAGAAGATTTAGCCAATATTGCTGGCACTGCTACCGAAAGTTTAATTAGAACTTTGAGTGACTTTAAATCGGAAAAATTAATTGAAATTAAAGAAGGTAAGATTACCATATTGGAAGAAAAGAAATTGGCAAATCTTTTTAACTAAAAAAATCATACTTAATAAAGCGCTGCTTCAAACCTTTCATTCACATCGCTTTTCCATGCTATAAATTCATTTTCTAAATAAACTACCTGAAGTTTATATTTTTTATACTCTGCTACCAATTTCGATTCCACTAAATTATTAGCAGACTTCGAAGCCTTAATCCCTTTCTTCAAAACCAATATATCTATTAATAAAAGTTTTACAGCAGCCTCTCTATTCAATATCTGAAGTTGTAATTCTTCCGCCCAAACAATAAAATCGTTCATTACTAAGTTCTCTAATAAACTACTTAGCTTTCTCTTAATAAATGCCTGCTCCTCTTGGATAAATTCCAAGGATCTAATCAAAGACTCTACTTCTTGTGTTATAAATTCTTTATTCATTACTCCTTATTTATGACAGGGGATTACAGTGGTTCCAATACCTGCTTGAGGACTTACATAAGGTATCCCTAGATTTAACCCCCTGAGTATTAACAACACCCCCATACTAAAAATAAAAACTGGTAATAAGCCCTGCAATCGAAGCCTTACCGACCTGCCAAAATACTGTCCCCCTATTGCTACCATAAGTAAGGCAGGCAGCGTCCCCAATCCAAAAAAAGCCATTATGAATCCACCTTTTACTACGCTCTGTGTAGCAAGGGCAGATGTCAATGCCACATATACCATACCACATGGAAGCAAACCATTTAAAAAACCAATGAAATAAAAGGCAGTCTTATTTTTACTTTTAAAAAGCAACCCCATTTTTTTGATAATAAAATTATAGACCCTATTAAAATGTATGATAGAGGGCGACCAGTTTGCTTTAATTACAAATACATACAATACATACAATAACATAATGGAGCCCATTACAATAGACAAATTTTCTTGTACGCCATATAATGGCAATTGACTTCCAAACAGTCCAAGCAAAACACCTAATATAGCATAACTACTAATTTTACCAAAATGATATAAAATAAGTGACCTCCATTTTTGAAAATTATTTTGATGAGCAATAGGAAGCGCCATTACCAAAGGTCCACACATGCCAATACAATGAATGCTTCCTATAAGCCCCATCAAAAACCCAATCTCAAAAACATGTTTAACCCACATACAATTATATTATTTTACAACATTATCTTTTTTTCAAAATAATAGGCTGTTCCACTATTTTCAATAGTTAACTTTAAAGTATAATTTCCTTTCATAGTGCTCAATACTTCAATATCAAAAATTCCATTTTGTGCCACTATCTCTTTTTTTAAATCCCCTTTTTCGTCTGCTATACAATACATTTGAATAGACGCCTTTGAAATCGAATTTTGCAACTGCTGAGGAAGTATTACATGCAGATAATTTCCCTTTGTTTCTACTTGCAATTCCCCTCCAATAGCTTTTGCCCTTTGAGTGGCATCTATTACTTCTTGATATTTTAGTTCTGCACCATAATAATCCGTTTGCACTAAGTCAAATTTTTGCTGAGAAGATTTAAAAGAAAGTAATAAAATACCTGCTACAAAAATCACATAAACAATAATAATGCTATGCCCCCAATTTAGTTTCATACTATATAATTTTAAATAGAAGGTCCTAAGAAAACTGCAGTTAAATCATCCATTTTATGACCGTTTTCATAAAGACCTATTCTAATTTTTGTTTTTCTTTGTTTTAATTGTTCATTTTTCAATGTAATAAAAAAACTAGTTTGAAAATAAGATTCCTTTGCTACATCAACAGGCCCTATTAACTTTATTTCGCCTTCTATATTTTCTAATTTGATATCTAAGTGAATGTTCTTTCTGGTTTTATTCACCAATTTGATATTGTACAAATTACTAATCTTATGATGGTCTAATAATTGATAGGTCTGACCTGGTGTTCTTAAAATTCTTGCAGCTATATCTGCTCTTGTAATTAATAAAATCGCAAGAAAAATTAATAGCAATAATAAAACGATGGTATACAACTTCAACCTCCAGGAATAGGTCATTTTTTGTTTACTTGCAATTCCATTTTCAGAGGCATATCTTATTAAACCTTTAGGTTTATTGATATGGTCCATAATTTCATCGCAAGCATCAATACAAGCAGTACAGTTAACACATTCTAATTGCGTCCCATTTCTAATATCAATGCCAGTTGGACAAACCCGCACACAGGCATGACAATTAACACAATCTCCTTTATCATTTGCTATGTCCGACAATTTGCCTCTTGGCTCGCCTCTTACATAATCATAAGCCACCAAAATGGAATTACGATCTAATAATACCCCTTGTAATCTTCCATAAGGACAAACAATAATACAAGCTTGCTCTCTAAACCAATAATAGACAAAGAAAAAAACCAAAGTAAAAATTACCAATGCGCTAAAAGTTCCAAAATGTACAAATATGCCTTCTTTTACCAACACCCCTACTTCATCAATGCCAATGATATAGCCTAGAAAAAAATTGGCTATTAAAAAGGATAATAAAAAAAATACAATAATCTTGGCACCTCTCTTTAATAACTTTTCGGTATTCCAAGGCATTGCCTTTAACTTCTTTTGCTGATGAGAATCTCCGTCTATAAAAAATTCGATTTTTCTAAAAACCATTTCCATGAAAATGGTTTGAGGACATGCCCAACCACACCAAATACGCCCAAACCCTACCGTAAACAGAATTACAAAAACAATAAAAGTCAATAAGCCAATGGCGAAAATAAAAAAATCTTGTGGCCAGAAAATTTTACTAAAAAATATGAATTTCCGCTCCAACACATTAAATAAAAATACCGGCTCTCCCTCTACTTTTATAAATGGCAAAGTAAAAAACAAAATCAAATAGAAATAACTAAAGTATGATCTTAGATTATATAACTTGCCAGATGGCTTTTGCGGATTTACATAATTTCTATTCCCTTCTTTACTTATTGTCGATACCGAATCCCTGAATGTTTGATCCAACAAATCCTTTTTAAAATTTGAAATACTCTCAGAATCAATTTTATTTTGTGGTGTCATTTATTTTTTTGTTGCAGCAGTATCCGTTGATGCGACTACTTCTTTATACAAATCTCCTTGTGGCGCTTTTGGGTTAGGAGGATTGGTTCCTCTTAATGTTCTTATATAAGTAGCTAGCTGTTGCATTTGTATTGGGGAATAAGTGGTTTGCCATGATTGCATGCCTTTATCAGGATAACCATATTTAATAGTTTTAAATATATCTTTTATACCCCCTCCATGTATCCAAAAATCATCGGTTAAGTTGGGACCTACTAAGCCTTGACCTTCTGCTAAATGACAAGGCACACAGGTTTTTGCAAATAAGACCTTTCCTGCTGAAGCACCTACTGCATCTAACTGAATCACTGTATTCTCATCTACATTCTCTTTAGCGGAAGCCAAATAAGCATCTGTTTGTACTTTTGCTGCAGTCATTTCTGCATTATATTCCTCTGTAGGATTCATTCCTGTATGCCATACTTCAAATTTTAATAAATAAAATATCGCCACTACAATAGTGATATAAAAACCATACTTCCACCATGGTGGCAATGCATTGTCTAATTCCTTTATGCCATCATAATCATGATCTAACAGTAGATCTGCTTCTTTATCCAAAGGAACCGCCTTTGTAAAAAATTGCTTGTCTAAAGTATGCCATGTTTTAAGCAACCAAGAATCAGTTACTACTTTACCCCCTACTAATACTTTCTCTTTGGGATGAATAGCACGAAAAATATTTCTAATAAATAAAACCAATAAGAAAACAACCAGCAACTCTAATAAAATAACTGTAGACATTGTCCAAAAGGTATTATAAGATAATCCCCCATAATAATCTTTAGTCACTGATTTAGTTGCAGTATCTGCAACGGCCGCCGTTGTTTGCGCAAAACCTTTGGTGGCAAACATAGAGCCCATCACTACTACGAAAATCATCATTACTTTAGGAGCAGATTTAGACATATCAACCGCTTTTTTTGATACCATTAGCAGCACATTAGCTAATACCCATACAACGATTACTAATATAACAGCTACAGACATCATTAGTAATTGCATATAATTGGTTGTATCGGGTGTTGCTGCTACACCAGCTGTCTGTGCATATGAGGCTACAGAAAGCATACTAGCCACTAACAATAGAAAAGTATTTTTATTTTTTAACATAAGAAATGTTTTTATTTGATGTATTATTGTTCTAATGGTAAATTTTTAATTTCTTCCACTTCTTTGTTGTCTAGGACTTTAACATACCATAGCACTCCAACAAAAAATGCCACAAAAACCAATAGCGAAAAAAGCGGATAAATATTTTGATCCTGCATGGTCTCGGTATATTTTTTTATAAAACTGTACATGTTTAATTATTTTTTGTTGATTATTTTTTACTGATGTCTGTTCCTAATCTTTGTAAATAAGCTATCAATGCAATTATTTCTTTATTAGGCGCTACCTTAATTCCATCCTTTTGCAAATCATCTGCAATGCCTTTCGCTTGAATCAATAAATCCTGGTTGGCCTTATTGGCATAATCTGCTGCATAAGGCACCCCTAATGTGCGCATTGCATTTATTTTTAATGGAGTGGTAGTCGTATCTAAATTATGGTCAATCAAGAAAGAATAAGAAGGCATCACCGAACCAGTTGAAATAGAATTAGGTTCTTCTAAGTGATTGTAATGCCAGGTATTTGATTTTTTCAAATTACCCGATCCTTCTCTAGCTAAATCTGGACCAGTACGTTTACTTCCCCATTGGAATGGATGATCATATACAAACTCTCCCGCTTTACTATACTCACCATAACGTTCTGTCTCACTTCTAAAAGGACGTATCATTTGAGAGTGACAAGTATAACAACCTTCTCTTGTATAAATGTCTCTTCCTTGCAACTCTAATGGTGTATAAGGTTTCACACTTGATATAGTTGGAATATTTGATTTTACTAAAAAAGTGGGTACTAATTCAACTAATCCTCCAATTAATATTACTACTAATGACAATAATAAGAATGGTGTTGGCTTACGTTCAATCCAACGATGCCAATGTTCGCCACTATGTTTTGTATAGGCTTTTTCTAAAGCAGGTGCTTGCGCATCTTCGTTAGCTTGCAAAGTGCCTTGACCCATTGTTTTAAAGAAATTCACCATTCCAATAATGGCACCTGTTAAATACAAAATACCTCCAATGGCCCTCATGGCATAAAAAGGAGCCATATAAGTAACAGTTTCTAAAAATTGGTACTTCAATTGACCACTAGGTGTAAATTGTTTCCACATAGAAACTTGTTGCCATCCTGCCCAATACATAGGTATTGCATAGAATAGAATTCCTAAAGTGGCTAACCAAAAATGTATGTTTGCTAATTTTTTAGAATACAATTCAGTTTTGTAAATTCTTGGTAACAACCAATAGATAATTCCAAAAGTTAGCATCCCGTTCCATCCTAATCCACCTATGTGAACATGCGCAATAATCCAATCTGAAAAATGCGCAACTGCATTAATACTCTTTAAAGATAACATTGGCCCTTCAAATGTGGACATACCATAAGCGGTTACAGCCACCACCATAAACTTCAATATGACATCTTCTCTCACTTTATCCCAGGCACCACGCAAGGTTAATAAACCATTAATCATTCCACCCCAACTTGGAAAAATTAGCATGAAACTAAAAACAATACCTAAACTTTGTGCCCAATTAGGTAAAGCAGTATACAACAAATGGTGTGGGCCCGCCCAGATATATAAAAAGATCAAGGCCCAAAAATGTATAATTGATAATTTATAAGAGAATACAGGCCTGTTCGCTGCTTTTGGCAAGAAGTAATACATTAAACCTAAAAATGGGGTGGTTAAGAAAAAGGCCACCGCATTATGACCATACCACCATTGCACCAAGGCATCTTGTACCCCAGCATACCAACTATAACTTTTAAATAAAGTAACTGGTAATTCAAAAGAATTTACTAAATGTAAAACGGCTACTGTAACAAATGTGGCAATGTAAAACCATACAGCTACATATAAATGACGCTCTCTTCTTTTAATAATGGTAGCAAACATATTAAAACCAAAAACAACCCAAATTAAAGTAATCGCTATATCGATGGGCCATTCTAATTCGGCATATTCTTTAGCAGTTGAAATTCCTAATGGCAATGTAATGGCAGCAGCTACAATGATCAATTGCCAACCCCAGAAATGTATTTTACTCAAGGCATCACTAAACATTCTTGCTTTTAACAATCGTTGTAATGAATAATACACGCCCATAAACATCGCATTACCCACAAATGCAAAAATTACTGCATTGGTATGCAATGGTCTTATACGACCAAAATTAAAATAGGGCTGTAAGTTTAATACAGTGGGAAAAACCAACTGTAAGGCTACCCATAATCCTACCGTCATTCCGACAACCCCCCAAATGATAGTGGCAATGGCAAAATTCCTTACCGTTTTATTGTCATACTGAAAACTTTCTACTTGCATAAGGTTAATTTAAAAGGTTAGTTATTTTTATATTATTTTATTGGAAATTTTTAGTTTTTTCTTTTCTTCATTTTTATCATTGTCAAAATTTTGATCAAATAAAATTCTAACAGAAGGTGTATAGTCGTCATCCATTTGTCCTGTTTTTACAGACCATAAAAAAGCCAGTAAAAAACCACCGGCCACAAAAACGCTTACTATGATTAATAATACTATCACTCCCATTAGAACATATTTGAAACAAATCTATTGGGAAAGCTGAATCTACCTAATGACTTAGGTCAAATTAGAAACTGATATATATCAGTTTTCGGGGCTCATTTTTAAAGAATAGGCATAAGAGAGCAGCGCAGAAAGGGCTACAATACTAATAGAACTGATGGGCATTAAGATGGCCGCAACCATAGGAGATAGTCTTGCACTTGTTGCAAAATACATCCCAATAATATTATAGATAATGGATAAAATAAAAATTGTCACAATAATTAGCTTAGCTTTTTTTGCATAAAAAACTAATTCATGCAACGATTTTATTTCACTTCCTTCTAAAATAGCATCACTTGCAGGAGTAAATAAATGGGTTTGATCGGTGACGGCAATTCCTACATTACTTTTTTTCAAGGCCCCTGCATCATTTAAACCATCCCCCACCATCATGACCCGATGCCCCTGCTGTTGCAAACGTTCAATATATTGTAACTTATCTACAGGATTTTGTTCAAATAAAATAGGAATATCTGTACCTAATATTTTGACTAAATTTTCTTTTTCAGTAGGATGATCACCACTTAATAAGTGCAAATGATAGCCCCTACATTTAAAGCGCGTAATCATTAGTGCAATACCTTCCCTATAAGTATGATTAATCTTAAATACCCCTTTAAATATGCCGTTGATGGCTAGACATACAACAGAACCTTCGTATGTTGTATTTACCTTAATACCATTTGATTGCAAGAAGGCAATCGACCCCACTAGAATTTCAAATTCATTACAAATTGCCTTCGTCCCTTTGCCAATAAAATTTTCAATTTTTTGAAAACTTGTTATATCTGCTACTTCTAACAATAAAAATTGAGTAACCATTTTACTTAATGGATGTAAAGACTCCCTTGTAACCGATTTTACAGCAATCATTTCTTTTTCACTTAATACTACCCCCTTGTATTCCAAAGGCGTATCCTCGTGATTGGTTAAAGTGCCGGTTTTGTCAAAAACTATGGTATCAATTTTATGTATAGCTTCAATGACTGCCGCATTTTTACAATATAATTTCCCTCTACCTAACCATCTTATTACATTGCCATAGGTAAAAGTTACTGTTAACAATAACGAACAAGGGCAAGCAACAATTAAAACAGCCGTTACGGCTGGCAATATTTTATGCGTATCATAAATACTCCAATAAACACCACTAGCTATTGCAATTGCAAATAAAACGATGGTGAAATATTGACTCCATGGATGCACAAAAGATTGCTCTGTATTTTTCTCCGCCTTCAACACCGGACTATTCCATAATTCAGTTATATAACTTTGGCCCACAGGTTTTACAACTTCTAATTGTATGGCCCTGCCCTTTTGAATACCTCCGGCATAAACCATTTGCCCCACCGCCACTGCAATAGGGGCATTTTCTCCTGTTACAAAACTATAATCAATTAAAGCACCCTCAGTTAATAATATAGCATCTGCTGGAATCATTTCATCCGACCTTATTAAAACAATTTCCAATTTTACTAAGGCAGCCAAAGGCTTATTGACTTCTTTATTATCTTCAATTACGGTAACACCTAATGGGAAAAAAGAATTGTAGTCTCGATCGAATGCGAAGGAATCATAAGACTTGTCCTGAAACCACCTTCCAATTAACATAAAAAAAACAATCCCACTCATGCTATCTAAATAACCCGCACCTGTTTGAGATAGAATTTCATAAACGCTTCTTGTAAAAGTAACTGTAATAGCAAGTGCAATAGGCGCATCAATATTCAGCCATTTCTGCCTTAGCCCCGTATAAGCTGAAATAAAAAATCCATTCGCACTGAAAAACAAAACGGGCAAGGATAAAAGCAAATTAATGTATACAAAAAAATGTCGTAATGAACCTAGTTCTAATGCATTATTCGATAAATACTCAGGAAAACTTAACATCATGATATTGCTAAAACAAAAACCTGCCACACCAATTTTGTATAATTGCTTTTTATTGACTTTCTTTTTCTTTAACCAATCATTGCCTCCTAAATGTATCACAGGCTCATATCCCACAAATGCTAATAATTGTACTACTTGTTTTAATGATATAACAGCAGGATTGAATACGATTTTAATTTCCTTTTTCTCAAAATGGGTTTGAGACTGAATGATTCCTGGATTTATTTTATGTAAATTCTCTAATAACCAAACACAACTGACACAATGTATTTGTGGCAAATAAAATACAACATGTGCCTGATCCCCTAATTTAAATTGAATAAGCTGTTCTTGAATGGCCGCATTGTCTAAATAATTATACTTTTCATTAACAAAATGCCCTTTTGCGGTCATGCCAGGCATTTCAGACAAATCATAATATTGGCATAAGCCATTTTCGTCCAATAGCTTAAATACCATTTTACAACCATCGCAACAGAAGCATTTATCTTCTTCTTGAATAGTTTCAATACAATCGGCACCACAATGATAACAAGATGTAAGCATAATTAAGTCTGACAAAAATGCTTAAATATGCGTAGCCCCTTAATGAGGGTAGTCAGTGTAAAATATGATAAAAGTCATATTCTATAAAGAAGTTTAAGGTAGCATGGTCGAAAATAATGGATTCAAACCATTCTCTACTTCGTAATAACCTTGCTTATACCATTGAATTCTGGCTACTAATGCCATTATTTGTCGCTGTACTAATGACTTATTTTTTTCAATCGATTGTAATTTTTTTCTTTGCTCACTATTCGCAAATTGATTCAAAGCTACCCAGTAGTCAAATTTTTGATATTGCTGTATAAAATCAGCAGGTGATTTAATAGCAATCATTGCTGTCTTATTTTTTACATACCAATGAAATACAAAATCATTCAATAAACTTTGATTCCATAACACTGAAAAATTACTATCTACAAATTCATTTCTTCCTGTCACCCATTTGTCTGGATAAATACCACCGCCACCATAGACTACTTTACCTTTTGGTGTCTTAAAAGCCTGCCCTTTAAAACTTGAATCCTGTAATCCCATTGCATCTTCATGCATCCTCATGACAAAGTCAGATTCGTAGGTTTGCTTTCCATTGGCATAGGGACGTTGAATATTTCTTCCTAATGGTGTATAATATTTGGCAGTGGTTAATCGCATGGCCCCGCCATTGGACAAATTAAATTGCTGCTGCACTAATCCTTTTCCAAATGAACGCTGTCCAACAATAGTAGCCCTATCCCAATCTTGAAGTGCTCCCGCCAATACTTCACTTGCAGAGGCAGAAGTTTCATCCATCAGTATGGTTAAAGATCCCTGCTCAAAAAGTCCTTCTCTTTTACTGAAATAATCTACCCTTGGGGAATGAACGCCTTGTGTATATACAATTAATTTATTGCCACTTAATAATTCGTCTGCAATAGCTACTGCTTCAGAAAGTAAGCCCCCTCCATTACCTCTTAAATCTAACACCATTGATTTCATCCCTTTTTGCACCAAGGGATCTAATGCTTGCATAAAAGCCTCATAGGTTCTATCCGCAAATTTGTTAATTCTAATATATCCCAAATCTGGCTTAATGAAATAAGAAGCGTCTACGGAAGAAACAGGTACATTATCTCTTGGCACTATCACCGTGATTGTTTTACCCGCTCTTGCTATTAATAATTTAACACTTGTATTAGAAGGCCCTTTTATTTTTTTTCTTATATCATCTGCTTCCCATTTTTTTCCTGACAATTGTATAGTGTCATCTGCTTTTAATAATATATCTCCAATTTGCAAGCCTGCTTTTTCTGCAGGACTCCCTTTTATGACATACCCAACAAATACACTATCTCTGAACTGTTGAAATTCAATGCCAATACCTTTAAAATTGGGCATCAATTGCTCATTCACTTCTACTAGATCCGAAGGAGGTATATAAACAGAATGCGGGTCTAATTGCGCTAAATAAAAATTAGCTAAATGTGTGCTGGCACTATCTCCATCAACCGAGTCTACATATTTAGATTGTATCAGTTGTAACATTTCTTGCATAGGATCTTGCTTATGCCACTTTAAAGAACCTAAAGGAATTTCCCCTTTAATAAATACCCCAATTACAACCCCCATGATTACCAAAAAGGCATAAAAAAGCGGGGTAGACCAATTCGAATTATTTTTTTCTTGCATGCTCATTTTATTCGGGCTAAAATTACACTAAAAAGGCTATTTTCACACACAAGAGTATCCCATATGATAAAGAATTATATTATAGCCGATAGTGGCGCTACTAAATGTCAGTGGACCATTGTACAATCCAATAAGAAAACTTCCCTTTCAAGCCTTGGTATAAGCCCTTACTTTTTAAGTGCCTCTCAAATACAAGCATTGGTTGAAAAAACATTTAAGAACAAAGTAAAGCTTGATACAATTGATGCTGTTTACTTTTATGGAACAGGTTTAAGCAATCCCGACAACGTAGCCCCTTTAAAAAAAGCACTTAAATTGGTATTCACCAAGGCCACTTTTGAGATTCAAACCGATTTAGTAGCTGCTGCAAGAGCTACTTGCCAACACACAAAAGGAGTGGCCTGTATTGTAGGCACTGGTTCAAATACTGGTTTTTATAACGGAAAAAAAATTACCAAAAACAGCCCAGGCTTGGGTTATGTATTAGGTGATGAAGGAAGTGGATCTTATTTGGGCAAAAAAGTAATTCAATATTATTTGTACAAAACCTTTGACGAGGATCTTATGTCTAGGTTTGAAAAAAAATACACCCTTAGCAAAGATGCTATTTTAAATAGCGTCTATAAAGAACCTGCTCCCAATCGCTATCTCGCCAATTTTACCCAATTCTTAGTAGAAAATAGAGGCCACTATATGATTGAAAATATAATTGAAGATGGATTAAACGATTTTTTTTATGCGCATATTAATAAAATGAATGAAGCCTGGCTATACCCTATTCATTTTGTGGGAAGTGTTGCTTATGGTTTTAAAGACATCATCAAACAATTGGCCTTAAGTTATGAAATTGAATTAGGCACTATCGTTAAATCTCCTATGCCAGGACTTATTACATTTCATCAAAATAATAAATAGTTTTATCCTTTTAGTTTGGCAAGTTTATGCATGATATAGAACCACACTATCATTGGCGCCATTTGTATATGGCAGAAGAAGATCCAAAATCTATTTTTTTTGGTCGCAAGTACAGTGAGTTTGAATTTTCACAAACAGTATATAATTATTATATCCATCCTCAATGGGATGAATTTGGTAGCAAAACTTTGTACTTGAAAATACTTTTTGTTGATTATGATGCAAAGTTTGCCATCATTGAAATGATAGGAGAATGGAATGATGCCATTGAAAATGATATCATGGAATTTAAAAGAGAAGTGCTGGACAAACTAATGGAAGAAGGTATTTTCAAATTTATTTTAATCGCAGAAAGCGTTTTTAATTTTCATAGTGGAGATAAAGATTATTACGAAGAATTATATGATGAATTATCGGAAGAAGATGGCTGGGCTGTGATGATTAATTTTCACCAAGGGGCTCAACACGATTTTTTACTCCGAAAATTAAACCGATATATAGAATTGATGGAAGTGAGCGCTTGGAGAACCTTTAAGCCTGAAGATTTTTTTCAAATGATTGATGATAAAATTTCTCAAAGATTACAGTAAGTGGCCTAATAGACCAAGTCTTCGTAAGCCCCTTGCAATTCATTATAGGCATGATTGTCCTTTGCTTGTTTAGCGGCCGCCATTCCTTTTTCATACCATTCAATGGCCTGCTCTTTTTGCCCCATTCTTTCAAGAGATTTGGCAAAATGGTAGTAGGATCCAATGTAATCGGGAGAATCTGTAAGTACTGCTAACAGCAAATCCTGGGCCTTCTGCTCCTCCCCTAATTTTACATATTCCATCGCCAAAGCATGTCTTAAAAAGTTATCCTTTGGTTGTTGATTTAAAAATTCAATTATTCTTTCTATTCGTTGCATCTTGGCTTATATTTGCATTAGTTGCATAGACAACTAACAAATTATCAAAATTAGTGATCATGAAAATCTTAGTTTGTATTAGTAAAACACCCGATACGACTGCTAAAATTGCCTTCACCGAAGGTAATACAAAGTTCGATGAAAATGGAGTGCAGTGGATTATCAACCCTTATGACGAATGGTATTCTTTAGTAAGAGCCATTGAGTTAAAAGAAAAAGACCCCAACACCCTTATTCATTTAATAACTGTAGGTGGAGCAGATACAGAACCAATTATTAGAAAAGCATTGGCGTTAGGTGGCGACGAAGCCATTAGAGTAGATAGTAGTAATAACGATTCTTTTTTTATTGCCAAACAAATTGCTGCAGTGGCAAAAGAAGGTGCTTATGATTTAATTTTTACCGGAAAAGAAACCATTGATTACAATAGCTCCTCTATCGGTTCTATGTTATCTGCTATTTTAGATTATTCTTTTGTGTCTTTAGCAAATCATTTTGATTGTGTTGGTAATACTGCAACAGTTAAAAGAGAAATTGAAGGTGGGGAAGAAACCTGCGAAGTAAATTTACCATTGGTAATAAGTTGTCAAAAAGGTATGGCCGAACAAAGAATACCTAACATGAGGGGCATTATGGCTGCTCGTACAAAACCTTTAAAAGTGGTGGCTCCTATTGAAGCTATTGCTACCACCAGCATTAAGAAATTTGATATGCCTGTTGCCAAATCTGGCGTCAAATTAGTAGCTCCCGACAATATGGACGAATTAGTAAGGTTATTAAAAGAAGAAGCAAAAGTTATTTAATAAACGAATTTTTAAAAATATTTTATGGTATTAGTATATATAGATCAAGCAGATCAACAAATTAAAAAATCTTCCTTAGAAGCAATGTCCTATGGAGCTGCCATTGCAAAACAACTTGGTTGTGAAGCTGCTGCTTTAGTATTAGGAACTGTCAATGACAATTTAGCAAACCTAGGAAAGCAAGGCGCTACTAAAGTGTACCAACAAAAAAACGAAAGCTTACATTCTTTTGATGCAAAAGTACATTCAACCGTTATTGCAGCAGCCGCTAAAAGCTTACAGGCAACAGTAGTTGTTTTTGCACATAATATAAATGGTAAAGCCATCGCTCCTGCTGTTGCAGTAAAATTAGAAGCCGGTATTGTAACAGGCGCTTCAAGTTTACCTGATACACAAAACGGATTTGTAGTTACTAAAACTGTTTTTTCAGGCAAAGCATTTGCATCCATTCAAATAGAAACACCCCTTAAAGTAATTGCCATCAATCAAAATAGTTTTGGCGTAGTCGCTTATGATAACACTGCTATCGTAGAAGAAATAAATATGCCAGTCCCTGCCCCATCTATAAAAATTACTAAAGTAGAAAAAGTGGAAGGCGAGATTCCTTTAACTGAAGCCAACTTGGTCGTGAGTGGTGGACGCGGATTAAAAGGCCCAGAAAATTGGGGCATCTTATTAGACCTTGCAAAAGCCTTAGGCGCTGCCACTGCTTGTAGCCGTCCAGTTTCAGATTCAGATTGGAGACCACACCATGAACACGTAGGTCAAACGGGCATTCAAATTGCCCCTAACTTATATATTGCCATTGGAATTTCGGGCGCCATTCAGCATTTAGCTGGGGTAAACAGAAGCAAGACAATTGTGGTAATTAATAAAGATCCGGAAGCTCCCTTTTTTAAAGCAGCCGATTACGGTATTATTGGAGATGCTTTTGAAGTAGTTCCCGCATTAACTGCAGCCGTTTTAAAATCGAAAGCAGCTAATTAGTTTTTTAAAAAATTAAAGTGATCTAGCTTGACCCCCATCTATGGGTAAATTAATACCATTGATAAAACCTGCCGCATCGCTACATAAAAAGCAAACTGCAGCAGCAATTTCAGCTGGCTCCCCTAATCTTTTTACAGGTATACTATTTTCAATATTTTTTAAAATTTCTTCTTTACTAACGCCTGCTTTTTCTGCTCTATTCTTAAATAAATAATCTAGTCTTTCTGTTTTAGTAAATCCAGTCAACACATTATTAACGGTGATCCCCCACTGGCCTAATTCTCTTGATAAGGTTTTCGCCCAATTGGCTACACCCGCTCGAATGGTATTAGAAACACCCAAATCATCGATGGGCTCTTTGACAGAAATAGAAAGTAGATTTATTATTCTTCCAAAATTCGCCTCTCGCATACCAGGTAATAAAAGCTGTACCAATTGATGTGCATGTAATAAATGAGCATCAAAAGAAACTTGCAATGCTTCTATACTTGTCTCATACATTAAACCAGCAGCTGGCCCTCCTGTATTATTGATAACCAGATGAATTGTTTTTACTTTTTCAAGCAATTGAATGATTGTTTTTTTGGATGCTGCTAAATTATTGGTGTCAATTAATACATAACTATGTTCTTGATGGTATTGAGTTGGTAAAGATTTTACAATATTTTTTAACTTTTCTTCTGTTCTTGCATATACAATGACAGTAGCACCAGCTTCTGCCAATGCATGTGCACAAGCAGCCCCTAAACCTTGTGAGGCTCCTCCCACCAATGCCACTTTATTTTGCAAACTATTCATACTACTTTTTTATAATGATTTAAAAATTGCACTGGCACTATGCGCTTAGTTTTGCATAATCCTCTCTCACTGGATTAAACACGTCTACTATTTCACAATCGGTAATGCTTTTACCACTATGCACCGTATTAGAAGGAATAATAAAAACAGATCCTGCGGACAATAAATGTGAAATACCCGCTACTGTTAATTCAAAATCTCCCTTCAAAATATGTGTTACTTGCTCATGCACATGTTGGTGCGCAGGTAAAGTGAACCCCGCTTTTGAATGTACAAAAGACCAAGTCATGGATTGACTATGAATTAATTTAGATTCAAAGCCAGCACATAAAGTAACAGGCTTAATTTCGGACAAAAGGATTGGTTTCATAGGTACTTTTTATTATACACAATTTAATACTTCTACTAAAAATAGGCTTTAAAAGATTTGTTTTTTTAATTAACTTTGAACAGCAATACAAACTATGCAAAAAATTGAACTCGAAATAGTGGCTTTGTCACATAGCATCACCCAGTCTAACTCCTATGCCGTTATTTTAGGGGAAGTAAATGGCTTGCGTCGACTACCTATTGTGATTGGTGGATTTGAAGCACAAGCTATTGCTGTTGCCCTTGAAAACATGCACCCTTCTCGTCCATTGACGCATGATTTAATGAAGAATTTTATGACTGCTTTTGATATTCAATTGCAAGAGGTATATATATGTGATTTACAAGAAGGTATTTTTTATTCTAAACTTGTTTGCTTTACGGCGAATGACACTATTGAAATTGATAGTAGAACAAGTGATGCACTTGCTTTAGCCGTTCGCTTTGGTTGTCCAATTTATGTGTACGCAAATATTTTGGAACAAGCGGGTTTAGCCAATGAAAATGCAGAAAAAACAATTACTCCTACTTCTATTACAGCCGACCCTGTTGCCAATGATTTAACGAGCATGTCTTTAGAAGAATTAAATAAATTACTACAAGAAGTTTTAGAACAAGAAGACTATATCCGCGCTATTGATATTCGTGATGAAATCAATAAAAAAAATGCGCAAAAGAAATCATAACAAATGATTCAATTCCCTCCTTGCAAAATTAATTTGGGCTTATCTATCTTAGCAAAAAGATCAGATGGATTTCATGAATTGGAGACGGTCTTTTATCCAGTGGCCTTACATGATATTGTTGAAATTGTCCCCTCCGCTACTACAAATAATATTCAGCAAGCAGCTACAACCATTACTAGCAAAGCCTCTAGTGAAGTAAGCTTTTCACATTCTGGCATTTCCATACCTGGCGAAGCCACCCATAATTTATGCGTTAAGGCTTACGATTTAATAAAAGCCGATTTTCCGAAATTGCCTCCCGTTTCCATTCATTTGCATAAAAATATTCCCATGGGTGCTGGGCTAGGGGGAGGCTCCAGCGATGGCGTATCTGTGCTTACCTTATTAAATACATTATTTGAATTAAAGCTAACTAAAGTACAACTACTTCAATATGCAGCAACTCTTGGAAGCGATTGCCCCTTTTTTATTTTCAACGAAGCCTGTCACGCAACAGGAAGAGGTGAAATTTTAAACCCTATACCCATTAATTTGAGTAACTATACTATTGCATTAGTTCACCCTGGAATTCATATTGCTACCCCATGGGCTTTTCAACAACTAACTCCTTGTAAAAAAGAAAAGTCTATTTCAGCCATTATAAAAGAACCCATTGAAACTTGGAAAAAAAATTTACTAAACGATTTTGAAAAGCCTGTTTTCCATGCACATCCACTATTAGAAAATATCAAAAATAATTTATACGAACAGGGTGCTATCTATGCAAGCATGAGTGGCTCTGGCAGTTCTCTATTTGGCATTTTCCCTAAAGGAATGCCTATTCAATCTCCATCAATAGGCAATGCATACAGAATGGATGTAATTTGATTTCATTCAAAAAAATAATTTGCGAACGTTCGTTATTTGATACTTTTCAAACATTTTAATCATTAGTTGAATAATATCAAATGGTTAGTAAATTTATTGCGATTCTGCTATAAAAAATCGTCATTATTTCGTAATTTTCCACGAATCGCTTACCTAACGGAATTTTCCTATAAATAACTGGTTGTAAATGACGAATAAAGAACACTTAGGGTTGTACGACCCTGCTTATGAACACGACGCATGTGGTATTGGATTTGTTGCTAATATCAAAGGCGTAAAATCGCATCAGAATGTAATCGATGGTTTGACTATTTTAGAAAACATGGAACACCGTGGTGCATGTGGTTGTGAGATTAACACTGGAGATGGTGCAGGTATCATGATTCAAATTCCACATGAATTTTTCTTTGATGAATTATTACATCAAGGCATTCACCTTCCCGATTTAAACGAATATGGTGTTGGATTTATATTTTTTCCTGCCGATAAAGCAATTGTAACCGAGTGTAAAGAAATTTTTGCACGCGCTGCAGAAAAATTAGGTATTGAAATTATAGGGTATAGAAAAGTTCCGGTAATTAAAGACTCCATAGGCCCAACCGCTTTATCTGTTGAACCTTCTATGGAACAAGTATTTGTAAGAAAGCCCGACCATATCGCCAACCCTGAAGATTTTGAACGTAAATTATTTATCTTAAAAAATTACGCTTCTCATACTATTAATAACTCCATTAAAAAAGAAGTTATTGGTTTTTATATGACTTCTTTATCTCGAAGAGTCATTGTATACAAAGGACAACTAACAAGTCATCAAGTAAGAGAATATTTCCCCGACCTAAGTGATAAACGTGTTGTATCTGCATTTGGTTTAGTGCATTCTCGTTTCGCAACAAATACTTTTCCTTCTTGGAAATTGGCACAGCCCTTCCGCTATATCGCGCATAATGGAGAAATCAATACTTTACAAGGCAATTTAAACTGGCTAAGATCTAACGAGTCTAGTTTTTTCTCCCCTTATTTTTCTAAAGAAGAAATTGATATGATTTTGCCAGTAGTATCTGCTGGTCAATCCGATTCTGCTTGCTTAGATAACGTCATTGAACTATTAACCTTATCTGGACGCTCCTTACCACATGTAATGATGATGCTTATACCAGAAGCTTGGGATGGCAATGATTTAATGGACCCCATTAAAAAAGCATTTTATGAATTTCATGCTGCCTTTATGGAACCATGGGATGGTCCTGCTTCTATTTCTTTTACAGATGGAAAAATAATTGGTGCAACACTTGATAGAAATGGATTAAGGCCTTCTCGTTATTGCGTCACTAATGATGATAGAGTGATTATGGCTTCTGAAACAGGCGCTTTACCTATAGACCCTTCCACTATTATTGAAAAAGGTAGATTACAACCAGGTAAAATGTTTGTGGTGGATATGGAAGCGGGTAAAATTATTAGCGATACCGATTTAAAACAAACCATTTGTGCGCAACAACCTTATGGCGACTGGCTGAATAAATATAAAATTAGATTAGAGGAATTACCAGAACCAAGAATTCAATTTACGCATCTAGAACACGATCAAATTTTTAAATACCAAAAAGCATTTGGCTATACCAAAGAAGATTTAGAAAACATCATTACCCCCATGGCCTTAGATGGTAAAGAACCCATTGGCTCTATGGGAACCGACACGCCTCTTGCTGTTTTAAGTGACCAACCTCAACATATCACTAGCTACTTTAAGCAATTATTTGCGCAAGTAACCAATCCTCCTATTGACCCTATTAGAGAAAGAATGGTCATGTCCTTAGCTACATTTGTAGGTAGCCAAGGAAACTTATTAACGGAAGATCCAATGGCGAGCCATTGTGTTGCGTTAAAACATCCTATCTTAAACAATCACGAATTAGAAAAAATTAGAAGTATTGATACGGGTGTGTTTCAAGCCAAAACTTTACAATGTTATTTTAGAGCAGATGGCAAAGAAGGTTCTTTGAAAAAAGGATTAGATCGTTTATGTCGTTATGCAGTGGATGCCGTAGAAGACGGATTTGAAGTGATAGTATTAACAGACCGCTCTATCGATTCTGAGCATGCGGCTATTCCCACATTACTTGCTTGCTCAAGTGTGCATCATCATTTAATTAGAAAAGGCTTAAGAGGTAAAGTGGGTATTATCGTAGAAGCAGGTGATGTTTGGGAAGTTCACCATTACGCCTGTTTAATTGGATTTGGCGCTACCGCCATCAACCCGTATATGGCTTTGTCTACTATTCGTGATATGAAATTGCATGAAAAAATCAAATCAGATTACGAAGCAGAAAAATTAAAGAAGAATTATATTAAAGCAGTGAACGAAGGATTGTATAAAGTGTTTTCAAAAATGGGTATTTCTACTTTGCAATCTTATCAAGGCGCACAAATATTTGAAATTATTGGTATTAATAAAGAAGTGGTTAATCGTCATTTTACAGGAGCCACTTCTCGTATTGACGGAATGGGTTTAGATGAAATTGCAAAAGAAATTTTAGCGAAGCATGAATTGGCCTTTGCTAAAAAATCTTCTCCTGTTGATCGTTTAACAGAAGGAGGCGTGTATCAATGGAAACGTCGAGGTGAATTTCATTTGTTCAATCCGCAAACGATACATTTATTACAGCACTCCACTAAAATGAATGATTACCCTAGTTTTAAAAAATATTCAAAGCTAGTTAATGACCAAACAGAAAAAGCTTGCACCTTAAGAAGCTTATTTGAATTTAAACCAACGCGTCCATCTATAGCTATTGATGAAGTAGAACCAGCAAGTGCAATTTACAGACGCTTTGCTACTGGTGCTATGTCCTTTGGATCTATTTCATGGGAAGCACACACCACTTTGGCCATTGCGATGAACCGCTTAGGGGGCAAAAGCAATACAGGTGAGGGTGGTGAAGATGAAATACGTTATGAGAAATTACCCAATGGTGATTCTATGCGTAGCGCTATTAAACAAGTAGCGAGTGCAAGATTTGGTGTAACTAGTTATTATTTATCTGAAGCAGATGAATTACAAATAAAAATGGCGCAAGGTGCAAAGCCTGGCGAAGGGGGTCAATTACCTGGCGATAAAGTGGATGACTGGATTGGAAAAACAAGACATGCTACTCCAGGCGTTGGATTAATTTCTCCCCCACCTCATCATGATATCTATTCTATTGAAGATTTATCACAACTTATTTTTGATTTAAAAAATGCGAACCGCGCTGCAAGAATTAATGTAAAATTAGTTTCTAAAGCAGGTGTGGGTACTATCGCCGCAGGCGTTACCAAAGCAAAAGCAGATGTAGTATTAATTGCTGGCTTTGATGGCGGCACTGGCGCTTCTCCTTTAAGTTCTATTAAACACGCTGGCTTGCCATGGGAATTAGGATTGGCCGAGACACATCAAACCTTGGTTAAAAATAAATTACGTAGTCGTGTAGTCGTGCAAGCAGATGGTCAAATGAAAACAGGTCGCGATATTGCCATTGCAACTTTATTAGGGGCAGAAGAATGGGGCGTTGCTACTGCAGCATTAATTGTAGAAGGTTGTATTATGATGCGTAAGTGTCATATGAATACTTGTCCAGTGGGCGTTGCAACGCAAGACCCCGAATTACGCAAACGTTTTAAAGGAGATCCTGATCATGTAGTACGCTTCTTTGAATTTATTACACAAGAACTTCGTGAAATAATGGCTGAACTAGGTTACCGTACTATTAATGAAATGGTGGGTCAAGTAGACGCCTTAACCATGCGTGAAAATATCACACATTGGAAATATAAAAATTTAGATTTGAGTGATGTGTTGTATAAAGAACCTGCAGCTGCTGGTGTAGGGTTATATCAAACTGAAATACAAGATCATTTAATGGATGATGTATTGGATTGGAAATTATTGGCTGCAGCAAAACCAGCCATTGAGAAGCAGCAAAAAATGACGGCTGCTTTCGCTATCAAAAACACCGATCGTACTACTGGCACTATTGTCTCTAATGAAATAACTAAAGTATATAAAGCAGCGGGTTTACCTGAAGATACTATTCACTTTAATTTTAAAGGAACCGCAGGACAAAGTTTTGGCGCATTCAATACGAAGGGTGTTACTTTAGAATTAGAAGGGGACGCTAATGATTATTTTGGCAAAGGATTAAGCGGTGCGCAATTAATTGTATATCCAGATAAAAAAGCAAGTTTCATACCTGAAGAAAATATTATTATTGGAAACGTTGCTCTATATGGCGCTACAAGTGGCAGGGCCTTTATTAGAGGCAAAGCTGGTGAAAGATTTGCCGTTCGAAATTCTGGTGCTACTTTGGTAGTTGAAGGCATTGGTGATCATGGTTGTGAATATATGACAGGAGGTGTGGCAGTCATTTTAGGGAATACAGGTAGAAATTTTGCAGCGGGCATGAGCGGTGGTATTGCTTTTGTTTATGACGTTCAAAATAATTTCGAAGTGTTGTGTAACAAGGAAATGGTTGAACTTGAAAAACCTGATAAGGAAGATGCAATACTGTTACATCAATTAATACAAGCACATTTTGACAAAACAGGAAGTGCGGTAGCTAAATTTATTTTAGCAGACTTCGATCATCAATTGAATCATATGGTTAAAGTTTTTCCAAGCGATTATAAAAAAGCTTTACAAAAACAGAAAGCTGCTTTACTTACGGCAAAATAACTAAACAACAAATCAAGACTAAAAATATAAAACATTAATAGCATCAACTTTTTGAATTAAGCATATGGGCAAGCCAACTGGATTTAAAGAATTTACGAGAGAACTCCCTTCGAAACTTGCAGTTACGGAGCGAAAAAAGAATTATAAAGAGTTTGTTTCTTTATTGCCTGAGCAAAAATTAAATGAACAATCGGCACGTTGTATGAATTGCGGTGTACCCTTTTGTCATAATGGATGTCCTTTAGGAAATATTATTCCCGAATTTAATGATGCAGTGTATCGCAAAGAATGGAAAGATGCTTATGAAATATTAATTTCTACTAATAATTTTCCAGAGTTTACAGGAAGAATTTGTCCGGCTCCTTGTGAGAGTGCCTGTGTATTAGGTATCAATCAACCCGCAGTAACCATTGAAGAAATAGAAAAACATATTATTGAAATTGCCTTTGAAAAAGGATTTGTAAAACCGCGTAAGCCAAAAGTAAGGTCTGGTAAAAAAGTAGCTGTGATTGGCTCTGGCCCAGCAGGCTTGGCCACTGCAGCTCAATTAAACTATGCCGGCCATGAGGTTACAGTGTATGAGCGCGATCCAAAACCAGGCGGCTTGTTGCGTTTTGGTATCCCCGATTTCAAATTAGAAAAAACTGTTATTGAACGACGTATTGCATTATTAGAAGAAGAGGGTGTTCAATTTATTTGCAATGCCTATGTGGGGGTGAATATAAGAGTCAACGATATTATGCGCGATTACCATGCCGTTGTTTTAGCAGGAGGTTCTACTATTCCAAGAGATTTAACTATTCCTGGTAGAAATTTAAAAGGCGTGCATTATGCAATGGAATTTTTAAAGCAACAAAATAAAAGAGTAAGCGAAATTACCATAGAAGAAGAACCCTTACTAGCCAATTCCAAAAATGTAGTTGTTATTGGAGGTGGAGATACAGGAAGTGATTGTGTGGGCACTTCGAATAGACATAAAGCTACATCGGTTACGCAATTTGAATTATTACCAAAGCCTCCTGAAACTAGAGCAGATTATATGCCTTGGCCTACCTACCCTATGTTATTAAAAACAACTACTTCACATGAAGAAGGTGCAGATAGAATTTGGGCAGTTGCTACCAAAGCCTTTATTGGTGACGAAAAAGGAAATTTGAAAGCCTTACAAATTGTAGATTTAGAATGGAGTAATAGTGCAGATGGCAGACCTTCTAAATTTATTGAAAAAGCAGACAGCCTGCGTGAGATTCCATGCGAACTTGCATTATTAGCAATGGGCTTCTTACATCCAGACCCCATCGGAATTATTGATGAGTTAGGCGTTGAATTGGATGAAAGAGGAAATGTAAAAGCAACAGAACAACAATATCAAACAAATATTGCTAAAGTATTTACGGCTGGTGATATGCGCAGAGGGCAATCATTAGTTGTATGGGCTATCAGCGAAGGCCGAGAGTGTGCCCGTAAAGTAGATATATTCCTAACAGGATCCTCATTATTAGAATCTAAGGATAGTAGCCTGTTTTTTCAGCAGGGATAAATTCAATAATTATTCAACTTTTTTTCCACAGTTATCTTTTTCTTTAATTCATTAATATTGTCTACAATCCAATACCATTAAGGATTTAGCCTATTTTTCATGTTTTTCACATTATATTATAAATATTTATATATTAATATTATATCTATAATTATACATTATTTATGTATTTTTAGGCAATAATAATTACATTATTTTATTTTATAATACCAAACAATTAATTCATGAAAAACCAAGTAGTACAAAAATTCGCACCCTTTATTGTTTTATTAATGGTAGCCATACTCGCTTTATTCGTACCACAACTTCCTAGCTTTCAGGGAGATGCCACTACCTATAATGGTGCCGATATTGCCTGGATCTTGGTAGCAACCGCACTCGTATTTATTATGACTCCTGGCTTGGCCTTCTTTTATGGGGGTATGGTGCATCGCAAGAATATCATTTCTACGATGATTAAAAGTATTGTCTCTGCTGGTATCGTCTCCGTGATATGGGTAAGTTTTGGTTATAGCTTAAGTTTTGGCGAAAGCTTACATGGTATCATTGGCAATCCAATGACGCATTTATTCTTTAAAGGGGTTGTAAATGGCGCCCCTTCTTTACAAGGTGGTACTGCAATGACCATACCTTTATTATTATTTGCGCTATTCCAATTAATGTTTGCTATTATTACTCCAGGCCTGGTAGTAGGCGCTGTTGCAGAACGTATCAAATTCACATCATATATTTTATTCATTGTATTGTTTATCATTTTTGTGTATGCCCCATTAGCGCATTGGTCTTGGCATCCAGAAGGATTTTTATTTAAAATGGGGGCCCTCGATTTTGCAGGTGGAACAGTTGTACATATAAGTGCAGGTTGTGCAGCCTTAGCGGGTGCCATTGTTTTAAAATCACGTCGTTCTAAATTAGAACAACAAGAAATTCCTCCAGCAAATATTCCTTATGTATTAATAGGCACTGGATTACTTTGGTTTGGTTGGTTTGGATTTAATGCAGGTTCTGCATTAGGTGCAAATAACTTAGCCATCAATGCTTTCGCCACAACTAATACAGCTGCTGCTGCAGCAGGTTTAGCATGGATGTTCTTTGATGTGATGAAAGGAAGAAAACCTTCTGTACTAGGATTTTGCATTGGTGCTGTAGTTGGCTTAGTAGCCATTACCCCTGCTGCTGGTTTTGTAGGCATCCCTCAAAGTATATTTATTGGAATGATTGCTGCCATTATTTCAAATGTGGCTAGTCATGTATTTAAATTATCTAGAGTGGACGATACATTAGATGTATTCCCCTGTCATGGTATTGGCGGAATGGTGGGTATGTTAATGACTGGAATATTTGCTTCTAAAGGTGTGAATGCAGGTGGAAATGACGGTTTATTTTATGGCAACCCCGCCTTTTTCTTCACTCAATTAAAAGCAATGCTCATTGTAGTGGCATATAGCTTTACAGTATCTTATTTAATATTCAAATTGATAAGCATCATCATGCCTTTACGTGTTACAGAAGAAGATGAAGAATTAGGATTAGATGCCACTCAGCATGATGAAAAATATGGTAGAAATCCCCTAAAGGCTTAGTTTCTAAGTGTTTTCTGGTTAATATAAAAGCAAGGTGAAGGCCCGAATGAAATTTTGGGCCTTTTTTATTATATTAGCGCTCACATGAAAATAATACTTAAAGTCCTACAGCTTATTTACTGCCTCTATGCTATTGTTTTATTTGCAACACTTACCATCCTTTCAGTGACTGCAATGTTTTTGGTACTACCCTTTGGAAAAGACAAATTGAGCGATAACGTATATATAATTTGTCGCTACTGGGGTAAAATTTTATATTTTTTCATGGGCATACGACATTCCGAAATTTTTGAAGCCCCACACGATTTTAACAGCCCACATGTTTTTGTTGGAAATCATAATTCTTATATGGATATCCCTTCCATCGTGCAACTAAAACATCAACCTATCAGGCCCTTGGCTAAATTTGAGTCTTCAAAAATTCCATTGTTTGGATTAATATATCGCCATGCAGTAGTCATGGTAGACAGAAGCGACCCCGAGAAAAGAGCACAAAGCCTTCGAAACTTAAAAGCTGCCCTAGAAAAACATATTTCCATTTTTATATTCCCAGAAGGCACTTTTAGTATGACAGAAGCCTACCCCTTAAAAACTTTTTTTAATGGTGCCTTTAAATTGGCCATTGAAATGAATATACCTATTCAGCCGGTATTGTTAGTAGATTCCATTGACAGAATGCACTTTAGTAGTATTTTTTCACTTACCCCAGGAAAACACAGAGTCATTTATTTAGAAACAGTACAGGTAAGCGATTATACTTTAGATCAAATGGATGAATTAAAAGACCGTGTTTTCAAACAAATGGAAGAAGGAATGAGAAGATATAGAAAGTATCCAAATTCATAGCGTATTTTTGCAATCCTATATCATGTACGCAGAAATAATCATACCCTTAGCGCTCCCTAAAAATTATACATGGATGATTCCTGCATCGATGCAGGAAGAAATTGCTATAGGCATGCGTGTAGAAGTAATGTTAGGAGCCAATAAAAGATACGCGGGTATTGTTAAAAAGATAACCGAAAAAGCACCCGATGCTTTTACGCCCAAACCCATTTTATCTATTTTAGATGACGCGCCTATTGTTTATGAACATCAATTGGCTTTATGGGAATGGATGGCAGCTTATTATATGTGTACCGAAGGCGAAGTCATGCAAGCAGCTATTCCTAGCCATTTAAAAATATCTAGTGAAAGTGTATTTGTGTTAAATGATTTACAGGAACAAGATGATAATAACATACAAAACATCAAAAACTTAAGTGATGCCGAATATATTATTTCAGAAGCCTTAGAAATTAAAAAAACATTAACCTTATTAGAGATTCAGAAACTGCTTGATAAGAAATCGGTATATCCTGTTATTAATAAACTTATACAAAAAGGTATTTGTTTTGTACAAGAAAATATGAAGGATAAATATACAAGCAAAGTTGAAATATTTTTAACACTTCACCCCTCTTATAAAAACGAAGCCTCCTTAGAAAAGCTACTCAACGAATGGACAAGAGCCCCTAAACAATTAGATTTATTATTGGCTTTTTTACACTTTGAAAAAACGGAAGGCTTTGTACAGCAAAAATCTATTTTAGATAAAGCCAATGCTACTCATGCTCAACTAAAAGCATTAATTGAGAAAGGAATACTAGTAGCTGAAAAAAGAAAAATTGATCGCCTAGCCACTGATGCAAATAAGGGCAATAGTTCGCTGCATTCGCTTTCCCAAAAACAACAAGCTGCATTAGATTCCGTAAAAACTCAACTAATAAACCATCCAGTGGGTTTATTACATGGCATAACGGGCAGTGGAAAAACACAAATTTATGTAGCGCTCATTAACGAAGTGATACAAGAAAATAAGCAAGCATTATATATGCTTCCAGAAATTGCACTTACGGCTCAAATGATTAGACGGTTGAAACAATACTTTGGGGGATCTATTGCTATTTATCATTCTAAATTCAATCCCAATGAAAGAGTTGAAATTTGGAACAAAGTAAAATCGGGTGAAATTAAAATTGTATTAGGTGCTCGTTCTGCGCTTTTCTTGCCCTATAAAAACCTTTCGCTGATTGTTATTGACGAAGAACATGACCCCTCTTACAAACAACAAGAGCCGGCGCCAAGATACCAAGCAAGAGATACCGCTATTTACTATGCCAATCAATTACAAGCAAAGGTAGTTTTAGGTTCAGCGACTCCTTCTGTTGAAACTTATTTTAATGCGCTGTCCAAGAAATTTGGCTATACTTATCTTGATGAAAGATTTAGCACAGGAGCACTACCTCGTATTGAATTAATTGATACTAAAAAACAACCGGCAGGTACTGCTATATTAACACCTCAGCTATTGGCTTCCATTTCAAAAACAATTGCCAATAAAAAACAAGTAATCTTATTTCAAAATAGAAGAGGCTATGCCCCCTATTTGATTTGTGAAACCTGTGGATGGATACCTCATTGTGAACATTGTGACGTAACGCTCACGTACCATAAAGCCAAGAACCTGCTTTCCTGTCATTATTGTGGCGCTTCCTACCCCATTGTAAATACTTGTAAAGCTTGTGGCAAACAAAATTTTAAACAAAAAAGTTTTGGTACCGAACAAATTGAAGAAAAATTAAATCAAGTACTTCCTGGTGTAATTGTGGCAAGAATGGACTTAGACAATGTAAAAGGGAAAAACGAGCATGATCAATTGATTCAAAAATTTGAACAAAAACAAATTGATATATTAGTAGGCACCCAAATGGTTGTAAAAGGACTTGATTTTGAGAATGTAGATTTAGTAGGCATTGTGGATGCAGATAGCTTACTCAACTTTAATCATTACAGAGTGAATGAACGTGCTTTTCAAATGATGGAGCAAGTAAGTGGAAGAGCAGGCAGGAAAAATGACAATGGCACTGTCATCATTCAAGTGAGTCAATTACAACACCCCATTGTTCAATTGGTACAACAACATGATTACTTTGGATTTTATAATTTTGAAATTCAAAACAGAAAGCATTTTGCCTATCCCCCTTTTAGCCGACTCATGAGTTTGCTTTTCAAACACAAAGAAAATAATATTGCAGAAGAAGCTGCTAATCATTTCTTACATTCCCTAACACCCGAAATTCAAAAAACGGTATTAGGCCCTGCACAACCCATTGTAAATAGAGTGCGTAATAAATATATTTGGGAACTGGCCATCAAGATTTCAAAGCAACCACAACAATTACAACTTGCTAAAAAACAATTGTTGCATTATATTCGTTTACTGCAGGTTCACCCTCGTTATAAATCGGTAAACATCATTATAGATATTGACCCTAATTAATACTATGCCAATAGCCGAAAATATATCTCTTCAAGCGCTGCATACTTTTGGATGCAACGAAAAAGCACAGTATTTTAATACCATTCAGTCCATAGAAGACATTGCCACCCATATTCAATGGGCAAAAGAAAAAAAACTACCCTATCTTATCCTAGGGGCAGGAAGTAATTTGCTTTTTACTAAAACTTTCGAAGGTCTTGTATTAAAGATGGAAATAATGGGTATTAAAAAAGTGCAAGAAACTGCCTCTGAAGTATTTTTATCGGTGGGGGCTGGCGAAAATTGGCATCACTTTGTAAGTTACTGTGTTCATAAAGGTTGGGGTGGCGTAGAAAATTTAAGCCTCATTCCTGGAACTGTAGGTGCTGCCCCTATTCAAAATATTGGAGCGTATGGAGTGGAAGCAAAGGATTGTATTGAATCGGTAACTGCCTACGATACTACTATGTCTAGCTTTGTTACTCTTACCAATAGCCATTGCCTTTTTGGTTATAGATCAAGTCTATTTAAGCATGAAAAAAATAGGTATATAGTTACATCCGTTCAGTTTATTTTACAAAAGCAACCCATTTTTAGAACCGAGTATGGCGCTATTAAAGAAGTATTACACCAAAAAAATAATAAACAACCAAGTGTTGAAGCTATTTCTAATGCAGTAATTCAAATTAGAACCGAGAAATTACCCGACCCGAAAAAAATAGGTAACGCGGGTAGCTTTTTTAAAAATCCCACCATTAGCAAGTCCGAGTTTGAAAATTTGATTGCCTTATTCCCAAAAATAATTGCTTTCCCTATTTCTGACGAACTTTATAAAATTGCTGCAGGTTGGCTTATTGAAACATGCGGATGGAAAGGTCTTCAAAAAGGAAATGTAGGCTGTTACGAAAAACAATCTTTAGTGATTGTTAATTATAATCATGCAACAGGTAAAGAAATTTATGATTTCTCAGAGGAAATTATTCAATCTGTTCAATCTAAATTCAATATCCTACTAGAAAGAGAAGTGGTTGTTTATTAATAAATCACTTCCACATCTACTCTTCTATTTTGCGATCTACCCTTCATAGTTTTATTATCTCCTACTGGCTTAGTATCTGCAAAACCTTTTTGCGTCATTCTGCTTGCATCAACTCCTTTTTTCACTAAATAACTACTTACAGCCGTTGCCCTTAGTAAAGATAGTTTTTCATTTATTTTAAAGGTTCCAGTATTGTCGGTATGCCCAGTTATTGACAAAGTAATAGATCTATTGTTTTGCATGATTACAGCCAAAGTATCTAATGCTAAATAAGCTTTTTTTGTGACCATTACTTTGCCAGACTCAAACTTTAAATTAGAAGCAATTTCATTAATCATTGGTTGCAAATCGGCACAGCCATGATTGCCAAAAACACCTGCTATAGTAGGGCATTTATCTTCTTCATCATTCACTCCATCTTTATCGGTATCTGGAATAGGACACCCCCCATATCTTGACAAACCACTTCTATCGGGGCACTTATCCATTTCGTCATTGATGCCATCTTTATCCGCATCTGGGATAGGACAACCTTTATATTTTACAGTGCCCGCTTGTGTTGGACATTTATCATTTTCATCATTTACCCCATCATCATCTGCATCAGGTACCGGACAGCCGTGGTATTTAACCAATCCAGATGAATTTGGGCAATCATCATCAGATCCTTTCACACCGTCATTGTCACCATCTAAAACTACTGGTGCATCAGGTATCATCACTGGCTTCTTCTCTCTTAATTTCAAAGGCAAAGTGTAACTGATCGAATGATTATAATGTGTTTTAGTGAGGGCTGAAACTTCAGCTCTATACGTACTTATAATATTAATAAAAGATCCTTGACTAGCTTTAATTTGTAACCCCAGGCCTATAGGGGCATAAGCCGTATAATATGAATTTTTAATAGAAGCTACACCCAACCCAGCGGTAACAAAAGGCACCAACTTGTTTTCATCTGTCAAAAACTTATAATTAACATTTGCATCTAAGGCAGTATACATTTCATTTGATTTTGCAATACCAATTTTAGAGGCTGCATAAAAAGGATATTTCAAACTTGTAAAATCCAAATTCATCATAAAATCAACATGTTCAGTGATTCCTTTAAAATATTGTATGCCACCTTGTAAAGCTGTTTCACTTGCCTTGTCGGTACTCGCAGTTTTTTTAAAATTAAATAAGCCCAATTTAAAAGCAATAGAAGGCGTTTTAATACTTGGTGTATCTTGCGCCATCGCGTTTACATAAAAGGCAAATGCCAATAATGTGATTATAAATTTTTTCATGCTTAATGGATGATTAATTAAAGGTAAAATTAAGATTTATACTTGTATAATTTATTGCTTTTTAGGGTTGATTTTTGAATTACCCACGGCATCTAATGCAACCTTCACAATACCTTTTGAACTTAAATGTAGCTTTTTAGCAGCCACTGAACTTAAATCTACCACCCTACCCATTCTTAACATATTTGGGTGCATTCGATCGTTAATTCTTACTAGTACACTATGCCCATTTCTCATATTTGTTACACGAACCAATGTATTCAACTTGTATAAATTACAGGCTGCTGTATACTTATTGTTTTTAAATATCTCCCCTGTAGCCGTCAATGTTCCATCAAGTTTGGGACTATAAAAACTTGCTATTCCTGTAATGTGATTTAATTCTATTTTAATGCGATGTGTATCGATTTTTTTATGATACTTCCTAACCGCCGCACTATCCAAATAATTAATAGTGGTTAAACTGGTAGGATAAATTTTTTGAGAGAAAATGAGTTGGGGGAATACTAAAAATAAAAACAGCAATTTAATATTCATAGAGTATACTTTAGCTAAAGCCATTGGCTTTAGGGTAATTTTAGGGTAGTATAATAACTTCTACTACGCTATCTATATTTAAAGCACCATAAATATGTGGGAATAATTCATCTAAATCATGCGCCAATTCAAATAAAACAGGCCTTTGCACTTTTGACTTATCAATTTTTAGATTCACTAACCCTGTTTGATTTTTATAAAAACGATCCAACACACCTGGCACTTGTTTTTCTATAGAACAATGTATAAAACCTTCCTTGAGATAATTTACAGGAGTATACTCATTTTTTGCTTTCGCTTCTTCCCACTCTTTCAAAGTAGTTACGTGGTATATATATTCGCTTTCCATAAATATTATTTTTTAATGATTCTTGGAATTTTTTGATCTATTAACATTAAATCAGCAAGTACTATTGCTGTCACTGCTTCTAAAACTACAGGAACTCTAAGTGCTATACATAAATCGTGTCTTCCTTTTACTGAAAAATTTTCTTGCTCATTGGTTTCCCAATTGAGTGTGATTTGCTCTTTAGGTGTTGACGAAGTAGGTTTTACTGCAATTCTAAACACTAAATCATTCCCATTCGTATAACCGCCTACCACCCCACCTGCATGATTTGATTTTGTTTTACCCGAAGCATCCACTATGGCATCATTATGATCTACACCAAACATAGAAGCCGCTGCAAAGCCGGTTCCAAATTCAATACCTCTAATAGCTGGGATAGCAAAAACGGCATGGCTAATTAAAGATTCAACTGAATTAAAAAAATGCTCTCCTAAACCAATAGGCAACCCTTTCACCACACATTCTACTATACCTCCCACACTATCTTTATTGTCAATGGCTCTTTGTAATCCTTTTTCTATATCTGCTTCTCCGCCAATACTCACTATATGGGCATTAACAGAAATAGTATTTAATAATTTTTTGGCTATAACACCTGCTCCCACTAATGCTGCAGTTAATCTTCCACTAAAATGTCCGCCTCCTCTATAATCTTCAAAGCCTCCAAATTTATGGTGCGCTGTAAAATCAGCATGACCTGGCCTTGGCACAGCACGTTGTTTTTCATAATCTCCACTTCTTGTGTTATTATTTTCAAAGAGCATCATTATAGGTGCTCCTGTAGTAGTATCATTAAATAAGCCGGCTTTAAAAATTGGTATGTCGTCTTCTTGTCTTGGAGTAGTTCCTTTTTGTTTTCCTCCCTTACGTCGCTCCATATCTTCAACAAAATCAGCAGCTTGTAATGGCAAACCAGCAGGACAACCATCCACAGTTATCCCTACACAAGCGCCATGCGACTCGCCAAATATTTGTACACTAAATAAGGTTCCGAATTTGTTCATGTCTTTATTTCGTTATTACAAGGTAAGAAATTTATTGTATATCCACTTTTGCACCAACTTGCTGCAAATGCGTAAAGAAATCTGTATAGGATTTATGGATGGCTTCCGCCTCTGTTATTTCTATAGGTCCATTGGCCACTAAAGCCGCTACCGCACATGCCATTGCAATACGATGATCGTGTTGTGAAAAAACAGTTGTCGATTGAATCGTTGTTCCTCCATGTATGCTCATGATATCACCCTCTAAATCGATACGAATACCCATTTTTGCAAACTCCGTTTGCAATGTCAACCCTCTATCGCTTTCTTTATGTGCTAATCTACTCACTCCTTTAATAGTGGTTACTCCTTTGCAAACTGCAGCCAAAGCCACTAAAGGAGGGAATAAGTCGGGGCAATCTGTTGCATCAAATTCAAAGGCAGTTAAAGAAGCAAGTCTATTAGAATTGGATGCATTGTCATTACTATCAGATTCCTCTCCCACTATAATTCCATCCACATGTATTACGATACTAGCATGTGCACTTATTAAGGCACTGATAATCTTTTTATCTGCTTGCGTAGAATTCAATTGCAAACCCTTCACTTTTAAAGGACCTGCAATGGCACCTGCTACTAATAAGAAGGCTGCACCACTCCAATCACCTTCCACGGTATATTCTATAACAGGTTGTAAAGGGGTATGTTCATAAAAACGGAAGCTTTCATAATTTGTATGTTTTACATTCCATCCGAATGAATTTAAAACAGCTAAGGTTAAATCTATATAAGGTCTGCTTTTTAAATTTACTACCTTAATTTCTACATCATACTTTTCAGTGGCAGCATAAGCCATTAACAATCCTGTTAAAAATTGAGAACTCAATGATCCATCTACTGTTATGCTTGATGCTTTTAAAGGACCTTGAATTTGAATAGGTAAAAAACCTTCTTGTGATTGTATACCGACTCCAATTTTTGGCAATATTTCATCGAAAAAATGCATGGGTCTTTTTACCAAGCTTCCTTTTCCTTCTATCTTGATAGATTGACTACTTAGTGCAGCAATAGGCGTAAACATTCTTATACCTAAACCACTTTCTCCGCAATTCATTGTGGGACCAATAGGATGTACTCCATTAGAATCTACTGTAACTGTTGATGGACTTACCTCAACAACTGCTCCTAATTTTTGAATAACATCCAAAGCAGCAACATCGTCATTGGAATGTCCTGGATTGTGAATAATTGTTTTTCCTGTATGTAATAATGCCGCAGCACAAGCTCTTTGCATACTGCTTTTACTTGCTGGCGCTATTTGCGAACCACTAATTTTACTTGGATAAACTATCGCACGCATTTTATGAATACAACTTTATTAATTTTTCTAATGATTTCATAGGAACCGTTTCATACACCGCTTTTCCCATTTTTTGTAAAAGCACATATTGCATTCCTGCATTGGCTTTCTTTTTGTCCTTTTGCATTACCTGCATTGCATCTTCTATATTAAAATGCATACTAGTTGGCAAACCATACTTCTTTAAAGTATCTATAAGCAAACCTGTATCGTTAAAGCCTTGTAATACTTGAGAAATCTTGGCAGCATACACCATCCCAATACTTATGGCATGTCCATGCAACAAAGCATGCTCATTCTCAATAGCATGTCCTAGGGTATGTCCAAAATTCAACAACTTACGATCCCCTTTTTCAAACTCATCTTGCTGAACCACTTTTACTTTTATGCGAACATTTTTTTCGATAAGTATTTGTAATACTTTTTTATTTTTTTGATAATATGCCAAGTCATGACTTGCCAAATTCTTCATCATGGCTGCATCTTTAATAGCTGCATGTTTAATAATTTCTGCAAAGCCATTTTCCCATTGATGTGTTGGCAAGGTTTTTAAAAAGTCAAGATCATATAAGAGAAATGAAGGTTGTCTAATTAACCCCACCATATTTTTATACAAACCAACGTCTATACCATTTTTTCCCCCAATGGAAGCATCTACCATAGCCAAAATGGTAGTGGGCACAAAACCTACTGCCACCCCTCGCATATAGATACCTGCAACATAACCTACCATATCGGTTACGACACCACCGCCTACGCCAATAAGCACAGCCTGTCTTGTAGCCCCAAAATTGAGTAAGGCATCAATAATAAAATTGACTGTAGCTTGTTGCTTATGTTCTTCTCCCGATGGAATAATAATTGTTTTCTTTCCAGCAAATTTCTTTTCATGTAATGCATATACATTTTCATCTGTTATATAAAATGCATTCGCTTTGTCTACCATTTTGTCAATAGCAGCAAACTTACCCTCCCAAAAAAAGGATACTGTTGTAGTCGAAAATTTTACTTTCCAGTTTTTCATTTCTTTTATTAAAGATTTCTTATTTTAAAAAACCATCGCAGCATTTATGATTAAAATTACAAGGCTTTTACTTATTCCTAAGTTAACTATTCATTATCTTGTTTTGGTGATTGATACTTTCCATATGCACCGCATCCATATATTTGGTAATAAAATCTTCACTCAAGCCAACTTTACTTCCTTTACCCACTGCACGCTCTAAAATCTCGTTCCAGCGATTGGTTTGTAAAATAGTGATGTCATTATTTTTCTTGTATTCACCAATTTTTTCTGCCACTTTCATACGTGTAGACAAAACTTGCAATAACTCATCATCTAACTGATTAATTTGTTGACGTAATTTTTCTAATGCAGCATGAAATTCTGCAGAAGCAACATCATCTTTTCTCCAACGAATAGCTTCCAACATTTCCTTTAACACTTCTGGTGTGATTTGTTGTTTTGCATCACTCCATGCATTATCTGGATCAATATGAGATTCAATAATTAAACCATCAAAATCTAAGTCAATTGCTTGTTGCGCTACTTCTTGCAAAATATCACGACGTCCACAAATATGCGAAGGATCATTAATCATCGGTATACCTGGGTAACGACGCTTCATCTCAATAGCCAAATGCCACATAGGTGCATTTCTAAATTCTGTATTACCATAAGAACTAAAACCTCTGTGAATTAACCCTAGTTCTTCTATGCCCGCTTTGGCAATACGCTCCATACCACCAATCCACAATTCCAAGTCTGGATTTATGGGATTCTTAATTAATACAGGCACTTTCACGCCCTTTAAGGCGTCTGCAATTTCTTGCACACTAAAAGGATTCACCGTGGTACGCGCTCCTACCCATAAAACATCCACATCAAAATGTAAAGCATCTTCTACTTGTTTAGCAGTAGCTACTTCCACTGCAACAGGCATGCCAGTTTCTTTCTTGGCTTGTTGTAACCAAGGCAATCCCTTGGTTCCAATACCTTCAAAGCTTCCTGGTCTTGTTCTTGGTTTCCAAATACCTGCACGCATAATATCTACTTTACCTGTTGCAGCTAATCGAATAGCAGTTTGCATCACTTGTTCTTCTGTCTCTGCACTGCAAGGACCAGAAATAATCAAAGGTGATTTTTTTAATAAAATGCTTACTTTTTGTTGTTGCTCTGTTAAGTCTCCCATTTTTTCCAATTTTATATTTTAATATTTATTTTATTGCTTTACTTTTTTAAAGTAATTAAAGAACTATCCTTCTTTTCTAGAAAATCCTTTTGGACCACCACTATCAGCATCATTCATTCTGATACGACGGCCTTTATAGTTTTTACCATCTACTGCATTAATCATTTGTTTGGCAGCACCTGATTCAATTTCTACCCAGCTATTCATATCGCGCATATCAATTTTTCCTAAAGCTTCTTTTCGCAAGTCGCTCATATCTAATATAAATTGTAAAAAACTAGCTTTGTAAAAACCATCTTTGGTACCTAAGTTCACAAATAAACGGGTATAGCCACTTGCTCCTCTTTCCGCACCACGACTTCCACGATCTACTGGTGTACGTTCCATACCACGATCATTGCTTCTAGTTCTGCCGCGATCTGCACCGCCAAATTCTTGACGACCTCTGTCTCGATTGCGATCTTGTTGTTGCATTGGTTCACGACGTCCTCTTTCTGCAGTGCGTATATTTAAATCTTGTGCATTTTCATAATAACTTAAGAATCGGTTAAATTCTAAAGCAGCGACACGCTTTAATATTTCTTCCTTGCTCATATCGGCAAATTTTTCAGCCAACATAGGAACATAAGTTTCGTAATCGCCATGACTTACATCGGTAGACATCAACTTATCCATTACATGGAAAAATTGTTTTCTACAAACATCCTTACCGCTAGGTATATCTAATTTATGGAAAGTACACTTGTTCATGTTTTCAATCTGACGTAAACGATACGATTCACGTGCATGCACGATAGATATACATATACCCTGACTTCCTGCACGACCTGTACGACCACTTCTATGTGTATATACTTCTACATCATCTGGCAATTCAAAATTGATGACGTGCGTTATACCTTTTACATCGATACCTCTAGCAGCCACATCCGTTGCAATTAATAATTGTAAAGTTTTATCTCTAAACTGACCCATTACTCTATCACGTTGTTGCTGTGTTAAGTCACCATGGATAGCATCAATATCATAACCCTCACGCGTTAAACGTTGTGCTACTTCTTGTGCATCTGCTTTAGTTCTTGTAAAAATGATACCATAAATGCCTGGGTTAAAATCAATGATTCTTTTTAAAGTCTCATAACGATGTTGCGCAGACGTTAAATAATATTGATGGTCAATACTTTTATTCGTAGCATTTACTTTACCAATAGTTACTTCTACTGGCTCTTTCATGTAACGCTTACTTACTTTTCTAATTTCAGCAGGCATCGTAGCACTAAACAACCAAATACTTTCTCTATTAGGTGTATTTTTTAAGATAAATTCAATGTCATCTTGGAAGCCCATATTTAACATTTCATCAGCTTCATCCAATACTACATATTCAATTTTCTCTAAGTTGATTGCTTTTCTTTCAATCAAGTCAATCAATCTACCTGGAGTGGCAACTACTACTTGCACCCCTCTTTTTAAATCTTTAATTTGCAAACCAATTGAAGTTCCGCCATACACTGCTAATACTTGTAAACCTGGAATATGTTTTTTAAACAAATTCATTTCGCTTACAATCTGCATACATAATTCTCTAGTAGGACATACCACTAAAGCTTGCGGAAATTTATCGGTTGTTTTAATTAATTGTAATAAAGGCAAACCAAACGCTGCTGTTTTACCCGTACCTGTTTGCGCTAGTCCAATAAAATCTTTGGTACCACTTATTAAAACAGGAATAGAACGCTCCTGAATTTCAGTAGCATGTGTATAGCCTAATTCTGTTACCGCCTTTACTAATTGTTCATTGATACCAATTTCAGTAAACGTCTTTTTCGACTTGACTGCTTCTATCAATTCATTGGTAATTTCCATCTCTTCTTTCTTCTTCATTTTTTATATTTTTTGCTAAGTCACCTTACGCGCTTCGCTTTTTTTTAATTATTTTAAAATCCTTTTTATTTGATTGGCATTTTGAATCAACTCCAATAAGTAAGCTGGGTTTTCTTTTTCCAAGCTAGCTTTGAATTTTTTCAATTGACTAATATGCTCATTCAAAACATCTAATACATTTTCTTTGTTTTGCATAAAAATGGGAACCCACATTTCTGCATTTGACTTGGCCAAACGCACTGTGCTTTCAAAACCACTACTCGCTAACTCAAAAATTGCATCCGACTCTTTTTCCTTCTCTAACACTGTATTAGCCAATGCAAAAGAAGTGATGTGTGAGATATGACTCACATACGCTACATGTATGTCATGTTTAATGGCATTCATATAAAGTATATGCATACCCAAAGCTTGATATAATTTTTCTACCAATTGTAATGCATCAACATCTATTTGCTCTTTGTTACAAATAATCGTAGCCTTATCAACAAAAGCATCGTCTTGTGCTGCTGTTGGACCACTAAATTCTGTCCCCCACATAGGATGTGTTGGAACAAAACGTCCTTTGTTAACATGCGCATTTGCAATGTTTACAATACTTTCTTTGGTAGAACCTAGATCAAAAACAACTTGCTTGTTCACTAAGTGTAAGATAGTGGGCAATAAATTTTCAGCCACGTTAATGGGAGTTGCAATAGCAATAATATCGGAAGCTGCAATAGCCTCTTCTAGTAACATTATTTCATCTACAATACCCAATTGCAAGGCAAGGTTTTGGTGTTGAATGTTTGAATCCACTCCAATAACTTTGGATACGATGCCTTTCTTTTTCAAAGACAACGCCAGTGAACCTCCCATTAAACCAATTCCAATGACTGTTAAACGCATGCTTCAATTCTTTTAATGGCGACACTAAATTTTTCTATGGAACCACATAAACTCACTCTGATGTATTCATTGCCTGCAGAACCAAAAATTCCACCAGGGGTAATAAAAACATTTGCATCGTATAATACCTTATCACTTAATGCATATCCATCTTTGTAAGTTGCGGGAATTTTGGCCCATACAAACATGCCTACTTGTTGTTTTGAGTAAACACATTTTAAAACATCTAATAACTCGAATACTTTTTCACGTCGTGCTGTATATATTTTATTCACGGAGTCATACCAACTTTGATCCAGACTTAATGCCTTAGCAGCGGCTAATTGCACTGGTAAAAACATACCACTGTCCATGTTGGATTTAAACCTAAGTATTTCATTGATTCTATCTTCGGCAGCAATTAACATGCCTACTCTCCATCCTGCCATATTCTGACTTTTACTTAGAGAGTTTAATTCGATCACCACCTCTTTAGCCCCCTGTATAGATAATAAACTTTCAGGTTTATCATTTAAAATAAAGGCATAAGGATTATCATGACAAATCAATATTTGATGCTTTTTTCCAAAGGCGACTATTTTTGCAAATAGTTCTTTCGTTGGCCTTTGGCCTGTTGGCATATGCGGATAATTCACCCACATTAACTTGACTTTTGATAAATCTGATTTTTCTAAATTTTCAAAGTCAGGCGCCCAACTGTTATCGGCAGTCAACTCATAGTATAACGGGGTCCCACCCGCTAATTTAACTGCACTTGTATATGTAGGATAACCAGGATTTGGAATTAATACCTGATCGCCTTCATTTAAATAGGTCATACATATATGCATGATCCCTTCTTTACTTCCCAATAAGGGAAGTACCTCAGTAGCTGGATTAATATCCCCTACTTTAAAATATTTTTTATACCAATTCGAAATAGCCTCTCTTAAAATAGGAGATCCTTTATAAGATTGATAACCATGTACATTTTCTTTATTGGCTTCTTCATGCAACGTAGCAATCACATCTGGATGTGGAGGTAAATCGGGACTGCCTATCCCTAAATTAATAATCCCCTTACCCGCTTTATTGAGTTCATCAATTTCGCGCAGTTTGGTAGAAAAATAATATTCTCCAATACCTTCTAGTCTATGTGATACTGTCCAATTCATATTTATCCTTTTACAACTTTACCCTTTTGATACATACCGAATATCCTAATACTATTCGTTAGCGCTTTTACCTCTTCCAATACTTTTTCAATTTGTTTTTTTGTATCAAATTCTAAATCTGCATAAAAACCATATTTAAAAGTGCTTCCAGGAATAGGCATGCTTTGCAGCTTGCTTAAATTCACATTCCCTTGTGAAATTTTTGCTAATACTTTTGCGAGAATTCCTCTAGAATGATCTGTTTGAAAATAAATAGAAGCTTTGTTCGGATTTTTTACTTCATTTTTTGAAGTAGTTGGTTCTACTATTAGAAAACGAGTAATATTATTCTTTAGCGTATGAATATCGGGTGTGATAATATTTAAATCAAACATTTGTGCTGCCAATTTGCTCGCAATGGCTGCAGTATGTTTGCTTTTATGTTGATGTACCATTTTAGCACTTAGTGCGGTATCCTCAGATTCTACCAATTTCCAATTGTGCTTTTCTAAATAATCTAAACATTGTAAAATAGCCATCGGATGACTATGCACTTCTTTAATATCTTCTAGTTTTACGCCAGGATAGGTCAATAGATTTTGACTAATAGATAAATACACTTCCCCAATTACTTGCAATTTACTTTTCTGCAATAAATTATAGTTGGGAAGTATACTGCCTGCTATAGAATTTTCAATGGCCATTACTGCACCATCAGATAATTTAGCGTCTCCTCCCAATTGAACCACTTTTCTAAAAGTATCACAAGTAATCACCTCTACATTTTTACCAAAAAAATGCCTAGCTGCCACTTGGTGGAAACTCCCTTCGTACCCTTGTATTGCTACTTTTTTATTCATAAAAAAAATCCCGGCTTTTTGGGCCGGGATTGTATATTTAGTTATTTCGTTTACGCTTTTACAAATACTACCCGGCTACTTTGATTAAAGTAGAAATAAAAGAAACAGTAAAACCAATTGTTGCTATTTACTCTCATAGTTGCACGAAGGTAACCAAAATAAGGCAAAATATCAAAATAGTTTGGAGTTTTACGTCTGAAAACTAACATTCATTCGTTTAATAAGGCCAAGGGGTAAATAAAAAATCCTCCCCAATATTATTGGGAAGGACCTTCTTGCAAGAAGTTATTAATAAACTTCTAAAATTACTTTGCTTTAGCAGCAGTATCAACTGTTGCAGCAGCAGCAGTGTCAACAGTTGCAGCAGCAGCTGTATCAACAGTTGCAACAGCAGTATCAGTTTTTGCTTCAGTAGAAGCACCACCACACGCAGCTAATGCAGCGATAGCGAAGATTGCGATAACTTTTTTCATTTTGGGTTTGTTTTAAATGATTAATTTATACTCTTAATACGAAAACCATAAAAAGGTAACCTCCTCCCTCTTAAAAAAATAAAAAAGAGCCCTTTTTGGGTTACTTTTGCTCAACTTAAGTATTAATCTCTTGAAAGCTGAATTGAACGAACAAGCCCTTTTAAAGGGGTTAGCAAATAACGACTCTAAAGCAGTGGAAACACTGTATAAAAGTCATTTTAGTACTATTCAGCACTTTGTTCTAAACAACAATGGCTCTTTTGATGACGCAAGGGATGTATTTCAGGAAGCAATGATCACTTTATATGAAAAAGTTCAATCCGATTCATTTGTGCTTTCCTGTCAAATTAAAACCTACCTATTTTCAATATGCAAGCATTTGTGGTTAAAACGATTGCATCAACTAGGAAAGTATAGCGGACCATTAAGTAGTCAAGAAGAAACAATTTCGGTGGAGCAAGATATAAGAGAGTTTGATAAGAAAGAAGCTTCTTTTGAAATTATGGATCGAGCCTTAAATAGTTTAGGAGAACCTTGTAAAAGTTTATTAGAAGGATATTATATAAATAAAAAAGGGATGCAGGAATTGGCAACAGCTTTTGGATATACCAATGCCGACAATGCAAAGAATCAGAAATACAAATGTTTGATGCGACTAAAGAAATTATTTTTCGCTCAATATAATATAGGAGAATAAAAAATTATGGAAGACAACCAATTATTAGAATCGATTGAAAAGTATTTGACAGATGCTATGTCTGCTCAAGAAAGGACTCAGTTTGAGACCCTTCGAAAAAATACACCTGAGATTGACCAAATGGTGGTTGAACATAAATTATTCTTGCAGCATATGCAAGCCTATTCAAATAGACGCCATTTTACAGCCTTAGCAAGTCAAACCTTCCATAAGCTTTTAGCCGCTGGGGAATGGATTACAGATGATACCATTAGCACTAAAACAAAAGTGATTCAACTTTGGAATAAATACAAAAAAGTAACCGCAATTGCTGCTTCAGTAGCTGGCTTTATTGCCTTAACTACTTCTGTGCTTGTGATGTCTTTGTCTCCTAGTTTAAATGGCAATCAATTATTACAATTGAGTAAAGCCATTGAAGTTATTAAGAAAAATCAACAAGTACAAGGCCATTTAATTAATGAAGTAAAATCAAAAGTGCCTGAGAATGCAAAATTAATTAGTGGCGGTTCTGGTTTTTTAATTGACACCAAAGGATTTATTATTACCAACGCCCATGTTTTAAAAGGCAATGGTGCAATTGTTATTAATAGTGTTGGGCAAGAACTGAATGCTGACATCATTTATAGCGATATTAATTCAGATTTAGCTTTACTCAAAGTAGACGACGAAGATTATAATGCTCCTAAAAAAATACCATTCTCCATACGTAAGAAAATCTCCGATTTAGGAGAAGAAATTTTCACATTAGGCTATCCTAGGAATGACAATGATATTGTATATGGCAAGGGCTACCTTAGTGCGCAAACTGGATACGAGGGCGATAGTAATTCATATCAAATACAAATTAGTGCCAACCCTGGTTATTCTGGAGCTCCGCTTTTTAATGATAAAGGAGAACTTATTGGCATTATTAGTACTAGACAAAAACAAGCAGAAGGTGTTGCCTTTGCAATCAAGTCCAATAAAATTTTTGATTTAATAGCAACCGTAAATGAAGGGGAAACCAATAAGGCTGCTAAGATTAAATTAACTACGCTAAATAACGCGAATCTTACTAATAGAAAAGGACAAATAAGTAATTTAAAAAATTACATCTATAGTATTAGGTCTTATAACTAGAACAATTGGATAGATCCTACCACAATTGTGGAGGGTATACTTTACTATCTACCAGGGCATTGATACTCGCTTTAACACCTGGCGCATCTTCCTTATATGTTACACCAAACCATTTTGCATTGGTAGGAATGACTTTCACTTTACCTAAGCCTAGTTCATGAAATCTGCCCGCCACATAAGGTATATAAAATTCAGACTTTAATTCTTGTCCTTTGGCTTGTAAAAACAAATTAAATTCAGACGCACATAAATTAATAAAATTGGGCGCAAAACACATAAAATTCATACTCACTCTGGTATCTTCTTGCAATGGCGTCTCTATCTCGTTCTCTTCAAATACAATTTGACCATTTGATTTTCGATATATTTTAGTGCGCTCATTAATTTGATTCAAATATCCTTGCTCATTAATAGAACAAACCCCTCTGCTCACTGTGCCATTTTCACTTAAAGTATTAGATAACTCATAGCCTAGAATACAATTTGTTTGATCATTACATTCCATTGTCAAAAAAGTATAAGCTTGCTCAAATGCCTCTTTACCATAATAGTCATCTGCATTAATCACTGCAAAAGATTCTTTGACTTCTTCCTTGCAACATAATAATGCATGTGCAGTTCCCCAAGGCTTCACTCTATCTGATGGAATATTAAATCCTTCCGTAAATTTATCTAAGGACTGAAATACATAGGCAATTTCTATTTTACCTTTTAATTTGGGCTCCAATGCTTGCTTAAAAGCTGCTGCAAAATCGGCACGAATAATAAACACCACCTTGCCAAAACCAGCTCTTATGGCATCATAAATGGAATATTCCATGATTGTTTCACCAGCGGGACCAAAACCCTCTGTTTGTTTCATACTTCCATACCTGCTTGCCATTCCTGCTGCTAAAATCACTAAAGTTGGTGCCATATATTTCAAATAATTTGAAGCTATTTAAATAGTATTTTTATGATACTGATGCCTAAATATCATGTAAAAATAACTGATTTCTGTTAAATAGAAAAACATTGCAATACACGCCCTCCATACATAGTATTCCTAGTTTTACAACCTCTACAATAGAGGTAAGTATGCTTAGGTTAGATAAATTACACCCCATTGTGAGTGGTAATAAATGGTTTAAACTAAGATTTTATATTGAAGAGGCGATTCAAAATTCTTTTGATACCATTGCAAGCTTCGGAGGCCCTTATTCGAATCACCTTGTTGCATTAGCCTTCGTTGCAAAAGAAAGTCAGTTAAAAAGTATTGGTTATGTAAGAGCTACCAAAAACGAACCACTCACTCCCAGTTTACAAGAAGCTATTCAATATGGAATGCAATTAGAATTTATAGGTAGAACTAATTTTCAAGAAATTAAAAATGAAATGCTGCTTCAACATAAAGTAAGTCCTGAAATTATTACCCATAAAACTAAAACCTATTTCATTAACGAAGGTGGCTATGGAATACTAGGTGCTAAAGGCGCCGCAACCATTTTAAATAATATTGGCAACAGCTTTACTACTATTATTGCGGCAGTAGGTACCGGCACCATGCTTGCAGGACTTATTAATGGAGCAGCACAGCATCAGCAAGTAATAGGTATACCCGTTTTAAAAAATGAACAAACAATTGAAACAGAAATAAAAGCATTATTAAATAATAAAAGTACGCACTTCTCCTTGCTGCATCAGTTTCACCAGGGTGGTTATGCGAAAACCTCCCCCGCTTTGATTGAATTCATGAACCAATTGTGGAGTACAGAAAAAATTCCTACTGACATCGTGTATACTGGTAAACTTTTATTTGCAGTAAATGAATTACTAAAAGAAAATTACTTTAAACTAGGTAGTAAAATACTGTTGATACATAGCGGAGGCTTACAAGGCAATAGATCTATGCCTGCGGGGACTTTGCTTTTCTAATACTTTAAATAGCTCCTTTACATGAAGCATTTAATAGTTAGTTAGTGAGCGTAAACTAATTCGCAATCAAAAACGAATTCAAAATGTTTTTTAATTTTCCTTTTCACTTCTTCATAATCTACCTTATGCCCTAATTCTTTTTCTAAAGAAGTCACTGTCTTTCCTTGTATACCACAAGGAACTATAAATTCAAAATGAGACAAATCGGTATTTACATTTAAAGCGAAGCCATGCATGGTTATCCATCTGCTACATTTAATACCCATGGCACAAATTTTTCTAGCCATAAAGGGATCTTCTGGCGATAACCATACGCCCGTTTCTCCTGCGCTTCGCTCTCCTTTTAATCCATATTCTGCTATCACGTCTATGATAACTTGTTCTAAGCTTCTTAAATACCATCCTAAATCGGTTTTGAACTTATCCAAGTCTAAAATGGGATACCCTACAATTTGTTGCAAACCATGATAAGTAACATCACCCCCTCTATTGATATGAAAAAACTCAATACCCAATTTTTGCAATTGCTCCTCCGATACTAAAACATGCTCTCTTTTTCCACTTTTTCCTAAAGTAAACACTGGAGGATGCTCTACCATTAAAAGCCTATGTTCTGTCAAGCTTGTTTTGACGTCCTCCTCTTTCTGCCTCGCCGCCCATTTAATTTGCGTATTTTTTAGCATTAATTCCTCCTGATAATCCCAGGTGGGCTGATAGGAACGAATACCTAAATCTTCAAATAACACTTTTTGACGCATAAAGCAAAGTTACAAACTAAGCCGCAATATCCTACTTTTGCATCATGTCAGAAGAAGTAGAGCTATTGGCCGAAGAAAATAACGAGTCCCTTTATGAGCGAACAGCCTTTATGGTAGATAAAGGTCAAGCCCCTATCCGTATAGATAAATGGGTGCAAGCAAGAATAGAAGGTATCACCAGAAATAAATTGCAACAAGGTATAGATGCAGGATTTTTAACAGTGAATGGCAAAGTCGTTAAAAGCAATTATCGCACTAGACCAGGCGACGAAGTAGTTTATTTAAGTATCATCAATCCAGAATACACCGAGTTAAAGCCAGAGGCAATGAATTTGGATATTGTCTATGAAGATGAAGCGGTGATGGTTATTAATAAACCTTCCAATATGGTGGTGCATCCTGGTATAGGTAATTATACGGGAACATTACTAAATGGCGTTGCACATCATTTACTAGCACAAAATCCGAGCTTAAGTGAAGAAGTCTTACCTCGTTTTGGTTTAGTGCATCGTATTGATAAAAATACAACCGGCCTAATTGTACTTGCCAAAACACCTGAAGCAGCAAGTCATTTAGCAAAACAATTTTTTAACCATACAGTAGAAAGAAAATATGTGGCACTTGTTTGGGGCGATATGGAACAAGAAGATGGAACAATTATAGCCAATATTGCACGTCATAAATCTAATAGAAAAATGTTTGACGCTTATCCTGATGAAGAAATTGGGAAGCACGCCATCACACATTATAAAGTAATTGAGCGTTATAATTATGTGACCCTCGTATCCTGTATTCTCGAAACAGGCAGAACGCATCAAATAAGAGTTCATATGAAACATATTGGACACACTCTTTTCAACGATTTTGAATATGGAGGTGACAGGGTTTTAAAAGGTACTATTTATACCAAGTACAAACAGTTTGTTGATAATTGTTTTGAAGCTTGTCCTAGATGTGCTTTACATGCACAAACACTTGGATTTATTCACCCAACAACAGAAAAGAAAATTGTATTTGACAGTCCCTTGCCTTCTGATATGCAAGCAGCTATAGAAAAATGGAAATATTATAAGGCATCTGCGAATCACTAAAAAAAAGGCGCTTACATTTTTTGTAAAGCGCCTTTTTTATAATAGAAAAATTAAAAAGAATAGTTACCCGTTCTTATTTTTTATTTTGAGCATTTTGCATGGGCGATAAACCCATTGATTGACCACGCGCAGCTGTTCTTGCTTTAAATAAAGCAAACTTAGAAGGCGCTGCAACATTAGGCCAGCTATTATTTGCTTCGTCAATATCAGCTGTTTCACGCATTGGATCTAATTTGATAGATATTGCTTTTTTATTCGTCAAATATACCTTGGTAACTTTGTTTTCATTATATCTCCAAATTTGCGCAGGCATTTTATTTATTTCTTTACTTCCATCTTCAAAAGTAAATTCTACAATAATAGGCATCACCAATCCTCCTTTGTTTACAAAAGTGATTTCATATAAATTAACATCGGCGTACTTTGCTTTTTCTTCATCTGTCATGGCAGCTGGTGCCCCAAAGTTTGGTGCAGGTTGTTTGGTTTCAGCATCATAAGCTTCTATACCTCTATCATATCTCCAATAAAAATCACGCAAACTTGTATCGGCATCTGTTAAAAAAACTATTGACTTATCCGTTCTATTTCTAATTTTAGAAATATCCTCAAATGCATTTAAGATAGGCTTATCTATTCCTCTTTGACCTCCGCCGCCGCCGCCCATATTCATTCCACCACGTCCACCACCACCCATTCCACCTGCAGGAGCTGAAGCTGTTGCATCATAAACTGCATGTTTAACGGTATCAATAGCAATATCTACTGGATCAATCCCATAAAACCAACCTCTCCAAAACCAGTCTAAGTCTTCGGCACTTGCATCTTCCATGGTTCTAAATAAGTCGGCTGGTGTTGGATGTTTAAATGCCCAACGTCTTGCATACTCTTTAAAGGAATAATCAAATAGATTACGACCCATAATAGTTTCTCTCAAAATATTTAAAGCTGTTCCTGGTTTTGCATAGGCATTTGGACCAAACTGAATAATATTTTCACTATTGGTCATAATTGGCTCTAATTGATCCTTTGGTAATTTCATATAATCTGCAATGGTCCAGGCTGGCCCACGACGAGTTGGAAATTTATTATCATATAATTCTTCTGTCAAATATTCCACAAAAGTATTTAAACCTTCATCCATCCAAGACCATTGACGCTCATCGCTATTTACAATCATAGGAAAAAAGTTATGTCCTACTTCATGAATAACCACTCCCAACATACCATTCTTGGTAGCTTCTGTATAAGTACCATCTTTTTCGGTACGACCATAATTAAAACATATCATAGGGTATTCCATTCCATTAGAGGCTTCAATACTTTGCGCCACTGGATACGGATAAGGAATACTAAACTTAGAATAAGATTTAATTGTATGTGCCACCGCCTTAGTAGAAAACTTACGGTATAAACCATATGCTTCTTTTCCGTAACCACTCATACACATTACTTTCTTACCTTCTACATTTGCAGCCATGGCATCCCAAATAAATTTACGGCTACTACCAAAAGCAAAGTCACGTACATTTTCTGCATTAAATACCCAAGTCTTTTGAGTAGTTGCTTTGTTTTTCTCTGCATTCTTAGCCTCCTCTAATGTAACAATTTCAATAGGCTCTGTAGCAGTTTGCGCTTTATTCCATCTTGCTAATTGTGCAGCAGATAATATAGCAGGATAATTTTGTCCTTGACCAGTGGCTAATACTACGTGATCACTAGGTACTGTAATAGCTACTTTATAATTACCAAAAGTTAAAGTAAACTCTCCTCTTCCAGTGAATTGATGATTTTGCCAACCTTGGAAGTCAGCATACACACATAAACGTGGATACCATTGTGACATGGTAAATAAGTAGTTACCGTCTTCTGGGAAATATTCATAACCGCCTCTTCCTGCCACAGTTAAACGATCTGTTATTTTATAATTCCAATTTATATTAAAAACAAATTTTTGACCAGGCTTTAATGCAGTAGGTAATTCAACACGCATCATAGTTTTATTGATGGTGTATTTTAAAGGCGCTCCTAATGCAGTAGTTATTTTTTCAATATTGTCTCCTAAGCCATTATTTGTTTTTTCTTCTATCAACTTATCAATAGTAGAGGTAGTAACCCCTCTTCCCAAAGTACTACTGGCAGGATATCCTGCATTATTGATGGTGCTATGTTGATTTTCATCTAACTGCAACCATAAATAAGTTAACACATCAGGTGAATTGTTGTAATAAGTAATTGTTTCAGCTCCTGTTAAAAGCAATTTATTTTCATCCAATGTTGCTTTGATATCATAATCGACACGTTGTTGCCAATACTTAGGACCTGGTGCTCCACTAGCTGTTCTGTACTCATTGGCAGTAGGCAGTATAGTTCCCAATTGTTCAAATTTGTTTCCGTGATTAGACGTTGGATTGTTACGAATGTCTTGCGCCATTGTTAGCGTACAAGTACTTAAGAAAAACAAACTGATGTAAATAAATTTTTTCATTATAAAATTTTTACCATTAAAAAAAAGAAGCAATTCTATCTAAAACCATATTTAAAGCAAAAATGATTGCGATGACAGATCCCACCTGTAAATATCTTTTTCGATCCACTTTAAACACGTCTACGAATATAAAAGAAATAATTAAAATAAAACTAACAATGAGTAGCTGCCCTAGCTCTAAACCCAAATTAAAGGAAAATAAAGGCCCCAAAATTGACTCTTGTTTCCCCAAGAGCATTTTTAGATAGTTACTAAAGCCTAGCCCATGAATAAAGCCAAAAAAGAGCGCTAAAAAGTAAATAAACGGGTATTTTGATTTGAATTCGAAGTTGCTGACCCGGAAATTGGAGAAAGCAGTGATTAAGATAGTGATAGGAATCAGGAGTTCGATAAGGGCTACTGGGAAGCTAACCCAGTCTAAGGTACTTAAGGCCAAAGTGACAGAATGCCCCAAGGTAAATGCGGTAACTAAGAGCAGTATCTTTTTCCAGTCTTTCCCTATATATCTTATGGTTAAGGCTATAATGAATAAAATGTGATCCGACCCATTGATGTCTATGATATGTTTATACCCCAGGTGTAAATAAAGGAGTATTTCATTCATAATGTTTAATTTTAGACTGTTAAATTAATATAGACTTTACTAAGAAACAAATAATTAACTATGACTTTGATGGGCATTAAACCTTTAGCATCCCTTTTGATTACTATGATGCACCCTTTCTTTATTTCTGTTATTGAAATCAATCATAACGAAAAAGATGCCTCCCTTGAAATAAGTGTGCGCACTTTTACCGACGATTTAGAAAAAACAATAAACAAAGAAAATCATACGACCATCGATTTTAACAACCCTCAGCAAAAAGAAAAAGCCGACTTACTGATTAAGGAATATGTTATCAAAAAATTATTATTAGTGGCGAATGGCAGCAAATGCAATTTTAACTATATAGGATTTGAAATTCAAAAAGAAAGCGTTTGGAGTTATTTCGAAGTAAAAAATATAAAGGAATTAAAACAGCTCAATGTAGTTTGCGATATACTCTCTGGCATTAATGATCAGCAAATTAATATTGTACATGTTAAAACAAAAGGGCAACGCAAAAGTTATGAATTAGCCCTACCAAAAAATACAACACAATTTAATTTTTAAGACCTAGCATTGTTTATGCCTGCAACTTTTTTGTATTAAAAACCCATTTTGAAAAAAGAGTTGATCCTATATACCCCATCATGAGCCCAATCAAAGTTCCCGCAACTACATCTATAGGATAATGAACCCCTACATATACTTGCGCATAGGAAATAATACCTGCCCATACAAAAAATAAATAAGTGTAGTTTTTAAAGAATGGCTTCAAGGTCATAAAAATAAACATCGCTACACTAAAATGATTCGCAGCATGCGAAGAAGTGAAACTAAAACTTGTAGGACAAGCCCCAATTAATAATTTAACATGCGATAACATTGTAGGATCGGCACAAGGTCTTAGACGATGTATAAAGGGTTTAAATAAAAAACTACTTATTTGGTCGGTTAGCGCAACAATAATTGCTACAGCTACAATCCATTTCCATGCCTTCCAACCCCACTTGTAACATACATACCCTAATAAAACCACATAGAAAGCAAACCAATGCTCTGAAGTGCGCATCCATGGCATAAATACATCCAAAATGGACGAAGTCCAATGTCCATTAATAAGCTCAAATAAGGCTTGATCTACGTTCTCTATTGAAGCCCAAATGTCTAGTATCATGCCATAAAGATACAAGGAAGTGTAAAAATTTAAAGTAAATTTGCTCATCGAATTATTTTAGCAAAAAATTGTTTTTATGGCATTGATAAAGAGCATATCTGGTTTTAGAGGTACCATTGGGGGCAAACCTAATGATAACCTCACTCCTATTGATATAGTCAAGTTCGCTTCCGCCTATGGTTCTTGGCTTAAAAGCAAAGGTCCTGGGCCTAAAAAAGTGGTAGTGGGCCGAGATGGCAGAATTAGTGGCGAAATGGTGGAAGTATTGGTAGAACAAAGCCTACTGGCCTTAGGAATAGATGTAATACACCTTGGATTAAGCACCACGCCCACCGTAGAAATGGCGGTGGTTTTTGAAAAAGCAGATGGGGGCATTATTTTGACCGCTAGCCACAATCCTAAACAATGGAATGCTTTAAAATTATTAAACGAGAAAGGAGAATTCGTAAATGCGGAAGAAGGAAAAACAATTCTGACTTTAGCAGCCAACGAGGATTTTAATTACGCATCTATTGATGATTTAGGTAAAATTATAAGCAATCAAGATAGTTTAGAAAAACATATTCAAGCTATTGTTGCTTATCCTTTAATTGACATAAAAGCAATTCAAGCAGCTCATTTTTCTATAGTGCTAGATGCCATCAATAGTGCTGGTGCTTTTACAGTGCCCGCATTATTAAAAGCTATTGGGGTAAATGACATTACTATTTTAAATGGCGAAATGCATGGCGACTTTGCACATAACCCAGAACCCTTAAAAGAACACCTTAGTTCACTTTGCGAAACGGTGATTACCCAAAAAGCAAGTTTGGGCATTGCAGTAGATCCAGACGTTGATCGACTATGTTTTGTAAGTGAAAATGGAGAATTGTTTGGAGAAGAATATACTTTAGTAGCCGTAGCAGATTTTATTTTACAACATAAAAAAGGAGCTACTGTAAGTAATTTATCATCGACACGTGCATTAAGAGACGTGACCGAGAAATACGGATGCACTTATTTTGCCAGTGCTGTGGGAGAAGTGAATGTGGTTACCAAAATGAAAAATGAAAAAGCTGTTATTGGCGGTGAAGGCAATGGAGGAATCATTGTTCCAGATTTACATTATGGAAGAGATGCCCTAATTGGCATTGCTTTATTTTTAACTCATTTAGCTAAAAGCAAAATGACCGCTTCTGCTTTAAGGGCAAGCTACCCCGCTTATTATATGAGTAAGAAAAAAATGGACCTCGATGCTTCTATTTCGCTGAGCGCTATTTTTGAAACACTCGAGAAAAAGTTTGCAGCCTTCCCTATTAATAAAGAAGATGGCTTTAAAATTGATTTCGAAAACGAATGGGTTCATCTTAGGTCAAGTAATACAGAACCTATCATACGAATTTATACAGAAGCGACATCACAAGCAGCAGCCGACAAATTAGCAGACGATATTATTTCAATTATAGGAACAATTAAGTAATTTAGAAAAATAATTCGGAATAGAAACATCAAGCCAAATGGAAAGAATTTATTTTGACAATGCAGCAACAACGCCTTTAGACCCTTTGGTTTTAGAAACGATGATGCCCTTTATGACCGAAAAATTTGGCAATCCTTCTTCTATTTATAGCTATGGCCGTGAGACAAGAATGGCTATTGAACAAGCAAGAAAACAAGTCGCAAAAATTTTAGGCGCCCGCCCTGCAGAAATATTTTTTACAAGTGGGGGTACTGAAAGTAGTAATACTATTTTACATGCAGCCATGGAAAACCTAGCATGTAAGCATATCATTAGTTCACCTATTGAGCATCATGCAACGCTCCACACAGTAAGTTATCTAGCTAAAAAATACAATGCAACACTTAGCCTTGTAAAAATTCTTCCCAATGGGCATATCGATCTCGCAGATCTTGAACAAGTTCTTGCTGCTTCAACTGAAAAAACAATTGTAAGCATCATGCATGCTAATAATGAAATTGGCAATATGATTGATTTAATGGAAGTAGGTGGACTTTGCAAAAAGTACAATGCTTATTTTCATAGCGACACCGTTCAAACAGTAGGTCATTTCCCTTTTGACCTTGCCAATACACCTGTTGATTTTATTACTGGCGCTGGGCATAAGTTTCATGGACCAAAAGGTGTAGGCATTTTATATATCAATGAAAATATAAAAATTAACCCTTTGTTACACGGTGGTGCGCAAGAAAGAAATATGCGCGCAGGTACAGAAAATTTATACGGTATAGTGGGCCTTGCAAAGGCATTAGAAATAGCTACCGAAAATTTTGAAAAAGATAGTGCAATCATTTTTGCCTTGAAAAAATACATGCATCAACAACTCGTTGACAAAGTACCTGGCGTAAGCTTTAATGGCGATCCTTTTGGCAAAAGCTTGTATACCACCCTAAGTGTTAATTTTCTTAAGACAGAAAAAACAGAAATGATATTGTTTAATTTAGATATTAATCATATTTGCGCTAGTGGTGGAAGCGCTTGCTCAAGTGGCGCTCAAAAGGGTTCGCATGTTATTGACGCATTGCACAAAGGCAGCAATGATGTCACGGTTCGCTTTTCTTTTTCTAAACACAATACCCATGCCGAAATAGACCAGGTAGTGGCTACACTTCTTACTATTTTATAGCAATACAGGCTATTTTCACTTTAATTAAATTTTAAAAGATCCCATAAAAAAAGGTCTCCCCGATTTGTCAGGGAGACCTTTTTTAAAACCTTCGATTTTGATATATTACAAAATCAACACTTATTTTTTCTTTACCGCAAAGTCTTGCCCCATTTTATCGATGGCTGCAATTAGCTGGTAACAAGTCAATGCATCTTGAACGAATACAATTTGCTTATTACTTAAACTATTCGGTTTATTTTGATAAGCGTTTTCAATGTTTTGCATGTACTGATCTTCTGACATAGGGTCTCCTAATGATTTATAATAAGCTGTTTCTTGTTTTAGATCTTTTAAAACAGAAGTCGAAACCTTTTTAGCTAAATCTAATTCGCCAGAAGCATAGCAAGCTTGTAAGAAGATATAAGAGAAATAATTATGCTGGTTGCCTCTATTAGAAGTCATTCCATAAGGGAAACTTTTTTCACTAGTTTCACTGTCTAACTTTCTTAAAATTTGTCTAGCGCTATCTAATTTTCCTTCATTCACTAATGCTTGTGCTACCTGTGCAATAGTTAATCTTATTGAATTTAAATGGCGACGATTTTCTTCATCAAAATAAACATTTGGATTTTTTGCATTACCAAAGGTGAATTTAGTCATGATATTTTTAAATGCAACGTCAGCATCAATGGATTGTCCGATAACAGGTACTAATTGATAAGACATACCTGTTTGACGCACATACTTATCTAAACCCATTTCCTTTAATTCTTGCGTAGAGGTAAAACAAATAGGTCTCTTAAACTGAGAAGTAGCAATGATCGCATAAATAGCCATTTCGTTTTTAAGCAAATACTGTCTATTTGGATTAAAGTCAATTAATAATTCATTAACGATATTATCTGTTGGCTTCGCAATACCTGAAGCAAGCGCATTAGCCTTATTAACCGGCACTTTAAATTTATGCGTAGGGAATATATTCACCGGACCTTCTGAAGTAGAAGCTTGATATTTACCAGATGGGTCAGCAATGATATTTCTAAATACAGAATCTAAATCATGATAACCAGCATCACCAAATCCAGGCAATGCATTATAGTAGGCTACATTAAGCTTACTTCCAGACACTTGCTCTTCTGTAAATATGACATCAAATTTCTCACTCTTATTTACCTTGTATCTAAGCTCTTTCATATACCAGTCAGAACCTAATAAGCTATTCACTACGACACGAACATCGGGCCTAATACCTTCTACTTCTTGCGCGTACCATAATGGATAGGTATCATTATCTCCAAAAGAAAATAAGATAGCATTAGGAGGACAACTTTCTAAATAATTGCGCGCTAAATCACGAGGTAAGGTTTTTTGACTTCTATCATGATCATCCCACTCTTGTTGTGCCATTAAGGCCGGGACCGCTAAGAATGAAATTACAGTAGCTGCAATAGCTGCCATTTTTTTATTAAATACTTTTTCTAACCAAAGTGCAATTTGTAAAACGCCTAATCCAATCCAGATAGCAAATGCATAAAAAGAACCTACATATGCATAGTCACGTTCACGTGGTTGTAAACTTTGTTGATTCAAATAAATTACAATAGCAATTCCTGTAAAAAAGAAAAGCAAGCCTGTAACGATGAAATCTTTTTTATTTTTTTGATACTGAAAAATAAAACCAATAATGCCTAAAAATAAAGGCAGCATAAATAATGAATTATGTGCTTTATTTTGGTTCTTAATAGAATCTGGTAATTTGGATTGATCTCCAAAAAAGAAATTATCAACGAATGAAATACCTGTACTAAAATTACCATCTCTTACATTTCCAAATCCTTGTAAGTCATTTTGCTTTCCTGAAAAATTCCATAAAAAATAACGCAAATACATAAAACCAAATTGATAGTTGGTAAAGTATTTGATATTATCTCTCAAAGTGGGAGGTGTGCCATCTTCAACACCTGCGAAAGCTTTAAAGCTATCCATTTGCCCTCTATCATTTTCAGAATCCCACATTCTTGGAAACAAATGCGCCGAAGGTGCAGAAGACCAATCTCTTTTATAATTTTTTCCTGCTACTTCATAAGTAGTTTTTGCTTTCACATACTGATCTCCATTTTCTACATTCTCTACCTTATCAACATAATCAGGTCCAAATACTACAGGCCAATCACCATATTGCTCTCTTCCTAAATAACCCATTAAAGTCACTGGGTTATCTACATTATACATATCTACCGAAGGATCGGCATTAGAACGCACCATGGTGGTTAAATAACTAGTATACCCTAATAAGAAAAAGATAGTACACCAAATGCCCAATTTTAAAAAGTAAAGTCCTTTTTTATTGGCATATAAAATACCAAAGGTTAAAATCACTGCTACTAAAACAAAGAAGAATATAAAACCACTAAAGAAAGGCAAACCAAATGAGTTCACAAAGTTTACATCAAAAGCACCTGCCCACTTAATAGTATATTGAATTAAAAATACTTGTACAAAACCAGTAATAACAACGCCAATAAAAAAAGCAACTAAACCACCCACAAAGCTCGGCTTGTATTGTCTAAAATAATACACCATTACAATAGCTGGAATAGTCAATAAGTTCAATAAATGGACTCCTATAGACACACCCATGATATAAAAAATAAAAATAATCCACTTGTCCGCACCAGGTTGATCTGCTTTATGTTCCCATTTTAAAATGGCCCAAAAAACTAATGCGGTAAAAAATGAACTTAACGCATAAACCTCTCCTTCTACTGCACTATACCAAGCGGTATCACTAAATGTATATCCTAATGCACCTACTGTACCAGCACCCATTATCAAAATAATTTGATAGCTTGTTAATGCAGCATTTGTGCTAGCTTCTACCATTCTTTTGGCAAAGTGTGTAATTGTCCAAAATAAAAACAAAATAGTAAAACCACTAGCTAAGGCACTCATGGTATTTACCGCCTTCGCTGCTGTTAATGGATTGTCTCCAAAAAGGATAATAAAAATACGGCCTAATAACACAAACATAGGCGCCCCTGGAGGGTGAGGAATTTGTAATTTATAGGCACTGCTAATAAACTCACCGCAATCCCAAAAACTACCTGCTGCCTCTATTGTCATTACATATACTGTACATGCAATTAAGGTTACCAACCAGCCGGTCCAATTATTAATTTTTTTAAAGTCCATTTTAAGCGTTTTAGTAGTTGCAAACTTAATTGAAACTAGCCAAAATGGGAAATTAATAGGCGCTTTAAGTATATTTTAAGATTTCCCGGTTCCCCCTAGGTTTTTTATCTTTGACACCTCATGAACCAAAATCGCTCTGTCGCATTTCATACTTTAGGCTGTAAACTCAATTTTTCGGAGACTTCTACCCTTTCTAGACAATTAGAAAAGGAAGGATTCGAGAAAAAGGCTTTTACCGAAAAGGCAGACATTTATGTGATAAACACCTGCTCTGTTACAGAGAATGCCGATAAAGAATGTCGCCAATTAGTAAGGAGAATTCAGCGATTGTCACCAGAAAGCTTTGTCGTAATAACTGGCTGCTATGCCCAATTAAAGCCCGCAGAAATTGCAGCTATCCCAGGTGTTGATTTGGTATTAGGTGCTGCTGAAAAGTTTAACCTAGTGCCTCATTTAGCCAATTTAACCAAGGGTGACGCGACTAAAATTTGCAGTTGCGATATTGAAACTGTGACAGGATTTAATAGCTCCTATTCCGTTAATGATCGAACACGTACCTTTTTAAAAGTACAAGACGGCTGTGATTATAATTGTTCTTTTTGCACCATCCCGATGGCAAGAGGGAAAAGCAGAAGTGACCGTATCGAAAATGTGGTTGCCCAAGCCCAATCTCTAGCCCAAAATGGTGTAAAGGAAATTGTATTGACTGGCATTAACTTGGGTGATTTTGGCAAAAGCGATGAAGTGGGCAAAAAACACACCGAAAATTTCTTTGATTTAGTAAAGGCATTAGAACAAGACACCGAAATGCCTAGGTACCGGATATCTTCTATCGAACCTAATTTGCTCACCAATGAGATTATTGAATTTGTAGCAAAGAGCAAACGTATCATGCCGCATTTTCATATTCCTTTACAAAGTGGATCAGATGCTGTTTTAAAATTAATGCAAAGAAGATATACCCGAGACTTATACCAAGAACGAGTGAACTTAATTAAAAAAGTAATGCCGCATGCTTGTATTGGTGTAGATGTTATTGTGGGATCTCCAGGGGAAACTGAAGCCTATTTTCAAGAAAGTCTTGATTTTATTCATGCATTAGATATTGCTTATTTGCATGTATTTACTTACTCTGAAAGAGCCGCTACTAAAGCACTCACCATAAAACCCATTGTGCCAATAAGCGTAAGACAGGAGCGAAATAAAATACTTAGAAATTTATCTTACCAAAAATTACAATACTTCACAGCACAATTTACGGGCGCCACTAGAAAAGTTTTATTTGAATCTCCCAAAGTAAATAAAGAAAATGAATCAATTGTAATGCTAGAAGGTTACACTGATAATTATATTAAAGTAGAAACGCCTTACCGTGCCGAATGGAGTAATCAGATTGTGGATTGGAATTTATTGTAGGGAAACTTCTGAAGTTTTAAACTCTACGATCATCATCATATTGATACTTTCTAACTTAACATAAACCGATTTTTTACTCGTCTTCACTACCTCTCCTTTTTGCCCCATAAACAAACCTTGATTAATAGCTACTTTAGTTTGAGGAGGAATGGCGCCCATGTCTACCACTTGAATGCTTGCATTAGATTGTCCCAAATATTTGCGGATAGCCTCAATCTCATTGTCTCTAATAATAGCTGGCTTCTTTAGAAAATATAAAAAATTAACCACACCAATAGTCGACAATATTTTAGAGTGATCTTCTTTACTCGCTTTGATAAAAACATAAGATCTAAACAGAGGCTCTTCGATAATTTTTTTTCGATCAGACCATTGTCTTTCTTTCTTTTGAACAGGACACCAGCTTTCAAAACCATTTTTGGTTAATAAGCCATCTACCTTTTTCTCCCATTTTGACTTCGTATATATGACATGCCATGTTTTTACATTAGCGGCTGCTTCCATTTTCATATTCCTTCTATCCTTTTTTAGCTATTGAATTGGGACGTGTAAATTCGTTTAATAATTTACTAGACTCATTTACTTGTATATCTTTGGCAACCATTTTTAACCAAGCTTGATATCTGTCCTGCTTAGATTTATCTGGATTATTATAAAATTTATCATAATCTGCCTTTAAGGCAGTCACCGTCATCGGTTTTTTCAATTTCAAAATATTTTCATTTTGCTGAATAACCCCTTGAATTTCTTTTTTATATTGAATGTATTTATTCAACTCTAAAGCTACCGGCTTGTCTACTTGACCAGACACCCATTGTAAATTTTTCTTAAAGCGAATGGTAGCAGTGTCGTTTTTGATTTTATTATTGGCTTTCGCTGCAATAGAGGCTATTTCATTGCTAGTGGTCCAAGGCGTATACTTAGCACGCTCCATTTCATCCCATGGCAAAGCCGAAGGATTGTCCTTTTCACGATATTTCAAAAATTCATAATCATCTGGGAATACTACATCTGGCACCACCCCTTTTCTTTGAGTAGAACTACCCGTTACTCTGTAGAATTTTTGAAAAGTAAGTTTTACAGCACCATATTCTGTTTGAATTCCCATGGCATCTAGCGGTTTGCCAAAAGAGACATTTCTTTGAACAGTTCCTTTACCATAAGAGGAAGTGCTACCCACAATTAGCCCTCTCTTGTAATCTTGAATTGCACCAGCAAAAATTTCACTTGCAGATGCGCTAAATTCATTTACCATAACCACTAAAGGCCCATCATATAAAATACCAGGTGTTTCATCAGATAATACTTGAGACTTCCCTTCCTTACTTCTTATTTGAACAATAGGCCCTTTGTCAATAAATAAACCAGCCATTTGTACCACTTCATATAAAGAACCTCCTCCATTGTATCTAATATCAATAATAATACCTTTAACTTTTTCTGCTTTTAATTTTTCTACTTCCTTTGCAATGTCTTTAGAACATCTTGCACCATCCTCTCTTTCAAAATCGGCGTAAAAATCTGGCAATAAAATATATCCGTATTTTTCATTTCCGTTTTGAATAATTGCACTTCTTGCAAAACCCTCATCCAACACAATCTTTTCTCTTATCAAAGAAACTATCTTGGTAGTGCCATCTGGCTTTCTTACGGTTAATCTCACTTCAGTACCCAAGTCTCCTCTTATTAATTTAACAGCGTCTGTTGTTTCATAACCTGAAACATCCACTGGCTCTTCTGCCCCTTGCGCTATTTTTACAATAACATCGTTCACTACTAATTGACCCGACTTCCAAGCTGCACCACCAGGTTGGATACTGGCAATCTTTACTCCATTGTCATCCTGCGTCAACTGAGCACCAATGCCATAAAAAGTGCCACTCATTTGCTCTGTAAAAGATCTTTTTTCTACAGGGGCAAAATAATCAGTATGCGGATCCATTAACCCTGTAATCGTATTTAAAAAAGATTCAAACCTTTTTTCTTTGTCAAAAGATTTTTCCAAAAGACTAAATCTTTTTACATAACTCTTTTTAACAGTCGCACGTGCCTCTATTTCCAATGCAGCATCAGATTTAATGACAAAATTATCTTTAACAGTATCTTTAATTTTGCTAGTATCTGCAATGGCCTTTGCTGCAGCATGTTTAGTTCTATCTTCTATTAAAGTAACAAATCTATCTAATACTTTATACTTTATGGATAGATTCCATCTTTGTATTCTTTCTGCTTCATTTTTTGGATACCCCATATTATCAAAATCCATTTTTAAAGAATCATCGGTTGTAAAGTCAAAAGGATTTTGAATGATCGATTCAAATATTTTTTTAACCTCAATGGCTCTTCTTTCATACATCGAATTAGCTGCAGGCTCAAATTGAATGGTTGCACCATGTATTTCATCATCAATAGTTGTCGCAAAAACTTTTAAAGAATCAATATCGGTTTGCAATAAAATATTTTTTTCAGGATCTAAGGTTTTTAGATAAGCGTCGAAAACCTCTTTTGAAAATTTATCATCGATAACCTTAGGACTATAATGTTCACTCTCTAATAAGCGTCCAACTGTAGACAATAGTTTCCTATGTCTAACTTCTGATGATTCAGGATTAGTTGCATTAAATGTATTAAATGCAAAAAATAATCCACCTACTAGTATTAAAGTGGCAAAGAATTTCCACTTGTTTTGTTTTACATATGTCATAATCGCGTGCATGAAGTATTTCAAAAATAGCGTAAAATGGCTATCATAGGACTATAAATGAAATAAAGCCATCATTTTTATGACAAATTTATAAAAACATGCAAAACTTCTTTCTTTGATTCCTTATTTAACGTATTTTTGCGACCCTAAATGGAGGGCGTAGCTCAGTAGGTTAGAGCGACAGTTTGTGGATCTGTAGGTCGTGGGTTCGAGACCCATCGTTCTCCCAAAACCTATCCTTTCCGATTTGTCGGACAATGGATAGGTTTTTTTGTGTAAAGCAGTCTTATATGAATGTACTTTTATTGCCTTTATTAATTGCTTGTTTTGGCTGGGTCATTGCCTGGGGGTTTGTTAAAATTATATTTTTACCCCATCGCAGTATTTCTATAGCGGGGATTAAATGGAAAAGCCCTTTTGCAAAAAGAATCGCTCAATTGCCTGTCCAAGAAATTATGTCCAACTTAGCACCTGGAGATAGCTTTAAAAATGTACTCCCCTTTATTGATGCCAAATTAGATGAATTTTTCAAGGAAAGACTTGTGCAAAAAATGCCAATCGTTTCTATGTTTATAGGTGATAAAACGATTATACAATTGAAAGAAGTTTTTATAGAGGAATTACAACAGCTTTTTCCCGATTTAGTCATTCAATTTACTAAAACTGCTCAATTGCAATTTTTGTTGAATATAGAGGAACTTTGGTCTCGAAAACTTGAAACATACCTAGCAAAAGCTACCTATAAACTAAGGTTTGCAGCTTTTTGTTTAGGGTTTATCTGGGGACTCCTTTTACAGCTTATTTTAAGACCGCTTTAAATTGCCGTTTATACATTCTTACTGCCTTCCTTAGAGATTATGGCAGATATTTGCAAATCCAATAAACCACGGAAACAAAATACCATCCAAAGTATATGAAAAATATTTACCTACTTCTTTCTTTTTTACTCATTCAATTAATTTCCCATGCACAAATACCAGCAATGGCAGGAGCTAAAGCGGGAAGTGCGAATATGAATGTTGGACATTTTTATGGCAAAATAATTGATGGCAATAAAAAAGGAATTGAAGGTGTAACGTTGCAAATAAAAGGAACCAAATTTGACCCTGTTACCAAAAAAAGTACAGAGGCCATTTTAGGCACCATGTTAACTGCTTCTAATGGTGATTTTAGTTTTGAAAATTTACCTGTTATGGGCAATTTTAAAATTACTATTTCAAGTGTAGGTTATAAAAAAATTGAAAAGCCAGTAAGCTTTGGTATTAAGATGGGTGGAGGACAAAGCATGCAAGAAATGATGGCCTTAGTTGATAAAGACTTAGGTAATATTAAAATAGAAGAATCGGCTACCGATTTACAAAGTGTTACAGTTACATCCACTGCAAAACCTCAATTTGAAATGGGGATTGATCGTAAGATATTTAATGTTGATAAAAACATAATGAGCACAGGGCAAACCGCTGTGGAGGTAATGAAAAGTATTCCCAATTTAAATGTGGATATTGATGGAAATGTTACTTTAAGAAACGCAACACCTACATTACTAATTGACAATCGACCTACTACCTTAACAATGGATCAAATTCCTGCAGACATTATTGATAAAGTTGAAATTATCACTAACCCTTCGGCTAAGTATGATGCTTCTGGAGGAAACGCTGGAATATTGAATATTGTATTAAAGAAAAATAAAAAAAATGGATACAATGGCGGCATAAGATCGGGTGTTGATATGCGTGGAAAATTTAATGGCGGCGGTGATATGAACGTAAGAGATAATAAATTGAACTTTACACTTAGTGCGAATATTAATGGAAGAAAATCTATCAATAGTTCTACAAATGAAAGAGAAATTTTAGGCACCAGCCTTCCTAGTTTCGTTACTACAAAGAGTGACAATACAGGTAATGGTTCTTTCAATTTTTATCGCGCTGGAATGGACTACTTACCAGACAATAGAAACTCTTTTTCATTGACCACAAATATCATGCAAGGATCCATGGGTTCTTCTGGTACACAAACTATTGATTCCTTTAATAACAAGCCTTTAGCTAGTTTAGCGAACGCCTCTAATTTTGATTTCTTAAACAAAGGCGGCCAATTAGGGTTTAAGCATTTATTCGCAGAACAAGGCCACGAATTAACAGCCGACTTTAACTACAACGAATCGAATAGCAATAACTGGTCTACTATCAATTCGAGTTTTTTAAATCAAAGGAGTAATGGCATAGGAAATAATAAAAATTATACTACCAATATCGACTATGCGCGTGAATTTAAAAATGCTGTAAAGTTTGAAGCAGGAATTCGTTATAATTCAAGAGATGAATTTAATAGCAGAGATCAATTTAGAAACGAAATATTTATTAATAGCATAAGTACTAAATACAATTATGGTGAAAATATTTTAGCTGGCTATGTGAATTTAAACGGAAAGAAAAATAACCTTAGTTATCAATTTGGCTTAAGAGCAGAAAATAGATCTTACACGGTAGATGTTCAAAATCACCAAGGGGTTGATTCTTTACACTTTAAAAAATCTCTCCCTATCTCTTTATTCCCAAGTGCTTTTGTAACTTATAAGCTAACGGACAAACAAGATATCCAATTGAATTATTCTAAGCGTATTAATGCGCCCAACTTCTTTCAATTACAACCTTTCCCCGATTATACCGATCCTTTAAATATTACCGTGGGTAATCCTAATTTAGACCCTCAATTCACACATTCTTTTGAATTAGGTTATAATAACGCTTATCAAAAGGGTTCAAATTTTTTAGCCAACGCTTATTATAAGTATAGTACCAACTTAATTACGAACTACATCTATAAGGCTATCAACCCTATCACTAATGATAGTGCTTTTTACAGCTCTTATATTAATGCCAATACAGCTATCACCTACGGGCTTGAGTTAAGTAATAAAACAGCTGTTACAAAATGGTGGGATATGAACCTAAGTTTTAACTTATTTAATTCTTCCATTCAAGCCACTATACCAGGTCAGGATGTAAATAATAATTTAACAAGCTGGTTTAGTAAAATGAACAACACTTTTAAATTACCTAAAGGCTATTCTTTCCAATTTAGCGGGCAATATCAAGCTAAAACTATTCTTCCTCCAGGCGGTGGTGGTCGTGGTGGTGGAGGTGGATTTGGTGGCATGGGAGGCGGTGGCTTTGGCGGCCCTCAATCTACGGCGCAAGGGTACAACTTGCCTTATTATGACTTTGATATGGCCATTAGAAAAGATTGGACTTTAACTGGTGGCAGAACAGCGAGTTTATCATTCAGTGTAAGTGATGTCTTTAAAACAAGAGTGAATAAAACTTATTCCGAGAGCTTATATTTTATTCAAAATGTAACCAGAGTAAGAGATCAACAATTCTTTAGACTTAACTTCTCTTACCGTTTCGGAAAATTTGATGTAAACTTATTAAAGCGTAAAAATAATAAATCAGAAGATGGCGGCGGAATGGATCAAATGCCACCACAATAAAATGAATTAGGAAAACTTTTCAAAAATAGTAGTAATATTAATTTGACAATCGTAGCCCAGGAGTAGACTAATTTTAGTTTATTTCTGGGTTTTTCCTTGCAACATAGGTACAAAAGAAAAAGTATCAAACTTTTCTTGTTTCACCGAACCATCTCTTTTTTTCGTAAGCCTTAACATTCTTTGCGCCGACTCCGATTCATCTAAAGGGATGATCATCTTACCACTCACTTTTAATTGAGCCCATAATTTTTCTGGTATTTTTGGAGCAGCTGCTGTAATTAATATTTTATCGAAAGGTGCTAATAAAGGCAAACCTTCAAAGCCATCTCCAAAGAAAAATTGTATGCTAGGATATTGTTGTTTAAAAAGATAAGTGGGCGTTTGATCAAATAATTGCTTTTGTCTTTCAATGGTAAATACCTGGGCCCCCATGGCGGCCAGCACGGTGGTTTGATACATGCTTCCCGTTCCAATTTCAAGTACCTTCTCTCCTTTTTTGATTTGCAGCAACTGGGTTTGATAGGCCACCGTATAAGGTTGAGAAATAGTTTGATCAGCGGCAATAGGAAAAGCACGATCCTCGTAAGCAATTTTATCAAAGGCGGAATCTAAAAAATAATGTCTTGGAATGGAATGAATGGCAGCTAAAACATTCTCATCGGTGATGCCTTTTTCTATTAATATTTCAACTAATTTTTTTCTAAGCCCTTTGTGTAAGTATGTATCTACTAAATCTTCCAGTTTTCTCATGCTATAATTTAATTTAACTGCATAGCTTTAATGATACCTTTTATTTTATCCTGCAGCATTTGATAAGTGGCGTCAAAAGAAGCCTTATCCTTTAAGGTGGTATTCACACTAAAATAAAATTTTATTTTAGGCTCTGTTCCACTAGGCCTTGCCGATATTTTACTCCCCTTCGCTGTAATAAATTGCAATACATTGCTCTTAGGTAAATTAATTTTCCAAGTTGCTCCTGTCTCCAAATTCTTGCCTACCTGTAATTCATAATCTAACAAAGTCACTACAGCTTCGCCATCAATCGAAGTAGGCGGCGCTTGTCTATAATCTTCCATCATCTTAGCTATTTCTGCCTGGCCATTCATTCCTTTTTTCGTGATGCTAATTAAATTTTCATAATAAAATCCATACTGAATATATAGCTCAATCATTTTGTCAAATAAAGTTCTCCCTTTGCTTTTTTCATAAGCTGCCATTTCACACAAAATTGCTACTGCACTTACTGCATCTTTATCTCTAATCTGATCTCCAATCATTAAGCCAAAACTTTCCTCTCCGCCAATGATATAATTCTCCTTGCCTTCTTTTTCTTTAACCAGTTCGGCCACCCATTTAAACCCTGTTAATACATTATAGCAGTTTACATTATTTTGTTTAGCTACTTCATTAATCATCGCCGTAGTAACAATGGTCGTAATAACCATATCATTAGTCTTTGCGATACCTTTTGCTTTACGCGCTTCCATCATATATGAAAAAGCTAAAACAGCAGTTTGATTGCCATTCATTAAAACCCATTCCCCTTTATGATTTTTAACCCCTACACCTACTCTATCTGCGTCAGGATCGGTGCCCAATATAATATCTGCATCCAATGCTTTGGCCTTCGCTAAACCTATACTCATTGTATCACTCTCTTCCGGATTTGGATAAATAACGGTGGGAAAATTACCATCAGGAATAGACTGCTCTTCTACCACATGAACATTGGTAAATCCAAATTGTTTTAATACTTGAGGTACTAATGTAATGCCTGTGCCATGAATGGGCGTATATACAATTTTCAAGTCTTGCTGTGCAGCAATTACTTCTGGATAGATGCTCAAGGATTGAAGCATTTTTATATAGGCATCGTCCATTGACTTACCTAATAATTCAATATTTGCAGCACCACCTTCCCATTTAACATCATCAATAGATTGAATAGCTTCTACTTCAGTAATTACATTTTTATCATGTGGGGGAACTAATTGACCGCCATCATTCCAATAAGCCTTATATCCATTATATTCTTTGGGATTGTGGGATGCAGTACAAACCACCCCTGCTTTACATTGTAAACTTCTAATGGCAAAGCTTAACTCTGGTGTTGGTCGTAATGCTTCAAATAAATAAACTTTGATACCATTAGCGGCAAAAACCTGCGCTGTTGTTTCTGCAAAAAATCTGGCATTGTTCCTGCTATCATGCCCAATGGCAACAGCTATTTTTTCGGAAGGGTATACTTTATTTAAATAATTTGCAAAGCCTTGGGTAGCCATACCAATGGTGTACTTATTAATTCTATTCGTACCTACTCCCATAATTCCTCTTAAGCCCCCTGTTCCAAATTCTAAATTTCTATAAAAACAATCGGCTAATTCATCCCCTCCTTGTGTTTGCATGGCGATGATAGCATCCTTAGTGGCCTGGTCATAATTTCCACTTAACCATTTTTCTACTTTTTGCTCAATTGACTGGCTCATAAAATACACTAATTAAAAAGCAATTTTAAGCAATAATTGCTAGTTATCCAATTTAGAGTGCATTTTAGATTTTTGGCTTTAAAAAATGGGTTAAATTTGTACTAAATTTGTTAATTCAAATACCATTATGGCTGTTATAGCTCAAATCCTCTTTATTATTCTTACCGCTGCTGCCCTCTTTCTTTTTGGCAAGAATTTACTAAGTATTAGAAGAAATATCTTAATAGGCAAAGCGAGTTTTGTAAATGATCAAAAAGCAATACGATGGAAAAATGTTTTTTTATTGGCGTTGGGGCAAAAGAAAATGTTTCGCAAACCACTGGTTGCTATTTTACACATCATTGTATATGTTGGCTTTATTATCATCAATATTGAGCTACTTGAAATTATAGCAGATGGCGTTCTGGGGACCCATCGGATTTTTGAATCAATTTTCGAGAAATACGGTTGGTCAAATTTTTACGATTTTATCATCAATAGTTTTGAAATACTAGCTGCCTTAGTACTCATTGCCTGCATAGTATTTTTTGCCAGAAGAAATATGCTTGCTTTAAAAAGGTTTATGAGTAATGATTTAGTAGGCTGGCCTCGCTCCGATGCTAATTATATTCTATTCACAGAAATTATTTTAATGGGCTTGTTCTTACTCATGAATGCCGCCGATACCCCATCTAATTTTATTATTTCTTCTACTATTCGTCCTCTATTCAACGAAATGAATAGCAATGCTCTTTTTATTATTGAACATACTGCTTGGTGGTTACATATTATAGGTATTTATATTTTTATGAACTACCTGCCTTATTCAAAGCACTTACATATAATTTTAGCCTTCCCAAATACCTATTATGCACCCCTTACTCCAAAGGGAATGATGCACAATATGCCAGAAGTGCAAAACGAAGTGCTTTATGCCATGCAACCCGAACTCGCACCATCAGATGCAGCAGCACCTGCAAGCTTTGGCGCAAAAGATGTTATGGACTTAAGTTCAAAAAACTTAATGGACGCCTATAGCTGTACAGAATGCGGAAGGTGTACCGAAGCATGCCCTGCAAATATGACAGGCAAATTATTAAGTCCTCGTAAAATTATGATGGCTACAAGAGATCGATTAGAAGAAGTAGGCAAAAATATTGCTACCCATAAAAGCTTTGTGCCAGATAATAAATCATTACTTCACGATTATATTTCGGTAGAGGAATTAAGAGCATGTACTACTTGTAATGCATGTGTAGAAGAATGTCCCGTGAGCATTTCTCCATTAGATATTATTATAGAACTGCGTAGATCATTGGTGATGGAAGAAAGTAATGCCCCACAGGAATGGAATAGCATGTTTAGTAATATTGAGAATAATTTTGCACCTTGGAAATTTGCACCAGACGACAGAGACGCCTGGACAAAACAAGCATAAAACAATTGGCATGAAAGTACATACAATGGCAGAGATGATGGCAGCTGGCACAACACCCGAAGTGTTGTTTTGGGTAGGTTGCGCTGGAAGCTTTGATCAACGTGCACAAAAAATAACCAAGGCCTTCGCTACTATATTAGATAAGGCAGGCGTAGCCTATGCCATATTAGGTAAAGAAGAAGCTTGTACCGGAGACCCAGCAAGAAGAGCGGGCAATGAATTTATGTTTCAAATGATGGCGTATCAAAATATTCAAGTACTAAATGGATATGCCATTAAAAAAATTGTAACTACCTGCCCGCATTGTTTTAATGTATTAAAAAATGAATATCCTGCACTTGGAGGAAATTACGAAGTCATACACCACACCCAATTTCTTCAAGAATTAATAGAGCAAGGCAAAATTAAATTTACAGATAGTAATGAATGGAAAGGAAAATCTATCACCTACCATGATAGTTGTTATTTAGGTAGAGCCAATGAAATTTATGAAGCCCCTAGAAAAGTACTAGAAAGCTTGGACATGGAATTACGAGAGATGAAAAGGTGTAAGTCTAAAGGTCTTTGTTGTGGCGCTGGTGGTGCGCAAATGTTTAAAGAAGAAGAAAAAGGAGATAAAAGAGTGAATATGGAAAGAGCAGACGAAGCCATTGAAACAAAAACAGATTTTGTGGCAAGTGCCTGTCCATTTTGCAACACTATGCTTACAGATGGTATTAAAAATAGAACGGAAGAAATAAATACGGAAGTTTTAGATATTGCCGAGATCATTGCAAAAGCAATGCAGTAGATATAATTGACTCATTGATAAATTAAAAAATATGTTAGTAGCCTTACCAGAAATTCTTCCAGAAAATTTTAGTGCAACATCAAAAGTCTGGATTTATCAATCTAATCGACTTTTTTCGATGGGCGAAGTTTTTGAAATAGAAACTTTATTGGAAGATTTTGTCGCACAATGGAAGAGTCATGGTGCGAAAGTAAAAGGATTCGCCACTATTTTATATGGTCAATTTATTGTTTTAATGGCCGATGAAACACAAACTGGTGTAGGCGGTTGTAGCACAGATAGTTCGGTACACGTTATCAAACAAATAGAAGTATTATGTAATGTGCAAATGTTTAATAGAGAATTATTGGCCTTCTGGGTAAAAGAGAAAGTTGAAACCATCCCCGTTGCACAAGTAGGCTATGCAGTAGAAAATGGAATATTAAAACCAGACACTCTTTACTTTAACAATTTAGTAAATCATAAAGCCGAAATGGAATTAAAATGGCTTCAGCCCATTAGCGAAAGCTGGTTAGCAAAAAAATATTTGAAATAAAATTATTTTTATACTTGGTTTTAAAAAGCCCCCGATAAATCGGGGGCTTTTTTTATTTTAAATTCGCTTTTAATACCGCTTTTAATTCCTCTCCTCTTAAGTCTTTTCCAATAATAACGCCATTAGGGTCAATTAAGAAACTAGCAGGTATACTTTGAATACCAAATTGAACCGCCACTTCGTTATTCCAATATTTTAAATCACTAACATGTGTCCAAGTAAGTCCATCTTTTTTGATAGCTTCTAACCATTTAGCTTTGTCTTGGTCTAATGAAACACTTAAGATGGTAAATTTTTTGTCTTTAAAATTGTTATAAGCAGCTACTACATTAGGATTTTCGGCACGACAAGGACCACACCAACTAGCCCAAAAATCAACTAATACATATTTACCTCTGAATGAGGCCAAACTTACTGGTTTACCATTCACATCATTTTGTGTAAATGCTGGTAACACAGAACCGATTTTACCTATTCCTGCAGATTGCATTGACTTCTCTATCACTTGCGCAAAAGGACCTTTTTTAGCATCCCCTTGTAATAAGGCATAATAATCTGTCAATGAATCCTTGATGGAAGGGAAGATATTCGCAAATTGAAATAAGAAAAAAGTAGTAACAGGAGATTGGTTATTTGTTTTACTTAAAGTCACATATTCATTTATAATAGCTTGAGATTGCAACGCTGCTTGCTTATTGATAGCCTCTTTTTTTGTTGGATCTTTTTCTGCTTGAACTGCCCCTAAATTGCCAAAGTAAGCCGACATCATCGGATCTAACTTTTTCATGATGGACTTGTATAGATCCTGACTTGCAGATCCATTGTATTCAATTTCAGTTGGCTTTAGCACATCACCTTCCATGGTTAGCATATCATTTCCTACAAACAAAGGAATTTGAGTTTTGATACCCTTAAAGGAAATAACAAAAACACCCACATACTCAGTAGTAGTTTTTAATAAAAATTTGCCGTCCACAACAGTTGCAGTTGCCACTTCTTTGTTAGACATTCCATCTAATAAGGTGACCGAAGTTTGGTCTGCTACATTTTTTAAATTTCCGTTTATTTGCAAGGATTGTGCAGCCACACTAAATGTCAAAAGGATACCTGCGAAACCTAACACTAATTTGTTTACTATTTTGTTCATATTGTATTATTGAAAATGATTTTACTTTTTTAAGCAACCAAATATAAGAATTTAAGCTTACCCCTTATGCCTTTGTGCTAAAACTTTTACCACATCCGCTAATTGATAGCCTTTTGACTGTAAAAGAATTAAATAATGAAACAATAAGTCGGCAGATTCATCCAAAAACAATTGCTCATTATTGTCTTTAGACTCAATGACTAACTCTACTGCTTCCTCTCCCACTTTTTGTGCAATTTTGTTAATGCCTTTGGCAAATAAACTCGCCACATAAGAACTAGCTGGATCTGCAGTTTTTCTTTCTGCAATAATTTGCTCTAATTGATTCAGAAAATCAAGATGATTAGTTGGATTGGCCAAATTACTATTCATTTTATTTTCTGCACCCCAACAAGTAGCTGCACCAGTATGGCACACAGGCCCTACCGGATTTGCTTGAATTAATAAGCTATCATTATCACAATCATTTGCCATACTTATATATTCTAAGAAATTTCCACTCTCTTCTCCTTTAGTCCATAGCCTATTTTTTGAACGACTAAAAAAAGTGACTTTCCCATTAGAAAGAGTGGCGTCCACTGCAGCTTGATTCATAAACCCCAACATTAATACTGTTTTAGTAGTAGCGTCTTGAATGATAGCAGGCACGAGGCCATCTGCGTATTTTGAAAAATTAATATTCATACATTATTATTTAAATTCTTATGGAAATTCCTTTTTGGTGTAAAAATTTTTTTAAATCAGGTATCGCTACTTCTTTATAGTGAAATATACTAGCCGCTAAAGCAGCATCAGCTTTACCCGTTGTAAAAACATCATAAAAATGAGCCGCTGATCCTCCTCCTCCTGATGCAATAATAGGAACAGGTAAAGTAGATGACAATGCCGCTGTAATATCAAGCGCAAAGCCTTGCTTAGTGCCATCATGATTCATTGAAGTTAATAGTATTTCACCCGCTCCTAAGTCCACTGCTTTTTTAGCCCATTCCATGGTCAAAGTAGTCGTTTTTTCTCTCCCCCCATTTAAATACACATACCAATTGCCATCAGCTTCTAGTTTTGTATCTATCGCCAACACCACACACTGACTTCCAAAATTTTTGGCAAAGCGATTTATAATTTCAGGTTGTAAAAATGCAGCGGTATTAATTGAAATTTTATCTGCGCCATTTTGCAATAATATACTGACATCTTCTTCTGTCTTAATACCACCACCCACTGTAAAAGGTATATTAATTTTATGCGCAATTTTATTTACAAGCTCACTTAATGTTTTGCGTTTTTCTACTGTAGCCGTAATATCAAGAAATACCAATTCGTCTGCTCCCTGACTCGCATAGAGTGCCCCTAATTCAATCGGATCACCCGCATCACGCAATTGTTCAAAGTTAACGCCCTTCACAGTGCGTCCGTCTTTAATATCTAAACAAGGTATAATACGTTTGGTTAACATGAAATTTTAATTAGTTGAAATTAGCCAATTCAGAAATGGTTATTTTATTTTCATAAATGGCTTTGCCCACAATTGCCGCACTACAACCTATTTCCTCTAGTTCAATTAAATCATCAAGTGAACTTACTCCACCACTAGCAATCAAATGCAATTCAGGAAATTGTTCTAAGATTTTTTGATACAATTCAATGGAAGGGCCTTGCAGTTTGCCATCTTTCTTAATATCGGTGCAAAATAATTGCTTTACCCCTTTTCCTGTATATAATTTAATAAAGTCAAAGACAGATAATTCCGTTTTTTCCAACCAACCTCCAATGGCTATTTTTTCTTCAAAAACATCTGCCCCTAACATAAAAGTATTCGCGCCAAATCTGGCAATCCATTCTTGAAATAATAATTCGTTTTTTACTGCTAAACTACCAATGGTTGCATACGTAGCACCTGTATCTAATACAGTTTTTAAAATAGCTTCTGTTTTAATACCCCCGCCAAAATCAATTTTTAATTCGGTATTGTTGGCAATTTTTTCTAACACTTTCCAATTCACTACCTGCCCCAACTTTGCTCCATCAAGATCTACCAAATGTAGGCGCATCAAACCTATGCCTTCAAAGGCTTTTGCAACTTCTAAAGGATCTTCATTATAAATTTTCTTTTGGGCATAATCCCCCTCCGTTAATCTAACACATTTGCCTTCGATAATATCTATAGCCGGTATAATTTGCATGTACTTGTAAAAATTAGTTTGTTATTTTTTATATTAATTATAAGGAAAGAAAGTTTTGAATAATTTGTTCTCCCAATTTTGCTGATTTTTCAGGATGAAATTGTACTCCATAGAAATTATTTTTATGCAAGGCACTACTATAGTTTTGAATATAGTTCGTTGTTGCAATGGTATCCGCTCCTATGGTAGCATAATATCCATGTACACAATAAGTAAAGCTATTTTCTGCAATACCTTTAAACAAGTCGGTTTGTAATCCCGAAATAGTATTCCAACCCATTTGGGGTACTTTAATTGCAACATCCTTACTTTCAAAATGCTTTACTTCTTCTTCGAAAATACCTAAACAAGTCGTATTGTTTTCTTCAGAATGCGAGCATAAAAGTTGCATTCCTAAACAAATTCCCAAAACAGGCTGCTTCAAGCTTTTAATTACTTCGTCTAAATTTCTTTCTCTTAAATATTGCATGGCCGTGCTCGCCTCGCCTACTCCAGGAAAAATCACTTTATCCGCTGTTTGAATGTCGACTATTGAATCAGAAACAATAGCAGTCACGCCCACTCGATCTAATGCATAGAGCACCGATTGTATATTTCCTGCATTATATTGTATAATAACTGTTTTCATTATTTTTTATTACTCTTTCTCTAAGCCCCTAGAACACTACTTAAAAATTGACTGGTACTTTCTTCAATATCGCCTCCCTTTGACAATTCCTGAATATATGCAGACCCAATGATTGCTCCTTGTGTATACACTGTGGCAGCATCAAAGGTTGCCTTGTCTTTTATGCCAAAACCCACCAAAATTGGATTTTTTAATTGCATGGATTGTAAATTTTGTAAGTAAGCTGCTACTTTATTAAAATCTTTATCCTTGCCTGTGGTAGCAGATGAACTTACCGCATATAAAAAACCTGAGCTTAAACTATCTAATTTTTTGACTCTTTCCGCGGGCGTTTCGGGTGTCACTAAAAAAATAAAATCTAACCCACTTTCCTTAATTATTTTGCCATAAAATTGTTCAAATTCAAACAATGGCAAATCAGGTAAAATTAATCCATCTACGCCTACTTCCTTTGCTTTTTGACAAAATACTTCAAAACCATATTGCAAAATTGGATTCATATAACCCATCAACACTACTGGAATTGAAATTGATTTTCGCATGTCTTTAATTTGCTCAAATAACACTGCTATATTCATGCCATTGTCTAAGGCTTTCATACTACTTAATTGTATGACTTCCCCGTCGGCCAAAGGATCACTATAAGGCATACCTAATTCAATAATTTGTGCACCATTTTTTTGTAAGCTAGTCATCACTTTCAGGGTACTGTCTAAAGCTGGGTACCCCGCTGTACAATACACATTTAAAACGCGATTTGATTTTTCTTTAAATAATGTTTCTAACCTTGACATACTTTATACTTTATACTTTATACTTTATACTTTATACTTTATACTTTATCCAATTATTCAGTTCCATTTTTTTGGAGTCCTATTTTCCCTATTTTCTACAAATGCTCCATATAAGTTGCTAAATCTTTATCTCCTCTTCCACTTAAACAAACTACTACCACATCTGTTGACTTCAAACCTATTTTAGGTAATACCGAAAAAGCATGCGCCGTTTCTAATGCAGGAATAATACCTTCAATTTTGGAGAGATGAAAAGCAGATGCCAAAGCTTCCTCATCGGTAGCACTTAAAAATGTTCCTCTTTTACTCTTATATAAGTAAGCATGTAAAGGGCCAATACCAGGATAATCCAAGCCCGCTGAAATACTATGCGGTTCTACCACTTGGCCATCACTAGTTTGCATCACAATACTTTTACTGCCATGCAAAATACCTGCAGTACCTAATTGCGTGGTGGCTGCACTTAATCCTGAATGTACACCATGTCCAGCAGCTTCCACCGCAACAAGTTGAACGGTAGGTTCATTTAAAAAATGATAAAAAGCACCGGCCGCATTACTGCCACCGCCTACACAAGCCACTACATGTGTTGGTAGCTCCTTGCCTGTTTTTACTTTAAGTTGTATTCTTATTTCTTCACTAATCACACTCTGAAATCGAGCTACCATATCTGGATAAGGATGAGGCCCTACCACACTACCAATGATATAATGTGTTTCATTGGGCTCGTTAATCCAAGCCCTTATGGCTTCATTAGTCGCATCCTTTAATGTTTTACTACCGCTCTTTGCAGGCACTACTGTTGCACCTAACATTTTCATTCTTGCCACATTGGGGGCTTGTCGTTCTATGTCTTTTTCTCCCATATACACCACACATTCCATTCCTTTTAAAGCACATACCGTTGCGGTAGCCACACCATGTTGCCCTGCACCTGTTTCTGCAATAATTTTTTTCTTACCCAATCTTTGCGCCAATAATATTTGACCAATCGTATTATTAATTTTATGTGCACCTGTATGACACAGATCTTCTCTTTTTAAATAAATAGTGGCCCCTATTTCCTTACTCAATCTTTCTGCTAAAAAAAGAGGTGTAGGTCTGCCTACATAATCTTTTAACAACTGTTGAAATTCTGCTTGAAAAATAGGATCCTGCATTATTTGCAAATATTGCGTTTTCAATGTCTCTACATTCCCATATAACATTTCAGGAATATATGCGCCACCAAATTCACCATAATACCCTTCTGCACTTGGGTTTTGATAATTATTATCTACATTAAATAAAGGCATCTTTAAAAGTTTTAATTAATTCAATATTTTTTACGCCTGGCGTTATTTCAAATTTACTATTCAAGTCTACTGCTATCATATCTTTACCTGCAGTTGTAGCTTGCATTACTTGAATACCTTGCACATCATTCATACCAATACCCCCACTTAAGAAAAATGGTTTATTAAATTGTGTTTTTTTAATAATCTCCCAATTAAAATGCTGACCACTACCCCCATACAAATCACTGTCTGTATCAAATAAATAATAAGCTGCTGCATTATCATAGTCTGCAACATCAGGGACCATTTTAGAAACTCTAAATACTTTTATCACAGGAAATTTTTCTTGCAACTTAGCACAATATGCCGCATCCTCTTCTCCATGAAGCTGTATCATGTCTAATCCAGCTTTATAGGCAATCTCTTGCACCTTTTCTATCGTTTCATTCACAAAAACGCCCACTTTTTTAGCTTGCTTAGGTGCAAAGGAAGCAATTTGATCCAAACTTAATGATGCTAAAGCATAGCGCTTTGATAATGGATAAAAAATAAACCCAATATAATCAACACCCTGTTGCGCAATGGCATCAGCCTGCTCTATGGTAGTCATTCCACAAACTTTAAACTGCATCATTGTTGTTTTTAATTTGTGTTGTAAATATTTCAAAGGCTTTTGCAGGATTTTCTTGTTTCATAAAATACTCACCCATTAAAAATCCATCAAAGCCTTCTTTTTTCAAAAGTTGATACGTTTCTACACTATAAATACCACTTTCTGCAATACTTAGCTTGTCTTTGGGTAATTTATTTCTTAGTTGTAATGAATGTTCAATATTTACTTCAAAAGATTTTAAACTTCTATTATTAATACCTACAAAATCTATTTCATCACATATATACGCTAATTCACTCTCGTCATGCAACTCTAACAATACTTCCATACCTAATTCCTTAGCAGTCCCTGCCAATAATTCTGCAGTTGTAGGTGTTAAACAGGAGGCAATCAATAATATGACAGCAGCCCCATAAGCCTTTGCTTCAATGATTTGAAATTCATCAATTATAAATTCTTTTCTCAAAACTGGTATTTCGTTTTGTACGGCTAGCGTTAAATCATCCAAACTGCCTCCAAAAAAAACAGTATCGGTTAATACAGAAACGCCTGCTGCTCCAAATTGCTGATAAGCTCTTGTCACTTCTTCCACTGATGCTTTGTTATTTATAATGCCTTTTGAAGGCGACATTCTTTTAAATTCAGCAATAATGCCAGTACTATCTATCTTTTGTAAGTTTGACTTTAGAGAATGTGGTTGCTTCGCAAACAATGGCATTGCTTCAAGTTGCGCTATCGTAATTTCTTGTTTACGATCTGCTACCTCTTTAAATTTATGCGCTACAATTTTTGCTAAGATATTCGTGCTCATTGTAAACTAATTAATTTTTGTAAACAATTGTTGGCCGCTCCCGATTCTAAACTATTCACTGCTGCTTGAAAAGCTAATTCATAGGTTGCATACTTTCCTGTTACAAACAAAGCCATTGCAGCATTAGACAATACAACTGCATTTTGAGACCATGTTCCCTTGCCTTGGATTATATTTTTAAAAATAGCGGCCGCTTCCTCCACCGTTTTGCCTCCATGTAATTCTTGGCTAAATACTTTCTTCTTGCCTAATTGATAAGGGGTCATAATATACTCACCCTTATTGGTAATTACTTTCGTATCGGTTGTTAAAGCAATTTCATCATAACCATCTAAGCTATGTATTAAAGTGAAATCTTTCCCAATGGATTGTAAAACGTAATTGTAAATTCTTGCCATTTCTAAATTATACACCCCAATCAATTGATACTTAGGTTGTGCTGGATTTACTATGGGGCCTAGCATATTAAAAAAAGTACGCACCCCAATATTTCTTCTTATAGGACCTACCGTTTTTAATGCCGGATGAAATAAGGGCGCATGTAAAAAACATATGCCCGCCTCTTTAACTTCTTTGGCTAAAGCCGCTTCTTCATTCTTAAACTTATATCCCATTTGCTCCATTACATTGGAAGCGCCACTAACACTTGAAGCGCCATAATTACCGTGCTTTACTACCGTTTGCCCTGCTCCTGCAACAATAAAACAAGCTAAAGTAGAAATATTAAATGTGTCTTTACCATCGCCTCCAGTGCCCACAATATCAATAGCATCGTTAGTACCTACATCTACTTTAACAGCTAAAGAAAGTAAAGCATCTCTAAAACCCATCAACTCCTCTATCGTAATACTACGCATTAAAAATACTGTCACAAAAGAAGTTATTTCATGCTCATTGTACATGCCTTGAGAAATTTGCACCAACACTTCTTTGGCCTGCTCTCTCGTCAAGGTTTTATGCTCAAATAAATATTGCAATAATTTTTTCATATTTATTTTTTTAACCAGTTTGAAATAATAGTAGCTCCTAAAGGTGTTAAGACACTCTCTGGATGATATTGCACCCCTTTTACATCGTAATTTTTATGTTCTAAAGACATAATGTACCCTTGATCATCTTTAGAAGTAATGGTTAAATCAGAAGGAAAATTTTTCTCATCCACTACCCAGCTATGGTATCTGCCCACTTCAAATGTATTGGGCATGCCTTCAAATAAACTAGAAGGTGATGTTACATGAACGGGTGTGGCAATACCATGATACACTTTGCTTAAATTAGTCAATTGTCCTCCAAAAGTTTCTCCAATAGCTTGTTGTCCCAAGCAAACACCTAATATAGATTTAGAAGCTGCGTATTCTTTTAATAAGGGTAGTAATAAACCAGATTCTACTGGCAAACCTGGGCCTGGCGATAATAATATTTTATCAAATGCCTTCACCTGTTCTAATGCAATTTCATTATTTCTGTGCACTTCCACCAAAGCTTTAGGTGCCATTTCTCTTATCAACTGTACTAAGTTGTAAGTAAAGGAATCGTAATTATCAAAAACTAATATTTTCATTTTCACTCTTTTCTTTGTTCAAGTAATTATTCATGTATTTTTTCTGCTAATAAAATGGCCGTTTTTAAGGCATTCAATTTATTATTCACTTCCTGCAATTCATTTTCAGGGATACTAGCCGCTACCACTCCCGCACCTGCTTGATAGGTTAAAGTGTTTTGCTTACTTAAAAAAGTACGTATCATTATAGCCTGATTGCAGGATCCATCAAATCCTACAAAGCCAATACATCCTCCATAATAAGATCTTTTAGTAGGCTCAATAGCATCTATCAATTGCATCGCTTTAAATTTGGGGGCACCACTTAAAGTGCCTGCAGGAAATGTTTTAGAAACCAATTGCAATGGATTGGCATCCTTCGCCACTTTTCCTTCTACTTCACTCACCAAATGAATCACATGACTATAATAATGTACTTGTCTATATTGTTTCACCTTCACTTCTGTACAAACACGACTTAAATCGTTTCTTGCCAAATCAACCAGCATTACATGCTCCGCATTTTCTTTAGGATCATCCAATAATTTTTGTGTCATTTCAGCATCTTTACCCTCATCCCCCGTTCTTTTAAATGTACCTGCAATTGGATGTACAATTGCTTTGCCATTTTTAATAATTATTTGCGCTTCTGGAGAAGACCCCATTAATTTATAGTCGCCATAATCGAAGAAAAATAAATACGGTGATGGATTGATGTTTCGTAAAGTACGATACACATTAAACTCATCGCCTTGAAAGCTTTGTTGAAACCTTCTACTCAGCACTATTTGAAATACATCACCACGCATACAATGCTGAATCCCTTTTTTAACAGCTTCTTTATACTCATCGTCCGTTAAATTAGAGCTCTCCAATCCCTTTACAGAAAATGGATATTGTGGCACATCCTTACTCTTGATATAAGAATGCAAGCCCTCATATTCAGAAACAATCCCTGCTAATTTATTCTCACAAATATAAATTTCATCTTTAAAATGATTAAACGCAATTACATATTGATACAAACGATAGCGCATTAAAGGAATTATGGGCGCCCCTTCTTTAAATTGAATAGTATCAAAAAAAGGAATCGCATCATAAGCAGTATACCCATATAAGCCTTGCGCAAATGCGGCTTCTTTAACACCATCACTTTTCATTTCATATTGTTGCATATAAGACCAAATACGATCTGGTGCATCATGTACATTTTTAATAATTTCTTTCTCTGGCTCTTGATTGGGATATTTATATTCAATCTCATTCAAAGAAGAAATCTCAATTCCTCCAATTGCATTTACGCCAATAAAAGAATAGCTATTTTCGGCAGCATGCGAATCGGTGCTTTCCAATAAAATAGTATCTCTGAATCTATCTCTCAAACGGAGGTAAATTCCTACAGGTGTAAAAGTATCTGCCAACATTTTGGTGACAGTTGTTTCGATATTCAATTTTTGCATATTCCAGCAGTCATTCGTTAAAAAAATAAACCCCAACATTGCTGTTAGGGTTTATGTATAATTTGACAATATAGTCATGTCACTACAATACCCTAACGGATTTTGTATGCCACCACCATATATTGTTTGTTTGTTTCATTCTGTTGCAAATCTAAGACAATGTCCATTTTCTACCAAAAAAACCTATCCGCCATACTATCAGCTGTTAGGTGCTATAAAATCCCTTTGGTACTGGGTAACTGGTTGCTATGAGGGTCACGATGCACCGCCATTTTAATGGCTTTGGCAAAGGCTTTAAAAATGGCCTCTATTTTATGGTGTTCATTTTCTCCCTGACAGCTAATATTCAAATTACATTTAGCTGCGTCACTGAAGGATTTAAAAAAGTGAAAAAACATTTCGGTAGGCATTTCTCCCACTTTTTCACGCGTAAAACTAGCCTCCCATACTATCCAATTTCTACCTCCAAAATCTATGAGCACTTTTGCCTCCGCTTCATCCATAGGAAGTGCAAAGCCATAACGCTCCATTCCTCTTTTATCAGATAACCCTTTAGCAAAGGCCTCTCCTAAAGCTATGCCTACATCTTCAATGGTATGGTGCTCATCAATATGCAAATCGCCCTCACATTGAATGCCTAGATCAATTGAACCATGTCTTGCAATTTGCTCTAACATATGATCAAAAAATCCTAAGCCGGTATGAATATTGGCATTACCTGCACCCTCTAAATTCAATGATACTTTTATTTTGGTTTCTTTGGTATTACGCTCATGTTCTACTTTCCTTAAACCTATTTTCAAGAACGAATACACTTCATCCCAATTACCTGATTCAAATGCAATTGTATCGCTATATTCTTTTTCTTGCTCAACTGACAATACATGATTGTCTGATTTAAAGTAAATAGCCTTGCAGCCTATATTTTTAGCAAGCATAATATCACTCCATCTATCTCCAATGACAAATGAATTATGAATATCAAAATTCGCATTCCCTATTAAATGTTTTAACAATGCAGTTCCAGGTTTACGAGATGGCGCTTTGTCTTTTTCAAAAGTGGTATCTATATGAATTTCATCAAAAACAAATCCTTCTTTTGCAAGCGTATCCAACATTAATTGCTGGTAGGGTTCAAAATGTTCGGTTGGATAAGAAGTAGTACCAAGGCCATCTTGATTGGTCACCATTACTTTATAATAACCTAATTCAGTAGCAATTTTATGTAAATTAGTTATAGCCCCTTTTACGAAACGTGTTTTATCAATGCTATCAATTTGATAATCACTTTTTGGCTCTTCTAATACAACCCCGTCTCTGTCTATAAATAAAATAGGTCTCATCATATGTTTTTGCTTAATCAATATATCGTCACTTGTCCTGCTTACTTCTTTTTTGCTTTATTTTTAGCTATGGCCGCTTTTACTTGCAATACAGTTACCATTCCTGCTTTATTAGACCAACTGTTTCTAATAAAGCTCAAGATATCTGCAATCGCATCTTCTTTCAAATCAGGATTCGCGGTCATTGCATTATTATAATACATTCCATCAAGCGCCACACGCTCATCATACCCGTTTTGTATAATCTTTACTAATCTAGCAATGTCTTTTCCATTCACATTCGAAGCTCCATCTAAAGGAGGATTCATATTGGGAACACCTCCTCCATCTGACTGATGACAAACTAAACACCTGGTTTCAAATATTTTTTTCCCATTTACTAAATTTTGGGCCTTTACAAAATGAACGCTTAATAAACATGAAACAAATAAACCAATATTAACAAATACTTTTACCTTATTATTACCCATATTTAATTAATCTTTTTTTCTATTTAAATTGACAATATTTTTTACCGCCGTTGAATTCAATTTTATTTATTATAGCTAATTTTAAATATCGCACCTTTCGTATCATCACTTACATAAATAGAACCATCAGGACCTAAGGCTAAGCCACAAGGTCTAGCTTTAGCTTTACTTGTATTGGTAACTTTAACACCATCTTCCATTCCCGCAAATCCATTTGCAAAAATTTCCCAATCTCCGGTGGCTTTGCCATCTTTAAAAGGAACAAAGGCTACAAAAAATCCTTCTTGCGGAAGTGGGGATCTATTCCATGAACCATGGAAGCTAATAAATGCTCCATTCTTATATTTTGCAGGAAATTGATCACCTGTATAAAACAATACACCCATTGGTGCCATATGTGCAGGGAATGCAACAGCTGGATCTTTAAACTCAGCAGCACCTTCCTTTTTACTATCGCCACCATATTCAGGAGAAACTATTTTTTTATGTTGGATAGGGTCGTAATAAACATAAGGCCAGCCTGCATTGTCACCTTCATTGATGGCATAAAATGTTTCTGCTGGTAATTCTGCGTTTTGCGCATCTGTATAAAGATTAGGATAGAAGCTATTTAATTGATCTCGTCCGTGTTGCGCTACAAATAATTGATTGGTTTGCGTATTCCAATCCAGGCCAATTACATTTCTTAAGCCAGTTGCATATCGCTTGCCATCTTTATAGGTTTGATTTTGCTTACTGCCATCAAATTTCCAAATTCCTCCAGCAGAATCTAAAATAGGACAAGGCATCATACCTTGAGAGCCTTGCATTCTATCTTTTTCTTGGCAAGCATTTGAATAAGCCCCAATATTTACATAAATATTATTAGCCATATCAAAAGTGATAGATTTTGAATTATGTTGTCTTCTATCAAGTAATCCACTAACAATAGTAACCGGTGTAAGCGGATTCAATACTTCGTCTTTGCTATTTAAATCATATTTAAAAATGGCTTCATTAGAACTAGCATATAAACTATTTCCTTTTATATAAATTCCAGTACCTCCAAATTTTGCCCAGCCATTAATTTTTTCAGCTACTCCATCATTGTTTGCATCTTCTAATCTTACAATCGAATTACCTTCTTTATTAGGATTATTTAATTTTGCAAAAACAACACCCGACTTAGTGACTGCTATATGTCTTGCACTTCCAATATTATTGGCATATAAACTAGCCTTGAAACCCTCAGGTAATTTTAAACCTGCATTATTTTGTGCCAAAACATTACTGCAAAAAGCAAAAAGAGAAATGCTTAAAATTTGAATCTGTTTTTTCATATTTATTATTTTTTTAAATAAGTTGAATGTGTAATTTAACAAAATAAAGCTAAACTGAGGCACTAGGGAATGTTATTTCTATCCATTCGGCCATTGCGTCAATTAATTGTGTATTTTCTTGTTCATTTCCAATAGTTATTCTTAAACTATCTGCACAATTTTCAAGACCAGAGCGATCTCTAACAACAATCCCTTTTGACAATAAAAATTGATACAAACTACGTGCATTGGGAATTTTTACCAATAAAAAATTAGTATCCGAAGGAAATACCTTTTCTACATAAGGCATGGATTCAATAACCTCTGCTAAAGCTACTCGCATATCCACCAAATGTGTAATCATGTCATTCACTTGTCCCACTTCCTCCAAAGCCACTAAAGCCAATTCTTGGGTAACCATATTTATATTATAGGGCGCTTTTACTTTGTTCATATATCCTATAATTTCCTCGCTAGCAAATGCCATACCCAATCTCAAGCCTGCTAATCCCCAAGCTTTACTTAAAGTTTGAAGCACAACTAAATTGGGATAATCAATTAAAGATTGCGCAAAGGATTTTTGTTTTGAAAAATTGATATACGCTTCATCCACTACAACCAATCCGTTAAAATGATTTAATATAGTTTCTATATCAATCCTGTCTAAGGAATTGCCTGTTGGATTATTAGGCGAACAAATCCAAATTATTTTAGTTTGCTCATTGACCAATTGTTCAATATGTGCAACATTTAATTGATAATTGGGAAGTAGTGGTGCCGATTTAATTTCAACATTATTAATGTTGGCATTAACTTCGTACATCGGATAAGTGGGCGGGCAAATTATTATATTGTCTTTGCCTGATTCACAAAATGTGCGATATAAAATATCAATACACTCGTCACTTCCATTGCCTAAAAATATTTGCGCAGGGGCGATTTGTTTTATAAAAGCAATTTTCTCTTTTACTTTTCTTTGGTATGGATCTGGGTAACGGTTATACCATTTTGTTAAGGGAGATCCTAAACTATTTTCATTGGCATCTAATAAAACATTCGCCTCTCCTGTATATTCATCTTTAGCAGAAGTATAGGCTTTCAATATTTCAATATTAGGTCTAACTATTTTTTTAATATCAAATTTCATAATCTTACATTTTAGATTTAATCCACTCCACTCTTACTTCTACTGCTTTGCTGTGGGCTTGCAATCCTTCTGCAGTGGCCATTTCAATAACGGTGGGCGCAATATTGGTTAACCCCCTTTCTGTTAATTGTTGAAAAGTTATTTTCTTCACAAAACTATCCAAACTCACACCACTATAGGCTTTAGCAAAGCCATTGGTGGGTAGTGTATGATTGGTTCCGCTAGCATAATCTCCTACCGATTCTGGAGAAAAATTGCCAATAAATATAGAACCTGCATTGATAATTTTTTCTGCTATTTGCGCTGCATTATCTATTGACAAAATCAAATGTTCTGGTGCATATTCATTTACCATAGCAATAGCCTCGTCTGTATTTTCAATAACAATTGCTTTCGAATGCATCAAGGCCTTTGAAGCCATTTCTTTTCTAGGGAGCAAAATTATTTGTTGCTCTATTTCTTTTTGAATCAATTCTACCACTTCTATCTTATTCGCAATTAATATGACTTGACTATCGGCACCATGTTCGGCTTGCGATAATAAATCGGCTGCTACAAAAGAAGCGACACTTGTTTCATCTGCCCAAACGCAAACTTCACTCGGACCTGCCGGCATATCAATAGCAACACCTTCTTGTTGTACCATTTGCTTTGCAGCAGTTACATATTGATTACCTGGACCAAATATTTTATTTACTTTAGGCACTGTCTCTGTTCCATAGGCTAAAGCTGCTATGGCTTGCACACCACCCATACTATAAATAGAAGTAACCCCTACTAAGGAAGCTGCATATATTATGGCTGGATCTATAACTCCTTTTTCATTAGGGGGTGAACATAAAATAATTTCTTTGCACCCAGCCATCTTTGCAGGAATTCCCAACATGAGTACTGTTGAAAATAAAGGAGCCGTGCCGCCCGGAATATATATACCCACTTTCTCAATGCCAACCGATTTTCTCCAACACCAAACACCAGGCATTGTTTCAATTCTTTCTTCTTTTTGAATTTGAGGCTGATGGAATACTTCAATATTTACTTTAGCCAGTTGAATGGCTGTTTTTAAACTAGGTGTCAATTCTTTTTCTGCAGCTTCAATGCTAGCAGGACTTAGTTTACAATTTGCTATGGCAACTTTATCAAAAGCAAGTGTGTATTCGGCAACCGCAATATCTCCTTTTGCTTTCACTGCAGCCAATATCTCTCTAACTTTAGCCTCCAAAGGAGTCGCGTCAAATTGAGGTCGCGCTAATAAACTAGGCCAATCTTTCTGCTTGGGCTCTTTGTACACTTTAATCATTACAATATCATTTTTTCTATAGGTACCACTAATATTCCTTCAGCGCCTGCCAATTTCAATTGTTCTATAATTTCCCAAAAATCACTTTCTGCAATGACACTATGCACACTACTCCATCCTGGAGTGGCTAAGGCAATCACCGTTGGACTCTTCATGCCAGGCAATAAAGAAATAATTTTTTCTAAATTGTCGTTGGGTGCATTTAATAAAACATATTTATTACGCTTTGCTTTTTTAACCGATTCAATTCTAAATAATAACCTATTTAAAATGGCCTCCGCCTCAGGTTCCAATGCTGCTCTTTTAATAAGCACTGCTTGTGAATCTAAAATAGTTTCTGCTTCTTGTAAACCATTCATAAATAAAGTAGATCCACTGCTTACTAAATCGCAAATCACATCGGCAAGCCCAATACCAGGAGCTATTTCAACACTGCCACTGATTTCATGTATCTCTGCCTTAATATTATGCTTATCCAAATACCCTTGCACTAAAACCGGATAGCTGGTAGCAATTTTTTTGCCAGTTAAATAACTAGGCCCTGTAAATTTTTCATTTTTTCTAACAGCAAAGCTTAATCTACATTTTCCAAAACCCAATGAATAAGCCACTTCTACTTTTTTAGCCTTCTCATACACGACATTCTCTCCTACAAATCCAATATCTGCAACTCCATCTTCTACATATTGAGGAATATCGTCATCTCTTAAAAAAAATAACTCAATTGGGAAATTAGTGGCTTCTGCTTTAAGCTTATTGACGCCTGTGCCAATATCAATGCCAGACTCTTTCAACAATCGCATGGAATCATCATGCAAACGACCCGATTTTTGTATCGCTAATTTTAAACGCATATTATTTTCTATTATATATTTTATTTACTTGCCTGCCTATAAACTAAAAGGGCTTACTTGTTAGTAAGCCCTTTGGTTAAATATAGTTACATACCTACACCCATAGCTCACCCGTTGGATAGCAAATGATAATGATGTGTATGATTGTTTAATGTCATGGCGCAAATTTACAACCCTTTTAGAAAATACCCAACAAAAAAGAAATATTTTGACTAATTTGCTAGCACAAATTTTAATAAACCACTACTAACAATTGTTTTTATGCGTATTCTGCCTTTAACCATGATATTATCTGTTCTCTCCTTGTCTTTTTGTGCTCAAAAAGAAGCACCGACTCCTGCGCCAGTGGTGGTTACCCCGACAACGCCTACTACACCCACCACACCTACTACCCCTACTGATACCGCTAAAAAACTAGTATGGTCTGATGAGTTTGATAAAGCTGGGCTGCCAGACACTACCAAATGGGCGTATAATATAGGAACAGGTTCTAACGGCTGGGGCAATAACGAATCGGAATACTATACCAGAGAATCTACTAATGCAAGAACTGAAAATGGTTCTTTAATCATAGAAGCAAGAAAAGAAAGCAAAGGCGGGAAAAATTATACTTCTGCAAGATTACTAACACAAGGCAAAGCGAGTTGGACATTTGGTCGTATCGAAGTAAGAGCAAAACTTCCAAAAGGCGTTGGATCATGGCCTGCTATTTGGACCTTAGGTAATAATTTTGAAGGTCCAGGCGCTGTTGGTTGGCCAGCTTGTGGTGAAATAGATATTATGGAACATACTGGTAAAGAATTAGGCGCTATTAGCTTTTCAGCACATTCGAAATTATTAAACTGGACCTTAGGCACACAAAAAACATTTAAAACTAATATTGACAATGTGGTTGATTCATTTCATGTGTATAGTTTGGATTGGTCAAAAGAGATGTTGAAATTTTATATAGATGGTGTTTTATATTATACGGTAGCTAATGATGGAAAAGGCGTGGACTCCTACCCTTTTGTGGCACCTCAATTTTTGCTTCTAAATTTAGCTATTGGTGGAAATTTCGCTGGTAATACCATTGACGACACCATGTTCCCCATTAGAATGGAAGTAGATTACGTAAGAGTGTATCAATAAATTTAATTAGTAAAGCAAAATGAAAATGATACAAGGAATGCGCCAAGGCATACTAGCTCAAAGTAAAAATTCTTTTTTCATTTTCGTATTTCTTATGAGCACGCTAAGTGCATTTAGTCAAACACCCAACTTACTTGTGGGCACTTATACCCAAAAAGGTAGTAAGGGTATTTATTTATTATCTTTTGATACCGCGACGGGCAAAGCCATTGAAATAAGCCATACAGACAATGCCATCAACCCTTCTTTTATAACCATGTCAAAAGACAAACAGCAGGTATATGCTGTTAATGAAACCAGCGAAGGACAAGTAAGTGCTTATTCGATTGCTGACAATAAATTTACTTTATTGCAACAAAAAAGCACTAAAGGAGCCGACCCTTGTTATATAACATTAAGCCCTGATCAAAGCACATTATTAGCAGCAAATTATAGTGGTGGAAGTATTACAAGTTATCACCGATTTGCAGACGGCCGATTGTCAAATCCTCAACAATTTATTCAACATAACGGCAATAGTATTAATACAGCAAGGCAAGAAAAAGCACACGTACATGGCACTTTCTTTTCTCCTGATGGGAAATATGTATTAACGCCCGATTTAGGCATGGACGAAATAAGTATTTATCCTTACCAACTTAAAAATGGCCCGCCACTACAAATACAAAAAGCAACCACTATAAAATCTACGCCTGGCGCAGGACCAAGACACTTAACATTTTCAAGCAATGGAAAATTTATTTATATTATTGAAGAATTGACAGGAAGTATTAGTGTATACCGATTTACAAAAGGAGTTGCCAGTTTTATACAGACAGTGTATACGCACCCTAGTAATTTTAAAGGAGCAAGCGGAAGTGCCGATATTCATTTGTCACCAGATGGACTTTTTTTATATGCCAGCAATAGAGGAGATGAAAATAATATTGTAGCCTTTCCCGTCCTTGCCAATGGAAAACTAGAAGAGAAGAATATAAAATATTATTCTTCTGAAGGAAAAGCCCCCCGCAACTTTACCATTAGTAAAGATGGTAAATGGCTTTTAGTAGCCAATCAGGATACAGACAATATTATTGCTTTTAGAAGAAATTTAATAACGGGCATATTAACCTCTACTGGAGTAAGTATAAAATTATCAATGCCAGTATGTTTGTTGTTTTATTAATGTTGTTCAAACCATACGGGCTTGTCAGGAACACCATCTGCATTATAGTTAATAAATAATTCTTCCCCTGCTTCAATATCTTTAATAGTAATGATGGTGATGGTTTCAAACTCATAATCCATATCATACCTGCAATTTGCTTTTATTGCATGATTATAAATGGAGACATATCCCAAAGCAATAATTGCACTTTTCTCATCCTCCCCCCACTCAAAAATATAATCATATAAGAGTGTCTCTTCTAATTTTAATCTTTGTGTAGGATCAAAAACCAATACTGGCGCTATTTCTATAGTAGTGCCGCTAGCAATGGCCTGGGTAGTGAATACACCACGACCTCTATTGACCGATGGTGCTATTGTTAAGAATGGCAGAATCATACTATAAATATAGGCATCCTTTAGGATTTTTCTTAACTTGCACCCATGTCAGTTGAATTAGAAGAACAAGAAATTAATTTATCGGAAGTATTCTTGGATACTTTATCCAAAGGGGACATGCATCTATTAAGAGAATTTTTAGATGAACAAAATATTAGCGACGTGGTGGAATTGGTAAATGAGTTCCCCGAAAACGAAGCCACTATTATTGATAATATGACTGTGCACCGTGCAGTGAGTGTGTTTAAAATTCTAGATATCAATCAACAAAAAGATATCATTAAAGAATTACCAGCTCGAAAAACGGCTAAAATCTTAAATGAATTGCCTCCGGATGACCGTACCGACTTTTTAGAGGAATTACCCAAAGCAGCAATCCGTGATTTAATAAAATTACTTGACCCCGAGGAACGTAAGATTACTTTATCTCTTTTAGGTTACCCTGAGGATAGTGTGGGTCGTTTAATGACACCTGATTATGTATATGTATATCCACAATATACAGTTACTCAAGTCTTAGATACTATTCGCAAATATGGAAAAAATTCAGAAACCATTGACGTTATATATATCATTGATGAAAAAGGCGGTTTAATTGATGATATTAGAATTAGAGATTTATTATTAGCAAAGCCTGATGATATTATTTCTGAAATTATTGATGGCCGTTTTGTTGCATTAAATGTATATGATGATCAAGAACATGCAAGTCAGGTTTTTAAAATGAATAACCGCACAGCGATTCCGGTTGTGGATGATAACGATGTATTATTGGGAATTGTAACCATTGATGATATCTTATGGGTAACTAATGAAGAGTTTAGCGAGGATATGCAAAAAATGGGAGGTACTGAAGCATTGAATGAGCCTTACTTAGATATTTCTATATTTAAATTATTTAAAAAAAGAATTACCTGGTTGGTCGTTTTATTTATTGGTGAATTATTTACAGCCACTGCCATGGGTTATTTCGAAGATGAATTAGCGAAGGTATTAGTACTTGCAAGTTTTATTCCATTAATATTATCTACTGGTGGTAATTCGGGATCACAATCATCTACCCTTATTATACAAGCCATGTCAGTGGGTGAAATTACCATTGCTGATTGGTGGAAAATATTAAGAAGAGAAATAATAAGTGGATTTTTATTAGGCGTATTACTTGGTGTACTCGGCTTTTTCAGAGTCACAGCTTGGCATATGATTGTTCCAGGATTTTATGGTGATCATTGGTTGTTAATTGCCATCACCATTGGATTTACCATATTAGGCGTTGTTATTTGGGGAACCATTACTGGTTCAATGCTTCCTATTGTTTTAAAAAGACTAGGCGCTGACCCTGCTGTTTCTTCCGCTCCATTTGTGGCAACTTTAGTAGACGTAACAGCTATACTTATTTATTTTAGCTTGGCTTATTTATTTTTGCAAGGCACTTTACTTTAATTGATTTTCCAGATTTTTTTTCAATTGAGCTGTCCATTCTTCTTTTAAAATACTTAATACAATAGAATCGCGACGTCCTCCATTAGGCATGGGCAAATGATTTCTTAACACCCCTTCAATGGTACAACCTATTTTTTGCATAGCAGCAATACTTCTTTTGTTGTTGTTATCAGCTCTAAATTCTACGCGTGCTAATGAAAGGGTATCAAATGCAAATGAAAGCATTAAAAATTTACAATTTTCATTCAACTTCGTTCCCCAACATTTTTTACTATACCAGGTATACCCTATTTGTGTTGTGTCGAATGCTAATTGAACGTCATAAAAACGAGTGCATCCAACATATTGTTGCAGTATTTTATCAAAGACTATAAATGCATAGGCTGTTTTTTGTTTTCTTGCATCTATTGCCGTTTGAATATACTTTTCTAAGCCTGCTTTGTCATTTACTGACACCAATGAATACTGCCATAAAGCTGGCTCACTAACAACATACTGTGCTAGTAATGAAAGGTCTGCAATCAGAAGCGGCCTTAATAACACACGTTCATTTTCTAAAATATACTCCTTTTCGAAATCAAAATGTTCCAATGCTAACATTCATTAAATATTTAAAGTCTAATTTCGCATAAATTTTGAATAACTCCCCAAAATATTAATATATGTGTGGCATTGTAGGTTATATAGGAACAAGAGAGGCATACCCCATTGTACTTAAGGGTTTAAAAAGATTAGAATATCGCGGTTATGACAGTACAGGTGTGGCTATTATTCAAGACGGGAAATTGCAAGTGCACAAGAAAAAAGGGAAAGTTGTTGAACTTGAGGAAGCCGTTGTAGGAAAAAATATGCATTCTACTATTTGTATTGGTCATACAAGATGGGCCACCCATGGTGAACCTTCCGATCGTAATGCGCATCCACATTTATCGAATAATGGACGCTTCGCTATGTTGCATAATGGAATTATTGAAAACTATGCTCCAATAAAAAAAGAATTGCTTTCCAAGGGGTATACTTTTAAAAGTGATACCGACACCGAAGTTTTATTAAATTTTATTCAAGAAATTCAAGATAATAATAAAAGCACCTTAGAAGAAGCTTTACGGATTGCCTTAAAAAGAATTGTTGGTGCTTATTGTATTTTATTAATTGATCAAGACGATCCTGAGACAATTATTGCTGCTCGTAAAGGAAGCCCTTTAGTAATAGGTATTGGAAAAAATGAACATTTTTTAGCAAGTGACGCCTCTCCTATTATCGAATACACTAAAGAAGTAGTATACGTTAATGATTATGAAATAGCCATTGTAAAAAAAGACGAACTCATTTTGAAAAATTTGGGTAATGAAAAACAAACGCCTTTTATACAAAAATTAGACATGGAACTCGCCGCTATTGAAAAAGGAGGCTATGATCATTTCATGCTAAAAGAAATAATTGAACAACCTGAAACTATCTACGATTGTTTAAGAGGCAGACTATTGGTTGAACAACAAAAAATTGTAATGGCAGGGGTGGATAATCATATTGAAGCTTTAACAAAGGCATCACGTATTATCATTGTTGCCTGCGGCACTAGTTGGCATGCTGGATTGTACGCCGAATATTTAATAGAAGAGCTCTGTCGCATTCCAGTAGAAGTTGAATACGCTTCTGAATTTAGATATCGCAATCCTGTAATTCATCCTGGAGATGTGATTATTGCTATTTCACAAAGTGGGGAAACAGCAGACACTTTAGTGGCATTAGAAAGTGCTAAAGAGAAAGGTGCTTTTATATTTGGTATTGTTAATGCGGTGGGAAGTAGTATAGCTAGATTAAGTAACGCAGGCGCCTATACCCATGCTGGACCAGAAATTGGTGTGGCTAGTACAAAAGCTTTTACTGGGCAACTCACTGTACTTGCCATGATCGCTTTAAAAATGGCGCAAGCTAAAGGAAGTATTACCGACGAAAGATATTTACATTTAGTAAACGAGTTGGCATCGGTACCAGAAAAAGTAAAAGAAATTTTAGCAGATACGAGTGTGATTCAAAAAATTGCATTGAAATTTAAAGACGCTAAAGACTTTTTATATTTAGGAAGAGGTTATAATTTCCCTATTGCATTAGAAGGAGCTTTAAAATTAAAAGAGATTACGTATATACATGCCGAAGGTTATCCTGCAGCCGAAATGAAACATGGTCCCATTGCATTAGTAGATGAAACTTTGCCAGTTGTATTTATAGCAACAAAAGATATGTACTACGATAAAGTAGTATCCAATATTCAAGAAATTAAAGCAAGAAAAGGACAAATCATAGCTGTTGCAAGTATGGGAGATCAAGTGTTGCCTACTATGTCTGAAAATATAATGTTCGTTCCAGACATTGACGAAGTTATTGCTCCCTTACTAAGTGTTATACCTATGCAACTACTAAGTTATTATGTCGGTATTGCTAAAGGAATTGACGTTGATAAGCCTCGTAATCTTGCCAAAAGTGTAACCGTGGAGTAATTGCACTACCTTGCAGTCTATTATGAACACGAATTTTCAGACCCTAGGTCTTATAGAGCCCTTATTAAAGGCCATTCAGGAAGAAGGTTATACAACCCCCACTCCCATTCAAGCAGAATCTATACCCATTGTTTTACAAGGAAAAGATTTGTTAGGTTGTGCCCAAACAGGTACTGGTAAAACGGCTGCTTTCACCCTCCCTATTTTACAATTATTAGTTAAAAACAAAACGGGGGAAAGAAGAAAAAAAATTAGAAGTTTAATTGTTACACCTACAAGAGAATTAGCCATACAAATTGGAGAAAGTTTTAACGCTTACGGAAGACATACAGGTTTAAATTGTACTGTTATTTTTGGAGGTGTTGGACAAGGCCCACAAGTAACTGCTTTAAGAAATGGAGTAGATGTGGTGATTGCTACACCAGGAAGATTATTGGATTTAATGAACCAAGGGCATTTAAATATTAGAGAAGTAGAAATATTTGTGTTGGATGAAGCAGATAGAATGTTGGATATGGGTTTTGTGCATGATGTGAAAAAATTATTGGCAGTGCTTCCTAAAAAAAGACAATCGCTATTCTTTTCTGCCACCATGCCTCCTGAAATTGTAAGTTTAGCCAATACCATTTTATTTCATCCACTAAAAGTAAGTGTTACACCTGTTTCTTCCACTGTAGATATTATTGAACAATCGGTTTATTTTGTAGATAAAGTAAATAAAAATGCACTACTTATTGAAATTCTAAAAAACACAGCTATTAAAACAGCCTTGGTTTTTACAAGAACAAAACATGGTGCTGATAAAGTAGTAAACCTACTTTTGAAAAATAATATTAAGGCGGAAGCTATTCATGGTAATAAAGCACAGAATGCAAGACAAAGAGCACTTACTAATTTTAAAGCACAAACTACCCGTGTTTTAGTTGCTACCGATATTGCTGCAAGGGGCATTGACGTAGATGAATTGGCCTATGTAGTAAATTACGAGATTCCTAATATTCCAGAAACCTATGTGCACCGAATTGGTAGAACAGGGCGTGCTGGAGCCAATGGTACTGCCATTTCTTTCTGTGACGCCGAAGAAAGAGCTTTTTTAAAAGATATCGAGAAATTGATTGCTAAAAAAATTCCAGTCATCGAAAATCATCCCTTCCCGATGACCAATTTCAACCCCATTAAAGAGGCTAAACAACAAGGAAGAGGCAATTCAGGCCATGCTAGGTCTAAAGCCATGGCAAATGGAGGTCAAAAAAGACGTTTTAGTAGCCCAAAACCAAATAGGTAATATTACCTTTGATAAACTTAATCCGTTTATTATGCGTACTATTATTACCTATCTATTGTTATCGCTAAGTGTCACTGCCTTTTCACAAGACACGACTATTCAAAAAAATGATTTAATTAGCAGTGCAAAATTATTTGATCTTAGTTTTACTACTAAGGAAATAGACACTTTATACTCCGATGTAATTGACAATCTAGCTAATTATAAGGCCATGCATAAATTGCCTTTAGCTAATAGTGTGCCACTGAGTTTATGGCAAACACCTGTTTTACCGGGCATGCACTTTACTGAAAAACAAAATCCAATCAATTGGAAATTAGACAATACTGTTTCCTTGCCAAAAAATAAAAATGAATTAGCTTTTTACTCCATTGAACAATTGGCTTCCTTACTTAAGTATAAAAAAATTACTTCCCTTGCACTTACTCAATTTTTTATTGAGCGAATTAAAAAATGGGGTGACACTTTACAATGTGTCATTAGTATTCAAGAAGAGATTGCTTATGCGCAAGCTAAAAAAGCTGACGAAGAAATTGCACAAGGAAAATACAGAGGCTTACTACATGGTATACCTTATGGATTAAAAGATTTATTTGCAGTCAAAGGAACTAAAACTACTTGGGGAGCAGCGCCTTATCAAAATCAAACAATTGATGAAGATGCTTTTGTATATACTAAACTAAGAGATGCAGGTGCTGTACTCGTAGCTAAATTTACTTTAGGCGCTTTAGCAATGGGCGATTATTGGTTTGGTGGAAGAACAAAAAATCCATGGAATCTACAATATGGATCATCTGGCTCTTCTGCAGGTTCTACCTCTGCAACAGTGGCAGGCTTAGTTCCCTTTGCTATTGGTACGGAAACCTGGGGCAGTATTGTTTCTCCTTCTACTACTTGTGGTGCCACTGGTTTAAGACCCACTTTTGGAAGCATTAGCCGAACTGGGGCAATGGCCTTAAGTTATAGCTTGGATAAAGTGGGCCCTATTTGTCGTTCTGCAGCCGATGCCGCTATTGTCTTTAATTATATTCATGGAACAGATGGCAAAGACGGAAGTGCAGTGAATAAACCCTTTAATTATGATCCATCGAAAGATATTAAAAAATTAAAGATTGCCTACGCAAAAAATTATTTTGATAAAATAAAAGATACCTCAAGAAACGAATTCAAAGTATTGGAAGCTTTTAAAAAAATGGGTATAACATTAATCCCTGTTAATTTTCCTGATAGTGGTGTTTATAATTTCAATATCATGGATGTTGTTATTGGTGCTGAATGCGCCGCACAATTCGATGAAATGACAAGATTAAATATTGACGATGTTCTCACCAGACAAACAAAGAACGATTGGCCTAACCAATTCAGAACGGCAAGATTTGTTCCTGCCATAGAATATATAAATGCACAAAGACATCGTTATACTTTAATGCAAAAAGTTAATGAAGTGGTACAACAATATGATGTCATTATTTGTCCTTCGAGAGGCGATGGCAATCAATCGGCTATAACCAATTTAACGGGACATCCTGTTGTATGTGTGCCAACAGGTTTTGATAAAAAATTAAATTTACCCACTGGCATAAGTTTTGTAGGAAACCTTTATGACGAGGCCACTATATTATCCATTGCCAATACCTTACAAAAAGCAACCAATTGGGACGAAGCACATCCAGCCCTATTTAAATAAATTATAGCATGAACAGTATCAAGAAGATGCCCGTTAGTCAATTGGGGTATGGATTTATAAAAGAACTTCCTAAAGGGAAAGATGAATATTATTTACGCAATCAACAAAATAGAAGCGGAATTAAATACCGAAGCTTAACTGCATTGGAAATTGAACAACTCGTACGCAACAGAAATTCAAGTGACAATTGGAATCAAATTTTAGTTTCTGATTCTTTTACACCAGAATTAGTAAAGAACTGCTCTTTCTTTGGCTTGGTTAGAATAGGAAAACTAGAAGCAAATTGTTTAATTTTTAGCGACTTGGTGGTGCCCGTTGGTATTTATAATTCCACTATCATAAGTTGCGACCTTGGCAATAATGTTGCCATTCACAATGTCAACTACATGTCACATTATATTATTGGCAATGATGTGATCATCACTAATGTCAACGAATTAGTGACTACGAATCATTCTAAATTTGGAAATGGTATCCTTAAAAAAGGCGAGGACGAATCAGTAAGAATATGGATGGAAATTTGCAATGAAAATACGGGTCGAAAAGTACTTCCTTTTAATGGCATGACGGCAGGTGATGCTTATTTATGGACCCGCAATAGACAGGATGCTGTTTTGCAAAAAAAATTCATGACTTTAACCGAAAAACGTTTTGATAACAAACTTGGGTATTACGGCAAAGTGGGTGATAGAACCGTTATCAAAAATTGTAAAATTATTAAAGATACTTGGATTGGGACTGATGCCTATTTAAAAGGTGCTAATAAAATAAAAAATGTAACCATCAATTCCGCTCCAGAAGCAAGAACGCAAATTGGAGAAGGTTGTGAATTGGTAAATGGCATTATCGGTTTTGGCTGTAGAATATTTTATGGCATTAAAGCAGTTAGATTTATTTTATCAGATTATTCTCAATTAAAATATGGCGCAAGATTAATCAATTCTTTTTTAGGACCCAATGCAACAATATCTTGTTGCGAAGTATTGAACTCTTTAATTTTTCCTGCGCACGAACAACATCACAATAATTCCTTTTTATGTGCAGCCTTAGTCATGGGGCAGAGTAATATTGCTGCAGGGGCTACCTTAGGTTCTAATCATAATAGTCGAGGTGCTGATGGTGAAGTGATTATGGGCAGGGGCTTTTGGCCTGGCTTGTGTGTAAGTGTAAAACATAATTCTGTGTTTGCAAGTTTTGCTTTATTAAACAAAGGCGATTATAATTATGAGCTAAATATTCCTATCCCCTTCTCCTTAATAAGTAATGATACTTTAAAAGATGAACTCATTATAATGCCAGGATATTGGTTCCTGTATAATTTTTATGCTTTGGCCAGAAACGCTTGGAAATATATTGACAGAGATAAGAGAATTGATAAAACCCCTTTATTGGAGTATCATTATCTAGCGCCAGATTCTGTAAATGAGCTATTCAATGCTCGAAAAATTATAGCAGCTGCAGTGGCTAAAGCTTATCTAATAAGCACGAAGAAGCCTAGCGCCATTAGCAATGATACATTAATTGAACTAGGTGACAAATTACTTACCACAAAGACAAAAAAAGAAATTGACGCCCTTTCTGTTTTTGCGGATGATATTGAAAACAGTAAACGCAAAACTAGACTTATAAAATGTTATGACGCGTATGCTATTTTTGAAAAAATGATTTTCATGTATGGCATGGAGTCTTTAATTGACACCATTAATCATAAAAAAAGCAAAGCCATTGTTGCGAATGTAAAAACTATCAAAACTAACTCCACAGAATCGGCTTGGGTAAATGTAGGGGGTCAGTTAATTACGCAAAAAGCAGTGAGCTCCCTGCTTACCAAAATTAAAACCGGCAGTATTGATAGTTGGGATCAAGTACATCAATTTTACGCAGAGGCATCAGCGACTTATTTAAACAAAAGAAAAAATCACGCCTTATTATCTCTTGAATTGATTACCAAGAAAAAAATAAGCACCTTAAACAAAAAGCAACTAAATAGCTGGCTAGATGCATATGTAGACATTAAAACAGATGTGACCCATCGAATTGAAAAAACGAGAGCCAAGGATTATAGTAACCCTTTTAGAAAAATGGTATATGAAAATGAAGCAGAGATGATCGCTGTAGTGGGTGACTTAAAAGACAATGGATTTATTAAAGAACAAAACCAACTGCTAAAAGAAATTATTTTGAATGTAGCTTCTATTCAAAAGAATATTACATAATTATACTAGTTCTAGTAAAGTAATTTCTGGTAAGATACCTACCCTGCCTGGGTATCCTAAAAATCCAAAGCCTCTATTGACATATAATTGTTGTTCTTTATTGTCATAAATACCGGCCCATTGTTTATAGACCCATTGCACAGGACTCCATTTAAAATAAGGATTTTCAACACCAAACTGCATGCCATGTGTATGTCCAGATAAAGTAAGTTGAACAGTAGTATATTTTGGAATCACTTCTGCTTCCCAATGACTAGGATCATGACTCATTAAAATAACGACATCTTCTTTATTTACGCCTTGCATGGCTTCATCCATTTTTCCATATTTAGGAAAACGCGCTTTAGCACCCCAGTTTTCTATACCCAGCAATTTAATATACTGACCTTGCTTTTCTATCTTTACATTTTCATTCATTAACAAACGCCATCCTAAATCATGGTGCACTTTTTTAAGATCCTCTAAGTTTTGTTTTTTAGCTGCTGCTGTTTCCCATTTTACATAATCACCATAATCATGATTACCTAGAGTACTAAAAACACCATGAGGTGCTTTGATTTGACTAAACACAGACATCCAATCTGTCATCTCCGTTGCACGATCATTTACCAAGTCGCCCGTGAACAGCACTAGATCGGCATTTTGTTTTTTGATTAACTCAATTCCTTTTAAGACTGCTTCTTTGTCTTTCAAACTGCCGCTATGTATATCGCTTATGTGAATTATTTTAAAACCTTTGAAGGCAAGTGGTAAACCTTTTAAAGCAACCTTCTTTTTAATCAATTTATAATTATACTTATTTCCAAATCCATACAAAAGCGATAAAAATAAAGTTGAAGAAAGGCCTACCCCTAGCCAACTTAAAAAAGTAGATCTTGGAATACCTTTTTCGGTATTTAAAAATTTGGCTCCTGCCGCAGAAGCCACTTGACCCATTGTCCAGAATGCACCTCTTCGTAAGTCATCTACTAAAAAGAACAATACCATAAAAATTTGTGTCAACACCCAGCCTATCCCAATAGAAAAAAGATATTGTTTAAAATACGGGTTTACCACATAAGGAAAGAGTAAAAAGGAACTAAGGCTCAAAATGCATAAAGCCCAATAGATTATAGTTATCCCGTTTTTGGTACCTATGGAGGCTCCTTGGACTAAGGTCTTTAATACATGATAGATGTAAAAGTCAATGAGAATCAACACAGTGATTAGAAATACAATAAATAAGGGGTTCCGCATAGTATATTTTAAAGCACAAAATTAAGGCCAAATTGTTACCATTTATGCCTTATTTTTGGCAGAAATTAAGGATACCCATTTTATGGCCAGAATAATAGGAATTGCGAATCAAAAAGGAGGCGTGGGCAAAACCACTTCCGCTATTAATATAGCGGCAAGTTTGGCTGTATTAGAATATAGAACTCTTTTAATTGACGCTGATCCACAAGCAAATAGTACTACGGGTGTAGGCTTTGACTTACACAATATAACGACGAGCTTATATGATGGGATGATCAATCAAACGCCCTTAGCAGATATTATTTTAAAATCAGAGATTCCTCATTTAGATGTCATCCCTTCTCATATTGATTTAGTGGGTGCCGAAATCGAGTTGGTGAATTTACCTAATAGAGAAAATGTTTTAAAACAACTCATAGCCCCCATATCCGATCAATATGATTTTATCATTATAGATTGTTTACCCTCTCTTGGCTTAATTACGGTGAATGCTTTAGTAGCCGCAGACAGTGTGATTGTTCCCGTTCAATGCGAATTTTTTGCACTAGAAGGTTTAGGCAAATTATTAAATACTATTAAAATTGTACAAAGTAGATTAAATCCTGATTTACAAATAGAAGGTATTTTAATGACCATGTATGATGGAAGACTTCGTTTAAGCAACCAAGTAGTAAGTGAAGTACGTAAACATTTTGACGAAATGGTTTTCTCTACCATCATCCACCGAAATACTCGTTTAAGTGAGGCGCCAAGTGTTGGCAAGCCGGTTATTTTGTATGATGCTGATAGCAAAGGCACGGTTAACTACTTAAACCTAGCAAAAGAAATTTTACAAAAAAATGGCATGACTAATATGAGTAATGCCGAGCGTATAATAGATTAATTATGAGCAAGAGCACCCCTAATAAAGACCTCATTGGAAAAGGACTTCGCTCTCTATTGCAAAATATAGATGCCGAATACAAGAACCCAGCAGGTAGAGTACAAACTGCAGTGATAGAAAAAGCAGTAGCGAGCAATCGTGTGCCTTTAACGGATATTATCATAAATCCTAAAAACCCTAGAAAAGATTTTGACGAAAAAGCGTTGAAAGAATTGGCTAATTCCATTCAATTACACGATTTAATTCAACCTATTACTATTGCACAATTAGCAAATGGTAAATTTCAATTAATTGCAGGAGAGCGTCGTTTTCGCGCTGCAAAAATGGCTGGGTTAACCGACCTACCAGCTTATGTTAGAACAGGTAATGATAAAGAACTATTAGAATTAGCCTTACTAGAGAACTTACAAAGAGTAGACCTTAATGAAATAGAAATTGCATTGAGTTACCAACGCATGATGGAAGAACTTAGTTATACCCAAGAAAATGTAGCGGAAAGAATGGGTGTTGACAGATCCACAGTTTCTAATTATATAAGATTATTAGAGCTTCCTCCTTCTCTTCAAGCTGCCCTAAGAAATGGTAGCTTAAGTGTGAGTTTAGCTAAATTATTATTAGGCAAGGAAATTGAAAAGCAACTTTTCTTATTTAAAGAAATAACCGAAAAAGGTTTGACAGTAAAGCAAACTGAAGAATTGATACGCAAAATGAACCAAGCAGGAAAAGCATTTACCCCTTCAGCTGCTGTTGCGAAAAATCAATTGTCCCCGGTATATAAAAAATTGGAAGATAAATTAACAAGTCATCTTTCTACCAAGGTAATACTACAACACCAAAAAAACGGTAGTGGAAAAATTACTATTGAATATGCTGATTTAAACGGTTTAAATAAAATACTAGAAGCAATGCAATTAAGCATTAGCTAGTAACATTTTTTAAAGGAATATTTTTAGGATGCGGCTACTACACTTTTTAATACTGCTGCTATTATTACAGCAAACAGCTTGGAGCCAAGATACTGCCTACCTCAAAAAAACAGACACTTTACTACATCATATTCCCAGTCGTGCAACCAAAAGATCTGCCATTATTCCAGGTTGGGGGCAATTATACAATAAGCAATTTTGGAAAGTCCCTTTAGTATATGGCGTACTAGCTATACCAGCAGCAACTTTCGTATACAATGATGATATGTATAGAAAAACAAAATTTGCTTATGAAGCAAAATTCAAAGCAGGCAATGGAGATAACTCCGACCTACCGCTCATTGATGCGAAATTGCAAAATTTAAGCCTAGGATCACTACAGAGTTATCGAAATATTTTTAGAAGAGATAGAGACTATTCAATAATGTGGTTTATCATTGCTTGGGGTGTCAATGTGGTGGATGCTACTGTATCAGGTCAACTCAAAGAGTTTGATGTGAATAATAATTTATCATTTAGAATGGTACCCTATATTCAACTGCAACAACAACAAACAGGTTTATCATTACAATTTCATTTCAAGAATACACATTCAAAATAATTCAAAAAAAAGGGTATGAAAATTGCACTTATAGGTTATGGCAAAATGGGAAAAGCCATTGAAGAAATCGCCCTTACAAAAGGACATGAAATTATTCTAAAGATAGACGCATCCAATGCGCAAGATTTTACAAAAGAAAATGTACAAAAGGCCAATGTAGCTATTGAATTTACAGGCCCTCACAGCGCTTATGAAAATATTTCAAAATGCATAGAATGGGGTGTACCTGTTGTGAGTGGCTCCACTGGTTGGTTGGAAAATTGGGAGAAGGTGAAGACGCTTTGTGAACAAAAAGAAGGTTGTCTTATTTATGCAAGTAATTATAGTATTGGGGTTAACTTATTTTTTGAAATCAATAAACAAGTAGCAGCCTTAATAGAACCCTATGAACAATATGATGTCTCGATGACCGAAACACATCATACCGAAAAAAAAGATGCCCCTAGTGGAACTGCCATTAGTTTAGCTGAACAAATTTTAGCCCAAATAAGTAGAAAGAACAAATGGGTAAACACCGCTTCTGCCAATTCAAATGATTTAGTAATTACATCAGAACGAATAGATCCAGCCCCAGGAACACATACCGTTAGCTATCAATCCCCTATTGACAGTATTGAAATTACCCATACCGCCCATACACGAAAAGGATTTGCAAGCGGTGCCTTATTGGCTGCGGAGTTTGCCAATCAAAAAAAAGGTATCTTTACTATGAAAGACGTACTAGGTCTTTAATCAAGAGTTTATGCTATCAAAAAAAACGCAATATGCATTACAAGCACTCTCCTATATGGTAGAGAAGCATACTGACGACCCTATTTTAATAGCAGAAATTGCCTCCCAAAAAAATATACCTATAAAATTTCTGGAAAATATTTTATTAGAACTAAGAAAAGCCGGATTTTTGCAAAGTAAAAAAGGAAAACACGGTGGTTACTTTTTTGCAACTCCCCCAGAAACAATAAAGCTGTCTGCTATTTTCAGAGTCATTGAAGGACCTATTGCACTATTGCCATGTGTCAGTTTAAACTTTTATGAGAAATGTGCAGATTGTAATGAAAAGAATTGCGGCATCAATAAAGTAATGGCTGCAGTGAGAGATAATACCTTAGCGATACTAGATAATAAAACGGTTTCAGACTTGTATTTAAAAAAATAAAACTTATGAAAAAAATTTACACCCTATTATTGATAACTTTTTCAATACACGCTTCTGCACAAAGTTTAATTGGCGGAAATAATATTTTAAAAACCAATTTATCTGCAGATGCCTTAAATAATTACAACCTAACATTTGAAAGAAGTATCAATCACTTCATTTCATTGTCTGTAAACTACAAAAGTATGCCTTTGACTAGTTTACCTTTAAAGGCTTTAGCAAAAAAAGTAATCAGTAATTCAAATATCGACTTTGATAATTTCAAATTTGGCAACACCACACTTACTTTTGAAGGTCGTTTTTATTTAGGCTTGTCAAAAATGTCAGGTTTTTATATTGCCCCCTACGTACGTTATGGCAATTACGATTTATCAATCCCTATTAATTATACTTATACCCCAGATAAGCCTTCTCCAACTGTTACTTTACCTCCCGTTCCAATTAATGCAAAATTAGACGGTACTATTAGAACGCAAAGCTATGGCGCACATATTGGAATGCAATTTCAAATATTAACCAAGTTAGTCATTGACTTATCATTAATTGGTGGGCATTATGGAACTTCCACTGGAAAGTTAAATTTTGTAGCTCCTGGAAGTTTTCCTAAGCCAGCACAAGTTGAATTACAAAGAATTTTAGACAATACAAAAGCCAATCCTTTTACACTTAAATCGGTGGTAGGTCCGAATGGCGCAGTAACTGATACAGAAGGACCATGGGCAGGACTAAGAGGTTTAGGTATTGGCATTGGTTTAAGATTTTAACTAATTAAATAGTATCCTCATAGTTTTAACAGTAAAAAGAGTTCAACCTATTCTCAAAAAATAATAAACTAGCTTTGCTAGCTCAAAACCATACCAAATGATGTCCCCATTTTTACAAGACTTATTTAAAGATCAAAAATATGACGCTCAACAATTTTTCTTAATTGCAGGGCCTTGTGTAGTAGAAAATGAAGAATTGGTCATGGAAATTGGAGATAAAGTAAGTACCCTTTGTAAAAATTTAGGGATCCCTTATATTTTTAAAGCAAGTTATAGAAAAGCAAATCGTACAAGCGCAAGCTCTTTTACAGGCATTGGTGATGATACAGGGATGGAACTAATTAAAAAAGTAGGGGCCACTTATAAAGTACCCACTACCTCCGATATACATGCTCATGAAGAAGCTGCTATTGCAGCGAAGTATATTGACATTTTACAAATACCTGCATTTTTATGTCGTCAAACCGATTTATTAATAGCCGCTGCCGAAACGGGTAAAATTGTAAATGTAAAAAAAGGTCAATTCTTAAGTGGTGCTTCTATGAAATTTGCAGTAGATAAAATAAAGTTAGCAGGCAATGAGAAAGTAATGCTTACCGAAAGGGGAAATACATATGGTTACCAAGATTTAGTAGTTGATTATCGAAACATTCCTGCAATGGCAGAAAATGGTGTACCTGTTATAATGGATTGCACGCATTCACTTCAACAACCAAATCAAACAAGTGGTATTACGGGCGGCAACCCACAACTTATAGAAACCATTGCTAAAGCGGCTATTGCCACTGGGGCTCATGGTTTATTTATAGAAACACATCCGAATCCTGCCATGGCAAAAAGCGATGGTGCCAATATGTTACCCTTAGACAAATTAGCTCCTTTGTTAGAAAAATTAGTAAGACTTAGAAAGGCTGTTATTTAGCCTAAAAATATTTCATGGGATTTCTCTTTCCCAAGAGAATGTATTTTCTAATACTTCTCCAAAATGCCAATATCATATATACAATAACTGGCGAGCCAAAGGTTAAAAATGAAATATAGATAAACCACATTCTTATTTTGGTGGTAGCAATGCCTAATCTTTCTCCAATGGCGGTACAAACCCCAAAAGCATGTAATTCAAAAAAATCCTTCATTTTTTGCATAGATATGGCTTATAAACTACCTGCAATCTATAAAAAAAAGTGGACATAAAGTGTATTTTTTGCTTCAACCGGGATCAATTTTGGCTTACCTTTGCCCCAATTTTAACAACAAAACTAAGTACCATGGCTTTTGATATCGAAATGATCAAAAAATTGTATGCTGCAATGCCTGCCAAAGTAGAAGCGGCTCGAAAATTATTAGATCGTCCTTTAACCTTATCTGAGAAAATATTATTCTCTCATTTACACAGTGATCAAAAGCTTGAAAACTTCGAAAGAGGAGGTTCTTATGTAGACTTTGGGCCAGATAGAGTTGCTATGCAAGATGCTACTGCTCAAATGGCATTATTACAATTTATGCAAGCGGGTCGTCCTAAAGTAGCTGTACCCAGTACAGTGCATTGCGACCATTTAATATCTGCAAAAGTAGAAGCTAAACAAGATTTACAAGTAGCCACTAGTGAAAGTAAAGAAGTATATGATTTCTTAGCTTCTGTATCGAATAAATATGGTTTAGGTTTCTGGAAGCCAGGTGCAGGAATCATTCACCAAGTTGTTTTAGAAAATTATGCTTTCCCTGGTGGATTAATGATTGGTACCGATTCTCATACAGTAAATGCAGGTGGATTAGGTATGATTGCAATTGGTGTGGGTGGTGCAGATGCTTGCGATGTAATGGCAGGCTTACCTTGGGAATTAAAATGGCCTAAATTAATAGGTATTAAATTAACAGGTAAGTTAAGTGGATGGACCGCTCCTAAAGATGTGATTTTAAAAGTGGCTGGTATTTTAACGGTAAAAGGTGGTACTGGTGCCATTGTAGAATATTTCGGAGAAGGTGCAACAAGCATGAGTTGTACAGGTAAAGGAACTATTTGTAATATGGGTGCAGAAATTGGTGCAACCACTTCAACCTTTGGTTACGATGCAAGTATGAGTCGTTATTTGCAATCTACTGGACGCGCCGATGTAGCAAGTTTAGCAGATGGTGTAGCTGCACATTTAACAGCAGATCCTGAAGTATATGCAAACCCAGAAAAATATTTTGATCAAGTAATCGAAATTGATTTAACAACTTTAGAGCCACATTTAAACGGGCCTTTCACACCAGATTTAGCTACACCTATTTCTAAAATGAAAGAAGCTGCAGCAGCAAATGGCTGGCCTACTAAAATTGAAGTAGGTTTAATTGGTAGCTGTACCAATTCTTCTTATGAAGATATTAGCCGTGCCGTAAGTTTAGCAAAACAAGTAGCAGAGAAAGGATTAACTACTAAGGCAGAATACATGATTACGCCAGGTTCTGAACAAGTAAGATATACTATTGAAAGAGATGGTTTTTTAGAGGTGTTTAGCCAAATTGGTGCGAAAGTATTTGCCAATGCTTGTGGGCCTTGTATTGGAATGTGGGAAAGAGTAGGTGCAGAGAAAAAAGAAAAAAATACGATTGTACATTCTTTCAATAGAAACTTTGCAAAACGTGCAGATGGTAATCCAAATACATTTGCATTTGTTGGATCTCCAGAATTAGTAACAGCATTAGCTATTGCGGGTGATTTAAATTTCAATCCATTAACAGATACACTTACAAATAATAAAGGAGAGCAAGTAAAATTAGACCCTCCTACTGGTGATGAATTGCCCTTAAAAGGTTTTGCAGTAGAAGACGCAGGATTTCAAGCGCCTGCTGCAGATGGCTCTAATGTGAACATATTAGTGGACCCTAGTTCTAAACGTTTACAATTATTAGACCCATTTAGTGCATGGGAAGGAACTGATTTAAAATCTTTGAAATTATTAATCAAAGCAAAAGGAAAATGTACGACCGATCATATTTCTATGGCAGGTCCTTGGTTAAAGTTTAGAGGTCATTTAGATAATATTTCTAATAACTTATTAATTGGTGCCGTTAATTTCTTCAATGAAAAAACAGACAATGTAAAGAGTCAACTCAATGGCAATTACGATACAGTGCCTAATACACAAAGAGCTTATAAAGCAGCAGGTGTTGGCACTATTGTAGTGGGTGATGAAAACTATGGAGAAGGAAGTTCAAGAGAGCACGCTGCCATGGAGCCAAGACATTTAGGCGTTCGTGTTGTATTGACAAAATCATTTGCACGTATTCATGAAACCAACTTGAAGAAACAAGGTATGTTAGCTTTAACTTTTGCAAATAAAGCAGACTATGATAAAATCTTAGAAGATGATACCATAGATGTTACTGGATTAACTCAATTTACAGCAGGCGAACCTTTAACATTGGTATTAACACACAAAGACGGCAGTGTTGATACGATTAAAGCCAACCATACTTATAACCAACAACAAATTGAATGGTTTAAAGCTGGTGGCGCTTTGAATATTATCAGAAAGCAAGTGGCAAGCTAGTAATTATTAGGCTTTAATGAAATTTAAAATCCCTCTAAATACTTAGGGGGATTTTTTTTACCTTTAATACATGATTAATACAGCACTTGTTTCTTTTGGCATGAGCGGAAAGCTTTTTCATGCTCCCTTTATTGACACGAACCCCCATTATCATTTAGTAGGATGCTGGGAAAGAAGTCAAAAAAATATTCAAGCCATTTATCCAAATACAAAATCATTTGGGAGCTATGAAGAAATTTTAGAAGACCCTACGATTCAATTAGTGGTTGTCAATACACCCAACGATACGCATTACGAGTATACGAAGCGAGCGCTAATTGCAGGCAAACATGTAGTAACAGAAAAAGCATTTACGGTGACTGTTAAAGAAGCAGAAGAGCTAGACGCTTTAGCACAAAAACTAAATTTAAAATTAGCAGTTTATCATAACAGAAGATACGACGCCGATTTTTTAACCCTACAAAAATTAATTGCAGAAGATAAAATTGGAGCATTTTTAGATATCCAAATATCTTTTGAAAGATATAGAACCACCTTAAGCCCTAAAGTACATAAGGAAACCAATACCCCAGGCTCAGGTGTATTATTTGATTTAGGCCCGCACTTAGTAGACCAAGCCATACTATTAAGCGGTATGCCAAGTTCTGTTTTTGCAGATGTTAGAACCACCAGAAAAGTGGGGCAAGTTGATGATTATTTTACAATGCTTTTATATTACCCTACCCACAGAATTTTATTAACCAGTGGCATGGTATACATGCAACAATTACCTGCTTATAAAATTTATGGTGCCAAGGGTTGCTTTATAAAATACCGAGCCGATATACAAGAAGACGATTTACTCGCAGGTAAAAAACCCAATACCCCCAATTGGGGAGTGGAAGCCAAAGAAAAATGGGGTATATTAAGTACTGATACCGATGGAAAAATAAGTACGGAAAGCATCCCTAGTTTAGCTGGAAATTATGGAACCTTTTATGAGAAAATGGCTTACGCTATAAACCATAACGAACCCGTACCTACTTCAGCAAAACATGGCACAGACATTATACGCATCTTAGAAGCAGCAAGAGCAAGCTTTGCCCAAGGAAAAATATTTGAAATCTAAACCTAATATGGCACACCCGCACTTGATAGCCATTCAAAAAGTTTTTGCATTCCATAAAAACGCTACGGTTTCTAAAGGTGCTAAGGCCTATATGCTCAACCAATTTGAATTTTATGGAATTAAAACACCTATAAGAAGAAAATTGTGTAAAGAATTTTATAAAGCAAATCCCATCAGCACGCATAAAGAATTAACTACACTTATTAAAGAATGCTTTGCTGCACCACAAAGAGAAATGCATTATTTTGCTATAGAGCTTTTAGGCTATCATAAAAAACTATGGTCAAAGCAAACCCTTCCATTAATTGAGTGGATGATTACCCATAATAGTTGGTGGGACTCGGTGGATAGCACCAACTCGCATGTCATTGGAAAATTCTTTACCCAATTTCCATCATATATAAAGCCCACCACTTCTAAATGGAATAAGTCAAGCAATATTTGGCTTCAAAGAATGAGTATTTTATTTCAACTCATGTATAAGGACAAAACCAATACGCAACTACTTACCAAGTATATTGAACATTGTGCATTGGAAGAAAACTTTTTTATCCGCAAAGCCATTGGCTGGGCTTTACGCGCTTATGCTTATTCCGATGCTAAATGGGTAAAAGGGTTTATCAAAACGCATCCGCAACTTTCCAATTTATCAAAACGCGAAGCATTAAAGCATCAATAAAAAAGCCCCAAGATATTCCTGGGGCTTTTAAAATAAAGAGCTAAAAAGATTTACATTTTTTTAGCATCTTCTAAGAACTTCGCTAAGCCTATATCGGTTAAAGGATGCTTTAACAATCCTAAAATTGAATCTAAAGGGCAAGTACAAACATCTGCTCCAGCTTCAGCTGCCTTCACAATATGTAAAGCATTTCGAATAGAAGCGGCTAATATTTGTGTATTGAAACCTTGTATGTCGTATATATGTCTAATTTGACCAATTAATTCCATTCCATCCCAACTGCTGTCATCAATTCTACCAATAAAAGGAGAAACATAAGTTGCTCCTGCTTTAGCAGCTAAAATAGCTTGCCCTGCAGAGAAAACTAAAGTACAGTTGGTTCGAATGCCATTATCAGTAAACCACTTAATAGCTTTAATGCCATCTTTAATCATGGGTACTTTCACTACTATGTTTTTGTGAATAGCAGCTAGTTTTTTGCCCTCTTCCACCATGGTAGCAAAATCGGTAGACAATACTTCCGCACTAATATCTCCATTTACCAATTCACAAATAGCTTTATAATGAGCTGCAATGGCTGCTTCACCTTTAACGCCCACTTGCGCCATTAAACTTGGATTAGTCGTCACACCATCTAAAATACCTAAGTCATTGGCCTCTTTAATTTGAGCTAGATTACCTGTGTCAATGAAAAATTTCATACAAATTGTTTTTAATAATTATTATCTACCAAAAATAAAAAATGGCAGGCTACTTGCATCGCACCGCTCAACCGCTTATCCTTGCTGTATTCCTACCCTGGGGAGTTTCAGCAGGAGCTGGCCGTGCAAGACCTGCCGGTGCAAATATAGCAAAAAAATACTACCAATTTTGTTTTGAATTTACGGCCCCAAAACCAATGATATGATCATGTCTAGCGCCTGGCGGCCTATAATAAACTATAATAGAATAGTTGTTTTCTGTCTCCCAATGATTGCCTTCTGTTTCGGCAAAATCATTCATAAAATTAGCCCCATTATTGTCTCTAAGAATATAGTTGTAACTATAATAGCCTTGTTTTAAAAGCAATGTTTTTTGATAAATTCCCAACTTTGCATCAAAAATCATTTCGGCATCCTGATCTAATTTATTGTTAGTGAACGCACCTGCTAGATATAATTTTTGACCCATAAAAGGAATTTGATCCTTTGGCAAATAAGTAAATTGTACTGTTGCATAATCGTTTTGATTGTCACTTTGAAATGATTCAGTATTAGAGATAATAAAATTTCCATTTAAATCATTAAAAGTATAATAAGCCGAACTAGCCCTTGATACATCCGGCTTAAGTATGACTTTTGTGATAGTTCCTTTATTATCAAAATCGGCGATTCTATCCGAGCGCAATCTAAGGCTTTGTAAGTCTAGCCATCTTGCTTCCTTGCCTGCAGGAAAAATGAATTGATCTTCACTATTATATTCTACTAAGTTTCCTCTTATAAAAGTTGGAGCCGATACCGTTGCCGCATCATTATACCTAAAATTTTGTACAACTTGAACCGCCATTTGATCTGTTTGAAAAAAGGGTATTTTTTTTACATCTAAAACAAATTGTATTTTTTGATGGGACCTAGATATCACACCATCAAAAGGTTCTTGAACCATGGCAGCAACACTCACTTGGTCTTCAGTTACAAAAAAACGTTTTGTAAAAGCAATCTCACTAGCATTTCCATTTTTATATACTTTAATTACATAATTTCCAGACTGCGTGGGCTTGCAATTGGCATTGGGAAAAGTAAATTGATAATGATAGTAAGGCTGTGTCGCTATAGAAGAAACCGTAAACTGATTTATTTTATTTTGATTAAACCCTTGCAAATAATCGAAAGTGCTTAGATTGGCTACTGACCAGTCTGCGTTTCTTAATTCTACCGAAAAATAATAGTCCTGGTACTCGGTTTTGAAGTCATCAAAACTTATTTGTATAGGGGTAAGCTCATTGAGTGATACTACAGGGATCGCTAAGGGTTTATTGATAGGATGAATTAAAACAGTATGTATACCCTTTTGATAAATACTATCAGGATTTATTTGACTGCTCGCCTTAAGACAGCAAGCTCCTAAAAGCAAAGTGGCCATTAAACATCTTATTATCATGTACCCAGGTATTTGGTCTCTACGAAACTACCCTTTTAATCCTAATTTATAAACAGAAAAAACTAGATTTGTTAAAAATTACGCATTGTCTACCGCCTTTGAAATAGCAAAAAGAATTAGTTTTCAAAAACAGAAAAACTATACGCGCTTTATAGTTAGACTCTCTATTGCAGCTACTGCAATAAGTGTTGCAGCCATATTACTTACCTTTTCCATTGTCAATGGATTTCAAGAAACAATTGCCCATAAAGTATATCAATTTTGGGGTCATATTCGTGTAGCTTCTGTGAACGGCGCACCACAAAGTATAAACAACAATTCAATTGCTAAAATACAAGCAAATAAAACAATTACTAGCATTACGCCCTTCTTGAATCAATCAACAGTATTGTCTTTTGAACAAGATATTGAAGGCGTTGTAGCAAGAGGAATACCTACCGATACAGAAATACCTTTTATCAAAAGTGGTGGTGGTTTTTCTTCCAAAAAGGGAGATTTAAAAGATAGCATTTCCGACGAAATTATTATTTCAGACAATATTGCTACTAAACTCAATATCAAAATTGGCGCTACTATTAGACTTTACTTTTTAAATACAGGATCGGTTCAACAAAGAAAATTAAAAGTAGCTGGGCTATATCACTCTGGTATCGAAGAGTATGACAACCAATTTATATTAGTCGATTTAAAATTATTACAACAACTCAATAATAACCAACTAGTAGAAGGCTACTCGATTGTCGTCAACAAAGAAGCAGCGATACCATCTACTACACAATGGTTACAAAAAAGCTTACCTGAAAACTGGGTAGCTACTTCCATTTCCGATTATTATCCTCAAATTTTTGATTGGATTGGCGTTCAAACAATTAATAGAAATGTGACCATTGCCATTATGCTCATCATTGCTGTCATTAACCTCCTCACTTGTTTATTTATTTTAATGTTGGAAAGAGTTACTATGATTGGCACACTAACAGCCTTAGGCGCGTCTCAAAATTTAATTAGAAAAATATTTTTATACCAAGCTAGTTTTATCTGTTGGACAGGAATTCTACTAGGGGCCCTCATCGGCCTTGGCCTTTCTTTACTACAACAAAAATTGGGTTGGATACAATTAGACGAATCGGCTTACTTTATTAAAACCTTACCTATTAAAATGGATACGATTCAAATTAGTAGCGTCATTATAGGTACTGCAGTAATAAGTTATATCTCATTCTTGCTACCCACTTTATGGATCAAGAAAATTTCTCCTGCAAAAGCCATTCAATTTGATTAAGCTTTCAATTTTGCTAAAATAATGCCAGTAGCCACTGCGGCATTAAGAGATTCTGCTTCTCCAATTCTTGGAATAGCAATAGGGTTGGAAATATAGGAAAGTAAATTTTCTCTAACACCCTTTGATTCATTGCCAATTAATATAAAATTGGCAGCTGCCATTTTAGTTTCATTAATTGAATTGCCAGTTAATACTGCTCCATAAACAGGTAATACAGTGGAATTTTTTACATTAGATTGAAGCAATGCTTGTAAATCCATCGATACGATGCCAACTCTAAAGCAACTCCCCATGGTGCTTTGAATAACTTTTGGATTATACCATCCAGCCGTATCCTCAGAAACTACAATTTGATGGATTCCAAACCAATCAGCTGTCCTTATGATAGTACCTAAATTACCAGGATCTTGAATCCCATCTAATAATAAAGTAGCTTTTCCCTTAAAAACAAGCGGTGTAGCTACTACCTTCTTTTCAACTATGGCCATTACTTGATTAGGTGTTTGCAAGAGGCTTAACCTTGCTAACATGATCTCATCTACTTCCACCACTTCAGCAGGTAAATGACCCTGTGACTGAATCCAAGAGGGCAAGGCGATAATTTTGCGTATCACCCAATCCGAAGCCAATAACTCCTGCAACATTTTAGGCCCTTCTACAATAAACACAGATTCTTCAGCCCAATGTTTTTTATGGGCAAAAGATTGAATATATTTGAGCTCACTATTATTTATCATTTACATGCAATTACGGAAGCTTAAAAATATTAGTTTCTTGTCAAGATTTTACTTACTTGGCCTTTTATTTTTATTAAATGCATGTGCAGACTTGAAAAAAGCCGTAATTCATGACTATCCAAAGCAAATGAGCTTTGTTTTTGACAATAAAGTAGTTATTAAAGATGATGACAATAAAATTGAGCAACAAACACTTGCCATAGATTTAGCCAATTATTGGGATGATAGCATCAAAGCAAGACAAGTGCGTCAATTTGGTTTTTTTAACACCCTACTTCAACCACTGCGCCTACAAGAAGATAAACTGGAACGTACTAGTCAGTTTATGAAAATATATTTAGCCACCAAAGGATACAATCATCCTTTATTAACCCCCATTGTAAAAGTAGATACCATTAATGAAGAATGGAGAGCGCATCTAACCATGGAAATTCAATTGAATAAGAAAACAATTATCGACACTGTAGTATACGAGTTAAATGATACCCTTTTACAATCCATTGCCAATAGAAATAGCGGGGAGGCATACGTAAAAAAAGGAATGGCTTATTCAAACGAATCTATAAATAACGAGCTGGATAGATTGGTAGAATTATTTAGAGCCAATGGTTATTATTATTTTACAAAAGAAAAAATATTTGCGGAAGTAGATACCTTGAATCAGCAATTAATGGAACTGAACTTAGACCCGATGGGTCAAATCAATCAAGTTAATCTTGCCAAACAAGCACAAAGCGAACACCCTAATTGGAAACTTAGCTTTCAATTACGTAAAAATAGTGCTTCCGAATTAAAGCAATATCCCATTGGACAACAAATTTTTTACACTGATTTAAAATTAGCTGATAATCCAGACAGTATCTTAACAAAACAATTACCACAACAAGAATCGTATAAAAATATTATTCAAAATTATACTACCCGAAAATTTGCCTCTTCTTTGTTTGAAGAACAGTCCATTATAAAAAAAGGTGACTTATTTAACGAAAAATTATATTACCAAACACTTAATAACTTCAGTGGTCTTGGTGCTTGGCAACAAATAGATGCAAGAACTACACTTCAAAATGATAGCGTTTATCTGCATTACTTTTTGGTCCCTTCCTTAAGACATAGCTTTAATTTTGATGTGGAAGGAAGTAAGAATAATTCGCAATTGATATCAGGTAATTTATTAGGTCTTTCTACAAGTGTTACCTATCGAGATAGAAACGTACAAAAAAAATCAATCTCTTCCATTACCAGTGCCAGAACAGGTATTGAATTAAACGTCAATAATGGCAGTCAAAATTTAACACAAACTTTATTATGGAATCTGGGGCATACTTATAGCTTCCCTAATTTAATAATTCCTTTTGTGCCCAAACAAACCACTTATCCTAATCGCACCCGAACTACCTTTTCCTTAAATGGCGCATACATTGATAGATTAAATTATTATCAACTTCAATCTTTTACCACCAATTGGGGCTACGAAATAAAGAAAAATATCAACGGAGCCGAAGACACTTGGACCTACAAGCCTATCAATGTAGAATTATATCACATTAAAAAACTTGCCAAATTAGATAGCTTATTATTGTTAAATCCTTTTTTACGCTCTTCTTTTAATGAGGGAAATGTGATAAGCCAAACATTTAACTATTTACATCAAGGACCTTCTTTGCAAAAACCCAATCAAAATAATTATTTAAGAATAGGCATCGAAGAAGCAGGTGGCTTATTAGGATTATCCACTAGTGTTCAATCTCATATTTATAGATATATTAAAGCTGAAATAGAAGTAAGAAAACTTTACAAATATAAATACACAGAATTAGCTTTGCGTTTTATGGGTGGTTGGGGCAATAACTATAGCAACGACCCTGTCTTAAAAGGTCAATTGCCTTTCTTTAAACAATTTACAGCAGGCGGCCCTTATAGTATGCGTGCTTGGGGCTTGAGGCAACTGGGATTAGGTAGTTCTCAGTTTTATGATACTAGTTTAAAAAGCCAAAGCTTTGATCGTTTTGGTGATTTACAATTAGAAACGAATGTAGAATATCGCTTTCCCTTATTTCAATGGGGCTCTTATAAAATTGGATCTGCTTTATTTACTGATATAGGAAATATCTGGAACACAAGAGAAACAGAACAAGATCCTGCCGCGGGTTTTAAATTAGATAAATTATATAAAGATATTGCCGTAGGCATAGGAACGGGCCTTAGACTTGACTTCAACTATTTTATTATACGAATAGATTACGCGCTTAAAATGAAAGACCCTACTCGTCTTCAAAATGATGGTTGGTTAGATATTGGAAATTTTAAATGGGCGGAGGTAAAACCGAATGGGATCAAAGTAAATAATTACGCACTGCAATTTGGAATTGGTCTTCCCTTTTAATGCTATTGTTTCAATAAGGAATGGATTTCCGTTTCTAAGTCCTGCCATTGCATGGCATTAGTTACATCAAACTCACCAATTTTTGTTCTACGAAGTGCACTCATATAAGCACCTACTTGTAAAGCCTCCCCAAAGTCTTTGACTAAACTTCTAATATACGTACCTGTTGAACAGACTACTTTAAAATGTACATGAGGCATCTCTATTTTAGTAATCTCAAAACTTTCTATCGTTATTTTTCTAGGATCTACTTTCACTTCAATACCTAATCTTGCAGATTCATATAATCTTTTTCCATCTTTTTTTATCGCAGAATGTTGTGGAGGCATTTGTAAAATTTCTCCCATAAAAGGGATGGTTGCATTGCGAATGGCTGTTTCAGTTACTGCTGTAGTACTTTTAAAATTTTCTGGCTCCGATTCTAAATCGTAAGTAGGTGTAGTCGCGCCTAAGACCAAAGTGCCGGTATATTCTTTGGTCATACCCATATAAGTATTTATTTGTTTGGTAAACTTCCCTGTACAAATAATAAGTAGTCCAGTAGCTAATGGATCAAGGGTTCCTGCGTGTCCCACTTTAATGATGCGTGTTAGATTACGCACTTTTTTTACAATATCAAAAGATGTCCATTGAAGTGGCTTATCTAAAAGCAATACCTTCCCTTCTAAATAAGGTAAGAGTGCATCAGGTATTGGTTTTTGTCGCATTGAATTTGAAAACTAATGACTTAGTAGGCTCTAGCAAATAGAACACGTTGTGTTGATGCATTACCTGTTAAAACACATTTTCCATTTTCCAATGGATTGTCTAAGGGTATACAACGAATAGTAGCTTTCGCTAATTCTTTAATCTTATCTTCTGTATCAGCGCTTCCATCCCAATGTGCTGAAATAAAACCACCCTTTGTATCTAGTACTTGCATAAACTCTTCCCAAGTATCAACTTTGGTAATATGCTCATCACGATATTTTTTAGCGCGTTCAAATAAATTATTTTGAATTTCTACTAATAAATTTTCAACCGTTTGCGTTAATCCTTCCATAGCAACCGCAGCTTTTTCTTTGGTATCACGGCGCGCTAATTCAACTTGCTTGTTCTCTAAATCTCTGGCGCCAATAGCTATTCTAATAGGAACACCTTTTAATTCATATTCTGCAAATTTCCATCCTGGTCTTGCATGATCAGAATTATCATACTTCACTCTAATACCTGCAGCCTTAAAGGATTTAACCATTTCCCCTACTTTCTCATCCAACACTTGTTTTTGTTCTTCTCCTTTATAAATGGGAACAATCACTACTTGAATAGGCGCAATTCTTGGAGGTAAAACCAATCCTTCATCATCACTATGTGTCATCACCAAGCCACCAATTAAACGTGTACTTACACCCCAACTAGTTGCCCAAACATATTCTTGTTTATTATTTTGATCACTAAATTTTACATCAAATGCTTTAGCAAAATTTTGACCTAAAAAATGTGAGGTGCCTGCTTGCAAAGCTTTTCCATCCTGCATCAACGCTTCAATACAATAAGTATCTTCTGCACCTGCAAAACGTTCGTTGGCTGTTTTAACGCCTTTTAAGACAGGAACTGCCATCCAATTTTCTACAAAATCGGCATAGACATTTAACATTTGCACCGTTTCTGCAACTGCTTCCACTGCTGTTGCATGCGCTGTATGTCCTTCCTGCCATAAAAATTCGGCAGTACGTAAAAATAAACGCGTGCGCATTTCCCATCTAACTACATTCGCCCATTGATTTACTAAGATGGGCAAATCGCGATAAGACTGAATCCATGTTTTATAGGTATTCCAAATAATAGCCTCACTTGTTGGACGTACAATTAACTCTTCTTCTAATTTAGCTTCTGGATCTACCATAAGCTTTCCTTTATTGTTTGGATCTGCAATTAATCTATAATGGGTAACAACGGCACACTCTTTTGCAAAGCCTTCTGCATTTTTTTCCTCAGCCTCAAAAAGCGATTTTGGCACAAATAATGGGAAATAGGCATTTTGGTGACCAGTATCCTTGAACATTTTGTCTAAGACATCGCGCATATTCTCCCATAAAGCATAACCATAAGGCTTAATGACCATACATCCCCTCACGGCGCTATAGTCCGCCAACTCCCCTTTAATAACGAGGTCGTTATACCATTGTGAATAATCCTGCGCCCTTGTAGTTAGTTCCTTTGCCATGGTAAAAATCTTAACAATTTTTATAGTAATAATTGATGTACGAAAAACGCTCTATATGTCATTTTTCTGTACCTTTAGACTAGCAAATGTATGCTAAATAAGGGTCAAATTAAAACCTAAAACTTACCAAAATGAACACAATAAAAACTAACACTAATTTAAGGTTAATCGCCATATGCATAGTGGCTCTTAGTTTTTTTGGCGCAAGTTGTACAAGTTTACAACAAGCTACCAGTGTGGCAACGGATGATTTATATTATACGCCCAACAATAAAGTAGTGACTTCAGAAAAATTAGTTGCCATTGATAATGCACAAAATGAAGTATCTCAAGAAGGCGAATATCAAGAGTATCAAAATTATCAAGATGATCGTTACTTAAGATTAAAAGTAGCTAATAGAAACCGCTGGTCAACCATTGACGATTATGGCTATTGGAACAATCCAAGTTTCAATATGGGATTTGGAATGGGATGGGGCGGATGGGCCGGCGCCTATGGTGGATGGGGCTATGATCCTTTCTGGGGTGGTTATGGTGGATGGGGCGGTTATGGCGGATGGGCTGGTGGATTTGGTGGATGGGGCTATGATCCTTTCTGGGGTGGTTATGGCGGATGGGGCGGATTTGGATATGGTGGATTTGGCTATGGTGGATATGGATATGGTGGATTTGGATATGGTGGATGGGCTGGTTTAGGATACGGTGGATTCGGCTACGGCGGTTTTGGTGGATTCGGTTACGGAGGCTGGAACCCTTACTTCGCAGGCTACTATCAACCATACGGTGGAATACATTATAACGGTGGTGGTGGATTTGTAAATAACGGTAGACCCTATCAACAAAACATAGGTCAAGCTACTCCAACAGTTGTTGCAGCTTATAGAAATACCCGTGGTTATAATAACACCAATAACAGTTTAAACACGACAACAGGAAATACAAGGTATACAAGTAACCCTACCTTAAATAGTAATTTTGGAAATTTAATGAAACGTGTGGTCACCAATAATAGCAATACAAATTATGCTAATAGCTATGATCGCCCTTCTCGTACTTTCTCTAACAATAATAATTACAACGGAGGCAATCAAAATCAAACAAATAGCAGCAATAATAATAAAACAATTTACCAAAGCAGTAGCAACAACAATAATAGCAATAGCAATAGCAATACTGGTGGTAGAAGTGGTGGCTTTAATAGCACAGGTACCTCTTCAAGCAGCCCACGTGCAGCAAGAATACCATAAGAGCACCTTAGCAAGTATTATTTTTTAGTAGTAAGTTTTTAAAACACAGTATCGATTATGAAGAAATTATTTTTTTTAATATTAATGGGATCAAGTTTAACCATGTTTGCACAAGAGCCCGAAGATGGCCTTCGCCTTTCATGGTTTACGCCTAGCGGTACAGCAAGGAGCAATGCATTGGGCGGCGCCATGGGGTCTTTAGGAGGCGACTTATCTTCCAATCATATCAATCCAGCAGGTTTAGGATTTTATAAATCCAGTGAGCTATTATTGACACCAAAATTTTTAGTGCAGTCAAATAATTTCAGCTATCGTGGTAATAGCTCTTCTACTTCGGATGCTAAATCTAATTTTGGATCTGTAGGTATCGTATTTGCAGATGGTCAAAAAAGAAACAATTGGACAAGCACCGCTTTCTCCATTAGTTTTAATCAGATAGCTAATTTCAATAACCATTATAGTTTTAGTGGTAAAAATAATTTTAGCAGTTACTCTGAAAAATATTTAGAAGAACTTGTTAAAGACCAAGCAGACACCAATTCTGCATTAGGTAATTATATTTTTGGAAGCTCTCTTGCTTTTAGAACCTATTTAGTAGATACAACAGCCGATGCAAAAGGTGGTGTTACAGGATACCAAAGCTTAGTGCCTCTTTCTACCGGCGTAAATCAATCATATGATGCCTACACAACTGGAAGCTATGACGAATTGGCTTTTGGTTGGGGTGGTAATATGGAAGATAAGTTATACCTAGGGGCAAGTTTTATTATGCCCATGATTAACTATACAAAGAGTCTTACTTATTCAGAAGCCGATGCAACTTCAAATCCAGATAATTCATTTGGCGCTTTTATTATTGATGAACATTTTTCATCAAGAGGTTGGGGATTAGGTGCAAAATTGGGTATCATTTATAAACCTGAATCTTTCTTAAGAGTTGGATTAACCATACATACTCCTCAAATTATTTCTTTCAGAGATCAAATGAGCGCAAGTATGACCACAAATACCGAAAAATACGCAGGTATACAATCGGCTAGTTCTAGCGAACTAAATAATGGTTATCCAGGAACAAGAGAATACACTGTTTCCACCCCATTGAAAACAACTTTGAGCACAAGTTACTTTTTTGCTTCTCCAAGCAAACCCACACAGCCATTAGGTTTTATTACAGCAGATCTTGAATTTGTAAATTATGCGGCTACTCGTTTTTATTCTAATAGTTACGATAAAGAATCTACCGATTATTATAATTTAGTAAATGACGCTATTAAATTTTCTTATAAAAACAATGTCAACTTTAAACTAGGCTCTGAAATTAAAATAACTAGTAATTGGATGATAAGAGGTGGCGCAGCTTATTATGGCTCTCCTTATAAAGACGAAACATTAAAGGCATCACGTGTAGTTTTAAGTGGTGGTATTGGTTACAGAACGAATAGAAACTTTATTGACTTTACAATAGTTAGCTCCACTACTAAAGATGCTATTTTCCCTTATCGTTTAAATGATAAGCCTAATACTTATGCTAATTTTACAGGCAACCAAACCTTATTTAATATTGGATACGGTATTAGATTTTAATTAAACTAATTTAAAAGCTACCTCATTGGTTCGAAATAAATGGGTACACTTTAATAAATAATAAAAAAAGACCCCCTGAATTTCGGGGGGTCTTTTTTTATGAGTATCCTTATTAATACAATGATTTAATAAGCGTCTTATTTTAGATCACTTGTCTTCAGACCTTGGTTTACTTTTATGTCTGTATATTTTACATTAATTTTTACTTGACCCATATCAATGATCATCTCAGAAGGAACTTGTATACCATTTACTGTTTGGTAACCACTAAAAAACTGTTGTTGTGTAACAGTACCTCTACCAGGCACTTCTTCTGATTTAGCAGTCTTCAATAATAAGTATGTTTTAGCATCATAAAAACGATGTGATACTTTTTTAGAAGGCGTTGTTACCTCTACATCTATCGCATCCTTGCCATCAACTTTCTCACCTCCTACAATTTTTAAGCCATACCCCTTTGCTAAATATATTTGCTCTGGAGCAACTGTAGCAGATTCGTCTAACCCTTCTTTAAGATCGTCCGTAATAGGTGCTTCCTGTCCTTGTTGAGTGACAGAATATTTACCATCGATAACTGCTTGTCTCATGATAGCCATACCACCCATTGACATAGTGGTAACCGAATTACCTGGCATGACCATTGTTTGTTTCATTTCTAAAGATTGTCCCATGACACTTGCTGTTCCTTTTAATTGAACATCTTTTAAAGTAGACAATGTTTCTTTTGATCCTATTGCATCAATAACTTTTCCCATTAAAGCGGTTGGTGTTAAACTAGCATCTGCTTTTACTTCTGTTGGTGCAGCTATTTCATTACCCTCAATATCAAAATATTTTAAAGGGCCGTATTTTTCTAACCCTTTAGTAATTTGTTTTGCATTACCTACTACTACAATATGCATTTTAGCAGGGTTCAATAAAGCGGTAGCAGCTTCTTGCACTTTTTGCGCATCCACACTAGCCAAATTGGTTAAATATTTTTGGTAATAATCTTCAGGCAAATTATTCACTGCTATAGACAAAGCGAAATTAGCAATAGTAGCTGGGTTTTCTAAAGAACGGGCAAATCCTCCCGCTAAATAATTCTTCATACGATTTAATTCTGTATCACCCACTTTAGCATCTCTAATGATATTTATTTCACGCAATATTTCTTGAATAGAACTATCTGTTTTTTCATTTCTAACAGAAGCTTCTGCGCTAAAAATACCCACTTGTTTATTGGGTGTGATAGAAGAATAAGCACCATAAGTGAAGCCATGTTTTTCGCGCAAGTTGGCAAATAGTCTACCTGAGAAGCCCCCTCCTAAAATATTATTCATCACATTAGAAGGAATATCATTGGAAGATCCTTTTGTTAAATTAACTGTCGAAGCCACTGCCACCACACTTTGAACAGAAGCTGGCCTGTCTACAATAGCAACATAAGTTGTATTAGGAACTGCAGGCTTCTCATATACTTGCTTTGTATATACACCCTTTGCCCAAGTACCAAAATTCTTTTCAGCTAATGCTTTTGCATTGGCAGGATCAATATCCCCTACAAAAACTAAATAGGCATTATTTGGAATCCAATAAGTTTTGATAAAGCTTTTTACATCTTCTACTTTTACAGCATTGGCTGTTTTAACAGTAATTATTTCTCCAAATGCATGATTGGCACCATACACTAATTTCTTCATTACATTATTTGAAATAGCATCTGGTTCGTCTTTATTTGATTCAATTCCAGAGATAGTTTGCTTTCTTACTTTCTCTAATTCATCTCCTGATAAAGCAGGATGTAAAATTACTTCCGACAATAACTCCATTAATTTAGGAAAATTATTTTTGAGCGAACTCACCGAAGCATATTGACTGGAAGTATTTAAACTACCTCCTAAATATTCAACAGCTTCATCTAATTCGGCCTTTGTCTTAGACGTTGTTCCTCTTTTAAGCAATTGGCCTGACATATCTGCTAGTCCTGCTTTTTCGCCTTCTTTAAAACCGTCTACATCTAAAGCCAAAGTAGCGGTAACTCTTGGAAGCTTCGTATTTTTAACTACAAAAACTTGCAAGCCATTGGCTAAAGTAAATTTAACAGGGCTAGCCACTTGAATTAAAGGTGCCTTTCCTGGAGCAGGCGCCTTGGTTCTATCCACTTGCTGCGCCATTGATAAAAATGGCAAGCATAATAAAGTAAAGTATATATATTTTTTCATAAAATTATTTTTTGACTTATTCAATAGTCTTATTTAGTAGTTTTTTCTTTAGGTAAATAATGAAGTACTACTCTATTCTCTTTATTTAAATATTTTTTAGCAACTTTCAGTACATCTTCTCTTGTTACTTTATTATATTTTTCTAATTCCGTATTAATTAAATTAGCATCCCCAAAATAAACCTCATTATTGGCTAAACTTTCTGCAATGCCGGCCATGGTTGCCTTGCTATTTACTAAATCGGTAGTAATTTGGTTTTTTACTTTTTGAAACTCACGCTCACCTACTAAACTATTTTTTAAATCATTCACAACGCTATCCATACTTTCTTCTAAAGCTTCTACTTTCACTCCCATATTTGCAATTGTCAATGCTATAAATAAACCTTCATCTTCATTAAAGAAAGGAACCGATTGAGCTGCTACCGCTAATTGCTTGGCATCCACCAAGGTTTTATTCATTCTAGAAGAAGCTCCTCCCGATAAAATGGTAGATAAAACATTAAATGCATAATACTCTTCTCCTCCTTGCTTTGGTGCACGATAGGCATGAAATATGGCAGGTAACTGAATATTATCATAAACATTATCACGTACTTCCCCACCTAAAGGCGGTTCTTTAATACTAGGGCGATTGATAGGCAAACTGCCTTTTGCGATTGGCCCAAAATAGGCTTCTATTTTTTTCTTCAATGCCACTTTATCAATATCACCTGCAATGGATAATACACAATTGTTAGGCACATAGTATGTTTTATAAAACTGAATGAACTCCTCTAATTTTGCAGCATTTAAATGGTCCATACTACCAATAGGTGACCATTTATAAGGATGCACTTTAAAGGCTCGCTTGAGCATTTCATTTAAGAAAGATCCATAAGGTCGATTATCCATTCTTTGACGCTTTTCTTCTTTAACGACCTCGCGTTGTGTATTCACTCCAATTTGTTCAATTTTAGCATGCATCATTCGCTCACTTTCAAGCCAAAGTCCTAGATCAACTTGATTAGAAGGTAATAATTCATAATAAAAGGTACGGTCCTGAGAAGTATTGGCGTTTAAAGCACCTCCAGCATTGGTTATATACTTGTCAAACTCCCCTCTTTTAATATTATCTGAACCTTCAAATAATAAATGTTCGAAAAAATGGGCAAACCCAGTTCTTGCTGTGTCTTCGTTTTTGGATCCTACATGATACAACGCAGTCACTGCCACTACAGGCGCAGAATGATCTTCGTGTAAAATAATTTTTAACCCGTTGGGAAGCGTGTATTTTTCAAACTGAATGGTCTGACTATTCGCAGGTACCAAACTCAACGAAAAAAGACTAGCTAAAAGGGTAGCTCCTAATTTTTGCATACTTTAAATTTTAAATAAAATGTAATGAATATCCCATTAAATGAAAGGATATATTATAGAATAAAAATAACTATAATTTAGATTGGTTTTATGACTAATATGTTAAATTCCAAAAATCATAAAGAATTATACTACTATATGTTTTGGCTCAATACTGCCCGCGTCAAACCAATCAATTCCAGCATCCCGCTTAAACCAAGTCATCTGCCTTTTAGCATAATGCCTGGTATTTTGCTGAATTGCTTCTATGACCTTTTCTTTACTAATTTGCTTATCAAAATAGCCCTTCCATTCGCTATAACCAACCGTTTGTAAAGCATTTAAGTGCGAAACAGCTTCCAAGCCCTTGACCTCATTTTCCAGCCCAGCTTCGACCATTTTCAAGACCCTTTCATTAATCCTTTCGTACAATTGCTCCCGTGGAAGTTCTAGTCCAATTTTTACAATTTTAAAAGGTCTTGTTATTGCTTTTTTATTTTGGAAACTTACTATGGAAGCACCTGTTCCATTAAATACTTCTAAAGCGCGCATTAATCTTTGTGGATTTTTTTGCTCTCCTTTTGCCCAGTATAAAGGGTCTTTTACTGACAGTTCTTTTTGCAACCACCTCAGCCCTAATTTTTCATATTGTTGAATAATTTGTTCCCGTATCAAAGGATCAATGGCAGGTATTACATCTAATCCTTCACAAAATGCTTTGATATATAAACCAGTACCTCCCACCATTACAACTGCGTCTTTGGATTGAAATAAAGAATTCACTTTTTCCATCGCCCAATTTTCAAAAAAAGAGGCATTGATTTCCTCCTTGATGGAATGACTTGCTATAAAATGGTGTGGTACCGCTTGCAGTTCTGCTGCAGAAGGTCTAGCTACTCCAATATTTAATTCTTGATAACATTGGCGCGCATCCGCCGAAATAATTTCTGCTTTTAATGCTTTTGCAAGATCAATGGCAAAACTTGTTTTTCCTACCGCAGTAGGACCTACTATTATGTAAACGGTTTTAGACAAAATACTTTAAAGATTAATTAGTAAAGCTTCAATAGATTTTTTTTCAAAATGTACTAGAAAGCTTCTCCTTCGAAAAATTCAGAACCAGACTCATTGTCCTGCTTGTTATCTTCTTCATCCTCCTCCTGATCATCGTCTTCCGCATCCGTTTCTTTCTCTTCCCCCTCTTCGCCAAATCCTTCAGCCCCTTCATTTAAATCATATTTCTCTTCAATATCTGCAAATTTTTCACCTAATAATCCTTTGGTACCATATTGCATGGGACCCACTCCTTCTATTCTTGACACCAAAGGATATTCCAAATTCATATCGGCATCTGCATTTTTTATTACTTGAATCAATTCAATTAAAAATGACCATGACTTTACAAAATCATATTCATAAATAAAATGCTGATTGGTATCAATAATTTCAGTACTAATAGCTGTCTGTGCCATTAATAATGGTGGCACTTTATACTCTTTAGCATACACTTCTTTGCTAATTTCTCTACCTCTTTGCCAAGTATCATTACTTCTATAAAAAGTGGCATCGTGCTTTTGATCAAACTCAAATGCTCTTAGAATAATATAATGAAGGTCCTCAAAATTTTGTGTATGTTTTACCAAAACATCTCTATAGATAACGTCATCCTCTTCCCAATAAACTCTAAATTTTAATACTGCCATTTTGGTATTTTGAAACGCTAAATTACTATTTTATTATAGGAAATAAGCCTAGTTTTTCTGCTTCTTTTAACATAAAGCTATAAGCTGCATCATATTCATTAGGAATTACCCCATCTAATATGGCTTCTCTAATAGCATCCTTTATAATACCCACTTGCTTAGAGGGTGTAATGGCAAATAATTCCATAATAATTTCTCCTGTAATAGGTGGTTGCCAGTTTCTAATATTATCCTTTTCTTCTACTTCAATTAGTCTTTCTTTTACAAAATCAAAACCTTGTAAATAACGTTTCACTTTTACTTTATTCTTACTCGTTATATCGGCTGCACATAATAACATCAAACTTTCTATATCATCACCTGCATCAAACAATAATCTTCGTATAGCGCTGTCTGTAACATTTTCTTTGGTTAATGAAATTGGACGCAAATGCAAAGCCACTAACTTTTGGACCATTTTCATTTTCTCATTTAAAGGCAATTTCAATTGCGTAAAAATTTTAGGCACCATTCTTGCACCCACTACCTCATGTCCGTGGAAAGTCCAACCAAATCCTGTTTCAAACTTTTTGGTTTTGGGTTTGGCAATATCATGAAGTAATGCGGCCCAACGTAACCAAATATCATCAGAGGTTGCCGCCACATTGTCTAGCACTTGTAATGTGTGAGAAAAATTATCTTTATGTCCAATACCATCTAAGGTTTCAGCCCCTTCTAATTGCAATAAAACGGGAAAAATAAATTGTAATAAGCCTGCTTCTTTTAATAAGTACCAACCCTTAGAAGGCACTGGCGTTTGCATTATTTTTTGCAATTCATCGGTTATACGTTCTTGAGAAACAATAGAGATCCTATCCGCCATTTGTTGAATGGCCGAAAATGTTTCAGGTGTAATGTCGAAATTTAATTGAGTAGCAAAACGTATGGCACGCATCATACGAAGCGGATCATCATCGAAAGTTTTTTCAGGCGAAAGCGGTGTTCTTAAAATTTTACGCGTGATATCTTCTAAGCCACCAAATGGGTCAATTATTTCCCCAAAATTATTTTCAATCAATGAAATTGCTAATGCATTAATAGTAAAATCCCTTCTATTTTGATCATCTTCAATAGTGCCGGGGCTCACAGAAGGCTTGCGACTATCTCTTGCATAACTTTCCTTTCTTGCCCCTACAAATTCAATTTCAATCGTATCTAATTTAACTTGTGCTGTCCCAAAAGTTTTAAACAAAGAAACAGCAGGTTTAGGGGTGAATTGGGCTGCAAAAGCGGTTGCCAAAGCAAGTCCATCTCCCATGCAAACAATATCAATATCCTTGGTAGGTCGATCTAATATTTTATCACGCACAAACCCGCCCACTGCAAAGGCAGGCGTATTCAACAGTGCAGCTTGTTGAGCTACTATATTGAAGATAGATTGTTCTTCTGTGGTAAATTGAATTTGCATGGCTACAAAAGTACTAATGTTGTGTCACTTGTAGCAATGGCGCTATTAATTGTGCATTTTGTATAGAATGGGCGCAATTAAAATGGCCTAGAGGACAGTCCTTTTTTCCATGGAGGCCACAAGGTCGGCATGTGAGTGTTTGTGAAGTTTCTACTACAAAAGAACTACTTGACAAAGGTCCAAAGCCAAAAGCGGGAATGGTTGAACAATAAATAGCCACTACTGGCGCATCAACTGCAGAACAAAAATGCAATGGCGCCGAATCGTTCACATAATTAAGTACCGCTTTTTGTTGCAAGGCAGCCGAGGCTAAAAAATTAAGTTGGCCAGCTATATTCATTAAATTTTTAGCAACAACCCCTGCACTCTTAGCAGCAGCTACATGTTGTTTAATAATTTCTTCCCCTATAAGTTTATCACCACTACCCCCTACTATATAAATGGGGCCCTTAAAAGGTAATTCATTGATAAAACTTACCCATGCACTCACTGGAAATTGTTTGGTAAACCATACAGAGGCGGGTGCTATAGTGATATATTTTTCATCCTGCAATGATTTTACTTTTTCAAAATCTATGGGGGCAGGATAAAGTTTTGGTTTACTAGCTGGCACAACACCCAAGCTTTCAAGCAAAGCATGATTTCGATTTATTTCATGCATGCTTTCGCTAGTTAATAGATGTTTTACCGTATGTGAAAATAAAAATGAAAAAGGATTTTTATCAAAACCAATAGTTATTTTTGCTTTAGCTAAGACCGTCCACAATCCAGTAGCAGCAAACCTTTGCACATTTATGAGTAAGTCGTATTTTTTGCTTCTAAGTTTTTTCAAAACTTGAAGCCAATTAAAATATTTATTGTTTTTTTTATCCCATACAATAACCTCTTCAATAAACGGATGGTTTGCAAAAAGTGTTTCATTCCCTTTTCTTACCACAATATCAATAGACGCTACCGGAAATTGTTGATGCAAAGATTCAATCAGTGCAGTTGCAAGCACTACATCACCAATAAAAGCGGTTTGTATCACAACCATTTTTTGCATAACTAAAACTATTTATGGTCGAATGATGATTAATTTTCCTTCTTCATCCCATTTCACAATAGAGGAAGGCATTTGCAGATTAGTTTCCTCTTGTCTATGCTTAACAACATATTGAACCCCTTCTTTAATGTCTAAAGAAATGTCGGCAAAACACAAAGGAGTGGGATAACCAGAAATATTAGCAGAAGTACTCACTATAGGTTTACCGAAAGCTTTTATTAAATCTTTACAAAAAGAATCTTTGGTAATTCGAATAGCGATAGATTCATCCCCCGCCACTAAATTAGTTGCGACATTTTTTGCTTTATGATAAATAACTGTAGTAGGCTTATGAATACCTTTGATGTAATCAAATATTTGTAAATTATTATCTGCTACATAATTGGTAATTTCCTTTTCCTCCCCCAATAGTATAATCATTGCTTTTGTATCCACTCTTTTTTTTAAAGCAAAAATTTTGGAAACTGCCAATTCATTGGTTGCATCACATCCAATACCCCATACCGTATCAGTAGGATACAAAATAAGTTCCCCTTTTTGAAGGGCTAGCAAACAGGCTTCTACATCTTCTTCGTAAACAAACATGTTGCAAATTAAACAATCCCAATTAAAAAATTCAATGTTCCTTATTGTGCAAAAGAAACTAGTAAGTATTATGTGCTAGTTTGTAAATTTGTACAAATCGAAATAATGGAATTAAAAAACAAAATTGAAGCAGCATTTGCCGATCGAACTTTATTAAAGGATGCAACTTATAGCAATGCGGTACATGCCGTCATCGAAGAAGTAGATAAAGGAAGGTTAAGGGTGGCAGCACCTAAAGAAGGACAATGGATTGTAAACGAATGGGTAAAACAAGCTATTTTATTATATTTTGGCATTCAACCTATGCAAACATGGGAATTAGCCCCCTTTGAATTTCATGATAAAATGTTGCTAAAATCTAATTATGCAGCATTGGGCGTGAGGGCTGTACCTCATGCAGTGGCTAGGTATGGCGCTTATTTAGCAAAAAACGTGGTACTAATGCCAAGCTATGTGAATATAGGAGCATTTGTAGATGAAGGCACGATGGTTGATACATGGGCTACCGTTGGAAGTTGCGCGCAAATTGGGAAAGGAGTTCACTTAAGCGGTGGCGTGGGAATTGGAGGTGTTTTAGAACCGCTACAAGCAAGTCCTGTAATTATAGAAGATGGCTGTTTTATAGGCAGCAGGTGTATAGTGGTGGAAGGTGTTCATGTTGAAAAAGAAGCAGTACTAGGTGCAAATGTGGTTTTAACCCAGAGCACTAAAATTATAGATGTAAGTGGAGCAACTCCAATAGAATACAAGGGCCGCGTTCCAGCTAGAAGCGTTGTTATTCCAGGCTCTTATCGTAAGTCATTCCCTGCGGGAGATTACCAAGTAAGTTGTGCGTTAATCATTGGACAAAGAAAGCCAAGTACCGATCTAAAAACAAGCTTAAACGACGCTCTTCGCGATTTTAACGTAGCCGTTTAATATCACCCATCAGCTCATCAAGTTCCTAAAAAAATTTGGGGTGGCCAGGACAAGTCCCAACCACCCCGATTATCCTTCCCCCAAAGGATAAAAATCTTTAAGAACCATATATTTAATATTTCATTAATATATAATTCTTATTAATGTAAATATGCATTAAGAGTGTATATGAATCCAAATTAATAGTAATTTAAGTGGTGAAAATATATTTATAAATAAATATGTTCAAAAACAACACTATACATATTAATAATTTACAAAATATTAATAAAATAGATGAGTAAATTTCTTATTATAATATTTGTCTTACCTTAGTAAAATGAAATTTATAAGATTAATTCTTTGTTTAATTTTTTCAATTCAACTATTTTCTTCTTTTGCACAGGAAAAAAAGGTGAATAACGTATTTCAAAAGCAAGACATTGCCCTTTTGGATATCTTATATAAAGACAGTATTAACCCCTTACATATACAATTAAATAGTAGTCTTTTTAATTTTGGGCTCAACACCAAGGAATTCAGAAATATAGCCCTCCTAAAAAGAGGAAAGGAAATTTGGATTCAACCTTTAGGGCTGGGAAAAGTCTTTAAGGTCAAAAAGGAAAACAACAACTACACTTTAGTTAGAATTGACTCTACTATACATTCTGGCGTCAACTTTGAAGCTTATTCTTTTATATTACATAATTCAATTGTCCAATTTGGAGGCACAGGATTCTGGCATTTACGTGGAATCCTTACCTACTTCAGTCCCATAACCCATGAGTGGGAATTATACCCAAGTGATAGAATTGTAAATGGATATGATGATTTTAAAAACATTATCAAATTTAAAGTTGATACAAACGCCAATAAATTATACACCACTAAATCTTTAGGTTATTTCAATATGCCCAAAGATTATACCATATCCAGTATAGACAGTTGTTATGTATTCGATTTCTACAATCATCAATGGACTACTTTAGGGCTTATTAATCCCGCACTTAAACTAAACTTACAAACAGCCACTTATTCCACTTATGATATTGATGATATCATTATCTACCAAAACTACCTTGACTACTTTTGGATAAATTTTAAAACCAATAGTTTTGGGAAAATTAATAGTACTAAAAATGAAGCCATAAAGCAGATTTGGTTAAGCTTATATACTACCAAGGAGCTTTATGATGACCTTCAGTTTAACTTAGGCAATACAGCCTATTTACTTAAAATAAGCCCCGATCATCAACTCAGCTATAAAACCTTTACTATAAGCAGTGCCGATATTGATACTAGCAATATTCAATATGTTTATAAAATAGATAACAACCTTATCCATTTTTTCTTCAATGTGCTACTTCCTTTCTTTACACCGAATGTTTTAATTATCATGCTCATTGCATTTTTTATATTTTTCTTGGTGTATAGACAAAGAAAAAAGAAAGTGCCTAAAGAAGTTACAGCAAGGTTAAATTATAATTTTTATCACTCCCTTACTATTATTGAAAAAGAACTTTTACAAGTATTGTATAAAAATCACCAAAAAGGGGAAACCATTTCCACTAAACTAATTAATAAAATTATTGGGGTGCAAAACAAGGATGTGTTAACACAAAATAAAAGCAGAAGTGACCACTTTTTAAAAATAAACCAGAAATATAAACTCTCTACACAACAGCCATTACCCTTAATTATAAAAAATAGAGATACGATTGATAAAAGACAATATAACTATGGGCTAGAACCTAGCTATCTTGTTTACTTAATAAAAATGATTGAATCAGAAAAACAAGAGTTTGAAGATTAATTTATACTACCAATAAACTACATCCTCTTCTTGCACTGCTATCTAGTCTTCCTAAAACAGTGAAGCTACCATCTTCAAAAACTTCGCCTATATCTTCTGTGGCTATAAAGGAGCAACTATATATATTTGCAAGGTCAATGATATGTAATACGCCTCTGCCCGACTCCTTAATAGTTGTTGGGTCTTCCTCCTCTGCAATCATCACTTTCATCCAAGGCGGGCATTTAAATATGCCCTCTTTTACTGCATAAGCCTGGCTTAATAATTCGGTCATTCCATATTCTGAATGAATAGTATGAACACCTAATTGTGTACTTAATAAATGATGTAATTCAGTTCTTGTAAGTTCCTCTTTTCTCCCTTTCATGCCTCCTGTTTCTATTACTATAGTAGACTTTAATTGTTGTGGAAAAGCCATAGCAAAATCAATCAATGCAAAACTCACCCCTATAAACCAAACTGGTTTTTGTTGTTTTTCTAGATCTTGTAAAACCTGATTCAATTTTTCAAAATCATCTAAATAAAAACCGCTTTGTGGATGTGCAGATTCTTTAATTAATTTATCCACCATGTAAACTAAAGAAGAATGTTTTCTTTCCAAATAAGAAGGCAATAAACCTAAAATACAATATTCATTGGGGTTGCCATAAAATAAATTAAAACATTGCAGAAAGCTTTGTTCATACAATTGTAAATCTTGTACAAAATGACTGCTTTTTACATCCTGCGTAGTTCCACTACTTTCAAATAAAGTGCTTGGCTTATTACCTATAAAAACTTCCTGCGTTTTAAAAAAAGAAATAGGTAAAAAAGGAATTGCTGTTGACTTATTTAAAGTTACCCATTGATGATAAACTGGATTGTGTTGAGACTGCCAATTAAAAACAGCTTTACTGGCCTCCAAAAAATTGGCTGGCGCAAGGTCCCATAATTGCTTACTATCTAAAGGTGGCTGTAACAAAATAAATGATTTACTACTGCAAAAGTATCAATAAAAAATCAAGAAAAAGGGTAAAGATGGTCTGTTTAAAAATAGCGTAATTAGTGTTATCTTGCAGTTGTTAATTTTAAACTCACTTTATGGCAAAATCTAGCTCAAAAAAACCTACTGTTAATTCAAAAAAAGAATTAATAAGCGCAGCTTCTTATCAATTTTTAACCAACTATATAAATAATCCTTCTCCCGTAGGATTTGAAACAAGTGGTCAAAAAATATGGCTGGAGTATCTTACAAAATATGTAGACACTACTTATACAGATGCTTATGGTACAGCTGTAGGTGTTATCAATCCCAATGCCCCGTTTAAAGTAGTTATTGAAGCACATGCCGATGAAATTAGTTGGTTTGTAAATTATATAAATGAACAAGGCTTAATTCATTTAAAAAGAAATGGCGGCGTAGACCATCAAATTGCGCCATCGATGCGTGTTTGGATTCATGGTAAAAAGGGGCCCGTTAAAGCGGTATTCGGATGGCCTGCTATTCATACTAGATTAAGCAACCCAGATCAAAAAGAACCACAACCTAAAGTTGATAACCTAACATTAGACTGTGGCGCTAGAAGTAAAAAAGAAGTAGAAGCTTTAGGTATTCATATTGGAGCAGTTGTTACTTACCAAGAAGGTATCGACGAATTAGCTAACAATTTTATTATAGGACGTGCTTTTGATAATAGAGTGGGTGGTTTTATGATTGCAGAAGTTGCTCGCTTATTAAAAGAAAATAAAAAGAAACTTCCTTTTGGATTATACATTGTAAATGCAGTACAAGAAGAAATTGGACTTCGTGGCGCTGAAATGATTGCTCGTCGCATTAAACCGAATATTGCTATCATTACCGATGTAACGCATGATACGCATACACCTATGATTAACAAAGCTATCGAAGGTGATATACAATGCGGCAAAGGCCCATCACTCGCCTACGCTCCTGCTATCCATAATAAATTATTAGCTATTGTTGAAGCTACCGCTAAAGCAAAAAAAATACCCGTACAGTTTAGAACATTAAGTCGTAGCACGGGCACTGATACTGATAGCTTTGCTTATGCAAATGACGGTTGTCCTTCAGTATTAATATCAATGCCTTTAAGATACATGCATACCACCGTTGAAATGATACATAAAAAAGATATCGTAGATACTATCAACTTAATGTATGAAACACTATTGGTATTGACGCCTAAAACTAATTTAAGCTATTTATAATGTCAACTACCCACTTTAAAATTGCTATCATTGATATGTATGATGGGAATGCCAATGTGGGTATGGAGTGTATTCATTTAATTTTAGCCAATTGGACTTCGCAAAAAAATGTAACAATCCAACATCAAGTTTTTAAACTAAGAGACCATTGTGAAATTCCCGATCATCAATTTGATGCTTATATCTCGACTGGAGGTCCAGGTTCACCAATAGATTCAGCAGGTGAAAAATGGGACACCCTCTTTACCGAATGGCTTGATCAAATGTTGGCATTACAAAAACCCGTATTTTTAATTTGTCATAGTTTTCAAATAGCCTGTAGACATTTAAACTTAGGAAAAATAAGTTTACGCAAATCAAGACAAGTGGGCATCTTGCCCATACATCCTATTGAATCCAATCATTTGTTTGAGGGCTTAGCAGATCCATTTTATGCACTAGAAAGCAGGCTGTATCAAATTACAGAACCCAATGACGAACAAATTAGTCGCTTAGGCGCCCGTATTACAGCATTGGAAAAGATTAGACCCCAGGTACCCCTAGAGCGTGCAATTATGGGTATACAATTTAATGAACACATGGCAGGCGTGCAATTTCATCCAGAAGGCGAATATCAAATTTTACTAGATTATTTTAAAGATGATAAAATAAAAAACGCCATTATGGAAGAATTCGGTATAGAAAAATGGGATCGGATGATTGAACACCTAAATGATCCCACAAAAATAAAATCCACATTTAATGCGATTCTTCCCAACTTTTTAGACAAAGCCTTAGAAGCTAAATCATAAAATATACAAAATGATTGCTTCCCATAGAAAAAATTTTAATGATTCATTTACAGAAGCTAAACACCTAGCCTATTTAACTGCACTAAACAGCCACTATCCAGGTGCGCTGGATTTTAGTGTAGCCGAAACACCCATTTTTATAGATAAAATTTTTATAGATAAAGTATTAGCTACTGGAAATTACATTACTGAACAAATACAAAGTCCTTCCTTTAAAACAATCACAGAAGCTTCTTTGCAAAACCAACCCAATACACCCAATGAACCCGCTTTGCCTAATTGCATTGTAATGGATTTTGCCCTAGCCATCAACGATAATAAAGAAATAGTACCAGCATTAATTGAATTACAAGGGTTCCCTTCCTTATTTGCTTTTGAAGTATTACAAGATGAGTGTATTCGTAATACATATTCTATACCCGCTGGGTTTAGCCCCTTTTTAAATGGGTATTCTAAAGAAAAATATTTGAAGCATTTAGAACAGGTCATAAAAGGCGATCCTTACTCGCATGAAAATAAACACACTGTATTACTTGAAATATTACCACACCAACAAAAAACAAGAATCGATTTTTATTGCACTGAAGACTATTTAAATGTTCCAATAGTATGTATTACTGAAATATTTAAAGAAGGAACAACACTTTATTACAATAGAAACGAAAAGAAAATAAAAATTGATCGTATTTACAATAGAGTTGTGTTGGACGAGTTAAAAAATCAGACAAAATCAATACAAGAACAAGGTGCTATATTACAAAGTGAATTAAATGTTGAATGGGTCACGCACCCTAACCATTTTTTTAGAATTAGTAAATTCTTATTGCCATTTTTGACGCACCCTTTTATACCCAAAACTCAATTTGTTCATGAGTTGCCTTCTATCCCTACAGATTTAGAAAACTACATCTTAAAGCCGCTTTTTTCCTTCGCAGGCCAGGGTGTTGTTATAGATATTCAGCCCGGTGACATGGAAAAGCTAAAAGATACTACAGGTTGGATTTTACAAGAAAAAGTAACCTATGCCAATTGTATTGAAACACCTACTGGCCCTGCCAAAGCGGAGTTAAGGGTATTTTATTTTTGGGATGCACCTACACAGCAATATATAGCTACTATGAACCTTGCTCGCTTGAGTAAGGGTAAAATGATTGGTGTTAACTATAATAAAACTGCCACCTGGGTAGGTGGCAGTTTAGCATATTTTGAAACCAATTAAATTAATATTTGAATGGTATATTAATGCCTTTGAAATATCTTATTTTTACCCATCAAAATGCTATCAATGCTTAATAATAAAACGAGATTTTCAAGAATAAGAACTATTTTATTCATTTTAGGATTTACAGTAACAGGCCTTTTAGTAAAAGCACAGGATGCTGGCGAAATTCAAGTTTATGGCTCAGCAACCACACCAAAGTATACAACTATCATTGAACTTCATTCAAATTATACTTTTACTGGTCCAAAAAAAAATCAAAACTATCACCCTTTTCTACAAACCATAGAAATAACAACAGGTGTATCTGAAAATTTCGAATTTGGGTTCTACATTTTCACATATAATAATAATGGCAAAACTCAATATACTGGAACTAATATTAGACCCAGAATTAAAGCACCTGATGCATGGAACTGGCCCATTGGCGTAAGTCTTTCTTCAGAAATAGGATTCGCCATTGATCCACTAAGTAATGGGAAAGAATGGGGGGCGGAAATTAGACCCATCTTTGATAAAACAGTAGGTGATCATTATTTATCATTTAATCCTAATTTGGGTGTATCGTTTACAAATAAAGAAACACTTTTTGAACCCAATTTTAAATACGCTTATTCAAGTTCAAAAAAAGTAAATATAGGTTTTGAATATTTTGGAAATACTGGAAAACTTTTAAGCCCCTATAAATTACCTAATCAAGAACATCAACTATACGCAGTAGTAGATCTTTTTTTACACCCACTTTATGAATTTAATTTGGGGATTGGCAAAGGGCTTACTGAAATTTCTAATGGCCTAAATGTTAAATGTTATATAGGCCGAAGAATTAACTGGAAGCATAAATAAGTATTCTTTTATTTTTTTCGCTTGGGAAGTGCATTAAAAAATAGATAATCCCAGCTAATGGCAGCGGAATTATAGGTGGGTCTATTGGTTTGATTTACCAAAGGCAGTCTATAGCTTAGATTTAACTTGGATTGGCTATTGAAGATGAATTGAAGAGCAGGGGCCATATCTAGATATTCCGCCTTTCCCGAAAACAACCTTTGTCCAATGAATTCAAGGTAAAGGTTCACATTCGTTTGGCCATAAGAGGTATACGTTTTGGGATATAATAATAAACCGTTTGAAAAAATGTATTGCATTCCTGCTGCCCCATTTTCTGCCAGTGACTCTTTTTTAATAATGGGGCCAACACTTAAGGAACCAGCCCACTTATGTTTTAATTTTGTAATAATGATACCTGAATGAATAACAGATTCTTGTCCGTCTAATAAAATGGCATTAGTATAAATGGCTGTTTTTGAAGAGTTAATTGATTTAAAAAACATGGCCATTCTTAAGTGTTCGTACATCGCATCCTTACTAAACATGCGGTACTGTGTATAAAAATCCCAGGATGTAAAATTAGTACCAAAATGCACCATCCACTTTTTAGTAAGGCTCAATTGTAATTGGCTATTGAAATTATGGACTGTTTCCTCTCCACTCATATTGGAGTATGCTTGTTTAATAATAATAGATCTTGCAGGCATAGTGCTTGCAGGCTCACTAGAAACATATAATTCTTGCGCTTTTAGATTTGTCGAAATAAGACAAAAAACTAAAATGAAAAGATAAACTACGTTCTGCTTTTTAAGGAGAGTCATACTTGCTAAATAAAAATGTGGAAATTACTGACCGGTGATGGCAATTAAAAATTTAAATAATACACCCCTGCTGTAGGTTGTATTTCCTTATTTACAATGCTTACCTTTTGTGGATTGGAAATATTTTTTGTTCCAGTAAGTTTCCATTTAAATTGATACCCATTTAAAGTAACCAACTCCTCATTGACCGCCTTTGTATTGGGAAAACTTGCTGTTAATTGCATGGTTTCAATAGCAAAACCCGCATCATATACCGCTTCTCTAATTTGTTCTATTTTCACATTCTCTGGCGACTTAAAATTTACCTTATAACTAGACTTTTCAATATCTACTTTCACTTCTGAAACAAAATCCAATTGCGACAGCGCCTTAAATATAGCCTTTGAACACATTGAACAAGTAAGACCACTGGCTACTAATTCAACCGACTGCACTTGTGCAGTAGCAGTAGCACTGTAAAAGAAAAATATTAGTATACATAAATATCTCATTTGAAATAAATTATAAGATTATGAATACTAGCAATCAATGACAAGTAGTATTCATTAAATAAGATTAAAATTGATGGGTAAATAAAATCATCACCAATTACGCTAAATAGATTTTCTCTATGAATAAAATAATCGATGATGATTTAATTGCTTCTATACATTTTATTTGCAACAAGCGCCATCTTTACAACATTTTGCGTCTTTTTTGCAACATGCCATTTCTTTACCATCTTTTGACATTCCTTTTTTGCATTCAACACCTTCTGTGCAACAGCTTGCACCAGGCTTGCAACAACTTGCATTTTCTGCTAGTGCAGTTTTGCTTGTTCTATCATATTGGCAGCACTCATCTAATTTGCCATACGCATCAGCACTCGCCACCTTATGCTCTGTATCATAACCTGCTGCAGCAACCGCCTCTTCAATTTTATCAGTTGAAGTTTTAGTGGCGTCAAAAGTTACTTTTAAAACCTTAGCGGCTTTATCCCAGTCTGCACTAGCAGCACCTGCTTGCTTAGCTGCTTTTTCAATATGGCCTTTACACATACCGCAGTTTCCAGCTACTTTAATTTGTTTAACAGCTTGCGCTTGTAAAGCAAAAGTTGAAATCAAAAGAAAACCAGCTAATAATATAAAATTTTTCATAATCTGTTTTTTAAATAAAATAATTTGTAATAAATAATCTGCATTATAAGCATCTATATATAGACGCAATAAAAACAACATCCCCTGTTAATTAGATCAGATTAAATAAACGCAGATGAATTCGTAAATGGGTGGGCCAATATCTAATAAAGCCTTTTTAGCAATAAAAGATTTACTTGTATGTGCAACAGCAACTATATTTTGAATGGTATAAGTTGCTTTATCAATATTGTAATTTAATTTCTTAACAATACTATTTGTGCTTGCTTGGAACTGATGGTTGTCTTGTGACTTTAAATAAATAGTTTTTTCAGAGCAGCATAAATCTTTTTTGGAAGGTTTTCCGCACTTGCATGTTCTAACTTTTCCAGCACAAGAATGGGTAGTTACCGTTGCGCCAATACTAGCAACTGTGTATAATAAAACCAAACATATTGTAACTATCCTTTTCATTACCCCAAAGGTACATTCTTATTTAACTTAAAGCCAAAATACTTGTTAAAAAAAGGCGATTTTGCATCCATTGTAAAATGATTCCTATCATTTTAATTGATGAAATTCCACCAAATTCCCACCCTAAACCAAGTGCCCGTTCCAGGGTAATTTTTAGCGGTGAAATTGTAAGTATTTCCTAATGAACTACTTGTAGGAAGTAAAGTATTCAAGTTTTCTAACCTAATATATCCCTTAAAGCGTTTAATCATAAAATGCAGAAAGGCATTAGCAGTAGGCCTATTATGAAGCATATAACTATTTTGTACAAAAAACTGACCCGTTAAGGGCATATAGTCATCTACTTTGAAATCGGTATGATAAATCATTTCCAACCCTGTAGAAAGGTTTAAATTTTTATAAAAATTCCCTTCAAATGCAAGTCTTTGTCTAGATAATAATAAGGGGATATGAATGGGAGCAGCTTGATCAACAACCTGCAAAGTTGTTTCATTATACCAGTTCCAATGAGCACTAATTTTAATTTTATTTGCAAGCAAGGCGCTTATATAACTAATCGGATTAGCATAAACAGCCGCTTGATACCCTGATGAAAAATAGTGATAATTATTTATTAATTGATAATTGAAAGAAGCTCTAAAACCAGTAGACGTATTTCCTAGTTCCCCCATCATATCAACTGTATTTTCTTTTTGAATCCCTTTTAAAGAAACAATTGGGAACTGTGTAATTCCTAAATAATTAGTAGAAGGGGTGCGATTGCTATTTTGAAAGGAGAGCTTCAAATAAGTACCCTTTGCGCTTACTATTCTTGATAAATAAAACTGTGCATCATAATCACCTGCATGGTATCCATTTAAAAATAATTTACCCGAAGCCAATAAGTCCCATAACTGATTCCTGGTTTTGTTTTTATACACACCAAACCCGTATAAATCATATTCAGCCCATTTTTGTGCGCCAAGTAAAGTAGTAGATAAATAAGTATACCCCACGCCTGTTTGTAAAAATTGATTGGAGTTATTTTTTTGAGGATAACTAATTAAACTAAAGTCATTCGTTACTAGATTCCAATTATCTGCAAACCTAACAGCCGAATTAGGTAAACTAGTATAATTGAAATATTTTAAATAATTAATATCGTTCGGAGTCTTATCCTCAAAGACAAACTGGCTTGATTCTAATTTAATTTCATGCTGTAATCTAAGTCTTGGATAAAATAAGTGAATTACTACCGTGTCCTTCACAATGGAATCTTTTTGACCAAAATCATAGGTTTGACGCCATAGGTAAGTATTATTCTTATACGTACTTCCAGTAGCAATAGTCGTATTAAATGGATTGCGAAAAGAAGCACCACTCACACCCAATCTTGTTTCTAATTCATAGGGGTTATTTAAGGACAAGCTATCTAATAGTGCCGCTTTTACAAGCCCTCCATTCTCAGAAGAGGCTTCTTTATTGGTTAACATCACCCAGTAAGACTCGTATCTTTTTCTTTTAGATTGAAAATGCGCAGTAATCCGCATATTATTCAAGTTTGCATTTTGGTTTTTTACATTCCCTGGAGAATTACTAAATCGATATTCAAAAGAAAAATTTAATTGTTGCGTTTTATTCTGGGTATGTTTTACTTCAATTAATTGCTCCCCTTTCCCGCCCAGCAAATAACCAAATTCTGTATAGGGTCTCGTGGTTTGGTAAAAAGGAGTAGACGCTAAAGTATAATCATACGCGTCATACGCATGAAAGCCTGCATCAAACCCTCCTTTTTTGGGAGTTGAAAATAAATAAGAATTAGCAGCAGTTCCTAAGTTGCCTAAATTATAGGTCGTATAAGGCAAAGGATAATGTACAAAAAAATCGTTGATGCTAGAATCTAGCTTTCTAATTTCATTGTTGTTATATAACTTATAGAATAATGTAATTGAATCGGCATTTTGATCTCTCTTTTGTAATGAGTCAGTACTTGTTCCTGCACCATTGGATCTCCCAGGAGGACGTAAAGCATTCCCAAAATTTTGTGCACTTGTTTCTACATGAAGCAAGGTAAAAGCTAGTAAACAAAATAAAATGCGCTTATACAGGAACATGCAATTTATTATTTTATGCAATTTCTTTTAGCAATGCGCTAAATAGAATAGTAAGTTTAGGCTCTGCTGCATTCGCGGCAGCTAATACTTCCTCATGCGTAATGGTATTGTGATCCTCTCTTATACCCAAGTCTGTCACCACACTCATGGCAAAAACTTTCATTCCACAATGCACTGCAGCAATGGTTTCTTGTACCGTGCTCATGCCTACTACATCACCCCCTACAATTTTAATTAATTTATATTCTGCTCTTGTTTCAAAAGTAGGACCCGTAACACCTACATATACTCCTTCATGCACTTTGATATTATTAGTAGCAGCAATTTGTTTAGCCTTCTCTATAAATGAAATAGCATAAGGCTCACTCATATCTGGAAAACGCGTTCCTAAAGCAGTTTCATTTTTACCCAACAAAGGATTGATAGTAAATAAACTAATGTGGTCATTTATAATCATTAAGTCTCCAACTTGAAAATTAGGATTGACACCACCAGCGGCATTGGATAATAATAAATTTTTAACACCTAATAAATGTAAAACTCTTATAGGAAAAACAACTTGCTCAGGCGTATATCCTTCATAAAAATGAAAGCGCCCCTCCATCACCCAAACCTTAACGCCATTTAAGCTGCCTAAAATTAATCTACCCTTATGTCCTTCTACAGTACTAACGGGAAAATTTGGAATTTCACTATAAGAAATAGCTAAGTCAATTTGAATTTGTTCAGACAAGTTTCCTAACCCACTCCCCAAGATAATAGCCGTTGTGGCAGAACCTTTTGCTTTGGATTGAATAAACTTTGCTGTTTGCTCTAATGAGGTCATTAAGGGCGTCGTCATAATACCTTTATTTTAAGCCACAAATATAACGACAGGAAGGGATTATAAGGCAAGATTCTAAGCCTTTGGTGTACTAGTATCATGTTTTAACACCCAATAGGCAATAATCGCACTTAAAAGCATAAAAAAGGCCCCTAATAAAAACGCAGCCCCAGGAAAATAAATATGTTGTGGATCGTTCTTGATAGAAAAATAAGAGGTTAAGCCAATCATCATGGGTGGCCCTACAATGGAGGTTAAACTTTGTAATCCTGTTAATGAACCTTGCAATTCTCCTTGTTGATTTTTAGGTACATGAGTAGATATTAATGCTTGCAAGGCAGGGCCTGAAATTCCTCCTAAACAATACGGAATTAAAAACATAAACATCATCCAACTTTG
>Ga0214919_10000030_pt1 | contig 207952 bp, 212 predicted proteins | sample LL1503_MetaG_FD_177994 | JGI IMG/M metagenome (GOLD analysis project Ga0214919, IMG submission 177994) | Freshwater microbial communities from Lake Lanier, Atlanta, Georgia, United States - LL-1503 | ecosystem: Environmental > Aquatic > Freshwater > Lake | place: USA: Georgia | collected... | reverse complement strand
GTGGTACATCCGGAACTAGCGGTTCTTCAGGAACTTCAGGGACTAGAGGGACTTCTGGGTCTAGCGGTTCTAGCGGAACTTCAGGAACAAGCGGAACTTCAGGAACAAGCGGAACTTCAGGAACAAGCGGTATGACAGATGGTACTAAAGGTACTTCAGGGACTTCAGGGACTTCAGGAACAAGTGGTGAGACAGATGGGACTAAAGGAACTTCAGGTTCTAGTGGAACATCAGGAACAAGTGGCTCTTCAGGAACTAGTGGTTCTTCAGGAACTAAAGGAACTTCAGGTTCTAGCGGTTCTAGCGGGACTTCAGGTTCTAGCGGAACTTCAGGTTTTAGCGGGACTTCAGGTTCTAGCGGAACATCAGGTTCATCAGGAACAAGTGGGTCGTCAGGAACAAGTGGGACTTCAGGTTCTTCAGGAACTAGTTTAGGGGTTATTGGATATTCAACCGATAATATAAACTTATCAACTTTAGTTAGTGGCCAGACATTATCATTAACTACATCAACAGGATTATCTTACACAATAGGACAACATTTAATTATTGCCAATTCTAACACAAATAAATTTCTTTGTGATGTTATATCTTACTCCGCATCAACAGGTGATTTACAAGTTACCGTAACCGTTATAAATGGTACTGGAACTTTTTTATCTTGGACAACAAATCTTGATGGAGCGTCAGGAGCAGCAGGTTCTTCAGGGTCTAGCGGAACTTCTGGTTCATCAGGGACTAAAGGAACTTCTGGAACATCAGGCGAAAGTGGAACAAGCGGTTCTTCAGGTGAAAGTGGAACAAGCGGTTCTTCAGGTGAAAGTGGTTCGTCAGGAGAAAGTGGTTCGTCAGGAGAAAGTGGTACAAGTGGAACATCAGGTGAAAGTGGGACAAGTGGTTCATCAGGTGAAAGTGGAACAAGTGGTTCATCAGGTGAAAGCGGTTCAGCAGGTTCAAGTGGTCAAACATATGGAACAAGCGGAACTTCAGGTGAAAGTGGAACAAGCGGAACTTCAGGTTCAAGTGGTACCAGCGGAACATCAGGTTCTTCAGATGGTACCGCCGGTACTTCAGGAACTAGCGGTATAAGTGGTGTTGCGTCAGGACAAATATTTTATTTTAATCAATCCGTAACACAAACACCATTATCTTACAAACAAATCGGTACATTACCAACAACTGCATCAACTCAAACTATTCTGAAAACAACAAATGGTTTAACTCCTGTGTTAGTTCAAGAATTTATCACCGACGCATCAGGATTAGGTGTTAACGTTATTCCACCAGGAAGTCAACGATTCCATTTACATATGTTAAAAAATAATGTGAATGATAATACTGATGTTTTTTGTACAATAGAGTTAGCTAATAGTGGGGGGACAAGTTACGGAACAGTAATATCAACCAATCAAACGATTATTGGATGGGTAGGAGTATCAATCCCTGTTGAAGTGTATGTAGATTTAGTGATACCGTCATCATACTACATTCTACCATCAGACAGAATGATTGTTAAAATATATGTGGTTTACCAAGGTACAAGTAATCGTGACGTTACTTGGTATACGGAAGGTACTACCTATTATTCTTATGTTATTACAACTCTTGGAGCGACTTATGGTTCTTCTGGGACAAGTGGTTCTAGCGGAACTTCAGGTTCTTCTGGAATAAGTGGTAGTTCAGGTACATCGGGAGCAAGTGGAACATCAGGTTCTTCAGGTGCAACAGGTTCTTCAGGCGCAACAGGTTCTAGCGGAGCAAGTGGAACATCTGGTTCTAGTGGTGCCGATGGTTCTTCAGGAGCAACAGGTTCATCAGGAGCAAGCGGAACATCTGGTTCTAGTGGTGCCGATGGTTCTTCAGGGTCTAGCGGTATTAACGGATTTTCAACAGGATTAGTTTATTACTTCAATAGAAATATACCTAATCAAGGTGCTGGAAGTGTATCATATTATGATTTAGACCGGGTAATTAGTATTAGCGGACAAACATCTTTATCTCAAACATTATCAGGGGCAACAGCACAATTATTTGGGACATTCATAACACCTAATAATGACCCCAATATTAGTAATATTGTGGGTGGGAATTGGAATTTTGAATTATACGCTAATACTACCGCAACAAATGCCGACCACGGAATATATGCGAGAATATACGCATATCATACTGGAGGGACAACTACGTTGTTATCTACTGTTACTCCCGTTCCTGTTCCAATAGATAGTCACCTTGTCCCTACCTTATATTTATTTTCAATACCTATTTCGGCAACTAATGTCGTGCCGTCAGATAGAATTCTTATAGAATTATATGGTATCGCTATCGACTCACCTTACACTAAAGTGCTTACAATGTACTTCAATGATAGTACTATTGGACAAGTAACAACAACATTATCACCAACAAATTCGGGAACTAGCGGAACATCAGGAACTAGCGGTTCTTCGGGAACATCAGGTGCGAATGGTTCTAGTGGAACAAGTGGTTCTTCAGGAGCAACAGGTTCATCAGGAGCAAGCGGAACTTCAGGTTCTAGTGGTGCCGATGGTTCTTCAGGAGCAACAGGTTCATCAGGAGCAAGCGGAACTTCAGGTTCTTCAGGAGCAACAGGTTCATCAGGAGCAAGTGGAACATCTGGTTCTTCAGGAGCAACAGGTTCTTCAGGAGCAACAGGTTCTAGCGGAACAAGTGGTACCGGAGCAAGTGGAACATCGGGTTCTTCAGGAGCAACAGGTTCTTCAGGAGCAACAGGTTCTTCAGGAACTTCAGGAGCAGCTGGTATTGCCGGAACAAGCGGAACAAGTTCTGGTGGAGGTGGTGATAGTATTATCATTACCGGAACAGGTGTTAACTCAACTATGAGATGTGGTGTTGGAAATACTGCATCAGGAAATTGTTCTGCAGCATTAGCCGGTAGTGGAAACACTGCGTCATGTAATTTTTCATTTATTGGTGGTGGTCGTAATAATGTTTCTTGTGGTTATTATACAACAATAGTCGGTGGTAAAGGTAACTCTGTATCTGGTTATGGGGGAACAATTGGTGGTGGTAGAGGTAACACCGCTTCCGGAGTCATATTCTCAACAGTTGCTGGGGGTGCAGATAACACCTCATCTTATTTAGCCTCAACAGTCGGAGGAGGTCTTGGAAATACTGCTTGTGGTAGTAGTTCAACAATTGGCGGTGGTAGTTCAAATACCGCATCTGGTACTAATTCAACAATTGGTGGTGGTGTTTTAAATAGAGCTTGTTGTAGTTTTTCAACAATTGGCGGTGGTGATTCAAATATCACCAACTGCAGTTATTCAACAATAGGTGGTGGTAGTAATAATGTTTCTTGTGGTCATTACTCAACAATAGGTGGTGGTGGTGGATGTGTATGTACCGGAAATTCAGGTTACCCAGAGTATACTGATATATATGTCAGTGTCGGTAATATTGCAAAAGGACGGGTTTCAACAATTAGTGGTGGTCGTGTGAATAAATCTTACGGTAATTATTCAATGATAGGTGGTGGTTATTGTAATAGTGCTTACGCAACTTATTCATCCATACTTGGTGGTAAAAGTAATTTAATATCGTCAGGATTTACAAATTCTAATATTATTGGTAGTAATATAACAGCAAACAGAGCTTGTACAACATTTGTAAATGACTTATCTGTTTGTAGTTTCACAGGTTCATCAGGATGTTCAATCTGTGTTGGAGCAAATGGTTTATTGGTAACAACATCAGGTGGTACTGGTAATAGTGGTTCTTCAGGAACGTCAGGAGCGTCTGGTACTAGAGGAACAAGCGGAACATCAGGAGCCGCAGGTTCTAGTGGAACAAGTGGTATTGGCGTAAGTGGTTCTTCAGGAACATCAGGTATTGCAGGTTCTAGTGGAACAAGTGGTATTGGCGTAAGTGGTTCATCAGGAACATCAGGTATTGCAGGTTCTAGTGGAACAAGTGGTGTTGGTTCTTCAGGAACATCAGGGGCAAATGGAGTGGCTGGAACATCAGGTATATCTGGGTCTAGCGGAACAAGCTCAGGTGGAGGTGGTGATAGTATAATCATTACCGGAACAGGTGTTAACTCAACCATTAGATGTGGTGTTGGTAATACCGCAACATCATGTTTTTCAGCCGCATTAGCCGGTAGCGGAAATACCGCATCAGCATGTTTTTCAACAGTTGTCGGAGGTTCTCAAAATTTAGCATCTGGAACATTTTCATTTGTTGGTGGTGGAAAACCCAATTCTAATATTGGATATCGTCGTAACACATCATTTGGATACGCATCTGTGGTTGTTGGTGGTCAAGGTAATATAGCATCAGGGCAGACATCATTTATTGGTGGTGGTGAAAATAACACTGTAGTTGCCAAATACTCAACAATTGTTGGTGGTAATAGAAATATTATTTGTAATTTTACTGTTGATAATTCTAGCTACGCAATTAGACCCAATACTATTGGTGGTGGTTGCTGTAATGTTATTTTCTCAAATACAGGTACTTTTAACCCAGTTGGTAGTAATACCATTGGTGGAGGATACAATAATAAAATATGTGTACCATATGGTTTAGGTACCATAGCTGGTGGGCAGTCTAATACTGTTATTGGTGAAAGTTCATTTATTGGTGGTGGTCAATGTAATGTTAGTTGCGGAAATTGTTCAACAATTAGTGGTGGTTATGGAAACTGCTCAAAAGGTTGTTTGTCATCAGTTGTTGGTGGTAAGAGTAACGTTAGTTGTTGTAATTTCTCATTTATTGGAGGTGGTTGTAATAATTGCACAATAGGTAATGTTTCAACTATTGGTGGTGGTGAATCAAATAATACATTTTCCGATAGGTCATTTATTGGTGGTGGATATAGAAATAGCATTTCAGGTAATAGCTCATCAATTCTTGGTGGTTATTGTAATATAACAAACTCAAAATTCTCAAATATAAACGGTGGTCATAGAAATATAATTCAATCACCAACAAACGAATGTTGTTCATTAGGTGTAACAATCGGTGGAGGTATTGGACATAATACTTCAGGAGGAACATTTACCTCATCAACAGGTATTTTATCAGGGACAATTGTTTGTTGTAATGCTGGTAAATTATCAACCATTGGTGGTGGATATAGAAACTGTGTGACAGGAGCTTGTTCAGTTATCGCCGGTGGTCAAAAAAATTTAATTAGCACCAGTAACTCTGTTATTGGTGGTGGTTATTGTAATAAATCGTGTGGAGCCGCTTTATTAACAATTGGTGGTGGTTATTGTAACATTATAACAGGTAATAATTGTTCGTCAACTATTGGTGGTGGTTGTTGTAATATAGCTTGTGGGGGTTCGGGTGGAGTTGGTATGTTTATTGGTGGTGGTAAATCTAATTCTATTGACACTAGTTCCTTTACAACTATCGCTGGAGGATGTACTAATTGTATTTGCATAAATTCAAGTGGTTCTGCAATCGGGGGTGGATGTGGTAATAAAGTATCTGGAGGCAACTCAGTTATTGGTGGAGGATTTTGTAATACTACATCATCGAATTATTCAGTTATTGGAGGTGGATGTTGTAATGTCACAACTGGATGTACATCAACAATTGTTGGTGGAGGTTGTAATACAATAACCGCTAGATTCTCATTTATTGGTGGTGGACAAAGAAATGTTATTCAATCACCAACAAACGAATGTTGTTCTTTAGGTGCCACAATCAGTGGAGGTATTGGACACAATACATCAGGTGGAACATTTAACGCAATAACAGGGGACTTAACAGGAACAACCACTTGTTGTGATGCTGGTAGATTATCAACCATCGGTGGTGGATATAGAAACTGTGCAACGGGAGCTTGTTCAACAATTGGTGGAGGTCTTGGAAATACTGCTGGTGGTAGTAGTTCAACAATTGGCGGTGGTAGTTCAAATACTGCTTCTGGTTCTAATTCAACAATTGGCGGTGGAAAATGTAATAGTAATGTTGGTAACAATGGTTGTTCGACAATATCAGGTGGTTATAAAAACTGTACTTCAGCCAGTTCAGGAGCTTGTTTTATGTTTATTGGTGGTGGTGCTTGTAATATAACTTGTGGATGTTCATCAACGATTGCCGGTGGTTTATGTAATAGCGCTTGTTCAGTTTATTCATCAATACTTGGTGGTAGAAATAACACAATATCGGCATCATTTCAACACGCTAATGTTATAGGTAGTTGTATCACAGCAAACAGAAGTTGTACTACATTTGTTAATGATTTATCTGTTTGTAGTTTCACAGGTTCATCAGGATGTTCAATCTGTGTTGGTTCAAACGGTTTATTAGTTACAACAACACCTGGTAGTAGTGGTTCTTCAGGAACTAGTGGTATTGGTAATAGTGGTTCATCAGGAACTAGTGGTATTGGTAGTAGTGGTTCATCAGGAACATCAGGAATTGCGGGAACAAGCGGAACAAGTCCAGCTCCAACTATTCTTACATTAGGATTATTACAAGTATTTTCAACAGGATTTCAAAATATGTTTTGACAATTATAAAAATAACACTAAATTTAAAATAAAAACAATACAAAATGGCAGCAAATACCGCACCTATCTTCTCATTAGCTGGAGATGTTCAATGGGGAACAACAGCAATAACAACACTTAACACCGCAAAAGACGGAACAGGTACTGTTCTTACTTGCTTCACAGCAGACGCCACAAACGGAGGGTTTGTTCAAAGAATAAGATTCAGAGCAGCGGGGACTAATATCGCCACCGTGGCAAGGGTATTCATTAATAATGGGTCAGCAAATAGTACGGCAGGAAATAACATATTATTTGATGAGATTACTTTAGCAGCGACAACATTATCCGAGGTGGCAGCATTAGCCGTGTATGAATTACCTCTTAACTTTGCCTTACCCGCGGGATATAAACTAAATGTGACTCTTGGTACAACAGTTGCTGCGGGTTACTTTGTAAGTGTTATTGGAGGAAAATACTAATGGAATATATTTTAATACAATATACTCTTGGATGGGATTTTCAAGCGTATCAAGAAATAAGTAATGGGAATTTAGTTAGGTTAACTGATTTAAACGGAAATACTCTTATATCTCCCGATTTTCCTATTGAGGGATATGTTGTGGACTCTAATCCACCTAAACCAACTTGGGCTGAATAATGATAGATGTTTTTAACATAACAACCAATACAAATACACAATCTACCTATACATTTTATGCGACAGGTGAATATCAACCATTTCAAAAACCTCGTAATGCAAAATTTTTAGAGATATTTTGTTTAGGTGGTGCAGCAGGTGGTGGACACTGTACTATTGGTGCTGCGGGAGTAACTGGTGCGGGTGGTGGTGCTTCGGCGGGAATGGTGAGAATGATTGTACCAGCCTTTTTATTACCAGATATTCTATATATATTTGTTGGGAAAGGTGGGAAAGGTGGAATAGTATCAAATGGTACCGGAGGTTCTGGTAGCATATCTTACGTGTCTGTTGATAATGGTTCAACATTAACGTTATGTAAGTCGTCTCAAAGTAGTGGAAATGGAGGAACCTCAGCAGGAGTTGGTGGAACCGCCCCTACTATCGCTGTAAGTCCTACATTTACAGGTTTAGGGTTATTTACTTCAGTTGCTGGAGTTGCTGGGTCAGCTGGTGGTGCCAACACAGGTACTAACGGAACATCTCAAGCCGCTTTAGGAACAAACATTGTTATGGGTGGTGCTGGTGGTGGAGGAAAGACAGCTTCTGTCTTTGGAACAGGAGGAAATATAACATCAGCAACATCTATACTAACTTCTCAAGTGAATGGTGGTGTGACTGCGGGACAAAATGGTGATTCTGGTTACGGAAATCTTTCTACATTGTGTGGGACAGGAGGAGCAGGCGGTGCCGGAATTACTACAGGAACAGGTGGAACAGGAGGTAATGGATGGTACGGCTGTGGAGGCGGTGGTGGAGGTGCCGGTTCTGTTGTTGCCGGTAACGGAGGTGACGGAGGTGACGGATTAGTCATAATAACAGTAATTTCATAATATGTTAGATTTATCATATTTTCAAAATAGTAGTAGTGATACGCAGATATTCCAAAACCCTGGTTCTTGGCAAACTTGGGTAAAACCAAGAAACGCTAAAATAGTATCTTTCTTTGTTCTCGGTGCTGGTGCCGGAGGAGGAGGAGGATTTCAAGCAGCCGCAGCTAGAAGTGGTGGTGCGGGTGGTGGAACAGGTGGTTACGTAAAATTAGTTGTACAAGCGTCTTTACTTCCCAATATTCTATATATCCTACCAGGAACTGGTGGTGCTGGTGGTATAGGTGGTGCTTCAGGTGTAGTCACAGCAGGAAGTTCCGCAACAAAATCATATGTGTGTCTAATACCGGATATCTCAAACATTTCCAACATAGTTTGTACTTCAGGTGCCGTTGCCGCAACAGGAGGTTCTGCCGGTTCAACCGTATCAGTTGTTGGGGGACTTGCAGAAACTGTTGCGACCACATCAAATGGTGTGTTTTTAAATTTAGGAACCTTTATTGCGAGTGTTGGGTTGGCAGGTACTGCTAGCTCAACAGCGGCGGCAACTAGTACATCTTATGCATCTTTTACAATTGCCGCTGGTGGTGGTGGTGGAACATCTACTGGGTCTGGATTTAACGCCGGTTCGGCACCACTATTTCCATCCATAGTTGCCACACCAGTAAATACAAGAGGTTCTGACGGTGCTATATTATATACGCCAACACTTTTCCTATTTGGAGGACGAGGTGGAGGTGGTGGTACTACAGGAGGAAATGGAGGAAACGGAGCACCAGGATGCGGTGGTGGCGGTGGTGGGGCAGGAACTACAACTGCAGGAAATGGTGGAAAAGGAGGTAACGGACTAATTATGATAACAACAAACTTTTAATTTATGATAGATTTATTTCATATACCAAACTCACAAGAAGACATAAAAATATTTTATGCTGACGCAGGTTCTACTAGTTATCAAACTTGGCAAAAACCAAGAAACTGCAGTTTTATCTATATAATTAGTATTGATGGTGGTGGTGGTGGAGCTTCAGGAAATAATGCGGTTTTAAATGTAAATACAATAAATAATTTTGGCGGTGGGACTGGCTCAATTAATAGAGCATTAATTAATTCAAATTTAATCCCTAATACTTTATACATAAAAGTAGGTAAAGGTGGTATCGGTGGTGTTGGTGTTTCAACCCCGACGACAGGGTTCAATGCCGGAAATGCGGGAGAATCTTCAGGTGTGTTTTTAGCATCCCAACTTGATTCTCAAAATACTTCGGCTCGTACCGTTAGTTTTTTTGGTGGTCTTGGTTCCACGAATGGAGGAACAAACGTGTCAGGTGCCGGTACACCTGCATCTAGTTTATCCAATAATTATTTAATTGGTCTCACTAATTTTATATCTACACAAGGAACTAATTCTCAAACCGGAGGGATTTCAACAGCCGTCCCTGATGTTAATATTTTTGGAAATTCATTCTTATTACATTCAGGGAGTGGTGGAGGGCCTTATAATGGAACAGCAACCGCTTTTAACGGTGGAAGTCTTATCTCTACTTCATCAATTACGTCATTAACTCCATCTATTATAGGTGGTGTTGGTGGAAGCACTACAGGTGGAAACGGTGCCGATGGTATAACATCTTGGAAACCATTTTTCTCAGTAGGAGGCGCAGGAGGTGGAAACGCCTATACATCCGGTGGTGTGGCTGGTAACGGAGGAAAAGGTGGAATAGGAAGTGGTGGTGGAGCCGGAGGAAACGCCAATAACGGAACTAGCGGAAAAGGTGGTGACGGTGGTGACGGTATAGTTATGATAATTGCCTTTTAAACAAACCCCATTATTATTTGCCCTAATAGGGTTTACTACAATTCAATATCCATTTATTATTAACACAAATATATGTTATAATTTATGGATAAGATAATCTTTTTTAACTCTTCTCTACCTAGAGCAGGTTCAACCCTATTTCAAAATTTAATCGGACAAAATCCCCAATTTTACGTAACCCCAACATCAGGATTAATTGAGTTGGTATCCGGAGCAAAAAATCATTATAATGGTTCTCAAGAAATTAGAGCTCAAGACCCCAAATTAATGGAGAAGGCATTCATTAATTTTTGTAGAAAAGGGATTCAAGGATTCTTTGAGGAATTAACAGATAAACCCTATGTGTTAGACAAGAGTCGAGGGTGGGGTATTAACTACAATCTATTGAGTTTATTCAAAGAAGACCCAAAGATTGTTTGTATGATTAGAGACTTAAGATGTGTCTACTCCTCTATGGAGAAGAACTTTAGAAAAAATCCCCACAAAGAAAGTCATATACAGAACCCAAACGAATTAGTTGGAACTACTGTAAACAAACGAGTTGATATTTGGGCTAGTGGTCCACCGGTTGGTGTGACGGTAGATAGATTACAAGATATCTTCCAACAAAACCTTCACTCTAAAATATTATTCATTAGATACGAGGATTTAATGGATAACCCTGAAAGGGAAATAAAACGATTTTACGACTACATTGGACAACCTATGTATCAAGGACACAATTTTGAATCTATTGAACAGGTAACAAACGAAAATGATGTTGTTCACGGTATATTTGGTGACCATGTATTGAGAAAAGAATTTAAAAAAATGCCAGATGATTATCTTGATATATTGGGTTATGAATTATCCACCAATATTAAGAATCATTATAAATGGTTTTACGATTATTTTGGGTATGTCTAACATATATTGGATAACAGGTCAACCGGGTGCCGGTAAAACAACATTGGGAAAAGAATTATGTTCATCACTAATTGATTTTAAAAGAGAATTATGTTTCCACATTGACGGTGATGATATTAGAGATTTATTTGATAATAAAGATTATTCTGAAGAGGGTAGAAGAAAAAATATCCAACTCGCTCAACAAATGTCTCAATATCTCAGTTCTCAAAGTGTTCATGTTGTTGTTTCATTAGTATCTCCTTATAAAGACCAAAGAGAAGAATTTAAGAAAAAGATGGGTAGAAAAATTACAGAGATTTATGTTCACACATCCGAAATTAGAGGTAGGGAAAATTTATTTGTTGATGACTATGAATCACCTACGGAAAACTTTATTAATATTGACACCACAAACATTGGTGTTAATGAATGTATAAAAAAAATATTAAACAATTAAAAAAAAACAAATATGAATATAATATTTTCAATAGAAGGTGGTCTCGGAAAAAGTGTAATGGGAACCGCAGTATTAAAAGCAATTAGACGACAATATCCTGACTCTTATATAATTGTCGTGTCAGGTTATCCGGATGTTTTTATTAACAATCCAAATATGAACAAGGTATTAAACCACGGTCAATTATCGGGTATTTACGCTAAATACATTATGGACCAAGAATCTAAAGTGTTTGTTGGAGAACCGTATCAAACATCAGATTATATTACAGAATCCAAACACTTAATTCAGATTTGGTGTGAAATGTTCGGTGTTGATTATAGAGGAGAATTACCTGAAATTTTTATATCTGAAGCCGAAAAACAATACTTCACACAATTCTATAAAGTAGATAAACCAATTATGGTTATCCAACCAAATGGTGGTGCCGCCGGACAACCTTTAAAATATAGTTGGACTCGTGATATACCTCAACCAACAATAGAGGAAGTGATTAGATATTTTAAAAATGATTACGCGATTCTTCATATTAAAAGAGAAGACCAATTTGTTTATGAAGACACTTTACAAGCGTTAGATGATTTTAGAAGTATTGCTATTTTATTGAGTTTATCTAAAAAACGATTGTTAATTGATTCAAGCGTTATGCACATAGCAGCATCATTAAATCTTCCATCTGTTGTTACTTGGGTTGGAACTAACCCCAATGTTTTTGGATACCATAGCAATACAAATATAACGGCAAATACTCCAACAAAAGAGGTTATGTTAGACCATAGTCATTATTCAAAATATTTATTATTCCAAGATATGACAAGTATTCCGTATAATGATTTAAATGAAATTTTTGATGTAAATCAAATTATAGACTCAATTAGAAAACAATAAAAAAACCCCTTAATTGGGGTTTTTTGTTATAATAAATGTTGTATTTGTTTTATTACCATTTCAGAGGTTATTGATTTATGACACTCAAATTGACGAGGAGTTCCTTTATTTTCGGGACACCAGTTCCAATCACCACGGTCAAACCGATATTCAGATTTATTCCAACATCCATTACACACAGAATCATTTGTAATTCTAGTACAGTTTGATGTAAATTCATGGTCAGATTCGGTAAAGTTAGAAATCATAACAACATGTTTACCTAACGCCCATGATAGCCAAGATAACCCACTTGATAATCCTATGAAAAATTCACTATGGTGAATATAGTTCATCGTATTCTCTATTGATGTGTCTTTTAATTTTGCGACATTTTTATAATTCCCACCATGTTTAGATATGTTAATAATTTTATATCCTAATTTAGTTAAATACTCAATAAGTTCTTTCCACCCATTTAAGTTATTCCATAGTTTTAATCCGGCGGTTGATTCATCCGCTATCGTAATATACTTCTCAACTATAGGTCTTGATTTAGGTACGAAGTCAAGAGTTGGTTTAATTTCTGTGTGTTCTAATTTTAAGAGATTTGTTATCGTTTTTTGTAATGGTATTGTGTTAGGATAAAAAGGTTCTTTTGTTTCGTTTTCAAACCAACCAATTCTATATAAACCAAATAAATTATGGATGGTTGCACCTGGCTCAACAAATTCCAATTCGGGATAAGACTTTTTAAATAATTTATTCCAAAATGTTGATACAATTACAACACAATTATGTTGGTTTTTAAATTCTAACACATATGGAATCCAAGCAATACTATCGCCTAATGAACTAGATTCAAAAGAAATAAAAACTCTCCTATTTGTTAAATCAAGGTTATATTCAAAAACAATGTCATTATCACAAGAAACTTTGATATACCAATTTGTAAAGTATTCTCTACCTACTTTAGTCCACATATTTGACGATAATTCTGAGTGATGATGTAAATTACCTTCATCGTAAAATTCAACATTAAATTTTTTATCGCTATCTCCTAATATTTCAAAAAAAGGTTGATTAACAAAATGAAAATTATATTTTACATTTGGTTTAATTTTTTCCACAATTGGTGTAACACTTTCTGTTTTTGTTTGAGTAATTATAGGTGACCTAACAATATTATTAAAATTATCAATAAATAAATTTTTGGTTTCTTCGGAAGAATATTCTTTTTTAATTAGATTAACAACTTTATACATATCAACCATTCTTTTACAGATAGTTGTCCAATCAAATTTGGTTCTATTATTTTGTGTTAAATCAACATAATTCTTATATTCATTTATTATTTTAGATATTGATTCGGCAACTCTATCAGAATTTCTTTCAGATACAATCATCCCATCTATTTTTTGAGACCCTTCATAAGTTCCAACAACCGGTAACCCACAAGAGACCGCTTCCAATAATGTTAAATTTGGGTGACCAGCTTCTAATATTGACGGATGTAAAAATATTGAATGTGATTTATATAACTCTAAAATTTCATCTTCACTTAAGTTGGTTAATAATAATGTTAAATTTTCATATTCTAACAAATCAGGGTGATGTTGGAAAAATAATTTATTATTTTCTGGTCCGGCGATTGTTATTGGAAGATTTAATTTTTTAGCCGCCTCAATAGCATACCTAAACCCTTTTCTATCAAACGATGCGTCACCACCAATACCATTATTTGCAATACAAAGCAATTTATGTTCTTTCCTATATAAATCAGCAACTTTAAAATAATCAACTTCCACCCCATGAGATAGATAAAATAATTTATCAGTTCCGTCAAAGTAGTCAATTAAATATTCAGCATGACAAAATGAAATTACCGATTTTTGTATTGCCTCTAAATTTTGGCGATAGTTAAACGAATCTTTCCCGTAATGAACAACATGATGGTCGTGTAAGGAAAAAATGTAAGGAATCCCTCTTTCCGCAGCATCTAAAGCTAAATTAGCTATGTGGATATGTATTATATCCGAATTATCGGTAGAAGCCTCATTTAAATATTTTATTGTGCATTCGTGTCCCAAAGAATTAAATTCGTTATGGTAACACCATAATATTTTTTCGACGGCACCCCATCCATTAGGGGGTATTGGGATTACACCCGGAGTTACTTGTGTTATTCTCATATAATTATTTATTTTTTTACACCCCAAAAATACAAATCACAAGATTCTGGCTCATATTCAAAGTTAAATGTTACAAAAGTATTATTAATTTCTATAGCTGAACGAACATCGTCTTCTGTTAAATTTTTATAATAGTTAGACCATTTTTCATCAATACCCTCTAAAAATGGTGCGTCAAATGGATTTGCGTTTAATGTACCATGTTCAGGTCTTCCTGTTGAAGCGCAAGTGAATAACATTAATCCTCCTGGTCTAAGTAGTTTAACCATATTTTGTAGTGTTCTCGCATAATACATATCATGTTCAAAACATTCAGATGATGTAACGACATCAAATAAAAACCCTGAATTGTATAAATGACCCGGACAAATAACATCAACATTTTGCCCCTCCGCTAAATCAACCCCAACATAATAAAATGGGTGGTTAAAAAAATGTTTATTATTTCCGTTAATATCTAACGAACCTATATCTAGTACTTTTACGTCGCTAAAATATTGAGGTAAATGTTGTTTTACTCTTTCGTAAAATTCTTGTTGTTTTTTGTGTGCCATAATTAATTAAATATTATTACTCCTTTTTCTTTTATTTGTTCTAAATTATTATCAATTAAATGAACCTTTTTAATAAAATCTGTATTACCTTCTTCATCAAAAACGGTTATAGTTAATTTATCACCATCTAAAGATAGTGCTTTGTAGAACCATTGTGAAGGAAGTATTTCATTATTTTCAATAACATTGTTAATGTTAATTGATATTTTTTTAATTTCATTATATTTTGAATTATTTTCACAATATAATATTGGTGAATAAGGGTTACTTTCATTATATAAAACTTCTAATATAAATGATTCGGACCTAATAAGATTAATTTCACTTTCTTTAAAAAAGTTAAAAGAGTAGTCTGGTATAATTAGAAAGTTGTCTTCATATCTGTTTAATTTTAAATAAAAAGACTCTTCTAATGTGTATCCCATGTTAAAATTAACCCATTCTTTTTCATTTGTTGGTAATTTAAAAATTTCGTTAAAATATTTAGGTGTTACGCCAAATAATTGTGTTTCATAAAAGGAGTCCACACCTTCTCTAAATCTAAAATCTCCCTGTGTATGGATAGGTGTTTTAAAAAAAATACATTTTTTATTGTTTAAAATCATATCGTCCAATAGTACGTCAAACTTTAAGGAATCTTCTTTACTAAAGATATTATCGTTTTCTAAAAAAAAGACAAAATCATAATTTAGTATTTCAGAAAAATTAAACGAATTTACCATATTTTGATTTTAATATTTTATCAACAGTGTTTAAGGCTGATTCTATTACTTGGTGCATATCGTAATATTTATATTCCGCTAATCTCCCTCCGAATAAAACCGATTTTTCTTTATCTGCCATTTTTTTATAATTTTGATAAATCAATGTGTTTTTATCATCATTAACGGGATAATGTGGTTCTACCTCATGTACGTTATATTCTATTGGGTACTCGTAAGTAATCCAAGAAATATTTGATATAGAATTTTCAAAATGTTTGTGTTCAATAATTCTGGTATAAATTGTTTCTTTGTCGGTGAATGACATAATAGCCGTTCCTTGGTAATTTGTTGTGTTCATTTTTTTATGAACAAAATTTGTGGATTTATATTCTAATTCCCCAAATTCATAATTATAAAATTTATCTATAGGTCCGGTATAAATAGTGAAATTATGGGAAGGTAAAGAATCTTTTAAATAGTCAACACCAAGATTGACATCAATATTTACAAGTAATTTATTAAAAAAATTAGTGTACCCCCCAATTGGAACTCCCTGATATTTGTCTAAAAAATAATTATTATCGTATGTAAATCTTACGGGTAATCTTTTTATAATTTGAGATGGAAGTTCTGTAGGTGATTTTTTCCACTGTTTCTCAACATATTCTTTGATTAATTTATTATATACATCAATACCTACAGTTTTGATTGCTTGTTCTTCTAAATTAGATGGGGTTTTTTGAATATGGATACTTTGTTTTTCAATAATATCCATCGCTTCTTTTGGTGAAGAGATTCCCCACATTTTAGAAAATGTCCACATACTAAAGGGTAGAGAATAAATTTCTCCCTTATAATTTGCCACAGGGGAACATATGTAATTATTAAATGAAATATATTTATTTACGTATTCCCAAACTCGTTCATTTGAAGTGTGAAATATATGTGGTCCATACATATGTATGTTTATACCATCTCTATTTTCAGTGTAACAGTTCCCACCAATATGTTCTCTTTTATCAATAACTAAACATTTATATCCGTTATCTGTTAATTCTCTAGCGCAAACACTACCAAAAAGACCCGCACCCACTATTAAAAAATCGTATTTTATCATACACTTAATTCGTAAATCTCTCTTCGGTACCAATTGGCCTTTAATTTGTATAAATCTATACCCGGAAAATATTCGACTAGTCTAGGTGTACCTGTATTATAGATATCGACAGGACCACTATGTATTCGTGATGATACACAATAATGATTTTCAACATTATATTCAGATAAAAACTTATCTTCATCAACTATTCCAATTGTTTTCCATTTCTGAATTGATTCTTCTGAAAAATCAGTATTACGGTATTCTAATAAATTTGATTTTATTTTTTGTAAATATTCCCAACTATAAGCACCAATATTCATACAACATTCCTCAAAAATTAATCCAACGGCGGGGGTATAATTATAATTGTAAGACATAATATGATTATAAAAGTTAGGTCCAACATAACATGTGTCATGTAATAAAACCCAATAATCTGACACAATATCTAAATCTAATACACCTATAAGACCTGTATAATCTATGGAATTTTGATTAACTTGTATAAGATTAACACCTTCATCGGTAATACTTTGAGTTATGGAATCGTACCCACCAACAAAAAAATATATGTCTTGTGGTGGGACATTATTTTCAATTAAACTTTTAATTATAATAGGATAAGTTTGTTCAAACCCTAATTTACGTGAACTTATCGTAAATTTTATTTTCATAATATTATGTGATTTTTTTATTTTTATAGAATTCAGATAAATATTCATGTAAACAATCTTTCCAATTTCTCATATAATTTTTATGTAAATTGTTTAATGATTTATTAATTAATTTCTCTGAATAAGGTCTAGGCGCTGAATATTCTTTTGAAAAAAAATCACTTCCTACTTTATTAATTTTTAACCCTAATTGTAAAAATTCATTTATTTCAACCGCCGTTTGATATCGACTCGCCTCACCGGAACTTACCATATTATATAACCCATAAGGAAGTTCTTCTGATAAATGTCTCAATATTGAATTTGCAAAATCTTTTGTATAAGTAGGTACACCTAGCTTATCATCAACAACATTAAGTTCTTTAACACCGGATTTAACTTGATTCATAATTTTATTTACGAATTTTTTATCTTTGGACGGTCCTCCACCCATCATCCATCCTGCTCTAAATATCCAATATTTTTCGTAGGATTGATTTTGTAATAACTGTTCTGTATAATACTTACTTTTTCCGTAGGCACTTAATGGATGTGGAATATCTTCTTCAGTATAAAATTCTTTATCATTACCGAATATCCCTGCGGTACTAATAAACACATATGGTATATTAAGGTCTTTAGCTAAATTAAATAAATTAATAGATGCGATAGTATTTGTTAAGTAACAATCGTCTTTTTCTTGTTCACAATACTCTAAATCAACTAACGCTGCGAAATTTAAAATAATATCAGGGTTATATTCTTTCACAATATTAGAAGTTTGATTTAAATCTCTAATGTCGCAATAACGTACATCACCATCTATATCTTTATCTGTTAGAAGATATTGAGAAGTATCTGTTAAACTTTGTAAAGTGGTACCTAACATCCCATTGGCACCCGCAATAAACATTTTTTTATATTGTATCATAATTAATTAAAAAATTATTATTCCTTTTTCTTTTATTTGTTCTAAATTATCATCTATTAAATGAACTTTTTTAATGAAATCAATGCTACCATCTTCATCAAAAACAGTGATAGTTAATTCATTACCGTCTAAAGATAATTTTTTATAAAACCATTGTGAAGGGCGTATTTCATTATTTTCTACAATATTATTAATTTCTATAGATATTTTTTTTATTTCATTATTTTTGGTATTATTCTCACAATATAATATTGGTGAAGAAGGATTACTTTCGTTATATAAAACTTCTAATATAAATGATTCTGACCTAATAAGATTAATTTCACTTTCTTTAAAAAAGTTAAAAGAGTAGTCTGGTATAATTAAAAAGTTATCTTCATATATGTTTAATTTTAAATAGAAAGACTCTTCTAATGTGTATCCCATCCCAAATTCAAACCATTCTTTTTCATTAATTGGTAATTTGAAAATTTCATTAAAATATTGAGGTGTCACACCAAATAATTGTGTTTCATAAAAGGCGTTTACACCTTCTCTAAATCTAAAATCCCCCTGTGTGTGAATAGGTGTTTTGAAAAAAATACATTTTTTATTGTTTGATATCATATTTTCCAGTAGCTCATCAAACTTTAAGGTATCTTCTTTACTAAAAATATTATCGTTTTCTAAAAAAAATACAAAATCGTATTTTTGTATTTCGGAAAATTTAAAAGAATTATACATGTTTTGACAAATTGGTAATCCATGTCTTTGATTAAATACTTTAACATAAAAGGATTCTTGAGCAGCCCAAAAATATGGTGATAACATGTCCCCGTTTGTGTTTTGTTGAGGTGTTAGTTTTTGATTTTTATCGTAAAAATAAAAATTAACCATTGATTGGATTTCTTCGGAAACCGGGTAATGACTAACAATCATAATATCGTAATCTAAATGTTTTAATGATAAAATTTCTTGTTTTAAAATTTCTTCCTTTTTTTTAGTGTTGGGGTATGCCCCAATTACAAATAATTTTTTCATTATTTTATAAATGTTTTTAATTCTTTATCTATTAAAGAATATCCGTCCGCTTGAGTTGTTATTCTATTTTTTAAAATTCCCATATTTTTATTTGAGAAAATAATATTAAAAAAAGTGTCCATACAATCCCATTTTTCATTTCTGAATTGGTTGATGAGATATTCTTTAGTTTTTATAGGAAACATTATACATTGTAACCCAATTATTTTATCTGTGATGAATAATAAATCTTGGTTAGGAATTTCTTTAACAACATTAGATTGATGCCACCCGAAATCTAATGTTTTAGTATCTCCAAACGAAAAATAAGAAATATCTTCATTATTAATAATCTCACATGATTGATTAACTTTATTAATAAATTCTTCAATAGTTGTCTCAATAATACAATCACCTTCACAAACAATTAAAAAATCTAAATCATTATCAAACTCAGACATAATCCCTAATTTAAAGGATTCAAAACACCCATAATGAGATGGTGTTAAGGCATTTCCAAACTCGGGGTCATTACTATCATCATACTTCTTTAATCTTACATTATGAGGTCTTAAACAATTGTGTGATGGTGGTAATGATGTGTAAGGAACATTTTTATGTAAAATATAATTAAATCCATAATCGCTTAATTTTTGAATAGATTCTCTGGATAAATGTTCTCGACTATCATCTATCGTTGTTTGTAAATGTAAAACTTTAATTTTATAGGTTGGTGATTCAATTTTAGATGTTAAAAGTAAATTGTCTGTTTTATTTATTTCATTAAAGAACCCATTGTCATAATATTGGTGAATTGTTGTATTGTTTAATTCATAAGTTTCTGTTTTATGTAAATTATCTTCATCATAAAATGAAATGGTAATCTCCATAGGGTTTCCATTATAATCAATGTACTTAAAATACTTTGCCCTATTTGAACCAGCAATTAATGTATGTTCAGAGATAATGATTGAATCGTTAAAGATGTTTTTACCCGATTTATTAATTGATAATTCCAATCTGCGATTGTCAATATTATATGTGTAAAAATAAAACACCCACCTATTTTTGGTGTCATTAACAGGTAAAATTGAATAATATTCAGAATTAGATGATACCCCCAAACCTGAATTTGGTAAAATTGTTTTTTTATTATTATGTTCAATCCAAAGGTTTTCTTTACCTTCTAAAATTTTCATATAGTAATTTTCTAAAAAATTATGACACTTTAATTCAGAACAATGATTATTAAATGTTTCTTCATCATTAATATCTAAAAAAGTATTTAGAAAATAACTAGTTTTAAACACCATAGAGGTTGTTTCAACACCATTATCCATGTAAGATAAACAACAATTCCAATTTGTTAATTTATTAAAATATTCTTCAATTAAAGGAATGTCTAATTCGTTTAAGGTAACATCATAAGTTATTATCATAAATTTTGTCGCTCCAATAACTTTAGCGAATTTTGCACCATTCATAAAATTAATATGAGCAGCTAATGATTGATTTGATTTTGACAACCCATTGATATTTATTTGAGCATTATATTGGTCCGTATTATGATAAAAATGGGTGTAATATGAATGAGGAATCAATAAATTATTTGAATCAAAAATATAATAGTCTGCCATTTCTTGTATCTCATTTGGTACCGGATAATGAGAAACTAATATAATTTTTCTACCTAATTTTTTAAAACTTTCTATACATTCAATCGTTAGATTTTTGCGTTTAATAGTGTCGGGATAAGTACTAATGATAATGACTTCATCATCATTAATATGAGATGTTAATTCTTTATCAATCTCAACACCCAAAATATTTAATAAATTTTCCGAATCTATTTTTAAATCACCTGTTAAAAATGTTATAAATTCTTCGTTACTATACTTATCACAATAAACTTCCAAATTATACATCATCATAGGTATTCTATACTCTAAAGCTTCTTTAATTGCGATAGGGTTTAACTCCTTATTATTTCGGTCACCTTTTGATGAAAAGAAAAATACATCGGATGCTTGAATAAAACTATCCACATCATTTCTCTCACCCCAAATAATGGCGTTTTTAGGTTTGTTAGTTATTAAAGGTTCCCAATAATCTTTAAAGTTGTCCGCTTGATTCCCAATAAAATGAAATTTAATTTTATAATTCTTTAAGTATTCGGCAATCTCAAAAAGATATTTTTGATTTTTTCTTGAGGTGAATAAACCAACATTAACAACATGTTTCCAATCAGAACTTAAATCTAATTTCTCCTGATTCTCTTTTTGATTTTTTATTTTAACATCCACAGGATATTCAATTATTTCATATGGAATATCAAAGATAGAATATCTGAACGCGTTAAACGCGCTTACAAATATAAACTTATCTGGAAAGTATCTCTTTGATGTTACAGGAAAGCTAGAATCGTGGGTAGTTTCAAAAATAGTGTATCTACGGTCTTCCTTATATATTTCTTTTGTTATTTCATCATCCATAAAGAATTCAGGAAATTCTTCCATACTAACAACATCAGGATTAAAATCTTTTAAAATATTAATAAGTTCAGATTTATTATCTCCTAATGGGTGGAAATTATCTAATAACATATTTTCAATTTGATTTCGTTGGACTACATAGTTCCAAGCAACCAAAGAATATTCGACACATTTAATAATGTAATCGTCTTTTAATAACTTTATTTTATTAAGGGTGACTTGAGGTGCACCACCTGTACTTAAATGGGGTGTTATAATTAAAACTTTTTTCATAGACATAAAAATAATAAAACGAATATGTTTGTCAAGAAAAACAATTTAATTAAAATGAGTTGTAATTATATTTATCAATATGCAGTCAATAGAAATCACTAGTTTAGTGGGGCATCCACCCTTTATTATCACAGTATGTGATATGACATACACTTATTGTTATTTTGTAATTAGTGGTGTGACTTCAGCACCTATAACAATAACACCTCCAACACAACTAAATGGAGTTAACCAATTATTAGTAGTTATAACTGATAGTAAAGGATGTGAAACAATGAATTATATTAATTGTTTTACCCCTACACCAACACCAACATTAACACAAACACCAACAATAACTCCAACAAACATTTCATGTAATTGTATTGCGTTTATTAATGTTGGGATAGGTAATTTAAATTTTGGATATACTCAATGTAATGGAACTATGTTTACTGGTATAATCCCTCAATCAACAACATTTTATGTTTGTGGTAGATTGCCATTTGCGGATGAAAATGTGAACATTTCAATTACAGATGTTTGTGTTAATAATAGTTGTCAAACAATCGAAATATCTCCAACACCAACAAATACTCAAACACCAACAATCACTAACACATCTACACCAACAATAACACCTACGATGACATTAACTCAAACACCAACGACAACTCCAACTCAAACACCAACAACGACTGTAACATCAACTGTTACTGGAACGCCAGGGGCGTCTCCGATGGAAACCCCAACAAATACTCCAACATTAACCCCAACAATAACCCCCACACAGTCATTAACTCCTACAAAAACACCTACACCGACAAAAACACCTACACCAACACATCTTTTAACATCTTTAACAGTTGTTAACGATTTTGAAAATTTCCCGGAATGTTGGAATAGTGTTACCGTTACGGTTAATACGTCAATAAATATAAAAGTGGATATTACATCTATATTTACGGGAGGAGCAGCATATACTACCACCCTTCCTGGTGGGACAGGAGTTACTAAAGTGTTTAGTAATCTTTCAAATAATTCAATATCTGCTGGAAATAGTAAAAAATATAATTTTGGAATTGCGGCATTTAGATATATGGGAACGGGAACTAACACATATACAAGTAATATACGTCTTGATATTAAAGACGCAACAGATAATAGTGTTTTAGATTCTTATCTTTTTACTAGAACTCATATTGCGGTACAATGTTAAAGAATATGTGTAATTTATGGATATATATAATAAGATAAGATTAACAATAAAAATTAATAAAAAGATTACAAATGGCAACAATGGTTCTCAAAGCTTTATTCCAATCTTCTTGTGCTTATGGTGAAATTGCTGCCCAAGGAAATACTGGTACCACAATATATATATCAGGTAAACAGGGTCAAAGGGTTCAGATAACGGCAATAACTAAAAATGGTTCAAACTTTAATGGGTGGACACCTGAACAATGGAGAGGTGGGTATTCAGGTATTCGTGGTGCGGAACAGGATAAATCATTTAGGTTACAAATATACGATGGTGTTACTTTGTATGCATTATTTGATAAGGTTTGTCCTACTACATCTATATCCGCACCTGTTGAAATTCCGTGCGATGTTGGAATTGTTATAACTCAGGTTAATCCATATACCGCCACAACGGTTTTCGTTGCTTCACCCCAAACTCCTTGTTCTTCCGGTTTAGTTACCGATGGAACAATTACCGCAACCACAATAACTAAAATTAGTAAAGAAAATACTAAGGTTAACATAACTGCTATACCCGCATTTGGTTCGTCGTTTTATGGGTGGACAAATGAAAAATGGAGAGTAAATGAACCAGGTCGTCGGGGAAGTGAAAGCGATGAGTCAATTAATGCTCAGATAAAGGATGGAACAACTTTGTATGCGTTATTTTATAAGGATTGTTCATATCAAACTTCTGAGTTTTGTTTTAATATTGACAAGGATAAATTATGTTCATCGTGCGACGAACAAAAAACAGTGTATTTTGATAATAGGGATAATCTGTATATTAATAATGGTCTCACAGTTAATTCATTTTGGTATGGTAGCCCAAAATTACAATCAATAATGATATTTTTACCGCCAGACAAGGCAATCCGAGTTGGTTGGGAGTTCAGTACATCCACAATGGTATCATCTGGCGGCGGAACTTTTAAAGAAGTATATGTCTCCAATTATAGTAGTAGTATCGGATGTGACAGGTGGCTTGGTACAAAAATTATAAGTCTTAAGTGTGAACCATCAGTTTCAACCATGAGTTATTCTTTTTATTTATATAAAAACGGTGAAAAAATCAAATCATTTAACAATATTACTGGAAATTACAATATTGAGATATTAAGGGTTGCAAAAAACTCTAATAATTTTGATGATGTTTATCAATTAAAATATATATCCGAAGGTTTGCAAACCATTTCATTTACAGTATCCACCGAGACACTATTTGAAAAATCCACGAGTGGACTGATTTGTAATGGTGGTTATGACTATTATTATTCAACCATAAAAACTAAAACAAAATTATCACCACCTATATCCCCAAATGGTTATTATTCACAAATAATTAATGGTAATTATTCACAGTATTCTGTTATATATGAAGTACTCAACGGTTTGATTATAGATAAATCATATTGTAGTTCTAATATTCTTGAATGTAATGGTTCAGAATCAAGCGGTATTCCAGATACTACAATTATTAAAGGAACAAATTACAACAAAATTTGGTCTTCTAAAAATTTAGAGGTTGACCATTATATTAATGGAGACCCAATCCCACTTGTAACGAGTGCAACAGATTGGGCAAAATTAACTACAGGTGCTTATTGTTATTATAACAATGACCCGTCCAATCGTAATACATACGGATATTTATATAATTGGTACGCTGTGAACGACAAAAGAGGGTTAGCACCAACAGGTTGGAAAATACCCACAGACTACGACTGGTCTATGTTAAAAAATGCTTTAGGTGGAACCGCCGGTGGTAAACTAAAAGAAACAGGAACAACTCACTGGTTATCACCTAATTCAGGTGCTACTAATGATACTGGTTTCACGGCTTTACCAGGTGGTTTCAGAAATGTTGCGTGGACTTATAAAGGTTTTAACTATGGTCAGAACGCATTCACCAACTTAAATCGGATAGGTTATTGGTGGTCATCAAACGGTAGTGATGTCGGACCTTTTGGTCCTCATGGCGGTATAATTGAAATAAGTTATGATTCACCATCCCTTACTGTTAGACAAGTATCGAGTAATGATGGTTGGAATAAAAAGGCTGGGTTATCAATAAGATTAATAAGAGATTAATAAATAAATACATATGTTACAAAATACATCACCAATATACATTTTTACCGAATCCGATTATGATTCGTCATCACCAAAATTCATAAAGAGTTCTGATTTTCCTAGAGATTTACGATTCGCAACCAAAATAATCCCTTTAAAATTAAGTCATGATAACACAAATCATGGTGTAATAACAATTGAGATTCGCCCATCCGATAATGTTGATTACGGATGTGTGTCTTTTGTACACCCTAATGGGGCACCAGCGTCTGTCTCGACAAATAAAAATGGGTTATATATTCCCGCAGATTCAGATTTAATGAATGTGAACGTGTTTAAGAAAGACGGAGTTATAGGTGAAATAACATACCATATTATTGTAAATTCAGACCAAACTAATACTTCAGAGACATTATTAATTAATATTGGGTTAGGACAATATAAAGTTAAAGACGAACCATCGTCAGTATATATAAAATATGGATGTCCTGATGATGTTTATTCATATGATGTTGGAATGCACGTTTATTCACCTTACGACTCATTCAATACCCCTAAATTAAGAACAAAACTATATTCTTTTACTAACATAACTGGTTGGACCACTAACACATTGGTTTATTCTTCACCATTTTTTAGTAATCCGGCTTTACCCTATTATTATGGGTACGGTCGTAATGTATATAAAGTTGGTGGGGAACTTGATAGAGCTTTTGGTTCGACAACATATTATAGAACAGTTAAAAAAAATGCTTTCTCTAAAACAAAAACAACAACAATAACTGATGGACCTAGGTCATATTATAGTAGTGATACCGACACATCATCGGCTTGTGTTATTCCAAAAATGAGCGATATTGGTAAAATTAAAGAAATTATTTCACAAACAGATTTAGTTAATCCGGAGAGTTATCGTTATTACCTTGGGTATGATGATAATGTTATCGACGATTCAAGTAAAAATACTTTTACTTTATATAGTTATTCTAATAAGTCACATTATCCCATCATAGGTTCTTTACACGCGTTAATTAAATTAGGGTCGGGATTAGTAAATGGTTATGATTCTAGTGAAACTGATTGGCGTAAAATATTAAGTATTAAAGGAATGTCAGGAATTATGACTTGGAAAAGTGGGGCTAATTTCGCAGCAACAGGGGCAGCTCTTGGAATTGGAGTGTTAGTTGTTGACATAATTAACATAGGTGCTGGTTGGCATCTTATGGCTGCTTGTGGTTGTCAGACTGCGGTTGCAAGTATTTTGGGTATGAATGTAGCCCCCGGTATTGGTACAATATTAGCAATTGTTGGTTTAGTGATTTTAGTTTTTACGGTGGTTATTAAACTTTTCAAAAAAACAACAATAACCACAAAAGAAGATTGTAAGATATTTTTACATAGATATACACCTTCACCATATATAGAAATTAACGACACATTGTCAGACAAAACAAATTCTGCGGCATTACCAGGGATTTATTGTGATGGGATTTATTATTACACTCCAAACAACGAAGGAAAGATAACAAGTAAGACTCAATGTTCGGGTATTTTTTATGATTATTTCCAAGAAGGTGCAAAAACGATAACACAATCTAGTCAATCCTCAATAATGCCCGATGACCCCACATTAGTCACATCTTGGGAACGCCTAATAATATTACCTTACATATCAGGTAAACCTGAACCATTATGTAAAAACGGTATTAACTTTACTTATTTTAACACACTGTTAGAACAAGAAATCCCCGACAATTCTTGTGATTTAGAAATTTTTACATCATCAAAAATCACAATTCCTGCGGGACAAGTGTTTAGTTGTATCAGTCAATTAGATGCTAATAACAAAGCAAAAGCATTATTGGATTCATCGTATGAATTTGCTATAACACATGGGAACTATTCTGAATCAATCCCCGACATATATATGGGGATTTTAGATTCAAAATATACAAATATATCATGGGTTGAGTTTGGGACAACCAAATCACCAGTTGTTTCAGAATCCGTTAGATTATTTTTTGATAACAGAGACACATTTGGTTTGACTGTTGGTAGAAACGTTTATTTAGACCCATCAGGTTGTAATAAAGCCTTAAAAGGGTTCTACACAGGTGCGCCATACGGAGGGACTATTGATGGGAGCCCTTCAAGAATACTCCCAACCCAACCTATTAAAACATATCAGGTTGAATCTGGGAAAATAATAAGAATTAATAATGAAACCCAAACCAATTCTTTTTACCCATCATATATTAGTAATTGGTTTTTAACGGATACCTCTATCACTTCATTAACACAAACTAAATTATTAATGGATGATTCCCGAACTTTTGACCCAACAACATTAGAAAGTAATGATAAATGTTATCAAGGTTTGGTAAAAAAAACATCTTCTGATTATTCATCAATTAATGACTTATTAATATTTTCAGGTGGTTCATATGTTTCAGCACCTGAAGGGTTTTATTTACCTTTAATTGATTGGATTAATTATACACCTTTTTATTATAGTAAACCGGATGAAATTATATTAAACATTTCTGAAAATTGTGATGATAAAACATCTAAAGGTTTTTATATTGTTGGTGTTAGTAAAACAACAAATGCTAACACACCAACACACAATGAGGTTAGTTTATCTGTTGATGTTAAAAGTGGTAATAAAACTAAAACATATACCGCAACAACATCACCTACATTATCAAAAACATTAATACCTTATGGTACATATTTTAGTTCATCCGATATTATATCTGAAATTACTATAAATAGTATAATCACAAAATCACCATTAAATAACATTACGTACACAATTGGGTCGACATATTTATGTAAAAATAATAACGTCATAGTTATACCTTGTGGTGAAGGTTTTAATCAAATCTCAAATTTTGGTAAAGGTTATTATGAGATGACAACAAATATTGGAACATTAACCGGAATAACATCGTTAGATTTTGATTCTGCAGAACTTCCCGATAGATTCCAAATTTATTGGGATAACAAATTGGTTTGTGATTCTTTATTTATTGGGAATAAATTGTTTAGTGATGAACGCCAATATTATATTGACGAGATTATTAAAGTAAAATCATTAAATAGATATATATACGAAAATAATGGATGGAGACCACATATTACACCAATAATTAACGTATCTTTTGATTTAAGAGACATTGCGAGTGACGGGGACAGATTTTATGGAACCTCAACACCATCACCTCAAATAGGTGTCGATAAGTATTATGGCATAAATATTGCCGATGGAAATATTAGATTAAAATTTAATAAAACAACTTCTGGTGTAACAACAATTAGAATTGTTGCGATTTCACCAATTGGAGGGTCTAATTGGTCAATAGATAAATTACGTTGTTTCACACCACCTAATATAATACCATTTAAATATCGACTTAAAAGTGATAGTACATTATCACCTGATAATAGATTTGGGTTTGTTTTTAACGATACAAGAGATTCCATATCATTTTCAAAATGTGATGAGTTTAAATTATTAAGTCCATACACAGAAAGAACTGCGTCTTTAGAAATAAAATCATCAACAGGTGGCGTTCCTATTACATTAACAATATATAAAAACGATATATTCTTTTCTAGTGTAACATCAACCACAATTGAGAATGAATGGTCTAAAGGGGGTACTTTATTATCCAGTTTATCAAACTGTGAAAATGTTACCGATTACTACACATTTAATGTGGATTACACACAACCAATGACATATGTTGCTAGAGTATTAATATCAACTAAGCATATCACCTTTTACATAGATGGAAAAAATTTAGGCGTTCTTAACCCTGTATATAATTTCATCGCACAAGAAATTGGTGTACCAACACCAACACCAACTCAAACACCAACCCACACACCAACTAGGACACCAAAACCAACAATTACACCAACACTTACACCAACACCAACAAAAATACCAATAATACTTAATGCTGATTATGTTGTATTTACATATAGTTTTTCACAAACATCTGGACAGGATTTAGATACTTTGACCACACTATACGTAAATGGTGAAACAACCCCTTATATGGAGTCTATTCCGGTTGGATATTGTAAACAAGGGAGCATAAGAAAGAGTGGTAAATATGGTGGACCTTATTTATGGTGGGGAGGAGATAATACATCATCGACTGGTTTAGAAAGTGTATACGTTGATATTAAAAAATTAAAACTTAATGGTAGTGTAACATCAATTCAACTTAACTGTAAAGCAGATTGGTACGGACAACTTAAAGATGGTGTAGTCGGAATAAAAATGTCAGTCTATTCAGGTGGTGAAATGATTAGTAATGGTAATTATGGTTTTAAAAATACAATAGAAAAAGGTTCGCTATTATGTGAATACCCTTTTGATTCGTTTGATGTTTATGGTAAGGGTTGTTCAAACCTTTCTTGTGTTGGATTATACACATATAACATCTTAACCGGTGAATTTTCCGTTGACTTTAACTGTTTATCATAAAATTAAACTAACACAAAAATAAATAAATTAAGAATTAAAATGGAATATAAACAATTTGATATAAAAGTAAGTCAAGGAGACATCGATGGTATTTACGATATTAATTACTACATTGTAGGGAAAACATCGTACCCCGCCAAAATATACAATCCGTTAGGTACTAGCACTGTTATTGCTTCAGGTATAACTCAAGATAGATTAATTACCGACCCTGGAGTTAGAGTTGAAGTACCTATTAATGCAACATCTATTTTTGCAAAAAAAACTAATTTTTCCGATAAAAAACTATTAACATTCCCAATTTATATTAAGAACGAAGTATGTTCAGGAAATACCTCAGGATTTTTATACTCCGCTAACACTAGTAGTTTTTCTTTTGATGCGGGAGATTTTTATCTTAGAGAAGTTGCGTTAGAAATTCAAGTATTGACAAACCAAACATTCATATTTAAAACACATTTATTTAAAAATGGTGTTGAAATTAAAAAATCATCTAAGACGGTTAACGTTGTTAAATCAAAATCTAGCTCCACTGAACCATTAGTATACCCTTCTGGTACTACGTATCCCATCATCAATAAAACAACATTTCCTAACACCTCTTTCACACATTGGTTTCTACAGACTAATCCATATAAAGAAGTTAAATCAACTTCAAATATCACTCAAACACCTTGGTATTCTGCAACTACTTGGAACACGAGCTATCTACCCCAAAGAATCCCAGGACATGATTTAATTAATAATAATCTTAATATACTCACTAAGGACAGTGCGAATGTTAACAATAGAGATGTTTATACTTTTAAAATTTCATCAACCGCCAATTTTAAATTTAATTGTAGTTTAGAATTTAGAACAGTAAAATACGAGGCTAACAAAGATAATTACAAAAATAAAAATAACACTATATACTACGCAACAGGCTCAACATCAACTTTAACCTCAAGTATTAAATATAATCCATGCCAATCAGATGAGTCTTGGTTGGCCACCCCAACCCCAACCCCAACAGTTACAAAAACCCCTCGTGCAACACCAACACCAACTAAAACCCCGACTAAAACACCAACACCAACTAAAACCCAAAAGCTACAACCTACACCAACTAGAACATCAACTTCAACACCGACACCAACACTTGGTAGAAAAATTCTACCACTTCAACACGGTACTTTTGAACAAGCGTGTACTGACCGTGGAACAACGGAGAGTTTTTGTTTGGATAGTCCTTATTTTTGTGAAGCAACAAATATCCAATATTCCGATGGTGTTAAATGTTATGATGATGCACCAGAGGGATATTATTTTAGTGGTCTTCATGTTAGATATTGGAATGGTTATGAATTTAGTGAGGAGTGTGAAATATGTAATGTAACACCAACTCCGACGCCAACACCAACACAAACACCAGGATTAACCCAAACTCCGACGCCAACACCAACGCAAACAAAAACACCAACACAAACAAGAACCCCTAATCCAACCCCAACACCAACACCAACAAACACTAAGACACCAACACCAACACCAAAACCAATTTATTTGTCTACGTCAACATTAACCTTTGTTGATTATGATTACAAAAACCCATCCGGTAACTGGACTTTATCGAACCCAATAAACGGTTCTATTAAAATATTTAATTGGGGTGTTTATGGTGAGACACAAATTGGACACCTAACTGTTAACGAAGGTGTAGACGAAATAGGGTTAAATAACTCTATTGAGTTTAATTTAAAAATGACAAAAACACCGAATGTAGCAATCGTAGCTCCGGCACGTGACAAATATTATCAAAAACAAAACTATGTGACTATCTCTACATGGGATGGGTCATGGAGTGCTGGTGTAGAATATATAAGTACGGACCCATCGAGGAACAAATTTACAATTATCACACCCGAAGGGCCTGTGACCATTACCGTTAGTATAGAAAATTCTTCACATAATTTCCCACCTTTGACACCTCGTATTGGAACTGTAAAAAGTGGTGATGTATACGTGGGTGGTAATTTTTGGAGAACATCCAATTTGGATGTGAAAGTTTATGCGAATGGGACCACCAAAATTAGTAATGGTAATGATTTGAGCGATAGTGATTGGATGATACAAACAGAAGGTGCTTGGTGTTACCCTAATACTAGACCAAACTACGATTATATAGACACATATCAAAACATACTTTTAGACGATAATTTTGATTATTTGGCAACAACTAACTTAACATATCAATCAACCATTGATTATTTAGGGAACAAACATCAATGGTTATCTCACACAACAAATTCAGGGGTTAACCCGATTAAAGTAGTACCAACAGGATTAACTTTTACCTATTATAATGAAACTTGGAGTAAAAACTCAATTTCTTTAAATGCTATTGGAGAAAGCGTTTATAACACATTTAACGGGGCAGAGTCAAACAATATTTATTGTTCATTTCTTATTAAGGTATCAATATTAACAACTGTTAGTGGAAAGTTTTTTAGTTTTAGAGAAAGTAAAGATGGTGGTGAAAGAGGTAGAATATTTATAATACAAATAAACACATCAACATTTAAATTTGGTTTATCATTTGATGATACCCAAACAACCCCTCAATCGGTTAGTACCACCACATATAATTTTAACGAAAAATATCTTGTAGTTGTTAAATATAGTAAAACATCACCAAGTGTAAGTCTTTATGTATTCAAAGAGGGTGATGAGTTTGGATTAGAACCATCACCAACAATAGGCCCGTTAATCGGGACTAAAAGTGGTATCACACCAAATATCATTAGTTTTAATCAGGGTATTGGTGCTACATGTTTAATCGATGGTCTTAGAGTATCTAATATTTGGAATATTAAAATAACAGTCAACAGTGAACCAGGTTATGGTCTTCTTTATAACTCCTATGCTGTGAATAATACAGATTCAGGTGGTTTAGCTCCAATTGGGTATCGTATACCAACAAGTGTTGAGTGGGAGAATCTAATTGAGTCATTGGGTGGACCCACATCAGGTGCTAAAATGTGTGAAATAGGAACAAGACATTGGATTACTAATAAAAATTTTAAAACATCAGATAAGTTCGGGTTATGTATTTTACCAGCCGGAGTTAGAGGTGATAATCAAACTACCGGTTTTTTTGAATATGAGGATTCTTTTCGCTATTCCGCATCATTTTGGGCATCAAAAGGGTTGTTGAATTATAATAGAACAATAACAATCAGTTCTTTTAAAAACACTATTGAATTAGATACTTATGTCAAAAAATCAGGGAATGTAATTGAACCGAATAACCAAAATGGATTATCTGTTCGTTGTGTCAAAATTGATGAAAGTCTTTTACCACCAATCCAAATACCAACGACAATAGAAAGTGTTTCAAAATGTATTCAGTACGTACTTAATTCTAATAAAGATATGGGAATTGAAACTACAAAATACACCGGATGTTATTATAATTATCGTAATTGCGAGGGATTATTTATATCGGTTTTTGTTCCAGTAAATACTCTCCTAACAATTAATTGTTATCCAAACACATCACCAATTCTCGATTATTGTGATGAAATTTAACACAAAAAATAACTTTAACAGATTAACAATGTTAAAGTTATTTTTTTTTATATTTATCTTTTTTTTTTAAACATTATTTTTTATTTAAATTAAAATAAATATGAAAATTTTTGTACAAATCGCGTCCTATCGTGACCCCCAACTTATTCCAACAATTAAGTCAATGTTGGAGAATGCAAAAAAACCTAAAAATTTGGTAATTGGAATCTGTCGTCAATATCACCCGGAAGATGGGTTTGATGATTTATCTGAATACGCAAAAGATAAAAGATTTAGAGTTGTTGACGTTTTATACACCGAATCTAAAGGTGTTTGTTGGGCAAGAAACCAAGTACAACAATTATATAAAGGTGAGGAATATACCCTACAAATTGACTCTCATATGAGATTTGAGAAAGATTGGGACGACACCTTAATCAAAATGATTAAACAACTTCAAAAGAAAGGATTTAAGAAACCTTTATTAACAGGATATGTTTCTTCATTTGACCCTGACAATGACCCGGCAGGAAGAGTCACAGACCCATGGAGAATGTCGTTTGATAGATTCATACCTGAAGGAGCTGTCTTCTTCTTACCTGAAACAATTCCGGGATGGGAAAACCTTAAAGAACCAGTTACTTCAAGATTTTATTCTGCACACATGGCCTTCACATTAGGTCAATTTAGTGTTGAGGTTCAACACGACCCAGAGTTCTATTTCCACGGTGAAGAAATCTCAATTGCCGTTAGAGCATATACTCACGGATATGATTTATTCCACCCACATAAAACCGTTATTTGGCACGAATATACTCGTAAGGGTAGAACCAAACAATGGGATGACGATAAAGAATGGGGTAAGAAAAACGAATTATCTCATTTAAAAAACCGTCAACTATTTGGTATGGATGGTGAGGAGGTTACTATGGATTTTAGTTACTATGGTTTTGGAACTGAAAGAACATTAAAAGATTATGAAATTTATTCAGGTCTTAAATTTTCAAATAGGGCTGTTCAACAATACACATTAGACAAACATTACGCTCCGAATCCAACAATTTATGAAACTGAAGAAGAATGGTTGGCGAGTTATGCCAGTATTTTTAAACATTGTATTGATATTGGATTTACTCAAGTTCCGGAAAAAGATTATGAATTTTGGGTTGTTGCTTTTCACGATGAAAACGACGAAACATTAAATAGACGAGACGCCGATATTAATGAGATTAATAATATGATGAGAGACCCTGATGGGTATTGTAAAGTTTGGAGAGAATTTCAAACAGCACATAAACCAAAGTATTGGGTTGTTTGGCCGTTTAGTACGTCAAAAGGTTGGTGTGAAAGAATAACAGGTAATTTGTAAAAAAATGATAGAAATCACATTAAACGATAATAGTTTTGGACATCAAACATATTTAACACCTTATTTAAATTCTAAAAAAATAATATGGAAAAGAGATGGTGTTAGAAGAAAATTAAATGTGTATACCGATAATTTAATTAAAAAAACACATATTGACATACCAAACGATGGTAATTACAATATTTGCATTTTATTAGAACCATATACCAACCCACCATGGACTGATGTGTACGATTATATTAGAACGGATTTTGAAAAATTTGATTTAATAATCACACACAATTTACAATTATTGGGAGATTTAATAGAATCTCGTCCTGATAAATTTCATTATTCCACAAAATGTTTAACAACTTCTTGGTTATCAGAAGAACATATTGGATTACATAAAAAAACAAAAAATATTTCAATGTCATTTTCATATAAAAATTTTTCAGAAGGGCATAGAATTAGACATTTAATTTATGAAAAATATAAAAATGAAAATATTATAGATTTTTATGGTAGTGGTGTTGAGAATTTTTCGGGAGAATTTAGAAATGCTATGGTGGATTACAAATACACAATTTGTTGTGAGAACTCATTACAAAAAGGGTTTAATTCTGAAAAACTTAATGATTGTTTTTTAACTGGGTCAATACCGATATATTGGGGGTCAAGATTAATTGATAAAAATTATAATGAAGAGTCAGTGTTTTATTTTTCACCAAATATCGATAAAGTAGATTTTAATTTTGATGAATCATTTTCAAACCTTGATATGATTATTCAATTAATATTAAAAAATGATGATTATTATTCTCACAATAACTCAATTAAACAGAATTACGAATACACTCTTGACAAATTAAATAGTGAAGATAATTTGTATGACATATTAAAAGAAAAAAATTTTATATGATTAAATGGTTTGGGGAGTATCTTTGTGATACCGGGTTTTTAATAAATTTAAAAGAAAGAACTGATAGATTATTAATCGCTGAAAAAGAACTTATTGATAGTGGGATTGAGGGTGTTCAAATATTTGAGGCCGTATCCATATCTGACCCAAATTTTAATAAATATGGGTGTACTCAAAGCCATATTGAAATCGCTAAAAAACAGGTAGAAAATAATTGGGGATATGTTCTTTATTTGGAGGATGATATAAAAACAGAATATTATTATTCTCAAACAATACCGTTAGAAACGGTTGATAGAAAAAAAGTTTCTAAATCAATAATTGAAGATTTAGAAAAATATAAACCCGATGTTTTATGGTTAGGTGTTAGACCTGAAGAAGACACAGATTATATTTCCAATAATTTGGTAAAAACTAAGAAAACTTTAATGTCCCACGCATATCTTGGTTCATTAAAATATGCAAAATTTTTAATCGAAAATTTACGTTATGCCGATAACAAACATTTTAGTTCTAGGCTTCCGATAGATTATTTCATTTCTCAACTAACTGAAAAAAATTGTTGGCAAATTAATTCATTCGAAAATGGTGAAAATATACTAAAAAATGATTTAAAAGTTTATATGTCATCTCCTTTAATTTTTAATCAAGGAGCCTCATTTTCTAATATAATTGATAGAGATGTTGATTATTCAATTTGGGTTAGAGGTTGTATTGATGCTTATGTGAATATAGATAAATTAAAAATAAACCCACATTTAAAATAAAAAAATAAATTAAAATATAATGAATAATGCAATAAAATATTGGGATGAAACAATTGTTTTAAGACACATAGGAATAGAATTAAAATGGTTATTTGATTATCTTGATTCTAAAGATATTAAGAATGTTTCATTTATTGATATTGGGGGGAATGTTGGTAAATTTTATGATGAAGTGTCTAAAAAATATAAAGTAGATAAATGTATAATTGTTGAGGCATCTAAAAGACTTAGTGAATATATGGTTGAAAAATTTAAAAATAATCTTGAGGTGACCGTACATAATTTTGGGTTGTCAGATGTTGAGGGGGATTTTCTTTTTGACGATTCGGGAATTGATTATTGGTCAAATAAAGATTTAGATGATAGTATTAACTTAGGGTTATCTAAAGTTTCAAAATCTTATGGTGAAACTAAATTTTATAAAATGGATTATTTTTTAGAAAAAATAAATACTATTTTACCAAATGAAATTACATTTATTAAAATAGATACTGAAAATAGAGATTTACCAATTATAAAAGATATGATGGGATATTTGATTAAAAATAATATCAAACCATTTATTTTATTTGAAAATAATTTTCATAATGATTTAACTTTAGATGATGCTCAAAAAATAGTTAATGATTTTTCGGAAAAATGTGGATATCATTCCGTTGATTTAACAATAAATGGAGATTCATATCTAAACCCTATAATGTAAAAAAAATGAAAAAAATATATGAAATGGTTCATAATTTCAAAATTGATAAGAAATTTTGGACATACGATAATTTAACCGGAGAAGATTATGATTTTAAACGTTCTAAACCCGCATATTATTTAAAAAAAGCTATAGAAATCGCTAACTATTTGCAAATGAAAACCGTTGTTGAAATTGGGTCAACAAGATTATCTGTTACACAAGGATGTGTTGATTATTATAATAGTGAAAACAATTCTTATTTATCACCCCCTTGTTGTTGTGATGGTCACGGAGGTTTTTTTTGGGTAGAAGCAGGGTTTGATGTACATACCGTAGATATTGATATAAATTGTATTAATGGTGTTAAATGGTCTTATTCTAATTTAGGTCGAGAGGTACCTAATAATTTAAATATTGTAATACCAAAAGACGGTATAGAATTTTTAAAAGAATTTCCATCTAAAATTGATGTCTTATTTTTAGATGGTTGGGATAAAGGTACTCCAATGTATGCTGAAAAACATTTAGAGGCGTATTACGCATCAAAAGATAAACTATCAGACACAAATTTAATTTTAATTGATGATACTGATTACATAACAAATGATGGTGGTAAAGATGCTTTACTATCTCCTGTTTTATTAGAAGAAGGGTATATCCCATTATTTAATGGGAGACAAACTTTGTTTTTAAAATACGATATTAATAAAAATAAATAAATTACAATAATGGAAAAAATAATTATTAGTTTAACAACTATTCCTTCAAGACTAAATTACCACGACCCAAATGGGGGTTTACAACCAGTTATAAATAGATTATTAACCCTTTCATATACTAATTATGAAATTCATCTTAACATACCATATATTGTTAAAAAAACAAACGAAGAGTATTCAATACCTTCTTGGTTGTCGGAAATTACCGATTCAAAATTAAAAATATTTAGAACTGATGATTATGGGTCTATGACTAAAATTTTACCAACAATTTTACGAACAGACGAAAATGAAGATATTATTATTATTATTGTTGATGATGATTTATCTTACGAAGATGGTTTTATAGAATATCATTTAGAAAAAAGAAAACAATACCCAAATGCTGTAATTGGGTTTGCTGGTATGTCGGCTTTGAATGGTACTTGTCATTTTTGTACAACAGTTACACAAGATGTTAGAGTTAAGATTATTGAGGGTTACAAAACAGCATCATATAAGAGAAGTTTTTTTAAATCCGATTTTTTTACTGAATTTGTTGGTGAATCTTGGAGTGACGATATAATTTTATCAGCATATATGGGTAAACACAATATTGAAAAATGGGTAGTTAGTTATGATAAAGATACCGATTTCTCCCCAAGAGTAGAATCATTTCCAATTATCGGACATTTACCAAATGAAAGAGGTGGTTGTTGGTGGTACCGCTCAGAAAGTGCATCTGATAACGCCGATAAGTTTTATAAATTACAATATTTAGAAAGATAATATGAGTAAAATAACATTAGTTACAGGATTATGGGACATAGGTAGAGGAGACCTTCAAGAAGGGTGGTCCCGTTCATTCCAACATTATTTAGATAAGTTTCAACAATTATTACAAGTTGATGTTAATATGATAATTTTTGGAGATGAAGAATTAGAGAATTTTGTATTAAATAATCGACGAAGTGAAAACACTCAATTTGTTCGTAGAGATTTATCTTGGTTTAAAAATAACGAATTTTACGATAAAATTAAAAAGATAAGAACAAACCCTGATTGGTATAATCAGGTCGGTTGGTTAACTGATTCAACACAAGCCAAATTAGAAATGTATAACCCTTTGGTTATGTCAAAAGTTTATCTTTTACATGATGCGAAAATATTAGATAAGTTTGATTCGGAATATATGTTTTGGATTGATGCCGGATTAACCAATACAATCCACCCTGGATACTTTACTCATGACAAAGTTTTAGATAAATTACCTAAATTAGTTAAGAATTTCCACTTTGTTTGTTTTCCTTATGAAACTAATAGTGAAATTCACGGATTCAAGTATCAAGAGTTATGTGATTTAGCAGGTAAACCTGTTAATATGGTTGCTCGAGCAGGTTTCTTTGGTGGAAAAAAAGATGTTATATCCGAAATTAATAACATTTATTACGGATTAATGAATGAAACCCTTTCAAATGGTTTAATGGGTACTGAAGAATCATTATTTACTATTATGACATATAAGTACCCAAACTTAATTACTTATTCAGAAATAGATGGTAATGGGTTAATGGGTAAGTTTTTTGAAGATTTAAAAGATATGACGGTTGAGGTTAAATCGGAAGTATCTAAAGATGTTATTGTGAATAATTTAGACACATCAAAAGTTGGTCTTTATGTCATTACATTTAATTCACCAAAACAATTAGAAGTTCTTATCCAATCTATGTTGGACTACGATAAAGATTTTGTGGAGAAACCAAAGAAATTTTTATTAGACAACTCAACAGATTTATCCACAACACCGAGATATATTGAACTATGTGAGCAATATGGTTTTGAACATATTAAAAAAGATAATATTGGTATTGTTGGTGGTAGAGTATTTGTTGCTGAACATTTTGACGAAACTGATTTAGATTGTTATTGGTGGTTTGAAGATGATATGGCGTTTTACCCTAAAAAAGGTGAAGTTTGTAGAAATGGATTCCCCCGTTTTGTTGATAACTTATATCAAAAATCATTAGATATACTTGCTAAAGAAAATTTTGATTTTCTTAAACTTAATTTTAGTGAGTTTTTTGGTGATAATAGTGTACAATGGAGTTGGTATAATGTACCCCAAGATTTTAGACAAAAACATTGGCCAAACAACCCTAAATTACCTGTTCAAGGTTTAGACCCCAATTCGCCAAAAACAAAATTTAAAGAAATTCATATTCACAAAGGGTTACCATATGTTACAGGAGAAGTCTACCTTTCAAATTGGCCAATTGTGTTATCAAGAGAGGGCAATTACAAATGTTATTTAGAAACAAAGTGGGCGCATCCATTTGAACAGACCCTTATGTCATATAGTTATCAAGAAACCGTCAAAGGAAAAATCAATCCGGGATTATTATTGTTAACACCAACAGAACACGACCGATTTGAACATTACGATGGTTCATTAAGAAAAGAGAGTTAAATCATTTATTTTTAAAAATCCAACTATTTATAATAAAAAATAATAGATGGATTTTTTTATTAAGAAAAACTCGACTTTACCTGTTTTAAAATTCCAAGTCGTAAAAGATGGAAGAAGTGATTACAATAATTTTATGAAAACCATAGAGTTATCGTCAATTTTCTTTTCAATGGTAGATGTAGAAACGGGAATACCAAAAATTACTTCAAGACCGGGTGGATTTGTTGAGAAAACCTCAATAGACCCCAATGCCGAACCAGAATATTACATATATTACCAATTCACATCCAAAGACACCAATCGTGTTGGTAGGTATGAAGGTGAGTTTATGTTAAGAAATTCTGATGGTGTACTTATCTTACCAATTAGAGAAAAACTTAATATTAATGTTCAGGAATCATTCATTGCCGATGATTTGGTGTATGATAGTTGTTATGTTTCAGAATTTCCTTGTTGTGTTAACGAACCAATTGTTCTTATAGAAAGTATTAATAAAACATATCAATTAGGTAGACAATATATACCTGATGAAAGAGACCATAAATATTCTATAAATAATCTTTTAAGTGCCGTACCTGTTAGAATTACCAATAGATACTGGGATGATAATGGATGGTGGGGTAACCAAGGTAATACACCCCAATGTGTTGGATATGCTTGGGCTCATTGGTTAGAAGATGGTCCGGTTCCTCAAAGTGGGGTTGCTCCGATAATACCGCCTAGGGTTATTTATGAAAACGCTCAAAGAGTTGACGAATGGGTTGGTGAGAATTATGATGGTACATCAGTTAGAGGTGGTGTTAAATATTTACAAAGTGTTCGTAAAGTTTCTTCCTATTATTGGGGTTTTGATTTAACAAGTTTAATAAATTCTGTTTTAAATTTAGGTCCTGTTGTTGTTGGAACTAATTGGTATAATGGGATGTTTTATCCAGATAGAAATGGTTTAATTAGAATTAGTGGTCGTATTGCTGGAGGACACGCTTATGTTATTAATGGTGTTAATACGGTGACGAGACTTTTCAGAATTAAAAATAGTTGGGGAAAATCTTGGGGTCAATCAGGACACTCCTATATTTCATTTGCTGATATGGAAAGATTAATAAGAGAACATGGTGAAATTTGTTTTGCCGTTGAGATACCAACATAACATTGTGATTAAAAAGAAAATAGTATGTCAATAGGTCAAAGACTAGTGGTAATAAATGATGGTGATGAAAAAATAACTATAACTTTTCAAAATTTGTCTGATTCTGTTTGGAAAAGACAGGTGGAGTTAATGCCAAACCAAATAAAAAATATTTGGTGCATTAATGGGACTTTTTCTTCTAGTAATAATAGTTTAGGTCGTATAAGAGTGTTAACGAGTATTAGTTGGCCACCTTCAGATATAAAATATGAAAGAATACGAGTAACTCCAAACCAAACACCGGACCAAACACCAACCCAAACACCTACGAATACTCCAACTCCAACTCCAACTGCAACCCCAACTCAATCATTTTTAGGGCCATATACCAATCAAAACCCAACAGGAAACATAGGTAAATTTTCTAACACTAATTTATGTGATATAAAGGTTGGTTGGTTTGTTTATGGACCTGGAGTTATAAATTTACCAATAACATCCATCGATTGTATTGTAGGTGATATAACAATTGATGGTTATTTTATTGAGAACACACAGTATAAATTTTCCGAATCCATATTATTAATTAATTCTCTCGATATATCATCAATAAATGATGGTATTCCGTATTCTTTAATAAGTAATATTGATATTCCATTATCAGGTGAAACATTATTGGCTAATTATAGTTTACATATTGCAGATAATAACCCTAATAATATATCAGAGAATGGTGGAATATATTTTAATAACATTGATAATAATGGTGTTAATCAAACCGATTATTTTGGTAATATGGTTGGTAATAATTTTTTACTTACAATTGGTCAGAATGAATCTGTTGCGGTGTTTAGTGGTGGGTCAGATTCAGTTCAGATACTTAGCGACGAAAGTGGTTATTTTATAGACACTGTTTCGGAAGCGGGGATTACATTAGTAAATCAAACAAACACCAATTTCACTTTTGGTGAGGTTGTATATATTGACTATACATTAGTCACTCCTGAAGTCACTCCTACAGAGACACCCACTCCAACTCCTACAGAGACATCAACTCCAACTCCAACGCCAGGATTATCACCTACACCTACACCAACATCAGGATTATCCTTGACTTTAACCCCAACTAACACTTCAACCCCAACTAATACACCAACAGAAACTCTAACACCAACACCTACACCCACCCCAATAGTAATATCACATAATCTAGATTTTATATCAACATGGAGGTTAAAATCGTCATTTAATAGTGTTACATTACCTTATGTAGTCGGAGGAACATATAGTGGTACGATAGATTGGGGGGATGGAACGACTTCTGTGAATAGTTATGCAAACAGAAAACACATTTATGCTGATGGTGGTGATTATACAATTACAATAACTGGTGTGGTAGTAAAGTGGTCTTTTGGGAATAATATTGACAAAACTAAGCTCTTATCAATAGTTAATTGGGGTTGTTTAAATTTAGGGAATAGTACTTCTTGTTTTTATGGGTGTACTAATTTAGTTTTAGACAATGTTAACGACGCATTAACATTAACAGGCACAACTAGTTTATACCGGTTATTCTTTAATTGTACCAATTTAACCTTAATTAATAATATAGAATTGTGGGATGTTAGTAATATAACAAATATGACAGGAATGTTTTATAACACATCGTTTAATCAAGATATATCAAATTGGGATGTTAGTAATGTTACCGATATGTCAAACATGTTTTATAAATCAATATTTAATCAACCAATCGGTAATTGGGTCGTTAGTAGTGTTACCAATATGGCAACCATGTTTTATGATTCATTATTTAACCAAGACATATCGACTTGGGATGTTAGTAATGTAACAGATATGAGAAGTATGTTTACTTCATCGTTATTTGACCAAGATATTTCTATGTGGGATGTTAGTAACGTTATTGATATGTCAAATATGTTTACTTTATCAAGATTTAACCAACCAATCGGTGATTGGAATGTTAATAATGTTAAAGATATGTCATCTATGTTTTACTCTTCATCATTTAATCAACCAATCGGTAATTGGGTTGTCAGTAGTGTTACGACTATGACAAGTATGTTTAGAGAGTCTGTGTTTAATCAGGGTATATCAAATTGGGATGTTAGTAGTGTTACGACTATGTTAGGGATGTTTAGAGGGTCAATATTTAATGAAGATATATCAAATTGGGTTGTTAGTCATGTTACCGATATGTCATTTATGTTTTATAACGCATCGTTTAATCAACCAATAGGTAATTGGAATGTTAGTAATGTTACCAATATGACATACATGTTTTATTCAACACCATTTAATCAAGATTTAAATAATTGGGACACATCAAAAGTTATTAATATGAGTTATATGTTTAACGCAACAATTTTTGATGAAAATATTTCAAATTGGAACGTTGGTAATGTTCGTAATATGATATATATGTTCGCGTCTTCAAAATTTAATCAAGATATCTCTAGTTGGAATGTTAGCGGTGTTACCAATATGTCACATATGTTTAACACATCATTATTTAATCAATCTCTTAACTCCTGGAATGTTAGTAACGTTAAAGATATGTCTTATATGTTTTACGTCTCATCGTTTAATCAACCAATAGGTGATTGGAATGTCAATAGTGTTGTTAACATGAGTTATATGTTTCGTAATTCAAAATATAATGAAAGTCTTGAAAATTGGAATGTTAGTGGGGTAACTACAATGCGTGGTATGTTCTACGATTGTCAATTTGACCAACCAATTGGTAATTGGAATGTTAGTAATGTGACTCATATGGGAGGTATGTTCTATTCAACACTATTTAATCAAGATATATCAAATTGGGATATTAAATCAGTCGTTAACATGGAGAACATGTTTAACGGAAGTACTATGAGCTTAACAAATTATGATAATTTATTATTAAAATGGTCGGTGTTACCAATAAAAAAATATAATGTTCCGTTAGGTGCTGTCGGATTAACATATACCATAATAGAGGACAATCCACGAGGTGTGCTTATAAATACTTTTGGTTGGATAATAACCGGCGATGCTATATCAGTTACACCAACACCAACACCTACAAACACTAAAACTCCAACGCCAACTAAAACGCCAACTAAAACACCAACACAAACACCAACACCAACTAAAACACCAACACAAACACCAACACCAACAAAAGGTTTAAATCCAACTCCAACACCAACACTAACACCAACACCAGGATTATCTCCAACCCCAACTAAAACTCCAACCCCAACTAAAACCCCAACTAAAACACCAACACCAACTAAAACTTTAACAAAAACACCAACTCTAACCCCGACACCAACATTAACATCAACACCAACAAGAACTCCGACTAAAACACCTACACAAACACCAACAAACACTAAAACTTCAACTCCAACACCGACAAACACTAAAACACCAACACAAACACCAACACAAACAAGTGGTATAATTTATGAGACACCAATAATCTATAATGTACAAAGAGTATCCATAAATTATTATTTAATTTATTTTACAACAGCAAATAATTACCCTTGTAATAGTGTTTTATCGTATGGTTCGTTAGATAATATAACATGGTTTAGTGGTACATCAAATAGTTGTAGTTCACCCGTTGGTCTAAGTACCTCTTTGGATAGTTCAGGTACTATATATGTGAAAATTAAACAAATATCAATTTATGGTGTTGAGAGTTATTCAAATATTGCGTTATATACAAATGACGCTTTCACAACCTCTCTACCCACACCAACACCCACACCAACACCTACACCAACGCCAACCCCGGGATTAGGAGCTCAAAATCTTCCTGTAATAACTAACATTGTTAGAACAGGTGGTTCAACATATAATATATTTGTAACACCAGGGAATACCAGTGCTTGTCTAAATATAATACTATATTATTCTTTTAATAATGTTGATTGGTCTTATTACGGAGTATATAATTGTGGTTCATTATTTCCCTTTGGCTCATTTAGTTATACAGGGATTGTCTATATTAAAATTGGTCAAACTTATGTTGGTAGTCAAACAGTGATTTATTCTGACATATCTCTATATTCGGGAGGGGTGGTAATTACTCCGATATCGGAAACATCGTGTCTTCCACCAACAATTATAAGTGTTAGTAATCTCTCATCCAGCACATTATTAGTTGATTTTACTCCTCCAGTTTCCTGTAATAGTGTGATAGTACAATATTCTTACGATAACATTAGTTGGGGATACGCTAGTGTAACTTATGGGGAGACAAATTGCTCTTCCCCAATTAGTTTTAATTCGTTTAAAACAACCGGAGATGTATATGTTAGACTTATCCAATATTGTTCAAGTAATAGTACTAATAGTGATTATTCAAATGTTGTTCTATACACGTTTCCCTCGGTAACTCCGACACCAACACCAACAAAAACCACAACACCAACAATTACACCAACACCAACTACAACACCAATAGTGAGTGGACCTCAATTAGTACCAACCATATCTAGTATCATTCAAAGAAGTACAACAGTATATCAGGTCTATATGGTAATTGGTAATACATTACCTTGTCAATTTATGTCAATATATTATTCGTTTGATAATGTTACATGGGCCAACACTAATAATATGACTTGTACAACAACGACTACGTTCCAAACCTACTCAACTTACGTAAGTTTTATATATGTAAAAATATTTCAAAGATATGTTGATGGAAGTTCTGTATTTTCAGATGTTTATTTATATCAAAATGGTTTAACAACATTAGTTGTTGCCCCTACACCAACACCAACACCTACAATAACAATGAGTCCAACACCTACAATAACTCAAACCCCTACAATGACTCGGACACCAACAAGAACACCAAATCCGTATGGAAATGACTTTACATCAAGGTGGAGAACATTAGTTATAAACGATACAATAACTCTCCCATATATTGTTGATGGAAATTATGGTGGTACGATAGATTGGGGTGATGGAACAACTTCTGTGAATAGTTATGCAAATAGAGCCCACACTTACTCGTCGATAGGTTATTATATTATTAAGGTAACTGGTTTAGTGCGTGGATGGGAATTTAATTCTGACGAAGCTTTGGATTATGAGGATAGTGGTATTTACCCAAATAACTATAAAATATATTCTATATTAAATTGGGGAAATTTCTCTTTAAGAGGGGGAACATACGCACAATTTAGCTATTGTGTTAATTTAACGTTAGATTCTGTTATTGGGGTTTTAAACCTTACCGATTATGATGAAGAGGAAAATTATGGTTATATAACAATTTCTGGATTATTTTATAAATGTCATAGTATAAGAACAATTAATAATATTACTTCTTGGGATTTAAGATATATTACTAGTTTATCATCTATGTTTGATGGTACACAATTCAATCAAGATATATCGTCTTGGAATATTAGTGGTATCCGATATATGGGTGGTATGTTTAGTTATAACACATCTTTTAATCAACCAAACATTAATAATTGGGATGTTAGTAATGTTGTGTCTATGTCTCAAATGTTCTATAATTCATCATTTAACCAAAATATTTCATCTTGGAATGTGAGTGGTGTTACCGATATGTCGTATATGTTCCATGGCACACCATTCAATCAACCAATCGGTAATTGGAATGTGAGTAATGTTACTGATATGTCATATATGTTTAGAAGGTCATCTTTTAACCAACCAATCGGTAATTGGGATGTTAGTAAAGTCACTAATATGACTGGAATGTTTACGGAAAATAATTTATTCAATCAATCAATCAATAATTGGGATGTAAGTAATGTTACCAGTATGAGCTCAATGTTTAACACTTCATCATTCAATCAACCCCTTAACTCTTGGAATGTAAGTAATGTGAATAATATGTCGTCAATGTTTTCTTACAATACAAGTTTTAGTCAAGACATATCCAACTGGAATATTAGTAAAGTTCAATCAATGATATATATGTTTACCAACACTACACCGATGAGCTCAACAAATTATAATAATTTGTTAATTAAATGGTCGCAATTACGATTAACCAATAACGTCGCAATTGGTGTTAGATTAGATGTACCCGGGTTTTTATACACATCAGTATCCGCAAGTAATGCACGATATATTTTGACAAACATATGTGAGTGGAATATTGTTGGTGATATTGGGTCATTTTAATTTGATTTATAATTGTTAAATAATTATATTTATAGAAACAAGACAAACCTGAAATTAATCAGAGCCAATATGTCATTCTAAAAAATATATTTATGGTTACACAAGAAGAGATTAAGGCGTTCCTAGAAGGGAATGACCCTGAAGAACACATCGTCGCTATTGAGTATGATTATGGGTCAGACTCAATCTACAAAATTAAAGAAATCCCTGGTCAGGGAAAAATAATCAAAAAAGATACATTTACGGCATTTGCTTGGGTTGGTGATTTGAGAGATTTGAATTTTTATTCAAAATCCAAAGACCAACAACGAGAAGCAATGAAAAAACACGGAATAATCATTGATAAGTTAGAAACCAAAGGTAATGAGAGATTAGAAAAAGGTCTCAAATATATGGTTAAATCAATGAAGGGTTATCGTTCACTTATCCAATTCTTTAGAGATGGTGGTGTTGACCCGTGGGGTGAAAAAACAAAAGGAAAATTAACGGTACTTCCACCGGTAGAACAATTCCTAATTTCAAGAGAGAAAAGATTATTCAAAGGGTATGAGGAATACAACGACATCACCCGACTCGGATTTGACTTGGAGACGACCGCTTTAGAACCTAAAGATGGTCGTATATTTATGATTGGAATTAAAACCAATAAAGGTTATCAAAAAGTTATTGAGTGTGCCGATGAAGACCAAGAGAGAAAAGGTTTAGTAGAATTTTTCAATATTATAGACGAACTTAAACCATCAATCATCGGCGGGTATAATTCAGCAAACTTTGACTGGTTTTGGATATTTGAGAGATGTAAAGCTCTTCATTTAGATATTAAAAAGATAGCTAAATCTTTAAATCCTGCAAGACCTATCTCTCAAAAAGATGGTATGTTAAAACTTGCTAATGAGGTAGAGAGATTCTCTCAAACTCAATTGTGGGGTTATAACATTATTGACATTATTCACTCTGTTCGTAGAGCTCAAGCAATTAACTCAAGTATTAAATCAGCGGGACTTAAATACATAACTCAATATATTAAAGCTGAAGCTCCCGACCGAGTTTATATTGACCATTTAGAGATTGGTCCGATGTACGCCAAAAAAGAAGAATATTGGTTAAATGTTGAGAATGGGAAATATAAGAGAGCCGATAATCCGGACTTCAATAATTTAGACACAAGATTCCCCGGGAAATACCTAAAGGTTACAGGTGATAACATTGTGGAGAGATATCTTGACGACGATTTAGAGGAGACGTTAACGGTGGATGATGAATTTAACCAAGGAACGTTTCTACTCGCATCGATGGTACCAACAACATATGAAAGAGTTTCCACAATGGGAACCGCAACTCTATGGAGAATGATTATGTTGGCTTGGTCTTATAAGAATAAATTAGCCATCCCCGCTAAAGAAGAGAAGACGGACTTTGTAGGGGGACTTTCAAGACTACTTAAAGTGGGGTACTCTACCAATGTATTAAAACTTGACTACTCTTCCTTATACCCATCAATTCAGTTGGTACACGATGTGTTTCCTGAATGTGATGTAATGGGTGGAATGAAAGGTATGTTAACTTATTTCCGTAATGCTCGTATTATGTATAAAAACTTAGCGTCCGAGTATAAATCAATCGATTCTAAAAAATCTCTTTCATACGATAGAAAACAATTACCGTTAAAAATCTTTATCAACTCAATGTTCGGCGGATTATCCGCTCCCCACGTTTATGAATGGGGTGAAATGAATAGCGGAGAACGAATTACTTGTACCGGACGACAATATCTTCGTCAGATGGTAAAATACTTCGTTAAAAGAGGTTATACACCTCTTGTACTTGATACCGATGGTGTTAACTTTAGTTTACCTGAAGGTGGTGTTGATGATAGAGTGTATATCGGAAAAGGATTAAATTGGTTGGTTAAAGAGGGTCAAGAATACCGAGGATATTACGCCGACACGGCAGAATACAACGATTTGTTTATGAAAGGCGAAATGGGTCTTGATTGTGATGGAACTTGGGATTCTTGTATTAATTTAAGTAGAAAGAATTATGCTACGATGGAATCCAACGGTAAAATTAAATTAACCGGAAACTCAATTAAATCTAAAAAATTACCACTATATATTGAGGTGTTTTTAGATAAAGGAGTTAAATTATTGTTGGAGGGAAAAGGCCAAGAATTTATTGAGTGGTATTTTGAATATCACCAAAGAATCTTTGACCAACAAATTCCATTAAAACAAATCGCCCAAAGAGCGAGAGTTAAACTATCTATTGATGATTATAAAAAAAGATGTACTCAAAAAACAAAGGCGGGTTCACTTATGAGTAGAATGGCACATATGGAATTGGCAATCAAACATGATTTGAAAGTATCATTGGGTGATGTCATAAGTTATGTTAATAATGGTGTAAGGGCATCACACGGAGATGTTCAGAAAATAACTAAAAACAATTACACTAAAAAAGAATTGGATTTGTTTACATCAGTAAATGGTACAGAACCTGAAGATAAATCAACCTCAACAATACAACTTAATTGTTATATGTTAGACCAAACAGAAATTGAGAATAACCCCAATTTAACAGGTGATTATAATGTTCCGAGAGCAATCTCAACATTTAATAAAAAAGTTGAGCCGTTATTGATTGTCTTTAATAAAGAATTAAGAGAAAGTTTATTAATTGCTAACCCGGAAGACAGAGGATTTTTTACTAAAACACAATGTGAGTTGATAGGTGGGGTTCCAAATAAAGAGGGTGACCAAGATACGATTGAGGATTTATTAACTATCACCGATTTGGAATTAAAATTTTGGGATAGAGTTGGTGTTAGTTCTGAATATATTTATGAATTGGCTGAACCAGGATGGGAAGAACATATTAGTTAAAAACAGAAAAGGTGTCGTATTCGACACCTTTTTTATTTAATCTAATTTTAACCCATCACTTGAGACTATATACCAATGATTCTCTATTAAATAAAATTCTACACAAGCCCCTTTATCAATAAAAATCTCATCATAATGTTCATCAATTTTGTTTAAACTAGCGGTTATATAAACTTTTGTTAAAGCTTTAATTATTATATGTTCTGTGGTTTCTGAATCTAAAATTATCCTACATTCACTAACACCTTTAGCCAATATTAAAACTTCTCCTTTAGTATTATAAACCTCATCTATAATAACTTTTTTAATGTGTTCAACATTAGGTTCATAAACTTCATTATAAAATCTTTTATCTCCAACCACTTTTTTTTCTGTTTGTCTGTTTAAATTTAACATATTTTTTAAATTACATAAATTTGTCTTGGCATTGCTCTAAATTTCAAAGATTTATTTAAATTCTCGGCCAATAAAGCTTCCCTTTCCATCATTTTATCAGGTCGTAATCTTTCCAATCTTAATTTTAATTCCTCTTCAAGTTTTGATTTTTCGTCGGCACCTTCTGTTGCTAATGATGCGTAATCCATTGTTAATTCACTATCGGGTGTTTTAACATTTCCACTAAATTTACCTCTAACTCTCGCCAATGTTTGTTTTACATATGCGGTAAACCATCTTCTAACCCATTGTTGAGCGGGATTATTTAAATCAACCCAAGAAATTTCTTCAAATGGAACATCAGAAGGAAGTGTAATAATATCCGGATTTGCTTTTAAACATTTATCTCTATCTGCCGGACCAACATCGTAGTACCAATACCATACTTTACCTCTTGTTAATGTTGAATTACCGAAATCAAATTTACCACCTGGAGTATTCATTAAGTGTAACGCTTTTTTACCTTCAGGAAGTGCGGTAATTCTATACGTTAATTCACCAGCAATTATTCTTCTTTGAATATTAATTTCTTGCATTCTCAATAACATATCAAACGCTGGCATCATAAAAAATGAACCTGTCATGCCCATTTGTGAAAAACCACCAGGTCCTCCTAAACCACCGGCACCTAAAGCTCCAAAAGTCCAAGGGTCAAATAATAAATTATTAAGTTCTGCGGGTGTAAACCATAAAACTTCATTAATTTCTCTATTTGCAGGAATTTCATATATTTGTTGATTCCGTTGAAGTTGTATATAATCTTTTTTAAGTTCCCAATCACCACCAGCCTGTAATCCAACAATTTTAGAATACGCATAGGTGTATCTCGTTTCAAAATCTAAACTTTTTGTTATAAAAGCTTTTGATAATGATTGAGTATCAAGATTAAGATTATATAAGGATGTCCATTGAGACTCGATTAACCAATCTTGGACATATTGAGAATAATCACCGATAGATAATTCTAATAAACTATCCATCATTTCGTCTTCAATTTCTATCGAACGAAGTGGTGCTCCAAGTAAATGTTTAATTCTTGTGTATAATGCGGTTCTTTGAGGTTCTGGGATTATTGACATAGTTCTTTTTATTTATAAATATCAATTTAATGAATAAATTAAATCTCCTTTAGGAAAAACATATTGTCCATTAACAATTTTTGAATTTTTATTTCTGAAAATTAAAACATCTTTATTATTTCTAGTGAAAATTAACCAATCTGTATAGTATTTTTTAACGGCACCTGAACCAATAACGGTAATTTCTTCACCGGTAGTTTCAATACTTCCAAATGGTTTAATTTGACTACTTAATTTTCTACCATTAATAATAACTTCACAATCTATACCACCAATCATATCAGCTTTACTACCTAATTTACCGATGGCGTTAACATTATCTTTTCCAAATTTTTTCTTTAAAATCTCAACAGTTTTGTCTTCACGAGCTTGTCCCCAAGTATCTGTTTGGGTTAAAACTTTCATAATGTTTTGAAATGTTGCTGAAGTTTGTGTGAATATTCTAAATTTATATTCGTGTAAGAAAATAAGTAATTTTTTAGTTTCTTCAATTTGTTCCAATGGTTTTAAACCAATTAATTTAATGTTTGGTAAATTTTTAGAACTTAAAACTTGATTTGTATCATTAAGAAGAACACAGAAACAACTATAGTTTGTGTTTAATTTATTTAAGACAGAACGACCATCTCTTTCTAAATCATACACTCCCGACATTTCACCTTTAGCGTATTCACCATATCCATAATAGTTATCCGGAAAAACTTCTTTAAGGATGTGATTAATACCTTCCATAAAAATTTGTTTAATTTTCGGGTTGATATTAAAAACCATACGAATGGCCTCGTTTTCTTCTCTACTACATCTTTCTGATTTACCTTCAGAAATTACAGATTTAAAATTTAATGATTCATTTAGTTTAGTCTCAATTCTCATTGTATATAGTTTATTAACAAATTCCCAATTAACACATTTCCAAAAATTCTTAATATAGTCATTTTTTTTATTTCTATATTTTAAATAATATGCGTGTTCCCATAAATCTAATCCTAATATTGGATAACCTCCGTCGTCTATAACATTCATAAGAGGGTTGTCTTGATTTTCTGTGGTTACAATTTTTAAGGTATTTCGTTTTGTTAAAACTAACCAAACCCAACCTGAACCAAATTTTTCTTGAGCAATTTCCTCAAACTTATTTTTAAACTTGACAAAGGTAGTAAAATCTTTTTTAATTTGCCTAATAATTTCACCATTTGGTGTTTGTTTTTTTGGGGTTAACATTTTCCAAAACAATGCGTGGTTAAAAGCTCCTCCGGCATTGTTCCTAATTGTCTTATCAAATCTACTTATTGATTTAATAATTTCTTCTAATTCTAAATCACCATAATCTTTCTTTTTAAGGGCTGAATTTAATTTATCAACATATCCTTTATAGTGTTTATTATAATGGTAATTCATTGTTTCAGCATCAATAAATTGTTTTAGTGCTGAATAGGCGTAGGGTAATTTCTCTATCCCTATTTTTTTCATCTCATTAATGAACATTTGTTGATTTTCGAGGGTTTCAACTTTTTTTAGTTCTTCTGTTATGAGATTGATTTTTTCTTCAATCTTTTTCATTTGACTTATTTGTTATTCATATAAATATCTTAACAACCGAATTAACCTCGGTTGTTAATTTTATTCATAAGTTCTCCGATGAAATCACCCTTCTCTTCTATATTATCACCCATTACGGTATTAATATTTTGTTTCTTATGATTCACCATATCATAAATGATTCCTTCTATACTATTATCGAATATTGGGTAATAAACTGATACCGAATTTTTTTGTCCATATCTATATGCTCTATCTTCAGCTTGTGCTAAGTCACCAGGAACAAAAGATAAGTCATTGATGATTACAGCTTCAGCGGCGGTTAAAGTTATACCAACTCCGGCTGCCTTCACATTACCAACAAACACTTTAATCTTTTCATTATCTTGAAATTGGTCAACAGCGTATTGTCGTTGAGGTTTTGATGTTGAACCATCTAATTTAACCGCAATTTTTCCAAAATGTTCGGCAATCTGATTTAATGTGTCCGTAAAATTGGTAAAAATAATAACTTTTTTATCTTGTTCCAAAATATTTTCAGCTAATTCTATTGTGTCTTTAACTTTTTCTTCAGCAATCACTTGACGAACTTTCATTAACTTACTGAACTGAACGGTAAGTGATGTTGATTCATCGGGGTTTTTATTATACCAATCATAGTATTCTCCCATCAACCCTTCATAAAGTTTTGATTTTAATCTTAAATAAATTGGGGTAATAATTTTTTCAGGTAAATCTAAAACTTCAGTTTTTAATCTTCTCAATACTTGTCTTGATGTTCTGTCTCTTAATTCTTCTAAATTTGATGCTCCCGAAACATTCCATATTTTTCTTTTTCCCGCCATAAATTGATAACCTTGACAATATCGTATTGCGTAAGCCATCCAATTTTGGGAAACCGGACTCTCAATAAGAGATAATAGGTTAAAGTAATTCATCGGACGATTTGTCATAGGTGTCCCCGTTAACAACCACACTCTTTCACAATTTTTAGAAAAACTATTAACAAGTTTGGTTCTCGCAGCTTGTCCATTACTCACATAATGAGCTTCGTCCAAAATAATTAAATCAAAATTTCCTTGAGTGATTAAAGATTCTGTCTTACCTTTAAGGTCGTAAAAGTTTTTAAGAATATCGTAATTTACAATCACAAAATCGTGTTCTATTGAGAAATTCTTACCTTCAGAAATATAAACACTTCTATCGGTATAATTCTCAATCTCTCTTTGCCAGTTAATCTTTAGGGATGCCGGACAAACAATTAATATTTTCTTCGCTCCCGTTTCTAATGCGGCGATAATGGTGGAAGTTGTCTTACCAAGTCCCATATCGTCGGCTAAAATAAATCTTTTAGACCCGGCAAGTTTCTCAATTGCAAGTTTTTGATGTTCAAGTGGTGGTCTATTAGAATATTTTTCATAATCAACCACAACATCTTTAATTGTGTGAGTTTTAATTAAGGCACCCTTCGGTAACCAAAATTCGTTAATAGTTTCACCGGATAAAACTTTACCCCAAATATGATACGATTTTTCTTTCTCAACTAATAACTTTTCCACCCATACTTGTTCGGGAATATTTGTTAATAGTTTTTCATCAGCAATTTTTTTGGCGAAGTAGGGGTCTAAATCAACCCATCTTTTAGCCACCTTTGGTATTACTTCGTGATAATTTATTATGTAGTCAGATTGTGCCCGAGTAGGGAAGAATCTCTTATTAGTTTCCTTTTGTAATTTTAATTTTAGGATATAGTTATTCGCTCCCTGATAAGTTTCAAGAAGGGATATTGCTCGTTGTTCTACTGTTAAATTAGAATTTTCAGATGTATTGTTTTCCAATTTTATTCTTTTAGTAGAAATATAACATATTTTATAATATTTATCAAGATATGAGAATGAGACAAGAGATATTAGACAAATTAATAAATAAAACGATAAAACACATTAAACCTAATGGTGTGTCTGAACTTATTTATACATTAGAACCTACTGATGATACTGGTGACGAATATTATATGAGGGTAACATATGTTGTTCCTGACGATAGTAAATATCTGAAAGTTAATCCAAATACTCGAGCAATTCCCGTAAATTACAGAAGTGGGTGGAATAATGAAATACAAAAGACCATAAAAAATTATTTTGGTGTTAATGTTATAATTAATAATTCAGGTACTCGTTCGGAATCCGAATACAAAAGACGAAAACAATATGAATAATAAAGTGCCCATCACAAGAATTGGAAAGTTCTTTGGAGCCGAAGATTTTAATTTAGAGGTTTCATTCGGTCAAGAATGGTTACACGGAGACATGAATTTTACCGTGGTTCTATATCGTATTGATAGATACAAAACCAAGACAGACGACATTTACGGAGAGGCGTCAGTTGATAGTATTAAGTTTCACCCTCCCGTTGAACTCAAAGGTTATGTCCAAATTTTGGCTCCCGAGAACAAATATTTGGGGACATCAAAATTAGACCAAATGGAGCCGGGTAATATGAAACTTTCTGTTTATCAAAGAGATTTGGAAGAATTAGATGTGGATATTAATTATGGTGATTATATCGGATACTACGAAACGGAGGATAAAGTAAGATACTATACGGTAAATAATGATGGAAGGGTGACTTCAGATAATAAACACACAATCGGGGGGTATAAACCTTTTTATCGTAGTATTATTGCTTCACCGGTAATGAATAATGAATTTAGAGGTCTATAATGAAAATATTAATAACAGAAAATAAATTATATAGAACAATATATAATTATCTTGAAGATACTTTTGATGTAAGTAACATAGATTATTTTCATCCAACCACATGGAATGATGATGAATATGATGATGAGGAAAACCCATATATACGAGAGTATTTTTATCATATATATGAAGGTGATTACGACCAAGATGGTGTTGCTTTTGCATATATTCAAAAGGAATATTATAGTGATAAACATTCAAATAAATCTTTTAGAGAAAAGACACCAATATTAATTGTTACTGATTATGAAAAATTAACCAATATGTTTGGAAATTATTGGGTAGAACCTATGAAAGAGTGGTTTAAAGATAACTTTGATTTACCAGTAAAAACAATCGTAGCCGACTAATGAAAATATTAATAACAGAAAGTAAATTATTTGATTCAATATATAAGTATATTGATGGTTATTTAGACTCAAATGAAATTGATTGGGTCTATGGTTCAAATTACGACGGTGACGATTGGCAGGAAAATCCTGAAGATGAAAACCTTTTACATTTTTATAAAGGTGGTACTTGGGCTGGTGAAGATTATTCTGATATTGTATTTAATTATCTTAATGTTGATTACTATAGTGATGAACCATCAAGTAAACCACATAAAGACAGGGCACCAATTGTAGAGGTATGGGGTGAATATGGTGAACATTTAGACAATATGTTTGGAAGTAGTTGGAGAGAACCTATGAAAAAATGGGTTGAAGATAAATTTAATTTACCGGTTAAATCGGTATCAGCATATTACGAATAATGAAAATATTAATAACAGAATCTCAATCAAAAAGATTATTTGAAAATTATTCAGATAACGATTATATCGGTAAAAAAGTTATGCTTTATTATAACCTACATAAACAAACATTTTCTATTATATACAAAAGTTTAGTTATATTTCATGCCGATTATGTTAAATTAAAAGATGTTGAGTTTAGAGTTAGACCCGGTGGTAGAGAAAAAGTTTTAAAAGAAAAAAGAAAAAACGTACATTCATTTGTTATCGGAACTTTAATGGACTATTGTATATTCCCTTGTGAGAATTTACCAGAAGAACCTAACAATAATATTGTCACCTACAACCCATACAAGTATAATTCTTATGTTATGAAAGACACCGAAGAACCTATATTTCACGCCAATGAAGTGGAAATGATTAATTTAAAAAATAAAATTTTTATAACAAAATAAAGATGCCATTACCAAACAAAATAAAAAAACATATTCCGTTAACATCCTCAAAAACTCTTCTACCAAGAAGAGAAGAACTTTTGGATAAAATTAATAAAGACGGAACTTTCCTACCAAAATCAATTTTACATGCGGATTTGGATAGGGGGTTTTTAGATTTTGTTAAAAATGATTTAAAAACCGTTGTTGAGGGTAAAACTATATCAATGGTTGATATTTTGGTAACAACACAAAATTGGTCACAATTCACAGAAACTTGGAATTTACAAAATATAGATAAAAATGTTGAGACCCCATTTATAACCGTGGTTAGAGTACCCGAAGTTAAATATGGTACAAATCCTGCAATAGTTTATAACATACCAAACAGAAAACAATTCTTTTACGCTCAAGTACCAACTTGGGACGGACAAAGACACGGGTCGGATGTATATAAAATACCTCAACCAGTTCCTGTTGATATTTCATTTGTTGTAAAAATAATTTGTAATAGAATGAGGGAATTAAACGAGTTTAATAAAAATGTACTTGAGAAGTTTGCGTCAAAACAAGCCTATACATCAATCAAAGGACATTACATTCCAATCGTTATGGGAAACATATCGGACGAATCTGTTATGGAACTTGAAAAAAGAAAATACTACATTCAAAGTTATGAATTTACCTTACTTGGTTTTTTAATTGATGAAAATGAATTTGAAGTTTCTCCTGCAATTTCTAGATTATTACAGGTCGTGGAACTTGATAAAAACACAACAAAAAAACAAAAAAAATTAAATTCAAATCCAAGTAGCACAACTTTAAATGTTTTATTTACTGAAAATAATAATATTATTTCACAAATTTTTGATTATACAGCAGACTTAAATTTGGGTAAATCAATTAACATTGAGTCGTTTGATGTGTTCATTAATAATGAATATTATGGGTCTGATTTACCTCAAATACAAATCAATACAAATGATGTTTTAAAAATTGTTGTGGTCAAAAAAGACAACACTAAAGAGGGGTCAATTACATTAGAAAACCACTTAATTTAGTCCTCACCATAGATATCCTTTTTAGGTGAGCATTTCTCAACAATTAATCTTTCCAAAAACCGGTACATTTTAATACCCTTTTTTTCACAATAAGTTTTAAGAATTTCGTGGGTTTCCACAGAAATCTTCAAATTTTTAATCTTTTTAATGTCTTTATCCATAGGTAGAAAAAAGGTAGAAAAAAGTCTACCTAAAATATAAATAGTTAGCACAAAGTAAAGTCTTTTGTTTTTTTTCAGAATATTTATCAATAAAAATAAATTAACAAATAAAAACAACAAAAAAAATGGCATCAAACAGTAAAGTATTCGTATCTCCTGGAGTATATACTTCTGAAGTTGATTTAAGTTTCGTAGCCCAAAGTGTGGGTGTAACTACATTAGGTATTGTTGGTGAAACCTTAAAAGGTCCAGCCTTCGAACCTATTTTTATACGAAATTTTGATGAATTCTCGGCGTATTTTGGAGGAACTTCCCCTGAAAAATTTATAAACACACAAATACCAAAGTATGAGGCGTCCTATATCGCTAAAGCATATTTACAACAATCTAATCAATTATTTGTAACTAGAGTTTTAGGTCTTTCCGGATATGATGCGGGACCATCTTGGTCAATCACAACAAAAGCAAATGTAGACCCAACCACAATAGATTTTTATTGTGATGTTCCAACAATAGTTGATTGTGTTGATGGTTGTGATAGTTATGAAACATATGTGTATCATTATGACTTTTCAGGTTGTAATGATAGTTTATCATCTATAACTGATACTGGAGATAATTTACAAGATTTCATAACAGATAGAATAGATTTACCTTATGAATTATTTAACGGTAGCATCTCAACTCTTCGTTCAGATATTAATAATTTAATATTTAACTCAATTACCAATTATGGCGATTCGTATTCAGGTATTTCATATTTTGGTACAATACCAACAAGTAGTTATTCAGGATTAACATCATATACAGCATCAACAAATGTTTTTGGTGTTGAAAATGTTAGTTCAGATTTAGCTGATTACACAGCACCACAAAACGACCCTTGGTATTATTCATTGTTTGACAATATTGGTGGTGGTTCATATACGGGTTCGTCTTTTTATGGTGTTATAGACACTATTGTTCCAACATTTACCTCATCAACTTGTGCTACTTTCTTTGGATTTAGTGTTGGCGGATATGTTTCAGGTTTTAACACTGGTTCATTATCAGGTGGAACAGGATATTCCGCAGGAAGTGGTACAACATCAGGTAGTACTTACGGAACTGGTTTAACGGTTAATGTTGCAGTTAATGTTAGTAATGTGATTACCGGAGTAACGATTAATTCACCAGGGACGGGGTATCAAGTTGGTGACACAATCACTATAATACAAGGAATTCATAGTGATGCAAAAATTGTTATATCAAGTTTAAGTGCTACAACAATTGGTAGTATTAATTATAACACAAATAGAATAGACGTTGTCGTTCCGGTAGGTGTAGACTTATCAAAAATTGTTTGTGGGTTCAATACTTGTGCAGGAAATGTGTCAATTTTGACAAATCAAATTAGTGGACATACGGCTAACGATTTTTCAAGTGGATGTTTATCTTATAATTTACTTTCAGAAGATGAAAGTGTTACAACTACTTGGACTGTTTGTGTTGAAACTGTAGTACCTTGTAATGTTAATATTGCTGGTAATACTGGAACACCTAACACAGGTACAACTAAATCTTGTTATTCAGGTTCAGTTGTAGGTGAAATTTATGTTTATTCAGGAATGGCTTATACTGATTTTGACGATTTAGTTATTGCAACACTTCGTTCAAGAGGATTAGCTACTTACGGTAGTGATGACGGAGCTGTTTATGAAGTATCTGGTTTAACAGATGTTTCCATAGATTGTACTTCAGTTTATTCAGGAATTACTAAAAACCCATATTCTACTTTTGGTTTAAATGTTACTAATAAAGATGGTGAGTCATATTTCTTTGAAACCTCATTCCAAAATTCTGATTCTAAATATATTAGTAAAGTATTTGGTTCGTCCAATTTTGCAAAACCAAGAACAACAGTTCCATTGTATGTAGAAGAGAGATATCAAACATTATTAACATACGGATATAGAAAAGGGTATATTAGAGGTTTAAATTGTCAATTAACAGCATTACCTAATGCTAGACAACAAAATGACCCAACATCAATCGCTTGGTACTTAGAAAAATATCAATCACCAACATCTCCTTGGGTTGTATCTGAATTAAGAGGTAATAAAGTTTACAACTTATTTAAATTTACAACAATCGCTGATGGTGAAGCTGCTAACACAGAGGTTAAAATATCTATCGCAAATATTTCATTTAACAATGGAACTTTTGATGTGTTAGTTAGAGATTTTTATGATTCAGATAGTGCACCTGTTGTTCTTGAGAAATTTACAAATTGTAATATGAATATAAACGACAATTCATTCATTGCTAAGAAAATTGGTACTATGGATGGTGAGTACGAATTAAATTCAAAATATGTTATGATTGAGATTAACGAAGATGCCCCAATGGACGCTCTTCCTTGTGGATTTTTAGGGTTTAATTCTAGAGATTACGCAGGTGTTAAATCACCATTCCCGATTATGAAAACTAAATACGATTATCCTGGTGAGGTTGTTTATAACCCCCCATTTGGATTAGGTTCAGGAGCGGATGACGCAACTAGAAGTGGTGGTGACAATGTAAGAAGAACTTATCTTGGTATATCTGATAGTATTGGTATTGATGCTGATTTCTTTGGTTATAAAGGTAAACAACTTCCGTTAGATGTTTGTAATGATATCACAGGTGATGATTGGTCAACAAGAACTAAAGGTTTCCACATGGATAAAGACGCTAATAGTATCTTAATTCCTAATGCTTTTGCAACAAGTGGTACACCAGCATTCTATGTTGGAGATGCAACATTCACTAAAGACCCTGATAACGAATCAAGTCCTTACTATAGACTATATTCTCGTAAATTCAGTCTCCTTGTTCAAGGAGGTTTTGACGGGTGGGATATCTACAGAGAACACAGAACAAATGGTGATACGTTTGTATTAGGTAGAAATGGTTACTTACACGGTTCTTGTCCTTCGATTAAATATCCTACAGCAACAGGTTGGGGAGCATTTAAACAAATTACAGTTGGGGACAATACTCAAGATTATGGTAACACTGATTATTACGCATATAAATTAGGACAAATGACATTTTCTAATCCTGAGGCGGTTAACATCAATGTTTTTGTAACACCGGGTATTGATTATCTTAACAATTCAGATTTAGTTGAAAGTGCTATTGATATGATTGAGAATGATAGAGCGGATTCGTTGTATATTACAACAACTCCTGATTACAATATGTTTGTACCTTCTACCGGAGACCAATTAGATTTAATCTACCCTCAAGAAGCTGTGGATAATTTAGACCAAATAGGTGTAGATTCTAATTACACGGCAACTTACTACCCTTGGGTATTAACAAGAGATAGTGTTAACAATACTCAAATCTACTTACCGGCAACGGCTGAGGTTACGAGAAATTTAGCATTAACTGATAACATTGCTTTCCCTTGGTTCGCTGCGGCGGGTTACACAAGAGGTATTGTAAATGCGGTTAAAGCGAGACGTAAACTAACCCAAGAAGATAGAGATACACTTTATCAAGGTCGTATTAACCCAATTGCTACTTTCTCTGATGTTGGTACTGTAATTTGGGGTAATAAAACTCTTCAAGTAAGACAATCGGCTTTAGATAGAATCAATGTTAGAAGATTATTACTTCAAGCTCGTAAATTGATTTCTGCGGTATCTGTAAGATTATTGTTTGAACAAAACGACGCTAAAGTAAGACAAGACTTCTTGGACGCTGTTAACCCTATTTTGGATGCTATCAGAAGAGATAGAGGTTTATATGATTTCCGTGTAACAGTATCATCAGATGCTGCTGATTTAGACAGAAATCAAATGACTGGTAAGATTTATATCAAACCAACCAAATCATTAGAATTTATAGATATCACATTCTATATTACTCCAACCGGAGCTTCTTTTGAGAATATATAATTAAAATTGTTATGACTGACCGGTGAATTCCGGTCGGTTGTAATATAGCCATACAAAAACATATGTTAAAAAATAGAAAATTAATAGAAGGTATTGATGAAACAGGAGCCCCTGATGAAAAATACTACGCATTTGATTGGGACGACAATATTGTATCTATGCCAACTAAAATCATATTAAAAGATGAGGACGGTGATGAGGTAGGTATGTCAACTGAAGATTTTGCGGAATATAGAGAACAAATTGGTAAAGAACCGTTTGATTATGATGAACATAAAATTGTTGGGTTTGCTGATGAACCATTTAGATATTTTGGTATAAAAGGTGATAAACAATTTATTGTCGATGCTATGTTAGCTAAACCAGGACCAGCTTGGCCTGATTTTGCAGAAGCAATTAACAATGGGTCGATTTTTTCAATCGTGACTGCTAGGGGACATACTCCGTCAGTACTTAAAGAGGGTTGTTATAACTATATTGTTTCTAATTTTAACGGAATTGATTCTGAAGAATTAATAAAAAATTTAGAAAAATATAGAGACTTGGCTGATGAAGAAGAAATCTCTAAAAGTGAGATGATTAGGGAATATTTAAATTTATGTAAGTTTTACCCGGTGACTTTTGGTGAGGGTTCTGCTGTCAACCCAGAAGAAGGTAAAATTAAGGCATTAAAAGAATTTGTAGAATATGTTAAAAAAGTTTCTAATCATATCCAGAAAAAAGCATTTTTAAAAAATAAGATAAGCAATTATTTTATACCTAAAGTAGGATTTTCAGATGATGATATAAAAAATGTTGATGTAGTAAAAAAACATTTTGAAAAAGAACCAGAAAACATAATTAAGACTTATTCAACAGCGGGAGGAATAAAAAAAGAATATTAAATAAAAAAACTAGTAATAAAAATCTAGTTAGTTATGCTTAATTATAATTTTTAAAGTTTTAAAAGTAAATAGAAAAAATTTTAATTGACGATATTTATAAGAATAACAATAAAATAAAATAAAATTAAAAACAATTTAAAATGGCTGATTTATTAATGAAAATGCCCATACCGTATGAACCTAAAAGACAGAATAGGTTTATTGTTCGTTTTCCATCTTCTTTGGGAATTAATGAATGGTTTGTTGAAACCGCGGCTAGACCACATATTACAATTAACGCAACAGAAATTCCTTTTCTAAATACTTCAACATATGTTGCTGGTAGATTTACTTGGGGAGTAATTAATGTTAAGTTTAGAGACCCAATTGGACCTTCAGCGTCTCAAGCTCTTATGGAGTGGGTTAGATTATGTGCAGAATCTGTAACAGGTAGAATGGGGTATGCTGCGGGATATAAGAAAAATATTGATTTAGAAATGTTAGACCCAACAGGTGTTGTTGTTGAAAAATGGATTTTAGAAGGTTCGTTTTTAAGTGATGTTAATTTTGATTCATTAGGATATTCAACGGATGCTCTTGCGTCTATTACGGCGACAATTCGTATGGACCGTTGTATATTAGTTTATTAATTTTCAAAATATCTATATAATTAAAACGTAAATCCATATGTCATATAAATGATGTATGGGTTTTATTTTTTAAAATATTTAATGTTTATTAAAAAAAGATGTTAACTATAATTATATATAAACAATAAGTTATATGGAACAAGATTTAATTAACGCTGCAACTGAAAATTTTTCATTACCTCACGATGTAGTAATATTACCCTCTGGTGGGATATTTTACAAATCAAAAAAGAAATCTATTAAAGTCGGTTATTTAACCGCTAATGATGAGAATTTTTTAATGGGGGCATCTCAAAATAATAGTAATATTATTATGACCTTATTAAGAAATAAAATTTATGAGCACGATTTAAAACCTGAAGAGTTATTGGATGGCGATGTTGAGGCTATTTTAATTTTCTTAAGAAACACATCATTTGGTCCTGAATATAATGTAAATTTAGTTGACCCAAAGACATCTAAACAATTCCCATATACAGTAATTCTTGATGAATTAAATATTAAGAAAACTAGTGTTCAACCAGATGAAAATGGGTTGTTTACTACAAAACTACCTAAAACGGGGCATACCGTAAAATTAAAACCTTTATCTTACGGAGACATTCTTAATCTCTCAACATTAGAGGAGTCTTACCCAGTGGGTAGAACAGCTCCTGTTGTTACTTGGAGATTGGCTAAACAAATTGTGGAAATTGACGGTAATTCAAATTCTGGGGACATTTCATTATTTGTTGATTCATTACCAATTATGGACTCAAAATATGTTCGTAATTTCATCAAAGAAAACCAACCATCATTAGACTTAAAACAAACAGTAAAAGCCCCTTCAGGAGACTTGGTAACTTTCGAGATTACCTTTGGGGTGGAGTTTTTTCGGCCTTTCTTCTAATTATCGACAACTTCTAGTCGAAGAGTATTATTTACTCTCTAAATTTATTAGAACATCATATAATGATTTTAACATCATGCCAACCTATATGAGAAAATATTTAATTGATAGAATAATCGAAGACAATACGCCAAAACAAGAATAATAAAATTGTTGTTGGCGTATTTATATATAAACACAATTTGATATGGATGATAAGGACGGTATTCTAAATTCATTTAAAGAATCTATCAAAGAACTCGGGGAGATTTTTTCAAATAATTTTGACAACGCAAAAATTAAAGGGATTTTACATGAGGTAGATAGTGCGGCATCTGAAGTTATGAAAACTATGGGTGTCAGCAATCAAAATTTGGTTGCGATAAAAGCTTCAATGGTTGATGCATCAACTAGTGTTGTTGCTTTAGGTGGTGACTTTAGGGCAATTATTGATATGCAAAACAGTGCAGCAAAAACTTTAGGTAGAAATTTAATACTTAATTCAGAATCTTATGCTAAATTATATGCGGCTAAAGAAGTGTCGGGTCAAAGTATTGAACAAATTACCGCAGGATTTAAAGATGCGGGGTTTTCTATGTATAATGCGTCTTCCCAAATGGAAAAAGTAGTTTTAAAAGCGAATAGTTTAGGTGTTAATTCTCAAACAGTGTCTAAACAAGTTCTTGAAAATATGTCAGCACTTAATAAATTTAACTTTGCTAATGGTGTTGATGGTTTAGCTAAAATGGCAGCACAAGCAACCGGTTTACGAGTTGATATGAAAAGTACTTTAGACCTTGCTGATAGATTGTTTGACCCTGAGAAAGCGATTTCTATGGCGGCATCGATGCAAAGATTAGGTGTGGCACAAAGTGATTTATTAGACCCACTTCGATTAATGGATTTGGCGCAAAATGACCCAGCGGAACTTCAGAATCAAATTGCTAAAATGAGTGAACAATTTGTTCGATTGAACAAAGATGGTAATTTTGAAATTATGCCAGGGGCTAAAAGACAAATGAAAGAAATTTCTATGGAACTTTTTGGAAATACTGAACAATTATCTAAAATGGCTTTAGGTAGTGCTGAATTGTCTGAAAAAATGAAATCTATTAAGTTTCCGGGTGGTGATATAAGTGAAGACCAAAGAACTATGATTGCCAATATGGCAGAAATGAATAAAGGTACAGGAAAATATGAGGTTAGTTTTACTGATAAACAGGGTGAAGCGGTTGTGGGGAAAAGTGTTACTGAATTAAGTAAAGACGATATAGAAGCGTTGTCTAAACAACCTAAAACACTTGAAGATGTTGCAAAATCACAACTTACTCAACAACAATCGATGAAAGCGTCGTTAGATACTATTGCAAATAGACCTGGTAGAGCTTTAGCGGGGACAAAAGTTGGTCAAGCGGCGTTAGACGCTCCAAGAGAATTATATAAACAATTAGAAAATACTCTTAATATTGAATCGGGGTCTATCAAAACTATAAGACAAGGGATTGATAAAAATGTTGGTGGTGTTTTAGAGGATTTTAACAAGTTTGTTAAAGGAGAATCTTCGTTATCTAAAGTTTTGGAGAGTTTACAATCTGCTAGTAAAAATGTTCAGAAAGGTCTTAAAACAGCTTTTAATGAGACTGTTGATAAAGCTGATGAATCAATGAAAAATTTAACAACATCCCAAAATATTTTTATAGAATTAATGGTTAATTCTGGTGAAAGATTAAAAAAAGTGATTGAATCAATACCCCAAGTTAAAGAAGTAATTGGTAATCAATCATCAAATGCTGAAACAACAAACACATTAAGAAATGTTAGTTCAACAACCCCTGGTGGGGTAACAGAGGCAAACACTAAACACACGGTTGATTCAAATGTTAATTTAAATATTAAAATAGATTCTAACAATCCAAATATTGATACAACACAATTAGCGTTGGCATTTAAAGACCCACAAATGATTCAGGCAATATATTCTATTGGTAAATTAGACCCAAATAATAATTTAACAAGTAGCAAAACAGGGTCTAGAACAAAACAAATGCAAGCTTAAAAATAAATATTTTGTCTATTTATAATAAAATAATAAAAAATGTCAGATAGTTCATTATCCTTTACTTCATCATCATCATTTAGAAATATACTTATGGCTAAAAATTTAGCCGCGTATAGTGTTATGGGTGTTTATACCCCCACATCATCAGATTTAAATTATGAGGTAACTTTATCTCAATCTCCGGTGATTGATTCCCCTAATGATTTAATAGCTAATGACCCATATGCGACACTATTATATCCATTAAATGAGTATGGACCGAATGGTGGTTTTAATACGAATATAACCTATAATAGAGCTCCTTTACCTGTAAAATCAAATCAGGGAGAATATAGTCCAAATGATACGGTATTAGATTTAGTTAATGAATTTTATATTGATGCTGCTTACATTACAAATTCTTATGGACCCATTGGTGGTTATAATGAAATGCTTATTGTTACGGATACTCAAAATAACGATAAATTATATTTACCATATTGGGACCCAAGTAGTTTTGTATCATCAACCTATAGTCCATATGATATATTATATTCAAAAAATCCAAATGGGGATAATGGTTCGTTATCTCAAGATTCATATATAGCTAAATTAGGTGCTTCCCAATTAAACTATCTTTTCCAAGAAAGGATTGCTGCTGAACTTATTAAAAAAACGGTTGGACAAGTAAATTTACAATCATTACAAGACCCTTTTGAGGTTAGTATGATGGTATCGGGGAAACAACCTCTAATATATAAAAATTGGAAAATTACGGTTCCGGAAAACCCTGTTATTGCTGCGGCTGATTTTGCAACAAGATTGGCGGGAGCGTATTGGCCGGTTTCATTAATACCGGGAGATTATTTTGATGATAATAATGAAAATAGTCAGACCAAACAAACATCAACCGCGTTAAATGTAATTAATCAATTAACGGGTGGATTTTTAGGACCAATTTTAAATTTAAAAAGAAACCCCTCTGAAATATTTTTAAATAATACTGGTAACGGACAGCGTTCAGCTTTATTTGCAAATGTTAATTACAATAGATACCAACCATCGTATGATAAAAACTATGGTGGGTTATTAGGTGTTGCTCAAGGTTTAGTGAATCTTGCCGTTGACCTTATTAAACCTAGTAATGGTACATTAATTGGGGGTTATTATGTTGGTAGTAAAAATTCTGAACCTTCATCAATAACATCTCCCCCAAATAAAGTTCCTGTTAATGCTTTCGGACAACAAGAATCCTCTCCGGTTTATGGACCTTCAGAATTGGGTATATTATTTGAGGGTAACGAAGGTATTTTAAAATTTGGTTTAGCGGGAAAATCATCAAGTGATGGTGGTGGAATTGATGGTCAATTAGTTTGGACATCACCAAAATACAAATCAAATGCCGGATTTCACGCAACACCTGGTGGTGGAAGTGGAAGTTTAGACACAGAGTTTAATGAAATTAGTAGTAGTTTTAGTAGTTCTGAATCTACCAATATAGATTTTAAAGATACCTCAATATTAGACCAAACACAACGATTAGTTAATTCAGCAGATAATGTTTCGGGGATTGCTAGATTAAAGCATGTTGGTAATGCAATTAATCAAGTTAGTAAGGTATTCCATGATGGTTATAAAGAAATAACGAAAGGTTCACAGGTTCTTTCATATTCAAATCAAACGACCGGTGAAAATGTAGGTATTGAGTATTGTCGTGTGTTTACTAAAGATACACCATATTACACTTATGCCGATTTACAAAAAACAGAAGGTATTACCACAAAAAATAGAGGTTTTACCAATTCAGTTTTAGATAGTACATTTAATCTAAATATTGCACCACTTTCAAATGGGTCAACAAATATTATTCCGGATGTTAATGGTAAAGGTGGTTATGCTAAAAAATATATGTTCTCTATTGAGAATTTAGCTTGGAGAACATCAAGTAAACCTGGATTTACTTATGATGAATTACCTGTTTGTGAGAAAGGTCCAAATGGGGGTAGAGTTATGTGGTTTCCTCCGTATGATTTAAAATTTAGTGATACTAGTACTGCCGGTTGGAATAAACAAACTTTTTTAGGGAGACCTGAACCAATATATACATATAAAGATACAACTAGAACAGGTAGTTTAAGTTGGAAAATGATTGTTGACCATCCTTCGATAATGAATGCGATTGTTAAACATCAATTAAAAGGAAAGAACAAAGATAGAATTAACTCAATTATTGATTCATTTTTTGCTGGATGTGTTAAATACGATATATATGAATTGGCTATTAAATTTAATACTATTCCAACTAAAGATTTATATACATATCAAAAAGCGTTAAGTGACCCTAATTTAACACCTGACCAACTTAAAAAAATTAATAGTAAAATTTCGGCGGATAATGCGGGAACAAATGGTGATTTATCGAGTGAACAAAAAAAATTAACATCTGACACATCAATATCGGATTTTGAAACAAAATATAAAGAATTTGCTTTTTATTTTGATAATGATACTCCGGACCCACATACAAGACAAACAACGTCTTCAGTTAGATACGATGTCACGTATGGTAATTATACGGATACCAAAAATATTGAAAGGTATCAATATTATGCTAATGGAATTTTTAATGATGGTAGTTCTAATAAAAATGTAACGGAATTTTTTAATAATGTTGTTATTAATAATATTAATGTTATAACAGGAGGTACAAGTAATTTTATTGTTGATGCTTATAATATTTTAAAGGAGAAAAAGGGTAAAATAACTATTGATATGGTAGGTTCGGCGTCAGCACCTGCAGACCCATCGTATAATACTTTACTATCTATCAGAAGAAATGATTCTGTTGTAAAATTTTTAACGGAATATAAAGTTGGTGATGCTTGTTTAGGTCCTTTTATTACCGATAAAACATTAATTATTAATCCGCCAAAAGGTGTTGGTGAAACAACATCAGTTCCATCTACATCACTAGGTATTGGACAACAAGTTGATTGTACAAAAAATATTAAAGATAAAAATGGAAAAGTTACTCATGATTCACAAATTTTTTCTGTAAGTGCAATGGCGTGTAGAAGAGTCAAGATTAATAATGTTAAAGTAACTCCATCTCCAACTCCAATACTTGAACCACCTAAAAAAGAAACATCATCAATACCAGAAAAAATAATACCAGTTAAACCTCAACCAACTGTTGATATAATAGATGGTATTAAAAAAGGTATTAGTAAACAAATTATTAGACAATTATTGTCAGAATGTGATTATTTTGAGGCTATTGCTGAAAATTCTCCAATGGTATATGACTCAATAAAAGAGAAAATTAAGTATTTTAACCCAGCGTTTCACTCTATGACACCTGAAGGGTTAAATTCTCGATTAACCTTCTTAAATCAATGTGTTAGACCTGGTGAGACTATACCAGTTATTGGAACAGATAACAAACCAAGATATAATGATGCGGTTAACACTTCTTTCGGAGCACCTCCGGTTTTAGTTTTAAGAATTGGCGATTTTTATAATAGTAAAATAATCCCAAATAGCGTTGCCTTTACTTATGAACCATTACTTTATGATTTAAATCCTGAAGGTATTGGTGTACAACCAATGCTAGCAAATGTTACAATGAGTTTTGACTTTATTGGTGGACAAGGATTGGCTAGACCGGTGGAACAATTACAAAACGCGTTATCGTTTAACTATTATGCTAATACTGAAATATATGATGAAAGGGCTACGGCTACTGAAGATACTAAAGCTTTAGACACAAGAGTTGTAGAAGCTATTGTAGGGGTTCAACCATTGGCAACAGTAAATAATATAGATAATAGTCTTTTAAATAATGGTGGAAATACAATTGGAAATGTTTTAACAAATATTCCAATAACTGATGGTCAAACAGGACAAACGGAGTATTCGACAATTATGGATAAAGTTTTAGATGCAACAAAAGAATATTATACAAATATTCCTAATCAGTGTGAATCTATAATAAAGTCCTATAATTATGGTATATGGCAGTTGATGACTCAAGATAGATTATATAGTATGGGACATTTTAACATTAATGGTATTAAATGGAATGTTCCCATATATGGTAAACCAGGTGGAGATGGAAATGTGAGTGTTGAAAATAAAATTAATTCGTTATTCTCAACTTTATTGTCTGATATTAATGCGGACAACCCGTCTAATAAAAATCCAATAATTAAGGGGTTGATTAATTATAATTTTACAGATTCTGTAATACAAAAAGTTAAAACAAATTTAAATAGTTACATTAATAATTATCAGGGTGAATTTAGTAATGGTATTTTTACCAAAATACAAGAAATTACAACTCAACAAGAGAGTATGGTTCAATATTTTAGAAAAATTAATTTACTAATGACTAATACTGATGGTAAAATACTTGAAACTGGTAAACCTAGAGTTTATAACATAAAAGGTACAACAGAAGTTAATTCGGCTAGTGCTGGACCACCACTAAACACATATATTGAATTAGGTAATGATTATAAATTGATTGGTCAAAGTTTACAAGATTTTGAAACATTTTTGAAACGTCAAATAGATGTTAATATAATAACTTCCGAATATACAGAACCGGGATTATTTAAAGCTATGCCATCAGGATTGGTGTCTATTGAGGATAAACGACTATTTATGGTGCTAGCTCAAATATTTGGAAATAAAAACAAATATAATGATTTTATTAATAAAATTATATCAGGGGAGTTATTAACAGTAAAAAGTCCGTCAAACTTAAAAAATAAATTTGAAAAAATTTGTGATAATTTTAAAAAAATTGTTGATAAAGAATTGTTATTAGAATCAAATCATATTAAAAAGATAAAAGAATTCCCTGAATATACTAAATATGTTAATGAGTTTGTATATCCAAAAGGTAAATTAAGGAAATTTGAATACACAACAATTCCGGACACGGCAACAGACGCTCAACAACAAAAAGATGTTATGACATTATATAGTGGTGTAAATTCTGATAGTGATAATAAATCCTATGATGGTAAAATCAAATTTAAATAAAAATGGTAAATAAACAGTATTATAATAGATATAATGGGTTTTTAAACAATGGAGAACAAAGTATTGTTCCCTATGTTACTTTGCCATCAAAAACAACAGATAAAAGATATATCTATAAAGTTGGACAGTCTAGATTAGATAAGTTATCCCAACAATATTATGGTGCCGCGAGTTTTGGTTGGTTGATTTTACAAGCAAATCCAATCTTCGGTGGTCAAGAATGGAATATTAGTGATGGTTCTATCTTGACAATTCCATTTCCTTTGGTAGCTTCTCTACAAGATTATAAAAACGAGTTAGAAAATTATTTCTTTTATTATGGTAGATAGTGGTGAAAATATATTAGTAGAGTTTGATTACAATAACATTAGTATTATTGACCCAAATAAGGTTATTGACTCTAATGGTAAAGTTAGTGAAAGGTTAGTTAAACAAGAAGATTTGGTTGTTTATGCCAATTTAGAGTGTAAAGTAATTCCAAGAACTAAATTAGCTGTTGGTGTTGCAAATAATGACCAAATACAAACAATATCTGTTGCAGCAATTAATTTTTTAAATCCGGGTAATAAAGGGTTTTTAGATAATAGTTACACTGACGAATTGACAGGTAAAGATAGTTTAAAAGGTAAAGGTCAAAACCAAATAAAACAAGAATCAGTAACAAACCCTAATAAAAGTGATGATACTTACATTAGACAAACTTTAAGAGGTACTACTGATAATGGAATGTTGGGTATCACTCAAATAACTATTAGACAAGGGTTAGATTTCTTACCACAAATCAATGTTAAATTAGAAGATGTTAAAGGTCGCTCCTTATTTGAAGGTGGCGATAACTCACCTTATGCGGCGTTTTTTAATTTACCATATCCAATGTTTAATTTAACTATTAAAGGTTATTATGGTAAAGCGGTTAAATTATCTTTAATGTTGCAGAACTTTACATCAAGATACGACACATATTCTGGTAATTTTGTTATTGATTTAGTATTTTATACCTATAAATACACAATATTGAGTGAAATAACTATGGGTGCAGTATTGGCGGTTCCCCATATGTATAAATCTAGAGTTAGTGTTCAAAACAAAGTGGTAACACCTTCAACGGGGACAGATAGTAAAACAACTAAAACAACAGATAGTGTTGTGGAAAGAGGTTTTCAGAAAGTAAAAGAAATGTATAGTGAATATAAATCAAAAGGTATGATATCTGATGATTTTCCGGAAATTAGTTTAATGGAATTACAAAATAGACTTGAAAATTTTGTTAAAAATGTTTTAGATTCATTTACTAAACAAAATTTAGACCCATTAACGGATTTAAATGAATATTCAAAAATTTTAGGAGAATACGATAAAGATATTTTCGCTATGAATGGTGAGTCTTGGAGGTCTAAATATTTAGACACTGATAACTTTCTTGTAATGGACAATCCTGAAAAAACTAAAGTATATACCTTTAAAAAAGAATATACGCCAGCTAAAAAGAAAGATGAGGCGATTAATAAATTAAAAGAATATATTACAAGTTATACCGAAAAATTAGCAAATAATAAAACTCTTGGGATACTTGGGAAGTATAAAATTAATAATACTGAAAAATCAATTCAAATACCAAATAGTATTAAATACGAAATTTTTCCAAAAAAATTACAAGCCGGTGATATAAATCTTAAGGAAACTTATAGACAAAGAAAAAAATTAGATGTTGAACCGTCAAAACAACAATTAGAAGAATTTGAGGCGGAATTAACTAAAGATAGTGTTCTAAATTCTTTAGTAATTAAGAATGATGCGGGAAAACAAACGCCTATAACTAATTATTTTGTTTTTGAGGGTAATGGGACTTTTGAAGATTTGATAGATAAAATGGGTAAGGATTTAAAAACTTATCGAGAACAAATTGAAAATGAATTAACGGAAGCTCTATCGGAATTATTACAAAATAAAGGTAATGGTATTGGGTTTGTTCCTAGTATCAGAAATGTTCTTGCTGTGATATTTGCGAATGGTGAAGCCTTTTTACGATTAATGGATGATGTTCATACTCAAGCGTGGAGTGTTAGGGACGATAAAGATAGAAAAAAGGCGATATTAACAGGTGTTAGTTCTGATAATTTAACATCCGGAAATAATGCTACGGAACCAGTATATCCTTGGCCTCAAATGATTGTTGAGACAATGACTCCCGATAAAGAGGAACAATTTATTATTACTTATCCGGGTGATAGGGCTGTTATTAATCAGACTAAAGCTTATTTACCTGAATTATGGCCTGAAGTAGAATTTGTTGAAGAATTTATTAAAGGGTTTGTTCAAAGGAGTGATAACCCGCTACCTTCCACGCCTAACTCAAATGAATTGAGTGATGTAAAAAGAATATCATTATCGGCGATTGAGTTTCCGGTTACTAATGTTGTTTTTAGTAATAAAGAAGAGATTAAATATATGTACGAAATTTATGAAAGAATATTTTTAACATCTTATTATTCAAAATTAAGTAGATGTAATAATTTTATTTCAGAATCTAGTCAAATTTCTGATATTGTTTCAGAAGGTGAAAGTATAAATATTATTAATAGTTTATCGACAGATAATCCTTTTATTACTAAAAAATTAGTAGAATATGGTATTAACGCGTCTAATTTTGAGATACTTTTAAGACATATATCAAATGATGGTGTTGGAGAAAGTTGGCAAAATTATATACGAGGAATTTTTAACACATCTTATATTAAAAATTTAGTTAATAATTCTAGTTTTGAATTTATTAATTCTGGTATCTTGAAAGATTCGGTTTCACAACCATTAGTTTCATTATCAAATGAAAAGGCTATGGTTGAATATATTTCAAATTCAACAACAACTAATTCTTTTGATTTTGGGGATACATATCCGTTTACAGATTTAACTTGGTGTAATACTAAATTAGCTGATGGGGGAACTCTTATAGACGCGAAATCGTCTTTTGATACTCGAAAAGTATTAACATATAATTTAAATAAAAAAGTAATATCTAATTTTTTAGATACGGCAAATGATGATACTAAAAGACCATTTACTAATTTTTCTTATAAAAATATCCAACAGCCAGTATTAAACAATCCTGATTTAAAAACTTTTTATAATAAAAGAGATTTTACTTCTCAGTTATTAACCGAAGGTAATTTAAACTATACTAATTATGATGGGTTGGTAACACCTTACCAAACAGTATCAATGTTTAACACACCATATTTCATCAATTCTATACAAGAAGGTGTTAAGGAATTTAGAAATTATAATGTGACCCCATATGTGAGTTCGGCATATCTTTTTATCAATAGTTTACCTTTATCCACTTTAAAAGAAAAATATAAAACTTACGAAAATAAAAGTGAAAAACCTTTAGATTATATTTTTGCGTCATTAAAGAAATTTGGTGCCATTCATAAAATGCCTTACGCTTGGGTTTTAAAATTTGGTTCTGTTTATCATAGATATAAAAATTATGTGGAAAATGGTGTTGATATTATTAATACATCTTGGTCTGACTTTAAATATGTTGATAATTATGACCCAACAACCAAAGACCCGACAAAAACATATAGTTTAACGATTAATAATTCAAATATTGATATTGTATTAGAGAAAAATAGTACATTAGGATTGGAAACTTCAACATTAATTAATACTGGTTTTTACCCTAAATTAATAAATGATTTTAATATTTTTTATCAAGGTTTTGAAATTTATTCTGCTTATACAAGTACCGATATTCAAAATGGGTTTAGTTCAGGTGTTACTCTTAACTATGTTAAAGATGCAATCATTGATATGGGTAAAGGTTTTGATGAAAAAAATGTTAATAGAAATTTAAGGGTGATTCCTTGGTCTGTTGCTATCAATACTTTTGATGGTAAATTCACATACCTATTACCATCACAAGGGTCATTAATTAATCAAACCAAAGATGAGTGTATTACATCCAATAATAAATTAAAATATGAGATTAGTGGTAATACTGCAATGTATAATGGTTCTGTTAGATTATTTTGGACAGCCCCTAATTATGGGTATTTTGATAATAGTAAGGTGGTAAAACCAAGTCCTCACCAATATTTGAAAGAAGTATTTTCAGGTCAAACCTTACAACAAAATTTCTCAATAAATGGTCTGTCAAATGACTATACAAGTATTGACGAGATATTCTCAGTTTTTGAAAAAAACATATTAGACGGATTTGAATATGAGTTTTTAAAATTCTCAAAATCAATGTACGATTTTGAAGATAATTCATCACATACATTATCAAATTCATCAAACATTTCTATAGGTGAATTTGAGACGGATACAGAAAAATCATTTAAGAATTTCCAAATGTTGATGATTAGTTTAATGAAAACAACAAAACTTGCTGGAACAACACCGACAGATGTGATTATTAAACAACAACAAGAACAATTAACAACAATATCTAATATTTTAACTAAATTTATTAATACTGATGTTGTTTTTAAATACGGTAATCCGTCAAACTTTGATAAAAAACTATTTTATAGTTTCTCAACATATCAAATTTCTGACCCTTATACTTGGGAGAAATATAGTCTTAACACACCAAATACTTTACCGTATAGTGGTGGAGGAATTACTTTAAGTTATTCTAAAACAAATTATCCAACACAATGGAAAACTTTAGAAACTTATGTAGGGTTTTCTGATATTAATAAACTAAAGTATGGTAATAATGGTTCATATATCACTGACTTTTTCATTGATTTAAATATCGCCTTTAATGTTGATAACATTAAGAATTTGGCTCCTATTATAAAAATTTATGCAACTCAAAAATTAAATGACCCCACTATAACTACATCAACATTTACTATGTTGATGGATGAGTATATTACATCGAGTGAGACATTTAAAGGTAAAGTTATTAATAATTTAATGCCAAAATTACAAACAAAATTACCAAAAATTGTAACATCATCTCAACAAACAATTGATTCGGTATTGGAAGGACCGGCAACCAAAGTTGAGTTATGGGAATCGTTTAAGGCAATCAATGATAAGTGGGTTTCGGGGAATGATTTTAAAACAAAAACATTGTTTGAGGACATTATGTTAATTGATAGAGCAAGTCGTGATGTTGGGGATAAAATATTGGTGGATGTTATTAAATTAAAAAATGATATAGCAACCATTAATCCAAAAACATCAATGTTAGTTTTTGTTCAAACTATATTAGTAGAAAATAATTTTGTTGTTATGAATTTACCATCATATGTTAATTTTTATAATGTGCAAGATGCGGTTAAAAATCCTAAACCAAGAGCCGAAGGTTCGTTAGAATTTGCTAACACAATGTTTGGAACATTTTTAAATGTTGATTATAGAAACTCTTCATCAAAATTAGTTTGTTTTTACGGTGGTAAACCAAGTGAACAATTAGATTTAAAAGATAATATTGATTATAGGTTTAGAAGTGACGCTTTTGATTTAAGACGAGCTAGTGATAATCCATTAGTTGAGAGTCAAATCAATAAAAAGGATTGGGGTATGTCAAATAAGGTTGTTGGTTTTAATGTTGATATTGGAACTCAAAATCAATCAATATTCCACGGATTCCAAGTTGACCAAAGAGGAAGTACTGCAACCGCAGAATCATTAGAACTTTTAAATCAAATGGCTAATCAATCCGGAAATAGAAAAGCGTCAACACAAAATGTATCCCTATTTAATTTATACAAAACTAGAAGTTATAATTGTACGGTGAATATGATGGGTAATGCAATGATTCAACCTACAATGTATTTTAATTTACGATATGTTCCAATGTTTAGTGGTCCTTATATGATTACAAGTGTTAATCATATTATAAGTCCCGGTTCTTTTGAAACTATTGTGGAGGGGGTTAGACAACCTATTGCGTCATTACCTAAAATAAGTGCTTATATACAATCATTAAAAACTACTTTATTAACAACGATAGTTGATAAAATTAAGGAAGATAAAGTCCCTAAAAAGTCTGATGGTAAAGTTAAAAAAAATGATATTATTAGTCAGAGAAATGAGGTTTTAGATAAAGGGTTAGATAAAGATGGAACGGTTGCGTCGGCACAACAGACTTGTTCGGTATCAACAAAATATAACACATATAAAGCGGGTACACCAAATAAAACAGTTATAAACTATACAAATATTATTCAGATAATAAATTCAAAAACTAACGACACTAAATTAAAATATATTATTTTTGCAATGATGTATTTACAATCAGGTAGTTCTCAAGGATTAGAATCTTATGAGCATAATTACGCTGGTATTGATATTAGCGAATTTTGGGGTGATGGTAGTTCAGGGTTCTTTAGTAGTACAAAATATTATTATTGTTCACCTAAAGAAATTCCGTATGTTTATTTTGATAGTGCTGATAATCATGTTAAAATGTTAGTTGCTAGGTTTAAAGATAAATCTAGCGCGTTTGGTAATACAACCCCTGTTGATATAGCTAAATTCTATATTTTATATTTTAACGCCAATAGTAATAATCAAAATGTTTATGATTCTATAAAAGCGACTGATTCTACACGATTAAAGGATATTGAATTTAAGATAGGAGAATCTATTTCACTTTATAATGGGGTCACTAATAGATAAAGATTAAATTTTTCACAATTAAATGATATTTATAAATAAAAGATTATGGACACAAAATTAATATTAGACAACTATTTAGGTAAAAAGGCTAGAAGTACCGAAAAAGATTTGGGAAATGGTTCTAAACAAGTTTGTGATTTAGACACAGGTGATTGTTATACAATTAGAATGAAAGATGGTCTAATCGAAAGAGTAGACAATACAATGACAACAAATAAAAAAATTCAGGTTGAAACATTAACCGGTGTAAAACAATTATTAAACGGATAATAAAATGAAAAAAATAGATAATCAAATATTAGAGGAATTGGCTAGATATAACTCAATTAATAATTATATCACGGAACAAGAGGCTGTTTTACCTCCACCACCAGAAACAGACCCAAATGCTCTTCCTCCGGTTGAAGACCCAAATGCTTTACCACCTATCGACCCAAATATGCCACCAGCTCCTGAAGCACCGGTTGAACCACAACCTGTAGATGTTGCTGCTGACCCCGATGTTGAAAAAGTGGGTGAAGAAGAAAGTAATACTAAAGAAATTGATATTACCGATTTAGTAAAATCTCAAAAAAATACTGAACAAAAACAAGAAGAGTATTTTAATAATTTATTCAGCCATTTAACGGATTTAGAAAGTAAACTTGGTGAAATGGATGGTATTATGAATAAATTAAATGACTTGGAAGCTAAAGTTGAAAAATACAGAGAAAAAACACCACAAGAAAAATTAGAATTAAGAAGCCTAGACTCGGGACCTTTTAATCAGAAATTAACAGATTTTTTTGTTGATAAAGAAGAAGAGATGGACAAATCGGGAAAAAATGAATATATTTTAACTCAAGACGAGGTAGAAGACTATTCACCAAATGAGATTAAAAAAACATTTAGAAATTTTGAGGACGAAGCAACCTCATTTAAAGAGATTAGATAATTAAAATGGTCTCCGGACCATTTTTTTTTACAAAACAATTTGACAAACCACTCGTAGACACTTATACTTTAGTAAACAATTTAATTTTTATATAACTATGGCGACAAACAATTCATTAGACGCGATTTTGGCTCAATATGAGCAATCAAAACAAGGAGGTTCTTCTTCTACCTCAAAATTCACACAAGAAGAAAGAATGAAAAAGTACTTTGCGGCAATCCTTCAAGATAAGGAAACTCAAGGGCAAAGACGATTAAGGATTTTACCAACAAAAGATGGTTCTTCACCATTTAAAGTTGTTTTTTATCACGAAATCCAAGTTGACGGAAAATTCCAAAAATTTTATGACCCGGGAAAAAACGATAATGAGCGTTCACCTTTAAACGAGGTTTACGAAGAATTACGTTCAACCGGTAGAGATTCTGATAAAGAATTAGCTAAACAGTATTTATCTCGTAAATTTTACATCGTAAAAGTTATTGATAGAGATAATGAGGCTGATGGTGTTAAATTTTGGAGATTTAAAGACAACTACAAAAATGAAGGTATTTTAGATAAAATTATTCCTATTTTTAGAGCAAAAGGTGATATTACTGACCCTGAAAAAGGTAGAGATATTATTTTAGAATTAACTAAAGCTAAAACACCTAAAGGAGCTTTCTACACTGTTATCCAAACTGTTATGTATGATGACCCAGCGGTTATTAACGAAAACAAAACCATTGGTGATGAATGGGTTAATGACGAACTAACTTGGGAAGACGTTTATTCTAAAAAACCTGTTGAGTATTTAGAAGCTCTTGCAAGAGGAGAAAGTCCTAAATGGAGTACTGAAAAAGGTGGTTATGTATATGGAAACGCTGAAGATAGTGAATCATCATTTGGTGGTAGTGGTAAAACATCTGCACCTGTTGACCCACAAGCGAATGACGATGCGGATGATGAAATGCCGTTCTAATCAAACAAAACTTATTAGACATATAACTTGGGCACCGGGATTACTCGGTGCTCAACTTGTCTAAATAAACTAAAAAATTAAATTAACTTAGACATATGGCGATTAAAAAGAAAACATTCTCGTTAGAGGATATAAAGGGTAAATTCTCTACAAAAACAAAATACAAACCTGAAAGTTTCTATAACTGCGGTGACGCTTTTATGGATGCTTGTGGATTACCAGGTCCTGTAATGGGGGGTATCAATATGTTCTTGGGACATTCAAATTCTTCAAAAACAACGGCAATGATATTAGCGGCGGTTGATGCTCAAAAAAAGGGTCATTTACCCGTGTTTATAATAACAGAAAAAAAATGGTCTTGGGAACATGCTGTTGAATTGGGTTTACAAGCTGAACAAAATGAAAATGGGGAATGGGATGGTCAATTTATCTTTAATGATAGTTTTGATTATGTTGAACAAGCTACCGAATTTATTAATGATATAATTGATGCTCAAGAAAATGGAGACATATCGTATAGTCTTCTTTTCTTATGGGATAGTGTTGGAAGTATTCCTTGTAAGATGACATTTAATGGTGCCGGAGGTAAAATGCACACGGCTGGGGTGTTAGCGGATAAAATAGGTATGGGTGTTCATTCTAGAATATCTAAATCAAAAAAAGATGACTATCTGTATTATAATACATTAGTCGTAATCAATCAGCCATGGGTACTCCCCGCAGATAACCCTTTCGGTCAACCAGAAATTAAAGCCAAGGGTGGTGAGGCATTATGGTTAGCATCAAGTATTGTATTTTTATTTGGTAATCAAAAGAAATCGGGAATTAGCCATATCACCGCAACTAAAAATAGTAGGACAATATCGTATGCGGTTAGAACTAAAATATCAATATTGAAAAACCATGTAAATGGGATATCATTTAAGGATGGTAAAATAATTGCTGTTCCTCAAGGATACATTAAAGATGATAAATCCGCAATTGATAAATACAAAAAAGAATATTCCGAATATTGGAATAAAATTCTTGGTGGTGAAGGTAGTATAACATTTAAAGATGATATTATTCCTAATGTTATATCAGATGATGAAGATTAATTAAAAAAATGAAAACTAAAGTTTGTTCTAAATGTAAGGGTGAAAAAAAAGTTTGTGAATTTGGTAATTCAAAATCATCAAAGGATGGGTTGTTATATTCTTGTAAAGAGTGTAATAATAAAAGAAGTGTTGATTACCGTAAAAATAACCCTGAAAAAGTTTTAGAATTAACTAGAAATTGGACTAAAAAAAATCCTGAATGGGTTTATAATCGTCACAAGAAATGGAGAGAAGAAAATCCGGAAAAAGTTAAAGAAATAAAGGGAAATTGGTTAGTTAAAAATCCGGAAAAAAGAAAAGAATACCGTGAAAATTATAAACCAAGAAAACAAGAACGAAGAAAAGAGAGAAGAGATGGTGACCCTGTTTTTAATTTAACCAATAGATTAAGATGTAGATTGTGGAAGTATTTGAAAATTCTTAATATAACCAAACGAAACAAAACCTTTGATATTGTTGGGTGTTCACCCCAATTTCTAAAAGAACATTTAGAAATCCAATTTATTGATGGTATGAGTTGGGATAACCGGAGTGAGTGGCACATTGACCACATCATTCCATTATCATCGGCAAAAACAGAAGACGAACTTTATAAGTTATGTCATTATGAAAATCTCCAACCCTTGTGGGCTGAAGATAATTTGAAAAAGAGTAACAAAATATTATAGTAACGAATACAAACAAAACAAGTGACTAAAACACTTTTGGTAGACGGAAACAATCTACTTAAGATTGGATTTTGCGGGGTTAAAGATTTTTACCACAACGGAAAACACATAGGAGGATTGTGGCATTTTATCAATACAATCAGACGTTTTATAGACGAACAAAATTTTGATAAGGTTGTTGTTATGTGGGATGGTGATAATAATTCATCAGCCAGAAAACTTATTTATCCCCAATATAAAGAAAAAAGAAGATTAACTGAGGACTTTAGAGACGAATCTTTTGAAGAGCAGAAAGAAAGAATCAAACAATACTTGGAGGACTGTTATATAAGACAAATCAACATAGATAATAACGAAGGCGACGATTTAATAGCGTACTACTGTCAAATCTCGGAAAACGAACAAAAGACCATCTATTCGGGGGATAAAGACCTTACCCAACTTATATCGGACAAGGTATCGGTGTTTTATCCGAGAACCAAACAAACTTATCATTTAGGAAGTAAAATCAAATGTGATTTTTACGAATTTCCCCACGAAAACATTAAAACTTATAAAATATTGTCGGGGGATAAATCGGACAACATTGATGGTATTTCAGGATTGGGAGAAAAAACTCTTATAAAGTTTTTCCCTGAGCTACTTGAAAAACCGGTTTCAATTACCGATATTTTAGAAAAGGCTGATAATCTATTAAAGGAGAACAAAAGTAACAAGACATTACAAAATCTTTTGTCCGGTAAAACAAAAAGTGGAATTTATGGTGAAGAATTTTTTATTATTAACGAAAAAATCATAAATTTGTCGTCTCCATTAATAACTGATGATGCTAAAGAGCTTGTTGAGTTATATTATAAGGAAACTTTAGACCCTGATGGTAGGGGTTATAAGGGATTAATTAAAATGATGATGGAAGACGGGTTTTTTAAGTATCTACCAAAAGGTGATGATGCGTGGGTAAATTTTGTTAGACCCTTTATGAAATTAACAAGAAAAGAAAAACGAAATTATAAAAACAATTAATTAAAATTATGAAAGACCAAGAATCGGTAAAATTAGAATTCTTAATGATGGTAAATGATAACATCATAGTACAGAGATTTTTTAACGTTAGAGAATTTAACGAAAAAGCAAAACATTCGTTAGAATTATACGAATTAATTCGTGAGTTTAAGGATGATATCCAAACTCAATTATCATTGAAAACGGTGACGTATATGACGGACAATATGTACGAAATTATTAACAACCCGGCTATTTTAGAAACATCATATATTGATGGTCCGGAGTACTTTAATATTTTTATTAAACAAAATGATGTGACAATTTGTCATAGACAGGTGGATGCTAAAATCTACCCTCCGAAGGTAAGATACACTGTGGATGTACGCCCACACCTAAAAAACTTATTGATGAACCTGACTGACATTTTTTCTGACGAAAATTTAACATACGACTATCTGGATGTTAGTCTAAGTGTATAGTATTTATCTAATACACTAAAAGAAAATATATGGCTTCAAACAAAAATTTTGATTACTTAGGTAGCACATTTCAGCTACAATTATTAAACCAAATCGTCATCGATAAAGACTTCTCTAGGTCAATTATTGATGTGATTGAAACAAGTTATTTTGAGAATAAATATTTCAAAATTATCATTCAGATGATTAAGGAATATTACTCAAAATACGAACATACACCAACATTTGATACGTTGGAACAAATTACCAAATCCGAGCTACAACAGGCTACAGCGTCAAAAATAGTTATTGACACACTTAATAAAGTGAAAGAAGCCCCAACTGAAGGGGAAGAGTTTGTACAGGAAAAATCTATGAAATTCTGTAAACAACAGGAACTACAAAAAGTAATGGTTAAGGCTCAAAAAATCATCGATGGTGGTGAATTTGAGAATTACGACACTTTAGAACAATTGGTTAGCAAAGCCCTTCAAGTGGGTGAGTTAGACAAAGGTACTGAAGATGTTTTTCACAACTTGGATGATGTTTTAAACGAAGATTATCGTCATCCGATACCAATGGGTATTCCGGGTATAGATAGACTCTTAAAAGGGGGTTTGGCTAAAGGAGAAATTGGGGTTATTTTGGCACCAACGGGTGTTGGGAAATCTACATTATTAACCAAAGTTGCTAATCACGCGTTTAACTTGGGATACAATGTATTACAAATATTTTTTGAGGATAATCCAAAAATTATTCAAAGAAAACACATCACATTATGGACAAAAATTCACCCGGATGAATTATCGGCTAGAAAAGATGAAGTTATTATCAAAGTGAATGAAGTTAAAGATTCGATGACTAATAAACTCATCTTGAAAAAACTTCCATCTGACACTATGACAATGATGCAAATTAAAAACCAAATTAGAAAAATGGTTTCCGAGGGGGTTAAAATTGATATGGTTTTATTAGATTATATTGATTGTGTTGTCCCTGATAGAAATTTAGGTGATGAATGGAAATCTGAGGGTTCTGTAATGAGAGCGTTTGAGTCTATGTGTCACGAGATGGATATGGTTGGATGGACAGCAACTCAAGGGAATAGAAGTTCTATATCGTCAGATGTTGTAACTACTGACCAAATGGGGGGGTCTATAAAGAAAGCTCAGGTTGGACACGTAATTATTTCGGTGGCAAAATCACTACAACAAAAAGAAATGAAACTAGCAACAATTGCGATTACTAAATCACGTATTGGTGATGATGGTGTTGTATTTGAGAATTGTAAGTTTGATAATGGTATGTTAGAGATTGATACAGAAAGTTCGGTAACCTTTTTAGGGTTGGAAGAACAGACAGAAGAAAGAAACAGACAAAGAATTAAAGATTTGTTAGATAAGAGAAAACAAAAAGAACAACAAAAAAATTAAATAAAATGGAAAAAATATTAGAACCAAATAACGATAAATTTGTTATTTTCCCAATAGAGCATGATGATATTTGGGAGTACTATAAACAACACCAAGCGGCTTTTTGGACAGCGGAAGAAGTAGATTTATCAAATGATATTAGAGATTGGGAAAATTTATCTGATAATGAAAGATATTTCATTAAAAATGTATTGGCGTTTTTCGCAGCGTCAGATGGGATTGTTAATGAGAATTTAGCGGAAAACTTTTTAAAAGAAGTTCAGTATGCTGAAGCAAAGTTTTTCTACGGATTCCAAATAATGATGGAGAATATTCATTCATTGATGTATTCATTATTGATTGATACCTATGTGTCTGACCCGACTGAAAAAGATGAATGTTTTCACGCTATTGATAGATTACCAGCAGTTCAGAAAAAGGCTAATTGGGCATTAAAATGGATAGAAAGTTCTTCGTTCCAAGAAAGATTAATTGCGTTTGCTGCGGTTGAGGGGATATTCTTTTCAGGGTCGTTCTGTTCAATATTTTGGTTGAAATCGAGAGGTATTATGCAAGGATTATGTAATGCTAATACTCTTATTTTTAAAGATGAAAATTTACATTGTGATTTTGCTATTCATTTGATTAACAATCATATTGAGAGTAAACCAAGTGAAAAAAGAATTAAAGAAATATTATTATCAGCTTTAGAGATTGAAAAAGAGTTTATTACTGAATCATTACCTGTATCTTTAATTGGTATGAATTCAAACCTAATGAAACAATACCTTGAATTTGTTACCGATGGTTTATTGGTTAAATTTGGTTGTAAAAAACATTTTAATGTTGAGCAACCATTTAAATTTATGGAACAAATTGCTATTGAGACTAAAGGAAACTTTTTTGAGAGTAGAACAATGGAATATCAAAAGGCTAAGTTAGGTGAATCATTAACATTTACCGAAGATTTCTAATTAAATAAAATATGATGTCATTAAAAATTAAAAAAAGAGGGGGAGAAGAGGTTTCCTTTAATCCCCAAAAAATATACAATAGAGTTAAACGAGCGGCTAAAGGTTTAAATGTTAATTCTGATGAGATATTCATTAAAGTAATAACCTCTGTACCAACAGAGGGTTTTATTACAACTAAAGAACTTGATAAACTAGTTTATGAGATTGCCGCAGCTTACACCGGTAGTCATCACGATTATTCTCGTTTAGCATCTTCTGTGGCTATTTCTTCTTACCATAAAGAAACTGAAGAAAGTTTTTGTACTACAATGGGTTTATTACATGTGGATAATGTGATAAATGATAAATTAATGGAAACTATTGAAAAATATGGTTCAGAAAATATTGATTCTGTTATTAATCACGAGAATGATTACAATTTTGACTATTTTGCTTGGAGGTCATTACAAGAAATGTATTTGTTAAAAACCCCTCAAGGTAAAGTGATTGAAAGACCACAACATATGTATATGAGGGTGGCTTTATGGGTAACAAAATCATTTGAAGAGGCTATATCGTATTACCAATCATTATCCAATCAAATTATCTCTCCGGCAACACCAATTATGATTAATGCGGGTACAAAAACACCTCAATTGGCGTCTTGTGTATTACATTATAACAATGGGGATTCAAGACAGGGATTGTTAGAGACATTAAATGACATCTCAACATATTCTTCAGATGCTGCGGGAATTGGGTTGTGTATGTCTAATATTCGTAGTAAAGAGAGTCGTATTAATTCATCAGGTGGATTTGCTGGTGGATTGTTAAAATACCTTAAAATTGTTAATGAATCTCTCCGTTTCTTTAACCAACAAGGTAGAAGACCCGGAAGTGCGGCGATATACATAGAACCTTGGCATAAAGATATTATTGATTTACTTGAAATTAAGAAAAACACTGGGTCGGAAGAATTAAGAGCTAAAGATTTATTCACATCAATATGGTTACCGGATAATTTTATGAATGCTGTTAAAAACAATTCTGATTGGTATTTGTTTTGTCCTAATGACATTGTTAAAGCGGGTATTAAACCATTACAAGAATGTTATGGTGATGAATATGAAGATAACTATGGTAGAGCGGTTGAGTTAGGTCTTGGTAAAAAAGTAAAAGCTCAAAACATTTGGAATAAAATTATTGAATCTCAAGTTGAGACTGGTGTTCCTTATTTATGTTCTAAAGATAGTGCTAATAGAAAAACTAACCATCAAAATATTGGGGTGATTAAACAATCTAACCTATGTAATGAAATTTACCAATATACGGATGAGAGTACGACAGCAATTTGTACCTTATCATCAATGGTGTTAAAGAATTTTATTGTTAATGGTAAATTTGATTTTAATTGGTTGTATAGTGAAGTTAAAAAAGTGGTGAGAGCCCTTAATAAGGTTATTGATATTAATAGTTATTCTACTGAACAAGGTAGAAAAGGTGGGTTAGAACAAAGGGCTATTGCCATTGGAACTCAAGGACTTGCTGATGTATTCTTCTTAATGGATTATATTTTCACATCTGAAGAGTCAAAAAAGTTAAACAAACAAATTTTTGAAACAATCTATTTTGCTGCGATAACTTCTAGTATGGAATTATGTAAATTAGGTGAATATAAACCTTACCAATTTTTTGAAGGTTCTCCGATGTCAAAAGGAGTGTTCCAATTTGATATGTGGGGGTTGGATTATGAAGGTTTAAGTAGTATGTGGGATTGGGATTCACTTAAATTAGAAGTGTCCAAATATGGTGTTTGTAATTCGTTATTTACCGCTCAGATGCCTGTCGCATCTTCAGCTAAAATCACCGGTTCATTTGAAATGACAGAACCTGCACACTCAGCGTTATTTAATCGTAGAGTTGTTGGTGGTGAGATTTTAATTGTTAACAAATATTTAATCAATGATTTTGAGAAATTAGGTATTTGGGGGGAAGACTTAAAGAATGAAATTATTATGAACGAAGGTTCAATTCAAAATATTAATTTTAATAATTACCTTGACACTGAAGATAAAAATTACAAAAAGAAAGTTAAGAGAGTTGAACATTTAATTCCAAAGTATAAAACAATTTGGGAGATATCTCAAAGAGAATTAATTGATATGGCGGCTGATAGAGCACCGTTCATTGACCAATCACAATCAATGAATATCTATATGTCTGAACCAACATTATCAAAGATTTCTTCGTCTCACTTCCATTCTTGGGGTAAAGGATTAAAGACTCTTTGTTATTATGTTAGAACAAAGGCAATATCAACCGGAGCTAAACATTTGGCTATGGATATATCAAAAATACAACAACCAAAAATAACTGTTGAAAAACCAACAGTTGAATTAGTTAAGAAACCGGAGGATTCGGACTTTGAATGTTTTGGGTGTGGTTCTTAATTAAAATAAATTATGATATAAATCACGACATATGTCGTGATTTTTTATTTTGGGGTATTTATTAGAAATAATTGTGGCACTATATTTATAGTTATGGCAGATGGTAAAACATATGGAATTAATTTTCCTTTTAGAGATTCGTATGACGGTAAGTATTTAGACCTTTCTGATTATAATGACCAAGAGATTAGAAGTAGTTTGGTTCATTTATTATTGACAAGAAAAGGCACTAGATATTATTTACCTGATTTTGGAACTAGATTATATGAGTTTATTTTTGAACCTTTAGATGGTCCAACATTTTCAGATATAGATGCAGAAATAAGGTCTTCAGTTGAAGATTACATACCTAATATCACTATAACCAATATTAGTATTACAGCCGCATCGGAAGGTGAGGAAGATAAAGGTACTTATATTGATAGTAATGATGATAGAGTATATAGGGTTCCTGGTATAGGAACTAAAGAACATACCGCTAAAGTTAGAATTGATTATAGACTTAACAATGATGTATTTAATCAAAAAGATTTTGTAATTATTAATATTTAATGTTATATGGCAAATAAGAAAATTTCATACACAACAAGAGACTTCCAATCAATCAGAACGGAATTAATAAATTTTACAAAAACTTATTATCCGGATACTATTGAAAACTTTAATGATGCTTCTGTATTTTCAGTATTAATTGATTTAAATGCTGCGGTAACGGATAACTTACAATTTAATATTGATAGAAGTATCCAAGAGACTGTATTACAATATGCTCAACAGAGGTCATCAATTTATAATATTGCAAGAACTTATGGGTTAAAAGTCCCGGGTCAACGACCATCGGTTGCTTTAGTTGATTTCTCAATTACAGTTCCCGCTTATGGGGATAAAGAAGATTTAAGATATTGTGGTATATTAAGAAGAGGTTCACAAGTGATTGGAGCTGGACAAGTTTTTGAAACTGTGTACGATATTGATTTTTCATCACCATTAAATGCTGATGGATATCCAAATAGATTAAAAATACCAAATTTTGATTCAAACAATAAATTATTGAACTATACAATAACTAAAAGAGAAACAATAGTTAATGGTATTACAAAAGTGTTCAAAAGAGTTGTAACCTCAAACGATGTTAAACCATTTTTTGAGATGTTTTTACCTGAAAAAAATGTTTTGGGGGTAACGAGTGTTTTATTAAAAGATGGTACTCAATACGCAAATATTCCATCCTCACAAGAATTTTTAGGGTTAGATGATAGATGGTATGAAGTACAAGCGTTGGCTCAGGATAGAGTTTTTATTGAAGACCCAACTAAAGTATCAGACCAACCGGGAATAAAAGTTGGTAAATATATGTCAACTAATGATAAGTTTATATCAGAATATACACCAGAAGGTTTTTTTAAAATCACATTTGGTGGAGGTAGTCAATCTGCTGACGAACAATTAAGGGAGTTTGCGAGAAATGGGTACGAAATGAACTTAAACAAATACTCCAACAATTTAGGGTTAGGTAGTACTCTTAAATCTAATAGTACAATCTTTATCCAATATAGAATTGGTGGGGGAACAGGTTCTAATTTAGGTGTTAATGTTATTACTCAAATTGGTAATGTTTCATTTAGTGTTAATGGACCTTCAGATTCTGTTAATACTAGTGTTGTTAATTCATTAAGATGTACGAATGTTACTGCGGCAATCGGAGGAGGTAATTACCCAACAACAGAAGAAGTTAGAAATTTAGTTACTTATAATTTTGCTGCTCAAAATAGAGCGGTAACCATAAATGATTATGAATCGTTAATTAGATTGATGCCATCTCAATTTGGGGCTCCGGCAAAAGTTTCTATAACTGAAGAAAATAATAAGATAAAAATCCAAATGTTATCTTATGACGAAAATGGTAGTCTTACCGAAATTGTCTCAAATACTTTAAAAAATAATGTGGCAAACTATTTGTCAAACTATAGAATGATTAATGATTATATTTCTATTGAAGTTGCTAATGTTATTGATTTAGGGGTTAATGTTGACATTGTATTAGATAATACACAAAATCAAGGAGCTATAATTTCTAAAGTGATAAATATTGTGTCGGATTACTTCGCACCGACTAACAGACAAATGGGTGAAAATGTTAATGTTTCTGAATTAAGACGATTAATTCAAAGTGAGAATGGTGTAATATCATTGTCTGACATAATTTTCTTTAATAAAATGGGAGGTCAATATTCTTCATCTCAAACATCTCAAAGATATTCTGATTCTGAAACAAAACAAATTGAATTGGTTGATGACACCATTTTTGCGGAACCAAAACAGACTTATCAGGTTAGATATCCTAGTAAAGATATTAACATTAGAGTTAAAAATCTTAAAACCGTTAATTTTTCGTAAAGATTTATTTTAAAAAAAAATCAATTATTTTTATTAAATGAATTATTTAATAGAACTATTTGACGCAATAAAAGGAAATAATGGAACTTGGGTTCAATGGATTGTTATTAATATAATCTTAAATATTAGGATATGGGTTGGTGTCCCGGTATTAATTTATTATTTAAAAAAAATAATAAAAGAGGGTAAAAACAGTGGATTAAGGACATCAATAATGGTGTTTCTATTAATCCAACTTATTGGTCACGAAATTGGTGTGGAAATTGTTGATAGAAAATTTGAAACCAAAAAATATAAGATAGAATACGTAAAAAAAACTACAGACAATTTAGTGATTGTCGTACAAGGAGCTAATAGTCCGTTTAAAGATTTTATTGAAAAAAACAAAACTCAAGTTGATATTATAAAATCTAGAGATGAAAATGGGTTAGGATTTATTAAATCAAATAAATTTAAAAACAACACACAAGTTTTAACATATGTAGGTTCTCATAGTGAGAACCTAACAACTGAAGATGTGTTTACAAACATTTATTATTATAAGTTATTAAACCCTGATGGTAAGATAATATTAGTTGGTCATAGTATTGGTGGGGATAATGTTTTACAAGTGGTTGATAGATTAAGTAAACAAAATATTTTTGTTGAAATGGTAATACTACTTGACCCAGCAAATAAAAAAAATAATAATATTGATTATATACTCCCAAAAAACGTCCAATATTTAATTAATTTTACATCACCAAAATGGACGGATAATTTTAAATTTTTTACTAATTCAGGTGGAAAACCATTAAGAGTTGATAAAAACCATATAACAATCGAAATCCCTAATACAATACATACAAGTATTGATAATGAAATATATCCTATTTTATATAAATTGATTAAAAACTATGTTGAAAATAATCAAAATCCGATTAATTTGGTTAGAAAATATAAGTTTTAATCACAATTTATTTTGAAAAAAAATGGATTATCTTTTTAAAATAGTAAATAAACTATTTATTTAAAAAGATTAATATGTCAAACACATATAGAATAAGAACAGAACCTGGAGTTGATAAATCTGTAAAAATTTTAATAGACCAAGAATTTGAGTATTTAGAAATATTATCTCTAAAAATATTACAAAGTCAAATTTATACAAGACAATGTTCGGATTATGGTGTGCTTGTTGGTAGAGTAAGTGTTAATAATGGTTTTGGTATTCCAAATGCTAAAGTATCTGTTTTTATACCTTTAGATAGTGTTGATGAATTGGACCAAGAAATTTCTGAAATATATCCATATAAAACATTAACCGATTTAAATGAAGATGGTTATAGATATAATTTATTACCATATAAACCTTCCTATAGTGCTCACATACCAACAGGAACATTTTTTACAAGAAAAGATGTTTTAGTTGACCCCCCTCTAATTAAAGTTTATGATAAATATTATAAATATTCTACTGTAACAAATTCTAGCGGTGATTATATGATATTCGGACTTCCAATAGGGAGTCAAACAATTGTGGTAGACATTGATTTATCGGATATTGGAGAATTTTCATTATCACCTCAAGATTTAATTAGAATGGGAATAGCGACGCCTTCCCAAGTTGCTGGAACATCATTTAAATCCTCAAGTAATTTAAGGGAATTACCTCAATTAATAACAATAAATAGAGTTGTGCAAGTTGAACCATTGTGGGGTCAACCTGAAATATGTAATTTGGGTATAACTAGAACAGATTTTGATTTATCTTCAGAATCGGGTATTGATATAACTCCCACAGCAATTTTTATGGGCTCTATTATATCAACAAATGATGATGCGGCAATAAAAAGAAATTGTAAAGTAAGAGGTAAAGGTGGTTATTTATGTGGGTTAACAACAGGTCCTGGTGAAATATTGGCGATACGACAAACCATTTTCCAAGATAGTGATGGAAGACCGGTGTTAGAATCGGTTGATTTAGAATCGGGGGGTAAAGTTATTGATGAAAATGGGACGTGGTTGTTGGATGTCCCGATGAATTTAGATTATTATGTAACTAATGAATTTGGTGAACAAGTATTGTCGAACGACCCTAAAAAAGGTATACCAACCAAAGGTAAATATCGTTTTAAAGTTAAATGGTCTCAATCACCATCCTTATCGGAAAGAGTAAAAAGAGGTTATTTTTTATTACCAAATATTAAAGAACACGGTTGGTCAACAAGTGGAAGCGACCCTTTAATTAGTGGTAATAGAAGTGTTAATACCCCTTATGATTTGGCGATGAAATCATACGCATTTAGTTTAGATTGGGCGGATTACGGATATACTGGGTCAACAACGGGTTCAAATGAGGATATTGGTCGTAATATGATACAAGAAGCGATTAACTGTGACGATAAATTTTATATTATGCGATATAATAAAGTTTATACGGTTTCTCAATTAATGGATAAATACAGACAGGGAATATCGCCTGATAGATTTATAGGTATAAAGAATATTCTTGATGAAAGTTGTGAGAGTGAGAATAATAAATTCCCAACAAACGATTCTAATATGAGATTTGACATTATCTATATTTTGTATTCATTTTTAATGATGGTTTTTAGACCTATCTTATATGTTTTATTAATTGTTACACATATTTTATATTTTTTAGTTTATTTATTAAGAGTTATTATTGTGCCGGCAGCAATCACTTATTTTACGGTAATGATTGTTATACTTGGTATTGAAATTGCGGGTACTGTTCCATACGCTTTAGGATTAATTGTTGGGTTTTTATTGGAAATTGCTCAATATATAATAATCATAACTCTTTTAGTTGTGTTTTTAAGGGAGTTATGGAAAATGAATTTAAAAGGGATTTCATTACCATTATTAACTTACCCTGATTGTGATTTATGTGATTGTTCCGTTGGTAACGACCCTGGTTCAGATGGAACAGCGTCTGATGAAATTAAAGAGGCTGCTAAAGATGTTAATAGTAATTCGGATGAAATCCCTTGTCCTTATATATACTTAGATGATACACCATCAAATTTGTTGAGTTCATCTTCATTACCTTTAAAGGTGAGTAGTATGATATATAAAATCCCGGGTAATAATGTTAGCGCAAGTACAAAAAATGCTGTTGTGTCAATATTTACGGGGAATGTTCCATCAGGTCAAAATGACAATAGTGCCGGACTTCCTGTTGTAAATGCAATTTCTTATGATGCTGGTGGTGGTGGTCAAGAAACTGATTATGTGTTTACGTCTAGTTTAACTTTGGCGGAAAGAATTAATTTATTTAATACTAAGGCGAAATATTTTGATAAATCACCTAATAATCCTGGTGGGGGTGTTAATAGAATTAAAGTAAGTATTGAACCTAGTAAAAATGGGGGTAACAACCCAAAATCACATTTTGATAATGCAGTAGTTATTATATGTGATAAATCTACATTCAATAATTTAACTCCGGGACAAATAGTGACATTTCAAAACCCTTATTTAACTAAAGATATTAATTTATTTAGTGGGTATACTAATGTTGATGGGAATCAGTTTGGTAATCATGCTATAACAGGAACAACTATTAGTGGTAACACTACAATTAATTTTGAATACGCTAACCCAAACGGTTCTGGTAATATCCCAATACAATATGATGTATTTTTCACTCAATCAGGTCAAACTGATTATTATAATTATCCAATAGATTTAGAATATTTCCAAATTATAACGGGGATGACGTATTCGGATTTTACATCCAATAGTGGTTCGACAATGCCTAATTCATTTATTAGTCGTTTTTTAAGTAATGATATGTATATTCAAAGATTTAATGGTGGCCCAACATTAGATGAAAACTGTTTTGAGGGTGATTTTAAAACAGACGGGACTGAAAAATTCCCAATAAATAAAAAACCAATTGAATTTATTAAAGATTACGATAAATCATGTATTTTAATACTAAATAGAGGTGTAGACCCTAACTCACCTAGAGTTCCAATCCAATATGATTTAAATCTTTTATTTGGGAAACCTATGGGTCAAGACTCAAAATTAATAGTTAATGGTAATTATAAAATTAATTATCCAATACAAGGAAAATTTTTAAATGTGAGTCATAATAAAACTGATATACCTGACAATCTAACTACAGATAGTTATTCAGGAAATAAATTATATTATGATACATTTACATTTACACCTAATTTAGGGTCTTCCGGTTTTACCAGTTTTAATTCTAATTTGGTGAGTTTTTATTCATCATTAGATAATAGACAAATTAATTTCCAACCTACTTGTGATGCGCCACCAAATGGGTTAACTGACCCTCTTCAGATAAATAAAGGGGCTCAAACGAACCCAACATATGGGTTAAATGTGAAATCAAGTAATGATTTTACCAACGAATGGAATGTTAAGACAACAGCTTGTACTCGTAACGTGTTATCAACGTGTATGGATTGGTGTTACGTATATGACTCTTCACAGAATTCATTACCAAAAATAGGTCAATCAACGACTAGTATAAATGTATCAACTTTAACGGTGGGAACGAACCAATCTTTAACCACCTATTTAGGATTATCTTATACGATAGGTCAAAATTTAGTGATAACAAATTCTAATTCGGTCAAATTCAGTGGTGATGTTGTATCTTATTTACCTTTAACAGGTGTTTTAGTGGTTAATGTAACCGCTAAATTAGGTTCTGGAACATTTTCTTCTTGGACCACCAACATTTTTGGAAATACTCAAACATCTAATACTAATAGAGGTTATTATGTTAATGAAATTGTTGAGGGAGGTTCATTATTTTATATGGGATTAACGATTTATAATCCATCAACATCTTCTGGTACTGATGCCACAAATTATAATTGGAAGGGTAATTATTTTTCTCCGGTGTATAATATGACTGGTAATACATTAACATATAAATTAACACCGACTAACCCTAGAAAAATGGTTATGAGGTCTGACAGATTACCAACATCAACTTATGTTCAATCAAGTTGTTGTAATGGATTTGTTTTACAACATAATGAAACTTTTGCAATATATGATATACCTGATGATGGTCTTGTGGGTGTTATTAGTGAAACGGCCTCTGCGTCATCAGGCGCAAGTGGGAACGGACAGGATATTGCCCAAGGAACAACAAATTTTACTAGTGCAGTTATTGATTCATTCAGTTGTGTTGATTCAGTACCTTTGGATTGTTATGGGGATGACGGTAATGGGAATATTCAAATAAATCATGGTGGGTGTGAGGAATTTAATGGGAAAAGAATTTTTAAAGGTGGTTGTTATATTGTGGTAACAACAATATTCATTTCTTTAGGTAGAGATATTGGGTTATTAACGGAGTGGATATCTAGAAGTAGTATAAATTTAGGTGCTTGTAGAAATGTTTGGTCTCATACATTTGCTAATAATTGGATAAACGGTAGTTTATATGCTTATTCGTTCACAAACAATGTTACATTTAATAGTCCGACTGGTAATCAACCAAACACTGCTAATTCGGAGTATTGTACAAATACATTAGTATTACACCCAACAAATAATTTTTACTATAGATGTAGCCCATATAAGGATAATAGTTCATTAATTAATTCTGGATATTTTATCGGTAAAGGTAGAGGTTCATCAACAAGTGGGGATAATAATAATTATTTATTAAACCCAACCACAATTATAGATTTAGGGCCTAGAAGTGTTTTTTTACAAGAAATTAATATGTCAGATAACTATGACGGGTATGTTATGAAAAATTTAAATTCAACAACGTATGGTGATGTTATTGAAATTTTAAATCTTTTAATTATTAGTCGATTAATTAATCAAAGTTTTATTACTCAAATGTTACAAGCGTTAGTAGGTGCAAATATACTCAAATATTTTAGTAGGTCAAAATATAAAGTAGATGGTGATTATTCTCAGTTAATTTCTATAAATTCAGAATTAGGTGTTAACGCTTTTGAATCAATGGATTATCCCGATTCACCACCAGGACAACAAAACCCTGTTTATTGGAATGGATTTTCAGCGAGTAATGCGGTTATTGGTATTTTCTTTTCTTCAAATACCCAAGTGAGAGATTTTATAACACCAAAAAGAACTATAATAGATTCTACACAACCTAATTTATCGCCTTGTGGTCTTAGTTATTTTGATGTTTTTAGTCAATCAGTACCATTTTACCAATGGGATATAAATGGACAAGATAGTATATTTGGTGGTCAAGATAATAATTGGAATACCAACCCGATTATTAATGGTGGGTTTTTATCGTTAAAGTATCAATCATTAGATAGGTTAGAGAAGTCCTCTAGATATTTTAGAGGTACTCAAAATAATCAATCACAAACTAATTATTATAAAGGTCATATTTATGCGGTTAATGGTTCAGGTCAAATAGACGAATCGTTTGGTAATTGGGAACAAAATAACCCTGTGTCTGAATCAGTAACTGTGGGTTCACCTTTTCATTTTTATTTTGGTTTAAAGAAAGGTAAATCGGCTTTTGATAGGTTTACCACTAAATGGATTGATACCACAACATTTATTGATTAATTATGGGTAATAGAATTGATACAAGAGTAGTTTTAGGGTCGTTAAGATATAAAACAGCGTCAAATACTAATTTGATGTTTAATGTCCCTTTAATTCAAACAAGTAAAGAAAATATTGAATTTGATAGAAATATTGATATTTCTTTAGAACAAGTTTTTGATGATGAAAGACAAAAATCTAACATATTTAGACCGTCTTGTAAATTTTCAGTTTTATTTGAAAATTCATACACTGGTTTAACAAATTACACACCATTAGAGAATAATTTAGTTTATGTGAATGAAAAACAGGCCGCTCTAAATAATTGTCCAGTTAACCCAAATATTCCATGGTCAGGATTTCCCCAATATCACGAGTTTGATTTTATTAGAAGTGATTATAATGTTAGTGGTTATACTCAACCACCTAATAATCATTTAACTTTTGTTAATAAAAGTGCGTCAACCTATAATTGGAATTTTTTTGTTAGTTATCCATTTGAAAATGTTTATAATAAAAAACTTCAGGCTATAGAAAGTAAAACGACGGAAACTTTAGATTGGACAGCATCCGATGGGATACCATTTATTATTGAAAACTCAACAATAAATGGTTTAAACATAATATCATTTAGATGTCCGGTAAAACACGGACTAAATGTTGGTGAATTTGTTAAATTAAATTTTTCTTATAATACTATAGATACTTTTGAGGTCTATACATTAGGTGATGGTAAATCAAATAGTGATTTGTTTATTTTTAATATTTTTAATGTTGGGTTTACGGGGACAACTTTTGATGATAATGTTGAGGGAACATTTAAACGAATTGTTAATAATTTAATACCAAATGAAACGATTTCAAAATATTATGTTAGAAGACATAAGATATTAACAAATGCTAATGATGCGGTATTGGCTAATGCGGGGTTTGACCAAAACATATTTGGTGTTAATAAAAAGTTTGAAAGTAGTGGGAGTACGCCAAATCACACGGCTAGAGTTTCGATAAAAGAAGGTTCACAATCATATACATTATCTTTTAATACAGATATTGATATTAATCCTCTCAGAGATAATCAAAAAAGACCAATAAGTGAATTATTTTTTACAACAATTTGGAAAGGGTATTTTGGTTTAATGTTTGGTAGAAGAGGTTCATTAGGGATGTATGGTATGAAACAAGGGTATGGATTTAACTTACCATTAGACCCAACGGATAAATTACCTACTTTTTGGTGGAGAGATGGTAATCTTGATTCTAACACTAATTTTCCTTTAAATACTTATAACACGCCTTTAGGTTTAAAATTAAACGGTAATCCAATAGATTTTACATATGTTGAAACATTAAAATTAGGAGATACATTAGATGGTGATTATTGTGAATGGAATGACTATGAACAAAAAGAAAGAATCATATCTAATCTATATCATAAGATTACCTATAATTCGGAGGTTTTTAGTGTTGGAACACCATCACCAAATGGTGTAATGATGAGTAAAAATAACCCTTATGGTTATTATTACCAAGCCCACAATAGTATTACGATAAGTGAATATTCTGATTACATTGAGGAGGGTGATAAAATAAATGTTGCTGATATTCCATACTATTCTTATTACTCGGAAAGTAAGGGTAGATTTATATGGAGAGATAAATACACTTATGGTTATATTGACCCTAAAGGAAATGGTGTTGATTATCCTTTCTTAAATGGTGTTCATTACCCATATAAGAATATAATTTTTAGAATAATACCGGAGGGTACTAATTATAATGAACAGACAATAGTAGCTGAACCAATAATAGATAATTGTGAGTAATAAATTTAAATTTGTTTTACCGGCAACCGACAAGTATATTGATTTACCAATAGAGTTAAAATGGGACTTTTATGGTAGAGACGATAGTATTGAGATATATGAGCATGAGGTTATTGAGGAAATTATTGGAACCGCTTACGATTTTGAGGTGTTTAGGTTTAGTCATGAGCCATATCTTGAAAATACAAAGACAGATATTAAATATGATTTTCATTTTTTTAGTGTTGATGGGGGTGTTCCAACTAATCCTTCAACACAAGTAACGGCCTCAACAACTAATGATTGGGTAACTAGTTATATACCCGAAGGATTCACAAAATCGGAAGTATACTATTATGAAAAACCATTTACCAAATCATTTTTTAAATTGGATTTTTACGATACAACCGAAGGAAAATCTCAAACAAATTATTTTACAATAATTATCCCTGTCCAACAGGGAGCGACTGAATCAGTTAGTATTTCACAATACATTCCAAATGTTAATATAAAAATACCGTCATACACATTAGATTTTGTGGGTGATAAAGAAGGGTTTTTTATATATTGGTTAAGAAAAAAAGATTTTATAGATATAGACACTTTTTATATGAGTGCAAAATTCTTTGATGCTAGATTGGGTGTTTATGTTAAAATGAGTAAAACTCCCCAAATATTGTTGACGCCAACCCTATTTCAATTTAGTGATTCAAATTTTTATTATAAAGTAAAATTAAATTTAGATAAAAAAACATATCAAGTTTTTGATAAAGACATTAATGATAATGATGTTAGAGTGGGAACGACTAGTTCCATAAAATGGTATGAATATGTTAATCCTTAATTATGGAAGAAACAAATCGTTATATTAAAATTTCTCCGGAAGTTATTAAGGGTGATATTTTTAAGGTTAAGTATCAAAACACCGATGTTTATGTGTATTCGTCTATGACGCAGATTTTATCTGGTGGTACATATAATTCAGGGACAACTCAATATGATTCCTTATTAACAGGTTTAACAATCCCCATTTTATTTACAGAAAATACTGTAGATATAGGGTATTATTCAGTATTTGATGGTATGGTTTTACAAAAAGAAACTATGACCAATTTTTTATTTTCGGCAAACACATCATCACCAAATATTTACAATTTTTATAATACATCAGACACTGAATTTAAAAAATATTTGGAGTTTTCTAGTTATAAGATAGATTGGGGGGATAATACACCACCACAAACTATTACACAAAATTCTCCCAATTTTTATTCCCATCCTTATGCGGGTAGTGGTGAATATACAATAACTATGTCAGGGATGAGTCCTTGGGGTTCTAATGTGGTGGTTAAAACCGTGACAGTACCCTTTACTAATAGTGTAATCACAAACCCAAAAGGGACAGCACATTTTATTCCCGCAGGGGGTGATTGGTCAGGAACTCCTTTAATGTATGATTATATTTTTAATGGGGATGAAACTTGTGATGTTTATCCGGGTGAAACAGACCCGTTTTCATCGTCTCCTCTAATCATTAGTGGATATACAAAATCATCTGTTAAAGATTTACAACTTTATGGTAAAAAATCAGATTTAGTTGATGGGGGTTATATAATAGGACTTCAAGTCACTGGTACATCGGGTGTTGTTGGAATATATTCAGGAATATCAAGAGATGGTTTAAACATTGGATATAGTATTAATAATATTGATTATTATGACTATGAAGATGGTACAACAATATTTGTGGTTAGTAATGTTGCACCAATTGAGACGGATTGCTCGATAATTACAAAAAATGAAGTATTATTAAATGTGATTGATGAAGCAGAAGTGCAATCTAACGTCTTCATTGATAGGGGTAAGCAGTCAGGTTTGGAAAGACTTGAAAGAATGGGTGAAATTGATAATATAGGTGACCTTGAAAAATACGGATATGGTTTTTTTGATATAATAAAAATATAAAAACGATATTTATTAATATGGCTAGAAATTATAATAAAAATTGTCCTAATTGCGGAGGTATTCAATCTTACACAACTAAAAGTAGATTAGAGTGTTCTATCCGTGAAAAATGGGTGTGTAATAAATGTTCATTAACACATCAGAAAAAAAAATATGGTGAAGAGATTGTTAATAATGTAGTTGAATTGTATGTTAAAGGTGTTAGTTTTAGTAAAATAGCTATGTTAGTTAAAATAAACCGAGATAATGTAAAAAATATTTTAAAAGAAAAAAATGTTTGGGTTGAAAACCGTGGTGATATTAAAAAACATTTTAATAATAGTGATGTTGATAATGTTATTGAAAAATATAAAGAAGGGGTGTCATTACAAAAAATCTGTGAAATATATAATGTGAGTAAAACGCCTATTAAAAAAATGTTGAAAGATAAAGGGATATTAAAGGAAGGTCGTAGTAATGGAGTTAAAATTAATTTATCTGAAGAACAAAAAGAAATAATTAAGAATTTATATTTAAATGAATATAAAAATAGTGAAGATATTGCAAATCAATTAGGGTTAACAAAATCTTTTATAGATAAATATTTGGGATTAACAATGTATCGTAGAAATGTTAGTGAGGGGGTTTCTGTCGGTTTGATTAAAAGATATCGAGATATTAATTATAGTGAGTATTTGAAAATTGTTGACGATTTTACGAAATATAAAAATGATGTTATGAAAATAACTAGACAACAACCAATAAGTGATTTGATTAATTATAACAAACGAGGTAATTCAGGTATTGACGGAGCGTATCATTTAGACCATAAATACTCAATTTTGGAAGGTTTTAATAATAATTTACCATCGGAAATCATTGGTAATATAAAAAATCTTGAATTTATTACTTGGGAAGAAAATATAAAAAAAAGAACTAAATGTTCTATAACAATAAATGAATTAATAACTTAAAAATTTGGCAACTTCTACTTACGGAACAATAAGACCCGCAGATGTATCTCCAGCGGATGTTGAGATAATATTAAATTTTACCCCATCAAGGGATGAAACAGATAATTTTGTTTTAACAACATTAGATGCGACATCAATTTTAAGACCCTATTTTAATTCTCAAACCACTGGTGGTGTTGCGGATGTTGAAATATTGGGTGGATTATACAATTTAAGACTCCCTGCTGACCAATTTAACAAAATAGGTATCTATACCTTATTTATTAGACCGGCTCAAATTAGAACCACTATATTGGATTGTGGGGTGTTGTCGGCATTACCTAATGTTAAAGGTATTATAATTGATTTGAATAGTGTTCCAGCACAATTTAAAAACAAATTTGTTAATCAAGGATTAGTTGGTTTTAGGGTTGAGTATTTAAATTCTGATAACACAAAAATACCTAATTTTTTCAGATTAATCACATCTTCTTTCTTTTGTGAACCGGTTGTTCAAAATTTGGTTAATACATCTCAAAAAGCAATAAGATATAGATATACGGATAATAGTACTAATTTAATATTTTGTACTATGTCCCCATCATCAGCACCTACTAATAAACCAAATGCTACCCCATATATTGGTCAGCCAAATCAAAATATTATTATTAGTAATACTTTCTTTAATCCAATAACATTAGATGTTGAAATAGCTGAACATGATTTCTCAACTCTTGCAATTGCGTTGTTTGGCAATCAAACTAAATCAATGGATGATGGAATTTATACTCTATATGATACAGCTAATAACATATACAAACAATATAACTTATACGAAATTAGAGACCAATTTAATAACTTGTTATATGAAGTTAGACAAGATAGAGGTAGCAATATTGATTATAGTAAAAACTTTACAAATATAACTGAATAATGGCGTTAATAAAATATACTTGTCCCCCGCAATCGGCAACAGGTGCTGGTACATTTTCCGATGATTTAGTTGGTTTCCAATTAGTCCAAGGAGGAGGTTTAACGCAGGGGAATTTTGAATTTACAACATCAATTACTGAAAAAAATAACAGGACTTTTAACACTGGTAATTTTTCAGAACCAATTAATTTGGATGGTTTGGGGGTTAGTAGTGTTGCTCAATCTAAAATTATATTTGAGAATAATTTTAAGGTATATCCGAATTTTGACCTTACCCAAGTTACTAATTTTACTCAATATGGGTCAATGGTTAAGAGAATATCTACTTCTGTTGAGACAATTATTAGTAAATTTCCTGCGGCGTTAGAGGTAACTTTAATGGATGAGAATTATGTGACTGGTGAGACGGCATCAAATATTGTTTATCTTGGTTCTGATGATGAAACTAGTTTTGAACTAAATGTTTCTAGAATTAGAAATCCTTTTGATGTTGATTTTACGGTTAATTCCACAAGAAATTTACAATTAAGAGAAGTTCAGGTGTCTGTGTTGAGAGATATGACAATGCAGTATGCGAAGTATTCGTTATATTATAAGAATAATGGGTTTGATGTGACGGCAATAATTCCAACAACATCATTATCTTCGGGAACATTGAAAATATATGTTAAAGGAAATCCATTTTCGGGGCAATCTAATACCTATGATGATTTGGTAATTAGACCTAATGATTTAGAGGTTAATAAGGTATTTAATGAAAATTTAGATGAGGTTCAAAGATTTTTATTAAATAGGGATGTGGTACCAAAATATACAGCAACATTTCAGGTACCGGCAGATGCTGATGATGGAACTTATTATGTTTTAAATCAAAATGTTACTTGGCCTTTATATGGTAGTTGGAATCTTGATATTATAACTCCAGCCTTCACCAACTATTTAACAACGTTAAATGGTTTGAGTGAATCATTTGATTTATATAAAACAAATTTAATATCAAGATTTTTAACGACAGGTGCGTTTAAAGACTTTGATACTGTAGGTCAAAAGATGGAATCCGTTTTACAAATATATGGTAGAAGTTTTGATGAAACAAAAAAATTCATAGATGCTTTGGCTTATATGAATTCGGTTAATTATAATGTAGGTAATGATATCCCATCTCAATTATTAAAAAATTTAGCACAAACTTTGGGGTGGAATACTAATATCTCTCCAATAACGAATGATGAATTTTTAACATCCGTTTTTGGTGAAAAAAACAAAAATGTGTCTCAATTTGCTGGAACTAGTGACCAACAAACGCCGGATGAATTAAATTACCAATATTATAGGAATTTAATTCTTAATTCCGCTTATTTGTTTAAGTCTAAAGGAACTAGAAAATCTGTTGAGATATTATTAAGATTAATTGGGGCTCCGGATGCATTAGTAGATTTTAATGAGTATGTGTATTTGGCTGACCAAAGAATTAATATGTCTGATTTTAATTCTAATTATGCTGCGATATCGGGAGGAACATATGTTAAAAATGTCCCAACAATAGAAGCTGGTAACACATATAGATTCCAAAATGTGGAATATACCGGGTTTACTTCTACCGCAATATTAAAAGATGTTAATATTTCGTTGAGTGAATATCCTGTGGATAATGAAGGTTACCCATCAACACCTCCAAATACTGAAGATTATTATTATGAAAAAGGTAGTGGTTGGTTTGAATCAACACCTCAACATAGAGCTCCGGAACAAGTTAATCTTACAAATAGCGTTTTCACTGGTTCAAATCCTGATTATCAAACAACATTAAGTCCATATACCTATGGTGGTGAATATTTGGATAGATATGTTAAATTTCCGTTTATGCCGTTAGGGTTTAACATTAGACAAACAATTGATAATAATAAAAGTTGGGTTGATAATGAAATTGGGTTACGAGAAAATTTAGATGGTAATTACAACGCAAGGTATTATACTGAAAATGATAAATTAGTTTTAAATGCTAAAAATACTGATTTATTCTTAAATCCCGGTCAAGGATTATCGTATGATGTTTGGACTATGTCAAGACATTATAATTTCCCTATACCAAATGAGGGTTTAAATTATGTTGCACCAACTTATTGTAATCCAAATCCTGTATCAAATTATCCTGATAGGGGTGGGGTTGATAATACGGTTATTAATCCACAACCAAAGAATAAAACATTTTTTGAGTTTGCTCAAACTTTTTGGTTAAATACAATTAATGTTAGAAACAGACAATATATTAGTGATGGTAAAACAATGGGTTACCCAACATTAGAATCCATTTATTGGAAATATTTAGAATCTGAAAAACTTGCCGGATTAGAGAACGATAATTTTAATTATCAGACAATGATTCAATATGTTAATGGTCTTGGTGATTATTGGGTTAGATTAATTGAACAGATGATACCAGCAACCACAATATGGAATACGGGTGTTAGATATGAGAATTCAATTTTCCATAGACAAAAGTTTGTGTGGAGAAGACAAGAAGGGTGTAAATTTGTTCCTGTTCTTTGTAGACCTTGTTCTCTAACATCAAATATTTTTACATATGATTGTCCGATTCAATCGGTGTCTTGTGGTAGATATCCGTGGGTTGAGAATCCTATTGTATCTTCATTTAATGATGTTTTGGGTAGTGTGTTAAATACATATCTAACTGAAATGGGTTATACATTAAATAATTGTTTGTATAATAATTTAAAAAGTGTTTGGTATGTTGAAATGAAACTTAATGGTGAAGATATTATAAAAAATTCATTTTTTGAGGGGTCAGGGTATACCACAAGTTTAAGTGCTCCTAGTCAATCACAATGGGATGTTGCTTTACAAATTAGTTTAGATAGTTTAATAAATTATGGTTATGACTATTATTTATCAGGTAATGAGAATGTGGTGGTTTACCATTCAATATGTTCCGAGAACTCAACCGGCATTAATTTTGAATTAAATGTTGGAATAAATTTTGAAATTTTATGTAATTAATGGCTTGTAGTTTATCATATATATCGAGTATAACAGGAGATTGTTCTAATCTCTCATTAGGGTCTTTCTCAATTGATATTCAGGGGAGTGCCCCTGATTATACAATAGAATGGTTATCACCCGCTTACGGAACAATTCCATTAGGCGCGGGTATAACAGGGTATACCATTGATAGTTTATCGGCGGGTACATATTCATTTAATCTTCTTGATTCGTGTAATAGTCCCGGAATTACAACAGTTCCGGTAAATATTTACATATCAAGTGGTACTTGTGTTAGTATAATAAACCAACGAAACACTACTTGTGACTTTAATAATGGTGCGATAACCGCTCAAACACAGAATCAATATGGTGTTGCAAATTACTATTTATATGAAAATACTAGTGGATATTTATCATCAGGGTCTACATTAAATTCTAATTTTTCTTTTAATTCTCTATCTGCCGGAACTTATTATGTTGTTGCTGACGATGGTGGTGGGTGTACGGGTAAATCAGAAACTTGTATAATTAAATCATCAACTACTTTAGATTATGGGTTTTATGTTGTTAATGATGCTGGTTGTAATGTTAATTCAGGTAAGATATTTGTAACAGGATTAACAGGGAATCCCCCATATACTTATCTATGGTCTAATGGTGGTACATTATCGTCGATTACAGGGTTAACTAATGGGTCTTACAGCGTTACCGTAACAGATAATACAGGGTGTGTAATACCTAAAAGTGTTGAGGTTATTCGAGTACCTCAAATAGGGTTAGGGGGTTTTACATCCATTAGTCCTGGTTGTTTTGCGAACGATGGTGAATTAACGGTTTTTATAACGGGGGGTACATCACCATATTATTATTCAGCCTCAACCGGAGAATCAACAGTTTCGTTTGATTCCCAATACACATTTATTAATATCCCGGGTGGTGTTGTTTCAGTTTACGTCCAAGACGCCGCTTTATGTAGTTTTGTCAGTTCAACAACATTACAAACACCCACAGGGTTTAATGTGGTGTCAGTGAATATTGCCAATTCAAAGTGTGGCCATTCAGATGGGGTTATATCTATAATCCTTAATGGTACTAATGGTAACATTACCTATACATTGACGGATTCAAATAATAATTCAACAACAAATGTTACCTCAAGTTTAAGTTGGTCGTTTAACGGGTTACATTCTGGTGTATATACTTTAACCATTTCAAATGGTGTGTGTGTTTATACCAACACATATGAGGTTATTAATGAATCGTTATATACTATAAATATTTTAACCACAGGAACTACTTGTAATACACCTAATGGTATTGTTAATGTGGAAATAGTGGGGGGAATACCGCCATACACAATTGACATAGGGTCTCAATCAATAATAGGAACATCGTTAAGTTCCGTAACCTTTACTGATTTAGTTTCAAATGTATATGTTGCTCAAATAACAGATTATAGTTCAACTCCGTGTCAACAAATCCAACCTTTTATAATTGACTCATCCGAGAATGTTGGGTTTTTATTAGTTGGTACTGATGCGACAAATGGTTCTGATGGGACAATTAATGTGGTAATAACTGGTGGTACACCTACATTTGATTTACAATGGAGTTCTAATGTTAATGGACAAACCGGTTATACCATAACTAATTTAAGTGCGGGCACATATACTTTAACTGTGACTGATTCAGATAATTGTGTTAAACAAAACTCAATAAGAATTTATGGGTATGATAAATTATCATCTTACGAGTCTTATACTATTTGTGATAGTAATTTTGAAGATATCGGTGAATTAGGTAAAAACGGAATATATGAAATGTATTATGATGGGTATTATACTCAAGTGTCTGGATTTACTAATTGTATTTTAGAAGCGGGTTATTTTAGGTTAATTGTTAAAATTGGTGATGAGGAAAAATTTAACGATTTTTATATTAGTTATTCATTAAATGATTATCCATATGATAATCAATTTTATGATGAGTTAAAGACGTTAGTAGATAGTTTTGACCAAGTTGGTCAAACTCTTATTGACCCAATAAATAATCAAATTCAAATAATTACTAAATGTGACGAGGAATCTTTAGTTCCAAATCATGTTGTTGTTAGTTTACTTATTAATTATGGTATTTCGTGTCAATATTGCGGTCCTGTTCCATCTCAAACACCTACACCAACACCAACAATAACGCCAACATCTACAATAACGCCAACAATGACACAAACGCCAACGGTAACTCCAACAATGACTCAAACGCCAACGGTAACTCCAACAGAAGGTACCATACCTTCATCACCAACGCCAACACCAACAAACACTCAAACACCGACTCAAACATCTACAATGACTCAAACTCCGACAATGACTCAAACACCAACAATGACTCAAACTCCTACAATGACTCAAACGCCAACGGTTACTCCGTCACCACCACAAAAATATTATGTTTATAGAAATTGTTCTAATAATAATCAATATGTGGTTCAAGTATTGCCAGGATTTACAACTGTTGTTGGTGAGATTTTAAGAAAAACAGATGATGACACTTGTTGGGAATTTATGTACATATCTAATGGTTATCCAGTATTAAATCCATTATTTGATGTGATAAATAATTCCGGAAATTATTTTACACCAGTATTAAATCAGACATTTGAAACATGTGACGACTGTAATAATTATGTTGCAGTATTCGAGAATGTTATGATAAATGTTAGAAGACGTAATCCTTCTTATCCTCCTAGCCCAACTGGATATAATTATCCGTCAAATAATAGCATTAAACTTTATGTTAGTAATGATAATATAAATTGGGTGGAATGGTTGAGTAGTGCACTTAGCATTAGTTTTGAATCGGTTCTGCTCACAATAGAACCTGGTACCCCACTTTACATAGGTATAAAACATCGAGTATCATTCCCACCTAATAGTTATGTTAATACGTCTTTTGGTGAGGCTTTAACTGGATACCCATATACTGAACCAACAGTTGTTGGATACAGTTATTGTGGTACTTTACCAGATGCTTCTTTTTATTATGGTTTAGTACCTAATACTGACATTGATTTATATTTTGAGGTAAATGTAAGTTCCGATACTTACGTCGAATGTTATAATTAACAATGAATAAAAAACCCACCATAAAGGTGGGTTAATTTTTACCAAATATTTTCTTGATTCATATGACCTAAAACACAAGCGTAAGCGTCGGTTTGGTCAAAATTCTCTTTTTTAAGTGTGTTGTTTCTGGTGTATAACCATTGTATTTGAGGCTCTCTTTTTGCGACCAAATCCCAAATAATTTGTTTTTTGTCACAATCTTTAGGTAGACCACCAAATAAAACAAATTTATTTTTATCGTTTTGTTTGACAAGTTCGGGAAATGCGAATTTACGAGAGTTGTAAGTTGAAATGTATTCGGGAACAATTCCTAATACATCATAAATTTCTTTAGTGATTAAAGTGTTAAATCTTAATAGAGTTTGAATTGTGTACACATTATTAGAATTTAATAATGGTTCCTCAATAATAACTTTAGTTATACCTAAATCTTTATATTGAATAAGTTTTGATTTAAAAATTTCACTTTTAAGTAATAATTCTTTAATTTTATTTTCTTCTTTTGGTTTAGGAACTGGAGATATATGTGTTAGTTCTAATAGTTCTCTACTTTGTATATCAAATAATGCCCATCCAATTGTCCGAGTCGATACATCAAGACCTAAAACTTTAGGACTTTCTTTAAGTGTTTTTTTCATATTTAATTAAAAATCAAATTTAATTAAAAACTGTTGTAATCCTTGTCTTAAAACAGGTGATTGTAGCTTTGATATAATCATAAGGTTATCTTCAGTATCGTAAAGACCTATTTCTGAAATATATGGTTTTACGGTGCTTGACCATGTAGGGTTAGAACTTGCTTGGAACTCGGCTTGACCTAAATTTATCTTATATTTCATTTCATAAATTGTTGCCTCAATATCGGTTTCTAATGCTCCGTAAAAATAATATTCGTCACCAAAATTTAATGAAGTTCCGGTATATTCTGTCGGTGGTAATGAAAGATAATCTAAATTGTATATGTCAAACTCCGCGTTATCGTAGTCATCTGATGTGATAACAAATGTTGTACCTGTTAAACCTTCTACGGTTATATATCCATTAATTGTTGTTGCGCTAACCATTGATGTGAAATCAATCACTCTCCATTCTAAAGGTTCAGGTCTAACATCTCCTGTTACTTTCTGACATATTATTTCAAATGTGTCGGCAACAAATCCAGTGTTAAGGATTGGTGATTCAGATATTTGATTTAAACATGGAAATTCATTACCAAATCTAACACCAACATTATTAGTACCAAGATTGGTTGTTGTAATATTAGCTCCTTGTATTTTTGAATAGTAATTACAATGTAATGAATTTGTAAATAATTCGCTATTACTTAATCGATATGTGACATACATATATTCGGATGAACCAGATAGAACACCATCTACAGATATTGAACCATTATTTATTTCACAACTGTTAGGTGTGATTAATGATATTCTTGGTGACGGCAATGTCCAGTTTCTATTTGATTTATATGATAGTGCAGCAATAATTTCCTCATCATCAATAATAATAATTTTTTGGTCAGGAAATACTTTACCAACTCTATTAGGGTATCCACTATTATATTCATTGGCGTTTGAGTCCCATAAATTATAATATCTAATACCTGGCTGATTCATATCAGGATTTTTAGTTGATTTAATATATTGAACTTTAAATAATGGGCTTCCCGATATTGTTAAATTATCAAAACCAGGTGGGTCAACCCAAAAAGTTTGTCCATTACCACAAGTTGGTGATTTATGCCACATTAATGTTGGTATATGTAATTTAAAGTTTCTAGCTTCACCTGTTGTGTCTTCAGGTGTTGTGTTGTCGTATGGTTCTAATGCAAATTTTTCACCATAAAACAAATCTATACTTTGATTAGTATAATGAATAATTGAAATAGCTTTTTGGTCTTTAGGGGGTACAGTGATAATATCTCCAAGGGAATTTACATAATTAACCGTGTTGTTACTGGTTTGCCCACTATTAGACATATAACCTAAATATTCTTTTGTTCCTAAATAAGATGTTGACCCAAATTGAGTATAATCTTTGTATAATGCAGAGTCTAACCCAGCAGGATTTTCAGACCAAGGAATATTCATGTTCCAAATTTTAACATCAAATTCATCTGTGGTACAAATAGATTCAAAATTGATAATATCCTCACTCCAATGTTGTGAAGGTGTTACACTATCGTATAATGATGTTATATTTGGTGGGTATATTAATGTTCTGGCGTAATAACAACTTTCAGTTAAGTTAGTGAAATTAGGTAAAGGTCTATCAACGGTTAATACAAGATTACAAATGTCTATAATTTTATATGTTAATATTGTGTATCCGCTAGAAATTGACATAACACATTCCGTTATTGGTTCTGGCCCACAACTTGGTGTGGGTGTTAAACAACAGGTAGATGATGGGGTTGGTGTTGGATATACTACACATTCGTCATAAGTTGGTGTTACAGTTGGTGTTGGTGTAGGTGTAGGTGTGGTAGGGGTTCCTAAATCGCAAGAACAATTATTATATCCATTTCCATCGTAATAAATTGTAATAAAATCCCCAATAGAAGGTAGTCTAATTATATTTGAGTTACAACCGGAATATTTTATGGTTGTTCTGGTAGTACCTTTTAATAAAAACATGTCAATAACATAATTTGAGTTAATAACATGTTGATTATCGGTCAATGCACTCCAATTACTTATGGTTTCATTTGTAGTTTCACCAGTAAAAAAACCTCTCATTGCGGCTTTATTGTAGATAGGGCTAACGTCGGATGCCATATAAGGAATTCCGTATGTATTACCTTCAGTTCCGTCTACATAGTACGGATATTTAATGTTTTGTTTATTTTCTTGAGCAGAACCGCTTGAATTTTGAGAATTAAAATTTGGCTCTAATATATTAAGATTAGATAAATTTAATGAATCAATTGCGTTGTAGGTTACTTCACTATCTCCTATTTGAAAATAAGATATGTTAAAACTACCTTGAGATAGGTTTTGTCTTGCTTTGTCTGTTAATCTAGTGCTAATTAACCCTGATGTGTTTTTTAATATGAACCCCATGTATTATAAATATTGTAATTCTTAATTTATTTAATTTTAATCTAAAATTGACGACTTAAATTTGTTATTATGTGAAACTTAAATCTGCCTGATAATATGAGTTGACATGGTAGTATGCATCTACAGTTGTAAAATCAATTAACAATGTATGTGTTGTATTTGCAAGTAATAAATGTGGGTTAGGTACAAGTACTGTTGATATAATTGGACCGTCATTACATTGTAAACCACCTCCAGGGGCGTGACCATTCGCCAACTCAACACCATCAAGATAGAATGTGATTCTGTCGTAATTGGCATCTTGTTTTTCACCTATTCCAATAAAACTGAGATTTAAATTTGTGTTAGTTGCCCCCACAGTTATTGTTGCTGTTGCTGTGGCGTCTTGTTGAATACCGCAAGTTCCGCCTGAACAATTGGCTGATGGTGCAACATTAAATCTTATACTTTGATTTAGGTTACTAATTACCCATCCTGCACTTTCACAACCTGAGATTCCTGTAGTGTTTTTTGTTGTTATCCATGACAATCCAGTAATCGGTAATTTTGTTGGTGTTGGTGTTAATGTGGAAGTTTGAGTTGGTGTGGGTGATGGGGACGCATTTGGTGTTTGAGTAATTGTTGGTGTTAGTGTTAGTGTTGGTGTCGGTGTTGGTGTTGGAGTTTGAGTATTTGTTGGTGTGTTTGTTGGAGTTTGAGTAGTCGTCGTCGTTGGGGTTATTGTTGGTGTTTGAGTTGGTGTACGAGTCATTGTAGGGGTTATTGTAGGTGTTGGGGTTTGAGTTTTAGTTGGTGTTGGAGTAGGTGTTGCAACCTGTTCACAATGAACACAATCACCCTGATTACTAAACCCAAAAGGACCATCAATTAAATCAATGTTATAACCACCTAAAGTTGTTTCGCTCTTATCGTAATATGAAACGCATTTACTTAAACCATCTATCATGGATAAATAAACCTGGAATTTTTCTAAAGATATATCACCAATTGAGTTTGTAAGGTTTGATGTTGAATACATCTGACCATTGTAACAATCTTGAAATTGATAACTTTGAGGACATATGATATTATCATCAATGATGTTATAAGTTATTGGAGCAGCAAAACTACAATTCCTCTCAATTATAGATGAGGATGTTGGTGTGGAGGTTTGTGTTGGTGTTGGTGTTGGGGATATACCCTCAATTGTCGCATCAATATTATTTGTTAAACATAAGTTTAAAGATGGTGTGACGGTTGGTGTGACGGTTGGTGTGACGGTTGAAGTTGGTGACGGTGATGGGATTGCATCACATTCTAATACGGCTATAAAATCTAACACATCACAATTAATTGTTGGCGTTGGAGTTGGTGTTAAACACATTCCTGATGAGAAATATGTGTTGCATAAGTCAGGACATTCGCTAACACAAGGTGATTTTCCGGATAATAGACAAGTACCATCTAATGTTAGAGATAAACACCATTGAGTATCTCCTGTTGAATAATAAATAAATAACCCATTTGATTGACCTGTCCAATAAAGATTTGAGTTATGTGTTCCACCACTGGTATAGTTATCATCATATGTGATGTTACCAGTATTACTTAAACAATATGATTCTAAACACGCCATTTATAGATTTAAATTTAAAATTGATTCACAACCATTATTATCAATAACTTTTAAATTGACAGATGATTGTTCTGATATTATAGATGGAACATTAAACAAATATGGGAATGACGTTATGGTTTCTTCATATACGCATATCGTGATTGGATTATCACATATATAGATATTAAATGGTGAAGCACCGGTGATATTGTTAATCGTTATTTGTGTTGGCATCTTTTTATAATATATTTTATAAATATAAAGGGTTTATAAAACTTTTGTAGTTTGGATATTATAAAATTTATTATTATCTTTGTCTTTATGTCAGACGATGCGGAAATATTAATAGAATTATTACGAGAAATACTTGGGGACGAGAAACAACACTATGGACATAAAGGTCAAATATCGTTTGATTGTGTTAATTGTGATGAAGGACAACATAAAGGTAATTTGGAGGTGAATTATTTTCAGCATGTTTATAAGTGCTGGTCTTGCGGAGATGTGGATAATACCAAAGGTCCTTTAGGTAAATTAATTGACTTATACGGTAATAAAAAACAAAAGAAAATTTATAATGTTCTCCAACCCGAAGAGTACAAACCAAGAGAAGAAAAAAAGAAAAGATTAACCTTACCCGAAGGATTTACTTTATTCAAAGATAGTAGTCCAAGATATCCAATTAGGAATCAGGCGTACAATTATCTTAAAATTCGTGGTATTGGTGACGATATTATTGAAAAGTATGGTATTGGTTTTTGTGATAAGGGTAGTTTCGGTGGTAGAGTTATCGTACCTTCATATAATGAAAAAGGTTATTTAAATTATTTTATTGCCAGAAGTTGGGACCCAAATAGTCGAGCCAAATATAAAAACCCTGAAACACCAAAAGATGAAATCATATTTAATGAAAATTTAATTGATTGGTTTAGACCCATTTTTATTGTTGAGGGAGTGTTTGATGGGTTATTCTTACCCAATAGTATTCCTATGTTAGGAAAACATATGTCCGAATTATTGTTTGAAACATTATATGAGAAAGCGATTAATGATATAACCATTTGTCTTGATGCGGATGCTTGGAAAGATGCGGTTAAATTATACCACCAGTTAAATGGGGGTAGATTATATGGTAAAATAAAAATCATTAAACTAACTGATGATAAGGATGTTGCGGATTTAAGAGGTAATATTGATGAATATTATTACGAAATAAAGTAGATTTTATTTGGTTATATGAAATAAATGTTATTACTTTGTCCCAACATTAAAACAATAAGTTATGTCCAACACAGTTTCATTTGATTTGACAACCTTCAGAAATTTAAAAAACGAGTACCAAAACGCCATTCAAAACAACATTACAGTATTCACCTTTGAGGGTAATGAATATTTAACTAGTTATGCGAAATATCTAATTGAATATCTTAAAACAAAATTTGAAAAATAATATGAAAATAGATTTAAACGAGGTTGCTAAAGAGATTAGAGGATTATTGGATAAACGAAGAGAGGAACTTGATTTAACCTTTGTTGAAGACACCCACACTTATTATATGAAAGATGAGACGGGTGTTGTTAGAAATGATTATCCCTCCGTTAGTAAGGTAATGAAATACTTTTACGAAGAGTTTGATACTGAAGGTATCTCATTAAAGAAAGCCAAGGGAGACCCTGAAGTTCAACAACAATTATTAGATGAATGGAAAGCGGCAGGTGATTACTCAACCAATATGGGTAGTAGAGTCCATTATATGTTGGAGAAAAAAACCATAGAGATGTTTGGTGATTACAAAGAGGTGAGACAACCAATCTTTGAATGTGATTTTACCCAAGTATTAAAGGGTGACAGTATGATATCTGCGGGAACCGCTTATTTAGACCTTATGGTTGAGAGAGGTGCTGTGTTATTGGATACGGAGATTGTATTGGGTGACCCTGAATTAAAATATACTGGTCAACCGGATAAAGTGTGGTTGATAATGAATAAAGAACAAACTGAGTTTGGTTTGGTGATAACAGATTGGAAAAGTAATAAACCAAAGAATTTTGAGGAGTCATTTTTCACTAAAAGAATGTATGAACCATTTGATAAATTGCCAAACAACGCGTTGGGACATTACTTTACACAATTACCTTTTTACGGGAAACTTCTTATCAAAATGTTAAAGGGGACAAAATACGAAAATATCAAATTGTATGGGTGTGTGATTGTTCTTGTTAAAGAAAATGGTGGGTATGAAGAATTTCGTGTCCCAAAAGGTGTTCAGGAAACTATCTTGGATATGGATATGAAAAAATATTTGACTAGTAAGTAATTAACAACTAAATTTATAAAAAAAGTATATGGACGATTTATTGCAACCAAAAATTGATTTAAAAAAACAACCAACACTTGAGTGTGAAGAATGTGGGAGCATCTACTTCAAAGAAGTTGTTATGATAAAAAAAGTAAACAAATTATTAACAGGAAGTCAGGAAGATACGATTGTTCCATTCCCCACCTATCGTTGTGATGACTGTGGTCACGTAAACGAGGATTTCAAATTGTTTGATAAATAATGAAATTAATTAAAAAAGAAGGTGTTTGTACCCCTTGTACCGCATCATTGTGGTGGATACCAACAATATCGTACTCTATTATGTTAATTAATGGGGTTAAATTCCATAATGAATGGGTATGGTGGGTAGGAATATCTACTTTAATTTTAGTGTGGGTATTATTAAATTGGAAAATTGATAAATAATATGATAAAAAAATTAGTTCACTTTAGTGACTTACACATACGATTATTTAAAGACCACGACTTATATCGTGGAATCTTGAATAATATGTTGGAACAATTTAAAGAAATTACTCCGGATAGAATTGTCTTCACCGGAGATTTAGTTCATTCTAAAAACCAAATGACACCTGAACTTATTGAGTTTGTTGCTTGGATTCTTACAGAGTGTTCCAAGATTGCTAAAACCGTAGTTATAATTGGAAATCACGACTTCTTGGAGAGTAATTCCTCAAGGTTGGATGCTCTTACACCGGTGATTGATTCATTAAAGAACGACAACATCGTTTATTTGAAGAATAGGGGGGAATACGAGGACGATAATATTGATTGGGTGGTGTATTCATTACTTGACCACAACATTCCTCCTGAGATTGAAAAAACGGGTAGATTAAAGATTGGGTTGTTTCACGGACCAGTTCAGGGATTAACAACCGACATAGGGTATAAGTTTGAAACCGGATTTGAAACAGATAAGTTTAACGGATGCGATTTGGTATTATGTGGGGATATTCACAAAAGACAAATCTTTAATATACCTGGTGGTAAGAAGGCGTATATGGTGGGTTCCACAATCCAACAGAACTATGGGGAGACAATAACCAAACACGGATTTGGTATATACAATGTTGAGACAGATGATTACTCATTTATTGATTTGGATAATCCAAAACCTTTCTTATCATTTAAGATGAAATCATTTGACGATATAATAAACGGAACAGAAAAATTAGTTAACGGTGGAAAATCTTAGACATAAATACTCCGATGAGGAGTGGGAAGAATTACTTAAAAAAATAGAACAAGAAGACAAAGAGCGTGAATCGAATAGAGTTAACGAATAGTCAATTAAATAGTGTTAATGAGTATTGTAAATTAAACGATATTGAGGACATTGATAAATTCATTGTAAAATGTTTTACTGGCGGATTTAACACGACTAAATATGGGTTGTTAGGTGATGATTTGGGAAAAACGAGTATTGTTGAGGAAAAACAGGTAGAAATTGAGGTAATCCGTGAAATACGGGTAGAAGTTCCTGTTGAAGTTATCAAAGAGGTTGAGGTCATTAAGGAAGTAGAAATCATTAAAGAAGTTCCGAGCCCACCCACGGAAATAGAAGTTATCAAATATGTTGACAGAGAAGTCATTAGGGAGGTAAAAGTAGAAGTTCCCGTCCCAATTATAGAGGAAAAAAGGGACGAACCTGAACCAATTATTATTGAGAAGATAGTAGAGGTGATTAAGGAAGTTCCGGTGGATAGAGTAGTTGAGGTGGAGAAGGTGGTAGAGGTTATTAAAGAAGTTATAGTTGAGGTTGATTCCGGAAATGATAAATTAAAACTTATCCAAGAAACTTTACAGAAATTAAGAAAAGAACTATCTTTAAAGAACACAAGAATAGAAGAGCTTGAAAAAATAAATAAACAATTGGAATCAAGTAATATGGAGCGTGGAGCGGTTTATATGAAAGGTTCTAACTTAACAGAAAATTTATAATATGGAAATATTAGTTTGGTTCATTTTAAGCTACGGGCTTATGAACATTATGGTATACGGGTCAATCTTTCAGGGATTGAGAGATTTCTTTAAAAAATGGGGAAATAACCAATACGCACCTCTTAACGGGATTGCTCATTTTATATCGGGTATATTAACCTGTCCAATGTGTTTTAGTACTTGGGGTGGATTCCTATTGAGTTTTTTATTATATTCTCCAATACACCAGTTATTCGGTATTTCCGAAAATATATCTTGGTTCTTTGATGGAATATTATCATCAGGTGCTGTGTGGATAATAAACTCTATTGTGGAATGGTTTGAGGAGAACAGACCGGTAAAAAATTAAAATATGGAAAAATTAAAAATTAAATTAATAATTTGGGCGGCAAATAAATTGGGGTTTAAAATTGCAATGGTTAGAATTACCGGAATAGAAAATTCTATACAGGGTAATATTGAACTAATAAAATATTTAGACGTTGTTGGTTATACATTTAAAAAAGAACCCCTTAAACGAGAATTTAAAAAATAAAATATGGAAAGTAAATTAGGTGATTTTGTAATTAAGTATTTGAAAGAAAAAACTCAAACTAGAAAAGTAATCAAATGTGTGGATTTTTTTCAATTAATAATTGATATGGGTCTCAGTGATGAATGTGTTGAGGTTATGAGTATTGTTGAATATTTAGACCAAAATGAGATTGATATAAATTTTGATGACATCAGTGGGGACTATTACTCACGATTCAAATCAATTGAGAGAAAGGTTAAATTATCTAAAATGTTACAAGGTAGTAAAACAGAAGTTCAAAAAATGATTGAGAAAGTAGATAGTATTAAAATTCAAGAGAGACCGGATTGGTTGGATTATTATAGAGATGAGGAGGATGATGAAGATGCAACACCTATCGCAACCTCAGATAGAGATAGAAATTTAGGTCAAGATATTATTGATAGATTAACTAACAAAATTAGAGAACAAGTTGAGAATGAACCGGAAATAACTTTAGAAGAAATAGAAAAAGAAATAAATAACAATTAAATAAAAACAATCATGCCAAAGTCAAAATTACGAGGTGGAGCAAAAGCTCACAAAACAAGAGTTACAACAAGAAATAACTCTCTTAGAGGATTAAGAAAGAAAGCTCAATCGGAATATACCGAAATGTTTGAGAAACAAATGGAAACAATGAAAGCTCAATACCAAAATGAGAATGGTGAAACAATGGATATAAACGCCGAGGTTGTAAGTGATGTGAATGATATTAACATCGTTGATGCTGAAGTAGTAACACCTGAAGTTGAAGTTGAGAACTAAAATAGTATCCGCATTTCCCGGAGTGGGAAAAACAACTTATCATATAAACAACCCTAACATCACTTTGGATTCCGATTCAAGTGGTTTTAGCTGGATTGTAAATGAGGGTGGTGAAAAGGTTAGAAATCCAGAGTTTCCACAGAACTACATTACCCATATCAAAGATAATATTGGTAAATACAAATACATCTTTGTGTCTTCACATAAAGAAGTTAGGGATGCTTTATTGGATAATTGTATTTTCTTCTATTTGGTTTATCCGGATAGTGATAGAAAAGAGGAGTTCATCAAACGATACCGAGATAGAGGTAATGACGAAAACTTCATTAAGTTGGTTGATTCCAAATGGGATGAATGGATGTCGGAATACTATTGGATGGAAGGTGGTTGTGTAAAATTAACCGCTTATGATGGTTGGAATTTAGACAATGTGTTGGAAGCTCAAGATAGGAGAGACGGAGGAGACGCCATTCAAGAAGAGGTTGAAGAAGTGAATTAAAAAATATGGATTTATTTAATCCCGCAATAGAATTTAATTATACAATAATGATAAAAGATTTAGATATCACAAACTTGGATAATCCTTACCTACAGATTGTGTGGGAGGATTATGCCGAGAATTTTACACAAGAAAAGATAAAGAGTGTTCGTCATTACTTCCAAAAGAAGTATGAAACAACCAATGTTAATGTTATTACAAAAACAAAGGTTGCTGACGACACCACACATACCGTAGACATCTCCTTTAACATTTTAGATGAGAACTATCAATTAGAGTTAGTTCGTTCATTCTTGGAGTCAAAAGGGAATATTGGACATTATGACGATATCTACCAACTTAATAGTGCGGTGGATAATAGATTATCAATGACCCAAACCGATGCGGCACCATTTAAACGATGGTATATTAAAAACATTGAGTTCTCAAACTTCCTATCTTATGGTGAGAATCAGAAGATAGATTTTGAGAAGTGTGATGGTATTACGGTTGTGGAATCAAACCCACCTAATTTTGGAGGTAAGACAGTTCTTACCGTGGATTTACTTATGTTCTTATTCTTTAATGAGACAACTAAGACATCAAAAGCTGAGGAGATATTTAATAGATTCACCGAAAGAAATAAAGTTGCTGTAAAGGGTGAAATTACAATTGATGGTGATGAGTATATCATATTGAGAAATATTGAGAGAAAGTTATCAAAGAAGAATGAATGGACGGTTAAGACCGAGTTGGACTTTTATAAAAGATTGTCTGATGGTAGTTTGCAGAACTTCACCGGGGAACAACGAAGAGAAACCGAGGCGTTTATCAAAACATCTATCGGGACTAAAGAGGACTTCTTAATGACCATCCTAACCACTGCCACTAACTTGGAAGAACTAATTGATGCCAAACCCACAGCGAGGGGTCAGGTTCTCTCAAGATTTATGGGGTTAGATTTTCTTAAGCGTAAGGAAGAAGCCGCCAAAGAAATTTATAGTGAATTTTCCAAAGGAATGTTATCAAACATTTATAACTCGGAACAACTTAAAACGGATAACCAAACCAGTCAAGACACAATTGATAATCTAACGGAAACTAATCTTACATTGGATGGTCAATTGGCTGATACTAAAGAAAGGATTCTTAAAGGTCAACAGTATCGTGATGGGTTATTAAATTCCAAACACAATATTGATAAGGAATTAACAATGGTATCTCCGGATAAAGTTCAAGAAGAGATTAATGGGTTGGAGACACAAAAATCTAAATCAGTTTCTGATAGAGATGGGGTTAAAGTTGTTGAACCATCCGAATTTTACCACGAGGATAAACACGATGAGGTAAAACAAGAAATTAAAGATTTAATTACCAAACAAGCCGATAACAACGCAAAGATTAAAAACATTGAGGAACTTAAGAGTTCCGTTGATGGTGGAATCAAATGTGAGCATTGCGGTATTGAACTTATGAACGCCGCAATTACCAATGCAAAAATTGGGGAGCTTGCGGGGTTTATCACGCACAAAGGGGAATTAGAGGGGTTAATGCGTGATTTAACCAGCAAAGAACTCGGATTTGTTAATCTTAAAAAAGAATTTGATGAGTATGAAAAAAACAAACTTATCAAAGAAAAATACGAATTAAGTGTTGAGAGATTCCAGCTGATGATTGAGGCGTTGAAAACCAAATTGGAAAGATATACCGAAGTTCAGGATAAGGTTATTGAAAATAATAAAACCGATGGATTGTTAATCAAAGCCGGAATTAGAATAGATGAACTTGAAGGTGAGAAAAAAACTATAGAAACCAGTATCTCTAACAATAAATTTACAATAACCAATCTTACAACCAATATAACATCTAACTTGGAGACAATTAGAAAAATTGGGGAAGAAGCCGAGAGAGAACGAATCTATAAAATATATTTGGAAATCTTCGGTAAGAATGGGGTGACAAAACTTATAATGAAAACAATGATGCCACTTATTAATAGTGAACTTCAAAGGTTATTGGAGGATAGTTGTCACTTTAGGTTAGAGGTTAAGATTAACGACAAGAATGAGGTGGATTTCCTTATGATTGATAACAACACTCAAATTGAAAAACCAATGGCATCCGGGTCCGGATATGAAAGGTCAATCGCTTCACTAGCGTTGAGAGCGGTGTTGAGTAAAATCTGTTCATTACCAAGAGCGAATGTTGTGGTGTTTGATGAGGTGTTTGGGAAAGTATCCAACGACAATTTAGATATGATATCAGAGTTCTTTACTAAGATTAAAGAGTATTTTGATAAGATATTTGTTATCACACATAACCCATTAGTTACTAATTGGGCGGACAATGTGGTCAGGATTAAAAAAGAGGAAAATATTAGTTATGTTTCTCAATAAGGTTGAATAAATAAATCAAAATACCTATAATTGATATATGATAGAATATAACAAAATATATAATGAAGACTGTTTAATAACTATGTCTAAAATAAATGATGGGTTAATAGATTTAACTTTAACATCTCCACCTTATGACGATTTAAGGACTTACAATACCCATTTAAGTGGAAATAAAACAGAATTTAATGGGTATTCATTTCCGTTTGAAGATATTGCAAAAGAATTATTTAGAATAACTAAAAATGGCGGTGTAGTTGTTTGGGTTGTGGGTGATGCGACAAATAAAGGTAGTGAAACCGGAACTTCTTTTAGACAAGCACTTTTTTTTAAAAAATGTGGGTTTGATTTGTATGATACAATGATATATCAAAAAACTGGAACACCTTTTCCACAAAAGACTAGATATAATCAGACTTTTGAATATATGTTTGTTTTCTCAAAAGGTAAACCAAACACTTTTAACCCAATTATGAAGAAAAATATTACAGCAGGAGCGGTAAGGAATTCAAGGAAATTTAGAAACGCGGATGGTGAAATGATTCCAGGGTTTAATGGTAAACCGGTTAATGAATATGGTATTGAGAATAATATATGGTTAATTAAAAATGGGATGAATAAGTCTACTAAAGATATTGTGGCGTTTGAACATCCCGCAATTTTTCCGGAAGAATTGGCGGCAAAACATATTATTACGTGGACTAAAGAAGATGATTTAGTATATGACCCTTTTATGGGTTCAGGAACTACCGCTAAGTTATCAATACAATTGGGGAGAAATTGGATTGGTTCTGAACTAGATTTTACTTATTGTAGTATTTGTGATAGAAGATTAATAGAGGTTGTAAAAGATGAAACCATATTAAATAATTACATAACCAAAGAAAGTTTAAATAAAAAAATTTGATTCTTTAAATTTATTTTTGTAGTTTTGTAAAAAAAATGAGATGAAGACAGAGATATTAACACATTCCGATAGATATTGGAATACCCACAAATTAAAAGTTAAAGAAAACCAAAAAAATGTTGTAAAGTGGTCTCAACAAATATTGAACAACGGAGGTATTGGTAAAACTAAACCACAAAAAAACTTGTTGGTTAAAATTGAAAACTACATTAAAAAAAACTACCTTGATAAGGTAGTAAACGATGTTTTGATAGATATTACAACCGTTAAAAATGCATATGCAATTGTTCAATTTGCCATTGAAATAACCCGACAAAATATCAGTGAAAAAGTTCAAATAGAACATTTAAAGTCTAAGGGAGTTAAAATTGAAAAAATGAGTAATTCTATTGGACCTAGATTCAGTAAAAATTCGACAAAACTTACGTATAAAAAAATAGAAGGGGAAACTTCTCGAAGTTTTGATTATAAAGTTGAAAAAGAAAATGGGTATATTGATTATGGGTTAGGAAAAACAACCTTTAACCAAGGTGGGGGACAAAATAGTGCTAAATCCGAAATAGTTCAATTTTTAAAGTCATCTTTAAAATTTTGTGAATCAAACCCTAATGAAAACATATCATTTTTTGTTTTAATTGATGGCGATTCATATACTAAAGAAGATTTATTATCCTTTTCAAAACATACCTCAGAAAACGTTAGAGTGTTTAATTCAGATACTTATTTATAATAATTTATTTGTTATGACTCATAACCCTATGGAAGAAAAAAATTTTATCTAATTATTAAGTATATCTAAATAATTTCACTACATTTGTAACATAATTTATAACTTAAACGTATAACATATGGAGAACTTAACCAAATACATTTTATTTGTATTTACAAAAAACGACAACCCCCAAGAATTCGCAGAACAAATTGCTGAAGAATTAAGTGTTCTTTCGGATGTTCCAAAGGTCAATTTTTACTTTGGACCGGAATCAACAGTGTACACAATCTCAACTTTAGATTCCTATTTGGATGTTAAAGACTATGTTGATATGATATTAGATTATGACACAATAAGTTATATTTTATTACCATACACAGATGACAATTTGTCATACGGATTACCAGATGAAGTTGCTAAACATCTATTTAACGATGGTGTTAATGACTATATGTCAGGTAAAAACAAAATATGTGATGAAAATGACTATGAGGTACGAAATATGTTAATGAATAACATTAGAACTGACTTCTTTTTAGATTTTTCTGAATTTGTTGATGAAGATGAAGATGACGATATTAGTAAACTTAAAAATAAAAAAAGAAAACCAACATTTGATGAATTATTTGATAAATTAGCGGACGCGGGAATTGAATCATTATCAAAAGAAGAATTACAATTACTTAATCAATACTCAAAATAATATGAAAGAAAAAAATTCGGGGATTCCTATTAATCAAGAAGAAATACAATTGTATTTAAAGGACATTCGTAAAATTAAAGTGATGACTCCAGACAGGGAAAGGGAGTTATCAAAAATGATTAGTTCGGGTAATCTAACGGAAAAAGAATTGAAATCAATTAATAAAGAATTACTTGAGGGAAATTTGCGTTTTGTTATTACCGTGGCAAAACAATATCAAAACCAAGGGTTAGACTTTCCCGATTTAATTGCTGAGGGTAATTTAGGTCTTATGAAAGCCATTAATCATTTTGATTGGTCTAGAGATTTAAGATTTATATCATACGCTGTGTGGTGGGTTAAACAATCCATCCTCCAATCATTAAATGATAATGCTAGAACTATTAGACTTCCGGTTAATGTTGTTCAGGATTTACAGAGAGCTAAAAAAGAAATAGAGTCTAATGGGGGTAAACTTTCGGATAAGTTTCAAAATTTACCATCTATTGTTGATTTAGATATGAGTATTAATGAGGATGGTGATACTTTGGTTGATATTATAAAGAATGAACAGGCGGATATGCCGGACGCAATCTTTAACACTAAAGATGAATTAAAAAAACAATTAATTTCTTTATTAGATGTTTTAGATAATCGAGAAAAAACTATTGTTGGTGATTATTTTGGACTGACAGGTACTCCAAGGACTTTAGAAGACATTGGTGGGGATTTTAATCTCACTAAAGAAAGAGTGAGGCAGATTAAGGAGAAAGCCTTAAGAAAATTAAGGAATGAAAGCTCGATACTTTTCGATTATATGTAAAAAAAAAGAAACCTTCTATTTATTATGATAGAAGGTTTTTTACATTTATAGTAAAACTTATTTAAAAATTATGAAAACAATATTAAATTTTATCGACGCTTGGGGTATTAGAATAATGACATTACTGGTGGTAATTGTTTTTTTTAAAACTTGTGGTACTAACACTAAAATTGAAAAATTAACTAAAAACGTTGAATTGTTAGATGTTAATTTAAAAAGAGAAATTAAAATTGAAGGTTTAAAAACTGAAAAAAGAATGATTCAATCTACTGATAGAAAAATTATGGATGTTAATAGACAATCGGAGATTGATAAAGAAATTTCTAAAATAGAGAAATGAATAAAATAATTTTAGAATGGGTTAAGGCTCATCCAATCAGAGCTATGTTTTTAGTACCAATTTTTTTGGTTGCTGGAATATCAATATCACACGTTGTTTCGTGGTATAATTTAACAAATCCAATTAGTTGGGCAATATATTTATCAATCGCTATTGAAATAGGTGCTATGACAGCTTTGTTGGCAGCCACAAATAAAATTAAAGGTGGTGTTTGGTTTATGTTTGGAATGGTGACTTTCATACAAATGATTGGTAATATATTCTTCTCCTATAAAGAGATTGATGCTAATAGTGTGTTATTTAAGTCGTGGGTAGAGTTGACAGGGCCTATATGGGAAATGTTTGGTTCAGACCTTACTGATATAGTATCATTAAAAAGATGGTTAGCCTTTTTAAGTGGTGGTTTATTACCAATTATATCATTAACATCTTTACATTTTTTTGTAAAATATGATGAATTAATTGATGAAAATAATAAAGATGTGATGCCTGTTAATGTTATTGAAGAATCTTCAGATATTATAATTGATGAATTTACTATAACTGAATTGGATTATATGAGTAATGTTGTACAATCAGATGTTATTGAAGAACCAATAGATGAACCAATTGAGGAATTAATAGAAGAAGTTGTTGAAGAACCAATAGAAGATGTCGTAGAGGAACCAATAGAAGATGTCGTAGAGGAACTAATAGAAGATGTTGTAGAGGAACCAATAGATGAAGTTGTTGAAGAACCAATAGAAGATGTCGTAGAGGAACCAATAGAAGATGTCGTAGAGGAACCAATAGAAGATGTCGTAGAGGAACCAATAGAAGATGTCGTAGAGGAACCAATAGAAGATGTCGTTGAAGAACCAATAGAAGATGTCGTAGAGGAACCAATAGAAGATGTCGTTGAAGAACCAATAGAAGATGTCGTTGAAGAACCAATCGAGGAAGTTGTTGACGATATTGTTAGATTAAGTTATGTAAAAACATCATAACCAAATAAATTTTTTACATTATATTATATGGTGGACATTATTAATTATGGTGATTTTAAACCTAAAGGAAAACAAAAAAAGAAATATCAAATAATTCTAACTCACACTTCAAGAAATATTAACGATTATTTACAATTATTAAAATATAGAAATAACGGTAAATATAACAGAATACCCAATTATATTATAACCAGAGAGGGTAAAATACTACAGTTATTAGGGAATGAAGGGCACTCCGACTATTTCTCAAATCCCAATATAAATAGAAATTCTATAATTGTTTCTTTAGAAAATTTAGGGTGGTTACACAAAGAACCTTTAACTAATCATTACGTTAACTGGATTGGTGATATTTATAAGGGTAATGTGTTTGAAAAAAAATGGAGAGACTATTATTTTTGGCAACCTTATACTTCAGTACAGATTGATAGTACATCAAAACTATGTAATGAATTATTTAAAGATATGTCAATTAAACGTCAAATAGTCGAACATAATACAAAAATAACCGGTATTGAAAAATATTGTGGAATCGTAACTAAAAGTAATTTTAATACTAATTTTACCGATGTTAGTCCCGCATTTAATTTTGAAGAATTTTTAAAAAAAATAGAATATGAACAATTCACATGATGAAATAAGAAATTTACTTAACGCTTCTAGAAAAATGTTATCCAATGATACCATTAATGAAGATATTAATAATATTAGACAAAAATATGGTGTAATTACTGAACAAGAAACCGAAGTGTCTTCAGGTGATATCACTAAAAAATATGATGTAACTAAATCTGTTGAAGATACAATTGAAGATGATAATGAAAGTAAAGACGATAAAACACAAGGATATAGAATTTCAGGTGGAATTTTAGTTTTACACGGTAAAGAACAAACAGATTTAGAATTAACTACAGATGAAAAAATTGCTTTCCAAGAAACAATGGATGAATTTATAGCTGAAGTGTCTGATTTAGTAGATTTTAACAAATTAAATATTTATCCAAACAATGTTGAGTGGTCGGGAAAATTAATTGACTATGATGTTGATTTTTTCTTATCAATTGGTGAAGAAAGTGGTATTTATATTAATGGTGAAATGATAAAGGCTGATGACGAATTTTTAGAAATGATTAATAAGTTAAAAACTTTTTATGAAAAATTTAAATCAAAGTGGGCTAAAATTTTAGCATCAAGAAAAAAAACAATTAAAACATAATAATAATGGGAGATATTGTTGGTAATAATAAGCAGAATATTTTATTAGTGATTGTCGTTGTTTTGTGTGGGTATAATATATTCACAACAAACGGGATTAAAACTGATGTTAACTTGTATAAAGATAAAATAGAATCTTTACAAACGGTAATTGACTCAACTAAATCAGTTAACGAAGGTATTGATATTAAAATTGATTCTGTTAAAGGTAATGTTGTTAATTTAACAAAAGATATTAACCACATAGATAATAATATAACAATAATTAAAAAACAAACCAATGAAAAAGTTAATAGTGTTGATACTCTTACTGCTAACGAGCTTGAGCAGTTTTTCACAAACAGATACAACGAAAGTAAGAATTAAAACACCAATCGCTAAATTAGTAATTAAAGATATTATTAAGGGTGATGGGTGCGACATTGAGTTAAAATTAACTCAAGAAAAATTAGTTAAAACCGAAGAAAGGGAAAAACAAAAAGATACCCAAATTTCATTATTAGAAGAGAAAGATTCTAATAATAATTTTATGTTGGGTAAAAAAGATGAGCAATTGAAAATATCTGAAGAATTATCAGATAAATTACATAAAGAACTTACCGGTCAAAGATTTAAATCTTTTTTATGGAAAGCTGGAACATTTGCTGGGATAATAACTTCGACATACTTATTAATACTTAAATAAAATGGCGTTTACTGCAGCGGAGAAAAAAGAAATTGAGGTTATGATGCGAAAAGAAATTAAAGATTTCTTTGGTACTACAACAATTAAACAATACGAACAAAAACTTATTGAAATACTCGGTCGTGAAATAAAACGAGGTAAACTTGAGGGTGAGGTTAAGGATATTGTTATTAGGTCATTTAGAGAATTATATAGTGTAATGTGGAATCAACGAAGTTTTTGGGAATCAAGACTTAAAAACGCTTAAAAAATGAAAATAGAAGAAGACGAAATGTCTGATGATTTAAAAAAGAAGATTAATGGTGAGGTGACCCAAACAGCTCCTTATAGAGATGGTTATGTTGTTGATACAATAATAGCGGCTCAAGACATTACAAAAGATTTAGGGGAGTCAAATAAAAAAAATAAAAAATTAGACATGATTAAGAGACCTATTAATAAAGGAATTGCCACTAAATTAGTTGGGGATACTAAATTAAAAAAACCTGTTGGTAAATTATCATCATCCTTACCTATTATGGGTGAAAAGGAAGAAGCTGTTGAATCTATGGGTGCGTCTTCTGCAGGAGGATTTGAAACTCCACTATTTTCAACAACAAAAAAAGAAATGGAAGAAGAATGTTGGAAAGGTTATAAACAAATTGGTACAAAAGATAAAGGTAAAAAGAAAGTTCCGAATTGTGTTAAAGAAGATGACGTAAAAAAAGTTGAAGCTACTGAATCAACTGGTTCAGGTTCTTCAGGTTCATATGAAACTCCTGCTGCTTGGGCTAAATCACCAAGTAAAAAAGATTGGAGAGGTGCTTCTAAAACTCAAATCCCGGGAGGAAAATTTGTCCAAGTTAAGAAAAAATGTAAAAAATTTCCATATTGTAATCAAGGTGATATTAAGTCTTTAAAACTATATGAGAATGATATGGTTAAACAAGCTATTCAAAATATTAGTGAAAAACATAATATAAGTGAAAATGTTATTAAAACAATTATCTCTTATGAGTATGAAAAAATGCTTTTAAATAAAAAATAATATATTTATAATAAAAACAAAAAATGAAAAAATTAAATACAACTTATTTAGAAAATTTAGTATCTAAAATTTTAAGTGAAACTTTAGAAAATAGAGCTGATGATTTAGTCTCTAAAATAAAAAGCAGTGTTGATGAGAATGAGTCTAATATTTGTGAGTGTGGTGGAATGATGTATGAAGGAGAATGTTCGGAGTGTGGTGAAGGAATTTACGATGTCTCAAAAAAATTCCCAAAAAGTCAATCGTTTGACTATATTGAAGAAGAAGAAGGTGATAGTGATTCCGATGGTAATTATGATTATGATGAAGAGGCTTGTAAATGGCATAAAGAAAACAACGCTCCTAAAGATAGAATTGAGAAATTTTGTGGAACAGACGTTAATGAATCTTTAAAAGGAAATCAAAAAGTTTTGGATAAAAATAAAAACAATAGGTTAGACACTGAAGATTTTAAAATGTTGAGAAAAAGTAAAAAATCGGAGATGGAAGAATCTTTAAAAGGAAATCAAAAAGTTTTAGATAAAAATAAAAATAACCGATTAGACACTGAAGATTTTAAAATGTTAAGAAAAAACAAAAAATTAGAGATGGGTGAAGAGGGTAAACGTAAAGAGTCTGTTAAATTAACTGAAAGTCAAATGATTGAATTAATTGAAAGTGTTATTATGGAACAGAGTAAAGAAAAAAACATTAAATCAATGGGAACACCTAAAGGTTTAGATAAACAAATTCAAGTTCATAAAAAATCTGGTAAAGAAAATGATGATTATCTTAAATCTGTTACTAAAAAAATGAAAGAATATTTAAAAGACGGTTCTAAAGGTGAGTACTCAACAGAACCTAAAATATTTCCAAAAGGAAATGGTGAGTTATCTAAAATGAGTAAAAAGGCTTATATCCCGTCAGGGGCTGTTGAAGAGTATACAGATAATTTAACGGCTGCGGGTCAAGAAAATTTAGTATATGATGAAATACATCCAAATGAAGAGTGGATAACTGATAACATTGAAGGGTCTTCAAGAACGGGTAATAATCCGGAATGGGCTAACACTGGTGAATCGGATGTTAACAAAAAACGAAATACAATTAGGAAAAAGAATATATTGGGTCAAATTAAAAAGAAGGCTTATAATAAAGCGCCGCAACCTATTGTTACTGACAATTCTGGTGAAGATGAAGGGTCTAAATTAATGGCTAAATTAGAGTCGTTAGAGCCTAAACAATCAAAACAAATATCAGAAGAGTTTGATAGAATGAAATCACTAATTACTTACAAAGGTAAGACTCAATAATTTACAAAAAAATAAAATGAATTATAATTTCTCCATAGACAAACTCTATGGAGAATTTTTTTAATTATATAACAAAGCCAATGTCCCCCGAAGATGTAGAAGTCTGGTTTAGGGTTAACAATGTTATTCCCGAAAAATTAGAACTATATTCAGACTTTTCCCACTCACTTAACTCTTTAATTTTACAGACCTATTTAGGTCAAAACACTATTTCTAACGAAACAAAAATAATTTTGTCTGATAAAGATAATTTAAATCATTTTGATTGGTGTTGGAAGAAAACAATTGAAAATTTTAAAAAAGAAAATATTAATTTCCATCTTAAAGGTGGTCATTATGATTATTTTGAATCTTTTTTTGATGAAATTTTTTATCATCAAAAGGAGGAAAAAGTTAGACTTTCAGTCGGTGAATTTTTCACAGATTTATTTAATTTAGAAAAAACATTTACAAAATCTGATTTAGAGATGATTTTAATGATATACAAAGTGTTGAATAATAGTCTCAAAACATAAAAAAAGTCTATATAGTGTTTACAATGGTATAAATAAATTTACTTTTAAAGAAATAAAAATAAATTATTAACAAACTTTGACATGGAAACATTAGAACAAATTAAAGCTTTAACTGAAGAATTATCAGTGGATGCTACAAAATTCTTCGCAGGTAATAAAAGTGCTGGTACTAGAGCTAGAAAATTATCTCAAGATTTAAAAAAATCTTTAGACACTTTACGAAAAGAAATTTTATCTGAAAGAAAAAAAGACGAATAGTTATGGATATTAAAACAATTTTATTGTTTATATTTATCTTTTCAGTCTTAACCGTTTTACGGACGGTAACTAGATTAATAGGTTCCCTAATATCAAACCCACCAAAAAGGTTTTTATTGTATAATGGGGAACTTATCTATTTGGGATTAGCAATATCCTATTGTTTAACCTATATTATAAAATATTAATTATGAGTTTATATAAAGAATTTTCAACATTATTCCCTTATCTACAATCAGTTAGAAAAATTGAAAAATATTTAAGTTTTGATGTTGCGTTTCCTATGGATTGGAAATTACCTAAAAAATATGTTGAGGAAGATAAATTAATGGAACAAGAGAGTAAAGTACCGGACCATAGATTTTTTTCGTTTGTTAGTGAAATAAATGAAGATAATATTGAAAAGACTTCAGAGAATTTACGAAACATTATTAAGTATAATTTGGACAGAGAAGAAAAAGATAAACTCTTCCAATATAAAGTTGATGAATTAAAAACTATTTTTGAAAAACAAAATTTGAATAATTTAAAAAAATTAAAATTTAATATAAAAACTGATAAAATTGAACTAGAAGACAATGAAGAAGAGCTTGAAACACCTAGAGTGGTATCAGAATGAACTTAAAAAAGATGAAATTAATTTAGATAATGAAAAATCAAGATTAATTAATGACATTGCTAAAATTAAAAAGGAAGATATTCTTCCAAAACAAATAATACCGGAAAAACTAACCTTATGGATGAGAATAAAAAAAGTGTTGATGGAGTAATTCAAAAGTTAGCGATGATATCTGATGCTATTGAAAATTTATTTCCTGATGGGAAATGTATGATAGCTTTTGAACTTAAAGAAAAAGATTATAAAACAGTTCAAAAAAATTTTAGAGATGTTGACAGAAATTATAAACAATTTAAAATTGATATTTCAAACACTGAATTTATTTTTTTACTGGATGAGTTGTTGAATACCGAAGAAGGTAGTCTTTTGAAAACCCCTGATTAATTAACAAATTATACAGGGATTTTTTTTGGGGTGTAGAACAATCTTTAATGAACATACAATCCATTCTTTTTTCTGATATAAATTTATTTGAAATAGATTCTATAAAACGAGAGGAATCATACTCATTTTTTAAAATGAATAAATTAACTTTATCGTCATTCTGAACAATAATTTTATTATTTAATTTTGACATTAATTTAAACCCCACTGGGTCTAAATACAATTTAATAAACTCATGAGAGTTTATTTTTTTATTTAAGGTGGTGTCTAATAAAGTCTCCTCAATTTTATAGGTTATTATTTTTGTTATTGTATAATCACCATCGTCTAAATTAACTTTAATTTGTCGACCTAACTCATCTTTTAAGTACACAGGGATAAAAGTTCCGGATGACCTCTCCAACATTGCTAATTCATAACTACATTCATCCCCATTCGTATACTTTTTTTCAAAAATAACATCATTACTTTGATTAGATAAGGTAATAAATAAATCATCAGACTTTTTATGTGTCTTAAATTTATTGATTATTTTCTTTTTTATTTTATTTTTGAATAGAACAATTAAGTAATTCATGTTGATAGTTGTTATTAAATAGATTAGTTTTAAATTAAATATAAGTAAATAAGTATGAAAAATTTTTATGAGACATTAGGGGTTAATGAAACGGCTACCCAAGAAGAGATTAAAAAATCCTATAGAAAATTGGCGGTGGAGCATCATCCGGATAAAGGTGGTGATGAGAATAAGTTTAAAGAAATTTCTGAAGCGTTTGATACGATAGGGGACAACGATAAACGCCAACAATACGATAATCAAAGGTCAAATCCTTTTGGTGGTGGTTTTAATCCTTTTGGTGGTGGTGGAAACCCATTTGAAGATATGTTTAATAATATGAACTCTCAAAGAAGACCATCAGTTCCGGATAAAGTAATTGAAGTTGTGGTTGGGGCTTTAGAAAGTTATAATGGTTCTGATAAAACAATAACATATAGTAGAAAACATAAATGTGGTGGTTGTAATGGTAGTGGTGGTGATAGGGTAAATTGTGGTACTTGCCGAGGAGAAGGATTTACTATTCAAAGAATTGGTACTGGTATGTTTATTCAGATGGTGAGACAAGTTTGTAATTCTTGTAATGGAAATGGGTTTACATATTCAAGAACTTGTGGGTCTTGTAATGGAGAAACAACCAAAAGTTCTATTGAAAATTTATCAATTAAATTACCTCATGCTGTGGATGATGGTCAATTTTTAAGATTGCAAGGAAAAGGTGATTTCCATAATGGAATTTACGGAAATTTAGTTTTAAGGATTAAAGTTTCACCTGAAAACAATTTTGAAAAACTTGGTAATGATTTAGTGTTTAATGCCTTTTTTGATTTAGAGTCAATAAAGAAAGATACTTTAGATGTTAGTCATCCAAAAGGTAATATATCGGTTAAATTGCCGATTGACTTTGACACAACAAAACCCCTTAGAGTTAAATCCAAAGGGTTTAATAATGTTGGGGATTTGTTTATAAAATTAAATGTTAAATTCTCTCGTAAGTAATTTTAGAATAATAACATAAGTTCTTTAATCAATTTTATTGTACCATAAACTGATGAGAATAAAATATAAGATGAAAGGATTATCATAAGCCAATCGGTGTTTGATATTCCTTTCTTTTTGCAAGATTTACAACCTGATTTTTCGTCCTTTGTATTTTGATTAATTTTTTCTGTTGTTTTAATGTCTTTTTCTTCGATAATTTGTGCTTCTATTGTTTCCATATAAATAATATTAATTTATATCAAATATAGTGAAAAAATTTTAAAAGAAAAACTTGCTTTTACACTTTTTATTTCTTATATTTATAAAAAACAAAAATTATGATAAGTTATATAGGTGGTAAGAGTAAAATGCAAACATTCATAGTTCCATTCATCCCAAAAGACATTGAGACATATTGTGAACCATTTTCAGGTCAATTTTGGATATTCTTTGGAATGAAGTTAGAGGAATACTCTAATCTAAAAAAAGTGGTTTATAACGACTTTAATTCCCTCAATCACAATCTGTATCGTTGTGTGGTTAATCATAGACGATTGTTAGAAGAATGTGAGAAATTGGTGGTTCAGGAGAAAAATGTCGTCCCAACTAATCCTATTTGTAAAGAAAATTTCGATAAGTTTCAAAAAGAAATTTATTCAGATGATTTAGTTATTGGTGAAGACCCAAATTATGAGATAGCTGCGAAGTATGTCTATGTGTTAACTCAGGTTTTTTCAGGTGCCAATCCATCTAAATCAAAATTTATAGATTTAAAAGGTAATTACCATTCAAAATTTACATCATTCAAAAACAAATTAAAGAAACCAAACTGGCAAAAATTATTTGAAAGTATAACACATATTGAAAATATGGATTTCCAAACGGTTATAGAGAAGTATGATGGTCCTACAAGTTATTTTTATGTTGACCCACCCTATTACATTGTGGGTGAAGGTAGTTATTATTCTAACCATGATTTTGGAAGAGAAGACCACGAAAGATTGGCGGATACTTTAAAAGGTATTCAAGGGAAGTTCTCGTTGTCTTACTATGATTTTCCACAATTACAGGTGTGGTTTCCGGAGAATCAATATCAGTGGGAGAGAAAATTATTTGCAAAAGCGGCTGCGGCTAAGAAGGGTAAGACACAAACAATGGGTGAAGAAATTTTAATTATGAATTATAAAATTTAATTTGGATTATTAAAAATTATCATTATCTTTGTCCCGTCAAACAAAAGTAATGGTGTTTGGCGAATTATTTACAAAAAACGAATATTTATAATAAAAAACTATTAAAATGAAAATAACCTCATTACTTTCGAATTTGATAACAGAACAATCTCGTTTCCAAGTATTATACGACAAATTAGTTAAACCAACTGCAGCGGCAAAACCAACAGCTCCGGGACAAAAACCTAAAGGTGCAATGGATTTGGAAACATTAAAAACAATAATATTTGCTGACCCAACAACTAGAGTTCCTCAAGGTTTTGACAAAGAAGGTGCTACTTTAGAAGATATGGATAATGTTAAGGTTGGTAAGTATACTCAATGGATGTTAAAACATTTTATAAGACCAACTTTTACTGATGAGAGAGCTGATATTGAAGTTGGTACTCCGGAATATAAAAGAGCTGCTCAAGAATATAGAAGAATGTTTTTAGAAGACATTGATAAACTTGGTGTTGATTTATTAAAACATGAGCGTTTTAAATCAAGAATCCCGGAGGAATTAAGAGATATTAATAAAATAACTCCTGAACAATTATATACCGCTGTAGAAGATTTTAAATTAACAAAAGATTCTAAATCAAATAAGGCCGAAAGATTGACTAAAGAAAATCCTTTTGTTTACCCTGGGTCTAAAATTGATTTTGTTAGTCCAAGTTGGACTGTTGTAACAATTAGTGATATGAGTCAACCGGCTAAAGAGGCGGGGGCTTATTTTGGTGGGTATTACGATACATCTGACCAATTTGGTGAAACAAGTTGGTGTACTTCAAAAATTGACGGAACTTATTTTGATTATTACTTAAAACAAGGTGGACAATATTATGTTGTATTACCAAATAACGATACAGAATTTAGTGATAAAACCGGATTACCGAAAAACAGATACCAATTCCATTTCCCATCTAGTCAATTTATGAATAGAAGAGATAGACAAATAAATCTTGTTGAATTCTTAAATGGTGAAGGAAAAGAACTTAAAGAATACTTCAAAAAAGAATTTGCTGAAGGTTTAGTTAAAACTGGTGGTGATGTTGTTGAGGTAAATTATCCGGATAGTTCATCAGGTAAGTTTGTGGCTCTTTATGGGTTTGACGAATTATTTGAAAGTTTACCGGATACTATATTACGTTTATTAATTAACAATAAATCTAATGAGGATATTGCATTAGATGTTCCGGATTCTATTGGTAGATTTGTAAATCTTGAAGCGTTATTATTACAAAACATTTGTAAAAGTTTGCCGGAATCAATTGGAAATTTAAAGAATTTACAATTTTTATCATTACCAAGTAATTCTCAAATAGAGAATATTCCTGAGAGTGTTTCTGAACTTCCTGACTTGGCGTTCATTAACTTAAGAGGTAGTAATCCAAATGTTAAAATACCTGAAAAAGTTTTAGAGAACCTTAGCGAACAAGAACCAGGATTTTATACTGTTTCCTAACCCCCATTTTAAAAAATAATGATATGAAAAATGTTGATGTTGAAATCTACATTAATCAATTTACAACTTTCTTCGATAAGAACCCCAATGACTTAATAGAGTTAATTGGGGACTTATTGAAAGATGACTTCTACGACAGAGTGAAACAACAATCATTGGATAATCTTGAAAATGGTGAAGATGTTTCCTTAACACAAAAACAACTCATCTCTATTGTTGTTAAACTTAAAGAATCTAAAAATGAGGAAGTTGATATGGATAAAATTAAATCATTAATTTACCATACTCAATTCGCATCTTTTTCTTTAAATTAATTTGTTTTATCCCAAAATTTATTGTATCTTTGACAAAAATAGACACCTATGCGTCAAGAGATATATAATTACACAATCAGACAACATCAAACAATTGAATATCATAGTTCTAACCCTATAAAACAGGTGTTGACCGAGTGTCCTTTTTCTGATGATTATGATGCTAATATGACTCCTTGGGGTAGTTTTACCTATAAAGACACCCATAACACCGAAGATGAGTTTAAAAACAATTACTCAAACCCATTGTGTTCCTTATCATTTGAAAGAGTAATAATCTGTGTTACCACCGATGAGGATAAAATATCATTTAAAATTTTCCAATATGCTAAAAGACGACGACTTGCTGGTAAGTGGTTCAGGGTGGCTACTAAATGTCAATTCGTAACATTTAATTCTAAAAGTAATTCATTATACACTGGTTCCTTAACTAATTATCATCTTAAAACAAAATGTAGAAAAAATGTTAGAAGGTGTATGTTTAATGTTGACCCAATAAATAAAATAAGAGTTTGTTTAAGAGAGATTCTAAATGGTTATTTAGCTAAAGGTATTATTGAGGATGTTCCGGAAAAAATAAATGAAATTATTAACTCATTTGTAAATGCCATTCCCGGTACTGAAAAATATTTAGATATGTCTCCCGATATGAGAATATACAAAAGATATTTGGATAATTCGGGTATTAAATTCCCAAACAATTGGTTTGAGTTGATGATGGTATTTCCTCAACCAAAGAAAAAAGATTTGGTGAAAAGAGATTTTAAATATATTGACGCCTTTATGGATGTCCATAATGTTAGTGGTGATAAATTAAAACGAATATTACATACCGTTAAATCTTGTAATTTTGAGACTTATGATTTTGCTTGTAAATTATTTGGGAAAAATTATATAACCTCTCAAAATGACGATATAATTAAAAAAATGTTGGAGAATCCCATAATGGGGTTTTATCTTGGTGTTGATAGTGAGTTTTTAAATAATAAAGAAAAAAGTAATTCTTTTGAAATTTTTAAGTTAGTTATTGATGGGGAAATTAGTAGTGCGACTTATAGAGACCATTTTAGATTTTATGATTCGTTAAAAAGATTTGAAGAACCAGTTAAATGGAAATCAAACACACATACTGAATTTATTGAGGAACATTTTGATTGGTCAGAAAAACATTCTCACTATCATTCGGGGGATTTTAAAAGAATATATAATGATAAGTTTGTGGAAGGAGTTAATAATGTTATTCTTCAACCGGATGATTGTTATATACCTCTTGTATTACAAACCACCAAAGATTATAATACGGAATCAATATCTCAGTCTAATTGTGTTAAGACATATATAAAAACAACACATTCTTTGTTAATCTCATTACGAAGAAATAATATTGATTCTAGCGATAGAGCGTCAATAGAGTATCGTATATCTCATAATGGTAAAAAATTTAATTTACATAGAGTTCAAACTTTAGGTAGATATAATAAATGGTTGGACGCTAGTTGGGATAAAGTTTTGAATGTGTTGGACGATAGAATTTCAAATTTGGTGGATGATAAATTATTTGATACTTTGAGCATTATTGCTAAAGTTAAGGGAAAAGAAATACATTCAGATTATAAAAGAACGGAGGGAACAGGATTACATATTTCCGGTACTACACCACCAATAGTTTATAATTTAGGGTGGGAGAACGATTTAATTTATAAAATGAATTCTTATAATTCTAATTGGGCTGTAGAGATAGAAAACAACGATAACTTATTTGATTTTTAATATGGAAGAAATACCACAAAATTGTATAGACACCTTCAAGGAAAGGTTTGGTTTATACCCGAGCATTATTGACTTACGAGTTACACCAATATCACCAAAAGATATGGACACATTTTTAAGTAAATCCCATCTATTATGGTATGAAGATTGGATGAATGATGAATATATGACATTGCATCAAGGTAGATTATATGAATATGACTCAACCGGAATTTTAATTTATAGAAGAATGGAAACTGATATATTTATTTTAACAACGGTGGATAAAAAAAATGTGGTGGATTATATGATATCACAATTAAAAAGATTAACAAAAAAAGATTAAAATTATGGAAATTACACAAGAATTATTACAGGAAAAAATTAACAATGGGGATAAACTAATCGTGGACTTTTGGGCTCCGTGGTGTGGTCCTTGTAAAATAATGAAACCTGCTTTTGAACGAGTGTCGGAAGAATTTAGAAATGAAAACTCAAATGTTCAGTTATTCACATTGAATGTTGAAGAGAATAAAGAATTTGCGGCGTCATTGGGTATTAGAGCTATACCGACTGTAAAATCATTTTCAGAGGGTAAAGAAGTTTATTCTCAACCGGGAATGCAAATGGAATCCCAAATAAAAGAGTTAGTTGATAATTTACTAAATGGATAAGTTATTAATTCTTTTCACAATGAACGGATGCCCTTATTGCGTCCAAATGAAGGACAAACTAGTGGAGTCCGACATATTCTTTGTTGAGAGAGATATTGATGAGCACAAAGACGAATATGATATGTTTGTGGAGATAACAGAAAACGATTTTGTTCCGGCATTTATGATTGTTGAATCTCCGGATGTTAAACCAAATACTTTATTGTTTGCACCGGAAAGAGATTACAATGAAATTGATGAAGGAATTGCGATAATCAAAGAACATTTTAAAAAATAAATATAATCCCCATGATTGGGGATTTTTTATTTATGGGATATTTATTAATATGAAAATAATAATTAATGAATCCCAGTATAATTTTTTGGTTGAACAAACCACACCACCTGTGACGAGTGGTGCTACACCCGTAACAAGTGGGTCTACACCGACAACCACTACAGTTTTAACACCTCAACAAAAAAATGCGGAACGTATTAGAAAATATCAAGAAGCTCGAGAAAAACAAAAACAAGAGAATGAGATTAGATTGGCTCCAATTCGTGCAAAACAAAAAGCAAGAATAGATAATTGGATTGCTGCTAATCCAGGTAAAACCAAAGAAGATTATTGGAAAATGGAGGAAAAACGATGTTCAGGTCCTGATGCGGATATTTACGATGGTCAATCAAAGGGGTTTGGAAAAGAAACTACGGGTTGTTCAGGTTCAGAAGCTGAAAATGCGAGAAGAATAAAAAGAGAACATAATAGATAGTGTCTAATTATTTTTTATTAAAATATAACCCCTCCTATAAAGAGGGGTTTTTTGTTCCATTTATAAAAATAAAATTGTTTGTATCTTTTTATTTAAAAATCAAATAAACGATTATTTATATATAAAGAGACAATGACTTATTATTTTCAAACTTGTTGTACCAAAACGACTAATTCAGATAATTATTTTGGGTTAAGTAATTATGTTGGTGATACACTTAATCTTAATGAGATTTATTCTGTTATAACGCCTGAGTTTAGAGCTTGTGGTTATGTGATTGTTGGACCTATCCCAAGTAATTCAAACATATATGTTGGGAGTAATGCGACATTAACAAACTATGAGGACTGTACTACTTGTATTGGTAGTGATGATTCCGTTAGTTGTTTTCCTCCACCACCACCATCAATAACAGCTTATACCCTATCAAATGAATGTAATGTAATAACCATTTTTCCAATGGGTGTTGCTTGTAATCCAAATGATACAAAAAACCCATCATATCATGGGGCTATTGATGGTAAAGCGTCTTTAACAATAACTGGTGGTACACCTCCTTATAAAACTGTGTGGTTGAATGGGGGTGTAAATAATAAAGGTAGTATATCACCGGCAATTGAGAATTTACCTGCCGGGTCATATACGGCAACAACAACGGATTTTTGGCTTGATTATACGGCAATAACGGTATGTACTTTGATTGACCCTGCTGAGGTAACGAGAACTCCTACACCAACTCAAACTCCGACAATGACTCAAACTCCTACAATAACACCAACTAATACTCAGACACCTACAATAACGCCAACGGTGACACCAACAGAAGGTACTATACCTTCATCGCCAACGCCAACACCAACTCAAACAAATACACCTACACCAACAAATACGATAACTCCAACAATTACTCCAACAATGACGATGACACCTACGCCTTCATCTACAAAACCGGCAATACCATCTATATCCACTTATTTATCAACATTAGTTATTTACCAAACAATAATTTATAATTTCACTAATTCATTAACAAATCAAGAGGCTAAATGTATTTGGGAAACGTATTATGTGAATTTAGGGGGGCAACCAAATGGATATATTTTTAAAACATTTGTAAATATTGGTATTGGGGTTCAATTATATGGTATTACTAATGCGATATATCTTGGAACAACTAATTTTATTTTAGATACTGGATTATCACCAACACCAGGATATGGGACTTTTGGTAGATATGTTGTACATGTTACTTTGGGTGTTGTTGACTCTATAACTAATTTTAATAGTTTATCATCTTGTCCGGGTCTTTGTACATTATCAGATGTTCAAATTGGTGCTCAGTGGTGGGTGGCTTGTAATTTAAATGTTGACTCTTACTCAGATGGAACGCCAATTCCACAAATAACCGGAACAAGTGAGTGGACAACATTAACGACAGGTGCTTGGTGTTATTATAATAATAGTCCAACAACTGGTACAACATATGGTAAGTTATATAATTGGTACGCTGTGATGGGAATTTGGGACGAAGCATCAAAAACCGATGCGGGTCAAAGAAAACAGTTGGCACCATCAGGATATCATGTTCCAAGTAAAGCAGAATGGGAGACTTTAATAACCACTTCTGGAGGATATTCTTTATCTGGTGGTAAATTAAAAGAAATGGGTATAACTCATTGGACAACACCCAATACCAGTGCAACCGATTTTTATGGTTTTACTGCTTTACCTGGAGGTGTTCGTAATTACATAAATAATGACGGTATATTTTATTCCATTAAAAATAATGGTTCATGGTGGACATCAACAGAATACAATACTTTAAAGGCTTATAGTAAAGGTATAAGTTATAATAGTGGTTCTATCAATAATGGAAGCTCTACTAATAATAGTACCAAAGCTGTTGGTTTATCTGTTAGATTAATACAAGATTAATAAATGAAAGCACTTGCAATATATTCAATATCAGGGTTAAATCCACCATACACAGTTTACGCGTGTGATATCTACGGAAATCAATGTGTTTTGGTGTCGGTTATTAATTCACTACCCTCTCCGTATGTAAATATATTTTTACCTCCACAATTTGATAATGCGCCATCGGTAGGAATCAAATTAATTACTTCGGATGGTTGTACGGTGTTTAAAATCTATTCTTGTGTTGTTACAGTTGCTACTAAACAATTTCAAGATTTGATAGATTTTGAATTTATGGATAATATCTTGTACGATTTCCAAAATTAAACTATTTATCACATATAAATATTATTTAAAAAATGAGATTAACCGATAGACTTTTAGCGACTGGCGTAACTGTTAATGACTTAATACATATTGTTAAACCTTATGATACGACACAAAGTCCCCAAGGTTCATCGTATAAGGCGGAAATAAGTCAAGTATTAGCAATATTTCCATATATTACAGGAGGGACTTATTTCTCTGCAGCAACAACATTAGAACTATACGACTCAACGGGAGGTACGGTTTCAATTACTGGATTTATTAACGGTACATCGGGAACAGCTGGTGTTAATGGTACGTCGGGTGTTAATGGTACGTCAGGTGTGTCGGGTTCATCAGGTTCATCAGGTGGGGCTGGTTCATCAGGTGCGTCGGGTTCTTCAGGTTCATCAGGTGCGTCAGGTACATCAGGTGAGACTGGTTCTTCGGGCGCGTCGGGTTCTTCGGGAACAAATGGTTCGTCAGGTAATAGTGGAACTAGTGGTTCATCGGGAACTAGTGGTTCATCGGGAACTAGTGGTTCATCGGGAATTAGTGGTACTAGTGGTTCGTCAGGAACTAGTGGTACTAGTGGTTCATCAGGTATTAATGGTACTAGTGGTTCGTCGGGTATTAATGGAACTAATGGAACTAGTGGGATTAGTGGTACGTCAGGAACATCAGGTTCTTCAGGAACATCAGGGACATCAGGCTCTTCAGGAAATAGTGGAACTAGTGGTTCTTCAGGTACATCAGGTGCGTCGGGAACAAGTGGTTCTTCGGGAGCTTCAGGTGCAAATGGAACATCAGGTGCAAATGGAACATCAGGTGCAAATGGAACATCAGGAACAAGTGGTAGTTCAGGGGCTTCGGGTTCATCAGGAACATCGGGAGCAACAGGTTCATCAGGAACAACAGGTTCATCAGGAACGTCTGGTGAGGCGGGTTCTTCAGGAACGTCAGGTTCAAGTGGTTTACCGGGAACATCAGGTAGAGATGGTAATTATGGTGGTGATAGTTTACAATGGACTTTAACAGCATTAAGTACTGGACCAAGTTTACCACCATCGGGTGGTACGTACTTTAATGGTTCGGGGTTTGGTAATACAACAATATTATCTGTTAGTTTAATTGATGGTCAAAATGCTGATGCAACCGCTTGGTTAAATGCGTTAAGTGCTAGTACAAATACAATAAAAGGTGGTTTAAGAATTAGTCGAACTTATGGTGGAACAAATATATATGGTGATTATCAAATCACTAGTGCTAGTACAGTAAATGGTTATGGACAAATTGGTGTTACTTCTGTTTCATCTAATGGTAGTGCTTCAAACTTAACCGGTGGTACGGTAATAGTGAGTTTTGCTAGAGCTGGTGATAAAGGTTCTAGTGGAACATCAGGTTCTTCAGGAACATCAGGTTCTAGTGGGGTGTCAGGTTCTAGTGGTACATCAGGTTCTAGTGGTACATCAGGAATATCAGGGTCTAGCGGAACATCGGGTTCTTCGGGGACTAGTGGTTCATCAGGAACAAGTGGAAATAGTGGTTCTAGTGGAACAAGTGGTTCATCGGGAACTAAAGGAACGTCAGGAACTAGTGGTTCATCAGGGACTAGTGGGACAAGTGGTTCATCAGGAACTAGTGGGACAAGTGGTTCATCAGGAACTAGTGGAACAAGTGGTTCATCAGGAACTTCAGGGTCATCAGGAACATCTGGGGTAAGTGGAACATCAGGAACAAGTGGTTCTTCAGGAACAAGTGGTTCTTCAGGAAATAGTGGTTCTAGTGGTACGTCAGGGTCTTCAGGAACTAGCGGTTCTTCAGGAACTAGCGGTTCTAGTGGGACATCAGGAGCAAATGGAACATCGGGAACAAGTGGTTCTTCGGGAACAAGTGGTTCTTCAGGTAATAGTGGTACTAGTGGAACGTCAGGGTCAAGTGGAACGTCAGGGTCAAGTGGAACGTCAGGGTCAAGTGGAACGTCAGGGTCAAGTGGAACGTCAGGGTCAAGTGGAACATCAGGGTCAAGTGGAACATCAGGGTCAAGCGGAACATCAGGGTCAAGCGGAACATCAGGGTCAAGTGGAACATCAGGGACTAGTGGTTCATCAGGTACATCAGGGACTAGTGGTTCTAGTGGTACTTCAGGTTCTAGTGGGGCGAGTGGTTCATCGGGTACTTCAGGTTCTAGTGGAACAAGTGGTTCGTCAGGGGCAACAGGTTCTAGTGGGACATCGGGGTCTTCAGGTTCTAGTGGGGCGAGTGGTTCATCGGGTACTTCAGGTTCTAGTGGAACAAGTGGTTCGTCAGGGGCAACAGGTTCTAGTGGGACATCGGGGTCTTCAGGTAGGGACGGTTCATCGGGAACAAGTTTAGCTATTATAGGTCAATCAATAACACCTATAACTTTATCACCCTCAATGGTTGGAAATCCTCAATTATTAACAACATATTCGGGATTGTCTTATACTGTAGGTCAGAGTTTAATTATTGCAAATCCTTCTGGTTCATTTATCGGGACAGTTCAAGCTTACAATATTGGTGATGGTACTTTAACTGTTTTAGTGACTAGTGTAACGGGAACGGGAAATTTTAACTCTTGGACAACAAATATTAATGGTGCTTCAGGTGCTGCTGGGTCTTCAGGTTCTTCAGGAACTTCAGGTTCTTCAGGAACTAAAGGAACATCAGGGACAAGTGGTTCTTCAGGGACTAGTGGTACATCGGGTTCAAGCGGTACATCAGGTTCAAGTGGTACGTCAGGGTCTTCAGGAACTAAAGGAACATCAGGAACTAGCGGTTCATCGGGAACGTCAGGTACAAGTGGTTCATCGGGAACATCAGGTGCTAGCGGTTCTAGTGGTACGTCAGGTACTAGCGGCTCTAGTGGTACGTCAGGTACTAGCGGCTCTAGTGGTACGTCAGGTACTAGCGGTTCTTCAGGAACATCAGGTTCTAGTGGAACAAGTGGTTCTTCAGGAACATCGGGAACTTCAGGTTCTAGTGGAACATCAGGGACTTCAGGTTCTAGTGGAACTAGTGGTTCATCAGGGACTTCAGGTTCTAATGGAACTAGTGGTTCATCAGGGACTTCAGGGACTTCAGGGGTTGCGGGAGCATCGGGGTCTAGTGGGACAAGTGGTTCATCAGGTGAGAATGGTTCATCAGGGACTAGTGGTTCTTCAGGAACATCAGGTGCTGCGGGGTCTTCAGGAACATCAGGAGCTGCGGGGTCTTCGGGTTCTAGTGGAACAAGTGGTTCTTCAGGAACTAAAGGTACATCAGGAACAAGTGGTTCTTCAGGGACTAGTGGTTCTTCGGGAACATCAGGGACTAGTGGTTCTTCGGGAACATCAGGGACTAGTGGTTCATCAGGAACTTCAGGTGTTGCAGGAGCATCGGGTTCATCAGGAACGTCAGGTTCTTCGGGAACTAGTGGTTCATCAGGAACGTCAGGTTCTAGTGGAACTTCAGGTGCTAGTGGTTCATCAGGTACTTCAGGTTCATCAGGTGCGAATGGAACGTCAGGTACAAGTGGTTCTAGTGGAACGTCAGGTACAAGTGGTTCTAGTGGTACTTCAGGAACGAGTGGTTCTTCAGGAACATCAGGTTCTAGTGGTACATCGGGAACATCAGGGTCTAGTGGAACATCAGGAACTAGTGGGAATAGTGGTTCTAGTGGAACAAGTGGTTCATCGGGAACTAAAGGTACTTCAGGTACTTCAGGTTCATCGGGGACTAGTGGGACAAGTGGTTCTTCAGGAACTAGTGGAACAAGTGGTTCATCGGGTACTTCAGGTTCTAGTGGAACAAGTGGTTCTTCAGGGACTTCAGGGACTAGTGGTTCTTCAGGAACGGCGGGTAGAGATGGTTCATCGGGGACTAGTTTAGCAATTATAGGTCAATCAACAACTCCTATAGATTTATCGAGTTTATCTATTAATACTAATCAATCATTAACAACATCTTTGGGATTGTCTTATACTGTAGGTCAAAGTATCATTATTGCGAATACTTCAGGTTCATTTATTGGTACAGTTCAAGTTTACAATATTACTAATGGACTTTTAACTGTTAAAGTAACTGATATAACTGGTTCAGGTTCTTATACGGGTTGGACAACAAATATTAATGGTGCTTCAGGTGCTGCTGGGTCTTCAGGTTCTTCAGGAACTTCAGGTTCTTCAGGAACTAAAGGAACATCAGGGACAAGTGGTTCATCGGGTACTAGCGGTTCATCGGGAACTAGTGGTTCGTCAGGTGAGTCGGGTTCTTCAGGAACATCGGGTTCAAGTGGAACATCAGGCTCAAGTGGCGTACCGGGAACATCAGGTAGAGATGGTAATTATGGTGGTGATAGTTTAGAATGGACTTTAGCGGCATTAAGTACTGGACCAAGTTCACCACCTTCAGGTCAAATGTATTTTAATGGTCCGGATTTTAGTGGTACAACAACAATATCAATTAGTTTTACGGATAGAATAGGTGGAACTGCAACATCTTGGTTAACAGCGTTAGGTGCAAGTACAAATACAATAAAAGGTAGTTTAAGATTTGGTAGAACTTATGGTGGTGTAAATCTTTATGGTGATTATCAAATTACAAGTGTTACAACAACTGCTGGTTATGCTCAAATTGGTGTTACTTCCGTTTCATATGCGGGGTCATTAGCTAGTATATCAGGAAATACTGTTATAGTGAGTTTTACTAGAGCTGGTGATAAAGGTTCTAGCGGAACGAGTGGTTCTTCAGGAACATCAGGTTCTAGTGGGACAAGTGGTTCTTCAGGAACATCGGGAACTTCAGGTTCTAGTGGAACATCGGGAACTTCAGGTTCTAGTGGAACATCAGGAACATCAGGTTCTAGTGGAACTAGTGGTTCATCAGGGACTTCGGGGGTTGCGGGAGCATCGGGGTCTAGTGGGACAAGTGGTTCATCAGGAACGTCAGGTGTTACAGGAGCATCGGGCTCATCAGGAACGTCAGGTGTTACAGGAGTATCGGGCTCATCGGGTACTAGTGGTTCATCGGGTACTAAAGGAACATCGGGTACTAGTGGTTCTTCAGGAACATCAGGAGCTGCGGGTGCTAGTGGTTCATCAGGAACAAGTGGTTCATCGGGTACCGCGGGTTCTAGTGGAACAAGTCCTAATCCTCCCGTTATCATATTAGGTGGTGGTACTAATTCATCCATTAGATGTGGTGTTAGTAATAAAGCAGATGGGGTATATTCAGCGGCTTTAGGTGGTTACTGTAATTGTGTGTATACTTCATCTCCTCATGGAACAATCGTGGGTGGTAGAAACAATCAGGTTGAGTGTTCTTCTTGTTCATTTATTGGTGGAGGATGTGATAATTCGTTGTATTCGCATTTTGAGTCTTTTATTGGGGGTGGTTCTAATAATATGATGAACTCTAATAGTCTTTATCCGAGTGGACGTAACACTATTGGTGGTGGTCATTTAAATAGAGTAGGTCTTGGTTCCAGTAGTCGTTATTTATATGACAATACTGTAAGTGGTGGGTTATCCAATACAATTTATGGTGTTCGAGTAAAAAATTCATTTATCGGGGGTGGATATTCTAATACAATTAATGGTTCAGACCATTGTAATTCAACCATTAGTGGTGGTAAGGATAATGCAATATCTGGTAACAGTATTACTTTTGGAACTATTAGTGGTGGTTTTGGAAATACAGTTAAATCGAGTAACTCAACCATCGGTGGTGGTTCTGGTAATTACATCCTTAATGGTAATTCAACAATTGGTGGTGGGGTACTTAATAGTATAACAGGAGCCTCATCAACTATTAGCGGAGGTCGTTTAAATTGTGTTTTAAATTCTTACTCAACAATAGCGGGTGGTTGTAAAAATATAAGTGGAAGTTATTCGTTTGTTGGTGGTGGTGATACTAATAATGCGAGTGGTCAGTCTTCGGTAATTGGTGGTGGTAGATATAATACAATATCAAATACAATAGGTTTTATTGGTGGTGGTAGATTTAATACAATAGCGGGAGCTGTTAATAGTGGTGAAGACGCTGTTATTGGTGGTGGTAATTCTAATAAAACTGCGGGTGTTAGAGCGGCTATTTTAGGTGGTTGTGGTAATTGTGCGATAGGTTATGGTTCAGGGATGGTTTCAGGTAATAATAATAAAGTATCTAGTAATTTTAGTTTTGTTGGTGGTGGTCAAGTAAATGTTGTTTGTGGTAGTCAAGGAAATATTAATGGAGGTGTTTTAAATATGGTGGGTAATTCTCCAGCAATAGAGAGTTCTTATGTTATGTCCGCTTGTCGTTTAAGGTTTGTTGGTAATTGTGTTGCTTGTTTTACAAATAATGACTTATTATTAACTTTTGATTCTACTTGTTCTAGAAATGTTGTGGTGACTGCAACAACTTTTACCGGCTCATATACATATGTAAATGTTACCGGAGCAACAGCTTCTGTTGGAAACTTCGGTGTTGGAAATACTCCATTTGTTAGGAATTTAACAAAAAGTTTACCAGGGGGTGATTCTTCATTCATTGGTGGAGGTTTAGCAAACACTGTTTGTGGTAGTTATTCTGTTATCGGTGGTGGATACCGAAATACTAATAATGGTTCTAATTCATTTATTGGTGCGGGTGCTTTTAATTGTGTATTTGAGTCAACTAATTACAATTCTGTAATTGCTGGTGGTCTATTCAATATAATTAAATCTTCTGGAGGGTTTATTGGAGGTGGTAATAGTAATTGTATCACTCAACCATACGGTTCTATCGGTGGTGGTAATTCTAATACGATTTGCGGTAATTGTTCACATATTGGTGGTGGTTGTCTTAATAAGAATTACGGTAGTGAATCTACAATTTCTGGTGGTTATTGTAATAAAATTGATACCGCTGCATTTTATTCGTCAATATTAGGTGGTAAATGTAATTTAATACCTGTAAGTTGTCAACACGTTCATATCATAGGTAGTTCTCTAACAGCAACAACAAGTTGTACAACATTTGTTAATAATCTTAATATTCAAAAAAATAAAATATATACAGTTCCTACCGTTAATGGAGGTGCAGGTGAAGTTGTTTATTTTGGTACAGGTACAACATTAACTGCCGGGTCGGTTTATTATTATAGTACTGGTGGTACTTGGACATTGGCAAATGCTACAACAGTTTCTGGGTCAACAGGATTATTAGGTATGGCGTTAGGGCCAACAATTGGTAGTGGAATGTTATTAAGAGGTTATGCTAAATTTAGTACAACATCATTTACCTCAGCGACTTTAGGTTCTATACTATATGTATCAACAACTGCGGGAGCGTTTAGTTCAACATCTCCACCGGCATCACTTAATAATGTTAGAATCATTGGTTATTGTACCGACGCAACAAATGATATAATATATTTCTGTCCGGATAATAGTTGGGTTGAAATATCATAAATTTAAATAAAAATGGCACTACTTAAAAGATTTGATAATGTATTGTTAGCGTCTATGAAAAGTGCTAACAATACTCTTAAAGCAAACACAGATAAAATAAATGGGGTGTTATTACCCAATTCACCTACTCCTACATCAACTAAAACTCCTACACCGACACCGACTAGAACATATCTTTGTCCAGAGTCGGGTGTAACTATTGGAACTCAAATTTGGACGGTATGTAATTTAAATGTTACGACTTATAGCGATGGTACTTCAATACCTCAAGTGACAGGTACAACTGGTGTCAATGCTTGGTCAGGGTTAACAACAGGGGCTTGGTGTTATTATAATAATGTCACAATAACTGGAAACACATACGGAAAATTATATAATTGGTATGCCGTGGCAGGTATCTATGATGCTGCGTCAGCATCCAACCCATCATTAAGAAAAAAGTTAGCACCATCAGGGTATCATATACCAACAGAATCTGAATGGATTACAGTCATAGAATCTTTAGGTACTCAATCGGGAGTTCCAACAATATATCAATTTGCGGGAGGTAAGATGAAATTATCTGGTACAACATATTGGAACGCTCCTAATCCAATATTAACACCGTATAGTGGTTTTAGGGCTCTTCCTGGTGGTTATCGCTCAAATCTCGGTACATTCAGTAGTATTCGTACCAATGGTTATTGGTGGACTTCTTCTGAGTACGACCTTACAACAGCTTATTACATTACAATTAATTCTAGTTCGACTGACGCATTTGCAGGTGGTGTCGGAGCATCTTATAATTGGGGACTGTCAGTTCGTTTAATACAAGATTTACCAGCAACACCAACGCCAACACCAACAATAACTCAAACAAATACTCAAACTCCAACTCTAACGCCAACACCAAGTAGTAATCCGGCTATACCAACTTGTGGTGTTTTATTTAATGATAATAACGGAAATGTTTTTTATTATAATGTTACCGCAAATACATCAACACAATTAACAGTTCCTAATTTTCCTATTGGACCTGGTATGTCACATACGAGCAATAAACTTTGGGGTTCAAGTGATAATACTAGTTCGTTTAAAGAATATAACATATCGTTAACATCATTTGTAACGACATTTAGTCGTGATATACCTTGGCCTTCAGGTTATTACCAATCAAATGGACTAGCATCGATTTCAGACACAGTTATTTTAGCTGTAAACGCAAATACCACACCTAACAAAGTGGTTGAGATTGATGTGTCGGGAGCGGCGGTTATGACAACTAAATTTTCGTTAATGTTAAATAGGGAGATTACAGGTGATTTTTATAAAACAACAACTAATAAATTTTTAGCACTTACAAGGGATATAAGTGGTTCTAATCGTTATTTAACTCAATGGGATTACTTAACAGGAACATTAGAGGTAGATACTCAATTATTTATACCACCTTTAGATACTTTAGATACTTGGGGTCTATTTCAATATAACAATAATATTTATGTATCGTCAACAACAACTGATGTGTCTCCAGTCTCTAAAACATATGTGGTTAATTTAAATTATCCGTATACTCTTAGTTATAGTCGTAATGTTGGAAAACTTATTGTTGACACATCTCAAATTCCAAGTTGTTTAACTCAAAATTTAGTATCAAATGTTGCGACTTTGCGAGTTAATAATAATGCGGGTAATAGTACATACTATGTTAACACTAAAACAATTGAATTACCTTTAGTTAGTAATGGCACTTATAATTTTGTTGCTAATTGGGGTGATGGAACAACAAGTACAATAACTAATTATAGTCAAAGATTCCATACATATACAACAAGTAGTTTATTATGGGCTTATGATATAACATTAACAGGTCAAGTTGATGGTTTCAGTTATAGGGCTTTATCTACTGACCAAAAGAAATTATTAGATAGAATTTATAATTGGGGAGCAATTAAATTTATAAATAATGTTAGTCCTGGTAATTCAGATGCTTTATTTATGGGTTGTGTGAATTTAACGATGGATACTTGTGTGAATGCTCCTAATTTAGGTACGGTAACTAGTCTTGATAATTGTTTTGATGGATGTACTAAATTAGGTAAAGTAGGTGGGTTAGAATATTGGAATGTGTCTAATATTATAGGAATGTATAGAATGTTTGCTTTAACGTCACCTATTTTAGGGTCAGTAAATACGCCAGCTCCTCTTCCTCAAGACCTTAGTTCTTGGAATACAAGTAATGTTACATACATGGATGAAATGTATATGTCGTCAAGACTTAATCACAATGTTGGTAATTGGAATGTAACAGGTGTTACTGATATGACATATATGTTTTATGAGGCAACTAATTTTAATAATGGTGGTAGTGACTCAATTAAGAATTGGAACACATCTAGTGTTGTTTATGTAGCAAGTATGTTCTATTCCGCAACTACATTTAATCAACCATTAACCAATTTTAATTTTACTAAAGTATCGGGAACTACCTACATGTTCCAATATTGTTATGAATTTAATCAAGATTGTTCAAATTGGGAAAGAGTTGGTTCTACAATGCAATGGATAACCGATACATTTTTTATGTTTGGAAGTTGTCGTAAATTTAATGGTTCGGTTAATACTTGGAATCTACAAAGATTATCAAATTCCCAAGGAATGTTTGCAAGGTGTTATTTATTTAATCAACCAATGAATAATTGGAATACATCAAAAATTAGTACTGCGGATTCTATGTTTTCAAATTGTTTTTCTCTTAATCAAAATCTTAGTTCGTGGAATTTATCATCCTTAACCCAAGCGCAAGCATCATTTTGGTCTTTATCGACAGGTGATGCTAATAGACCTAGAAATACTTTTGATTTAACACCTGCTAATCTTACCAGTACTTTACTTGGATGGGCAACAAATATTAATACTGTGTCTAATTATAGTTATATCTCATTTCCAAGTTCGTCGGATTCAGGTACTTGTAGTGGTTTAACTCAAATGAAAGCAAAAGGATGGAGAATTTCGTGGGTTAATACTGCTGGAGGTATAACAGTGTCAAGTTGTTAATTTTTTAAAAAATAACCAAATCTTTTATTCGGTCTTTCACTAACCAAGGTTTTTTATCAAAAGGTTTTGTCAAGTCTTCTATTATATCGTATGATTTTATTGTAGACTTAAATTTCAACATATCAAAATCAAACACATCTAATACCATTGAAACGATAGATTCATTATTATGGACAGATGTTGTATTAATGTTAATCATATAATCGTCATCATTATTTTTAATGTTAGAATATTTGAATTGTATTTTATCGGTGATTGAGTGACAAAATAAATGATTAGCGATATATTCTGAATAATAAAATTCTAATCTACCCATATCTAAACTATACCCGTGTGGGAACTCAGATGTGATATTCAAAGGTGAGTAATTAAAAGTTGTTAAATCTTTAGTATTCTCTTCAGAATAATCTAATTCAAGGGTTAAACCATTAATATCAGAAATAGAATGGTATTTTAATCCTTGAGTATCATTCGATACATAATTAATAATTGATTGTGGGTATATTGGTCTAACTGAATCATAAAAATCGTAAGTATATTCAGATTTTTTAACTAATTCTTGACCATAAGTAATTACATCAATAATGTTTATTTGTGTATAACCAAATTCAGATAATAGTTCTTTATATTCTTCCAAGAAAGAAGATTTTAATTTAGTCATATCTAATATCTTATTTGAATTAGTTAATCCGTTAACGATAAAAAATTTACCACAATCGGTTACTTCTATAACTGCATCAATATTATTTTCTTTAGTTAATTCTTTTAATAGGTAATCGGAGAATAAATTCACAATACCTCTATTTGATTTTTCGTTAATATATTTCATAATTTTAAACTTATACCAATTAATAATTAAAATTATATTAATTCTAAATAGAAAATAAAAAAAGGGACATAAAGTCCCTCAGATTTTTAACACAATAAATATTATTTTTTATTATAATATTTCTCAACAACTTTACGAATTGACTCTTGTATAGGCTGAGTTTTAGGCTCAGGAGCTTTAGGTTGAGACTGGCTCGTTTGTTGAGTTGTTTGTGTTTGATTTGAATTTCCCTTGCAACCGCATCCCATGATAAAATTTTTTAAATGTTTATATCAATAAATATCTGTTATAATAGTAATATGTAAAGATTTTTTTTTAATTTTGGGTATTTATAATTATGAGCAGAAAAATTAGACTTACAGAAGAAGGGTTATTTCGTTTTATTAAAACAATTGTTGAACAAGTTGAGGACGATTATTATAAAATGACGCCTAAAGAATATACGGATTTAATGGTTTTAACTAGTTATAATGGAAAAGCTATAACGAATCTTAAAAAATTTGGAGGAAAACCATTATGGATAACTGATGACTTAAATCTTGCGAATACTCCAACAACCTCATTAGGTAATATTGGTTATATTGATGGTTATTTAAATATCAGTAATACTATGGTGTCTGATATTTCAAATATAAAGGTTCAGAGTTATACTACTGATTACGGTTCACCTCGAGAAAAAAGACGAGAATTGGAGGAATTGAATCATAAGAAACAAACAATGAATGAATATAGAGATGGTGATGATTGGAACCTTGAACAGGAAGACGAGTTAGGTATGAAGGCTCAAGCGTTATTAGAATATTTAGAACAAGAGGGTGATGTAAAAGTTTTAGATGAGGATGATAAAGAAAAATTATCGGTATTAATAAAAAAGAAAGAAGACCTTGAAGCTCAATATGAAGATGAAGATAGAGAAGGTGACCCCGATGAAAATGTTGAAATATTAAATACTATTGAGGAAGTTCAAGAAGAAATTGATGGGTTAACAGAAGATGTTGCGGATGTTTACGATATGTACCCTGGTGATTACAGTTATTATGGTTTATCCCAATTTGAGGTTTTACTACCAGGATTTAAAGGTAGAGAATATTCTGTTGGTGATGAAGATGAGATGGAAAGTTCTGCGTTAGATTACGCAAAAAATTTAATTGATGAAATAGGTGTTGAGGGGTTTAGAAGTGGTTTTATTGATTATTATATTAACGAAGATGAGGTTCTTGATTATTTTAGAGAATTTTATGAAAATGATATATCTAACGAACCGGATGTCTATTTTAGTGATGATGATTTTGAGTTAACCTCAGAACAAGAAGAAAGGAAAGAACAACTTGAATCTGAAATTGAAGAATATGAAGAAAGATTAAGAAATATAGATGATTCGGACTCAACAGAATATGAACAAACACAAGACCACATAGACTATCTTCAAGAAGAATTAGATAATATTGAGGTTGATATGGAACCATCCCAAGATATGATTGATAATAAGGTAGACTCAATGTTAAAAGATGTTGAGAATAATATTACATCTTATATGAGTGATTTTGGATTAAGTATTGAGGATTATATTGATAAAGATGCTTTAGCTCAAGGATTAGTTGATGATGATGGTTGGGGTATGATGAATGGATACGATGGTACATATGATGATGTAGTTGTTAACAATACTAGATATTATGTTATGAGAGTTGGTTAAAAACTATTCATTTCTTTAATATATTTTCATATAATTAATATAATAATATATGGAAAAGAAACAAAAAAATAAAAAGACATCATTTATAATGAATACCGATTGGTTATTTGATGGTGTGCTTGATGCAGAACAAAAACAATATGTCTTATTAGACTATTTTCAAAAGATGAATAAACATCTTGAGAGAATGGAGGTTTACCCAATGTTTATTGAGCTTTCATTACATTTGGGTAATATGCAAACCTTATTGACACAAAACAAAATACTTTATATTGATAAAAAATTATCATCAAAAGATGATGAATTAATTTTTTCAGATTTAAAAGTTAAAGATATTCCCGTGCTAGCGGACGAAGAAGTAATTGAATACCGAAAAATTTTAAAAAATAGTCAACCCCAATTATACGACTATTTTAATTTTGCAAAATCTATTTGGAGTATTGTTTATGATTCCATAGATGTTGTGATGAAAAAAAACAAAAATAATTTATCAAACAAGTCAGGGTTTTTTTACTACAAATTACCGGATAAATTATATATTTGGCAATATACTACAAGAAAAATTTACAAAACAAAGAATCAAACTAAAACATCGTTAAAATTAGTTTACGAAGGTATCCAAGACGATTTGACAATTCCCCAAATTATATCTAAATTTTCTAAAACTTATGAAAAGAATAATGAAGAATCACATCCATTATTTGAAGTTTTTTGTAGTGATATTTTTCCGTTAGAGGAAACATTAGTACCAATCTTTAAAAGGAAAATATTAGCGTATATAAGTCAAAGTGGAAAACAAAATAAAAGATTATTGTCTTAATGGGATTTAACAAAAAAATAATTGATAAAAAATCAATAAAAAATTGTTTTAATAATGATTTAGGATTAACTTTGCTGTTTAAATCGGATATGTTGATTCTATCAGATAAAATATCGTCCAAAGTTTATAAATGGTATATGAAAGGATTGACTGAAGATAAAATTAAAGAAAAACTTAATTATGGACGAAAAACAAATTAGTAATTTGATTGGTAAATTAAGACAACCAATCCACATTAATTACATTTCAAAGTATATTCTTAAAAAGAATATTGAAGAAACAAAAAAAGAGCTGGATTTTTTGATAGAATCCGGTATTATTGTAGAAAGTAAAACAGCGAAAGATTATTATGTGGTTATCTAAAAAAACATATCATATTGGTAGTGGTTGTAGTCAAACAGTGATTAGAATATTTAACTTTCCCCTCTTAATAGGTAAATCTAAAAGTCAGTTTTATATTACTTCAGGTAAGAGTGGGGTTGGGTTTAAAATAACAACAAAACCATTGTTTTCTGTTAGACAGGGTTATAGAAAGAGTATAAAATTAGGTAAATATTATTTGGTAAAATTATGAGTAAAGAAATGGTGAAAAACCCCGACCATTATGGGGGTGTAGATAATCCATATGAGGCTATTAAGGTGATAGAAAATTGGGATTTAGGGTTTCATTTGGGTAATACGGTGAAATATATCTCAAGAGCGGGTAAGAAATATCCGGAGAAAGAATTGGAAGATTTACTCAAGGCGGCTTGGTATCTTAATCGTAGAATAGAAAATTTAGAAAATAAATAATGAAAGTGTTAGTTGATATTGATGAGTACGCGGAAGGTGCGGTTCTATTAGACGGGTTAGAAAGTGCTATTGTTGGAATTGTTCAAGAGTTTGGTAATGGTAATAGAGTTCTATACTCAAAACAGAGAATCCTTGAAATTCTGCAAGAACGAGACCTAATGACTATGGGTGAGGCTGAAGAGTTCTATGACTATAACATATTAGGTTTATATGCTGGAGAACAAAATGCTGTGTTTTTAGACCAAAGTTTAGAACCAATTAAAAATAAAGAAAACGAGTGGGAATACCACGCAAAATAATATGATAGAGACAGGAAAGATTATAAATGGTGAGTGTGTTGAGGTTATGAAGACATTTCCTGAAGGTTGTGTTGATTTAGTTGTAACTAGTCCTCCATACGGGGTTAACATCAAATACGATGTCTATAACGATAGTATTCCAATGGATGAGTATTGGGATTTTACAACAAAATGGTTAACTGAAGCTTATAGAGTATTAAAGGATGACGGAAGAATTGCCATCAATGTTCCAATAGAAGTGAATGTTCAAGAAAGAGGTGGAAGAATATTATTCAATGCTGAATTTTGGATGAAGATGAAGGAAGTTGGTTTTAAATTTTACGGGATGGTTGATTTAACTGAAGATTCTCCACATAGAGTGAGACAAACAGCTTGGGGTTGTTATGATAATGAAACTAAAGTTATGACAAATAATGGTCTTAAATTTTTTAAAGATGTTGATATTAAGACGGATTTATTTATGACATTAAATCCTACAACTAAAGAAATTGAGTATCAAAAGGCTTTTGATTATATTGAAAAACCATTTAAAGGTAAATTAGTAAATATTAAAACTCGTTCGGTTAATCTTACTATAACAGAAAACCATAATATGGTTAGAGTAGACAACTCTAAAATAGATGTTATACCATTTAATGAGATAACTCAAGATGTTTTCACAATACCTAGAAGTCATAATGGGTTAAATAATGTTGTGGATGTAGAAACTGTAGTAATACCTCCTGTAGAGTATGGGTTAAGAAGTAAAAAGATATATAGAAATGGAGATTCGGTAATTGTTGATGCGGATGATTGGGTGAGATTTTTAGGTATTTTTCTAACAGATGGTTCATTAACATATGATGTTAAACGAGGTATATACAAAATATCTATTTATCAAACAAAAATAAAATTTTTAAAAGAAATTGAAGAATTGTTGGAGAGATTACCATTTAATTTTGAATATAAAAAACAAAAAAACGAATATTTTTGTTGTTCAAAACAATTAGCGTCGTTTTTACTTGATACAAAAAGTAAAAATTTAAGAACAATACCTGATTATGTTTTTAATATGTCTAAAAGACAGAAAGAAATATTATTATTATGGATATTTTATGGTGATGGGTCTTTTACTAAAGACAATGAATTGTGGAAAATTTCTGTATGTAGTGAAATAATGAAAGACCAAATTCTTAGATTATTATTTGAATCGGGGAGAATTTGTTCATTATATAGTTATTTTGCAAAAGATAGACTTTGGAATGGTAAATTAATAAAATCTAATTACCCAATGACAACAATTCAAATCCTCAACAAAGAACAAAGTTATATAAAGAAAAAAAATGTTACCACAATTGATTATGATGATAAAGTTTATTGTGTGTCAGTACCTAATAAAACATTATTAGTTGAAAAATCAGGACAATTAGTGTGGTGTGGTAACTCATGGATGTCAGCATCAAGTCCTTATATCTATAATCCAAAAGAGTGTATTATTTTAGCATATAAGAAGACAAGTAAGAAATTACTCAAAGGTGAATCTCAATGGACGGGAGAACCAACTAAAGTAATTCAGGAAGATGGAACTATCAAAAATAAGATGGTTTATAAGGATGAGGATAAGAAAGAGTTTATGAACTTGGTGTTTGGAAGGTGGGAATACTTTGCTGATACTAAATCCTTAACCAAGGCGACCTTTAGTATGGATATACCAGGGAAGGCGATTAAGATACTTACATATAAGGATGATATTGTTCTTGACCCCTTCATGGGAAGTGGAACATCAGCTGTGGCGGCAGAAGTGTTAGAGAGACGATGGATTGGAATTGAGTTATCTCCGGATTATACGGAAGTTGCTCGGAAAAGAGTTCAAGCATTCATTGATGAAAGGAAACAAACAAAATTAGAATTAAAAGAAGAGGTGTTATAACCTCTTTTTTGTTTTCCGTATATTTATAACTAAATGATTTATTATGGCAAAAAGATTTATAATTTCCGAAGAAGAAAAAAGTGACATCCGTTCTATATACGGATTGGTTACTGAACAAAATGAAAGTCCTGAATTAAAGAAGGGTATTCAATGTTTTTTAAATAAAAAAGGACACAGAGATGATAAGAATCAACCACTAAAAGTTGATGGTCTTTTGGGTGATAGTGTTAAACAAGCATTGAGTAAATACCAATCTAAAATTGGTGTTTATCCTGTGGACGGTATTTGGGGACCTTCAACACAAAGTAAAATGCCTGACTCGGATGTTCAAATATTCAAAAGTTGTGTATCTCAAGAAGGTAGTATTATTGATAAAGGTATTCATTTCTTGGGGTTAGATTAATTATGAAAAAATCAAATCAAATTAATGAGTTAACTGAAAAGTGGGAAGGTTTAACTCGTGGTGAGAAAATTTTTGTTGTTGAGGTAATGAAAACTCTTTACCCTGAAAAGAAAAAATTACTTTCAGAATCAAAATGGTATAATACCGTTGGTGATATTGCGGGTATATTCGACCCAACAGGTGTTGTGGATTTAGTTAATGGTATTAGTTATTGGAGACAAGGAGATAAATTGTTTGCAATTTTATCTTTTATAGCTGCTTTACCTATTTTTGGTGATATTATAGCTAAACCGGTTGTGGGTGTTATGAAATTAGGTGGTGAAGGAGCTAAAGCATTTAAAGCGGCGACACTTACTGGTGATGCTGTTAAAGTTGCTGGTGCTGCCAAATCAGTTGGTGGACCAATTGCTAAAATGGTAGAAAAATCTCCGGCTTGGGGTGAGAAATTAATAACTACATTAAGGTCTTCTATTGGTAAAGTTCCTTATTTAGGTAGTAGATTTGTTAATTTATTGGAAGAATATGTGAAATTATTTACTAAAGCAAGTAAAGAAATGGGTACGACAGGTAAATTCAAGGCTTTCAGAGGTTATGAGGCGTTAAAACCATCCTTCCTTAATAGACTTGTTGGTGGTGTCCCAAGAATTGGTGGTAATGCGGCGACAAGGTCATTGATGAGAAGAAGTAAGTGGTATTTGGCGTTATTAGATACATTAGGTATTCATAATTTTGTTGGTCCGGATGAATTGGAACAAAAGGTTCCGGATGTAGAACAAAAAGTTGCAAAATTTAATAGTGACTCAAAAAATCAAGAATTATTTAATAGTGAATTTGGTGGTGAAAATCAGGAAATGAAAGCAACACCTCCAACTCAACCTAAAACAGGGTCTGACCCAATAACAACATTATTGGCACCATTGTTAGGAAATGCGGTGAAGGGTTTGATATAATATGAAAAAATTAATTAAAGAAAGTGGTTTAAGGGAAATAAAATCTCTCGCTAAAAGATATCAGAAGGCTAAGATATATTATCATATGGACCTTGATGGTGTTGTTTCAGCAATTGCTATGAAACAATATCTTGAAAGTAATGGTATTAAAGTTGTTGATTGTGAAATTATCCAATACGGTGATAAAGAATTTGCAGTTAAAAAACCTGACGCTAGTGGTGAGATTATGCCGGTATTAGTAGATTTTGCTCACGGTAAACCAATGTTTATGATTCACACGGACCACCACGATAGACAAGCTGGTGCGGAAGAAACAACATCAACATCTTTTAGACCTTCTAGGTCAAATGTTGAAACATTATCTCAAATAGTCTCTCCACGAGATATATTTCCAAATGAGGATATATTACTTATTTCTACTGTGGATTCTGCTAATTACTCAATAAATGATATTAGTGTTGACCAAGTAATTTCTTATTTATTTAGATTAGATAAAGAAAAATCATTATCTAAAAATAAAACGGCGATGGGATTAGTTGCTAATAAATTGTTGTTAGCGTTTAAAAACAAACCTGGGTTTTTAGATGAGTTGGTTATGAAATCAACTCCATCATTGTTAAACATATTACACAACATCAAAAGAATAATGGTTGAGAAAGGATATGCAAAACCTGAACAACTTGAAAAAAATAAAGAAGATTATGTTGAGTCAATGAAAACCAATCCCAATGTTAAAGTATTGGGTAATATTATTGTTCAGTATGGTGGTGGGTCAATGTTTAAACCAGGTTCTTACGATAGATATACTCCATTTAAAAATAATCCTGATGCTGACTTTATAGTTATTGCTTGGCCATTAGGATTAGTTCAAGCATCTTGTAATCCATTCAAAAAAGAAAGAGAATTAAAAGGTGTTAATTTAGGTGAGATAGCTCAAGAAGTTTTATCTAAATGGGAAGACCAATTAAAACAAAGAGAAATTCCATTATCAACGATTAAATGGATATCGGAATCGTCAAAAGATTTTAGTGGAGAATCAGTTGGGTTTACTTTTAAAGATTTTGTTGCTTTATATGGTAAAGAATATAAGACAATGGAAGATGGTAAGGGAAAATTAGTTCACATTGGTGAGATGATGGAAAAACCTTTTTCTGAATTACCTGAAGAACATAGAAAGATGTTGGATGATATTAAAGTAAATGCTTGGGACTTTATCCAATCTAATAGTGGAGGACACAAATGTATTACAAATATATCGGGATTAAATTTTATGGGTAGAAGCGCTCGTCCACCAAAAGGTGATTATAAATACAATCCGGATTCTGACGATTCTCCTTATGTAAAGTTTGTTAAAATGATTCAGAATGAGTTTGTGAAAGTATTACAAAGTAAAATTGAAACAAAAAAATAAAATAAGAGATGACCTATAATGATTCATTTTTTATGCGGATATTTTATCACCAATTTTAATACCTAATTTTTTACAGGTGTTCCCTTGAACTTCAAGAATTGTGTCTCCTTCACCAATATATGATTTACATTCTTTGGTATTACAAGGTGGGCAGTTATGGTATATTTTTGTAATTACATTATCGGATATGAAAATTATATCTAAAGGTATTATACAATCTTTCATCCAAAATCCGTGTTGTCCATCGGACATTAAAAATAACATACCATTAAAAGTTTTATCAAATCTTTTACCCATCATACCATTTGATGTATCTTTTTTTGAAAAAACTACTTTGACTTTGAATTCTGAATTACCTATATTTATAATCATATAGATAAATATCATAAATTTAATAAAATGAAAGAGGTTAAACGATATTCCGGGGTAATAGTTAAATGTGGTGATGAGGTATTGCTTTGCAAAAGAAATGCGACAGGTGAGTTACCAGGACAATGGAGTATTCCTTGTGGTCATTTGGAAAAGGGGGAACACCCTATGGATGGAGTGAAACGAGAATTTAAGGAAGAAACTAACTATACATTAGATAATAATTTAAAATTAATTGGATTTGTTAAGAGATATAATCGTGATGGTTCTGAGATTAAAGGACTGATGTATGTTTTTATGGTGGAAACAGACGAACCAATAAATCCGGATTTAGAAAACGCAATTGATGGTGATGAACATAGCGAATGTGGATATTTTAACCTTGATACCTTACCATTTGATAATAAATCAGACCAATTATGTAAATTAATTACGAGATTGTTAAAAAAAGATTAACTTTTCTAATTTTACAACATATTTATATATTCATTCAGCCAACAGCCCCCTTTCTTTTTAGCTGTTATAATAAAAACCTCAACAGAGTAAAATTTGTTGAGGTTTTTTTTGTTTATATAAATAATAGTATTATCTTTGTCGGGAATTTAAATTAAATTAATATGGTAAATAAGTTATTGACTTTGGTGGGTGTTATTTTTTTATTTGTATTTGTTATTATTGGACACAGAATGTATATGGTAAGTCGTGTCTCAATAAATGGTCACTATTATGAAATTACCATTTCGGGTAATAGAACTCAGAACACAAATTTTTTCACTAATACATATGTGGAGAAAAACGGATGTATTACATTCAAAGATGAGTATAATAGAGAGCACAGAATCTGTGGTTCATATAATATTGAAAAATATTAAAAATATATTTGGTATTATCAAAAAAAGAATTATCTTTGTACCATAGAAACTAAAACATATGACGACAAACACTCACACTATCAGAATTGAGAACGAGAAGTTCGGAAAACTATTACACGAAACATTCGTGGATACCACACAATTCAAGTTATTTTTGAAGATGATTCAAGGATGTATTGAATTAAAGAATGATTTGTCGTTCTTCAACGGGATGGATTTTCTAATCCACATCCCCCACAAATATTTGGTAGATTCCATTATCGTAACATCAGTTAATGATTATGATTTGGCAGACCATATGAGAAGTAAAGTAGAGGCGTTAGTAACTAAATAAAAATGAATATTATGAAAACAGGAATCATAGCGATATTGATTGTGGTAGTTTTGATTGTGGGAGAGGTTAAGTGTATTATAAAAGCACTTCAGTGTAATTGGGAACCAATAGGTAAAGCTGAGGCTGTATATACGGTGGCTAGTATAACTGGTGTGGGAGCAATAGTGGGTTACTTGGATATTAAAGATAAATAAAAACAAAAAAAAATTATGAAAAAATTACTGTTAGGTTTAATGATTGTTGTATCATTATCAATGTTTGGTCAAGAAAGTATTAAGAATGATACTTTTGTTAGAAAATACACAAAATACATTATTACAAGGAATGATGTCCCCGAAGCGGCTCAATACGGTTTAACCACTGTTGTGTATAATGAGAGTAACAGCACAGATATCGGTTTGTATTTTGGTGAAAGTAAAGTATTATTATACAGTTCCGGTAAAGTTGAGACAGGTGCCACTAATAATGGTAGTAAATACCAAGTGGTTAAGTGTATAAATAAAGATAAGGGTAATGTAGTTTACTTACAACTATTTGAAACCGCTCTCCGAATATTTACCAATGAAAGTTTTAAAGATTCCATAGAATATTTTAATTAAATTATTATGAGCTCAACAGATAATACACCTGATGTAGGAACATTTTTTATTGGATGGTTTATTGGAATGATGACAGCGGTGGTTTTGTTTATGATAGTTAACAAAGATACTTCAATAGAAATTCATACAGATAAAAGAATCCAACCGGAAAAAAGATTAACAACTGACGGAAAAACAATTGATACTTTATTCATTTATAAACAAGAAAGATAACTATGTCCACTAATTACTATAAAATACCAAAAGCAACTGAGGTTAGAGAGAAATACCTTAAGCTGGTTGATGAAATATCTAATTTAGATATATGGTGTCCGGATAACATAAGAAATGACTTTAGAACTACACAGAGAGGGTTTGATAACCTATCACCTTGGGATGTGTTCTTGGACGATATGAGAATCCATATTGGAAAGAGAAGTGGAGGTTGGAAATTCCTTTGGAACTTCCAAGATAATAAGTTTTACACTAACAAAGAAGAACTTTTGAAGTTCATCCGGTCAGGTAGAATCATTGATGAATATGGTGAATTACAAGACACCGAAGAGTTTATTAAGATGGCTTTAGAGTGGGGTCAACCGGATGGTTATGTGTTGGATGATAATTATATGGAAGAACAACGCAAGAAACCTAATTACAGACCTAGTTCATTTAATATGTCAAGTTATTATGATAAAAATGTTGATGGTCTCAGAGTATCAACAAGTGCGGAGTTTTCCTGATTCTCTTTAAAAATAGGATGGTGGAGTCGCCGACATCTGTCGGTCCAAAATTAACCCTCACAATAGTGGGGGTTTTTTGTTTTATGATATATTTATAAATAAACTGAATATGAAAAACATTATACTTACTGAAAAACAATTTGAAAAATTGGTAACAAAAATGAAAACCATTAAAGAAAACGATGGTAAAGGTTCTTATATGGCTAAACAACAATTATTTATAATAGCGACTTTAGCTCATAAAATGTGGGAACATTTAGAAGATGGAGAACAACTTGAGGATTGGATGGAGAGTAAAATTGCTCAATCTGAAGAAAGTGTGACATCTGTTGTAAAAGCATTTATGTATGATGAGGTTGTTGACGAGAAAGAAATTGATGGTATGAGTAAATTAGATTATAGTGATATAATAATTGGTAAATAAAATAATTAAGATTAAAAAGATGGAAAAAAATACATTAACCGATAAAATGTTTCAAAATATTAAGAATATGGAATTATCCAATAACGAAGTGATTGTTGAAAGTGATAACACATTAAATAAAATTAGTAAGGTTACCTTATATAAATTAGATACAAAAACAATCAAAATTCTTACTGATAGAATTAAAGATGAATACACAGCACATTATTTTTATAGAGCGGCGGCTAATTGGTGTCAGGATATGAATTATAAGAAAGCGGCAGAATTTTTCACAAATGAGGCGTCAGATGAATTAACACATGCTCAGACTCTACAAGAATATATGGTAGACTTTAATGTTCAACCGGAAATACCCCAAGCTCCAACTAAACACGATTTTTCTAATCTAATTGATATTGTTCACGGAGCATATAAAATGGAGTTAGGTTTAATGAATGAGTATAATAAAAACTCACAATCATTATTTAATGATGATATTACAACTTTTGATGTTTTAACTAAATTTAGAAAATTTCAAAAAAATGCGGTTGTAGAATACAATGATTTAATCAACGCTAGTAATTTAATTGACAAGAACGATAAATTCCAAGTATTATATTTTGAGCAAACTTATTTCTAAAATGAGAGATTTAATTAAGAAAATATTAAAAGAACAACTTGAGGGTGGTGAAAATGAAAATCCTTTATCAAAAAAAGAAATATTACTTTTCAAATACCTTAACAAACACAAACATCAAACAAAAACTAAAAAAGTATTAATTGATTTAATTAAATCGATGATGGATGTTTTTGGGTTACCATCTAAAGATGCGTTATTCTACTATGAGGTTTATACGGCGAATTTTAGGGAAGATGGGGACTATGAAAATTTAACCAAAGAGAACTTCAAAGATTATAGATTATTTAAACAAAGTAAGACTCCAAATAATAAAGCGTCAGAATATAGTTCAGCTAAAATTCCTTTTAAGGGTTCAAATATTGAAGGTAAGTGGGATGTTAATAAAAAAAATGAATGGTATTATGTTATAACATCATATGGCTGGTACCCGGTTTATTTATTTATTAATGATAAATGGTTTAAATCCTCTGATACATATTCGATGGCGACTGCAAAACAAATGTCTCAGGTTAATCCGATAAGTTATAGTTCGGATTTAAAGAGTAATGTTATAAGAGCTACTCAAGACGAAATTAAAGGAATTATGAACGGTGATTATACTTTAGAGGATATCAATAATAAAAGAGTGGTAAATTTTACAACAAAAATTAAATCTGAATTAATTGGTTCTAAAAAATTATTGACTTTAGGTTATGGTGATACAGCAAAAAAAGTAAGTTTTACTATTACAGATATTAAAGAAGAAGATGGGAAAATTAAAATTATTGTTAAAATAATTAAAGCCGGTAAAGTTGTTAATAATAAAATGGTTGTTGATAATGACTACCAAAATATTCCGGGATTTGTTGAAGAGGTTGAAAATGGGATAAAACGACAAATAATCTCAAGTAATGAAAAGTATTTATCAGAGGATAATTCTACATTTGAATTTATATATTAAATTAAAGGAACATTTTGTTCCTTTTTTTTTTTATAAAAAGTTTGGTTATATGAAATAAAGGCTTATCTTTGTACTCACAAAAACAAACATCCTATGACAACTACAACTACATCAACATCGACTATTTTCTCAAGAGTAAGAAACTACGAAGGTACTACTCCATTTCTTTTAAATCTTAAAGCTTCATTAAAAAAATGGGGTAATCTAACCCCAAAACAACTTGAGTCAGCGGAAAAGGCTCTTAAAGGTATTCAGTCAGTTAAAATTGAGAATATGTCTGAAGACTTACAAAAAATCGCTAAATACGAAGGTACTAATGTATTTATGACTGACATTAAAAATAAATTGATGTCATATGGTACTTTAACCGATAGTCAAGTTAGAGCGGCACTAAATCAAATTCAAAAAGAATCTGATAAGAAACGAACCATCCAATTAAAAATTCCTACTCCTGGTGAGACTCTTAAAATTGGTAGAACAATCGGTCAGGATTTGAAAGAAAAATACGGATTAAAGTTTAACCCAATTTTAATTGATATTACTAAAGTATTGGGTGTTTCACCAAAAGCGGTTAAATTTGAGGGTAAAATGACAATTAAACGAGGTAATATTTGTAGATGTTGTGCTAAAACATTGACCGATGAGTTCTCTATGTTAACCGGAGTTGGTAAGTTATGTTCTAAACATATGGGTATTCCTTACATCACTGACAGAAGTCAGACTGAAAGATTTAGAGAGGAGTATCTAAAAAAGGTTGATGAGATTGGTGAGATGGAATTTTGGATACCAAAATCTAAAATCATAAAGTGGGAAGGTAAAACCGAAATCATCCTTAAAATGATTTAAATCATAAATAAAAACCCCATCTTTCGGTGGGGTTTTTTATTAAAACTTTATTGTGAAATTTAGTGGGACTGAAACTTCTTCTTCGGTATTTTCAAGGAATTCTAATTGTATCTCACCATCGGAGGGATTAAATATAAAATCTCCTCTACCACCTTCGTTATTTTCCCAACCACCATAATGATTTTCTAATAATCTATACAATAAATCTTCAAGACCGGCTGAAATATCTTCACTTTGACCCTCAATATCCATATAATTATCTAAAGAACCTGAATCACCACTTCCTTCAAAACTAACACTTGCGGTTCTATCATCACCCAACATTTCAAATACTTGTACAACTTCGTTATAATAGTTTTCATCATCCTTTTTAAGTTCTTCTAATGTCCAAGATGCTGAAGATTCGTTATAACCATATAGCCATTCCCAAGCGTTTATAGTTAATGTTCTTTCTTTACAATCAATGTTAAACACTAATTGTCCTCTATTTTCACAATCAGTAACACTATTTTCAAATAACTCGTTTTGGTCAATAATTTGGTCAAGAACTTCATTAATTCTATCATATCCTTCTATACTACTAACCCCGTTAGTTGGATAAAATCTATCGTCTCTCCAATCTTCCTCACAATTCATTGTGTATATGGTGTAATTAACTTCATCGGCTCCATAACCTCTACAATAGATTGCGAATAATTTAAGGGATTTTAATTGGTCTTCTGTTATTTCTGGTTGCATAATCTGTTTTTTATTATAAATATGTTAATCTACATTAATATCTAAAGTTCTTATCATCCACATGGGTTTTTCTTTATTTTCTAACGCTTGTAACCACTCACGGGCTGTGGGAATATAATTATAACAATCTTCTTTAATATGTTGTTCCCCCACATATCGGGTATAAACAATTTTCCCATCACTATTTGTAAAGGATGCTCCAAACTTCTGCTCCATCTCAAAAATACCTTCTGAATGATGTCTGAAAATTCTATGTAATGAGTGTCCGTACCACGCCTTGGTCTCATCTAACCAATTATGTAGGTGAATATAATCTTCCCATATACCACCAAACTTTTTGGCGGATGATTTAGAATGTAATATTGGATGTGCCATTTCTGTAGTTTTAACTATTTATCATTATAATTATAATTTAACGAGACAATTAATCAATGAAATTTATACTGACAGAATCCAAATTAAAGAACATCTTTTTCAAATATTGGGATAAGACCGGAAAATGGAAGGTAGATAAGACTTTTATTAGTTTGTTCGGGTTGGATAGTGGTAACCCAATGGTTACTTATGACCAAGCATATAAATATTTAGTTGAGTTTAGAGGTAATGACCAAGCAAAAGAGTTAGCAAAATCTTTATTACTTCAAAATCCCCATCATATAGATGATTATGGTAATTATGATTTCTTTTTTGAGGTTGTGGATATTGATAATTGGGGTTTAGACGATGATGAACCATTTGTTGTTGTTAGAATAAAGGTAGATGATATGTCGGGTAGTGTTAATTTGGGTGGTGGAGAAAGGACATTAGAGGACGCATTAAATGATGATATTTTTGGGTGGGAAATAAGAGATGAGGTAGATTGGGGTATAAATGATTATTTTAAAGATAACATAACAACAAACACTGGAATAAAAGTTATCTACGGAACACCGGAATATACGAGTAAAAGGAAAAGATATTATGGCAGATAAATTATTAAAATATGTTGAGGAATTTAATGGAGGAGAAATTAATAATCTTGTTGATATATTTGGTGATATAAATAGTGTATTAAGATTCTTCAAAACTAAAAACTTAATTCATTTAATTGACCCATTTATTGGTGAATTAGAGGACGAACAACTAGAATTACTTGACTATATGATTAACACATTAGGTAGTGAGGAGGTTCTTCAAAAATGTATAAAACAATTATCAAATATTGTTCAAAAAGAAGATGGTTATTATTTAAAAATGGGTGACCGAGAAGATTTATCGGTATTATTTGATGATAGAGGTAGAGATTTAACTACAGCTCAGATAGTAATATCGGTATTGGGTGAAGATAGTTGGCATCCATATGATAATACAACAGATGATGTTTATCGTGATGTTATTAGTGAATTAAATCCTAGTAATGTTAACTTATTAAAAACATATATTTTAGATATATTAACCAATTGGAAGGTTGAGGTTGATGACGATAGTCCGGATTTATTTAAAAATTATGTAGATGATGAGGGTGTTTTTTATTTAGAATCTGATAATGTTGGTGATGTTATAGGTGATGAGGAATCAATGAACTATTTGATGAATGAAGGTTATTTAGAGGATTTAGAAAGTGAATTATATAACATTCATAACAATGCTTATAATAACGCGTTAGAATCTGAAATTTACGATATGGTTATGAATGAATTAGAGACTTTTTTTGATACTAATTCAACACAATGGTTATCAGAACCTAAAAGAAATTATCCTGACCAACTTATTGAATATTATTATATCAAATTTAACCCCAATGAAGTTAAGAACTCAATTAAAAAATATGTTGGGGATAGAAATTTGTGGGGAAGTTATGAGTATAATATTGATTATATAGGGAATTGGTTAACTATGATGAATGAACTAATGGATGATGGTGGAGAACCTCGTCTTGATTTTAGAATCCCTGATTATCCGGATTATAATAACATTAATGAAAATATAAATGAAATATTTCCTGACTACATATAATGAATCCTGAAGAAAAAATAGAAAAAATTAAAAAGTTAATCATTAGATTATTTGGTAAGGTTATAACTATTAAGGGACAATATATGATGCCATATTCTACTGGTAACGATTATGTTGATTGGTCTGTGATTTATAAGATTGACCGTGTTAATATTTGGGAAACTGAAAAATATAATAATTGTAAATATAGTGGAACTATCTATGTAGAACCAATTGAAATTAAGGTTGGTTTTGAAGATGATTGGGAGTATTTGAAATACATTACAGATTTACCAAGTTGGATTGGAGACGATATTAAGGATAATATTCTTGATGAAATTGAGAAATGGTTACCAATGGTTTGTGTTGATATTGATTTCACTTAACGAAGCATTGGATTACCTTCAGTATCATAATAATCTAGTACCGTATTAACATACATATAATCACTATCATATATATTTTTTTCATTGTATATGATACTTGTCGCTTCGTGTATCACATCTTCTTCACTTTCCATTGCCTCATCAGAATAAGTAAATTCTTGTAACCACTCACTTGCATTAATATTATTAACAAGTTTTTCATCTATAGATGAGTTGTAAATTTTAAAACTAACATAAAGAGATACTGATTCGGTGTCCTGTCTTTTTAATTCCCAATTAATCATTTGTGAATCACATTTAAAAAATTGACCACCATCAAAAAGATTTATCTTATTTATTTTAGATAATGACTTTTCAAGTTTTGATTTTAATTCATTAGTAATATATAAAATTTTAGGGGAATCTATTTTACAATATTTTGGGGTTAGTTCTCTGAAATCAGGTTCAAGACCCACTAATTTAAAAAAATCATAAATTAATTGTTCTAAATATCCTTCTACTGTATCAATATTAAATGATGCATTATTTTGGTTATCATATTCCCACCTTATATTCCCATCTTCCATGAATGGATAAAGTAAAAGACCATTTATGTTTGTTGGCTTTTTAAGGGATTTGTAATACATTCCAATAAGTTTTTCCATTTTAATGTCTAAAGTTTTTAACTACTAGTTTATTTCCTATTGTTCCTGCTCGACTGACTGTCGGTTGAAATATTAATTCATCAAAAAGTAATTCGCCAACTTCAAAGTCTTTATAATGTTCGCTCTTGAGTGTAACATAGTGAAGTAATAAAGTTTGATTATTCTCAATAAAATTGTGGTAATCATCGTCATCAATGATTTCATCTGAAACATAAGTATCAAAATTATTTCTCCAACCTTCGCTCCAAGATACAAACTCTGAATAGACAACTGATGTTAAATCATAGTCGGGTATTTCACCACTTCCACCACAATCATCACAAAGATTATAACCATCATCACACCAGTGACAACCATCTTCACCATCTCCATCACACTTATCGCAAGTTTCATTACCACTACCTTTACAATATTCACATTCGGTATCATCATCTTCATAACCAGTCCCTTCACAATAATGACAAGGAACTTCACCGGTTTCATCACATTGACTACAAGGGATAACACCTGATGAATCACAATTACTACAATTAGTAAGACCTGCGTCACAATATGAGCAATCCACTTCAGGGTTTTGTTCATCTATTTCAGCAATTTGAACAGCGTATAGACCACTAGTTATTCGGTCATACATCTCATCAATATCTTTTTTTAATTGGTTTTGATTAACTAAAAAACAATATAATACAATATCGTTAGGTTGTAATATAGACAACAAAGGTTCAAACATTGAGTCTGATTGTATTTTATTATAAATTTGGGTTGGTGTTAACTCTTTGAATGATTTAGAGCTTCTACTAACAAGTTTTAATAATCTATCTTTTTCCATTTTATTTTAAAGTATGAATGTATTTATAAATATGAGAATTATAGTAAATGAAACCCAATATATTAAATTATTTGAAACTGTAGATGTACATCCGTCAAAAACAACCATTAAAAATATTTGTGATAGTGAGAGATTTTGTAGTAGTCAAGGTAAGATAACTTTTGGACAATTAAAGGCTATTGTTGATAGTGCAACAAAACGAAGAGTGTTTAAGCATGTTGGTGAAGGTGGTGTAAAAACAACTATTAGATTATTGCCGTGGTTCTTACCCCAACTTATGATTCCGGGAATTATTGCCGGTACAATGAGAGCGGTTAACAAACTTTTACGACCAAGTTTAACTGAAACAGAAAGTTATAAAACTTTTTGGGGTAGATTAATATTAAAGGCTTTCCAAGTAGCTGAAGGTGAAATACATTTAGATGACCCATTTTCTAAAATATTTTTCATATCTGACGGATTAATGACTATGTTGGACGATAAATATAAAATTAAATTCGCTAAACATATTAGTGAGTTAGCAACAGAAAAATCAGAAGACGAGGAAGTCCCTGAATATTTTGTTGAGAACGAATTGAGACATTGGATTAATGATAAATTTTTATTAGACCCGCCACTACAACCTAAAATTGGGTAAAACTTCTAATCTATTTTTTTGTGAAAATGTTTTATTATTGGGATAATTATGTTATCTTTGTAAAAACAAATTAAAATGATGAATCAAGTATTGCTATTTAATAGCACAGAAAAAACAGTAACCCTTTTAACCGCATTTGAAGGGCAGAAATTATATTACTTTGATAATGTACCAACGGTAAGGATTGAGAATGGGTATTACGAAGTAATGCAAAAATCGGGGATTTCAGTAATTCCGGTATTAAGAGTTCCGGTGGCGAATACAAATATGTTAATTGAAAAGTAAGATGAAAAATGTATTAAAATTTATTGGGGTTCTATATTGCCTTCTTGTTTGGGTTGGATTAATTGATATGTCAATATATTTTATAAATCAATCCGATGTTAGATTATTATGTATTGGTATTATAACATTAACTTTTTGGTTGGTAAGCCCTGTGATTTTATTTCGTAGTAATATCCTTATGTTCTTAAAAAATATGAAAGGTGTTTTCTTTGATAAGGAAATAAAATAATGGTATCAGGAGTCAAAAGTTTTATGATGATATTAAAACGATACCATCCGAAGTATGTTAATTCCGTGTCTATTAGCACATTAATTGAGTGTGATTATGATATTCCTACGATAGGTTATGTTGGTGGGATGAGAGGTTATAAAACAAAACTCACCATTACATTTCCGGGGAACTCCGGTAATTTATATCCTGATATTAGTTTATATATCCGACTTGTGTGGGGTCATGATGATGTGATTGCGTATTTTGATTTTGATGGGACTAATCACTTCTCCTTTAATATATAAAACAAAACCCCCATTTCAGGGGGTTTTTTTATTTTACTTTATATTTGGTAAAGTCGGTTGATAATGGTTTTTCGTTTTTGAAGTAATATACTTCTGTTTTCCCATCGTATTTTATTGTTTTCCTATATGCTGTTGGTATTGTTGCTCCGGATGGTAATTTAATTGATTGTGGTCCAAAAATACATCTAATTTCTACTTGAACTACTTTACTTGTTTTAGATAATTCTCTTTCTCTCACCTCAAGTAATCTCCAAGTGGTTCTGTTTAAGTTTTCTTGTTGTAGAGAACAATTTAGATAGGTAAAAGTTTTGAATAAAGTTTTTTTATCACAATTAAAATCTGCGGCGGGAGCGAGATGACCCTTATCAAACTGATTGTTCTCGTAGTCACCATTGTCGGATGTTTTGATTGAGTCACAAACATAGAAGTCCATTCCGATTCTTGAGGCGGTTCCATTTGAACACTGAACGATGTAACGAATGAATTTAGGTTGTTCTAATTTCTCAGAATAAACAATCTCAAACATTGAAGTTTTAATTACAACACTATCTCTTAATTTTTTTTGTGAGAATGATGTGAATGTAATTAGAGTAAGTAATAATAGTGTAAGGATTTTCATAAAGGTTATTTTATAATAAATATATTAACCTATTATTTAATTTTGATATATTTATAGTGATATGAAATTAATAGAAAGTATAAAACAAATTATATCTGAAGCATCCAAGAAACAAATCTTATTGGATAAGATTGGGTTTAACGAAGAAAATGCTGAACTATTGGATAGGTTATGTGGTCCTTTATCTGTTTGGATGGGTAAAAAAATGATGGAATATCAACAACAATTTAGTGCAAATTGGGGTAATATTGCTAAACAAGGGCAGGAATTAATAACTCAAATGAATACTAATAGATTTATTGATGGGCAACGTAGTAAGATACAATCTGTTATGGATTGGGTTAGAGTAGGTCTTAATGGTAATGTAAAAGAATATCAAAATTTACCATTCAAAGAATTATACGAAAAATCAAAAGAATGGCACGATAGTTTAGAAGTAGGTCAGGGTTCCATTAATTATAAAGAGACACATCCAACACTAATAGATTTTACAGATGAAGATGGTAATGGATTTTATTGGGCAGATTTAGATACAAAAAATTCTGAAGAAGAGTGTGAAAGAATGGGACACTGTGGTAGAAGTTCTTACGGATATCTTTATTCATTAAGACAAGTAATTCCAATTAACAACAAATATAAATTAAATAAATCGGTTTTAACTGCCGCAATCGGTGAGGATGGTATTTTATATCAATTAAAGGGTGTTAAGAACTCTAAACCAAAAGATGAATATCATCAATATATTTTACCCTTATTTTATGAGAGAGGAGAACCTGAACCTGGTACAAGATATTTAATTGAGGGATTTGGAACGGAATACGCATCAGAACAGGACTTTAAATTATCCGATTTACCTGAACAAACAATCAAAGATTTATATCAAAATAGACCGGAGTTATTCTCATCAAGAGCCATGCAACGATTGTTAGGTAAGATGGGAATTGTTGATATCCAACCACTCTCAACAACATTAGTATTAGATATTACTCCGGATGATTTTCACAGGTATATTGATGGGGGAACTTACAATAGTTATACCAATAGAACAACAGGTGTGGTAAAAAGGGTTAGTATTTTTGAAGAGATAATGGAAGGTGATGCTTGGAATTTATGGGGTAATCACGATAATGAAGATTTGGGTTCTTATTTCCAATATGTAATGGATAAACCAACCGAAGAAAAGATATGGGCGATTGTTAGAGACATGGCTCAAAGAGATGGTGTAGAATTAGATGAGGAATTAGATTTAGAGGATGCGATAAATGAGGTTGATAATGATTATGAAATTAAAAATGCTATTGGTAGTGCAATAAATGATGCTGATGCTGATGATTATGTTAATCATTTACAGGATGAAATAAAATCGGCGTTAGAGTTTTATGGTAATGTGTTTTTCTTTAATAGTGATGGAGCCAAAATCCAAATTGATTTAAGTAGTTTAGTTGATGTTGATGATGAAGATATTGATGTAATATTTGAAGATAATCTAAATAGAGATAGGAGTTATAATTTAGAAGGTGTCCTTGATACATTAATTTCAGAAGATTATATAGAAAAACCTGATTATAGTCCTGATGATAGATGGTATCCATCACCTGATTATGATGTAGTAAATGAAAATGTTAATTACAGATTAGATGATATTAGTATATGAGTTTAAGTAAGGATTTAACGATAGTAATACCCTGTAAAAACGAGGGTTTAATCATAAAGAAAACTTTAGGATTGTTAAACCTGCAAAATAATATCAAAGGTGTGAATGTAATGGTTGCCGACTCTTCAACAGACAACGGATTCACACAGAATTGTATTCTTCATTCATTTCATAATAACATTAATGTAAAAATAGTTAAAGGTGGATTTCCAGCTGAAGCCAGAAACAACGGAACCAAAAAGATAAAAACTCCTTATGTTTTATTTTTGGATGCTGATATATTCATTACCGACTTTAATTTATTATCTCATATGATTGAGATAATGGAAAACAACGATTATCATTTATCCACAACTAAAATGAGAACAGATGATGGACATTACAATTATGTATATAAATCATTTGATGTTATCCAATACTTAACCAAATTCACCACACCATTTGCTGTAGGGGGATTTATGTTATTTAATTTAGAGGCATTTAATTCATTAGGAGGATTTAATCCGGATGATAAGTTCGCCGAGGATTACCATTTAAGTTCAAAAATAACACCAAATAAGTTTTATGTGGATAACGAAATTGTTTATACCACATCAAGAAGATTTAAGAATAAAGGATTATTCTATATGGTTAAGATGATGATTAAATCTTGGTTTAATAGAAATAATGATGAGTTCTTCACAAAGGAACATAATTACTGGACATAATGAAATATAAAACAATAATTCTATCGGACATACACTTGGGTTCCAAATCAAGTAGAGCCAATGATGTTATCGCATTCCTTGAAAAGAACACCACAGAGACATTAATATTGAATGGTGATATCATTGATGGTTGGGCTCTAAATAGAGGGGGGAAATGGAAAGAAAGTCATACCAAAGTGTTGAGAAAGATAATGAAGATGAGTGAGAAAGATGTGAATGTAGTTTGGCTCAGAGGTAATCACGATGATTTTATTAAAGATTTTATACCATTCAAATTATCTAACATCACAATAGATGAGGACTATACATTCACATCGGTTGATGGTCGTAAAATGTATGTGTTTCACGGAGATGTGTTAGATGTGTTTATTACCAAAGCAAAATGGTTGGCGAAGATTGGTTCAATGGGTTATGACTTTGCTCTATGGATGAACAGAATATACAACAAATATCGAGAGATGAGAAAATTACCTTATTATTCCATCTCCAAAGATATAAAAAATGGTGTTAAGAAAGCCGTTAATTTCATAAATGATTTTGAACATAACGCAATCTTATTGGCTTACAAAAAAAAATGTGATGTTGCTGTGTGTGGGCATATACACCAACCGGAACTTAAGGGTAATTATATGAATAGTGGGGATTGGTGTGAGAATTGTACGGCTCTTGTTGAAACTCGTAAAGGTAAATGGAAGATAATAGAGTTCCATAAATAATTTGATAATTAAAAATAAATGAATATCTTTGTACTCAATTTATTGTAAGATGACAAGAGCGGAATATTTTAGATTAGGGAAACAATGTAGATTGGCTTCCAAAATATTGATTGGTGAGATTATATTCATTATTATTCTATATATAATAATTTTGACATGAGACATACTATAAATCACGAAGATAAAACTATCACCATTCACAATAGTGAAGGTAGAGTTGATGAAATAAAATCTTTATTAGAGATATTCAAGGGATATACTCTAATTACCGGAGTAGTTAAAGAAAAAAAAGAATGCGTTTGCAACCCAGCTAAAGGGGGTGACGGAAACTGTGTGTGTGAAACAAATAAAACAATATAATAATAAATGGATAATAAAATAAGAGTTGTTCTTACAACATATATAAATGAAAATGAGGATAGATTAAATAGTCTTTTTTGTAGTGTGCATTCTATACTTGCTCAGACTTATCAAAATTTTGAAATATTTATACGGCATGATGGGCCTTTTTTAATAGATGGACTAAAAGATAAATTAGAAAAACTCAGTGATAAAATAACTGTTATTGATGATGGTGAAAGACTTCAATGGTGGGGAAATCCGTATAGACATGCAACTGCAATAATAGAACCACAAGCGGACTGGATTGTTTACGCTAATGATGATAATTATCACATGCCAGTATTTTTAGAAGAAATGATAAATGCAGCAATATCAAATAATAGCGGGATGGTTTATTGCAATCTAATTCATAATGGTTTTAATTATCAAGTTTTAGATTCCTATCCTATCGTTAGCAACATCGACCAGGGAAGTTTTATGACAAGAATGGATATTATAAATAGTACTCCTTGGGATAATATATATGCACCGGAAGCAGATGGATATTATGTTGAAAAAATTGCAGCAAAAACTAATCCGGTTAAAATAAATAAAGTTTTATTTGTGCATAATTAAATTACGATATATTAAGAGATGAGAAACCTAAAAATAAAAATTGACTTAATTACTCTATTTTTAAAATGGACAATCAATGATATACGAAAGAATTGAATTTAGAACTGTTGTTGTTGATGGTTGGTTTGGATATAAAAGAATAACAATACAATTTAAGGTTAATGAATAAAATAAAACAATTTATATTAAAAAATAAATATGATATTTTAACAATATTGTGCTCGGGGTTAACATATTTTGTTAATGTATGGTTCGTGTTAGGTATTATTGTTTTTTTAGTTATTGGGGAGTCTAAAAAATAAAAGTTATGGATAAAAAAGTAAAAAACAATGATGATTTTGTTGTTGATGAAATGATTAAAAATTATTGGAATGTTTTATGTGATGGACAAAAATGGAAGGGTAAAATTCCTTTAGATGTTAATTCAAGTAATGAATTTTATAAAGGTTGTGTTGCCGGTTTTGTTGTGTTTTTGGTAATATATGGGGTTCTTTCTGTTATATTTTAATCAAAAAAAGGTAATATTAGATAAAAAAACATAAAAATAGTAAAAAACTTAAAATAATATCACAAAAAATGGAACAAATTGATGATGAGGAGTATTTATCGGATGAAGATATACTAATCTTCCCTAATCTATAAACATAAAAGTCGTGATATCTGAACCAATATTCCCATTGTATGGGTTTATTTTATTGTTGGTTATTTTTTGTGTTTTAACAATTTGCGATATCTTTAGAGATGAGAAAACTGAAAATAAAAATTGATTTGATGATTCTGTTCCTAAAGTGGACGACTAATGATATCCGGAATAATTATCGGGATATTAAGTCTCGTTATTTACTCATGACTGACCCTGAACTACATGAATTACAGATGGAAATAAGAGAAATAATGAAAAAAAAATAAACCCTCACATTGTTGGGGGTTTATTACTTTTGGTGGTAATATAAACCCTAAAAATTGGGGTTCATCTTGCGGTGATTGGTAATATATTTCATTTAATTGACAACTAATTACACATTGTGTATTTTTATTATAAACCAATATAATAATATTATGACATCAAAAGAATTTTTTAATGAAAGACTCTCCGGAGAACCATTAACGCAAGAAAGAATAATCGAGGCTTTAGATGAATACTATTCAATTAAAAAAGACCTTGAAAATAATTTACTTGATGAAGAGTGGAAAGATATCCCTAATTATGAAAATATTTACCAAGTAAGTAATATGGGAAGAGTAAAAAGTTTAAATAGAATTATTGAAAATAAAAAGGGTCAAATTCAAAAATATAAGGGGAAAATATTATCGCCTCGTTTTAGTAATAGAGGGTATTATCAAGTAAATTTATCTGAAAATAATAAACCCACGTTATTTTCGGTACATAGATTAGTTATGTTATCATTTGTTGGTCCATCAAATTTATTAGTTGACCATATTGATAGAAATCCTAAAAATAATAAATTAGAAAATTTGAGATATGTTTCTAATCAAGAAAACACATTTAATAGAGGTGCGAAAGGTTATTCGTATAGAAAAAATCTTAATAAATGGGTTGGTTGTTTACGAATTAAAGGGGAATCAATTTATTTAGGTGTTTTTAACACAGAACTTGAGGCTAAAACCGCTTATTTAGAAAGTAAATTAAAATATCATGTTATAAATAAATCGTCTGATTTATGATTCTTATAAGATTTACTATTTAATGAAAAGAATTAAACGAGAGTAAAAAAAACTCAAAATTACCTTCGTTCAAAAGATGGGAGTAATTTTTACTCTCGTGTTATATTTATACATATGGATATTAAGATTAGTGAAGAAAAAATAGAAAAATTAAAAGATATTATTATTAGTAGTCTTGGTATTGATGAGGATAACTTAATAAGAGCCTTCCAATCAAGAATGAACGGATATAAAGTTCAATTTTTAACTCCGGGAACAAGAAAATATGTAATAGCTGATTATTACGGATTTGATAACAACACTCTTATTAGAGTGTCTGATGACTATTTTTATGATTTAGTTAGTCCAATTTTTGGTTCCCGTAACATTTATAATACAATAAGAGAAGATTTGATTAGAAGAATTTTTAAAATATATACTAGTAGATACCCAAGTATTTATGGTAATAACGAGATAGAAGAGGTTAGATTTTTAGATAGGGCTTTAGAATAACATGAAAATAATTATAACAGAATTACAATATAAATTGTTGCAAGAACAAAGGGTTAAGGGAGATGAGATTACTCCCGGGAAATATGTTGTTCATTCCTCTAATAAGTCTAACCGAGATAGTATTATGGACTATGGGATTAGAGCGGTGTTAGGTGATTGTTATTTAACTCACGCAGCCAGTGAATACAGTGATGATGAAGAATGTGTCCCTGCAGTATTTGCTACCAATAGTTTAAAGAAAAAAGATATGTTTGATTCAACTTATGACGATGACATATGGGTGATAGATACAGAAAAATCAAATGTTCAATGGTATAAAGATGCTCATTTTGATGATAAGTATAAACATATTGTTACCTTTGATGATATACCAAGAGACTCAATTAAATTAATTCACAAGGGAACCGGACAAGATATTTGGAACACTCAAGATGATAATAGAGAATTAACATTAAGTGAAATGATTAAATTGGATATTAAAGTTGGTGATACCATAATGGGTGGGAAATTCAAAAACAAAAAGGTTGTTGTTAAAACAATAGATAAGAATGAAAAAGGTGATATAACAATAAATGGTAAACCATTATTAAGGTTCAGAATTATTAAATAATATGAAAGATTTAATTAAAAAGATATTAAGAGAAGAGGTTAATAAACGATTTATTAGAGGTACAGACGCAGCTAAATCGATTATCATTAAACATATGGAGAAAATTATCTCTAATACAACAAGAGTCACTCCACCTACTGAAGAGAATTATGGAAACTATAATGAGGAATGGTGTAAAGGGGATAAAATTATTATTGAGGCGAGGTATAATTTTATGGGTGATGAGGATGAGGATGATGGAGATGAAAAGTTTTATGCTGGTGATTTATTTGTTGATACAGATGAGATTGATTATTTATCAACAATGTTACAGGTTAGAAAATCTTTTATATTTAATGTGATAACTGAATGGTATGATGAAAAATATACAACCAAGTTTGGACAAGAAATTGGTCATCCGGAAATAGAGATTGATGAAACTCACGAATCGGATGATTGGCGTAAATGTTATCAGATGGTTAATACTGATAATATAAGTAGAGGAGAAATGATTAATTATCTTCATAAAAATTCATTGTACAGGATTAGTGAATTGGAAGATTTAAGTGATTATGATTTAAAGAGTAGATACAGAAGTGTTTATAACATAAAATCAAATGACGTATGAGAATAGTAATAAAAGAAAGTCGTAGAGACGAATTGGCAAAAAAAGAGTTGGATAAAGCATTTTCCAATATGTATATTGATGTTGATTATATTACAGATTCAACAGGGTCACATAGGAGAATTGATTATAGAAATGGTGATGGTGTTATAATGATTTACGGTGAAAGGGCGAAAACTTTATACATTTGTGATGATATTCTTGCTCCCATAGTTTATTTCAGTTATACACCACATGAAAGTAAAATGTTAGTAAAAAATTGGTTTGAAGATAAGTTTGAATTACCGGTTAAAATTACTCATCACACACAAAAAGGTGTTTTAAATTAAAAAATAAAATAACATATGAAATTATTAATAAAGGAAAGTCGTAGAGACGAATTAGCTATAAAAAACTTGAATAAAACATTTTCTAAAATGTATAATAAAACTAAACAGATTAGAAATGGTCAAGGGAAGGAGGTTTTTCTGGTTAATTATATAAATGGTGGTGGTATTATAATGGTGTACAATCCAAATTTAAATACTTTATCAATTTGTTATGATATTCTCTTACCTATAGTTTGGTTCGGTTATACAATGGATGAAAGTAAATTGTTAGTAAAACATTGGTTTGAAGATAAATTTAAATTACCGGTTAAAATTGTTCATTATATGGAAGATAAAGAAGATTTAAGTTAAAAAAAATAAGGGAACTATTTGGTAGTTCCTTTTTTTATGCCTATATTTGCCTTATGGAAATAGATTTTATTAAATACTCGGTAGAAGAATTAAGAGAACTTCAAAACAAGATAGGTAATTATTTACAAACTCGTGAAGATGGGTTTATATATATCTGTGAGGTTAGGTCATATGGTAGTAAATGGAAAAACACATTAACCAATGAACTTGCGGTGAATGATTTATGTGAGGATTACAATGGTCAAGATGGTATTGTAAATGTTTATACAACCAATCCGGATGCTAAAATCACCAATTATGGTGGTGATATAATGCTTATTAAATCTAAAGATGAGTATGATAAATGGGTATCAGGGACGGAATTAGCTAACGAGATATCAACTGCTGAACACAGGTTGAAAATTTGGGAAGAGAGACATAACATGCCATATGGAATGAAACCAACTTTTCCACCACATTACACTAAAGATGATATATCGGAAATGAAAAAGCAATTAAAAAAAATCGGAGGTTATGAAAAACCAATACCGATGAATAAATATTTTGATAATTATGATTATGAGTGAAAAATTGACTATGAAGGAGATTAACGAGAGATATGTTAATCGTGTTATTGGGTTATTAGAGAATGACAAAGAACTTTGGGAAAGAAACGAGATGTGTGGAATGGATGGTTGTTTTGTGGATTATTATAGTCCGAAATATCCAACAACAAATGAAGGAACACTATCTTTTTCTGATAGAGATTTTGTTAGTGCTTATATTGATGGTAAATTTGCTTGGGAAATACCGTTTTGGATGTATTACAATCCGTTTAATAAAAAATCTTCAAGGTTACGTAAAGCAATGAGTGTGATGACAAAATACCATATTGAGAAAGAATCTCAGGAGTATAGAGATAAATTAACTAATTCAATTAAGTGATATGTGGGTAGAAACAAAAATAATAATGGATGGTGGGTATCAAGAAGCTGTTATCCAAGAAAGTGAAGGACAAGATTCAATTGTACTACGAGTGGTGGAAAGACAGGACAAAAGTGTTGACGCAAGATTGTATATGTCCTATGATGAGGCGATACGATTGGCGAATGAATTAATAGAATTTGTGGGTAAAGCTAAAAGTAAATAATTATGAATAAAGTTATATTTTGGCACACTTACTTGGTAAATGATTATAAGGTTATTGTTCAAGACCAAATGACCAAATTATTTACTTCAGGTTTATATGATGAATGTGAAATGATTTATGTTGGGATAAACTATCATAATATTGATGAAGTTGATTGGTTTAAATCTTTACTATTAAATTACTCTAAATTTAAAGTAATCGTTCACCCAACAAATGACGGTGAATTTGATACAATGAAATTTTTAACAAATTATTGTAAAGATAATGATTGTTATGTGATGTATTTCCATACAAAAGGTGTGGGTAATAAAGAATTTGATATTAGGACAATTCTTTGGAGAATGAGTATGGATTATAATATAATCTACAGGTTTAAAGAGTGTGTCCGTAAATTAGATAATGGTGCGGATGCTGTTGGATGTAATGTTAGATATGATACACATGTTGGTTATCATCCCCATTTTAGTGGGAATTATTGGTGGACAACATCTGACCATATTAAAACATTAAACGATGAATATTTATATAATAAAACTTTATTAGGTACTGACCTTTATGAAGGTAAACATAATTTATTATTGGTTGAATTTTATATTGGGTCAAACCATAATTGTAAATTGGAATCAATTTTTGAATGTAAAGGAATTGACGCTTATCTGACAGAATGTTTAATTAACGAATATATAAATTAAAAATATGGGGTGGAAATCAACAGTAGAAATTAGTAGAGATGAGGTTATAGAACTGATACTATTAAAGGTTGGTGTGGATGTCCTAAATAAGATGTCCAATAGAGACCTTGAAAATATGGTTGAGACATTGGGGTTTGGTGACAATATTGATTTACCTCACTTTGGACATAATTTTTATGTGGTACATAATAAAGAAAAAGATAACCCCCAAGATTAATGGGGGTTTTTCATTTATGGGATATTTATTTATATGAAAATAGTAATAACGGAAAATAAGATTGATAAGATAATTCGTAAGTATTTGGATAGTGAATTTATTCCGGATTATGGGTGGTATGAGAATATGAGGACGACAGCTGGCACTTACCAAGATGATGTTGATAGATTTGGAGACATTGTTTTTTTCATAAATGATGATGATTCTTACATTTATTATGGTTGTAATGCAAACGCTGGTCCGGAAGATGAATACTTTGCGGGTTATGGTCGTTTACACAACTATGACTGTCCTTTATTACACATATATCCTGTGGTTGGTAGAAAACTAACGTCTTTATTTGGGGATTTGTGGAAACCAATATTTAAACAATGGTTTGAAGAAAATACGGGATTAGAAGTTAAACAAATAACAGACGATTATTTATCTATCTAACATATTCTTCAAGATAGCTTCCAACATAGAGATTGATTCCTTGTCTTTTTTTGTCTTCACAATTTTACCTTTAAGGTATTCTAAAGAATCTATCATCTCCTGTTTCTTATCTGTAGGTTTCAGTGGGGAGTTATGAACGGTCACATTAGGTTTAACAACGGATAAGGGTTTTATAGGGGTCGTAACCACATTGGTGTTGTATAATGTATTATATACACTAATTGCCTCATTAGAACCCTTTGTTGTTGTCCGGATAATCAAATATTTAAGTAGTTTCATAGTGTAAAGATACGATATAAGTTTAAGATACACAAACATTAATCAATGTTAATTGTTAACTCCAAACCATTCCGACATAAGTATTTCTCCAGCATTATTAGAGTTATACTTCATCAATAACCATTTAATTATACATTCGTTGATAAATCCTTTATCAAAATTATCACCAAACCATTTTGATATGTCCATATGTATTCGGTTATTAATTCTAATAAAATTGTCCATATCCGACCGCGTTATTCCAATTTCAGTGTCACCATGCCTAAACACAATTGATTTATTATGATAGTTGGATTGACTAAATGTGAGTTTATTGGGGTAAGTAAGATTGAGGTATTTAATAATTAAGGAGGACATTTTATTATTCATCATCGACTAATTTAATTTTCCCAATTTCAATTCTATGTGGGAATGAAAACAATTTAACAAATAATTTCATTTCCGTTAAACCCCAAGTTCTAACATATTCATTTCTTTTTATTGATGACCAATACCGAAATTTAGGGTTCTCCCATTTTTTAGTATCAGTTTTCCTGTCGTATCGGCATATTCTAAAATTACTAATCTCAATGTGAATTAATAATTTTGGTTCATAGTAATCGGTGTTAAAAGTCATACCAACAATTTTATAATCATATTTAAACCACCTCTCGGCTTCTAATTCTCCGGACCACGGATGTTTTTTAATGATTTTCCTCATCAAAGGAATTATTTTAATTGCATAAGAATTATCGTCCATATTTGTCGAAGTTAATTTATGTCTCATTTTCCGTTGTTTAACATTTTAATGGCTTTTAAAATTTGTTCTTGATTTCTATAGAGTGCTGATAACTTATTTTCGATGACGGAATATCGACAATGACTACTCCCAACCACTTCTTCAAGTTTAATATCTTCAAGTGTTTCTTGTTTATCAAAATCAATAAAGTTATATGCACTACTTCGTCCTTCCATAACTTCTTCTGTGGTTAACACTTTACATTCGTGTTTGAACTCCTTAATCTTTTCATCAAATTCATCAATATTATCATTAATAAATTCAACATGTTCTTTCGGAAGATATCCGTAATCAACACCGGTGGCGTTTACACATTGGGCACATTGCTCTGAACATTTATCACCATAATCAACTTCATCACCACAATAGAAATTCTTTCTTGGATTGATTATTTTATACCATTGTATATTATCATCAACAACCTCAAAATCAACCTCCTCACAACTTGGATTCTTAACAAACCATTTTAAAAACTCATCATCAATAGCTTGTACACCATCTTTAATAAGTTGTTGGTCTGTGGTTAGGATTATTTTTTTACCATTCGCAACCTCTTCTAATAAAATATAAGATACTTGAATAACTTTTTTGTTTAAAATTATTATATAATCATTTTCATTAATATCTTCATTAGAAGTGATGTAGATGTTTTGACCTGTAGTATAAAATGTTGTAGGATAACTTGCTAAATTAAGTATTTTACCATAGTTAGATAAAAATAATCTTGTTTTTGATTTTGTTGGTAATAAGTGTATGTTTTTCATAAGACTAATTTATTTAGAACGCAAAGATAAGAAATAAAAACTATTCTACCAAACAATATATTTATTATTATGAACTTACAGGAAAATATAATTAGAATAAGGGAAATGATGATTGCTGAGGAGATGGTTCAATCGGACGCATGGAAATCAATAAAGAAAACATTAGACATTCTAAAGAAAAAGAAAAAGGTATTGTTATTGAGTTGTTCCAATAGATATAATTGGGATGAAAAAAACCTTGACATACCAAAATCAAAGATGATTGCAATGTATCTTAACGATGAGTTAAAAGATACATCGGTCCTAATTGATGTTTCCGAACTTAATATTGTTCCTTGTGAGGGGAATGTTTCAAGAAAAGACGGAAACAGTTGTGGGATATTAAAGTCAATGCTCAAAGATAAGAAAAAGAATCCATCCGGAGACCATAGATGTTGGGCAAGTATTAATAATCCTAAAGACGAACTATGGAAGATATCCAAAGAGTTATTTGAGTCAGACGCAGTTATATTCTTTAGTTCGGTAAGATGGGGACAAACCAATATGTTCTACCAAAACTTAATTGAGAGATTGACTTGGATTGAGAATAGACATGCAACATTGGGGGAATCAAACCTTGTTGAGGATATTGAGACAGGATTCATCTGTGTTGGTCAGAATTGGAATGGTGAGGTTGTAAGTGAAACACAAAAAGAAGTTCATGAGTTCTACGGATTCAAACCAAACGATGACTTGTATTGGAACTGGCAATATACAAAAAATGTGAATGATGAGACACAAAAATCATATAAGGATTCACATAAGAAGTTTATCAAAGATACAAAATTACCGGAAGAAAAATAATATGAACTTACAAGAGAATATACATAGAATCCACCAAATGATGGGGGTTATCAATGAGGACGATAAGTCCGCAAAGATACAAAAAATCATTGATAAAATGGGGTTATATTACACCATTAAACTTTTCGGTGGTTATGACACTATTAAGAATATGTATGGTGATAGTTTTAATTTAACAAAAGAAGATAAGATTGATTTCATTAAAGATTCAGTCCAACATTTAGCAAAACCTTATAATACAATCGGAATTTCTATATATGAATTAGGTTTAAGTCCTGTCCCATATAGTATATCAGGCGATGAGGTACGACAGATAGAGTATTTTGGCCCGGAATCTGCTGTAATAGATGTTTACTACGAGGGTTATCATAAATCAGATTTTGAGGAGAAATACAAAAATTTTGATAATCACACATTAAATGATGTTTTCCTATTTATGCTTGACACATTAAACTATTACAAATAAGTATATTTCACCATCGGGTGATTAATATAACCACAATTCACCAAAGATAAGTATAATTCACCACATATTACCAAAATGTGTAATATAAGTTCCAAACCTTATAAACCCACAATATAAGTCCCAAACCTTATAGCCATAATAAGTTATAGAATACATCTATAGCTTATTATGGTTATGTTTTGACTATTTACTATTAATAGACAAAAAACAAACGCTTGATTAATCGGGGGGAATCACCTATTCATTACCAAACAGATATACTATGGAATTAAACGAACAGCTAACAAAAATCAAAACAATGATGGGGATAAATGAGAACAAACAAACATATCCATATTCTTGTGCGATGTTATATTTTAACCCTGATTCTATTACGGAATTACACAATAAGATAAACCCTGATGACTTATACACCGAAGAAGAGGGGTTTGGTTTAGAACCGGATTCACATTGTACATTATTATACGGATTACACGATAACGAGGTGAGTATTGACGACATAATAAATGTGTTAAATAAGTATAGTTATACAAATTGTAAAGCTCATAACCTATCTTGTTTCAACAGCCCAAAGTATGATGTATTAAAGTATGATATAATGGGGGATAATCTAAATGATACAAACGAGGAATTAAAACAATTTCCATTCACAAGTGATTACCCTGACTATCATCCACATATGACTATTGCATATCTTAAACCTGGCAAAGGTAATGATTATATTAATATGTTGGGTGATGAGCATAATGAAATGATAATGACACCACAATATGCTGTATATTCAAGAACCGATGGAACAAAACATAAGATACCTGTAAGACTTCAATAATATGAAATTACCAACAGATTATACAAAATTAAAACCTCAACAACGAAGAGAGGTTAGAATACAATATATTAAGGAACAGGATAATCTATGTATGTATTGTGGGGAGACATTAGATGAGGTTGCACCTGAAAGAATAACAAAGAATCCAATCAATTGGCGATTGTTTCCGGAGGGATTTTTAAATTACCCAATTCATCTACAACATTGTCATAAGACAAATATGACTGAAGGAGCGGTACATGCTTATTGTAATGCGGTTCTATGGCAATACGAGGGGAGATAAAATTAAAAGAGGGAAAAGTAATATTTTCCCTTTTTTTTATATTTATATGTATGAACTTACAAGAACAAACAAACAGGATAAAACAAATGATGGGTGGGGTTATATCCGAAGAATCTGAATCAAAAAAAGATTCTATGAAATCAATGTTAAAAAAATTAGGGATAGATGTAACATCTAAATTAATCGGTGGGATTGATTATTTAATAAGTGTTCTTTATGATGGTGATATTATGAAGTTCAGTGAAGATACTCATACACCACTTGCATATATGTCGGTAGACAAAAAGTCTTTATATTTACATGACGCGTTGGTTGAAAAACTTGGGTTAAATAATAATACACGACTACAACATCGTGGTGAAAAAGAATTGGGGGATTTTAGATTCGGAGCCAAAGACCATATGATGTATAAGTTCACCGCAAGATTATACCCAATAAAACTTCATAACCAACCCTATTATAAAGTTGTGGGGTTAAGTGGGGATTCAGGATTTGGTTATGGTTTTATTACTCAAAAAAATACATTAGGTTTAAGACACAGACAACAAATCTTCAAACAAATAATAGACAAATATGGTTTAGAACCCTATATGAAACTAAAAACATTCTATTAAGATACTATGAACTTACAAACAACCATAAGAAGAATAATAATGGAGGAAGTAAATAAGGATTTGTCCCCAATATTAGAGAAGTTATTAAATAAGATGTTGGTTAAGGATAACCAAGATATCATCTGTGGTGTAAAAGTTAAACATCCAAGTAATAGGACGAAACTACCGGAGAATATTTATGAACACGAACACTACAGGGTGGATATAACATTTATCGGGGGAATAGGAACCAAGTTTTGGCCTCAAACCCAAGCGGTACAGATTAGATACGATAATTTAATAGATGAGGTGTGGAATATAATATATGATTTCACAGGACATCCGGTAGATATATTCCCAAAATTTATTAAAGAGTGTGAATAAAATACTAAACGATAAAACCATTCGTTATCATTCCTACACTACCGTTCCGGAATTTCACTCATAGTTCCATCCTTTACTATTTTTCATTCGTATAACCAATCGTATATATACGGATAAATACGTATATGTATAAGAAATCCATTTATTTATACACATCAACTTCCATATGTATAAAAAACTCAATAATTTATACATATAATCATTTTACCCCAAACATTATACACTATAATTGTTTTACTCATCATATATACATTTTACCCCCCATTTAACTAATCCCCTTTTAAGGGGGGACAAACTACAGACAGGATTAGTTATCCGGTATGGTGTTCATTATTAGTTTCAGTTCATTGTGCATGAACCATCAAATGAAATGAACAATGAGGGGATATATAATAACTTATGTTTTGTATCACTGTAGTCAGTTTAAAACTCACAGGACTGATACGAAAGGTAAGTTTTAATGGTATTATCTGTCTCTGTAGTGTCCCATTCCATAACCATTAAGTTCGTCCATTAGTAGTCAATTAAATACCCCCTGACGGGTCGTTGAAGTAATCATCCTAACACACTACGTGTTCTCACGCGTTATGTACCATAACTGACATAAATCACTGGGGAATGTATATAGTGAATTAATTGTCCCTCACACTACTCTCAGAGGGGAAAAAGTGATGTTTAACTATCCACAGAACCATATTCGGTGGGAATATGTGGTAGAAGATGGTAAGTGTGTGGGGTTAAAAGTGGGGGGAAAGGATTATCCCCATCGTAAAGAGAGACTGACATTTTGTCAAAAACAAGAAATTTAACATAAAAAGTTATTAACAATCCCCTCTGAGAGTGTGTACAACTCAATTGTTAATAACTATATTTAGAAAAACTTATTAACAATTATGGTACCAAGAACTTACTTAACCGGGTTTACCCCCACTGTCATAGTGTCAGATGAATTATATATAGTGGATTATGGGATTGGGGAATGTGTATATACCTATAAACAGGTGGGTAGAAGAATCAAACAGAATGTACTTCTACTTGTCAATTGTGATATGTGGAAGGTAATAGAGAGTATTAATTTAGAGACCCCACTAAACGAGGGGGATTATAAGAACCTGAATATGGAGATACGCAACCATTCATTAGGGTGTGTAGAGGAATATATTAGGGATTCTCAGTAAAACGGGGGATTCACTAAGAATAATTTTCAAAACCATATATACTCGATTATCATATTCTCAGTAAACGGGGGGATTTATATAAAAAAATATAAAGCAGGTTGGAGTCTACTCTTCCAACCCTATCGTCGCGCCCCCATCCGGAGTGATTACCGATTCTGTGGTACAAAGATACAAATAATATATTACATACACAAACATTATTTCAATATATTTATATCATATGGAAGAAAATAAATTAATAACTAAAGGGTTTGATATAACAACCAAAGCTGTATCAAAGAAATACCCATTCATTAAAGGATGGAAATATGGGGAAGACTATAAGAAGTATGGTGGTATTACTGTCATTGACCTATACATTGATTTCTATATGTTATCCGATTACCTCAACATTCCCCTCGAGGACTATTGGGCCATAAGACTTAAGGACCCAAACAATGAATATAACTCCACTTACTCAATTGGGGGATTCTTCCAAGAACTATACGCAAACCAAGATAAAGAGATGTACAACTTCAGAACTAAGATAGACAGCCACTATAAGACAGCCTACTCATACATCCCCGATGAACTCAAAAGATTTTATACCTATGAGTCAGAGTATGGTAATCCCGATAAACTATATCCCGCTCAACCAAGTGTTCATAACTTTATTGTCTACAATGAATAAACTTATTAACAACTGACACCATGTCATGTTGATAACTTTTCCCCCATTCATTAGGATAAATCAAATATACCCCCTCCCCCCTTATCTATTTACAGGGGGGTTTTTTGTCCATACACCCTCCCATCCCCCCCTATATACCCCCCATACCCCCTACCGGGGGCGTATCCTCCCTTGGCTCCCCCCCATATCTATATCCAAAAAGGGGGGATAATCCTCTCTACATTGTGTATGGGTAAAAAAAACTTTTATAGAAAATTTTTCTAAAAAATTCTGGAAAAATTTTTGGGAAAAAATCCCCCCATTTTGGGGTATCCGGAAATAATGGTTGATAATCCGGAAAATTTCCGGATAGTGAAAAAACTTGACAAAGAAAAAAAGTTTGTTATTATTATCTTTATGGGATTAAAGAAATGTTCAAAATGTGGTATTGATAAGGAATTATCGGAATTTAATAATCTTAAGAGTTCATCGGATGGTCTAAATTATTGTTGTCGGGAATGTTGTAATATTGATAAAAAAATATATCGTGAGAATAATCCGGATAAGGTTAGGGAATCCAAAAAAAAATATCGTGAGAATAACCCTGATAAGATTATAGAATATAATAATCGGGGTAAGGTTAAGAAGAATAAATACTCTAATGTTATATGGTATTATCCTACGGAGACATTTAGTTTTGAAAATATAGTTAAGGTTAAACTCAGTGTTAAGGAAAAAAGAATAATATATAATAAAAAAATAAAATTACTTAGGGAAACCTTAACGGAGAGTACTTGTGGTAAATGTGGGTTAACTAAACCTATTTCTGAATTTTACGAAGGTACAATCACAAAGTGTGGGGAATGTGAGAAAGAGAGAATGAGGATTTATCGACTTGAGCATCCGACAAAGGTTAAGACCACTAAAAAGAAATGGAAAGATAATAATCAGGAAACATATAAAAAATCTAAGAAGAAACATGTCAAATTAAGAAGACAGAGAGACCCTTTTTATCGTGCAATATGTAATCTTCGTACAAGGACATCATCTTATTTAAAACAGATAGGTGTTAAAAAGGATAGTTCAATGTTTAAGATAATTGGTTGTACTCCGGATGAGTTTAGGAAATATTTAGAAAATAGATTTTTAAAAGGAATGAGTTGGGATAATTATGGGATATATGGTTGGCATATTGACCACATTATTCCAATATCGTTGGCTAAGACACTTGAAGATGTTAAGAGGTTATGTCATTATACTAATTTTCAACCATTATGGGCTGATGATAATTTGAAGAAGGGTAATCAAATGACACCAGAAGGTTATCTTAAAGAAAAGTTTCCTTATTTTGAAGTATCTATTGATTCTGAAAATAATGTTGATATAAAAGTTAAACCAATCCCCCACTTCAATTAGTGGGGTTTTTTAATTTGTTCGTTTAAGACCTATTACATTTTCATATTGTGGTATTAAACTATCATATAGGTTTAGAACCATATCTAAATGTTTGAAATCCATAAACTCTCCTTTACCCGGTTGTTCCAAATTTGAATTTATTAAATATTCCAAGCATTGTGATTTAAGTTCATTTTCAAAATTAAACGCACCTAATCCTTGAAGAATTTCTTGTCTATATATTTTGATGATTTCTATTTTGCCGTAATCCTTCCATCTTTTTTCTTTGTATCTATCTTTAATGGAATTTTTGGTATAACCAACTTTAACCATATCCACCCCATCCACTGTCATATGTACCACATATACTTTATGAGGTCCAAAACGAGTTGCTGCTCTATTAAAAAAAGAGGGTATAATTTTTCGGTATTCTTTCATAAGGTTAATGATGACTTTTTCTTGTTCATCTAAATCTTTTGTTTTTGACGCTTGTAAGTATTGTTCGTATAAGTTCATGGGTTAAATATAGTGAATAAGATTGGGGGAATCAAATGTGTCTATTACATAACCCGAACTCCCTCCGGTCGTGTTTCAATCCCCCCGCCCCCTTTTTTTTGAAAAAAAATAAAATAAATTTGGTAATTAAATAAATTGTATTATCTTTGTCATTATTAAAGAAATAAGTGTGAGAAGAAAATTAACGTATGAAAAATGTAAAGAAGAAGTTTCTAAATACAATAGTTATAGTGAATTTATTCAAACTGACCGGTCAGCCATTGAAACTATAAGAAAAAATAAATGGTTTGATTTATTATCTCATTGGGAAATGCCTTACTCAATAACAAATCCAAAATGGACATACGAGAAATGTAAAGAAGAAATTTCTAAATTAACTAATATATCTGAATTACAAGGTACTACTTTATTAAGTACTATATGTAAGAATGGTTGGTATGATGAATTAACTCTTCATTTAGTCAGAAATAAATCAAAAATAATTGAGGATGATGAAATCAGAACTGAAGCGTTAAAATATAATAATAGAACCGAATTTTCCAAAAATAGTTCAGGTCATTACAATTCTGCAATAAGAAAAGGTATTCTTGATGAAGTTTGTTCACATATTGAGCGAAAAAAACGAAAAAAACGACATACAAAAGAAGAAATATTTGAATCAGCATTAAAATATGAAAATCAAAGAGATTGGAGACTAAACGAACCTTCGGTATTTAATAGTTTTAGTCACTTATCCGAGAGTGTTGAGGATAAAGAATTTCGGTTACATTGTATAGAACATATGGAATATTTATCCAAACCAAAAGGTTATTGGACTTATGAAAAATGTGAAGAAATAACTAAAAACTATTCGGTTCTTATGGATTTTGAGAACGATTATAAAACCCTTGCTGGTATAATTCGTAAAAATAAATGGAATAATTTACTTGACCGTATGGAAAGACAATTGACTCTTAAAGAAAGAGTTATTTATGTTTGTGAATTTAATAATACAACCCCAAAATTTGCCTATGTTGGGTTAACTTGTAAGATTGAACAGAGAAAGAAATCACATTTCTATGGTTCTCGTGGTAAATCACCGGTTTTCCGAAAAATTAATGAGGTGAATATGTTTCCGGAATTTAAAATTTTAACACCTATTCTCAAAGAAGAAGATTCTATAATTAGTGAGGCAATGTGGATGGAAAAATATCGTGATATGGGTTATGTGTTATTAAATAAAAATGGTGCAGGTTCGTTAGGTGGTACTCGTAAACCAAAATATCCTTACAGGTATTTTATAAAAATGAAGGAAGGATGTAAAACTAGAGAAGAATACATTGAAAAAATTTCAAAATCCGCTAAAACTATTGCTATTCAAAATGGATGGTGGGAAGAATTAATTTCGGATATGACGAAATCAAGAATAATGTATAATGAATGGACATTTGAGTTAGTTAAAGAAAAATTGTTAGAATGTAAAGGTAAATCAGAATTACAAAAAAAGTATTTTGGAGCTTTTCATTGGTTAAATAAAAATGGTGTTATGAATGAATTTTTTACCCCAAGAATATCTTGGTCATATGAATTAATAAAAGAAAAGGCGGCCGAATGTAGGAATAGAACAGAGTTTGCTAAAAAATATCCGGGTGGTCATGGTAGTGCAATAAGATTAGGGTATATTGATGAGTTTTTTCCAAAATAATTCGAATCTCTCCGGACCCGAACTCCCTTCGGTCGTGTTCAAATCCCCCCGCCCCCTTTTTAAGTATAAAATAAAACCCCCAATTAAGGGGGTTTATTATTATACAACTTCCATCTCTGTATGATGAGGTTTTGGATATTCCAATTCTATTTTAATATCTAAGAATTCACATAAATCTTTTACATGATTTATTTTTCTTTCGGTGTCTGTATAGGTTGACACATAGAACACATTGTTAATGTTGTCGTATTGATTTTTTTTAAGTATTGATTTAGAGAATTCATTTGGAATAAATTTCACATAATTTCCTAATACATGTTTAAATACTTTCCCTCCCACCATTGTTGATAGGTCGTGTAAAAACTCCCTGTAGTTGTTTGCAAATACTTTGCTGTCATATTTTTTTCCCAATACGGTCAAAAAACATATGGTCTTTGGTTTCTTTGATGGATATTTTTCATCGTAAAATAAATCTACCAAATCCATGAATTCATCGTAATGTTCGTTTAATAATTTTTTAATCTTTTCCATATTTAATTGTTTTATACTACAAAGATAGTAAACTTAATTTTCCCAGTCAATACTCTGGGGAATTTTTATTTGTGTTATACCACACCGACCCTTTTTTATTGGCAATGTATATTTATTTACATGAAAGAATCGGATATTGTGTTGGTTAGCGGTCATTGGCCGTTGGATGTTAAGTTTGCGGTAAATACCAAAAAAACCATTGAGTATTATTGTTCCCTACATAATTATGATTTTTATTATGATGAGGTTGAACCCATTGATAAAGATGTTCATCATCTACATTATAGAAGATGTGAAATCTTAAAACGAGCCTCTTTAAGATTTCCGAATGCGTCCTGGTATGTTTGGTTGGATACCGATGTTTTTGTAAATCGTATGGAGGTTAGGTTAGAATCGGTTATTGACTTATCGGACACAAATATACTATACCATTTATTTTATGAAAAACCTAATGAGGTCAATCATAGAGTATGGGATTTTAAGTATGATATAGAAACCGAAAATAAAGTGAATACCGGTGTAAAATTTGTAAGTCGTGAGGCAATTAAAATTGAGTCGGATATTTGGGAATTACGGGATGATGAGATATGGAAGAAATTCCCATATGAACAAAAAGTGATGGTTGAGAAAATTATACCGGAAAATTTAGATAGAATAGTTATACACGACCCGTATATTCTTAATTGCACCGAACAATTTTATCCTATTCAGAATGGGGTGTTTGTTCATTTATGTGGAAGGACTGAAGAATTTAGGGATAGATTTATGAAAGAAGTGTTAATAAATGGTTTAAATGATGTGTTATTATTAAATTTACCCCAATATAAACAAATAATGTACCCACGAAATCGTAGTGGATTACCCCTTCAGTTTTAACTCATCACATAAACCGAACTCCCCCTTTTTTGGAATGATGGTATATTTATTAATATGAAATTTATTATAACAGAACAACAGTATAGAATATTAAAGGAAACTGAGGAACAAACACAGGATATTGATTTTAATGGATTTAGTGAACCTCATCTATTACCTCAATTTGGTATTCATATGGTACAATTTAAATCAACCGGACGATTTGAAAAAAAACCGGAAACTGAAGTGTTTATATTCACTGATATAACTACAGGAAAAGAATATATATTTGATGCTGATTTGGTTCAAAAATCAGGTAATTCAAATTTTTATATGAATTTGTCTGATATTAGAAGAAAATATAATATTAATTTTGATGAAAAGTTTGAACGACATATTGGTAAGTTATCTGAGAAAGAAACGGAACGATTATTTTTTGAACGCTCTAAAGCTTATAGGTCTAACAAAGGTTATTGTGATAACAATCAATGTAAAGACCTTCGTAATATTATTGAAAAATCATTGAAAGAAATTTATAGTGATAATTACGGAGTTTACAATTCAAAGTATTGTGATAAAACTGAAGGGTTTTTAAATATTTATTCCCTACCAAATTCTATTAATGAAAAAGGTGTTAGTTGGTCAAAACTTAATTACATTATATTTGAAAATGACCCAATAAGTTTAATTATTAAATCATATATTAAACAAATGAAAACTTTTGAACATAATGATTTTGTTCAATGGGTATACGATAGTAAAGATAAATTATTTAAAGGTGAATTTTTAAATACATTACTCAAAAATATTAGTTATAAACCAACTTTTATGTCAAAAAGTAATTATGAACCTCATATTAAAAAATTCTTACCTAATTCAAAAGTTGTTCAAAATTTTTGTCCCTCAACAAAAACAGATTATTCTGAAGTAGTTGTTGTTGAAGATGAGGGTAAACGGATTATTTTCCAACCGGTTAACGCCAAAAATGAGGGAATATATAAATTAGATGATAAGTATTATATTCCATTTTCAAAAAGGGTTAAACCACCTAAATTATCATATAAGTCAGATTTTATTTTAATATCAAATGGTCCGATATACCGTAATTATAAAATAATACAAGGTCGTGAATCTTGGGAAAGTCCTGAACCACCAGTTTATTCACCAACAGATAAAATCCTCACTATTAGTAAAAAAATAAAATAATTTAAACCCCACTTTAACGAGTGGGTTTTTTTATGCCTATTACATAACCCGAACTCCCTCCGGTCGTATTCAAATCCCCCCGCCCCCTTTTTTTGGAATGTTGATATATTTATATTAAAATAATATTATGAATAGAAGTTTTAGTAAAATCAGACATATCCAAGAAGCTAATATGAGATTGGAGAAACAAATGTTATCTGAACAAGCATTAAAACAGCAAACTTTAAGTCCTCAAGCATTGTCTTCACCGAAATCTCAAGAGACAAAAGAACTAGCTGCTTTTTTTAACAAATATTACAAACTTAATTTACCTTTGGATGGTAATTGGACAAATGTTGATTTTAATAATACTATGGGAAGATACCTTAAGGAAAAAAACATTCCAATTTGGGTTTGTAAGAAAGGGGATGGTTATTGTCATGATGATTCCGCCGGTGAAATCACAACTAAAGACCTTGGTCGTTTTAAATCGGTAATGGAACAAGATAGTGGTAAATTACAGACAAGTAAGATAAATACAACCAATGATAAGTCATATGATTATAAGTTAGAGAATGGAAAATACTACTATAGTTTAAAAGGACAAAACAAATGGGTTGAGGCTATTGGTAAAGGTTTAGAGTCAATCAAAACAAAAGTAAAATTTTAAACCCCCCTTTTATTAATATGAAATTTATAATTACGGAGAATAAAATAAAAGATTTAATTACCAAGGAGGTGGGATATGATTTGTCTGACCATATTGAAGTGATTACAAATTGGATTGAGTTAGGACCTAAAGGTCAATACTTGTTCTCTGATGGTAGAGAGGAGTTTAGATGGTTACTTAACAATTTTGGTCCAATGTATTTGTTTCATATTGATGGTAATAATTATTATGCCCAACCTCAAAAAGAATATGGTGTATTGGTTTTAAGTGAAAAACAAAATCGTAAAATAGAGGAATCCGATTTTTTAAATATTCTTGGTATTAAACATTTGGGTATTGGGCTAAATTATATCATAAATAACTTTGCTTGATGAATAATATAAAACAACTTGTGTTTAGATATTTTGATATGGTTCTCAAAGGTTATGAAAAACACGGGAGACGAAGGATGAGTATGAGGGCTCCCCATGTTCTATTAGAATATATGAATGGTGATGGTCGTGTTGCATTTGATTATGATACAGAAACTGAAATTATTAACTTTAATGGTGATGACTTTGGTATCGTCAAAAATATGTTTAGTATATCCATCCCTGAATTGGTGAGTATTTGTAAAGAATATGTTGCCGATAAATTTGACCAACCCAAATTAACTAACTCACGATTTTATATATCAGATTTAAATTATTAATATGAAAATACTAATCACCGAAAGTAGAATGTACGATGCGTTCGTTAAATATATTAATCACCGAACAAATTTAATTTATGACCCCGAACATAAGGAGTTTCAAAATTTAAAGAGTTACGGGGATGTTTTTGGATGGAAAAATAAAAGTAGTTTTATATTTGCAAGTTATGATATGGAAGATGAGTTGGAGGATTTCTTTGGGGGAAACTCAAATGATTTAATGTTGAGATACCTTCAAGATAATTTTCCTGATGCCGGTATTGAAGATATTTCAGAATAATTTAAATTTAGTGAATTCTATTTACTTTTCAAATATTTATATATATGGAAAATAAATTAAATGATTCAACGGAAATAAACTTAAATATTAAGTGGTTAATTCAAATTGTTATAGCTGTTTCTATGGCTGTGTGGGCGTATTCGGAGGTTAGTGGTAGATTAACTAACTTGGAACATAGTTATGAAATGTTAAAAGATAAATCAGACAGAACCAATGTGGCGATAGAAGAAAGTGCTAACGGACATAACGCTTGGCCTATGGATGTGGAACAATCCACCAGAATTAAAAGATTGGAAGAAGATATGAAAAGAATAGAAAATTATTTTTTACAAACACAAATAAAACATTAAATTTAACTCCCCACCTTGACAGTGGGGTTTTTTATTTGTATCTTTATAAAAAAACTTAAACATTATGTCAGAACAAACAGAAAACCCAAAAACAATTGCAGTATTCGCTAGAGAATATTATGAAACATCAATTACAAAAGAACCGGTGGAATTAAACCTTGAAGATTATCCTGAATTGGAAGGTATGACTAAAGAACAAGCTATTGATTATGTTGAATCCAACGCTTCGGAAATGAAACCAACCAATGATGAATTTGGTTATGATTCACTTGAGGAACAACTTAACGATATGGATATTCGTAGAGATAAAATTACGAATGAGACCCAAGAAATTAACGCTGTAGCTAAAATGTTTTAATTATGTCAGAAGCACCAAAAAAACTCAGTTTTGGATTATTAGAATCCCGATGACGACGAAGAAGAAGAATAAAATTTAACCCCCTTGATTGGGGGTTTTTTATTTATTATACTTGTATAAAAATAAAAGTTATGAGAGAAACTATATTTGCTTTGTTTGGTATTATTGCCGGACTTATAATAAGATTAGTTATTGAATTTGTTAAAAAGAAATAGGTTATGGAAAATGAATATAATTTAAGTATGGATGAGATTCGGGTATTATACGAGAACTCTCTACAAAATAGGGAAATTGAAATACCTGATAATTTTAAATCGGTTATCTTAAAGACTCGTCCTGAGATTAGAGACATTGTGTCGGCTGGATTTAGGATAACAACTATGTATGACCCCCATAATTTTGAACCTATTAAAAAATTTCTTGTTGGTGTTAATATATTTTGTCACGAGAATATTTTGGTTTTGGGTGATAAGACAAGTTATGAATTAATGTTAAATGATTATTTTAAGATGACCTATACTGGTATGGACTTTGTAACATTTAAGGTTGAATCATTAATTATCCCACCAGAAAAAACTAATCAGGACAAATTTTTTGAATTGTTTGGTCGGTAAATATTTTTTTATTATCTTTGCCAAATGAAAAAGTCAATATTCAAATATTTTGATGTGTTTTATTATGGGGAACTAATTCCGGATGTTAACGACCCTGGTTGGTTAAAACCCAATAATAAAAAAGGATTTGGATATTCGCCTGAGACTGAAATTGTGTTTTATGGTGGTAATTTACTTGACGAGGTTTCGGCAATGTTTGGTATTGAAAGAAAAGAATTTCAGGATTATTTGGGTGAGTGGTTTAAAGAGAAGTATAATTTACCGGTATTAATGGTTTTGTAATGGATAAGAAAGAAAAAGTTATACTAAAATATTTGGAACTTACCTATGGTAATAGAGAAGTGTATGAAAGTGAAAAATCTATTGGTATTAATGGTGTTTTGATATATCATAAAAGTCTTAATCAAATTGGTGTAGTAGGTAAGGTTCATTTAGATTTAGTAAATTGGTTTGGGTCAGGAAATTATCATAAAGTGGTGGGAAAATGGTTCTCCGAGAAATATAAATTATATGTAATCCCCTTCTCTTTTTGAATTGGGGGATATTTATTTATATGAAACTTATAATTACTGAAAGACAAGAAACGATATTGGAGGGTTATTTAGCCGAAGGTGAGAATAAACCAACGATGACTCATTACGAAAAGAAATGAAATTAATAATTACAGAATCACAGTACGAAAAACTATTTAACAATATAGACGATAGTTTTTATGGCTCCGTTGAGGAAACCAACTTTGTTGTTGGTGATTTACTAACGGAAGCTGAATATCAGGGACGAAAAGTCCAACTTGGTAAAATTATGCAAGGCGATATAAAAAAGTTTAAAGTGTATGTTAAGAACGACAAAGGAAATGTTGTTAAGGTAAATTTTGGATTTGGAGGAAAATCCGCCAAAGGTAAAAGAATGGTAATCAAAAAGAATAATCCAGCAAGAAGAAAATCTTTTAGAGCAAGAATGAATTGTGATACTCCTGGTCCAAGATGGAAAGCGAGATATTGGGCGTGTAGAACTTGGTAATAAAAATCATATAATCCAATTTTTTTAATAATCTAGATATTTATAATAAAAAACTATATTATGGAAGAAGAATTAACTATTGTACAAACACCCAATCAATTTGAAAGAATGGAAGAGGATGGTTTGTCTCTTATCACTTTAACATCTAATATCTCATTTTATTTAAGTGAGTTTCCTCAATTAGAAGGAAAAAGTTATCACGAAGTGTTGGATTATATTAATGAAAACTCAGCTGAAGGGTTTGGGATGTGGGACGATAATATTGCCGCCACACTTATTTAAATTTTATTATTATGTCTAAATCAAAAAAACTAGGGAAACCTAAAAAAAACAGAGTAAATGTTGTTAAGAAATTAAAAATAATTAATAAAAACAACGAAATTATCAGAAGATTAAAATCTGAGATGTAAAAAAAATCCCATCCTAATCGGTGGGGTTTTTTATTCCATATTCAACAACGGATTTACATTTTTCACTTTGACGTTGACCACCAGCATAAGTTCCATTTATCTTTTCCCCATTCTCAATTATATCATCAATCATTTTGGGGACATTCAAAGTTTTATTTTCATCCATCCATTCAATAGCGGATACAAGGTCACCATTAGCGGGTTTTGTTTTTTTAATACCATTCTCAATTATATCATCAATCATTTTGGGAACATCATCGGTTTTATTTTCATCCATCCATTGAAAAGTTGCTGTAAGGTCATCATTACCGGTTGTTTTAGTTTCTTTAACTCCATTCTTAATTACGCCATCTATTCTTCCTTTGTGGTGGTATGTATCATCGTGGGTTTCTATTATACCATCATTAACCACCCCATCAATTATCTCTTTTGAGATATATTGGAGTGGGTGAGAACTTTTAACACCATCTTCAATTACCTCTTCAACGATATATCTATTTTTTATAAGATGAGGTTGAGTATGATTTATCCCCTCTTGAATTACCTCTTCAACATCGTTAATATATTTTCCCACTTCAGGTAAGGTTTGTTTTACACCTTCTTTAATAATGCCTTCAATCCAACTTTTATTTTCGTAAGTGTTAAATTGTGTTTCTTTAACACCATTTTCAATAACATAATTAACATCGGGGATTTGTTCATAATCATAAGGTTTGGTACTCTTCACACCATTTTGTATGGTGTCATTAACACCAACTTTGGATGTGTCAGGATAAGCGTAGGTAGTCTTAACCCCATTTTGAATTGTGTCTTCAACAGAATCTAACCGTTTAACCCTTACATTTCTAATGTTTTTCACCCCATTTTCAATAGTGTCTTCAATTAAAAGTTTAGGGTCTCCAACAGCGTTTAAGGTTCGTTTCACCCCATATTCAAGGGTGTCTTCAAATTGTTGTTTTTTATCTCGGGCATCTCTAAAATAAATGTCTTCTACTTTATTTATCACATTATCTTCCACCCATTTTGTAATGAGGTGTTGGTTTTGAACAACCTCCAACGATACAAAAGAAAATACGGTATTAAAAAAACTATAATTATACCATAGAGTTTTTCCATCGGTTAATTCTATCACCCATTGTTTGGTCTTCGTAAAGATTAACCAAGTGGAGTCATTGTAAGTGTAAGTATCCACACCCTTTATATGATATTTTATTAGTTTGTTAATTATTTCTTCCATAACCCAAATATAATTATTAATTTTGAGACAATCAAATTGATTTGTTATTTAACTTTTATTAAATTTAATATATGGAAACTTTTTTAAAATTTTTAATAACCGGAGGTCTTATATTATTGGGATTTATTATCTTAATATCGGTAATATTTTTAACACATCTAATTTATATAACATTAAAAAAAGTGTTATAAAATGGATAAACGATTTCATTAGATATTTATAGATAAAACTAATTATGGCAAAGATTATAAAATTAACAGAATCTGAATTAAAAGATATTATTAAATTAATTATGACGGAACAATTTGATACCGATTATTACGATAGTATCTTGGATTTATATAATGAGGTTGGTCTTGAAGGAATGACAGACGAAGAAATTAAATATTTAAAAACTGGAGGTGAAAGTAGTGTCCCTGAAAGATTTTTAACTGGTGATTTGGATATTGAAACCGAAGATAAATTTGGTGATATTGAAAACTTCAAGTCCATTATGGAAAATAATAAGCATAAAGTTGTTGATACCGCTGAAGATGGTAAATTACGAATCGTTTTTAAGGAAAATGAGGAACTATTAGAAGAAATCAATAACTTATTACCAACATCCGCTGTTAATGTAACAAAAGGTTATATTGTGGTTCTTGTCCCTGAACGATGGACAGATGATTTATTTGGTGAAGAAATATAATTTAATCCCCTCAATTAGAGGGGATTTTTAATATAAACATTATTTAATAGTATGACTAACGGAATTTCAATAATAATACCAACACATAAAGTCCCTGAATATTTAAAAGAATGTATTCAATCCATCCAATCTCAAAATGTTAATTTTGATGTTGAGATAATTGTGGGGATAGATAATTGTGAAGAAACATTAAAACATATACAAGAAAACGAGGAGTTTTATCGGGACATAAAAGTTTTCCATTTCAATGAGAATGTTGGTCCTTACATTATTAAAAATAATTTAATTAATGAATCAATGTTTGAGTATGTTTTATTTTTTGACTCTGATGATTTAATGATTGATGGGATGTTAAATAATTTTTATGAGAATATTGAATCATTTGATGTTGTTAATTTTAAATTTTTAAATTTTAAAATAGTTGATGATATTAAAACAATTAAGGGTGAGGAAACCGCTTTTGCAATCTTAGGGATTAAGAAAACATTATTTAATAATTTAATCGGTTTTGAAAATTGGATATGTCATGCAGATGTTGAATTTTCCTATAGATTAAAACATAATAAAATTAAATCTGTGTTAATTAAAGAACCTCAATTTCACAGAAGAATCCACACTGTTAATCTAACTGTGGATAAAGAGACAAATCTATCATCTAAATTAAGGTCGGTATATGTGAAAGCATTTGCTAAAAAAAAATATTTAAGGAAATGGACAAACCCCATTAAAGAAATAAAAGAATACTATAAAATTAATTAATATGAAATTTAAATTACCGGATTTTAATTTAGAAAAATACCCAACAGTTTTTGCTGGACAAAATAAAAGACATGCGACGGCAACATCGGTTTCATTTGTGACTGATAATTTAATTTTGGTGGCATCATTTTTAAATAAAAAAATATATTTAATTACCATTGAGAATGGCGATTTTACCATCATAGATGAAATTACCACAAATTATTGTCCTGATTTAATTGATTATAAAGATGGGTTAATAATATCAACCGGTAATGGATATGGTGTTATTTCTATTTTTAATTTAATTGATAATAAAATTGTTTTTGTTAAAGATATTGTTAAAAAACAAATAGACCAAATACACGGGTGTAGAATCATTGATAATGATAATGTGATTGTTACTAATACAAGTAATAATACATATAGGGGATGTTTCTATGTGAATATTAACAGTGGTTATGTTCGTCAATTTAATAATTTCAAGCATTACCCTAAAGATATTTTAATCATCAACGATAGAATATTAATCTCATCTTCAAGTAGCCGACCATCGGCGACAAATAAAGTTACTGTGACCGATTCTATTTTATATTTATTTGAATATCCTAGTTTAAAACAAATAGATGAATTAACTTTTTATGGTCAGACTGACGCGGTTTGTTTGAGTGGTGAGGATGGTTTTATAACCTTACAAGCTCAAGATTCATTATTACATTTTAAACTAATCGACGATAAGTTAAGTTTTATTAAAACAATCCCCGGATTTAGTTTTCCTCATGGGATAGCGTCAAATGATACTAATGTTATTGTTACCAATTATGGTGATAATTCTATTGATATTTTACCCTTATCCGATTTAATTTAATATTTATAAATATGAAAATTATAATAACTGAAGATAAAGTGTATGATTTAATACTCAAATATATTAATAGTATGTTTGATGTTGATAATATTGGATGGACACCAGGCATAGATGATTGGGGTAATGAAGTTGATTATGCAATAGAATTCTATACAGATGATTATGAAGATGGTGGCGATAACACTCTATTCAGATGGTATGGTGAGGATTATTGGCGTAGTGAAGAAACCGAAACTTTAAGTCCTGTTTTTTTAAAAGAAATGATTGAAAAATCTCCAATATTAGAGTTTGAAGACACTGATAAACTAGACCAATTAAATGGTTTATTTGGTCATAGATGGCACAAACCATTTATTGATTGGTTTTGGGATAACTTTAATATTCCTGTTAAAACAATAGAATAGTGGAAAATATTTGCCAAAATACCACTTTTAGTGGAAAAAAATGTCTTAATATTGGGTTATATTACATTATAATGGAAAATAATAGTATTTAATAGTATGAAAGTATTGATTACTGAAAATAAATTAATTGATGTTATCATCAAATTTATTGGTCCATTAGAGAAAAAAGTGGTATCTAAAATGAGACGAAACGATACCTATGGTGAAGAAGAACAATGGGTTTCGTTAAGAAATGGTGATATTATCATTATTTATGATGAAATAGGTGATGATATGGCGTTTAGTATTAAAACCATTAGTGATATCACAAATCAATTAGGTATTGATTATAAAAGATTAAAATCTTTGATGACTGAAGTTGTTGAAAAAATTACGGATAAACGAATTACATCCCTCAATTTATTTTAAAAAGAAACCCCCACCGTTAAGTGAGGGTTTTTATTTGTTATTAAATGGATAATGAATGGTTAATTTCAAAATTACCTTGTTTATAATTCTCATCAGGTGTTGATTTACCTATCTGAAGGTCTCCTTCAAAATAATTTTGATAAGAACCCCAATATTCTGTCATTGACCCATATTGTAATTCACCTAATGCGTTTTGAGTTTCTTCATCAAATGGTAATTCATCATCTCCCTCAACCCATCCATCTAAATTATCAAAGATGTATTGTAAAAACTCTTCTTCTGTTTCTCCCTTAAAGTCGGGGAATTTTTCGCTGTCTAACTCTACCGGAGCGTTTGCGTTGTGGGAGGTGTAATACTCCGTTTTTCTAAAGTGTGATTTCATAATCTTATTTTTTTTTAATTACTGCATTATTGCAACTCCCATTAGTATGCCAAGTAAAAAACTAATTAGCATTGCCCAAATAATTAACTTACCTGTTTTATCCATATCTTATTTATTTTTAAATTCTTGTTTCCAACTACTAATAAACAAGTCTACGTTATGGATTGTTGCTACGTTATCAACTGAATTTATTTTTAACGTATCAAACATCTTGTTAACTTCTTCCTCACTATAACTTCTTTCTTTTGGACAATCACACAATGATGGTTCTGTACTTCCACCCCAAAATAAAGGAGGGGTTTTATAAAAACCGCAATTACTACACATATTTTCCATAATCTTAT